>ENA-UOJP01000004-UOJP01000004.1-human-gut-metagenome-genome-assembly--contig:-C102-NODE-4-length-671714-cov-137.073709_pt1 | contig 671714 bp, 505 predicted proteins | sample MGYA00242353_ERZ723900 | MGnify/ENA metagenome assembly ERZ723900 | reverse complement strand
CACCACACCCACGAACTTGGTACCTCAAACGGTACGTTCTCATAATGGGGCGTATGTATTGTACATAATGAGTTAAAAACATTTAATGTGTTGCAACTTTAGTTTTTAGTTACAGCACATCAAATAGGACATTTATCTTCTCCTATAACTTTTCTTTTTATTCTGAATCTTAACCATTCCTATCGCAAACATCAGACACCTTCTTCGATAGGCTTCTTCCTCTTCATCGGGTTGACGACCATCCCATCGGATATCAGATGAAGAGTCACCTCCTCCAGAAGATACACTGATAGGAGTTCCACCTGCTAAAGCATCCGCTATGGCGAATATCCTTGACCGGAGTGATGGATTCGACAGTTGGTCAAGTATGGTGTCCAATATTGATTTTAACTCATCGTTGTTCTTTGAAAGTTGTTCGACATCCCTTTTTAACCGATAAAATTCCCCATACTCTGCCAATACATTTTGCTGTGCAGTCTTCACTTGTCTCTCCGCTTCATTTCTATAGAGAGCCTCTATTTGGCGGACGATCGAATTGAAACGCTTGGCTATTTCCTGATTCTGTTTCTCAATCCATTTGTCCGTAATAAACAGAGGATATTTCCCCGAAATACAAGGTGGCTCAAAATCAATTTTGTAGTTTCTGAAAGGCTGTATTACAGAGCCAGCTTTTTCAAGGTCTTGGGTCAGTTTGTTCAATTCCTGCTCTTTTGTATGGAGTTTGTCAGCCTTGTCTTCAAGTTTGGATTGGTATTCTGAAATCTGTTTCTGTATATCCGCCTTTTGAAATTTGTATTCTTCAAGAGCTATTTTACCGGAAGCCAGTTCCTTGTCAATCTGTTCAAGTTGAGATTTAGACTTGAATATTTGCGATTCCAGTCTGTGTATCATAGTCTGTAATCCCTTAACCGCTTTCTCCGCCTGTTTTGCCTCTTTTGATAGCTTACGAATATAATCGCGTTTGTTCAAATGCTGCACATTGCGCCCATATATGCTGTCTCCTCGTTCAAGTCCGTATTTACTTCCGACCTCCTCATACAGCGATGTGTGCATTTCTTTCAATATCTGCCCATATTCAAACCTGTTCTTTCCGAACTTTGCAGACCACATGACACACTCACGACCGCTTTTAGGCCGGATACCGACTGGCACAACTAAAGCATGAATATGCGGGCTGCTCTCGTCAAGGTGAACCTGAAAGCCGACAATGTTTTCCTGACCATATCTTCGGGAACACCAATCATAAACATCCTTCGCCCAAAGTTCTATTTCCTCGCAGCGGTGCAGATGGCTGTTGTCTGATCCTTTCTCTAAATTGACGGTCTGATTGCCAAAAGCCATCTCAAGTGTACGTTCATGATTGCCGCCAAAGACAAATTTGGCGCAACAGTTCGGTTGAATCTTACTGTCCGGTTTGAATGGCTTCCAACCTAATTCCAACAATCGTTCCTGCAAACGGAGTTCAAGAGACTTCTCTTGATACCCCAACGGATGTATTTTGCCATCGGGACCAATCTCAAAATTCAGCCTCATTCTGGTCTTGTCATAATTGTTGGTAGGGTCTTGATTTTTACAATCGACCTTATCTTCGTTCCAACGCCTTTCGTTCTCGTTGGCTTCTGATGTGCCAAATGATTTGGCAGCTTCAACGTGCATTGCTTGTTTTATATCAGTATTCATAATCTCGTTTTTATACGTATTTCTAATAATTGGAGCTTGCTCCTGTGCCTATTCACATAGTGTGGCAGTAGCCGGATTTTATTGCTGTCAGGCAAAAAGTCCTTATTGTGTTATGGACTTTCTATAAGTGACCGGAACAAGTTCCTTCGTTATTCAATAAGTTCTAACCCCAATTCATCAATGAGCGTCTGCAAAGCCGGATTGCGCTGTATCATCTTTGAAAGAATCATTTGTGGTGTATCGGTCATCAAGAGGAAATCGGCAATGTCCAATCCTTTCTTTCGTTGTTCATCAGTAGCGCATTGTTCTAATGTGTCACTCATTATAACCTTTGAGCAAACGGAGAAGAGCATAGCCATCTTGGATTGCCAAATCTCTTTTGCTCCTAAGTCCGGACACAACATTACCGTCCGACCTTTTAATACACCAACCGCATCTGCTTTGAAGCAGCCGTGCATTCCACCAGTAGCCAGCCATATAAATTCCGGCATATAATGAGTGGCTATCAAAGCAGACTTCTCACTCTCTACTATAGCAATCGGTTTGGCAGGATTATCAGACAACAGATGCTCACCAAACAAACATTGCTTTAGATTGTAGTCGACAAGGTTCAACTCGGTATGCACCCAACTTACATAACTTCTCGGCTCTTTTGTCCGATGTCCTGTTGTTGAATCATACAACATTATCTTTCCGGTTCGCACGTAGCCTTGCCTATCAATCTGCCAGTAGACAGTAGAGCCGCCCCATTTTTTTGATGTGCCAACACGATATAAATGGAATATTCGCTTTGTTTCATCCTTGCCCAATATGCCTACCAGATAAATGTACAAAGGATTCATTGTGTAATTGGTAAGTGTTCGCTCCATTAGTTCTTTATCAATAAAGGAAGTAGGTGGCAATGAATGTGGCTGTGGCTTAGCATGTTCAATGCCATAATTGGAACCTTTCTCTATCAGCGTTGGATTATCCTTGAAATAATCAGAGGGCGTATAATGGTATTTGCACGACTGCTCATGGTCGCATCTGCCTACATAGTCAGGAAACGAAACTTCCCCTTGAGTATCAACGTAACGTATAAAACATTGTTTCTTTCCACACTGAGGACATGAAAGTTTAGAGCCTCGCTTATATTTTTGAAGGGTAAATCGGTATTCATTCATGCTTGATATTTTTTATAATTGCAGTCCGTGCAGTTTGCAGTTCTTGCAGTTTTGCAGGAAAACGGATGATACGAAAGTGCAAACTGCAACAACTGCAAGATGCAATGGGGATAGGTTATTGCAGTTTCTCATATTCCCCTCTCTTAATTTTCTTGATTATCTTATTCGTGGTAAGGCTGACCAAAGAATACATTACAGAACGTTCGGAAAGCCCCACTTCTTTTCCTGCTTGAATGGCATCGGCAGTTGTGAATGTTGCAGAAAGACAATCAAGCAATTCTTTCTTTTGTGGTTCAATGCCCTCTACCAACATATATTTCTGAATGTCGGCATAACAACTTTCAAAGTAATCGCTTAATGCAATAGCTGATTTGATTGAATCGATGTCCACAAAATCTTTATGAACCTCACCACAAGCCCAGCGGAAGATTTGCATAACCAAAGCCAATCGTGCTGTAATCATCGGAGCTTTCATTATTCTGCTATCCACCAAGCCGTCATCTTGGATTTGATTGACTGCATGAATAGCATCATTGCGCCAATTGGTAAAATAGGCTTTTGCTTCCGAAGAAAAGTCCAAAATGTCAGGAACTATTTCGCCATCCTCATTTACTATAAAAGGCAAACTCATCACTTTGTTGATGATATTTTCCCACATAGACGAGTATTTGTCAAAAGTGGTAAAAGCGTTTTCTTCATCTTGCCAATCTGATATTTCCTGTGAAGACGGATAAACAAAAATTATTCTATCAATCAACCCATTGTCCTTATAGCCTTTATCTGTAAGTTCGTGCATTCGGGTGGTCTGCATCGTACCTACCATATTTATAAAAGGATGCTCTATGTGAATAGGTATGGGCATACTGCATCTGGAAATGTCTAAAGGTTTTCCGCTGAATGCAGTCAATAACTGTTCAATAAGTTGCCCTTTGCTGTATTGATTCACAGCATTGAACATTCCCATAATTTCATCCACATATACCACAATACCACGCTGGTTGTCATCAAGCGCACGCATTAAAGCTTCTGGGGTAAAGTCAGATATTATGGTTCTTCGCAAAATCGGTTTTTCTGGCAATGGAGTGCAATTTTCCTTCTTCCCTTTGTTGTCCTCTACCATATTATTATATTGCTCCATATCAGACTTGAATTGTTTGACAGCTTTGGCATCATGCTTGCGAATTGGGCGAAAAGCAAAGTCTAACGGGGGAGTTTTGCCCATTCCGGGGCGGCCAACCAATATCATATAGAGGGCAGGATTACTTATCCAGCCACCACGAATACGGATATTGACAGCATTACCGATGGCTGTTGAAATTGCCGCCAAAAGAGAAGCCATCATATATTCAATGGAATAATTCTCTTGTCGTGCCAATGCCAATACCATATCCTGAATTTTAGCAGGAAAAGCATTCAAAGGAATCTTGTCTTCAAGTATCCCTCCAAATTCCATTCTGATTGCATTGCATAAATCGAGTGAATCCATTAGAATCGGTTGTTTCTTTTAGACTTTATGAATCGGGCAGCTTCGTCCTCCAAGTCTTTTTCGGACTTTACCTTGCCATCTCGAAGCCACGCATCAATCTCCGATTTTAGAAACATGATACGTTTACCTCTTTTATGAAATGGGATTTGGTGGCAGCTTGTCCATCCATATACTGTTTGCTCTGCCGGATGACTGGGAATATAATCGCACAACTCCTTTAAGTTCATCCATTGCTCGGTTGGAATACTCGGACTTTGAGTGTTGAGACCGTCAATCTTAGAATCCAGTTCATTCAATTTATCCATCATCCACGACATTGCCTTGGGTAAATCTTCAAAAGTAATGTTCTTTTCACTCATACTGCTATCTGATTTATGTTTGATTTTTCGGCAAAGTAATCGTGATTTAGCATACTGATTTTATGATGGACTGTGTCACATAAAGAAACAGCAGCGAAACAGAAATACCATAAGGAATATGTATTGATTATCAATGCAAATGATGAAAAACGTCAGTAGTAGTTTTTTATGGTAATGTACCCAATCATAAGGAAATCATTAGGTGGTCATAATAACAGCTCATAGGTAAAAACAAAAAGCCACCCACGCAGAATCTACGCAGATGGCTATGCCTATCAAGTGGGACAACACTTTTATTCCGTTTGTGATAAATCTAATTTGATAGTTTCTGTTGCTTTCTCCTTTTTCTCATCTACAACCTTGGCATACACTTGAGTGGTTCGTACATTGGTATGCCCCAACATTTTGCTAACGGTATAAATGTCCGTTCCTCCAGCCAGTTGAAGGGTAGCGTAGCTGTGCCTAAAGCAATGGAAGGTAATGTGCTTGGTTATTCCGGCAGCTTCAACCCATTTTTTAACAGGGCGATTTATCCATGATGGGTCAGGTAATCCGGCAAACACTAATAATTCTCCTTCTTTTTGCTCTCCGCAAAGATTATATGCTTGCTCTGAAATTGGCATATACTCAACACCTTTTGTCTTTTGTTGCGTAAAGTTCAGCCGATAACCACCATTGAATTGTTCCACCTCCGACCATTTCAATTTCTGAATGTCGCAATGTCGGATTCCTGTTAATGCTGAAAAGAGTGCGGCTCGTTTCAATAATGGGTCACACGGAGTTTGTGCCAGTCGGTTCAACTCTTCTATTGTCAGGTATTCTCTGCGACTCTCCCTTTCCTGAATGCCTTTGACTTTCGCTGCAATATCAATAGTCAGATAGCCATCTATAAAGGCTTGTTTCAATCCTGCCTTGAAAATTGAGAAGTATGTTGATGCTGTATTTTGAGAAATTGTACCTCGTTTAGTACCACCTTGCGGTGCGTTCATTATGAATTGACGGAACGATTCAACCAGCTTTAAGTCTATCTGCGAAAAGAGAATGGTATCACTTTTTGCAAATATCTTCAGTAACTCATGTACTCGCCTCCAATTGACAATAATAGAATCGGAACTATGGGCATGTCTTGTTCGTTGCACATGGTCGAAGTACTCAATAAAATTACTTCGGGAGCGTTCCAACTGCTCCGCCTGTTCTGCATCGGTATCGGCATATAAAGCTGCATTGTCGTATTCCTTTTGTCTTAGGCTTCTGACTTTATCGGCATAGATACATGATTCTTGGTCTAATTGCGACTTGCATTGAATAACACCGTTTAAATCTCGCTTCGGCTTATAAGTAGTTTTGCCTTCGGCATTAGTCCTTGCATTGCGTGATTTATCCCAAATAGGTGTTGTAATGGTACGATTGAGATATTCACGCACTCTTTGTGGCGTATGTTTTCCAGATTGGAATACAGGATAAGATTCCACATAAAGATACCATTCATCACGATATTCAGACTTGCGGAGCTTTACCGACACACGTGTATTAACTAATGCTTTCTTCATCGCTTCATATCCTTGACATAGTAATTACTTTCACTTAGATTGTTTAATCATATTGCATATAGCTTCTGACAAATCTTGATCAGAATTATCTTTCCCCCAAATACTCCAGAAAGGAACTGTTTGACTTGATGGTTTGATTGAAGGTTCATTTATTTTTACTCTAGACGGTAATAATGTAGCATCACCAACAATAATTGCTTCTGCGATGTCAAGCAAAGAAAGATTGTCGGCAATATTACCAAGATTATCTGGTAGTAGTCGTTTAATCACATTTTGATCATCCACATTTGTAAGTCGAAGACTAATAAAATTATTACATTGGCTTAGTACTGTACGATTTACTTCTGAAGGTCTTTGACTGATTATCACAAGACCAACTCCATATTTTCGTCCTTCCTTCGCTATTCGTTCAAAACTTTTCAAACCTATTTCTGCAACAGCATCTTGTGAAATAGATTGCTGAACATATAAGTGTGCTTCATCACATAATAGTGCTATTGGATGACGATGTTCCATTGAACTCCATTGTTGAACAGTAAATACAATTCTTGCCAATAGACCAATTACTAAAGGAAGTACATCTGATGGTACTTCTGACATATCTATAACCTTGACCCCACCATCAGCCTTCATCAGAACTCTGGCGAAATCTTTGAGCCAATTTTGCGATTTTTCTTCTGTTTGTAAACTGAACATAAATCCCATTCTCTTATCTGAAAGTTTATTCTCCAGTCTTTGATTGAACCGTGTTAACTTCCCATTGTATGGGCCTAGCTTTTCAGAACCGGCTCTTGCACCAGGTACCATTTCTTCGTCTTTGGACTTTAGCCGAGTTAACACTGTTTGCAAGTCGTAAGCTACGGGACTATCAACAGTAATCAGATGTTCATATATTGTTCCTTCTACACCTTTTTCTTTTTCGGCAAGAACTTCACGAGAGAATATCATTGCTTGATTTGGTGCATTTTGGTCACTACGATCTAATAACAATGCCTGCATTTCCTCATAATTTAAGAGCCAATAGGGTACCATAAGTATATTGTTGTTGAGTTTTTCAGAGGTAGCCAAATCTCCTGGTGTTGCAATTTTATATTGTTTGATGCCATCTATTTTGAAATCAGTAGAGGAGTATTCTCCGTGGATATCAAACAAAATTGCATTAGAATGTTTTAATTTAGCCATTTGTTCAACAATACATGCAACACAAAAAGATTTACCACTCCCTGTAGAACCCACAATAGCAGCATGTCGTTGAAATAGTTTATCTCCATCCATATATGCTATAGAACTTTCATCCATTGTATATTTCCCTATTGCAAGAGGACTGATGGAAGTCGCTAATTTGTTGGATATTGTTTGCATGAGGTCTGTGAGACGTGTTCCTTCAATCTTATAACATAAGGCACTTATAGATGGAACTGCACTAACGTTTCTTCTGAACACGTTACTTTGCTCTCCAGCTTTGTCCATAAATTCACCCACAAAAACTAACCTAACTTGGTTAAATGCCGAAGAAGTATCTTCTTCATCCTCGTCATCATTCAAAGTCATATCAGTAGCCTTACGATAGATTTTTACTATCATTGCTATAATGTAACGACCAGATTTCGGACTTTGAATAGCTATAAGTTGATTAATTTGTAACTGGGACAGAACATCGTCAGAATCTATAATGGCTGTTGCCATACCTGTGTCTACACTATTTATTGAGCCTATTGACTCACCTTTATCATATCTTAATACAATACTTTCCATTTTTTATATTTCCATTAATCCTTCTATAGTCCAATATATTTTGTCATCAACAATTATAGAATCACTATTTGTATGAAAAACAGTACCCTTAGCACCATCACTACAAATAGCGATATAATCATATCCTTTATCTATTACATTTTCTTTTATTGAATTTGTAATTTCTTTGGTAACAATCAGTATTTTTGCCTTTCTCTTTTTGGCATATTTAAGCAACATTTCTTGAACATGTTTGTCATTAAAACCATAACCAATACAAACATAGTTTTGGGCACTTTCAAAGATTTTGTCCACAGCTGATAAAAGTTGTCTATGTGGTTCCTCTTGAGTACGTTCGTATTTATTAGTTCCTGGAGTTACGATACATGGTGTAAACCCTAATGGAATATTGACAGAATTGGGGATATTGCAAATGATTCCATCTCTCCTATACCAGTCTAGGGAACCGTGAACTTTCAAGATATTAATAAATCCAGTATAATCAGCCTCCGGCTTTTTAGGATTTAGCATAATATTATCTTTTAACTTTCCCATCAGTCCGTGAGTAAAACCTATATTAATGTAAGCGTCAGTTTGACAAGCTGCATACTCGGCAATCCTATCATAATTGGTTGAGATTACATTTAGCGTTTTATTCGGATCTCCATATATAATATAATCAAATAGTTGTCTTAGATTAATATCTTCTCCACTTATAAACCTTTCATAGACTTTTGCATCGGATTCAATAATAACCTTCCAGACAATATTTACTATATCTGCTTCAACAATTTCAGGAACCTTAACATCCAGCAATGCAGCTTCCAAACCTACACCTGAATCTAAAAGCTTTATGAAATCACTAACGACATCATTAGTAGCTGTATCATAATATGGATTTGATTTAAAGAAGTTTTTTAACTCATTTGCTAAAACACCCATTCCTGGTATGCCATAGGAAACAGATGCTCCACTTCCCAATACAATTACAGGATTGGAACTTCGTATGTTTTGAATATCTTGAAATATGTCTTTTTTTTCCATATTCATTAAAAACATTTATTTGATAAAAATCTCAATTAAAGTACTACGTTGTATGCATTTATGCGAATTTCTATCGTTGTGCAATTACTTAGTTGAGATATTTAATCGATACTCATGTACTAATGCTTTCTTCATCGCTTCACACCTTTATATAGATTATCAATTTCTTTCTTTGGTACATAAACAAAGTTACCTATCTGTCTGGTAGGAATGGAATACTTGCGTATATGAAGGTAAACAGTGCTTTCATTCACAAGAAACTTTTCTGTGATTTCGCCAATAGTATAACAGTCCTTTGGCTCCAGACTATACAGCTTGGCAATAGGCTTTGGCTTTGTGAGAGCTTTCTTTCGGAGAGGATAGAGTTTCATCAATTCTTCTTTTGATAGTAAAGTCTGCCTTTCTCCGGCATTCACACTTGGGATTGTACCCTTACGAATTAAACGATAAAGAGTTTCCTTGCTTATGCCAAACAAAGCGTATGCTTCAGGAACTGTGATATACTCTTTGGACTTGGGTATCTTCTTAACCACTTCGTCCAACCTTTGCAATCTCTGTTCTTCATCCTTACGCCTTTTCCACGCAATCTTGGAACATTTGGGAGTGCAATACCACGATTCAATGGTTTTAGCTACAAAGGTTTCTCCACAAACCTTGCATTGACGTGTTATTTCAAATTTTGCTGCTGGCATAACCTACATTTTACTTATATTCTTCATTCTCAATACCGCTGTTTTTATAGGTGTCACATTATCTACTTTTAAGTGTCGGTACAATTATGGTACAAATATATAATAAAAATCCGAATAACAAGCAAAGTCAAGGAAAAGTGATATAAAAAGAAATAGGGCATAACTCATTGAGTTACACCCTGTATTCCTATTTTTAGTTATCGTTGTTTATCGCAACTTACTTCACTTCCTCAAAATCAGCATCCTGCACATTATCGCCATGCTTTGTATTATCCTGAGCACCGCCTTGTTGCCCTGCATTCATATCAGGACCAGCTTGTGCACCACCCTGAGCACCACTCTGGGCATACATTTCAGCACTTGCAGCCTGGAATGCCGTATTCAGTTCGGCCATGGCAGAGTCTACGGTAGCCAGGTCTTGAGCCTTATGGGCATCTTTCAGCTTCTGCAAAGCAGCTTCAATCGGAGCCTTCTTGTCAGCAGGGAGCTTGTCGCCGAGTTCCTTCAACTGATTTTCGGTTTGGAAAATCATAGAGTCGGCTTGGTTCAGCTTGTCTACTTTCTCACGCTCTTTCTTGTCGGCTTCGGCATTGGCTTCGGCTTCGGCTTTCATCTTTTCGATTTCGTCCTTGCTCAAACCGCTGGAAGCTTCGATACGGATGGCTTGTTCCTTGCCGGTAGCCTTATCTTTGGCAGATACCTTCAAGATACCGTTGGCGTCGATATCGAACGTTACCTCAATCTGAGGAATACCGCGACGTGCCGGAGCAATACCTGTCAGGTTGAACTGGCCGATTGACTTGTTCTGTGCAGCCATCGGACGCTCACCTTGCAATACGTGGATGGTAACCTCCGTCTGGTTGTCGGCGGCAGTAGAGAATGTTTCGCTCTTCTTGCAGGGGATGGTAGTGTTGGCATCAATCAGCTTCGTCATCACACCACCCATAGTCTCGATACCCATAGACAGCGGAGTAACATCCAGCAACACAACACCCTTGATTTCATCCGTCAAAACGGCACCTTGCACGGCAGCACCTACGGCCACCACCTCATCCGGATTCACACCCTTGGAAGGAACTTTACCGAAGAAATCTTCTACCAACTTCTGTACTGCCGGAATACGTGAAGAACCACCTACAAGGATTACTTCATCGATGTCCGCATTGTTCAGACCTGCATCGCTCATAGCCTTCTTACATGGTTCCAAACAAGCTTGAATCAAGTTGTGGGCCAGAGCCTCGAACTTGGCACGGGTCAACGTCTTCACCAAGTGCTTGGGCACACCGCCTACGGGCATGATGTACGGCAAGTTGATTTCAGTGCTTGTAGAAGAGGACAGCTCTATCTTAGCCTTCTCGGCAGCTTCCTTCAGACGTTGCATAGCCATCGGGTCTTGAGTCAGGTCGGCACCTTCGTCGTTCTTGAACTCCTGAACCAGCCAGTCGATGATTACCTGGTCGAAGTCGTCACCACCCAGGTGAGTGTCACCGTTGGTTGACAATACTTCGAACACACCGCCACCGAATTCGAGGATAGAGATATCGAATGTACCACCACCAAGGTCGAATACGGCAACCTTCATGTCCTTGTGAGACTTGTCAATACCGTAAGCAAGAGCTGCGGCAGTCGGCTCGTTCACAATACGCTTCACTTCAAGACCTGCAATCTGTCCGGCTTCCTTTGTAGCCTGACGTTGGGAGTCTGAGAAGTATGCGGGGACGGTAATTACGGCTTCTGTCACTTCTTGTCCCAGATAATCCTCGGCAGTCTTTTTCATCTTCTGCAGAATCATTGCAGAGATTTCCTGCGGAGTATAGAGACGTCCGTCGATGTCTACACGCGGAGTATTGTTGTCACCCTTTACTACTTTATAAGGCATGCGGCCGATTTCTTTCTGCACCTGGTCCCAGTTTTCGCCCATGAAACGTTTGATGGAGAAAACCGTACGGGTGGGGTTCGTGATAGCCTGACGCTTGGCAGGATCACCGATTTTACGTTCGCCACCATCAACAAATGCTACTACTGAAGGAGTGGTGCGCTTACCTTCACTGTTTGCAATTACTACAGGTTCGTTACCTTCGAATACTGCAACGCAAGAGTTTGTTGTTCCTAAGTCAATACCAATAATTTTTCCCATGATCGTTATTTTTTTATTTGTTATTATTCTGTTTCGACGTCCGCCTCAGTGGCAGACGCCAATAAAAAGACAAACGTTGTGCCAAATTGTTCAGAGCAGCCGCAGATTTATACTTGTGGCAGTTTGTCTGTCAGTTTGGCAGAATTAAAATCATTTTTTCTGTCGGAAATTACCATTTGTTAATTTCCATTCCATTCAAAAGCTCTACTTTTGTCGCCCGAATCAGAGATAATAAAACATGAACAACATTAATCATTTTCCTTGCATACCTTTAACCGTTCCTCCATGGAGGAAATATTGTTCCAGCGTGGAGAAAATATCATTCCACCACGGGGGAAATATCGTTCCACCATGGTGGAACGATTAAGGATTAGTTAACATTGGGCTTAATCGTAGCAACGGAAATGATTGGTTTTCACATATTAAAGAAATAAATAAGATGAGTATGGAAAAGATGAGAGACAGTATCGACTTCAAGAACACGGACATCAAGACATTGTTCCGCAAACTATTGCTCCCTACTGTACTGGGGATGATTTTCTCCGCACTATTCGTTATCACCGACGGCATCTTTGTCGGAAAAGGAATCGGCAGTGATGCTTTGGCGGCGGTCAACATTGTGGCACCGCTATGGTTGTTTTCTACGGGTGTGGGACTTATGTTCGGCGTCGGCGCCTCTGTGGTAGCCTCCATTCATCTGTCACACGGAAAGGTCAAGGTGGCACGCATCAATATCACGCAGTCGGTAGTCATATCTTCCTTGTTGCTGATGTGCACCTCCACCCTATTCTGTTCATTTGCCCCGCAGGTGGTAAAGCTGCTCGGAGGGTCTGAACGGCTCACGCCATTGGCTGTGGAATACATGCTTTGGTTTGTGCCTTTCTCTCTGTTCACGGCATTGCTCAATTCGGGTATGTTTTTTCTGAGGCTGGACGGTTCGCCCAACTTCGCCATGATGTGCAATGTGGTGGCTGCCGTTCTGAACATCCTATTGGATTATCTGTTCATCTTCCCCTTTGGCTGGGGAATGTTCGGTGCCGCACTGGCAAGTGCCATAGGTACCACGGTAGGCGCATTGATGATAGTATTCTATCTGATGCGCCGCCGGTGCGCACTGCGCTTCCACCCCATTAAGATGAGCCGGAAAAGCATGCAACTGATGCGCCGCAACATTGGCTATATGTGCCGATTGGGTTCCTCCGCCTTCTTGTGCGAGGTGGCGATTGCCTGCATGATGTTTGTCGGCAACCAGGTGTTCATCCATTATCTGAAGGAAGACGGAGTGGCGGCATTCAGCATTGCCTGCTATTTCTTTCCTATTATATTTATGGTATATAATGCCATTGCGCAGTCGGCACAGCCGATTATCAGTTATAACTACGGCCTGAACGAGAGCCAACGTGTCCGCCGCGCCTACTTGCTGGCACTGAAAACGGCCATAGGCTGCGGGGTATGTTTTGCCCTGACCACAATATTCTGCAGCCCTGAAATTGTCGGCATGTTCATAGACCGCAGTTATCCGGCTTATGACATAGCGGTAAAAGGGTTGCCTTTGTATGCCACCGGCTTCGTGTTCTTTGCCGTCAACATCGTATCCATCGGCTATTTCCAGAGTGTGGAGCGTGCCAAGTATGCCACAGTTATCACCCTGCTGCGTGGTTTTATCCTGCTGACAGCCTGCTTTTTCGGACTGCCCCTGCTATTGGGAGACCGGGGAATCTGGCTTGCCACTCCTCTTGCAGAAATGCTGACAACCCTCTTTATCCTCGTGATTTACATATCCGGGAAAAAGGAGCATAAAGAAAAATCCGTATCTTTAGACAAGATGGGCTGTACCCCAACATAACTTTTTCATGCAAGCATAAAAGTCCTGTCTTCGGTTTACACTATCTTTGCAGCATGGAAACTATGATAAAGAAATTCTGCAAGAAGTATAAACTACCGGAAAACACTTTGCACGAACTTCTGTCACACATGGCAGAAGTTCGTTTCAGCAAGGGAGAACTCATTATCAGCGAAGGGGAAAGGAACAGCAACTTCTATCTTTTGAAGAAAGGCATCTGGCGCGCCTACTACCTGACAGACGGCACGGAAAAGTCCCTTTGGTTCGCCGCACCGGGCGACACAGCTTTCTCATCGTGGGGATATGTGGACAGCGAGGTTTCCCTCATCAACATCGAATCGGTGAATGAAAGCATCGCCTATTGTATCAGTAAGCCTGAGCTGGAAGCCCTTTTTTCGCATTCCATAGACATGGCCAACTTCGGCAGAAGAATCTTTGAGCGGGAAATTCTGTCGGTAGACAGTTCCACAGTAGCCTACGGCACCCCTCCCACTGCCAAAGAAAGGTACATGACGCTGATGGAAGAGAATCCGGAACTGCTGCAGGATGTACCGCTCAAGTATCTGGCTTCTTATCTCTACATCACTCCGCAATCCCTGAGCCGGATACGCGCAGGATTAAAGAAAAAGTAAAAGACCTTTTTATGTCAAGATGCAAAAAAGGCTCTTAGCAGATTATTTCTGTAAGAGCCTTTTTTATTTCAACCTATCTTGTCAGTTCTTCACCAACACCATCACCAGGTTATTGTCAGCATCGTACAGCCCGATGCCTCCGCCTGCCAGCTTGCCAAAAGACTGAACGGAATTCAAGGCTTTCAGCACACGGTCTTCCACCTCCATATCAGGGCATGCCATCATGGTACTGATAACTTGCGGGAAAGAGATTGCCGACGGATTTTCATCATCAACCTGGAAAGCGCCGTTAATCAGATTGCAACCCGCATTGCCGTGCAAGCGCTTTTCTGCAATATTAAATTCAATGAACGGCTGCTTCTCCATTCCGTCGGGGATAGCCTCGCCCGCAGCCTCACTAATTATCCACTTTCCTTCCAAATCAGACAACTTGGAAACGGACTCTTTCTTCTGCAACACGACTATGGGACGATTGGAAGCACCGCATAAAGCTATATTTTCCTTTCCCAGCTTCTTATACTTTTTCACTTTGTTCAAAGCCGACAACACATTATTTTCTACAGTCATATCCGGACAAGCCATACGGGTACTTGCCAAAGCGCCAAGGTCAATCGTGCCGGGTTTGGCATTCACGTCAAACAAACCCATCATACGGTTGCAACCACTGTTGCCAAATACTTTTCCAGTCTTTGTGTCAAAACCGATATAGGGAAATTCCTGACCCGGAGCAGGGACTACGGCAGTACCATTCACTTCAATAATATTCCACTCACCGCTGATGGAAGAAAGAGTTGCAGCATTTTTGGTTGATGCACAAGAAGACAAGCCCATCAACACGCTTGCCATGCATAGGGAAACAAATACTTTTTTCATTGTTATTCGTTGTTTAAGTTAATTTATTCAAGGGGCAAATATATAGAAAATAACCCAAATGCAAGTAATTTGTTTAATATTTGAAGCATTTACCTCAAAGTATTTAGCAGGATTTTAATGTTTATCTAAGAATTAACCCTTATATTTGCTCTCCGTATTTTTTATAAACCTAATATAATAATATAGTACAAAGAAATGGGTAAAGTTCTTATTATCGGTGCAGGCGGTGTAGGTACCGTTGTTGCGCACAAAGTGGCTCAAAATCCTGATGTGTTTACAGAAATCATGATAGCCAGCCGCACCAAGTCCAAATGTGACGCTGTTGTCAAGGCAATCGGTAACCCGAACATCAAAACCGCCCAGGTAGATGCCGACAGCGTGGACGAACTGGTAGCACTCTTCAATAGTTTCAAACCCGAAATCGTCATCAACGTAGCCCTCCCCTACCAAGACCTCACCATCATGGAGGCTTGTCTGCAAAGTGGAGTCAACTATCTGGATACCGCCAATTATGAGCCGAAAGATGTTGCCCACTTTGAATACAGTTGGCAATGGGCCTATAAGAAACGCTTCGAAGATGCCGGACTGACCGCCATCCTCGGTTGCGGTTTCGACCCGGGAGTGAGCGGCATCTATACTGCATACGCCGCCAAACATCATTTTGACGAAATACAATATCTGGACATCGTAGACTGCAATGCCGGAAATCATCATAAAGCATTCGCCACCAACTTCAATCCGGAAATCAACATCCGTGAGATTACACAAAACGGACGCTATTATGAAAACGGAGAATGGGTGACAACCAAGCCGCTGGAAATCCACAAAGACCTGACTTATCCGAACATCGGTCCACGCGACTCCTACCTGCTTTATCACGAAGAACTGGAGTCTCTGGTGAAGAATTTCCCCACCATCAAGCGTGCACGCTTCTGGATGACGTTTGGCCAGGAATACCTCACACACCTGCGTGTCATCCAGAATATCGGTATGGCCCGCATAGACGAAGTGGAATATAACGGCATGAAGATTGTTCCGCTGCAATTCCTGAAAGCCGTACTCCCCAACCCGCAAGACCTGGGCGAAAACTACGAAGGCGAAACATCCATCGGCTGCCGCATCCGCGGACTAAAGGATGGCAAAGAGCGTACCTACTATGTATATAACAACTGCAGCCACCAGGAGGCCTACAAGGAAACCGGCATGCAGGGCGTAAGCTATACCACCGGTGTGCCCGCCATGATTGGTGCCATGATGTTCCTCAAGGGATTGTGGAAAAAGCCGGGGGTATGGAATGTCGAGGAATTCAATCCGGACCCGTTCATGGAACAGCTCAACAAACAAGGCCTGCCTTGGCATGAGATTATCGACGGAGACTTGGAAGTTTGAAATTAATGATTAATCATTAAACATTAATCACTAATCATTATCCACTAATCATTAAACATTAACAAAGTGAATATAGGAGATAAAGCACCCGAAATATTGGGTATCAACGAAAAAGGTGAAGAAATCCGCTTGAGTGACTATAAGGGAAAGAAGATTGTACTTTACTTCTACCCCAAAGACATGACATCCGGCTGCACGGCACAAGCCTGCAACCTGCGGGATAATTATGCCGACCTGCGCAAAGCCGGTTATGAAGTCATCGGCGTCAGTGTGGACAGCGAAAAGTCACACCAGAAATTTATTGAGAAAAACAATCTGCCTTTTACCCTGATTGCAGACACCGACAAGAAGCTGGTAGAACAATTCGGAGTATGGGGCGAAAAAAGCATGTATGGCCGCAAATATATGGGAACGTTCCGCACAACTTTCATCATTAATGAAGAAGGTATTGTAGAGCGCATCATCACTCCGAAAGAAGTGAAGACCAAAGACCATGCGGCACAAATTTTATAATCATTAAACATTAACAACGTGGCAAAAAAAGACGAACTGAATTTTGAAAATGGCAGCAATCTGGCATCGGGCGAAAAACTGAAAGCCTTGCAGGCTGCCATGGACAAGATAGAAAAGAGCTTTGGTAAAGGCTCTATCATGAAAATGGGCGACGAAAGCGTCGAACAAGTAGAAGTTATTCCCACAGGTTCCATCGGCCTCAATGTGGCTCTTGGCGTGGGAGGATATCCCCGCGGACGTATCATCGAGATTTACGGCCCGGAATCTTCCGGTAAGACAACCCTTGCCATTCATGCCATCGCTGAAGCGCAAAAGGCAGGAGGCATTGCCGCATTCATTGATGCAGAACATGCTTTCGACCGCTTCTATGCAGCAAAACTGGGTGTGGATGTGGACAATCTGCTGATATCACAGCCGGACAATGGCGAACAAGCACTGGAAATCGCAGAGCAACTGATCCGTTCCTCCGCTATTGACATCATTGTAGTGGACTCTGTGGCTGCATTGACCCCGAAAGCTGAAATTGAAGGCGATATGGGTGACAACAAAGTAGGTCTGCAAGCCCGGCTCATGTCACAAGCCTTGCGTAAACTGACGGCAGCTGTCAGCAAAACACGCACCACTTGTATCTTCATCAACCAGTTGCGCGAAAAAATCGGTGTCATGTTCGGCAATCCCGAAACAACTACCGGCGGTAATGCACTGAAGTTCTATGCCTCCGTACGTCTTGACATCCGTGGAAGCCAAGCCATCAAGAACGGCGATGAAGTAATCGGCAAGCAGACCAAAGTGAAAGTTGTGAAGAACAAGGTAGCTCCTCCTTTCCGTAGAGCGGAATTCGACATCATGTTCGGTGAAGGCATCTCCCGTGCAGGCGAAATCATTGACTTGGGTGCAGAGCTTGGCATCATCAAGAAAAGCGGCTCATGGTTCAGCTATAACGAGACGAAAATTGCCCAGGGACGCGACGCCGCCAAGCAGGTCATCCTTGACAATCCGGAACTGGCAGAAGAGCTGGAAGGGCTTATCTTTGCAGAATTGAGAAAAGACAAATAACAAAAAAACTTGCCAATAGAAAAACAAAACATTCTATTGGCAAGTTTCCCTAAAAAGGTTACCGCTTCCTATTCCATTTTTTCCAAACGTTCTTCCAAAGCCTCCATGCTTTTTTCAAAACGTTTCCATGTATCGGTATCCATTTGTTCTTTCAGATACTTGTTGTCTTTCAGTTTAGCTACATTTTCCAGCCCTTTCAATGCCAGTTCTTGCGAATGCTTCAATTCTCCAAGCCAATCGCGGTTCTTCAGCTTCTCTATCTCAGCCCAGTTTATATCCGGAAGCTGTATATTCACATTGTTACCATTCCAGCTGGTATTCTGATACATCATGATATTCTGTATATCCTTCAAAGTCATATCACCTTCCAAATAAACAAATTTCAGAGTGGCTGCACCATCTACAATCATAATCAGCTCCTTCACCTTTTCCCCTTTACGGCTCATGTAGAATTCAGAACTGGAGACTGTTCCCTTCTGCTTCATCAGCAATTCATATCTGGAAGACTGCACCAAAGAACGAAGATCCTTACGCATTTCTTTCTTTACATTATTATCCATTGTAGAAAGTACCTGCACAGAGTTCAACTGTCCGGACACTTTCCCAATATAAACATCTTTAGTAAACAAGTTGGGATTCGTTTCTATCATTGCCTTGGATATGTAGACGGACGACACGCCTTTCATATCTCCATACTTGTTGAATAGGTTCTTCTGTGCCTGGCAAAGCAAAGGCAACATCAGCAGTACACCTGCCAAAATCATTTTCATTGTTTTCATATCAGATTATTGTTGAATTTCTTTTCTTACTTCCTGGTTCACCTTCGTTACGTCTATCCGCGTTTCCTCTATCTGTTCAATTCCCTTGTTCAGATTCGCAGACACCTCGATTAAAGTGGCCTGCAATGCCTTATAAGCAGCTTCCGGATCAGAGAAAGTGTCCTGAGGTGTAGGAGGACGCATATCCTCTCCCATGTTCGTAATGCCATAACCTACACCTACAAGAACCAGAATGGTGGCAGCAATACCTCCTATCCAGCGCCAATTACGTTTGGCCTTGTTCCGGTGGAAAAAACGTTGTTCCTCTTCAGCCTTTTCATCAATCATCCGGCTCAGTTTATCCTCCAATCCGGCGGGAACATTATCCACCACTTCCCCGGGAAAAAAGCTGAGAAAGAGTTTCTTGTCCTTCTGCAAGTGCTCGGGCACTTCTTCGGTTCTGAAAGCTTCCTTCAACAACTCTTCTTCCTGCTCGTTGGTATTCCCTTCATAAAATTCGGCGAGCAGCCTTTCAATTTCCTCGACTTTCATAGTTACTCCATTTATTAAATTCCTCACGTATCTTTTTTCTTGCCCGGGACAACAGTACACGGACATTGGTAGCATTCAATCCCGTGACCTGCTCTATCTCTTCATAAGAACATCCCTTGACATCACGCAACGTTACTATTTTCTGCTGTTGCACCGGCAGACGGGCAATGATGTGCCTTACCTGCTGCGCTTCGTCCCGCACTTCAAAGTTATCTGCTTGAGACACATTATGCACTTCGGCCAACTCCACGCTCTGTCTGCTCAAAGTATACTTTCCTGAACGAAGCAAATCAAAGCACATATTTTTCACCAGAGTAACGCTGAATGCTTCTGGATTACTGATAATGGCCAGTCCTTCCCGCTTGTCCCACAACTTCAGATAAGCTTCCTGCACCAAATCTTCAGCATCGGCAGCATTCTCCAATAGCCTATAAGCTATGCAGTACAACTTGCGATGATATGGCAGAAACTCTTTTTTAAAACTTTCAGCGTCCATGGGCTATTTATCAATAGTAGATTTCTGTTTATACCCTTCAGACGTAGGGGGAAAGGATTTTGTTACACGACTAGGAAGAAAAAATGGGAAAAAATGAAAACACCAATAGCACCAGCCCAAGAGTGCGTTTATTTCAAGACATCAGCAATCCGCTTTTTAAGATTCAATTTCGCAATGTCTTCAGGCTTCAGCTCAAGCTCCACCAACACCTTCGCTGTGGAGAGCCTGTATTCCTGCTCTAACGTATCATAATTTATCTGTTCCTTATGAATGGAATACAACAAAGCAAAATCGTAGTTCAAGGCACGTGAGACATTATACAACGTATCCGTATCAATACTTTTTCTCGTAAGCATATAGTCTACACTTTGAGGCTTAACTTTCAGTCTTCGTGCAAGTTCCGCCTTGGTAACTTGCTGTTCAAGCATCACGTTCTTGATTATCTCTCCGATGTATATATTACTTTTTTCCATTTATATGAAGGTACAAATTAATCATTCATATTATAAGGAACACCAATACCAATTTGTCTGTATGTATCGTTCTTTTTATTCATAATTCGTTTGTTTTATCAAATATTTTATGATACTTTTGCAGCATATTCATATAAACAAACAAATAATATCTGCTATCATGAATTTACTGACATGTATTCTCATAGCCATCCCTATCGGCATTATTTTTATTATGCTATGGATATACAATGACTACCGGAAATATAAGAAGAAAAATAAGCTGGCCATTTTGCTGTTTCTCCTATTTCCAACCACTTTATCTGCACAATACGTTGATACAGGATGCCAAGTATCCTTTAAATGGCTGGAGAACCAAAAAGGGAAATTAGAGTATACAAAAGATGGGGTTACTTATAAGTTTATTCCAAACGACTCCCAATGGGAAATTATAATTCGCAACAACTCTTCAGAAGATATCCGAATAAACTGGGAAAATATGCAATTCATTGTGGACGGAAGAACCTCAGAAGTCAAATACCCCATACTGGCAGAAGCGGAAACTCCCTTTGCAATAATAAAAAGCCAGGCAGAAACAAGCCAAAAGATTGGCGTGACAACTTATACGGCAAATAAAGCAAACTCTCGAATATACAACAAGAAAGAGATTCGGAAAGGAAGGAATTCCTCCATTACTATTATCCTTCCCATATCTATCGGTAAGCACCCTCAATTCTTCACCTCTTTCGACTTTATCATCAAAAAAGTAAACTAACTATGACTTCTCAAGATATAAAAAAACAGCTGAAAGAACCACATTTCTGGAACATTGTATTAACCGGTCAGCACGCCGAACCGAGGACAAAAGCAATGCTGGAAGCAAAAGGTATCATAACCTGGCTTCCACTTGCTCCGGTCCGGCGTCAATGGGGAAGGATATTAAAAGAAATACACACCCCAGTCATCCCGAGATGTGTATTCGTCTATATATCCAATGAGGAAAGAAATACATTACAAAAATCCTACCGTCTTCTTCAACCGGAAGTTATACTTCAAGAACTGCCGGACTGATGCAATCAGAACAAGTAGATATACGCCAATGTGCTCACACTAATCACTATCCACAACAAGGTGCCTTGTATCAAGGGCTTGATGCCTACTGCCTTCAGTACATCACGTGACAGAGAGGCACCGATAAAGAACAGAGTGATAGTCAGCGTCTTGCGGGCAAAAGAATTGATTCCCTCCCCAATCATGGCACCCATTTCGGTAGTGCCCAGCACATAAGTATTGAAAATCATAGCCAGCACAAAGAAGAAGATGAACCAGGGAATACTGATTTTCTGTCCCTTGCTCTTAAAGATGAACGAAGTTACCAAAGCCAAAGGAATAATCCATAAGGCACGTGTCAGCTTTATAGTCGTTGCCACCTTCAGGGCCTCCTCGCCATATGCGGCACCTGCTCCCACTACCGAACTCGTATCATGTATGGCAATGGCCGCCCATGTGCCGAACTCATGCTGGCTCATGTTCAAAGCGTGGCCTATCATCGGAAAAACAAACAATGCAATGGCATTCAATATAAAGATGGTGCCCAATGCCACAGACATCTCGCTATCCTTTGCCTTCAATACCGGACCCACAGCCGCAATGGCACTGCCTCCGCAGATAGCCGTACCGGAGCTGATAAGATAAGAAGTGTCACGGTCCACTTTCAGGAACTTACGTCCTATGAGCCAGCCTATGAGCAATGTCCCTACTACAGAAATAATCGTGAACTCCATTCCCTCCTTGCCCGAAGCCAGGGAAGCCTGCAGATTCATTCCAAATCCTAACCCTACAACAGAGTATTGCAATAGATACTTTGAAGTCTTCTTATTGAACTTCGGATGTGCCTGCCCACACAGCAACGCAAAGGCCAACCCCAAGAACAACGCCAACGGCGGAGTGACCCATGCCGAATAGGCATGCATACTGGGCACATAATCCAGCAGCAGAAAGAAGGAGAGGACAACCAGAAGAGATACATAAATAAATTTATTATTACTTTGAAGAAAAGGCATATTAATGCTTTTAGCCAAAACTCGATTTGAAGCCATACTGTTTACTTTACTATATTACTAATGTTTATTCCTTAATTTTCCGGGTGCAAAGGTAGTTCTATTTTAGTACACCCGCCAATCGTTTCTACTTATAGACTATAACTTATTGTTATCGGGACATAAACATATAGTTCATAAAGGCTTGTGACAATCCTCCTTCCTGCCCTTGCAACTGGACAAAGCAGAAGTCGCGAAGCATGGGCATATCCTTTATCTCGACCACGCGGAAAGTGCCTGCCGCCAGTTCCTTGCAGATGGAACGGATAGACACGATTCCCATGCAATCGGAGTTTTCAAGAAAGAGCTTGATGCTTTCGGTACTACCCAGGTACATCAGTACATGGAGTGAGGCAAGCTTGACGCCGTGCTTCTGGAGTGAGCGTTCTATCACGTCCAGCGTACCCGAACCGCGCTCACGGAGCACTAAAGGAATAGCGGGCAAATCCTGGGGAGTAATCTCTTCGGGCAACTGCAAACGGCTTTTGGAATGGACTACCGCTACCAGTTCATCCTCAAGAAAAGTAGTGTACTTCAGATTGGGAAGGCGGAAAACCCCTTCCACCAATCCCAAGTCAATGCGGTGTTCCTGCAAAGCGGCTTCTATTTCCCGGGAATTTCCATTGAGCAAGGACAAGTTGACCTGCGGAAACTTGCCGATAAAACTGCCCAGCAACGGAGGAAGCACATACTGCGCAATGGTAGTGCTGGCTCCCAACTTGAGTTCTCCAATATATTCGTTATGTAACAAGTGCATTTCATATTCCAGCCGTTTATAGTCCTCCAATATCCGTTCGCAATGCTCCAAAAGCAGCCGGCCCGACTCGGTCAAACTGATTTTACTTCCCTGCCGGTCGAAAAGCCTCGTCTGGTAAGTGGCCTCCAGCTCCTGGATATGCTTGGTTATAGCCGGCTGACTTACAAACAACTCTTGCGAAGCCTTTGTAAAACTCAAGTTCTTGGCAACAGACTGAAACACTTTTAAACGGAAATCACTCATATACTTCTTATATCTTATAACTCGTCAGACTTGATGCCGAATGCATGCGCCAAAGAATAAAACACCGGCTCCAGGCGGCAATACACCGGGCTCAGAGGTTCCTCCGTAATGAAGTACACAGCTTTGCCCCGTTCTTCCTCATTCTTGTCTTTGAAGAAACCCGCCAGCTTCTCCTCCACTCCATTACCATATACCTGATGGAAAGGCAACAGCATCAAACACTTCACATCCGCAGAATCAAGCGCCAGGTTCATTAGGTCAAGAAACAACTCTTCGGTAGAGACTAAACCGGAAGAGGTGACGGAAGAAAATGCAAATTCGCCCAGCGGCGTACGGCATGCCTGGTGATTCAGTTTATTCACATCGGATGGTTCACAACACTTCAGCACGTCCGCTGCAGGAGTATGCACCAGCAACACTTCCACCTCATTTTCTTGTTCTCTCAAGCCGGCATCCAATGCCAGATAGCTCAACCATGCCGGCAGGTCAATATCGGGTAGCTTCCGTCCCAACTTACCTTCCAAAAAGTTCTTTGCACCATATACCACTTCATTCAGAAATGCAACATCTATCAATATCACATTTGCCGGAAACTTTATCTTATCCTCCATTATCTCCTATCTTAATACATAATTATACATAATGCTCCTCTGCAAGCGGAGCTCCGAAAACCTACCACACAGAAAGCACAAAACTTTGAAGCAGTAAAAGTACGACAAATTTATCAATAACTTGTATCATCCCAAGCAATTAATCTATATCTCCGAAGCGGAAAGAGAATATCCTTCCCCCGCAACACGGAAACCTTGGAGCTGGAACACGAAGACTTAGCTACTAAAACATATAGGCCCTCACTACATAAGATGTGCATCTCGTACTACATGAGATGTACACCTCGTCATGTATGAGATGCACATCTCATGCATGACATCCTTATTTGTCCTTCTCTTTAACCAATAGAGTTTAATACGAAAAGGAACTTTGCTCCAACTTCTTATCTAAAGAAGTAGAAAGGAACAAAGCGACTGATTTACAGACAATTTGTCATTTCACAAGATTTATATGCAGACAATTTGTCCGAAATGTGCCAATGGCAAATCTTTTGCGCCTTCCCAAGTGTTATGAAACTGATAAAATAGAAAGGAGAACAAAATATGAACTTTAACAACTTTACCATTAAAGCGCAAGAAGCGGTGCAGGAGGCTGTGAACCTGGTACAAAGCCGTGGACAGCAAGCCATCGAGCCCGTGCATGTGCTTCAAAGTGTGATGAAAGTGGGTGAAAATGTCACCAACTTCATCTTCCAGAAGCTGGGCATGAACGGTCAGCAGATAGCACTTGTACTGGACAAGCAAATTGATTCTCTGCCCAAGGTATCCGGCGGAGAGCCATACCTGAGCCGTGAAACGAACGAAGTGTTCCAGAAGGCCACCCAATATTCCAAGGAAATGGGTGATGAATTCGTCTCCCTGGAACCGGTACTGCTGGCTTTGCTGAATGTGAAAAGCACTGCATCCACCATTCTGAAAGATGCCGGGATGACGGAACGCGAACTGCGGGAAGCCATCAACGAACTGCGAAAAGGAGAAAAAGTAACTTCACAATCCAGCGAAGACACTTACCAGTCATTGGAAAAGTATGCCATCAATCTGAACGAAGCAGCCCGCAGCGGCAAACTGGATCCCGTCATCGGCCGTGACGAAGAGATACGGCGTGTCCTGCAGATTCTGAGTCGGCGTACCAAGAACAACCCGATTCTTATCGGTGAACCGGGTACCGGTAAAACAGCTATCGTAGAGGGACTTGCCCACCGTATCTTGCGTGGAGACGTCCCCGAGAACTTGAAGAACAAACAAGTCTACTCCCTGGATATGGGTGCACTGGTGGCTGGCGCCAAGTACAAAGGCGAATTTGAAGAACGTCTGAAGGCCGTTATCAACGAAGTGAAGAAGTCGGAAGGAGACATTATCCTCTTCATTGATGAAATCCACACCCTGGTGGGTGCCGGCAAGGGCGAAGGTGCCATGGATGCCGCCAACATCCTGAAACCCGCCCTGGCACGCGGTGAACTGAGGAGCATCGGGGCCACTACCCTCGATGAATATCAGAAGTATTTCGAAAAGGACAAAGCGTTGGAACGCCGCTTCCAGATTGTCATGGTGAACGAACCGGATACACTGAGCACCATCTCCATTCTGCGTGGTCTGAAGGAACGTTATGAGAACCATCACCACGTACGGATTAAGGACGATGCCATCATCGCCGCCGTAGAGTTGAGCAACCGCTACATCACCGACCGTTTCTTGCCGGACAAGGCTATCGACCTGATGGACGAAGCCGCTGCCAAGCTACGTATGGAAGTCGATTCCGTTCCGGAAGAACTGGACGAAATCTCGCGTAAGATAAAGCAGCTGGAGATTGAACGCGAAGCCATCAAGCGCGAAAACGACAAGCCCAAACTGGAACAAATCGGCAAAGAACTTGCCGAGCTGAAGGAGCAGGAAAACTCGTACAAAGCGAAATGGCAAAGTGAAAAGACCCTTGTCAACAAAATCCAGCAGAATAAGGTGGAAATAGAGAACCTGAAGTTCGAGGCCGACAAAGCAGAACGGGAAGGCGACTATGGCCGGGTGGCCGAAATACGCTACGGCAAACTGCAAGCGCTGAACCAGGAGATTGAAGAAACGCAGCAAAAACTGCACGAAATGCAGGGTGACAAGGCCATGATTAAAGAGGAAGTGGACGCTGAAGACATCGCCGACGTAGTATCCCGCTGGACCGGCATACCGGTAAGCAAGATGCTGCAAAGCGAAAAGGACAAACTGTTGCATCTGGAGGCGGAACTGCACCAGCGGGTTATCGGGCAGGACGAAGCCATCGAGGCCGTATCCGATGCCGTACGACGCAGCCGTGCCGGACTGCAAGACCCGAAACGTCCTATCGGCTCATTCCTTTTCCTGGGAACCACCGGTGTAGGTAAGACGGAATTGGCAAAGGCACTGGCAGAGTTCCTCTTTGACGACGAGACAATGATGACCCGTATCGACATGAGCGAGTATCAGGAGAAACACAGCGTTTCCCGTCTGGTTGGAGCGCCTCCGGGATATGTGGGCTACGATGAAGGTGGACAACTGACAGAAGCCGTAAGGCGGAAACCGTATTCTGTCGTCCTGTTCGACGAAATCGAAAAAGCGCATCCGGACGTATTCAACATCTTGCTGCAAGTGCTGGATGACGGACGTCTGACGGACAACAAAGGGCGTACGGTCAACTTCAAGAATACGATTATCATCATGACCTCCAACATGGGCAGTGGCTATATCCAAAGCCAGATGGAGAAACTAAACAGTAGCAATAAGGAGCAAATCGTAGAGGAAACCAAGAAGGAAGTGATGAATATGCTGAAAAAGACCATCCGTCCGGAATTCCTGAACCGTATCGACGAGACCATCATGTTCCTGCCGCTGACAGAGCCCGAAATCAAGCAGATTGTGGTGCTCCAAATCAAGAGTGTGCAGAAGATGCTTTCCGGTAACGGCGTGGAACTTGTTCTGACAAATGCTGCCATAGACTTCCTTGCCAATGCAGGTTATGACCCTGAATTCGGCGCCCGTCCGGTGAAACGTGCCATACAGCACTATTTGCTGAACGACTTGTCGAAGAAGCTGCTGTCCCAAGAAGTAGACCGCAGCAAGCCTATTACAGTGGATGCCAGTACCACTGACGACGGACTGGTTTTCAGAAATTAAAAGCAATCCGTATCCCCCAATAAAAGAGGCGATTCCCGACTATTGAGAATCGCCTCTTTTATTTTGTATTTCAATCCTTCTCCGGTTACTCGGCCTTGCTTTCCTCCTTCGTTTCTGCCGCAGGAGTTTCTTCAAAATCCGTCATACCGCTTGCCACCAGCAAATTATACCAAACAATCAATTTCTTGATGTCGGACGGATATACGCGGTCGCGATCGAAGGTAGGCAATACCTCTGCCAGGTAAGCACGCAAGTCGTCAGCAGTAGCTTTCTTCAAATCCAGCACTACGGCAGCACCATTTTCCTTTTTCTTCATGGAAAGAAACACTTCCTTCAAAGGAACATCTTCCGTATCTGTATACATGGCGATATCGCCCAAAGAAATAATCTTCTCATTACCATAGGCAGGGAAACGCTTCTTGTCTGCAAGCGACTCTACAATCAACATATTTTTTCCCTGAGAAACAAGCTTATACAATCCCGGTTTACCGGAAATGGACAAAATAGTCTTCAACATAATATATTCTGTTTTGATGATTAGTAGTTATTTTTTTCGGGGGGCAAAGATAATGTAAGCCGAAGACAATACAAAATAAGCTTGCTTATTTTTATTGTTAAGGAGATGCCTATTTGCGTAACAGATAGTGCATTTTTTCAGATAGCGAACCGATTAGCTCTAAAACTTGCGGAATCAATGGGGTTTCGCCATCATTTACAATGACAAAATCTGCATATTTACGCTTTTCTTCGTCATTCATCTGGCTACGGATACGCTTTTCTATCAATTCGCGCGAGGAAGCATCCCGCCGGACGGCACGTAAAATGCGCACCTCTTCGGGCGCATAGACCATAACAATAGCATCCACTTCACCCGCAAACCCCGCTTCGACCAGAATGGCCGATTCTATACCGACAATGGGAAAAGCGGTGCGGCATTGTGTCCACCGCCTGAAATCCTCCTTTACACGAGGATGCACAATACAGTTGATTTCTTTGGCATGCTCCGGACTACCGAAAAGATAAGACGCCAACAAAGGCTTGTTCAGCGTGCCACCGGCATACACTTCCGCACCAAGCAAAGCTGACAATTCCTCGCGGATCAATGAATCGGATGCCATCAGCCTTTTCGTTTCCAAGTCCGAGATATAGACGGGAACACCCAGCACTTCCAACAGCCGGGATACCATACTCTTTCCGCTACCGATACCACCGGTTATACCTATCTTAATCGCCATAATCAGGAGAAACTTGCTCTATCAGAAAATCCACTTGTGCCGGATTGAAGCGTACCTGGCTCACCCCTTTCGGCAGATTCTTAATCTTTACCGTATACTTGTCGGAACCCAGACGGAGCAGTTCCTCATAGGACACGTAAATATGAAAATCATCAGCGTTAATCTGCCTGAAATGACTCAGACCAACCTGAAACGTGACCTGCACCTTGGAAGGGAAAGCGCGCAGCACCTTGTCGGCAGGAAAGTTAACGCCACGCAACGGCACCTCCACTGTCTTTTCCGTATAAATATCCACCGGAAGCATCATCTCAATGGAAGAAGGCACAAACTTCACACCTTTCTGGATACGCAGGGGGACTTGCTGCCTCAAGGTATCCGATATATCTTCCAGCTTCACCGGTTGCGTATAGGCAACAGCAATCGTATCCAGCACGCCTTGCTGCGCATACACCAATACGGAATCGGGACTGAATATCGTATCCGAAAGATAATACTCACGTCCGGCACTCAGCGTGCCGCGCAGCTTCACCGGCACCAGTTTGGAGGCTCCCGTCGAATAGATGTACTCCAATGTATCCGGCTTCATGGAAAGCAGGCGGGTAGAGGCATTCAGCTGGTTCAGCACTTTCTTTTCAAACTGCGAGGGATATATCCTTACTTGATTATCCACGCCCTTATAATCGGCATAATCGAGAATAACGGGATAAAAGCTCTTTCCCAACATATAGTTGAGCAGTACCGTTCCCTTATCCTTTACCTTGATACGGAGTTCTGAAGCAGGTTCAGAGGTAATCACCACATTATTGGGCACTCCCTTCAGCCGCACCGGTATAGAAAAGTCCGCCTCATAGTCGTTGTTCAAGGTCTGCAAGAGCCAGAAGCCACCGGCTACAAAGAAAAAAAACAAAAAAATGAAGAACTCCCTGCTTTTATCGCTAAGCAGAAAGTCCTTCACTTCTCTTGATATCTTCAGATATGTACGTTGTATGTTCCTACGTTCAAACATAGGCTCACATTTCTATTATTTAGATGCCTGACTGCTGTTCGCATCAGCAGCTGCAGCAAAAATAGAATTCTTGTCTATACGAATCTTAACGTTAGAAGCGATTTCAAGCACCACATCATTGTCGTTGATTTCCTTGATAACACCATGGATACCACCAGCTGTGATTACTTTCTGATTCACTTGAAGCGATTTACGGAAGTTTGCTATTTCCTTTTGCTTCTTGTTTTGAGGACGAATCATAAAGAAATACATAATAACGAACATGGCTATCAGCATAATCCACATCATGCTACCACCACCGGCAGGGCCTGCAGCGGGAGCCTGCAGGAAGAATACAGTCATTAAGTTCATAAATACTCAGTTTTGGTTTCTATTATTAAACAAAGGTATTAGTTTTTCGTTAACTTACCTTCTTTTTTTAATTGATTAACTATTCCATCCAATGTACCGTTCACGAAGCTGCCACTTTTGGCCGTGCTGTAAACTTTGGCAATATCGACATATTCGTTCAACGAAACACTCACCGGAATGTTCGGGAAACTTAATATTTCGGCCAAGGCACACTGCATGATAACAACGTCCATAAAGGCTACACGGTCCAAGTCCCAATTACGCGTATTCTCGCTGATGAGGTGACGGTAATAGTCACAGTTCAAGATGGCACGGCGGAACAAACGGCGTGCAAATTCCTGGTCTTCCTCATCCTTGAACTCTGGTAGAAGTTCCTGATTGGCACCATTCTTCTCTTCAAAGCGCTTGATGGTTTTCAGTACGAAAGTATCCACAATCTCCTTGTCGTCATTCCAGTAGAGGCTCTGGTCTTCGAGCACATTGTCCAAGGCTTCGTTGTTGAAGACAAAAGTCTTATACAGCTTTCTCCACAATTCACGGTCGTATTCGTAAGAATTGTCCGAAGAAGCCATATATTCCTTATATATATCTGATTCCACAATTTTCTCATACAATCCCTTGACAAAGTCTTCATCATTGGCCCACGTGCGCTTTTGGTTGGCAATGAATTCCGTCAATTGTTTGTTCACTTCCAACTGGGCTATGAACTTGTTTTCCACAAATTTCATGTTGGGATACAGCTCCTCGGCAGTGGGAGCCAGCTTAGCTTTTGCCGCATCAATACGTTTTTGTGCGTAGTTCGTCAAAGCTATCATCAGCATCAGCAGGTAGTTGTAGAGGTCGTATGCCTTTGAAAGGCTAAAGAACAATTCTTTCTCCGCTGAGTCTAAATTTTTACTGCCATTCTGATAATAAGCATATACAATCTGTATAATCTTAAGACGAATAAGAACTCTGTTGATCATAATTCTAAAGTAAATACTAGTGTTTTAACAAGGCGCAAAAGTAGGCATTTTTAATGAGTTTACATAAATAAATCACATTTTTTAATGCAGATATTGATTATCCGGTCTTTTTCTTTTGACAGTTTAAAAAAAATCGTCAATTTTGAGCCCGATAAAGAGCTAAAAGCTACGAGATACAAGTTTTAAGGTGATAATATCAAAATTGAGACCTATTATAATATGGAAGACTTTAAGAAGAAAAACGCAGCGGACATGAACGACAAGGAGATTGTATTCTCCCAATCCATCAAAGCAGGTAAGCGCATCTACTATTTAGACGTCAAGAAAAACAGAAAAGACGAAATGTTTCTCGCCATCACGGAAAGCAAGAAGATTGTGATGGGCGAAGGAGACGACTCGCAGGTAAGTTTCGAAAAGCACAAAATCTTTCTATACAAAGAGGATTTTGAAAAGTTCATGAACGGACTTCAGCAAGCCATCGGCTTCATCCAGGAACAGCAAGGCTGCTATACAAGACATACCACTGACGAAGAGGCTGAAAGTCCCGAAACGGGAAAAGAAGAACTGCCGAAAGAGGAAAAAGCGTCTTCATTGGAAGGAGAAATCAAGATAGACATTGAATTTTAAGTTATAACCTTTTGATAATTCAAAAAGAAGCTGTACTTTTGCACCGCTTTTTTGCAACATCGTGTGGCAAGCCACATCGTGTGATGGTGAATTAAGCAAAAAATTTACTTAATTTAGAGTAACACAAAAATTTTTAAAATGAAATCAATTGAAGTAAAAGGAACTGCAAGAACTATTGCAGAACGTTCTTCGGAACAAGCAAGAGCTTTGAAAGCTATTCGTAAAAACAACGGTGTACCTTGCGTACTTTATGGTGCAGGTGAAAATGTTCACTTCACTGTACCTGCAGAGGGTCTGCGTAACTTGGTTTACACTCCGCACATCTACGTAGTTGACTTGGTGATTGATGGCAAGAAAGTAAACGCTATCATGAAAGATATCCAATTCCACCCCGTAAAGGATACTATCCTGCACGTTGACTTCTATCAAATTGACGAGGCTAAGCCTATCGTTATGGAAGTTCCGGTACAGATGGAAGGTTTGGCAGAAGGTGTTAAGGCCGGTGGTAAGCTGGTACTCCAGATGCGTAAGCTGAAAGTAAGAGCTTTGTATAACGTAATTCCTGAAAGACTGATTATCAACGTTGCCCACTTGGGACTTGGTAAGACTGTTAAAGTTGGCGAATTGCAATACGAAGGATTGGAATTGCTGAATGCCAAAGAAGCTGTTGTATGCGCCGTTAAGCTGACTCGTGCTGCAAGAGGTGCCGCTGCTGCTGCAGGCAACTAATCGATTCTTTTCAAGAAAGACTAAATATTCGGGAACGCGGATTAACGCAGCCAACGCAGATTTCATACTGATTTCCGCGGAAAGTTGCGATAATCCGCGTTCTTTTTACGGCTCACGAGAGTGTATAATTCACCACAGATTACACAGATTTGCACAGATAGACATCTTTGATTATCGGTACATTAAATTCATTCTGTGTTAATCTGTGTAATCTGTGGTGAATACTAGTTTTAACACCCTCATAAACAGGAAGCACTGACTATGAAATATTTAATTGTAGGATTGGGCAATATCGGCCCCGAATATCACGAAACCCGCCATAACATCGGATTCATGGCAGTAGATGCTCTGGCCAAAGCAGCGGGTGCCACTTTTACCGACGGACGTTATGGCTTCACCACAACGCTGTCGGTCAAGGGACGCCAACTGTTACTGCTGAAGCCTTCCACCTTTATGAACCTCAGCGGCAACGCCGTGCGCTACTGGATGCAAAAGGAAAACATTCCATTGGAGAATGTGTTGGTAGTGGTAGACGACCTTGCACTGCCTTTCGGCACACTGCGCCTGAAAGGTAAGGGAAGCGATGCGGGACATAACGGCCTTAAGCATATTGCCGCAACGCTGGGCACCCAGAATTATGCACGCCTGCGTTTCGGCATCGGCAATGACTTTCCCCGTGGCGGACAGATTGACTATGTGTTGGGACATTTTACCGATGAAGATTGGAAAACAATGGATGAGAGATTGGAGACAGCCGGAGAAATCATCAAAAGTTTCTGTCTGGCGGGAATAGATATCACCATGAATCAATATAACAAGAAATGAACGAAGCCAGAATTGACAAATGGATGTGGGCCGTACGCATCTTCAAGACACGTACCATAGCCGCCGAAGCCTGCAAAAAAGGACGCATCAGCATCAATGGCGCACTGGCAAAGGCTGCCCGTACGGTGAAACCGGGAGACGTCATCCAGGTGCGCAAGCCCCCCGTCACCTATTCCTTCAAAGTACTGCAGCCCATCGAAAAGCGTGTCGGCGCAAAGTTAGTGGCCGAAATGATGGAGAATGTAACGACTCCGGAACAGTATGAACTGCTGGAGATGAGCCGTGTCAGCGGTTTCGTCAACCGTGCCAAAGGTACCGGACGGCCAACGAAAAAAGACCGCCGGAGTCTGGAAGAATTTACAGAACCGGAATTTCTGGATGATTTCGACTTTGAATTCGATTTTGAGGAAGAGTAAAAATAAGGGAAAGATTATGAGCGAGAGAATAATTAAATGGGGATTCATCGGTTGCGGAGAAGTGACCAAATACAAAAGCGGACCGGCATTCCAGAAAATAGAGAACTCCGAAGTAGTGGCCGTCATGAGCCGAAATGGTGACAAGGCCAAGACCTACGCCAAGGAAAGAGGGATTCCTAAATGGTACGACGATGCCCAGGAGCTGATTGACGACGAAGAGGTGAACGCCGTGTACATTGCCACTCCTCCTTCTTCACATGCTACGTACGCCATCATGTCCATGAAGGCAGGTAAACCGGTCTACATAGAGAAGCCGATGGCCGTTACCTACGAAGAGTGCTGCCGCATCAACCGCATTTCCCAAGAAACGGGTGTTCCATGTTTTGTCGCGTATTACCGCCGCTATCTGCCCTACTTCCTGAAGGTAAAGTCACTGGTAGAGGAGGGACATATTGGCAATGTCATCAACATTCAAATCCGCTTCGCCCAGCCTCCCCGCGACCTCGACCATAACAAGGAAAACCTACCGTGGCGCGTGCAACCGGACATTGCCGGCGGAGGATACTTCTATGACCTTGCGCCCCACCAGATAGACTTGCTGCAGGAAATCTTCGGATGTATCCTCGAAGCCAGCGGCTACAAGAGCAACCGTGGCAGACTATATCCTGCCGAAGACACTCTAAGCGCATGTTTCCAGTTTGACAGCGGACTGGTGGGCAGCGGCTCCTGGTGCTTTGTCGCCCACGAATCCGCCCGCGAAGACCGTATAGAAATCATTGGAGACAAAGGCATGATTTGTTTCTCCGTATTCACCTATGACCCCATTGCGCTGCACACAGAAAGAGGACGTGAGGAAATCATTGTCGAAAATCCCACCTACGTCCAGCAACCGCTTATACAGGCAGTAGTAGACCACCTGCTGGGCAAGTCAGTCTGCGGCTGTGACGGTGAAAGCGCCACTCTGACTAACTGGGTAATGGACAAAATACTGAACAAACTCTGATTAGCGTTCATGGGGTAGACCTTACCCCATGTCGAAACCTTCACATTTCCGGCCGACCAGCTTGTACACATCGGCACTCTCGCCTACAACCCATACCACATCGCCTTCTACAAAAGGTTCATGCGGGTCGGGAGCATGCAGGGTCTCCCCTCCCCGCTCCACACCGGCAATCAGGCAGTGATACTTCTCGCGTATCCCTGCTTCCTTCAAGGTCTTGTTCAGGAAAGGAGACTGCCCGTCCACACAGAACTGGCGCAGAATCATCTCACTCTTCTCTATCACATCCGCATTCATGGCAGACACCTTATCCATCTCCTGGCCGAAGATGTTCAATTCCTCATCCGTGGCAATTACTTGTATCTTGTCCTGCGGGAAAAGGCGGACAGACGCTCCGGGAATATTAATCCGTTTCTTGCCCCGAAGGATAGAGACCACATGGATACCGTATTTCTTTCCAAAATTCAGCTCCGCCAATGTCCTGCCCACCCATGCCGACTCGCCGGGGATTTCAAAATCCGTCAGGTGCAGGTCGCGCGACAGCAGACGTCCCGCATACTCCGGTTTCTTCTCTCCCATATACTCGGCACGCATGTCGCGGTACCGCAGATTCTGGAAGAATGTCCTCTCTATCATGATGGACTGCTTCTTCAACTGGCGGGAGAGTATCATTAAAGTCACCAGCAACACCGCCACTCCAAATACCAGTCCCACAGACATCTTGAATAAACCGGCTATAACGAACATGACAAACGAAACGCCCAGCAGCAGACGCAGTACAATGGTGGCCACCAACGGCGCCCGGTTTCCACGGTTATCTTTCCATAAAGTCACGAACTCCTCCGAATGATTCTTTTTAATCATGATGGCACGCAGAAACGGAGCTATACACAGAATGATGATAAAGGCAGCCAACAAAGAGCCCCATACCCCGGGCAGACTGTCGTGCACGAAAGGCACCAGAAAACGGAACGCCAAAGCTATCACCGCCACGCAAATGATGGAATACACCACCGTAATCCTGACCAGCGCAAATATCAGTTTCTTCCACAGACTCTCGTGGTTCATGGTCTGCGAACCTGAAGCATAGCGGGTCAAGAACTTTCTCCATTTTTCCGGCAAATGCGTATCCACAAGATTGGAAGCCGGTTCTGCCAAACGAATCATATAAGGAGTGAGGAAAGTGGTGATGACAGACACCGCCACCACAATAGGATACAAGAAATGGCTGGTGACATGCAGTGACACGCCCAGCGAAGCTATAATAAAGGCAAACTCACCGATTTGCGTCAGACTGAAACCGCATTGCATAGCCGTCTTCAGCGGTTGCCCTGCCAGCAGCACACCCAGCGTCCCGAAGAGGGATTGCCCGAGGATGACCGCCAGAGTAATCACGACTATGGGTCCCGCATACTCCACAATCATGGCCGGGTCTACCATCATGCCGACCGATACGAAGAAGATAGCGCCGAACAAGTCCTTGACCGGCTTCACCAGGCGCTCTATGCTCTCCGCCTCTACCGTCTCGGCAAGAATGGAGCCCATGATGAACGCGCCGAAAGCAGCCGAGAAACCCGTGTGCGCGGCCATCACCACCATACCGAAACAGAGTCCGAGAGAGACTATCAGCAAGGTTTCCTCGCTCATCAGCTTCCGGCACCGCTTCAGCAATCCGGGGATGAGGTATATCCCTACGACGAACCAAAGTATCAGGAAGAACAGCAGTTTGGCAATGCTCCCCAGCATCTCCGTACCCTCGAAGTTATGGCTGACTGCCATCGTGGAGAGCATCACCATCAATACGATGGCAAGAATATCCTCCAGAATAAGCACACTGAGTACCAGCCCCGTGAACTGTTTCTTGCGCATCCCCAAATCATCAAACGCCTTATAGATAATAGTGGTGGATGACATGGCAATCATACCGCCCAGAAAGATACAGTCCATCCGTTTCCAGCCGAAACCGGTACCTACCGTCACACCCAACAATATCATACAAAAGATGATGGTACACGCAGCAATAATCGCTGCCCCTCCCACCTTCACAATCTTCTTGAAGCTGAATTCCAATCCCAGTGCAAACAACAGGAAGATAACACCTATATCCGCCCAGGTCTGTATATTAGCCGTGTCCATCACTGACGGTGTATAGGCCATGTGAGGGCTGGCAAGGAATCCTGCAACTACATATCCTAATACCAGCGGTTGCTTCAACTTCTTAAAAAGCAGGGTCATAATCCCCGCACAAATCAATATCAGAGCTAAATCAGCTATCAAAGGGGCTAAATGTGACATAACACTACTTATCTATTAATCAGAGATATATAACTGCAAAACTATGCAATACATCTGCAGTGGCTCTGCAAAAGCCTTGCAGCGTCACTGCAACTGCTTTGCAGCAGCACTGCAAAAGGTATGCAGTAACTTTGCAGCAGTTGTCTGCACGATTCTACAACACTCCTTTCGAGCTTGGCAGTTCAAAGTGATAAATATCCCTCTTCACCGCCATCTTCAGCGCACGTGCCAACGCCTTGAAGATGCCCTCTATCTTATGATGTTCGTTCTGTCCTTCGGCTTTTACATTAAGATTCATCCGGGCAGCATCGCTCAAGGACTTGAAGAAATGCAGGAACATTTCCGTAGGCATGTCGCCTATCTTCTCGCGCTTGAACCCGGCATCCCATACCAACCACGGGCGACCGCCGAAGTCGAGGCACACCTGGCAGAGACAATCGTCCATAGGAAGGGCATAGCCGTAGCGTTCGATGCCGCGCTTGCTTCCTAAGGCCTGATAAAGGCAGTCGCCCAGAGCAAGAGCGGTATCCTCGATGGTGTGGTGCTCGTCCACTTCGAGGTCGCCTTTCACACGGATGGTGAGGTCCATGCCGCCGTGCTTGCCTATCTGCTCCAGCATGTGGTCGAAGAAGCCCAGTCCGGTCGCGATGTCACAATGCCCGTTACCATCCAGATTCAAGGATACGTATATATCTGTCTCCTTGGTAGTACGACGTACTTCCGCCGTACGCTCACCGGCAAAGAGGAATTCTGCAACCTTATCCCAATCCCTGGTGGCGAGGGCGCAGTAATCTTCAAGTCCGTCACAAGCGGCACCGCCACCTTCGGAAACGGGTTTCAATGATGCCGTGTCATCTTGCAGAAGAATGGCACGGCAGCCCAGATTCTTTGCCAGTTCCACATCCGTAGGCCGGTCGCCAATGACGAAACTGTGGGACAAATCGTAGTCCGGGTTATCTAGGTATTTGGCAAGCATTCCGGTACGTGGCTTGCGGGTCGGTGCATTGTCGTTGGGCATGCTGCGGTCTATGTAGATGTCGTCGAAGGTGATACCTTCGCCTTCCAATGTCTTCATCATCAGATTGTGTGCCGGCCAAAAGGTATCTTCCGGAAAGGAAGCTGTACCGAGCCCGTCTTGATTGGTCACCATCACAAAATCAAAATCCAGCTTACTGCGGATGAAGCCAAGATTGCGCATCACTTTCGGATAGAACTCCAGCTTCTCCAGGGAGTCCAGCTGATAATCAATGGGCGGCTCAATGACTAAAGTCCCGTCACGGTCTATAAAAAGTACTTTCTTCTTCATAAATGGTAAATGCTCAAATCGTAAATACTTTCAACGCTTCAATCAACTTTTCATTTTCTCCTCTCGTTCCTACCGTCACCCGCAAGCAATTTCCACAAAGTGACACGGAGTTACGATTGCGGACAATGATACCCTTGCCTACCAGATAATTGTAAATCTTCACAGCATCCGTCACACGGGCCAGGAAGAAATTGGCATGGGAGGGGAACATCTTCACCGTGCATGGCAGTGCGGCAAACTCGGCTTCCAGGTTCTCCCGCTCTTCTTTCAGGGTCTTCACCCAACGTTCTATTTCATTATAGCGGTGAAGCATTTCCACTGCCTGCTTCTGTGTCAACTGGTTCACGTTATAGGGATATTTTATTTTATTGAGGATGCCGATAATCTCCGGTGAAGCAAATGCCATACCCAGACGGATGGCAGCACATCCCCATGCTTTGGAAAAGGTTTGCAGTACAATGAGATTCGGATATTGATTCAAATTTTCGAGGAAGGAAGGTGCCTCGGAGAAGTCATTGTATGCCTCATCCAGTATCACCAACCCATCAAACTGGCGAATCAGCGTTTCAATCTCGCTACGGAGCAGGTCATTGCCGGTAGGATTGTTGGGAGAGCAGATAAAAATCAGTTTGGTATGCTCATCCGCAGCAGCCAGAAGCTTGTCGGCAGAGAACTGGAAATCCTCATCGAGCAGCACCTTGCGGTACTCCACATCATTAACGTCAGCACAGACTTGATACATGCCGTAGGTAGGGTCGATGGCCACTACATTGTCCACACGGGGTTCACAAAAAGCACGGAACACCAAATCGATAGCTTCATCACTGCCATTCCCTAAGAAGATGGAATCGAGACTCACCTTTTTAATTTTAGACAATTCTGTCTTTAGCTCCCGCTGCATGGGGTCGGGATAACGGTTGTGCGGCATGTTATAAGGATTCTCGTTTGCATCGAGAAAAACGGATGCCGCAGCACCATTATATTCATCTCGTGCTGAAGAATAAGGCTTCAGACGCCAGATATTCGGACGGGTAAGTTCTTGTAATGTTTTCACCATGTTATTTACGATTTGACAATTTACGATTTTACGATTAAAATTACTTTAAGCCATCAACTCTCAATTTTCAACTTTCAATTTTCATTTTCCAACTGCCCCAGTCTCACGCTCACGGCATTCTTATGCGCATCCAGCTGTTCATTGGCAGCCATCAGCTCGATGGCAGGGCCAATGATATTCAATCCTTCCGGCTTTATCTCCTGGAAAGTTATCTTGCGGATAAAGCTGTCGAGGCTGACACCGCTGTATGCTTTGGCATAGCCGTTTGTCGGCAAGGTATGGTTTGTGCCCGAAGCATAATCTCCCGCACTCTCCGGAGTAAGAGAACCCAAGAATACAGAACCGGCATTCACGATACGTTCTGCCACAGAAAGATAATCCTCGGTTTCTATGATAAGATGTTCGGGAGCATACGCGTTGGTCAGTTCGATGGCTTCTTCCATGCTGTCCACTACAATCAGTTTGCTATTGGCAAGAGACTTTTCGGCAATCTCTTTACGTGGCAGTAAAGCCAGTTGGCGTTCCACTTCCACCTTTACAGCTTGTTGCAATTCGACAGAGGTCGTAATTAATATAACCTGGCTGTCCACTCCGTGTTCTGCCTGGCTCAATAAGTCGGCGGCGACAAAAACCGGATTAGCTGTTTCGTCAGCCAAAACTTCTACTTCCGAAGGTCCTGCCGGCATATCTATCGCCACATCACGCAAGCTCACAAGCTGTTTGGCAGCCGTGACATACTGATTTCCCGGACCGAATATCTTGTAAACCTTAGGCACACTTTCCGTTCCGTATGCCATAGCGGCAATGGCTTGTATGCCGCCAGCTTTGAAAATCCGGTTGACACCTGCCACTTTTGCGGCAAACAGCACAGCGGAATGTACCTTTCCGTCACGTCCCGGAGGGGTGCAGAGAACAAGCTCCTTGCATCCGGCAATCTTGGCGGGAACGGCCAGCATCAGTACCGTAGAAAACAGCGGAGCCGTTCCTCCGGGGATATACAATCCCACTTTTTCTATGGCAACCGCTTTCTGCCAGCAGGTCACCCCCGGCTGAGTCTGCACTTTCTTGCCCTCAAAGCGTTGTGCGGCGTGGAAAGTCTCGATGTTCTGCTTTGCCAGGCGAATAGCTGCTTTCAAGTCTTCACTCACCAGGTTTTCCGCTTCCTGCTGTTCCTCTTCCGACACTGCCAGCGAGGACAACACCACTTTATCAAATTTTTCTTCATAATCCAGCACAGCACGGTCTCCCTCCTCCTTCACACGGTCAATAACGCTCCGCACCGTATCAAACAGATTCTCCGTATTCATCACCGGACGTTTCAGAATCTCTTGCCACTGGGATTTATCGGGATTACTAATCAATATCATACATGGTTTTATTTACGATTTGACGATTTACTATTTACTATTTGACGATGTACGATTGATATTACTCTTGAAACCGTGTTGTAATTGTCTGGCAATAGGAACTTCAATAGTAAATAGTAAATAGTAAATCGTCAAATAGTACCTATATTTAGATTATCATTTTCTCAATCGGCAGCACCAGAATGCCTTCCGCCCCCAATGCTTTCAGCTTTCCGATTATCTCCCAGAAACACTTCTCGTCGAGTACGGTATGTACCGAGCACCAGCCTTCTTGTGCCAAAGGCATCACCGTGGGGCTCTTCATGCCCGGAAGTACAGAGACAATCTCATCCAGTTTCTCTTTCGGGGCATTCATCAGCACATATTTCTTATCTTCGGCTGTCTTCACGGCATCCATACGGAACAACAGCTCCTTCAATATCTCTTGCTTTTCCTCGCTCATGTTCTTGTTGCCAATCAGTAGCGCTTCGGACTTCATCACAACCTCCACTTCCTTCAGGCGGTTGCTCACCAGCGTAGAACCGGAACTTACAATATCGAAAATGGCATCTGCCAGACCGATGCCCGGCGCCACTTCTACCGACCCCGTAATGACGTGTATCTCCGCATTCACCCCATTCTCTTTCAAAAAGCCGGAAAGGATACCCGGATAAGATGTCGCAATCTTCTTTCCGTGAAACCACTTCACCCCCGGATACTCAATATCCTTCGGCATGGCAAGAGACAGACGGCACTTGCTGAATCCCAGACGCTTGATTATCTCCGCATCCTCATTCTTCTCAACAAATTCATTCTCACCCACAATGCCTATATCAGCCACTCCGGTAGCCACAGACTGCGGAATGTCGTCATCCCTCAAAAACAACACTTCAAGAGGAAAGTTTGACGACTGCACCAACAACGAACGCTTCATGGCACTCAACTTAATATCCGATTCTCCCAAAAATGACATGGTCTCGTCATAAAGACGACCTTTAGCTTGTACTGCAATTCTTAACATAAGGCTATTTACTATTTTACGATTTACTATTTTGAATGAGATGACAGAAAACAAAACGAGGCTTACCACTATTCGGCAAGCCTCGTCATTTATGTCATTTGTTGTACATATACACTCATACGCCCACCGAGTTATTCGTCAGGATGATGATGGTGATGATGTGCAACGATATTCTTCATATTTTTTTGTTTTAATGCGACAAAAGTAAACTAAAAGTTTGAAACTCCAAAAGATTTATCACAAAAAATTTATTTCTTCTTTCAAATTCATCTTGCTTCACCACAGATTACACAGATTTGCACAGATTGAAATAAAAATAATCTGTGCAAATCTGTGTAATCTGTGGTGAAGCAATCAAATCAACGGCAATATTTCCTCCTGCTCCACTTCGCAGCTATGGAAATGCATTTCCGTTTCCGCTTTCTCTTTCGGGAAGGTGAAGTAAGTGCAGGTAGCTTCCGTACAAAGTTCTCCCATGCTATTGTACAGACGCGCTTCTATGATGGCGATATTCCGCTTTTGCTCCCGGAGTGAAGCCCGCAGCACCACATGCGTGTCGTTGGTCGATATGGATTTGCGGAACCGGGTCTCCATTTTCGATGTCACTCCGCCAGTCTGCAGCTTGCGGAACACTACCCAACCGCAGATTTCATCCAGCAATACGGACTGGATGCCTCCATGCAACGTATTCAGCCATCCCTGATACTCCGGACGCGGCTTCCAAATGCTCACCACCTCGTCACCGTCCTCATAAAACTCCATTCTCACACCGGCTTCATTGTCGGGAGAGCAACCGAAACAGTTGTACCCCTCCATATCTTTCCACGGATTGATAATCTTCTTCATATCGTATTCTTCTTTATCTGATTCTGATTCATAAATTCTCTCAATAAAACGTTCAATATTAGTCATTCCGATTGAGAACTACAAATTATTGATGCCTTTTTCTAAAGAAAATTAGCGGGATGCTGTTTAAAAACGGTTATTTTATTTAGCTTTGTATAAATGGAAGTGAACAACAAGATGCAAAGAGGGGCCTTTTTCTGCTTATGGATATTATTTACGTTCTCATTGTTTGCACAAAACGAGGAGAACGGTTCTGCCACGTGCGACAGCGTCGTACATAAGAACACCTTCGGAAAAGTACTGAAGAGATTCCTTGATTTCAGCGACTTCGACACTACCTATATCAGTCCCAACCGATACAATTACGCCCTGATGCTCGACCATTTCACCAATTACGAATACTACTCTGTGGGCAATGACGACCAGCGGCTCCGTTTCTCGCCCAACCCTCACAACAAGATAGGCGCTTACTTCGGATGGCGTTGGATATTCCTGGGATGGGCTGTCGATACGGACTGGCTCTACGGAAAGAAAAGCAAGAAAAAGCGCGGTACGGAGTTTGATCTCAGTCTTTACAGTTCCAAACTGGGAGTCGACATTTTCTATCGCAGTACCGGAAATGACTATAAGATACACAAGGTATCCGGCTTTTCCGACGAGATTCCCTCCAATTATTCCGAAGACTTCAACGGATTGAAAGTAAAGATGAAGGGATTGAATCTGTATTACATTTTCAACAATCGGCGTTTCTCCTATCCAGCCGCCTTCAGCCAGTCCACCAACCAGCGCCGCAATGCAGGTTCTTTCATTGCCGGATTCTCCGTATCCACCCACAATCTAAACTTCGACTATACCAAGCTGCCCGAAATCATTCAGGAAACCATGAACCCGGGTATGAAGGTGAAACATATCAAATACACGAACATCAGCCTCAACGCCGGCTATGCCTACAATTGGGTGTTCGCCCGCAACTGCCTCGCATGCCTGTCGTTCAATCCGGCGGTCGCCTACAAGACATCACGCATAGAGAAGACAGAAGAGCGGGAAGCGGACGACTGGTACAAGAATTTCAATATCGACTTCATTCTGCGTGCAGGTGTGGTATACAACAACAGCAAATATTTCGTGGGTACTTCATTCGTAGGACGGACATACGACTACTACAAAAACAGTTTCTCCCTAAACAACGGGTTCGGCACCCTCCAAATATATGCCGGATTCAACTTTTATCTGAAAAAGGAACACCGGAAAAATAAAAAGTAGAGAAAACGGCTTTAATCCCTCTCAGAAGCTATAAACACACTCCACCCCTACTATATCCTTCCGCTTATCCTTCTCCCACTGCCTGCAATAGAAGATATCTGCCTCCCAACGCTCGGACAAGGGCAACGTAATGCCCCCGCGATAGCGCATCCGCTTTACTCCAAAATGCTCGGTCCTGTTCAAGCCATTATACATCTCGGCCGACGCATACGGCTCCAACTTACACTTCGGAATGTCATATGCCACCTTCGCGCGTGAACGCAGGCGCAACTCGTCCGTATGTCCATCGAATGTATGCTGAAAGCGCTCACGTAAGGACAATTTCACCCTTTGCGCACGGGCAGACAAGGTTCCGTCTACATGGTAGCGATGCCGAAACTTCCAGCCATCCGTCCCCCGGTTGCGATAATGTGTCTCATATCCTGCCCCGAGCTTCAAGAAGGACAACGGCTTGTAGCTTCCTCCTACCTTCAGCCCCCATCGGTCTGTTTTCCCCAAATCATCTTTCGTGCGCCACTCCAGAGCACCGGAAACAGTCAATGCCGGTTTCAACTTATATTCGAAACCGACATTTGCCCAAGTGGCAAAATCCTTCTCCTGCGCCCGCAGGGAAAAAGACGAAACAACCCATAGAACCACCGGCAAAACAAGTACTTTCGTGCATGAAGATATATTCCTTACCATACGCTTATTCCGTTAAAGTGTCAAAGGTAAGGATAAATTCTGTAATAATTCTGTAATTCTCCGATATGCTCAATCGGAATGCATAGGAATAATCTATAATAGAATGCGTATGTTAATACATGGTCTTCGGATGGCTACGGAAAATCTGCTCTTCTATCCTACCCTTCCCAGAGTCGACTATACGTATTTCTTGTTCTGCAACAAACAATAAGAAATAGCATCAGCTTCTGTAGTCGTATATTCTTCAACATACTCATCTTTATAAAAAAGAATGCGTCAAAACGATTGATGGCACACCTTCAATTCAGCTTCCTACTTCTTATAAGCCGCCAACTTGTTCTTATAATAAGTCTCCACATCTTTCCAGCGATAGTAGGGAGCCAGCTCACTCTCCACCGGCAACTTCATTTCATGTTCATTGAGCAAGACCTTTACCAGGATATCATCGTTCCCTTTCTTACGGAAAAAGACGAACTGTATGTTGCCGGCCATCGGAAAAATCTTATAATTCCGCCAAGTCTCATCAAGTGTACTCAAATCAGTGGTCTGATAGGCACAATCATCCAACTCCAGCAGACAAGCCAATGGAAGCAGGCAGGACTCATGACCGAAACGCAGAGTTGCACTGTTCTCTTTCTTCACAATGCAAGTATCCGCCGTATCCAATATGTTCGCCAGCAAGTTGGATTCCATGAAAGGTATCTCGCCCTTGGTCAACGGAGACGGACCATAAGAGATGTACCAGTTCTTGTTGCTGATTTGCCACAAATCATAACATTCGTCTTTCGTGAAAAGGGAATAAAGGTCCAGATTCGTATCAAGGCTCTGCATATTGCTTGCCACATCGAACAGTTGGGTCATCAACCTGCCTGCATCCACTTTCCAACGCACATAATCCTCATTATTGAACAAGGCCTTCATCAAGCGTTCCGGGTGCACATGCTCCTTTCTGATGGCAGCCTTGGCAGCAACCACCTCATCTGCTTTGCGCAATGTCTGACATAAGGGTCGTCATTATTCATATAATGCATGTCATGATAACTGGCATCGTTCTTGAACTGTAATTGAGGGTTCAGAGACTGAAGTTCCAGACATTCCGCCACCATCGAAAGGATACAGCGGATGACGACTGTGGAACGCGCATCCACCTCAGCCTTCCCCTTGAATACCTCCGGAAAGTTCTGATACATCCTCCCGGCAATCCCCCTATGCTGGCGCGCTCCCAAGGGGGTAAGCTCACCATATCTGTTTTGGGCGACACGGGAGACACTGTCCAAAATGCAAAGCGTCTTTTTTCCCAACTCCGTGAGCACGCCATTCCCATCAGCTTCACGCATCACTGCCAGCGGCTTCTCATAATCATCCGGATTTATAAGGAACCGTGAACCATGACGGGCATAATGGCTCAGATAAAAAGGTTTGTAACCGGCAGGAGGAGCTGTCTGTTCCACAGACGGAACGGGATAGGCATAGTAATTAGCCGCCGAACGATGCACATCTGCAAAAATCTCTTCTTTGGCCGTCTGCGCACCCATGCCGAGTGCCAGGCTACAAAGGATGGCCAGAAAAATAAAACGCTTCATAGATTATTTATTTTTAGTGATTCATTCGTGTGAAATCTCTTTCAAATGCTCCTCCACCTTTCCGAAGAAGGAAGCCAAATGAGAACCGTCGACAAAAGCATGGTTCACATAAATGGAAAGAGGAAATACCAGACGGCCTTCACGGGATACGGCCTTGCCGGCAGTCATCAACGGATAACTGCAACCGTTGCCTGCTTCGGCAAGTGTATAAGTTATCGAGGTGAAATACATTTTGGGAACTGCACTCAGATGGACCACATCGTAATCGCCTTGCCCGGCAAGAATCTTTTCGGCGCCATACGGGTCACCGTCCTCGGGTATATTTGTTATCAAGGCGTAGGCTTCGGCATAGAAACGCTCAAAATCTTTGTGATAGGGAATGCGCACGGTATAGAATGTTTTCCCAGGAACGGCTATCGGAGAAATGATGTCCACCCGGTCGTGAAAAACAACCCGGCCTTCCTTGTCGGTACGGTAACGGAGTTCATCGACTTCATTGGCCGAACGCACCACAGCATACAGATAATAAAGGAAAAAGGAGCGCTTTGCAGCCCGGGCTGCAGCACTGGCTTCCGTGCAGTCAATCTCTGTGGTGACGGAATACCAGGAATTCACAAAACTGCGGAAAAAGCCGTAGTTATCCCGGCGTTCCCAAGCATCAATGTCTATAATGTGTTTCATACAAAAAGGGGATTTAGTGAAAAAAGGATGCCTTTTTACAAGCATCCTTTTTCCGATTCTATTTATTTCTCTTTCTTATAATTCTCCAGTCCGGTCTGCAGGAATTCGATATACTTAGGTATATCTTCGTCGTAGGAGTAAGACTTATTGAGCGGCTTGCCTTCGTTGTCAATCAACACATAGAAAGGCTGCGCATTGGCACCAAACTTGACGCGCTGCAGATAACTCCACTTGTCGCCTACGGTACGCAGCGTACGTTCCGTGCCGTTCTCCACAATCTTCACGGGAGAAGGAAGCGGTGTCTTGTTGTCGACGTAAAGCGTGATAAGTACATAGTCGTTGTTGATAATGTCACTCACCTTCGGGTTTGTCCATACGGCAAGCTCCATCTTACGGCAGTTCACGCAACCATAACCGGTGAAGTCGAGCATCACGGGCTTGCCATGCTGGCGGGCATACTCCATACCGAGGTCGTAATCATCGAACTTGGCATGCACTTCATTATTGTAAAGATTGAAATCTTGCGTCTGCATGGGCGGCGCAAAGGCACTGACAGCTTTCAACGGAGCTCCCCACAAACCGGGAACCATATACACCGCAAATGCCAGTGAGGCCAACGCCATGAAGAAACGGGGTACGCTAACCTTTGAATCGTCATCATCGTGCGGGAACTTAATTTTGCCCAGCAAGTAGAAACCAAGCAGCGCAAAAAGTACAATCCACAGAGCAAGGAACGTTTCACGGTCGAGGATGCGCCAACCGTAAGCTAAATCGGCTACCGAAAGGAACTTCAGGGCAAAAGCCAGCTCCAGGAAGCCAAGCGTCACCTTGATGATATTCATCCATCCGCCGGATTTGGGCATAGACTTCAACCAGGACGGGAATAAGGCAAACAGCGTGAAAGGCAATGCCAATGCAATGGCAAAGCCCAGCATGCCAATAGCAGGAGCTACCACGCTACCCGTCGTGGAAACCTGTACCAGCAGGAATCCGATAATAGGTCCTGTGCAGGAGAAAGATACCAGCGACAAGGTAAACGCCATCAAGAAGATGCTGAGCAGACCACTTGTGGCCTCAGCCTTGCTGTCCACAGCCGTACTCCATTTGGAGGGCAACGTTATTTCGAACGCTCCGAAGAAGGAAGCCGCAAACACAACCAACATCAAGCAGAAAAGGATATTGAATACTGCATTCGTAGAGAGTGCGTTCAGTGCACTGGCTCCGAAAATCAGCGTAATGGCCAGTCCGAGCGTCACATAAATCACTACGATGGAAGCACCATACGTCCATGCATCACGGATGCCTTTCTTCTTATCCTTGCTACGCTTCAGGAAGAAGCTGACAGTCATCGGGATGATGGGCCATACACAAGGGGTGAAGAGCGCTAACAGTCCGCCGGCAAATCCGGTAATAAAGATATAAATCCAGGACATATCTTCCTGCGAAGTAGTTTCGCCCAAAGATTGCAGTTCATTGATGACTGGCTTCCAAAGGTCCACCTTGTCCGTCACATTGATTTCCGTCGGCCCGTCCGCACCACCGATAGCAGCTACAGAAGCCGTGTCGGCGGCAGTCTCCTGTTCTGCGGACTGTTTTTCGGCTTTCGTTTCAGTCGTAGCGGCAGCAGCTTCTTTGGCAGCCCCTTCTGCCCTACCGGAGAATTGGAAAGGCACTTGTGTGGGCGGCAGACAATTTTCATCGTTGCAAGCGCCATACTCCAGATATCCTTCCAGCTGATAGGCACCACCCGTCAATTTCAGCTTCTGCACAAATTGGGCCGTATTTTCAAAATAACGTACCTTCATTTCGAACAACTTATCGAAAGTAGAAATTTCCTTACCTACAGGCTTCAGTTTGCCCACAACTTCCGCTCCGGAGATTTTCTCCACATTGAACGTCGCTGAGATAGGACCACCATCACCCAGGTCGGTGGAATAGACATGCCAGCCCTTGTCAATAGTAGCCGTAAAAACAACCTCCGCTTCATCCGCAGCCAAAGTCTTCAGTTCAGACTTGAACTTGACGGGGTCTTGTATCTGTGCCTGCACTGCCACAGCGAAAAGCAACAGAAATAAAGGGAACAATAATTTCTTCATGTTCTCTGATTTATTTTTTTATTTTTAATTTTCAATTATCTCGTAGTCCACGCAGGCACGGCTCTCTTTCACAGCAGCGATAAGCTTGCCGGCAGCCACATGGTCGGGATGGGTAGCATAGTATTTCACATCATCCAGCGTATCAAACTCACTGTAAAGAGCGATACTCCAAGCCTCGGCAGGATTGATATTCAATCCGACTTCAATCTTGCGGATAACGGATATTTTAGCCGGAAGCGCTTCGATAGCTGCCTTGAAACTGTTCATTGCAGCTAACTTTTCGTCAGCCGGTGCCTCATCTTTTAACTTAAATAATACAATGTGCTTTACCATAACTTTACTATTTAAATGATTTATCATTATATTTGTCAGCCTAAGCTGCTATTTTACAACTGCAAAAGTACTTGTTTTGTTCGAAAGTGGAAAGTTTTGTTCCGGTATATTTTCTAAGATAGATAGAATCTATAACCTAATAGAAATTATCGTTTGTAACAAAACAAAAGATGCTGTAGATTTGCCAACGACAAATTAATTCATTCACTCATTAAAACAACAACAACATGAGAAGCATTACAACTTTTGATTTGCAGTATGCACACAGATTTTATGGTTTCCAAGGTGAAGCACAGTATCTGCATGGACATACCGGTGTCCTTACTATCGAAGTAGAAGACAGCATTAATGACGGCGTAAACATGGTATATCCGTGTAACGAAATCCAGAAAGTGGCATGGGACGTATTGAAAAACTTCGACCATGCTCTGGTTCTTAGAGAAGACGACCCATTGCTTCCGGCTATTCTCGACGTTTATGAGAAGCAGGGAATCAAGAACGGACATCCCCAGAACAAGATGAAGGGTGAGGCATTCAAGACAACACTCGCCACAGCGTATCCGGATTGCCGCTTGGTAGTAACGAAAGAGACCATGACCGTAGAAGGCATGATTAAAATCGTATATGAACTGCTGAAAGATAAGTTGAACATTGCCAAGATTACATTTACCAGCGGAGTAAATGCCGGTTCTGCCGAATTCGACACTAAGAATAATATCGAACGCTGTCCTCTCTGCGGAATCTCGTTGAATGAAGAAGGGGTATGCCCGAAATGCGGATACAAGAAGAAATGAGACATCCCTTTACACGAGATATAGAACCTAAGTAAGACAAAGAGGCAAGTATGCAAGCTTGCCTCTTTTCTTTTATTTTTGTCACTATTTATCTGTGAGATTTGTGAAAAGTATGGGAGAAAATGTTTTTGGATACAAAAGAATTTATATCTTTGTTGCATTCAGCTTAAAGCATGTTTCAAATATACACTTAAACAGATGTTAATAATAGGAATTGCAGGCGGAACCGGCTCGGGAAAGACCACCGTCGTACGTAAAATCATCGAAAGCCTACCGGCTGGTGAAGTGGTATTATTGCCACAAGACTCTTACTACAAAGACAGCAGCCATGTGCCTGTGGAAGAACGGCAGAACATCAACTTCGACCATCCCGACGCTTTTGAGTGGAGTCTTCTTTCCAGACATGTCGCCATGCTGCGCGAAGGAAAAAGCATAGAACAGCCCACCTACTCATACCTGACGTGTACACGCCAGCCCGAAACCATCCATATCGCCCCCCGGGAAGTCATCATCATCGAAGGTATCCTTGCCTTGTGCGACAAGAAACTGCGAAGCATGATGGACCTCAAGATATTTGTAGACGCTGACCCCGACGAACGCCTAATTCGTGTAATCCAGCGTGACGTGGTGGAACGCGGGCGTACCGCCGAAGCCGTCATGGAGCGCTATACACGCATACTAAAACCCATGCACCAGCAATTCATAGAGCCCTGCAAACGATATGCAGACCTCATTGTACCGGAAGGCGGAAACAATCAGGTAGCCATCGATATATTGACCATGTATATCAAGAAGCACTTGGGAAGTTAATTTGTAACGGAGAATTGATAATAGAGGATAAGAACACACTAAATCTATGAGATATGAACAGTTTATTTTCTCTCGCTAAACATAAATCATCCATTATCAATTCTCCCGTCTCAATTATCTTACTGTTGTTGTGCTGCATGGCAGGATGCCGGGGAAATCACCGTGCTGAAAATAAAGAAACGGATGACCTGCAACAGATAAAGGATAGCGGAGAACTGGTTGTATTGACACTGTACAGCTCCACTTCCTACTTCATCTACCGTGGCCAGGACATGGGATTCCAGTATGAGCTAAGCGAGCAGTTTGCCAAGAGTCTGGGAGTAAAGCTGAGAATAGAGGTAGCCCGGAATGTGCACGAACTCATAGAGAAGTTATTGGCAGGCAAGGGAGACCTCATTGCCTACAACCTGCCTATCACTAAAGAATGGAAAGACAGCCTGATATATTGCGGTGAGGAGGTCATCACGCACCAAGTCATCGTGCAACGTAACGGCGGACGCACCAAACCACTGAAAGACGTGACGGAACTCATCGGGAAAGATGTATATGTGAAGCCCGGAAAATATTATGAACGGCTGGTCAATCTGGACGAAGAGCTCGGAGGAGGTATCCACATCCATAAAGTGACCAACGACAGTATCAGTGCAGAAGACCTCATCACCCAGGTGGCACAAGGAAAAATCCCCTATACCGTAGCAGACAATGATGTGGCACAGCTTAATACCACCTATTACCCCAACCTGAATATCGGACTCTCCATCAGCTTTGACCAGCGTGCATCGTGGGCAGTCCGGAAAGACTGTCCGCAACTGGCAGCCGCCGCTAACAAATGGCATGAGGAGAATATGACTTCACCTGCCTATACGGCAAGTATGAAACGATATTTTGAAATCGGCAAGGCCATTCCCCACTCTCCTATCCTCTCCCTGCGCGAAGGAAAAATTTCCCATTACGATGATTTGTTCAAGAAATATGCTCCCGAGATAGACTGGGACTGGCGCCTGCTGGCGTCTCTGGCATATACTGAGTCCAACTTCGACTCCACTGCCGTATCTTGGGCCGGTGCCAGGGGGCTGATGCAACTGATGCCTGCCACAGCCAGGGCTATGGGGCTACCCGAAGGAAAGGAACAGAACCCTGAAGAGAGCATAAAGGCTGCCGTGAAATACATAGGCGCCACAGCCAAAAGTTTTTCCAAGATACCCCAGGAAGAACGCATCAACTTTGTGCTGGCATCTTATAATTCCGGTATCGGCCATGTGCTGGATGCCATGGCACTGGCCGAAAAATACGGCAAAAACAAATATGTCTGGCGTGATAATGTAGAAAACTTCATTCTGCTAAAAAGCAATGAGGAATACTTCACCGACCCCGTCTGCAAAAACGGTTATTTCCGTGGCATCGAAACTTATAACTTCGTAAGGGATATTACGTCACGCTTCGAGCAATACAAGAAGAAGATAAAGAATAAGGATTAGGGGTTAACGAATTGCGCATAATATTAGGAATATATGCCGCAGGAATGTTAATCCCTTATTCCTAATTCCTAATCCCTAATCCTTATTTTCCTTCCTTCTTAAAACAGATTCAGTTTGTTCTTTCTCGCTTCTTCCAGGGAAACGGTTGTTACTTGTTTCTCCCGGTTCTTCTCGCACAACTGCCGATACTTCTCATGCAGTTCTTCTTCCAGTTCCTCCTTTGTCTCAGGATTCATCAGTTTGGCTGCTACTGTAGCATTCTGTGAAGCGTCCTTCAGATGGATTACGGGAGCATGATAGACCGGAGCAATTTTCAGAGCTGTGTGAAGCGGTGAAGTCGTGGCACCACCTATCAGCAGAGGAACGTCCAGACCTGCCTTTTCCAGCTCAATGGCTACATGCACCATTTCATCCAGCGAGGGGGTTATCAGACCACTCAATCCTATCATGTCTACCTTTTCCTCTATGGCATGCTGTACAATGGTTTCGGCAGGCACCATGACGCCAAGGTCCACTATATCGTACCCGTTGCAGGCCATTACTACCGAGACTATATTTTTGCCAATGTCGTGCACATCACCTTTCACCGTAGCCAGCAGTACCTTCCCGGCAGCAGTCGCACCTTCTTCTTTCTCCGACTCGATTATGGGCTGGAGGATGGCAACCGCTTTCTTCATGGTGCGTGCCGTCTTCACTACTTGCGGCAGGAACATTTTGCCTGCCCCAAACAAATCGCCTACATGATTCATGCCCGCCATCAACGGACCTTCAATGATAGAAACAGCTTTGGGATACAGCTTCAACGCTTCGGCAAGGTCTTCTTCCAGATAATCGCCGATACCCTTTGTCAAGGCGTACTTCAACCGCTCTTCCACAGAAGTCTCCTCTCTCCAGGCAAGTTGGGAATGGGCGGCAGCCTGCCGCTCTCCTCCGGAAGTTTTTGCCGTCTCTGCTTCCGCTTTCAAGCGTTCGGCAGTTTCTATCAAGCGCTCGGCAGCATCGGGACGACGGTTCAAGACCACATCCTCTATGCGCTCCAATATATCAGCGGGAATATCGGTGTAAAGAACGGAGGTAGCCGGATTGACGATACCCATATCCATGCCCTCGCGGATGGCATAGTAAAGGAATACGGCATGCATCGCCTCGCGAATGTAATTATTGCCGCGGAAAGAGAAGGAAAGGTTACTCACTCCTCCACTGACATGCGCACCGGGCAGATTCTTGCGTATCCATCCGGTGGCACGGATAAAGTCTACAGCATAATTGTTGTGCTCGTCCATACCAGTTGCCACGGCAAGTACATTCGGGTCGAAAATTATATCATGGGGATTGAAACCTATCTTGTCCACCAAAAGACGGTATGCCCGTTCGCAGACCTCAATCTTACGTTCGTACGTGTCTGCCTGCCCTTTTTCATCAAAAGCCATCACCACGGTCGCCGCACCATATTGCTTTATGGTACGCGCATGTTCCAGGAATTTATCTTCCCCCTCCTTCAAGGAGATGGAGTTGACGATGGACTTGCCTTGCAAGCATTTCAATCCGGCCACAATCACTTCCCACTTAGAGGAGTCTATCATGACGGGAACACGGGCAATCTCCGGTTCCGAAGCTATCAGATGGAGGAAAGTCGTCATCTCCACTTGAGCGTCCAGCAGCCCGTCGTCCATATTTATATCGATGACCTGCGCACCGTCTTCCACCTGCTGGCGGGCAATGCTGAGCGCCTCGTCATATTTCTTTTCATTAATCAGACGCAAGAATTTGCGCGAACCCGCAACATTACAGCGTTCACCCACATTCACGAAGTTATTTTCCGGCTTCACTTCCAGAAGTTCAAGCCCGGAGAGCCAAAGATTTTCCGGTCTGGGAACCGGCTGATGGGGCGTTGCACCGGCAATCAGCGAGGAGTACTCGGCAATGTAGGCATCTGTCGTTCCGCAACAACCACCGATAATATTCACCAATCCCTCATGGATATACTCTTTTACTTCATGTGCCATATCGGCAGGAGTCTGGTCGTATGTGCCCAAACTGTTGGGCAGTCCGGCGTTGGGATAAGCACTGATATAATAAGGTGCACGGGCAGCAAGCTGCTCCAGGAAAGGTTTCAGCTGGCGGGCGCCAAAGGAGCAGTTCAACCCAACTGAAAAAATATCGGCATGTTGCACGGAGGCGAGAAAAGCATCCAAAGTTTGTCCCGACAGAGTACGCCCTCCAATATCAGAAACAGTCACAGAGAGCATCAAGGGTACATGAACTCCTACAGTTTCCATCGCCTGCCCGGCGGCAAAAATAGCAGCCTTGGCATTCAGCGTATCAAAAATGGTTTCTATCAGCAAAGCATCCACACCACCTTCGAGCAATGCTTCCATCTGCTCACGGTAGGCATCGGCCAGTTCATCGTAGCTCAAGGCACGAAAGGCCGGATTGTTCACATCGGGACTCATGGAGCAGGTCTTGTTCGTCGGTCCTACGGAGCCTGCCACAAAACGGGATTTGTCGGGAGTAAGAGAAGTAAACTCATCTGCCACTTTGCGTGCCAGGCGCACTGCGGCAAGATTCATCTCACGCACATAGTCCTGCACATGATAATCGGCCATACTGACGCGGGTGGAACTGAATGTATTTGTTTCGATAATATCCGCACCTGCCGCCAGATACTTGCGGTGAATGTCTTGTATCACATCGGGGCGTGTCAGACAAAGCAGGTCATTGTTACCTTTCATCTGTCCGGGAATCTGCGAGAAGCGTTCACCCCGAAAATCTTCCTCTGTCAAGTTGTATTGCTGTATCATGGTGCCCATTGCACCATCCAGAATAAGGATGCGCTCACGCACCAAACTACCAAGTTTACTCATATTATCTTTTAAACATACGCGCCATATCGCGTTTGTCATCTTTTTCCTTCAGTGATTCGCGCTTATCATATTGCTTCTTACCTTTGGCAAGTGCCACCACAAGTTTGGCCAGCCCTTTTTCATTGATAAACAAGCGCACGGGAACAATGGTGAAACCCGGATCTTTCGTGCCGCGCATCAGTTTTTCAAGTTCCTTCTTATTCAACAAAAGCTTGCGCTCCCTACGTGCATTGTGATTGTTGTACGAACCATAGAAGTATTCGGCCACATGCATGTTCTTCACCCACAATTCGCCGTTGGCAAAGTAACAGAACGTATCGACTAAGCTTGCTTTCCCCAACCGGATGGACTTGATTTCTGTGCCCGTAAGCACAATGCCAGCCGTATAGGTGTCCGTCAGTTCGTAATCGAACGTAGCACGCTTATTCTTTATATTTACAGGAGCTTGTTTCATAACATTTATCAGTTTAGCACTACCGTCAGCTTATTGAATATCCATTCAATGGCCACCGGACAAGCTATTAACAAAATAGAAGAAAGAATGGTGAAACGCAAACGGTCTTTTTCCGCTATCTGCATCACCTTTTTGCTTCCTTCCCACACAACATACACGATATAGAATTGGAGCAACAGAGCCATAATACCAAAATCAGGCAATATGCCGATAACAATCCGCAGCATGAACACCACTACCAGTGCATAACCTGCAAACTGTTGCGCCAAAGGAATATCACTGTCCAGCATAAACATGCGGACACGCAACCCATTGATGAGATAGGCTGCCAAAAAATATCCTCCAAACAAGGATACAGCCACCGCACAGCATTGTGTCATGGCATATTGAAAGCTTTGCGGCCCATCCCATCCCATCTTCATCAAAGAGCCGATGAAAACGGACAACCCGCATAAACCAATCATAGGATAGACAAAAGTAGTAAATACTTTTCGTCTATCCTCTAAACTAATTTCCTCCCAGGCACGAGCCGGAGAGGAAATCAGTAGTATTGCTATATGAAATAAATCTTTGTAATTCAAATCTTAGTCAGTCGTTGTTTCTGCAATAGACTTACGCTCTACTACAACTGTCTTGGTTTCTGCTTTTTCCAAATCCAAGCCATTAGGATTTACAACATACTCCACCACTATTGAAGATGGATATTCAGAACTTCCCACAGCCATTGCATATCGGGTGAAGACATCACGCAAATCATATGCATAATAAAAAATGGAAGGAATGTCCGAATTTTGCAAAGAAGTAGATGAAGTGGCTTTATCATCTGCGTTATAATGACGAAGATACAACTTCAAAGTCTTATTCGTACTATTGTTTTCTGACGGGTAATAAACTAAGGTAAATTTATGTACGCCTGCTTTATAGAGATAATAATTTATTGGCAATACCAAAGTTGTTTTATCATAAAAGAACCACGGTTTGAATAATTCTTTATTATAACTAACTTTCTCAGAATTATCAATATCTATAATCGGAGCCTTATTGACAGAATCATTAGATGCTCCACGTTCAGTAATTAAAACCTTATCATCCAAACTAACGGCATATGTCAAAGAAACCGACTTATATTCTTTATTGTTTATCGGGTCCGGATTCAAAGTTTCATCATAAGTTCCTATTACATAAGCAATATTAGTGTTTGAATATTTAAATCCCATATTACTCTCTGCCTGTGTCAAAGATGCTGCCGTCGGACTAATTGTTGTTGCACCATCAAGCATTGTAAATGTAGTACCAAACATACCACCGCCGACCTTTACAAAGCCTCCTACGGTAGGAGCATAATCATTATCTGAATTCAGACACGAAGTAAACGAAATGCCCATCAACAATGTCAAGGCAACCATCAAGAATTTTAATTGTTTCATCTTTCCTATAAATATTAGAGTTTGCAAATTTAGATAAAAGAATTGAGTAATATAGTACTCTCCTCGTTTTTTCATTGTTTTTAAGATTAAATGAAAGATTAATCTAAATACTGCAAGCCCCAATATCTATTTAACATTTATAAACAACCATAATTTAGATAATCACATTATTCTAAAACATATTCTCCTACCAATTTCCCTGTTGTTGGATTATATGTTCTAGCTTCAAAAGAAGAAAAGCAGTCTCCACTCCATTTTCCTTTAACTCTAAACGTTTTAGTATCCCCTATTTTCCTTAATGTAGCAACGTAAGTCAAACTACCTTTGTACATGATTAACACCGCATCAAGTTTTACAGTTTCACCTGGTTGAATCGGGATTTGTCCAGTTCTCGTTTTTGTTACCGTTTTACTATCACTTGTACCATAAGTCCAAGATTTATTTGTCTGCTGCTGTACAGAAACATTTACTCCAAGCGAAGAATCATCTCCTACCACATTAGGTATACCCACGTTCAATCCTCCTGAAATAGTGACACTTACTCCTTCTGTTTTTGAAAAATCAGATTTTTCTGTACAGCTTGTAGATAAAGAATAGTTCCATGTATCAACGCTTAAATGTTCATTTGTATATTCATCATGGTCACAAATCACTTCTGTAGGTTCAAAGCTATCAACCGTAGTCCGTACATACTCTAAACCAACAAGTTCATATTCACCAACAGGAACTATTTCCCATAAAGCGAGGCTTGAGGAATTATTCGTTTTAAACTTTACAGAGGAAGACGTTGAAGATTCTGATTGCAAATAATAAGAAGACAAACCAGTATTAAAGTTTCCATACATCGTATATATCATACAATTAGCATCAGCCAAACAATTAAAGCTTAAGCCAGGTCCAGCCAAAGGTGAATCAAAAGTTGATTTATTCCAATAACTCAAACGAAGATTATCAGGTATTTCTGAAGATAAATAGTTATTAGGAGTAACAACTCCATATGTATCGGATGTCACTCTATTATTTCCCCCAGCAACAACAATAGTTCTTCCATACTTCAGATACCATCTCTGCCTCAAAGATCCATCATCTTTATCTGTTAAACAAATTTCAGTACCTTTCTCTTTACAAGTAAGATACTTTTGTTTAGAGTTTCCAATATTCAAAATATTCACTGGAATTTCGGCAAGCTCACTTATCGGATCAAAATCCGCACTAGAACCTATCGCCCTTGTCATCACCTGCCACACACCACTACTTTCCACAAAGTTATCCAATTCCTCTTGCTCACAAGAAAATAGAGCTAACACTCCTACCAATAATAAACTAATCTTTTTCATAAGCATTACATTTTTTAGTTAACAATATATCATAATTCAAAACAGCCATATGCATATGCCCCATTATCTCCTTTAATTTCTATACAATACTCCCCTGATACTCCGAAAGGAAGTTGCAAATATTTCCGAAGGGGAGATAGAATATTCTCGGAAGAAGAATAAATCACAGAACCATTTTGGGAAATGGCAATTTCCACTACCCCGATTCCTTCCATAAAATCCAATTCCACGGAATAATTAGAATCTTCAACGAATACAACAAATGGCACTAATGGTATAACGGAACGGCTTCCATCTTCTTTTCCCGTAGTCAGAATTTCAAAAGGAATATCATTTGAATGCAAAAAGACTTCTTCTTTTCCAGAAGCAATACTTATGTCGACCAAAGGATTAGCATCGACCTTTAATAAAGAAAATAACAACAATACAGATAAGATAATTTTCAGTTTCATAGTCTTTCATTTTTTATTTATACAAAATTAGGGACTATTCAACAATAATTCAGCAATAACTATGCGGACAAAAATAGGGTAGGTAATAAATTATATATCAACACACTACAAAGAAACATATAGGACAAAAAAACGTTTTTTTCTCAATACATCATTATCATTTGCTCTAAAGAATCATTCTTAGTAAGTCCTAAATCTGCTTTTAGTCTTTGTCTGTTTTTATATATGGATTTCATTTCACAATCAAAAACAATCATTAATTGCTTGTTAGAGAATCCCACTTTCAGCAACGCAGCCAACAATAATTCATTTTTTGTTAAATCAAACTCTTGTTTAAGTCGAGTAATAAAATTCGCATGAACCAAATCCAGAAAGTCAAATATATGTTGCCGTTCAGCAATAGTCATATTACTAATAATCAAATTTCCTTGCTTCAATTCCTCTAATACAAACAAGGCGTCAACACTCGAATTCTCACATACTCGCTTATTTTCTGCTATTAAACAAAGGATTTTTCTATTCAGGATTCCTATTTCCTCTTTTTTAGCCTGACGTTCTTGTAAGCTCACATTCTCCAATTCTGCAATTCTACAAGCATATCTATTAATAATTGCATTATTATTTCCAATAATCTCGACATTACGCAACAATTTTGTTCGATACCTTTTCCTAACCAGAAAGAAAGCGATGATGCCCAACCCTAATATGAATACAAATAAAAACAAATAAAAATAAGTCTGTTTCTCATTTTCCAGCCTTATCTGTTTATTTTCCAAAATAAGCTTATCATTTTCATACTTATTCTGCAAATCCAACAACTGCTTTTGCAGTTCAGCATTACGAGTCACCTCTAATAATGAATCAGACTTCTCTTTATACAAAAACGCTTTCAAATAATTACCATCTTTTTTATGCATATCAGCCAAATAGTAATATGCACCCGAAGACACAAAAATATTAGTTGCATTGATACAAGAAACAAAACAATCTTCAGCTTTTTTCTTTTGACCTACTTCAGAATAAACACGTCCCAAAGACAAACTATAACGATATTTATCATTTAAATTATCACAAACTTCCATTGCATTTGAAAAATACTCTATTGCTTGTGGATATCGTTTTTCATTATTGGCAATAAGTCCTAATAAATGTAGAAAAGATGCCTTCATACCACTAACAGTGTCACTCAACACAAGCCCTTTTTCAGCATACCAACCTGCACTATCATTATGATGTACCGAAAAATAGCCTCTTGCCATATTCCTATAACCATATAAAATACGACGTCTGTCACTCGCCAGTTCATAGTACCTGATAGAATGTTTAAAATTGTCTATAGAATTTTCATACAATCCTTGAACCGAGTTCAAATACCCTATATATTCCCAGACCATCCCTTGTACTTTATAATCCCTAGTTTCTTCCAAGAGACTCGATGCTTCCAGATAAGCCTGCATAGCATCTGAGAAGCGCTCCTTTAACAACATCACTTTTCCATAATAAAAGTAAGCCTTCCCTGCCTTCAATTTATCACCTTCCTGTTTATAATATTCTACCGCTATCATTATCAATGAGTCTGACTGCAAATTATCCAAATAGTTTTTATCCAAAGCCTGCGTTAAAAGCAAAGCATAATCTGCTCTCTGTTGTCCTCTCATACATTCGGGACATTCAATTTGACTCAGAAGCGACAAGGCACTATCAGGAAATAATTCCATACACGCTTCCACACGTCTTAAGACATTATTGTCCTCTTTTTCTTGTACACATGAGATAAACAATACAAGAATCATCAATAAATTAATTCCATTTTTCATCCCGGCATTCATAGCTCGCATATTTTAGCTTTCAGATAGCACATCTCTCCAATACCGAAAGGCAAGAATGGGTATAGGCTAATATGCCTTTCCTCGTTACTCTCTATCACACAATCTTGGCAAACAGCTCCAAATGCTCATCCACATAGCCGGCAACCAAAGCTGTATATTCCTCCTCTTTTTCCAAAAATTCATCTTCCAGTTCATCGAAAGCCTCATATTGCTCGTACATTGCCATAAATTCCTCGTCTGTGCGTTCGCGTTCCAAGTCGTCACGATGGCTATCGTATATTTTCTTGGCAGCATAAACCAACTTGCTCAAATCGCCCACTCCCCACAAACGCATCACTTTGGCAAACGGATTGTCGAAAATATAACCGCCATAACCATTTTGAATCAGTTGGCAGAAGCCCCCTTCCATCACTTCATCACGGAATATCTGATAGGCCAACAATGAATGCTGTTCACCGGTAAGCAAAGGCATCGTCCCGGCAGTCATTTCTCCGCCTATTTCTTTCTTATAAGCACCGGTGAATACGCCGATGAATGCATCCATCCCTTCACCGGCAGCCTGGCGCAATGCCACATCTGTAACTTCTATCATAGTTTGTATTTTATTTAATGTGCCACAAAGGTAAGACTTTGCAGCCATAGTCAAACACGGACTCCCCTTTATTTTCTTCGCCTTGCCAACCAGTTGGCAGGATTTTGCCTTACCATTGGCAAGACTTTGCCATGGGCATGGCAAAAGTTTGCCAAGACGCAAGCAAGGGGTTGGCAAAATTACTTCCTGATTAACAAGCACATACCTTATTGATTCACAAACCCTATCAGAGACGAGAAAAAACAGTCAACTGCAAACTCCACTTTACATTCCGCAGAAATTCAGCTTCTTATTACTTCTTTTTAATAAAAAAGTCAAATTGAACAGTTGGCAGAAACGGGGAAAACAACTAACTTTGCACCCGACTAATAAAAGTGGACTACGTTTTTTTTAATTATATCACTTAAAAAAAGAGCTAATTATGACTTATTCACACGAAGTGGAACACATGTGTGTTGTGAAGAAAGGTCCTAATCACGGACCGGCTCCTATTCCCGAAGAAGGTAAATGGGTAAAAGCTAAAGAAATTGTTGACATCTCTGGTCTGACACACGGTATTGGCTGGTGTGCTCCTCAGCAAGGTGCATGTAAATTAACCCTCAATGTAAAGGAAGGCGTTATCCAGGAAGCTTTGGTTGAGACTATCGGTTGCTCCGGTATGACTCATTCTGCTGCTATGGCATCAGAAATCCTCCCGGGAAAGACTATCCTCGAAGCATTGAATACTGACCTCGTTTGCGACGCTATCAACACAGCTATGCGCGAACTCTTCCTGCAAATTGTTTACGGTCGTACTCAGTCTGCTTTCTCTGAAGGCGGTTTGATGATTGGAGCTGGCTTGGAAGACTTGGGCAAAGGTCTGCGCAGCCAGGTAGGCACATTATACGGAACGTTGGCTAAGGGTTCTCGTTACTTGGAAATGGCAGAAGGTTACATCAAGACTATCGCTTTGGACAAGAACGACGAAATCTGCGGTTACGAATTTGTTCATCTGGGCAAGTTTATGGATGAAATCAAGAAAGGTACAGACGCCAATGAAGCATTGAAGAAAGTTACCGGTACATACGGCCGCTTCACTGAAGAGCAAGGTGCAGTTAAACACATTGACCCACGTCACGAATAATATAAGGAGGAAAGACATATGATTAGAGAAGTAAAATTTGAAAGCCAAGACCGTCGTATCAAGCAGATTCTTGCTGCATTGAACGCAAACGGTATCAAAGACATCGAAGAAGCCAATGCTATCTGCGAAGCTCATGGTCTCGATCCTTATAAGACTTGTGAAGAAACTCAGCCCATCTGTTTCGAAAATGCAAAATGGGCATACGTTGTAGGTTGCGCCATCGCCATTAAGAAGGGCTGCAAGAACGCTGCTGAAGCTGCTGAAGCTATCGGTATCGGTCTGCAGGCATTTTGTATTCCGGGTTCTGTAGCTGACGACCGCAAGGTTGGTATCGGTCATGGTAACTTGGCAGCCATGTTGCTGCGTGAAGAAACCAAATGTTTCGCTTTCTTGGCAGGTCACGAGTCATTCGCTGCTGCCGAAGGTGCTATCAAGATTGCCGCTAAAGCTGACAAGGTACGTAAAGAACCTCTGCGTTGCATCCTGAACGGTCTCGGCAAGGACGCTGCACAGATTATCTCTCGTATCAACGGCTTTACATACGTTCAGACTCAATTCGACTACTACACAGGTGAACTGAAAGTAGTTCGTGAAATTGCATACAGCGACGGTCCTCGTGCCAAAGTAAAATGCTATGGTGCAGACGATGTTCGCGAAGGTGTGGCTATTATGTGGAAAGAGGGTGTGGATGTATCCATCACTGGTAACTCTACGAACCCGACCCGCTTCCAGCACCCGGTTGCCGGTACTTATAAGAAAGAACGCGTATTGGCTGGCAAGCCGTACTTCTCAGTGGCATCCGGTGGTGGTACTGGTCGTACTCTGCACCCGGACAACATGGCTGCCGGACCGGCTTCTTACGGTATGACGGACACGATGGGCCGTATGCACTCAGACGCTCAGTTCGCTGGTTCTTCCTCAGTTCCTGCTCACGTAGAAATGATGGGATTCTTAGGAATCGGTAACAACCCGATGGTAGGTTGTACTGTTGCTTGCGCTGTGGATGTGGCTCAGGCTTTGAGTAAGTAATTTAAGTTACTTCATATAGATAAACTCCTGTAATCCTTGTGATTGCAGGAGTTTTTTATTTGTGGTAACTTGGCTTAGATAACAGATTGAAGCACCTTGCATCACTCACTATTTAGAGTGAATGAATGGTGAATCGGTAAGGAGATAACAAGATAAACTCTACCTTATTTAAGTCCAAACAGCTCATGTAAAGAGTAGCCAATTACTTCTCAAATCCAGCCATAAGCAGATTACTTTTGCAGCCGATTTGCAGCCGAATTTGCCATTCTTAAAAAACGGCTGCAAGAATTGGCATAATCAACTATAACACAATGCGATACACTCCATATAACATTTAATTTAAAATGGAGAAACATTGTACAATGGTTTACTTTTCATTAAGAGAAAGTAAGCAAAACAAGAAAGGTCTATCACCTATTGAAGTTTCCATCACCACTAATGGAAAGAGAATCTACTTTAGCACAGGTAAACACGTACCTGCTGCTGATTGGAACAAAGAGAAGCAAGCTGTAAAAGGCAAGAGTGAAGAAGCCCAGCTAATCAACGGTTATCTGATTCAACTACGGAATAAGATATATCAAAAAGAGATTGAGCTACTCCAAAAGGGCTATCTTATCACTGCTGAACTATTAAAAGAAGCTATCACAGATAAAGTAGAAGCACTGAATGAGAAAACTTTATTGGAAATTTTGGAAGAACACAACGCAGAGCGCAAGGCTATGGTAGGTAAAACTGTTGCTCCTGCTACATATTGGGTGTTTGAATACACAGGCAGACTATTCAAAGAGTTTATTCAGAAGAAATATGAACGCAAGGACTTATATTTAAGAGAGATAAACTTAGGCTTTATTCAAGGATTCCATGCTTACCTTTTAGGAGAGAAGAAGATGGGACAAAACTCCTGCACCAAGCATTTAAAGTTTTTAAAGAAGTTACTGAATTTAGCTGTTGCCAACTCTTATATATCCTATAACCCTGTAAATGCCTATAAGGTAGAACGCGAACCTGTGGAAATAGATTTCTTGGATGAAGAAGAATTGAGGAAGATTATCAACTTTGATACTCCCCTGCCAAGATTGGAACGAGCTAAAGATATGTTCCTCTTTGGGTGCTTCACTGGACTTAGTTACATTGATATTAAGACCTTGACACCAGAACACTTTGAGAAAGACAGTGCAGGCAGAATATGGATTAAGAAGCGTAGAGTTAAGACAGGAGTTCTATCACGCATCCCCCTACTCCCTATCGCCAAGCTGATATTGGATAAGTACAAAGGCGGAGAAAAATTACTCCCCATTCAAGACCCTGCGGACATTAATAAATATCTGAAAGACATAGCTATACTATGTGGAATTAATAAGCGAATCTGTTTCCACACAAGCCGCCACACATTCGCCAGCACTGTTACTTTAGCCAATAACATATCTCTGGAAGTCGTTTCTAAGATGTTGGGACATACCAATACAAGAATGACCGCCCACTATGCAAAGCTAATAGACAAGTGCATAGGTGAACAAATGGATAAACTCATGGATACGTTTACAGGAGATTCTGATTACTAAAGCATACTCTATCCACAAATTCCCCACTTGTAGCAATGCAGGTGGGGATTATTTTTTAACTTTGCTCCAAACAGATAATAATGGAAAAGCTAAAGGAAGATTGCATAAGCATTGACACCCGTCTGGAATACATGGAAGCCATAGCCATAAAATATGTTCCAGACGTAGATATAGACCCATCCACAGGAGAAAGATACGTCTGTGGTACTACTGCCTTACCTATATTCATAAGAAGATGCAATCAGAATAAACTATATGGCAATTTCACATACGAAGATTATATAGCCAACATGGACATACAAAATACTCTGAAAGGTTTAGGAGTTGATATAGATAAGTTCTGGTTTCTACTCCTGTTCATCTTTGACTATACTTGTGGCACGTGCTTGGATGGGATGAAAGCCACAGGCATTGGAATAGAACAGCTAACCAAATTCGCCAAAGCCATAGCTGACAACCATAAGGAGATTAACCAATTTGGAGTAAGTTTTAAGAAGCCTATTACAGTCTCTGTAAAGGTTGAAGGCAAGCATCAGATAGTAATTGACAACGCCAATGCAATAGGTTACTTGGCTACTATCATTGCCAACAACCTAAAAGAGATAGAGGAACACCCTTGGATGCAGAGCCAACAAGTCAGCATAAGTACCCATGCAGAAGAAAAGGAATCCGTTCAGATATGGCTGTTCTATAAGATGTTCAATGACTTCTTCAATCTATCTCCATATAACAAGCAGTTTAATGTCAGACAGAAGAAAGGAAGCACCATATCACTTAGTAAGACATTGCTCATATCAAAGCTTATCTACTTCACCAAACTATCCAAACATAGTAAATTCTCAGATGATGAAGATGTTTTAAAAGGCTACATCAAGCAATATAAAGACAAGAGAATTGATACTGCGAACAGCATATATTTCTAATAAACATCTGATAATTAATACAGTCCTGCTTCATACCATTAAGAGGGTACATGAAAGCAGGACTTTTTTTCTCTCTTTTAATCCTGCCATTATATCCCATCTTTGCACCGTCAAAACGATAGCGGACGAGCTACCAATTAAGAGGGAAAGTAAAACCACTCATTAATTTCTCTCTTTTAATCAGCCCAGAAGCAAGTAGTTTTGCAACGTAATCAGATAACCAAGTGTACATAGGTTTGAGGGTTACACTAAATGAATAACAACAACTTAAAAGATTAAAACTATGAACGAATTAGTAAATGTAAAAGCTGAGAAAATTAATAATGAAATTGAATCTTTAAATCAGAATGAAATCATGGAAGAAGTAAAAATGACAACCGCAGAGACTAAGTTACAAGCAGTAGAAGAAGCCCGTCAGAATTTGATGAAAGCCAAGAGCGTGCTTGAAGCCAATAAGGATGCAGAAGCCAATATTAAGAAATCTGCACTGGTTAATGTAGGCAAGGCTGAAACTGCATATCTTGAAGCACTTAAAAAGGTAGAACTACCAACTGCTAAAGTAGAATTGTGGAATGAAAGCAAGAACACAAACAAGCAGGTAGTCTTTACTAAAGAGGAAAAGGAAATCATCATCGCTACATCTGTTTACAGCATGGCAGTAAGTAAGGTAAACCTTGAATGTGGTAAGGATTTGATAACCAATGAACATTTTGATAAAGTTCCTCTCTACATTACAGAAGCCGCCCTGTTTTACAATGCAGACATTGAGCTGAAAGACCTTAACGGAAACATTGTACCTAAAGGCACTCCCAATGTTTACGTACCTGTTGATACAGCAAACGGATATTGGCAATGGGCAAGCTACCATGAACACAACCTTAATGCCATAGTCAAGGACGACACCAAACTGACCATAGAGAATGTAAGAATTAAAAAGTTTGATTCTTTACAGGAGTTTGGCAAGTACAGAGGAGTGAACAATGTGTTGAGCAGAGGTTTCAATGGATTGGAGAAGGCTGGTAATGCAGCATTAGCCACTCAACAGGAGTTCTTTAACAGAGTGTTCCAAAAGGCATTGGAATTGAAAGCAAACATCAGCGTAATCACCAAATACTATAATTTTGGTAAGACACTAAGTTTGAAAGTCTGGAATAGTGCCATGCAGGGAGTTTGTGAAGCCAAACTTGAAGAATATGACTTGACAATAGGAGATACAATTATCAAGACTTTAAATGACATGAAGATTTCTAAGGACACTATCAGACATCGCTACATGATTGATGCAATTACCCAACTTGCCAATTACGCACCGAACGGAGAAGACAAGAAGATTGGGTTGGATGAAACTTTAAGTACCATAAAGACATTGAATGAGAGTAGCATCAAAATTATAAATGAAGTAAAGTCAGACCATGTGAATATCATTTATTCTGAGATGCTCACCCAATATCTAAAGAATCATGGAGTGATTAAAGAAGAACAGGCTGCATAAGCCACTAACAGCAAAGCCCATGTGACAGGTGGGCTTAATTCTTAACCAATTAAATAATAAAACAATGAATCCATATATCATACAATCCAGCTTATATCTAAGCACTATCTACGAAGCAATAATTGCTAAGCAAGAAATACTAAGAGCTAAAATGCAGCAATACAATGATGTCAAGCTCTATCTGTTCAGTTTCATTCTCCCAGAATATAGTTCTAATGAATATATTGCAAATAGCCTCAAACTTTATAATGAGAATGAACTGTTCCCCATTATTATAACTTCCATTACATATAAGGAAGTTAATAATCCAAGAATAGCTTTCAAGAATGAGAATGGAATTATACACTTAGTCCTATGTTTTGAACATGACAAGGAGGATTGACAAGAAGCAGGGAAATGTGAGAGGTTTCCCTGCCTACTTAATACTTCTGAATTGTGGTCTTATCATTAGTTCCCCACTCATGACATTACTATCTTTACAGTACCACAGACAGATAATCCCACCACACAGATAAGCAGACTACAAACTATTCAGAATATCTAAAATGGAAGAATTTACCTATGAGCAGATAAGAGCTAAGGCTCTTAAACAAGGAGTAAAAGATAACAGGGTTCACATTGGATTGTGGGCTAATCTTAATAACTATCTAAAGACAAGGAGAAAAAAGAATGGAAAGGTTACTACTTATTATATCGCATTACAGAAGTTGGCTTACTGACAAGATAAAAATTGAAACTGAGAGATTCATATTGTCAAATTTGGGAGGTGTGCTTATTCACTTTTTACTGCGTGTCTAAACACCCCCTCTCTACACTCCTACGCTACATTCCAATAAGACCTATGCAATGTCCTTGCGGACACCGCACAGGTAATCTGTAAGCTGGGAGTGACTAAAATCAATGATATGTGGATTTATAACAATCATTTCTATAACAAGCTGAGTGAACTTAGGAAGTCAAACAAATTAAGTTCCTCTAAAATGAGATTCTTATTAAAGACCAACCAAATCATTTTAATTAAGCATATTGAGCGATTGCCTTATGAGTTACGAGAAGCTACCATTCAAGGAATATACAGTAATGAGCAACAATCTGATTCAGAAGTTAGGTTGTGCTGATGTTTACAGGACATACGTGTTACTATTGACAGCAGACAAAAATACATTGATTACTGACACCACGATAGACCAACTTGCATCATTTGTTGGTGATAAACCTGCCAACTATAAAAGTGGTAAGAGTTCTAAATCATTCAATGACAAGTTAAGAGCCACAGGGGAAGTTGCCATACAGAATAAGGACAGTGGCAGGAATGACAGGACTTGGACTGATTATATATTCTCTCCAGTCAGCTTTGGGCATTACAGAAGAATCAACAGAGAGTTCTACGATTCATATAACAGTACACTGGATTTAAAGCTCAGAGGATTTATACTCAAACTATTCAGTGCAGCAGAGCCACACAGTCATACAATTACCTTATCTGTAAGAAAACTGAAAGAACTAATCCACATGGGACATGGTACTATTTCTAACCACATAGAACAACTAAGGGATATGGACTTGTTAGATGAAGTTGGAGATTCAATCATATTAAAGGCTAAAGGTTTGCTTATAGACCTACCCAAAGATAAATATGTGGAGGAAGTGAAAGCTGACTTTGAACACATGATAGCATTTAACGAGAGCAGAGGAAACCCCATTTCAAGGGAGTGCATGATTTATAAGAAGTACAAGGAGAATAACTTTGAGGGAGTTAAGGATATGCACGCTCTTATGAAATCATTATCAAGTGGATTGGTAGGCAGGAAGCAGAAAGTAAAAGACAAGGAGGAACTTCCAGACATTATTCTATAAAAATAAGGCAATAAAAGCTCCAAGCCACTAAAAAAGTTTGGAGTTTTTTCTTCTAATCCCACATAAATCCTATTTTTGCAATATAACCTTATATAATAATAGCATGGCACAATTATATCCAGACTTTTATACAATCCAACATCTCCACCAACCAGCAACAGAAGGAGAATTAGCATTACTGGACTTCTTACAAAAGAATTTAAATCCAGAGTTTGAGATATACTTTCAACCATTCATTAATGGCGATAGACCAGACATTGTAATTCTAAAAAAGAATGGTGGTGCTATCATAATTGAAGTGAAAGACTGGAATTTAGAGAATTATTATATTGATGAAGACACCAATTGGCATCTTTATAAAAATGATTGTCCAATCCTTTCTCCTTTATCACAAGTCAAAAAATATAGAGACAATATTATAGACCTGCATATAGATACATTACTATCTAAAACCTTAAATAACTGGTACTATAGAAATACTATTAGCACAATAGTTTATTTCCATAATGAGAGTGAACAGCAAATTACCAACTTCTTGCTTGAACAATTTGAAGACAGAGAAGATTTACCCCAAGATACAAAAAATAGATACAAGAGATATCGAGATTTCATAAAATACATCGAGTGTTGGGGAAAGGATTCGCTAACTTTTAAAAAGCTATACAACTATTTAGAGAAAATAAGATTAAACAAACCATCAACTTTATTTGACGAATCTCTATATCTAAGTTTCAAACGTTATCTTCTTCCTCCTTATCACCAAATAGAGGAAGGAAAGACTATTGTCTATTCAAAAGAACAAACTGAATTAATCAGAAGTGAAAGTAATCCAAGAAGAAAAATCAAAGGAATAGCAGGAAGTGGCAAGACTTTGGTTTTAGCAAGAAGAGCTGTTAATGCTTATTTAAGAACTGAAAGTACTATATTAATTCTCACCTACAACCTTTCCTTAAAAAATTATATACATGACAGAATAAATGATGTCAGAGAGAACTATCCTTGGGATAAATTCTATATCACCAATTATCACCAATTCTTTAAAGCAGAAGCAAATAATTATGGACTGGAAGTTAAGAGCCTATTACCTTTCATTGATACCAAATTCTTTGAGCCTGTGAAAAGACAAATAAAAAGATACAAAGTCATCCTTATTGATGAAGTGCAAGACTATAAAACCGAGTGGTTGGAGATAATTCACACATACTTCCTTGAAGAGAATGGAGAATTTGTTGTTTTTGGAGATGAGAAACAAAATATATATAACAGACCATTGGATGATGATAAAGAACCTAAGACTATTGGCATTAAAGGAAAATGGAATAAGTCACTGAATACATCCAGAAGATTTACAAATAAAATAGGACGTTTAGCAATGAGCTTTCAACACTATTTTTTAGAACAAAAATACACGATAGACGAAATGCAAATTCTAGAAAATCCTACATTAAATTTTGAACAAGAACATATTAAATATGCAAATATAGGGGCTAATTCTAATGCCCTTTCAATATATAAAATATATGTAAGAAGTGTTAGAAAATTCAACATTCATCCTTCAGATGTAACTTTCCTATCATCTAAAATTGAAATTCTAAGAGATATTGAATATCACATCAACACTCAACTAAAAGAAAATACAACTACCACCTTTGAGACAAAAGAAGAATATGAAAAATGTAAGGCATCCTATCAAGAAAACGATTTAGAGTTTAAAACAAAGATTGAAAATATCAGACGCAATAAGAAGAATCATTTCTGGATGAAAACAGGAACTGTTAAACTATCATCTATCCATAGTTACAAAGGTTGGGAATCTCATACTGTAATTCTTATCATAGAACCAGAAGATAAATCAAATAGTAACAATGAATCTGTAGAACTCATATACACTGCAATAACAAGGGCACAAGTCAATCTATTCATTCTAAACATGGGTAATGAAAAGTACGATTCGTTCTTTAAAGATAATATCTCCAATTAATCTAACTGAATTATAAGCGAGATACCCCTACCCACATAAACACCCCCTTATAGCTCTTAAATAAAAAAGAATGCTTTAACAATGCAGTCTGACTGCTGACAGAAATAAGCATTCTTTTTAATCTGAGAGCAGGCACGATGCACTATTACCATAGCCAACCATTAATTTACTAATGCTCCTCATTTCCTTTGAAAGAATCTTTAGGGAAAGACATAAAACAGCCTAAGATGCAAGCGAAGTAATTCACTTGTGTTTTGGGTTTGTTCTTGTTAAATCCATTCAATCAATAACCATTTAATTCAATTTCATTATGAGAGATTTAGTAATTATGCCAGCTATGGCACAGCGTAGAGAATCATTAAACATGGGTGAGTTTGCAGAAGAAGCAATCATTGTAGAAGAAGTTGCAGCACCCAAAAGAGTAAATCATTTCATTGAAGCAAATACACAGGAAGTAACCTTGCAGCATCTACAACAAGACTGCATCATTCCAAGTTTTGCATCAATGGAAGAAACCATTAGCCACCAATCCTTTATAGGTGCAGTAGTGAATGCAGCTAAAGATTACTTTCATGGAGAGCAGTTTGATATGCCAGAGATTAGAATCTCACACCCTATCAATGGTAGAATACCAAGTGCATTAGGTAAGAAGGCTTCTGAACTGACTGATGAAGAGAAAACTTTGTTCTATCAGAGAATGTGCTTCTGCTTTGAAATTCCATCCATTGTACACGATGAATACGGTAATCGTTTAGCGTTATCCATTGGTGGAGTGAGAGCATATAGCGAGATTAACCTGTACAGTAAGAAATCTGTTGAGAAATTTAAAATCTTCATAGGCTTTCGTAATCGTGTGTGCTCAAATTTAATGCTTACTACTGACGGTTTACAGGATAAGATAGAAGTTCTAAGCGTACAGGAACTATATGCAGCAGCATTGAATCTGTTCCACGCTTACAATCCATCCAAAGACCTACATCTGTTAAGGACACTTGGGCAGATGTCAATCTCAACAAGCGAGTTTTGTCAGATAATAGGTAGGATGAGATTATATCAAGCTCTTACACCCAACCAACAGAAACGCTTACCTCGTCTATTGTTAGGCGACAGTCAGATTAATGCAGCTTGCAGAGCATTCGTTTCTGATGTGAATTTCAAGAGTACAGGGGACAGCATTACAGGCTGGCAACTCTTAAACCTGCTCAATGGTTCTGTAAAGTCAAGTTACATTGATAACTTCTTGGAAAGGAATCTTAACTGCACAGAGTTCGTACAAGGCATCCAACGTGCCAAATTAGGAGATAGTGAATACGCTTGGTTCTTGGGCTGAGTGGATTGTTGATTGACAGAGGAAAGGGCAGCTATTCAGTTAGTTGTCCTTTCTTCATTTTATTAATCATCAAATATTACAATCATGGATAAATCTAAAATTGAAAATGCTATCAATCATATCATCTCTTTACAAGAAAGACTATGCTACTGTGAAAACAATTTGCAATATATCAAACGCTTGCAAGCACTTAAATATTGGCTGCACAAGTTTGATTCATTTTTGGATAGGAACAGCAGGCAGCATGGTGAATATGCAGCAGTTTATGAAAGCTACTTCCATACTTGCTGTGGGTTCTCATTTTACGATAGAGTATGCAATTCAATTCTTGTTTATGAATATGGCGACAGACCATTTTAAAGAATTAATGCAAAAGAAAGAACATTATTTTAAGTGTTCTTTCTGGCATTGTTCTATTAGTCCTTGCAAATATTCATCACTTACAGAACAAAGTAAGGTCTTAGCGGTTGAAGATTTCTTAAAATCTATATTATATCGTTTTATCTCGTTTTTATAGATTTCTTTAATTGCTACCAATGTTGAATTTAAATTAACAATAGATAAACTTAATATAGGTTCAAACAACTCCTCGCTCTTGTCCAAGTCACAGTTACTTATACTTAAGCCATGTACAAACACTGATAAATAACTTGCATAAGTTGAGAAAGAGGGATTTGAATCGACCATTTTATATAAAGAGTTCCAAGTAAATTGATTTTTCTCTTTGGGGTTAAAAAGAGGTTTTAAACTCTTATATTTCCAATTTGCATTCTCAATAATCTGATTAACAATTTTATTATTATTATAGAGTGGGCTTCTTTTTAATTCTTTAATTATGAATTCCTTTGCAATCATATCAGATTTATTAGTATCTCTTACTTGGGTTACTAATGCTATAAACTCATCTTCTTTAATTCGTCCATTATTAACTATTTGATTATAATCTGGATAATCCTTATATCTACAAAGAATTCCATCCAAAACATATAAATAATGTTTGAACACCTTTTCATCTTCGTTGGAGTTCATATATACATGATAGATAGTGGCTAAATTATCAATAATATTTCTACATAAGGTACAAGCTGATACATAATCACGGTTATGTGAATAAATAAGGAATATAGACTCCCATGTTTCTAACATTTTTTTTACAAGTCGCAATACATAGCTGGGAATATCATTAATTCCATCATTATTATACAACTTTTGTAATTCAGTAGTCAAATAGTCTAATTCTGAGAATGCAAATAAATAGACATCCTCATAATTCCATCCCATTCTTTCTGCTTCTGGATAAGAAATTCTCATAATTAATTAATTTATATCCAAAGATAATCGTTTGAATACAATAAACAAAATATTCACTTTGATAATTAGTGAATGTTTCTTTAGTAATCAGTGAGTTAGTAAATCCAAGTCAGAATTAATATTCACTTCTATTCGTTTCATTATAAAACAGAACATTATGTCACTTAAATATTCAAGCACAACCGCAGACTATCTTATATGGTCTGATGCAATGAACCTCATAAGAAAGTTAGCCAAAGACGAGAATTATAAAATCTCACTCCTTATTAGTTTGGGATGCTTCACAGGATTAAGAATATCTGATATTCTATCTCTAAGGTGGAAGCAGATATTAGGTACTGACGAGTTTACAGTAATTGAGCAAAAGACAGGCAAGGTAAGGACTATCAGACTAAACCCACAATTACAACATCATATTAAAGAGTGCTACGAGCATATAAATCCTATTGGAATCAATGCGCCAATTCTTATAAGTCAGAAAGGCACTATCTTCACAGTTCAGAGAATCAATATCATTCTTAAAGAGGTGAAGAAGAAGTACAGGTTAAAGATTAAGAACTTTAGCTGCCATTCGCTTAGAAAGACTTTTGGCAGACAGGTCTATAACATGAACAGTGATAATGCTGAACTCGCTTTAGTAAAGCTCATGGAACTGTTCAACCATAGTTCTGTTGCCATTACTAAAAGATACTTGGGGTTAAGACAGGAGGAAATCTTACAGACTTATGACTGTTTGAACTTCTGATGATTGGGACAGGATTATTAAGATTCATCTTTATAATGGTCTGAATGGTTCTGTCCCAAATCCATGAAATATTGAGCTTAGATACATCTAAAGTCCAATCTTGGTAGTCTGGCATTTCAGCCTTATAGAAGTAAGTCAATTCCATAAGTTTACAGAGTTTAGAACTAACTCAACTCTTATAAATCATGTAACAGGTAGCACTTCTTGAATATCCAGCAATATACTGACTTAAAGACAGTAATTCAAGGTGGGTAAGAATATTAAGAATTTAGTCCTTATATGGGGAGAAGTGAATTTGATACCCACATGGATTTAGAGAGTTCTGATGCAATTCTGCTTAAATATCTTATTCAGACTATGTTTGAGGGCATAGAATTTACTATTAATCCACACTTCATGCCTATTAATTTAGAACCTTTCATTATCTTTGCACCAATTCCAATGAGCTAATGAGATAGGGAGTTGGAAGGACATATTTAACGAAAGGTGTTATTGAAATTATCTTCTACTGACAAATTCTCGCAAAATTTGAAATGGAGTGAAGATGGTAGCAATAGCACCCACATCATTTGTTATATACTTACCTTTTATAAGGTTTCTATATCTCAAACTGGTGTGGGGCTATTGTTTTATCCACTCCAAAGGCAATGCGAGAAGCCAGTCAGTAGGGTAAAACATATATAGTTCCCACACCTTTTTATTTATAATAACAGCTCTTCCAGAGGGAACAGGTGAGCATTAATTGTCAAATACTATGGGTTTATTTAGCGGAATCAATGCTGTAAATGAAATCAATTCTCTCATTGCTCAAATAGAGAGAAACATGAATGCTTTAGCTCCTATGATAGAGTTGAACGGAATGAAGCATACCACACAATCCAAAGAACTAACAAAATCAGTCCGCAGGGATTTGGATAAGATTAAATACCTGTTGAATCAACACAGTTCTGCCAGAATAGCTGTTTACAGACTTAAAGGTGATAAGGTGGATTCTACAACATTGGTTGGGTTTCTTGAAATGTGTCTTAAACAAGCTGAAAGCCTTATATAATTATGGATGCAAATGATATTAAGTTAGGACTGTTCATTTTAGTAATAGTCCTTATTGGAGCTTTTGTGGGTTACTGCTTGGCAGGTTAAGACTGATTACTAAAACAACTACCACATGAAAATATTTCATCTATTGGGATTAATGGTACTGCTATTATCTTCTTGTGATGATACCTCTGGGACATATTCAATCTCTGAGGTTGCATTTAAAGATAATAACCTCTCTGAACAAGAGAAGCAAGAAACCATCAATGAGTTTATTAATCAAGAAGTGTTCCTTACCGTCCTTAAAGGAAAGATAGAATTGACATTATCCAATAAGCCTGCCACTTCTAAGATAACTCTGCAACGTGTGTCTAACAATTGTTACTCAACGACAGATGGGAATATTACCATCAATTTAGAATTAGAGAAGCAGAACTTTGTACAGACCCAATATAGATTAATTGAATATGGCGGTACTGATGATAAGTTCTTTAGCCTACATATGACTTTGGATAAACAATAACATATTAAAATACAAACTTATGGATTACTCAAATTCAAGTGCGGCTGTTTATAAGATAAATGGCTATGTAGAGAAAATAAATATTCAATTAAAGAATATTATAACCATATTAAAAGAAAACGATAATGACATTAACCATGACAGTGCCATTAGGATTTCTAAATTATTACCTTTATGTGTAGATTACTATGAACAGATTACAAATATTCTATCAACGATGCCAGAATATGCACAGTTTATGGTTAAAATGGATAATAATGTGAATAGATGGGATGGTAAGTCTGTCTCATTGATGGATTGGATTACAACTTTTGAAATAAGTCTATCACAATTGATAGAAGAAGTTGATAGAATAATACGATAAACTTCTATATGAAAAAGTCTATTTGCATTACAGCTATATTAGTTAGCTTCCTGTCTTCCTGCCATCCCAAGCAGCAGGAAGATAAACAAGTTTTTACCATAGACAGTACTTTACAAGTTAAAGTAACCTCTATCTTAGAGAATAAACTATCTGAACTTAATGCCTTATCTGGGCAAGCTATCATTATGGAAGTTCAGACAGGGCATATAAAGGCTATGGTTGGACTTGAAAGGAAAGATAGTGCGGACTACCTACCTTGCAAGAACTTCTCCCAAGCAGAAGAATCTGGTCTGATGCACCCCATATCCATACTGGCAGCATTGGAAACAGGTAAAGTCAAATTGGCTGATACGGTAGATGTAGGTGACGGCATTTATATTTGTAGAGAAGATACTATCAAAGACCATAATTGGCATAGAGGTGGATATGGTGAGATTACAATAAAACAAGGATTGGCTTGTAGTTCTAATATTGCTATTGTACAGACAATACTAAAGGCATTTAAGGACAGCCCTATGGATTATCTAAAACACTTGCATCAAATGGGCATGGGAGATTTAGAAAAGATGAAGGGTTTTGAAAACCTACAACCCATTAGCTTTAAAACAAACGATTCCATTTGGCACGATACTGACTTGATATATACTTGCATAGGATATAATCAAACTATTACTCCCATACAAATGCTTACTTTTTATAATGCTATTGCTAATAATGGAAAGATGGTACAGCCTCAACTTTACAAAGACAGTACAACAGTTATCAATCCACAGATAGCAAGTCAAGCCAACATTGACAGTCTGAAACAGGCATTGAAATATGTGGTAACTGATGGCTTAGGACAACCAGCCAAGTCTGATAAGGTACAGATTGCAGGTGAAACAGGAACAGTACAGCTTGAAGATGGAAGCTATATTGTAGAGTTCTGTGGTTACTTCCCTATAAATGTTCCCCAATATTCTATCATTGTTTCCATCCATAAAGAGAGACTACCTGCAAGTGGTGGATTGATGGCAGGTGATGTGTTTAGGCAAATTACAGAATATATTTCTACTTACAATAAATATTTTAATTCAAAATGAGAACATTTAGATTAATTGGAATGACCTTGTTAATGGTCATGTTGGCTGTAAACTTTACAGCTTGTAGTGATGATGAAGATGAACAGACAATCATTGAACAAGCCAACCTTATAGGTAAATGGCAGTCCACTTGGGAGAAGATTCACAAAGTGGAGAATGGCAAAGAAGTGATTACCTCTGATGAAGCCTATACCAATGGCTTATGGGAGTTCAAAGCTGACGGTACTTGCATAGAGAGCCGCGTTGAAGGTGGATATACAGAAACAAGTCGCTGGTCTTTAAAAGACAATAAGCTGACTATCTCTTACGATGATGGTTATTCAGATGTTCTTACCGTCAATGAACTTACAGCTACTAAGCTGGTACTTGCCTTTGAGGATTGGGATAATACGGATGACGGTGGTTTAGAGTTGGACGATATTACTACGACCACCTACAAGAAGATTAATTAATTCCCCAATCTACTTAAACGGGACAGCATTTGAGGAAACTCTTATGCTGTTTCTTATTTTAAGGAATTTAATTCTAAGATAAATTAGTAACTTTGCAATCAGATTATTGATGAATCATTTAAGTTACAAAAGATGAAGTTAAAACTGTTTTATATACCCAATACCAAAACCATAGTCGCCAGAGTTAGAGGAGAGTTTTATCAACTTCCTAATTGTACTCTAATAGAGAAGCCCATAGAGTTCTATCCTTGCCAACCTTTTATAGAACAAGTGTCCACGTCAAAGCCTTATGAAATTATCAATACACAAAGCTATGAATGGATTAATGAGTTATCAGTTAAGACCTCTAATAATGACATTGAAGGCATATATATAAGAGCAGGTAAACCGCGAATGATTCTAAAAGTAAATTACAGTAAGAATGACGAGGGCATAGATGTACTGACAGTATCTGGGAATTTGCCTATATATGTTTTAAATGGTGTTGCAAAGCTATTAACCATGACATTTACAGATTAATATCAAAGAAATGACTACCTTTGACTAAAACTCATAATATTATAATTTATGGAATATATTAATGAATTTCACAAGCAATGGATAGAGCGCACTCGTCAATCAATAACCTCTTGGAGCAAGCAGCCTGCATCGCCAGAAGAAGTAAAAAAGCAGCAGGAGAAATTGAACCAACAGAGGGCTATAAGAGAAGGCAAATTAAAGAACTCATAGAGTTTACTAATGTCAACGACTTATGGATTGACTTATCACACCTCAACATCACTTATATGGATAGAGGTGGTGAGAATGAAGTGTTCCATGATGGTAATGTGTCTGTTGTCAAGCTAAACAATTTTGAGTACGCAGGGGATGATTTGGAGAACTTCTTCATCCGCATTACAGCACATAACAAGTTCTTTGGTAATGTTCCTTATCAGATGATAGGCTTCGCTTATAACAGCCAACAGGAATTTTGTGCTGTTCTCATACAACCTTATATATTGGCTGAACGGGAAGCTACGGAAGACGAGATAGCTGCCTATATGCAAGCATTGGGTTTTGAAATGGACTATTACGACGAATACCATAATTCGGATTATGAAGTGTTTGATGCAGTACCCAATAATGTGCTTTATGGCATAGACGGAGATTTATACTTCATTGACACGCAGATTAGATTACGGTCTTAACTCCATTAGGAGTACCCTCATCTAAGGGGTAAGGCACAGGCATTTGCCCATGATGCAGCCCTTTTTGATAATTCGTTCTTTTATTCACTAACAAGGAGTTTACACATTGCTATTATAGCATTGATTAATAACTGATTGCAAAGACTTACAGGGATGCCGTGTCGCTGCTTCATACGGTATGACCGACACAATGGGTCGTATGCACTCAGACGCTCAGTTCGCCGGTTCTTCATCAGTTCCTGCTCACGTGGAAATGATGGGATTCCTGGGTATCGGTAACAACCCGATGGTAGGATGTACTGTGGCTTGTGCGGTTGACGTAGCTCAAGCTTTGAGCAAGTAAGTAGCAAGTAAATAATTACATAGAAAAAGAGGATAGCCTTTTCAGGCTATCCTCTTTTTCTATCTACCCACAATCGCCACCTTTATCACCCCCTCCAGCCTATTCTCAAAAATACGGTAGGCTTCGTCAATTTCCTCCAACGAGAAACGATGTGTGATAAGCGGTGTGGTATCTATCTGTCCCGCCGCTATCAGGCGCAGTATCTCGGCACAATCGCACCCATCCACACCACCGGTCTTGAAGACAAGATTCTTGCCATACATCTCCGGCAAGGGCAATAACTGAGGCTGGTCATAAAGCGCCACAATGGTGACAATGGCATTGGGACGGGCACACTCCCATGCCAAGCGGAAAGTATCTTCCGTGCCGGCAACTTCAAGTACGACATCTGCCCCACCATGGTCGCTATGCTTCCTCACAAAGTCTTTGCAGTTTTCCGGCCCAATGACCAGCACCTCCGGATAATGCTCGCGGACAAAACGGATTCTTTCAGCCGACTGCTCGCAGACAATAATGCGACGGGGCTTCTTCAGCATGGAACAAAGTAGGGTACAAATACCCGTCGGCCCGGCACCGATGATGAGTACAGTGTCTTCCTCGGTTATTTCGGAGATACGGGCAGCCCAGAAGCCGGTGGCCAACACATCGCCTACCAAGAGCGCCTGCTCGTCGCTTACCGTATCGGGAATACGGTTCAGTCCCTGGTCGGCATAAGGCACACGTACATATTCCGCCTGGCCACCATCGATACGGCACCCCAAAGCCCAACCGCCATTGGTGTCGGTACAGTTGTTCACATATCCGTGACGACAAAAGAAACATTTACCACAAAAAGTCTCCACATTCACAGTCACACGGTCGCCGGGCTTTACCGACTCAACTTCGGCACCCACCTGCTCTACGATGCCCACCATTTCGTGTCCTACCGTAATTCCGGGTACGGCGCGCGGTACACTTCCATGCTTTATATGCAAGTCACTGGTGCATATGCTACCCAGTGTCACCCGCACAATAGCATCACGTGCATCTTCCAATACCGGTATCGGTTTCTCAAGCAATCCGAACTTTCCGTGTTCAATATAAGTATATGCCAACATAATATATGCTTTTTTGAGTTATCACTTCTAAACGCGAAGTTGCCAGAAAGCAACAGCCGCTGCGGCCGCCACGTTCAGCGAATCTACACCGTGCGCCATGGGGATACGAACCACATAGTCGGCTCCCGCAATCGCTTCGTGCGAAAGACCATCTCCCTCAGTACCCATCACAATAGCCAACCGGGGCTCGGTCTTCAAAACGGGATTGTCTATGGAAATGGAATTGTCCGTAAGCGCCATGGCCGCCGTGCGGAAACCCAACTCACCGAGCGTATTCAGAGGACCGTCCATCCACGTCCACGGCACAAGAAAAACCGTTCCCATTGAAACCCGGACCGCACGACGGTTCAGAGGGTCGCAGGAATTACGCGTCAACAGCACAGCATCCATGCCAAGAGCTGCCGCCGAACGGAAGATGGCCCCAATATTGGTGGTATCCACCACCCCGTCGATAACCACAATACGCCGGGCTCCCCGGCAGACGTCCTCCATACTCTTCGGAACCGGACGGCGCATGGCACAAAGAACACCACGCGTCAAAACGTAGCCGGTCAGCTCGGCAAGCAATTCCCTACCGCTTGTGTAGACGGGTATATCGCCACAACGCTCAATGATTTCAGCAGCATCCCCATAGATGTGCTTGTGCTCACACAAAAAGGCCAAAGGCTCGTAGCCGGCATCCAGAGCCACCTTGATAACCTTAGGACTCTCAGCTATAAACAGCCCTTTGTCCGGCTCAAGGCGGTTGCGCAACTGGGCTTCGGTAAGGGTACTGAATATCTCCACACCGGGATGGGTCAAAGATGATATTTCGATAACAGGCATCGGATGATTTACTATTTGACGATTACTATTTACAATTCATGGCAGAAAGCCCTATAACCCCTTTATTGTCTTCATCAGTTGTTCTCCCAGTCCGATGGTGTATCCTTGCGATACAAAGACCACCCGATTGAAAGTATCGGCTATGATGAATATCGGCAGGCTCTCTTTATGCTTCAACTTCATGCTTTCTGCAATCTGCGCAGCGATACCGTCCGTATCTATACCATAAATAATGGTAGAGGGCAAATCGGGGAATGACTCGCGGGCGAACTTGCCGGCTTTGGCCTCATTAGGGAACAGCAACACCATCTTACGCCCCCACTTCTCCAAATCAGCCTTGAATGAAGCGATGTCGCGCAACGCATGATTGGTTGGCTCTTGATTGACACCCAGAATGCCTACGACAAAGTAACCGCGCCCACAAGCCTGCAGCAGACTCTGCCGGGCTGCGGAGCCGGCGTCCGGCAGCGGAGTGAAGAGAGACTCCGAATTAAAGTTCCCGATAACCTGCACCTCATCCTCGCTCTCGCGCATCACCAATTCAATTTCCGTTGTCTTCTCCGGCAGAATATTGAAAAAGGTGGTTTTAGAAAGTACCGCACCGCTGGCAAGGCGTGTACCGGTCACCAAAACATAATCTCCGGCCTCCAGAGCTGTTCCTTCCTTCAGAAGATTGCTCCATGTAGTACCGCCGCCCATATCTGCATCGCCTTCGTCATAGGAAAGCAATTGCAAACTGCCCTGCGGGGTCTGTTTGGAAAGAGTGAAATGAGAATAGTATTTCGGGTTATCCAACGAACGGATAGGCTTATAGGAAGCCACCAACTTTCCCTTCGAAGCAATTCCTTCTGCCATAAAGACCGGCTCTTCCGGATGATGGTTCAAGTCCACATCCATCGCACCATCATCCCCTATCAACTGTACTTTGCCGGTCACTCCGTTGATACGGGCAGGGATTGCCATGCTGCGTGCCATGGAGACGAAGAAAATGTCACGACTATGGGCATCAGCCACACGGGCCTTCCAGACCCCTTCCGGAGAAATGGGAGCCCCTCCCAAATTACAGTCATTGTCTACCCGGATATTTTGGGCCACCCATGCCACCAGTTTCATCGGTTCTGCCTTGTATGCCTCAGCATCTTCCTTTGAGACGGCTTTCTTGAAAAATCCTTTATAGGGGGTCAGTATCTCGTTGCTTACGCGTGGATTGCGCACATATCTGCGGAAATGGTCGGCATTCTTGCACATACGGGATTGCATGTGGTCCATCAGAACTTCCAGTGTAACGTCGCGGAGGTCTTTTGCCGAAATCCGTTGGAGCAGGTCCAGACCTCCTCTTTTGGACTTTTCAGAGCGCAACCGTGCCATGAAGTCGGCAATGACCCGATGGTTTCCTCTGGAAGCGACCAGTATCCGTGAAACGGCATCTTCGTCGAGCTTGTACTGCCGGGCAAAATAACGCGCCGTCTCATCCGTCATGAACATAGACACATAAGCGTTGCGGATGGAATCTTCATGGACCATGCGGCGGTCATTCGCCGCACGCTGTTCGGGCGTAACCGCCGGCAACTCCGCATTTTCGGGGGGCGGCACAAGTTCAAAATCTACCGCATGGCCGTCGCCGGCAGTCTTATCCATCTTCACAACCAGTTCATGGTCCTTACCGAAAGACAGTTTGGCATAGCCGAATTTTCCGTCTTTGGAAGCCCATACCAGCATGTCACCCTTACCGGCCGTCAAAAAAGCCTTTCCCTCTGCATCGGTCTGCTTCCGGGCTACAGTATAGAACTCCGCATAATTATAGAGCTTGAACTCCACACAAGCATCAGACACCGGATTTCCATGTCCGTCCATGACCGTAACTGTGGCCTTAGCCGTCGGTGCATAGTTACCGATTACATTGATTTCCGTATAAGTAGGAGTGACAGACATCACTTCCTCCGCTCCTTCATAACGTCCGAAGACCTTGGTATGCATCAGCATACCGCGACTGGCCGGAGCATTGAACCAACCAAGGTTGAGTACCGGTTCGGGTTCGCAGGCTCCAAGAAAATACCATTTCCCGTCTGCCCATGCTTCTACCCACGCATGATTGTCGTCGGTATGCGCCCACCGGGGTGTGTAGACCTGACGGGCAGGGATACCCACCGAACGCAAGGCGGCAACCAGCAAGGTAGATTCCTCGCCACAACGCCCGTATGCCGTGCGTACCGTTGCCAAAGGCGAACTGGTACGGGCATCGGAGGGAGTATAGATAGCCTTCTCGTGGCACCAGTGGTTCACCTCCAGAATGGCATCATAGAGGGACAGAGACTTGACACGATTCTTCAGTTCTTCGTAAAACACTACCCGTGCACTGTCCAGATGCTCATTGTTGACCCGCACCGGAAGTACAAAATGACGAAACAAATCCTCAGGAATAACTTTTCCCCAAGGCATCTCATCGGCAGCCTTTTGGGAGGCGCGCACGTTCATCAGATGAAATTCTCCGGAATAATCGGCAATGTCTGCCAAAGGCATATAGGCATAAAGGAACTCCAAAGCTTCGCGTTCGTACGACGTCAAGTCCGTATCGAATATGGCAAACAAATCGCCCTGCGGCAACCTTTCTTTTTTTTGATTGAAGTCTTGTTCCACACGTTGGCGGTAAGAAGTGTCTGTAATGAAAGAACGTTTGCCGCAAGAGGCAAGCAAACATACCAGTCCGAGAAATCCCAGAAGTCGTGCAACTCGTTTCATAATGCAATTATTAAGGTTGAGCCACAAAAATAGTGTAAATCGTCCGCAAAAGAAAATTAATTCCCGTTTTTACTTACATAATCACCCTACTTCAGATGTATCACCAAAGTCGTGTCTCCGGAAAAAGTGAAGCTGCATTTGTCATAAGACGGCGGGCCCATAACGCCTTGAGCATCATTGCTGAACCCGTACTTCTCTGTAGGAATGCCGAAAACGGCAGTATCCAGTTTCCCGTTTCCGTTCTCGTCTTGAAACAACGAAATGGCATACGTACCCGCAGGTAACCCCTGGCAAGGAATGGAGAGCGACGTATCTTTCACATCTATCCGGAAGGCGGTCAAGGGTTTCTTCATGAATGTTTCTTCCGAATTGTAGATGGCGACATAGAGATGCCCCTCCACCTTTTCAATGTCACACACTTCAATAGTCAGGTTCTGGGCAAAGAGCAGCTGGGCGGCACTTTGCATTACAAATACTAAAAAAATAATCATTGCTTTCATCTTTGTTTATTTTAAAAGGGTTATTGTCTAAAAATTGGATACATCGTAGGCGGCCTTCTTGCCTAAAGTCACATATACTCCTACATAGAAAAAATGGTCGCTGGAAGCCAGGACAGCCTTGTTATCCACCTTACCGAACTCATTCTTCCGGCAAAGGATATTGCTGGCGGAAGCATGGATAATTACCTTCTTGCTTGCCAGGAAGGTCACACCCAAATCCAGACTGTTATAAGGCTTCACTTCATCGTTCATCAGACCCAGCAGCATGGGGTTATGATAAGGACGTCCGCTACTGAAACGGTCGGTCACGCTGACAATGGAACGCAGGCGAGGCAAGGAATACTTCACCACCCAGGCTGCATTATGCCGTGTGGCATACTGAGGAGTAGTCAGTTCCGGATACTCCCGATATTTACGTTTGGCTATATTATAGGTATAGGATAACTGGTATTCCAGATTCTTGAAGGACGCTCTATCACGGAAGAACAAGTCTATGCCTTTGCTGTGTCCATAACCGTTGGAGGTCAAGAATACAGCTTTCGTATCGGCATCCGTTTCCTCCAATGCCAGACGGTCATAATCCTTATAATAAAGTTCAGCTTTACAGAAACGCCCTTCATAGTCGTACTGAACGCCTAAATTGTACTGCATACATACTTCCGACATCAACTGCGGCCGACGCACCAGACAGTTGTTCTCGGGCAACTGTGTGTATCGCCCTACAATCCCCGACAGCATCATGTTTCCCCAATAATAGTTCGCCGCCAGCCGGGGAGAGAAATTCATCTTACGGTTCGGAGAAGTGTATTCCGTGCGAAAAGAAAACTCCATCTTCAATTGTTCCATCGGATAATAAGCCATCGAAAAGAAACCCGCACCAATGGTAGGCGACATGCGATTGCTGTCATCCGTCCCGCACAACAGATAATGATTCCTGTAATTGCGGATATAGCTCTCTATCCCCATATCCAGGCGGAATACCGATGACAGCCGTTTGGAAACTTTAGCCTTCAGATGCGTCTCTTGCTGATGTTCCAGCCAGTTATCACCCGAAACAACTGCTCCTCCCATTCTCCGGTTATAGTAAGAATAGGCCGCCCCTGCAAACCAACTCCACTCTCTGGAAGTATGCCTGCGAAAGGTTGCATTTACATAGATATTGTCTTCACCCAGCCCGAACAATCTGCGGTTATCCCCTTCGTAAGTGGAAAAGTCCGTCCGGTCGTATTGTGCGTAAACCTTCCATACCACTCTTTCATCAAGAGTATAACGGAACTGGACAGCTCCGGAAAACATCCGGTAAGGCTTCTCGAAATCCCTCCTGCCCGAATAAACCTTGTCATACAAACCCAGGTTCTGATAATTCAAGTCAACAGACAAGGATCCTCTGTCAAAAGTCTTTGTGCCCCCTCCACCAACACCGACAACGGAAGCGTTCACTCCGACTTTATCGACCTTGCTGTAATCTTTTGTTTCCAATGGCAAGACTGCCGAAAGCGCTTCTCCATATTCTTGTGAAGCGCCTCCCGAAGCAAGGTTTACCCCACTGAACATAAATGTAGAGTAACGGCTGCGAACAGGGGTATTTATTCCGTTCGAAGTATAGGGATTCAGTACATGCATTCCATCAATAAAAGTCTGCGTCTCGTAACTGCCTCCACCACGTACCAGCAATTCACCGGTTTCACCCTGCACTTGCGTACCGGGCAAAGTCTGCAATGCCTTGTATAAATCACCGTTCGCACCGCCCACCGTAACCAGTTCCACCGGATGCATATCGCTCCAACGGCTGTTGGCAGCAGGAGTTCTGGCTCCTTTTACCACTACTTCTTCCAAAGCGACACTGTCTATATTAAAATTCAGACGTACTGTATCGGTCACTGATTTCTGCGCTACGGAAGGCTGTGTATAAAGTAATACGCCCAATATCCCAAAGACTGTTTCCCGTTTCATATCTTTACATTCGTTGTGTTTCCTGCCGCAAACATAAAGGAAGGGTATAAGACAAAAAAATATCCGGGACAGACAGCCCGGATATGTGACAACCAACAAACTCTTTGTGACGAACAACGTATTTCTGTGACGAGTGACTAACTCTTTGTCCGGTTTTCAATCAATGCTTTCACCTCTTTGGCGTATGCGCGTGAAACCGGAACCTCTTCTTCGCAACCCTCCAGATTCAGCTTATATCCCTGAGAGTTTCCATCTACTTTCACCACCATCCGGATGTTTACAAGAAAGGCCCTATGGCAACGGATAATAAAAGGGCAAGCAGAGACAGCTTCCTCTGCCTGCTTCATGGTGGCACGCAACAATCTCCATGTAATTTTCTTTTCTTTATCCGAATCTGAACGGTAACCTACTTTTACGTAATTCCCCTTTGCCTCTGCATAAAGGAAATCTCCGGCCTTTACTTCCAGCATTTCTTTGGTGCCACCGGCAAACACCAACGCTTCTTCCGAGGAAAACACCTTGTCTTCCAAGCTCGCTATCCCAACTTCCGGGGATATTCTCCTTGAAAGGTGACCGTTCATCTCCATAGCTTCTTTCAGATTGCGGGTCAGTTGCAAATTGCGGTTCCACATCAGAAAAAATATGGTAGGAAAAGGTGCCAGCACCATTACCCAAGACAAAGCCAGAAAGAACAACCGCTTGTCCAACCACATTCCCATCAACCATGATTGATAGGCCCAAATCCCCACTGCTATCAGCAACAACATCAGCAGCAAATTCAACACATGCTTACCCAATGTCCAGTTCTGCTCCTTGTAATAAGCAGGAAATAATGCCGGAAGCAAATAGGTGAAAACTCCCGAAGCACCTGCCGCAATCAATGCAGAACCGGCAACCACCCCAAACACACTTCCCTTTATCCGGGAAATACCGAACGGCTGAAGTATATATAATATCAGAAAAATAATGGCCGAAGGTATCACTACTGCCTTCCAGCGTTGATAAAACGTAGGATAAGGACTCCGCCAAAGTTCCACCAATTTCCCCATAAGTATATAGTCTCTCTTGTTTACATGGTAATATATGCAAAGATAATACATTTACTCAACACATGCTCATACAGATACTATATTATCAATCTGTTTTATCACACGACAAGGATTTCCCACTGCCACACAATTCGCAGGAATAGAACGGGTAACCACACTCCCCGCCCCGATAACGCTGTTCCTCCCGATGGTGACACCAGGCAAAATGACAACCCCTCCACCAATCCATACTCCATCCTCTATTCGTACAGGTAAGGCATACGTACGGCAGATTTCTTGTCCTTCCGGACAGTCCTGCACCATACGTTCATCTACTTTGGTAGAATGGGTTGCCGTATATATCTGTACATTAGAGGCTATCAGGACGTTGCTACCTATGTCAATACGATTGTTGTCCACAAAGGTACAATTCATGTTGACAATTACCTTGTCGCCCATAAAAATATGCTTGCCACATTCACAATGGAAGTCAATATCCACATGCACATTCTTGCCTACATGTCCCAACATCTCACACAACAACTCCCTCCTGCGCTTGCTATCGGCATAATCTGTGGCATTGAACTGTGCCAGGAGACGTTTTGTACGCAAAATCATCTCCACTATTTTCGGGTCCCTGCTTCCTATAAAAGGTTCGCCAGCCATGCACTTTTCATATTCTGTTTTCATACGCATCCTTTTTTTGCGGACAAAAATACAAAACTCTAATGTATAGGAATTTATCCTATGTTAAAAAATACCCCTTTGCCCTGATACGACTCAATGATTGTTGTGTAATGCCAAGGAAAGAAGCGATATGTCCCAAAGTCACTCTATGAAAAAGGGCCGGACACTCACTCATTAATTTTTCATAACGCTCATACGCAGACAAGTTGAGGCGAGATATATGAATATCTTGTAAGCGAAGAAAATTTTCCTGTTGTAACACCCTCATCCAATTTGCAATATCTATATCTGACTTATACAACTCATTAAGCGTTTCAATGGAAATAGAATAGACCAGTGTTTCTTCCAATGTTTCCACGTATTCAAAGCCTGCTTTGTTCCTATATAAATCCCACGAGCCACAAGCTACATCACCTTCCATAGAGAACCATGTCGTTATTTCTTTTCCATCGTGCAAGGTGTACGAGCGTGTCATTCCCTTCTCTATGAAGTGGACTTGCCTATCAAATTGTCCTGCACGGATAATAAGTGTTTTGGCAGGAAACACTTGCTTTTCAAAACCATGTGTCAATGCTGCCAATGCTTCATCTGAAACCGGATAATAAGCTCTTATTGTTCTGACAATATTCTCCATACTAAAATATTCCTTTTTACAAAGGTATAAAACAAGGAAGAGTTTGCGAAACTTGCGTAACATATTTGTCATATATAGATTGCAAAATCTAGTATTTCTAAAGAAAATAAAGGATGAATGGCTATTTTTTATGTTATAAAACATATTTCTCGCAAACATTTCGTATCTTTGCAACGTTATAAGATAAAAGAAAAGATGTAAAAACCCGCTTTCCGAAACGCGGAGAGCACAAAAAGATGAGAATTATGAAAAAGAATGCAAATGAAATTTTTATGTTACAGTACCAAATCAAACGCTATCAGGCAAGGGGTAATGGAACAATGTGTCAAACACTGAACGGTAAACTACAAAAGCTGCTTGCAAAGCAGTCCCTCGTAACCATGTAAAAAAACACCTTTAAATACAATGAATAAAGGGCAGGGAACTTTTCAGTTCTCTGCCCTTTTTCTTTTTTATCCATCTATACTAATGGTTAGCACCAACAACAAACTCGCTTTGCATCCTTATCTCCCTACCGTCAACCGAAATTCCTTGTAGGGTAATTATATATATTCCGTTCATATCCGAAGTATAAAAGTTGAGTGTACCCATAGCGGAAGTTATCTCCGGATTCCAATAAAGTGTATGCCGAAAATCCGGTAAGCGAGAACCGGCTTGTTTCTCTGAATTGTATGATGGAGCAACAAATGCGATTCTCTTTTGTGGAAACTCATAAGAAAACATCTGTGAATTCTTATCCAAACGTATATCAGGCAATGTTCCCCGATGGGTTATAAACGAAACAATTCCATCATACAACTCCCCGCCAAAAGTATATTTGCCAGTATAACGATGTATATAGTGTATCAAACGGGCATCATAGTTCAGAATGGTTTCATGGTCATCAAACGGAATCCCGTCTAACAACACCAGTGTTTTCATATTACTGAATCTCCTTATATCCGGTTGCAGTATCCGGATGACATCTTTACCTTCCAGCTGACTGATACGTATTCCCTTGACAAATTCCACAAAAACATCCCTCACAGTCCTGAAACGAACATACTCATCCAGATTATAAGTGGAAGCGGGAACAAAATCATAAAGTTGTTGCAATATACTCTTGCTATACGAAGAATCTACCGGCAAAAGAGAATGTAATTGCGCGCTGAAACCACGCTCTATCAAGTCTTCTTTCCGAAATGACACACAGACTTTAGGAAGTTTTTCCGCCAACACCCCGACAAAAGGAGAAATAAGCTCCAATCGGCAGGGACTTTCCTCCTCCGGTAATGCAGTTAATACAATCTCCTGCATATCCGTTATTCCGGTCGTATAAAAAGCATAAATAGCGTCAGCCTTAGGCTGTCCGCCAAAGACACGAATATCCTTGCCCACACATGCCAGACGTGCATTTACATTGTCAGCAGGCGCTCCCATCAGCCTGCCGGTTACAATATGCCCTTCACACTCTGCAGCAAATGACCGTTCCGGAACACTTGTATAGTTCTTCTGCCCGTCGGCTGATATTGGAAAACCCTTCAGCACATAGTCTTTTCGTACTACGGACAGAGTAAGCTCCTTGACATCAGCAGGCAGATTGGGTAATGTCAAGGCTACTTTACTCCGGTTCCCATAGACCGATTTATCTGTCCATAAGTCCGCTCCGGAAAGCTGATTGCCGGAAGCTTGTGAAACGGTAATGGAATCCGTGAAAAGTTCCACATTATCCTCCTCTGTTGTCTGAACAGTATTAAGCAAGGCTATATACTTCTTTGGGAAACAAGCCATAGGATAGTTCCTCATATAACGCGTATATGCCGTCAGTTGGTAAGCTCCGGTATGCATGACTTGCGGAAGTCTGATACACCCCCATCCATTCCCGTTCTGCAAGTCGATTTTACCTTGTGCGTATACCAGCTTCGTGTCACTTATCTCTACATAAGCTACTTTGCTTAATACGCTTCCACGAGACAAGGAATCCGTCACACAAACTTTTATCCACAAATCTTCTCCAGCCACATAGCAGTCCTTGTCTGTATAAATACGCATATTCTCAACAATTTGAGCATGTAATCCCAATACAAGAACCCAACCTATAATACAAAATATCACTCTCTTCATATCATTTCAATATTAATTCATTTCATCCGGCCAGAAGGAAGGCTTTTCCAGGCTGGCACCTAAATAGCGTACGTCTGTACAACCTCCGGGAACCCATGCATAACCTACCATCAATGGATAAGCAATAGCATATCCCATCACATATAAATCCATGTACGAATCTGCCCAACCTCTAAATTCTTGGCAATAACCGTCAGGAAACCTATAATATATATCATCGGCAGAAATGAAAATGCGATATTTTGCCACATTCATGCTAACTCCCACATAACCAACTACATTTTTGTCTGAATTGTTGCAAATAATATTCGTAGGAAGTTCTGAAGGCTGAGGAATAAACAATCCACCCATTTCTTCATTGATTTTTATTTTCTCCTGATAATATTCGTACTCGCCCCTCGAAATCTTACGCTGTTTCACCAAAGTGCTATAATGATGAAAGACACGGTTATTATCCGCCTTTATAGAATAGAGCCACTTATCCTTCAATTGAGTATCCTTATTTGTTCCTATATTACCTACTATGATTTTAGCCGACTTATCATGACACCATCCCCGTCCATATGGTGTAGCATCAAAATCAACCACCTCATCAGTGGTAGGGTCATAACGGAACTTGGGATTATATACTGCCCTCACTTCCCAATCTTCCTCGTAACTCCAGAAATAACATCCGCCATCTTCACTCCGCATAGAAAAGCGGATAGAGATGTCACCGTATTTTTCCGGTTGCTCGTAGGTAACGTCATTTATTGTTTCTGTCTCCAATGGATATTGAGGCTCCGAAGTATAAATATCCCCTTCATACACAATTTTCAGACTATAGCTGGCATCTTTATTCAAAGAGCCAATTACAACTTGGTATTTTCCATCTCCCAAAGAAGTGCCATTAAAACAAGAACCATCACTTCCTACTACACTGACTTCTGCATCTATCTTGTTATAATCCTGAGGAATTCCTTCTACATTCAAAGGAAAGGAACAGCTCAAGGAAAAAACGACTGTACTATCTGATATGATGTTACCTTCAACTATAAGCACCCTCGTACTACTCTCCGGCAAGTGCGCATTGAATTTATCCACACAACTGCCAATAGTGAGCCACAACAAGCATATCCATGTTACTATATATTTTGCATTATTCATCGCTTTTTCTTATTAAAACAGATTGATTTCAACTGGCCAGAAGGAAGGCTTTTCCAAGCTGGCACCTAAACAGCGTACGTCTGTACAACCTCCAGAAACCCATGCATAACCTTTGAATCCCGTACGTGGGTCCGGGTCCGGATATGCAATGGTATACCCCATCAAGTATAAATCTAAAAATGTATACTCTTCTTTCAGCCCTTTCGCTCCCTGACAATACCCCTCAGGAAGCCTATATTGTATATCATCTGTAGAAATGAAAATACGATATTCCGCCACATTCAAACTGACACCAACATATCCAATAGCCTGTTTATCTGAACTTTCACATCTAATGTTCGACGGCAATTCCGAAGGCTGGGGAACAAACAACCCACCCATCTCCTCATTAAGCTTTATTTTCTCCTGATAATATTCATATTCACTCTTCGAAATCTTACGTTGTTTCACTATAGTACTGTAACAACAAGAAAAACGAATATCATCTGCTTCAATGGAATAGAGACACTTATCCTTTACACGATTATCCTTGTTTATTTCCATATTACCTATTATTATCTCGGACGATTCACTGTGACACCATCCGCGTGAGTATGGTCTGGCATCATAATCAACAACCTTGTCTGTATCGGGATCATAAGCACACATAGGATTGTATACTGCTCTAACCTCCCAATCTTCTTCATAATTCCAGAAATAACATGCAGCATCTTTGCTTTGCATGGAGAAACGGATGCTGACATCACCATACTCCCCTTGCTGTTCGTAAGTGACATCGTCTATGCTTTCCGTCCCTATCGGATATTGAGGTTCGGAAATATAAGTATCTCCCTCATAGACAATCTTCAAGCTATAGCGAACATCCCTATGCAATGTTCCGACAGCAACCCGGTACTTTCCATTACCCAACGCAACACCCCTAAAACTGGAGCCATCCTCACCGGTTACACAAACTTCAGCATCCACCTTATTGAAATCAGGAGGAACCCCTTCCACATCCAAGGAAAAGGAACGGCTCAAAGAAAACACGACAGCACTATCCGATATTATACTACCTTCAACTATGAGAAGGCCGATACTACTTTCCGGCAAGTGGGCATTGAACTTATCCACACAATTACTAAGGAACAACCATAACGGACATATACATATCACCCAATATACTTTATTCTTCATACCCTTTCAGAATTTAATATTATAAGTAACAAAAGGAATGGGAGCACCGAATATGGACATCTTGTATCCTTGAATCCTACCCTCCTCGGACACAAAATAGACAGAGTACACATTCTTCCTTCCGGTCAGGTTATAGATACCGAAAGAAAGGGAACTGTGGGTCAACAATGTCAGGTGGTGACTGGGTTCAATATTGAACGACAAATCCATACGGAAATAGTCGGGAACACGATAACTGTTACGGTCGGTATAGTAAACCTGCATTTTCTTCAAACCCTGGTCGTAGTATTGCCCGGCAGGAATTGTGGTGGGACGGCCCGTACTGTAATCCATATTGAAAGACATGCTGTAACGGCGGGTAAACTTGTAATTGCCTACAAGCTTGAAGTCATGCGGCTTGTCATACTCGGTCGGATACCATTCTCCACCATTGATGGGACGGGCTATGCGCGGATCATTCTGACGCAAGAAAGTGCGCGAATAAGTATAGCTCATCCACCCGTTCAGTTTTCCAGCCGTTTTTTTCACCTGGAATTCCACGCCGTAAGCATATCCCTCCGTATTGATGACATCCGTCTCCAGATGGTGGTTCATCAGGATTTGGGCGGAACTGCGATAATCCAGATAATCAATCAGCTTTTTGTAATATCCTTCTACAGATAATTCCAGAAGTTGCCCCGGCGTATTATAGTAGGCGCCTGCCGCCACCTGCCAGCCACGTTGAGGCTTGATATTGGGGTCGCTCAGCTTCCAGGTATCTGTAGGAGACATAACGGCAGTATTCGATACCTTATGGATATACTGCCTCATCGTATTGAAACCGGCCTTTACGGAAAAATCATCTGTAAAGGCATAACGTGCCGACACTCTGAATTCCGGTCCGTGATAGGTCTTGATGACCTTTCCATTCCCCGCCGTGATAGAATCCACCACCGAAGACATGGAGGGCAGTATACCTTCCTGATATGTATAGTAAGTGCGCGGTCCCAAAGCATTGAGCATAGAATAGCGTATACCCGCATTGATGGAGAGCCTGGAAGTTATATCCCATTCATCCCCTATATAAACGGCACTTTCCAGTGCTTTATCCTTTTGCAGTTCATCATATCTTACCAGCGAATTAGGCCCCACCGGCTCGTAGGTCCCGGAATTCACATTATACAGCTGGCTCATCAAACCGAAGTTCACCGCATGGCTATTGCCGGCTTGATAAAGAAAGTCCGCTTTTCCAAACCATTGGTTAATGGCAAAAGACAGCCGTGCGGCAGACGCTTCCTCCACCGTTTCATCATTTCGGTAATCGTAGTGGTCATAACCGAAAGAGAAGTTTCCGGTCAGCTTTTCTGCAAAGACAGTCCGCCAGTTTGCCGAGAAATTCATATTGTTGTAGGCATACTTCTCATTGTCATTAAAGGCAAAACGGTCGTGACTATAATAGCCATAGACATTCAGCTTGTTGCGCTCGTTCACCGTATGCGAGAAGACAGCCCCCAAGTCATAGAAACCTGCTTTCCCGTCACGATACCCACTTTTGTTGGGCAAGGTCTTCATTATCCAGTCCGAATAGGTCGTACGTCCACTCAGCAGAAGGGAAGTCTTTTCCTTAATGATGGGAATCTCGAGATTCAACTTACTGGTCACAAGCCCGATACCTGCAGAACCGGTAAACTTTTCCTTGTTCGCCTCCTTGCTGGTGATGTTCAGTACGGAAGCGATACGCCCGCCATACTGGCTGGGGATACTGCTCTTATAAAGTTCCGCATCCTTTATCATGTCCGAATTAAAAGCCGTGAAAAAACCGAAAAGATGATTGGGGTTATAAATCGTTCCGTTATTGAAAAGAAGCAGGTTCTGGTCGGCGGCACTCCCACGCACATTGTATCCGCTGGATGCCTCCCCCACTGTCTTGATGCCGGGAAGTGTCTGTATCATCTTCAGCACATCCACCTCACCCATAGCCGTAGGAATGTTTTTCAGCAGGGCAGGCTGCAGCTTCTCCATTCCCAACTGCACACTTTTCACGTTCTGTATACGCCCCGAAACAATAAGCACCTCATCCAGCATATGGTCTTCCTCTTCCAACTCGATATGGACAATGCCTTCACCATAAAGCATAAATTGCCGATGGGTCACTTTGATATTCATCCCACTGATTTCAAGAATATTATAGCCTACTGGCAGATCAATGGTAAATTCACCTTGATGATTGGTCGTCGTAGCTACCCAAGGCTCTCTATGAATGATGTTGATACCATCCAGATTCTGTCCGGTCTTAAAGTCGGAAACTCTTCCGGTCAAAGTTACCATATCTCCGGGGGCAGGCTTGTACTTGTTTCCTATCTCATAGACCTTGTTTTCTGAAGAAGACTTCACAATAGGAATGTATGAAGGCAATAGTTCCTCATCCGTCTCCAACTTTTCCCCCATCAATACCGGTGGCAGCGAGGTAGCCAGAAAAACCTCCGGCAAGACAAATATTCTGTCACCATAAACCGTCACCTTATAGATAGTAGCTGCCAAAGCCTCTCTCAAGTACTCGGCAGTGGGGTTCTTCACCTCTGCCCGCTTCACTTTAAAAGGAACCGTTATCGTTGTATAAACACGGCAAGACGTGCCCTTTTCTACTGCATCCATCAATTCGAATATGGAAATGCTGTCCGTAGCCATCTGTTGCTGTGCAAACATGCCGAAAGGCGACAATAGGAGGAAAAAGGCTACTGTATATTTAAGATTATGTGCTTTCATATTATTTTCCATGAATTAAGGAATCAATATATTCCGTTAACCGGGTCATTGCCCGGACACCGCCATTTTCCTTGAAGTCCAGCCGCTCTTTCCGGCAATAAGCCTTCAACTGCTTCTTGTATGTAGGAAAAAGTTTCAAGAAACCCGAACGGGAAGTTATCACATAATCGGTTCTGCCACTGCGAAGACTGAAATAGCTCTTTTTCTTGAACCGGCTGTAATAAAGATCGTTTTTCTTCACCTGAGACTCCATTGTGGATACGATATACTGTGTCAGGCACATTTGCGGACTATCATATAGCAACGCAGCGAAACAATCACCCTGCGGTACAAACTTCTGTCCTTCTATGACAAAATAATCCACTTTCCGCATATCTACCTGCAAGGTTATCCGTTTCTCCGGAGTAACCACAATCAGACTCTTTTTATAGGTATCATAACGGAGCTGCAAATCCGAGTAAAGCCATCTGCCATAACAGACAGCCCCCTCGCGAAATTCATCCGTATTCCAATAGGGATGGTTAAGATACTTCTGCTGGTTATAATTTTCCTCTGCCTTACCGGAGTAAAGAGCAGCATAATCTCCTGCCGCTTTTCTGAATTCATCAAAAACGGCTTGTTGTGCACAAACCAAAGATGGAAAACATAGGACGCATAGTAGCGTGTAAAGGTGTGTTTTTCGCATATATGTGAAGTGTTATAAATGAGGATGGGACAAATATAACATTTCACTTTTAAAAATAAAATTATTATTATATATAATTCAAATAAAAACAAAAAATAGAACCATAATCGGATGCTAAACACAAAGCTAAACATTTAGCATGCAAGCAGAAGCACATTACAATAAGATTAAAGCACCATTCATCCTCCGCCATCAATTATACTTACATATATTTATAAAAAAACGATACAGCACAATCGCTCAAGCCGCAACAATATCCTTCCCGAAAGGAGTCAATGCCAGCCCTGCCAGCTTAAAATGTTGGATACCGAACGGAATGCCTATAATGGTGATGCACAGCAATAACCCGAATCCCAAGTGCGAAAGGCAAATCCAAATGCCGCCCAAGAATATCCAAAGAATATTCATCAGCACATAGAGGCAACCGTTGGAACGTTCCCCGCTACGAACCTCTTTGCCGAAAGGCCACAAGGCAAGGCTTGCCATTTTCAAGGTCTGCATGCCAAAAGGGATGCCAATAATGGTGAACATCATCAATAAACTTGCAATAAGATACTCCACAGCAGTGATGATACCTCCAAACATCAACCACAAAATATTCATAAAACAGCCCATAGCTTTCCTTTTTTTGATACTGAACACAAATATAGCATTATTTATTTGAATGTTCCGTCTCCCAGTCACTAAATTCAAAACTCAGCTGTTCCCAGACTCCTTTCTCCTCCCCCTCTTCACGGGGGTTGGAAACGGAAAGCCCAATCAAACGGATAGGATGATGTTCATAATCCACTTCCTGCAGCAATTGCTTTGCCAAAGGCAGAATCACGTCAAGGGCAACCAGCTCCTTTGCTTGGGTCATACTGCGGGTAATCTGGCTAAAATCATGAAACTTGATTTTCAGCGTCAGCGTATTCCCGCGGAAATTGGCGTGCTCCAGTCGCCCCACCAGCTCCACTGCCGCATGGTACAGCTCTATAATGACGGATGAACGCTTGCTGATGTCCTTCTCCAACGTATGTTCGCAACCCACAGACTTGCGGATGCGGACAGCCTCTACCGGACGGGTATCGATGCCACGGGCAAAATCATAATAAATTGTCCCCACTTTGCCAAATTCGCGGGTCAGCATCTCCAAAGACTGCATACGCAGCTGTTCCCCGTTGTGAATCCCCAAAGTGTGCATCTTCTTCGCCGTTACCGGTCCCACTCCCCAGAAACTTTCAATGGGCAGCCGGGCAACAAAGTCCAACGCCTGGGCAGGATGTATGGTGCAAAGCCCGTCCGGCTTGCGGTAGTCCGAGGCTATCTTGGCAAGAAACTTATTATAGGATATGCCGGCGGAAGCCACCAGATTCAACCTCTCCCGCACCTTCCGCTTTATCTCCTTCGCGATGTCTACAGCCAATGGAATGCCCGGTTTATTCTCCGTCACATCCAGAAAAGCCTCGTCCAGCGAAATGGGCTCGATGACATCCGTATATTCATGAAAGATTTCGTGTATCTGGCGGGAAACGGATTTGTAGACTTCCATCCGTCCCGGGATAAAGATAAGTTGGGGGCACAGCCGCTTTGCCTTCAGTGACGACATGGCAGAACGCACCCCGAAACGCCGTGCCTCGTAACTGGCTGCCGCCACCACTCCCCGTTCCTCCGCATGGCCCACGGCAATGGGCTTGCCCCGCAATGCAGGATTATCACGCTGTTCTACGGAGGCGTAGAATGCGTCCATATCGATGTGTATAATTTTTCGTCCGGTCATTCTTCTTTCAACTCCCCGATACAAAGATACACTAATTTTTCTTCATCCGAAGTATCCGCCGATAGACATAAATGAAGGCTGGTATTAAAAAGGCATCTGCAAAAATCCATGCAGTAGGGTCACCAAAACACACGGCCAGATAGCCGAAAGCCGGAACAGCCAGCAGGCTGACCAGTATCCGGGCAATCATTTCCGAGACACCGGAAAGCATGGCAAGATTGGTATATCCCACCCCCTGGATAGTGTATCGCAGGATGCAGAGCAGTCCCAGAACCGGAAAAAAGGAAACGGAAATGTGCAGGAACAACTCCGTATTCTTTAAAATCTCCAACTCAGAGGCATCTACAAAGAGCAGGGCAAAAGTCCTGGCACCGAACATCAGTACACAGAAAGTGAACGCCCAATAAACAATCATCATCAGGGCGCTTGCCTTGACTCCCATCCAGATACGTTCCGGCTTGCCCGCACCGTAGTTTTGCCCGCTATAGGTGGCCATTGCCATGCCCAGACTCTCGAAAGGACACATGAAAAACATCTTGATACGCATGGCTGCCGTGAATGCAGCCACACAAGCCGTACCCAAAGCATTATTGGCGCTTTGCAGCATAATGCTGCCAATGGCAGTAATGGAAAATTGCAGTCCCATGGGTACGCCGATGTACATCAGTGTGCATGCCAAAGCACCGTCGAATTTCCGCTCGGCAGGCGTTGTCTTCAGAATGTCGAAACGACGCATCATATAGATGTAGCACAATATGGCCGAGACGCCTTGTGAAAATACGGTAGCGATGGCAGCTCCTGCCACTCCCCAACCCAGTACCAGAATGCAGAACAAATCGAGCAGGATATTCAGTACCGTAGAGAGAAGTAGAAACCAAAACGGCGTCTTGCTGTCACCCAATGCACGGATAATACTGGACAGCAGATTATAGAAGAAAGTAAAGGGAACCCCGATAAACGTGACAAGCAGGTAATAATAGGCTCCCGTGAATATGTTCTCCGGCGTACTCATCATGTGCAGAATATCTGCACAGTAAATGCTGGTAACCACGGCAATGACAACAGACATCACCGCAGCCAGCTGCAGGCTGACAGCCACATAACGGCGCATCGTGACATAATCCCGCGCACCGAACTTTTGCGCCACGGGAATGCCGAAACCTCCGCAACAGCCATTGCAGAATCCCAGAATAAGAAAAACGACCGAAGTGCTTGCCCCGACTGAAGCCAAGGCGTTGATACCCAGAAAGCGCCCCACGATAGCTGCATCTACCAATGAATAGGTCTGTTGCAGCAGATTGCCGAGCAGTAAAGGCAAAGTAAAGTTGAAAATCAACGGAAGAGCCCGTCCTTCCGTCATTTCTCTGGATGTTGCCATAAATCTGATACCTCCGAAATTGGGTGCAAAAATACGAAAAGATAGCGTTTACAGACTTGACGAAGGTCAAATTTAATAGGGAAGCTTAAGAAGAAGGAAGGCGAAGGACAAATCATTCCATCATGGGGAAAATATTATTCCACCACTAGGAAAAAATCGTTCCACCATGGTGGAACGATTTTTCCTCCACGATGGAACGATTAAATCTATGCAGATTCGGAGCTTAGTATTTACACTCGCGAATTATCTCTATCAGCTGCCGGAAATCTTCGGGATGAACATCTCCGATATTGCCGATACGGAAAGTGTCGGCTTGCGAAATCTTTCCCGGATAGATGACAAATCCACGCTCTTTCAGTTGTGTGTAGAAAGCTTTGAAATTGAAATCGGCATGAGGATAGAGGAAAGAAGTAATAACGGGCGATTGAATCTCGTCCGGCAGCAACGTTTGGAAACCGAGGGAACGCATGCCGTCTACCAGCACGCGGTGGTTCTCGCAATATCTGTTGTGACGGGCCTCCACACCGCCCTCCTCTGCCTGTTCGTCCATGGCTTGCTTGAAGGCGCGGACCACGTGTGTAGGAGAAGTAAAACGCCATTTGCCATGTCCTTTCTCCATGGCTTCCCATTGGTCGTAAATGTCGAGAGAGAGTGACTTGGAGACGCCCTTGCAGTGCAACAGCTCGGAACGGCGGGCGATGATGAAGCCAAACCCCGGAACACCCTGGATGCACTTGTTGGCACTGCTGATGAGGAAGTCTATGCCCAGTTCGTGTACATCGAGGGGAACACCGCCGAAGCTGCTCATGGCGTCTACAATCAGTTTCTTGCCGTGCATCTTGACGAGGTGGGCTATCTCCTTGAGGGGATTGAGCACGCCGGTAGTGGTTTCGCAATGCACCACGGCAACGTGAGTGATTTCGGCATTGTGCGAAAGATAGTCGTCGACGTAGCTGACGGAGACTTGCTCTGTTTCGTCGAAAGCAAGCATGTCGTACGAGATGCCGTGATACTCGGCAATGTTGCCCATGCGGTCGCCGTAGGCGCCGTTGCTCAGTATGAGAAGTTTGTCGCCAGGCTTGATGACGCTACCGATGACGGCTTCCACACAGTACGTGCCGCTGCCTTGCAGGAGGATGGAAGTATAGTCGCCGGTATGCTGGGTGGCGAGGGAGACGAGGGACTTGCGGATTTCTTCCACAATGTGGAGGTTGTAGTCTTCGTCCCAGGTACACCAGTCGGTCAGCATGGCTTCCTTGACGGTTTGTGAGGTAGTAAGGGGGCCGGGGGTAAGGAGAATGTAGGGTTTCATATGCATTGAGTTTTTAAGTTTATACGTTTATAAGGGTTACAAAATCTCAAGTTTACGGTTTATCTCGGCGATGACTGCGGGAAGCTCGGCAATGGTATCGACCACATAGTGGGCACCGGCGGCAAGCATGCGGCGGCGGACATCGGCCTTACGGGCTTCGAGCTCATCGGCAGGCAGGGAGGAGACTTCCTCTTGTGCCAGTCCCAGTTCGTTACTGCCGAGGACTACGCCGACGGTCCATGCTTTGGCATTGATACCCTCCTTGATGTCGGCGATGGTATCGCCATACTTCAACACACAATCTACGGAGGGGATGGCGAGGTCTGCCATATTCTTATATATCATGTAGGGAGCAGGACGGCCTGCAGGCAACCCGTCGGGAGTGACGCAATTATCTACCGCATAGCCTTTGGCTGTGGCGGCAGGCAGCACAACATCCATCATAGAGCGGGTATAGCCGGTGGTGGAGCCAATGCGGACGCCTTGCGCACGCAGTGCGGAAATCGTTTCCACCACACCGGGGATAAGGTCGGTATAATCTTCGAGCGAGGCAAACAACACCCGTTGGAATTCGGCATAACGTGCCTGCACGTCTTCCTCACCGGCGGGACGGCCGAATTTCCGTTCAAATTCCGCACGGACACGCTCTATATCGAACAGCGCACGGATTTCTTCTACTTTGGTCAGCCCCATGTGCGCACGTGTTTCGGCAGCTGTGACGGGAACGCCGATGACCCGAAAGCTCTCGACAAAGGCGGCGACGGGAGCAAAGCAACCGTAATCGACGGCAGTTCCTGCCCAGTCCATAATGGTACATTCAATTCTTTTCATACGATATATTATTATTATTCAGTCTCAAGAAGCAAGGAATTGCCCGGCCGGGACCAACGGCGCAAACGGAAAAGGGAAGAGCCCAACGGTCCCGAAGCATTCTCCTTGCGATAGCGCTGCACCAAGTAGACAGCCGAGCATAGGAAAGCCACGCTGCACACAATGCCTACATAGCCCGACATCAGGTTATAGAAATCCAGCCAGTTGATGTCCGGATTGAAGAATTCCTTGAATACCAATACCACCACCGTACCGGTATACCCGATAAAATCGAGTGTGACAATAAAGAACCCCACATTCCCCTTGATGCGGAAGCAGGCGATGAAACGCTCGAAGAACAACGTCTGGAAGCTGAGGTAAACAGTATAGAGCGACAAACTCTGGAGGAACAGCCACGTCATGGGTGGCAGTTGCAACCCATCGTAATTGAAGGCCACGAATCCCAAGGTCGCTGTGCCGCACGTCACAAGCACCAGCAGCAGGCACAGCACCTTTATATTACTCCTCACCGCGGACATCAGCCCGAAAAGCAACAAGATAATCAGTGTCACCACCGCATCTACCTTGGCAAATGCCCACGACGACAGCTCCGCCGCCTCCACATCCAGAATCTTCACCAGGAAGTCCTCCTTGATGTCCTGCAAGACGGTGATGAACAAGTTTGCCGCAAACAGCATCAGCAATACCGGCATGAAGCTCTTGAAGAGGTCCGCACGCGCCCTGCCGTCCAGCGTCACCCGTTCCGAGCGTAGTGCCCGGTCTGCCGCGGTAGGTTGCGGCATTCTCGTCATCAGCCAGCCCAGCAACGACAGCAGCGGGAAGGCAAAGGCACCGATAAAGGCAGGCATCCAGAACTCACTGATGTGGAGATGCTCCATCACAAACAGCCCGACGGACTTTGCCGTGCCCGAACTGATGGCAATGCTCAGCCCCATCAGGCTCGCCAGCAGGTCCGTCACCCGCCGCCCTTCGAGGAAACTGAAAATCACTCCCCACATGCATCCCAACGAAAGCCCGTTGAAGAACAGCGCAAAGACATTCAGCGGCCGGGGCAACGCTCCGAACAGCACCAGCGAAAGCTCGGCCACCGCCACCGAGAGGATGATGAACTTCAGACGGTTCTCCTTCTTCAGTTCCGAAATTACCTTGATGCCAATCAGCTTGGAAATAAAATAGCCGGAAATCTGCACGATGCTGGTTGCCGTCTTGTAATCCATCCCGAAGAAGTCGAGCCCGTCGAAGCCCGCAGCCGTAAACGGCTTGCGCAGCGCATAGACCAGTGAATAGGAGAGCAAAGCCGCTCCACCCGCCCAAAGGATGAACAAGGCATCAGCCAGTCTCTTGCTCTGTATTATCTGTTTTTTCTCACCGTTGAACATAGTGTATCGTTTAAATTCGTTCTTGATTTCGGCGGCAAAGATAGAGGCGGGCGCTGACAGCAAAAATGAATTTCCATTATTAATAAACTTCATGAGATGCTCCACTCGGCGCAGGAAGTGTACAATTACAGCGGCATCTACATCAGTTACAGCCTCTCTTCCTCCTCCAATGCCTTAAAGGTGGAGCCTTACCTGATAACCCCTGCCGACAGCAACGACCACATCAAAGTGGTGCACATGAGCGCCTACAACACCACCCACTTCGGCACTGCTGTCTTCAACAACCACCAGAATGCCTATATCTTCTTCAACGAACGCGAGGCGCCCCAACTGGCCTTGTCCACCATCTACCTGCAACTACCCATGTACGACTTTCCCCACCTGCTCAAAGGGCTCTACCTCTGCCTGGACTACAACCGCAACCCCATAGCCCGCCGCATCCTCTTCATCAAACACTCGGACAGCACCTCCATGGACGACTTCCTGGAACTGAAAGGCCAGCTCATCCCCCAAGACCAGCTGACCGACGAGCAACGCCCCTACTACAACTACACCTGCCAGCCGGGCGACTTCATCAAAACCTGCTCCGTCCCCTCTCCCCTGCTGAACGAGAAAGACCTGGAACGGGAGAAGCGGATGCTGGAAATCTAAGACAGCCCGGACAGTCCGGGAATTTTCACTTTGCAACCAAGTTGCATCTCCTTTCCGCTACCTTTGCAGCAGAAAATAGAAAATAGGAGGAAACAATATGAGTTGCAAATGCTGCTGCACACACGGACATACAGCGATACAAAAAAAAAGAAACAGTCTGCTGAAAGATTATTGGAGAATCATCCTCTCCGCCCTATTGCTCTTCGGAGGGCTCATCCTGAATGCTACTGACGCCACCTTCTTCAAGGGAGAGTATGTACCTTTTATATGGTACTTGCTTGCCTATCTCCCCGTAGGCCTCCCGGTGATGAGGGAAGCCTGGGAAAGCATCCTGCAAAAGGACGTGTTCAGCGAATTCACCCTTATGTCCATCGCCACCCTCGGCGCCTTCTATATAGGCGAATATCCCGAAGGCGTTGCCGTCATGCTCTTCTACTCCTTGGGAGAGCTCTTTCAGGACAAAGCCGTAGACAAAGCCAAGCGTAACATCAGCGCCCTGCTCGACGTACGTCCCGAAACGGCAACGGTCATCAGAAACGGCAGTACGCTTGTCGAAGCTCCCCAACGTGTGCAGGTAGGCGAAACCATCGAAGTAAAAGCCGGAGAGCGTGTCCCCCTGGACGGAACGATGCTGGACGAAGTTGCCGCCTTCAACACCTCCGCACTGACGGGAGAAAGTGTTCCCCGCAACATCCGCCAGGGCGGGGAAGTGCTTGCCGGAATGATTGCGACCGACAAAGTCGTACGCATCCAAGTCACCAAACCCTTCGAGAAAAGTGCTCTTTCCCGTATATTGGAACTGGTGCAGAATGCCTCCGAGCGCAAAGCGCCGGCAGAACTTTTCATCCGTAAGTTTGCCCGTATCTATACGCCCGCCGTCACCGGACTGGCGGCATTGATTGTACTGCTCCCCTTCCTCTATTCGCTGGCAGATGCACAATTCTCGTTCATCTTCAATGACTGGCTATACAGGGCATTGGTCTTTCTGGTTATCTCCTGCCCGTGCGCCCTCGTCGTAAGCATTCCGTTAGGCTACTTCGGAGGCATCGGCGCCGCCTCCCGCCTGGGTGTCCTCTTCAAAGGTGGCAACTACCTCGATGCCATCACCCAAGTCAACACGGTGGTATTCGACAAAACGGGTACGCTGACCAAAGGCACCTTCGATGTACAATCCTGCCAGGCACAACCGGGAGTTACGGAAGAGAAGTTGATACAGCTTGCCGCCTCGGCAGAGCGAAACAGTACGCACCCCATAGCCAAAGCCATCATAAGCTATGCCAAACAAAGAGATATAGAGCTGATTGCCACAACGGACGTTACGGAGATTGCCGGCCACGGACTGCAAGCCATTATGGATGGAACGCGTGTCCTGGTGGGCAACACCCGCCTGCTGACTAAGTTCGGGATAGAATATCCCGATGAATTGTCATCAATTGTCGATACGATTGTGGCCTGCGCCATCGGAACAAAATATGCCGGTTATCTGTTGCTATCAGACACATTAAAGGAAGATGCCGTCAACGCCGTCAAAGAATTAAAAGCTTTAAATATCAATAATATTCAGATATTATCGGGAGACAAACAAGCCATTGTTACTAACTTTGCAGAAAAGCTAGGCATCACCCAGGCATACGGAGACCTGCTGCCGGACGGAAAGGTGAAGCACATCGAGGCACTCCGCAGCAACCCTGCCAACCGAATAGCCTTTGTGGGCGACGGCATCAATGATGCCCCGGTTCTTGCCCTTAGCCATGTGGGCATCGCCATGGGCGGACTTGGCAGCGATGCCGCCATCGAAACCGCCGATGTAGTGATACAGACAGACCAGCCTTCGAGAGTGGCCACCGCCATTCATGCGGGCAGGCAAACCCGCCGGATTGTCTGGCAGAACATCTCGCTGGCTTTCGGAGTGAAGCTGCTTGTCCTCATCCTCGGTGCCGGTGGAATCGCTACACTTTGGGAAGCTGTCTTTGCCGACGTAGGCGTCGCCCTCATTGCGATAGTGAACGCCATACGCATACAAAAACTTATTAAATAGAAAAAATGGAAGAAAAGAAATATTTGGACCTATTGGCCAAAAGGGACATACAGCCCACTGCCATCCGCATCCTGGTATTGCGCACCATGATGCAGGCAGGCCGTTCCGTCTCATTGCTCGACCTTGAAACCATGCTGGATACGGTGGACAAATCCACCATCTTCCGTACCCTTACCCTATTCCTCTCCCATCATCTGATACACAGTATAGATGACGGGACGGGTTCCTTCAAGTATGCCGTGTGCAGCGACAGTTGCTCTTGCGACGTAAGCGACCTGCACACCCATTTCCATTGCGAGAAATGCAACAAAACCTTCTGCTTCACCAACATTCCCACTCCGGTGGTGAAGCTGCCTCAAGGATTTACACTGAACAGCATCAACTATGTACTGAAAGGCATTTGTCCGGACTGTGCAGCAGAAGCCAACCGGGGGGCTTAGTTAAAAAATAAAAATCCATGCAGTCATTCATGTTCTTCTCTATCCTTAAGAAATAACATTGAGACAAACACATGGATACAAAAGCTCTTGTCACTTTATGCCAGAAGGGAAACGGGCAGGCCTTGAGCCTGCTCTACGCAAACTATTCAGAGAAAATGCTGAAAGTATGCCTACGCTATATTCCCGACCCAACGATAGCCCAAGATCTTCTTCACGACGGTTTTGTCATCATATTCACTTCCATTCATTCGCTGCGCAACCCGGAGAAACTGGAATACTGGATGAAAAAGATTATGAGAAACCTGGCACTGCAATACCTCAACCATGCCAATGCCAACCCCACCATCCCATTGACAGATATTCCGGAAGAGGAAGAGCCTGCTGAAAATCCTTTTTGTCCGGATTTCATTTCGTACGATAAGATGCTGGATATAGTGGAGAGCCTTCCGGAGGGCTACTGCAAGGTATTTAAACTGGCAGTACTGGAAGGATTGTCCCACAAAGAAATTGGAGATTTACTGGGTATAGCGCCACACTCCTCTTCCTCCCAATTGTTCCGGGCGAAAATTTTACTTAAAAAGATGCTGGCAGGATACCGTGTATTCATTGTTTTGACAGTATTGCTTCTCTTTCCAACGCTGTATGACTATCTGTACAGAGAGAAAAAGAGTATCAGGGAAAACCGTTTGTCCAAAGTTTCTTCCAGGCAAGCCGGGAGTACGCAACAAACAAAGAAAACCGATACTCCCCGAACCGACGAACAATGCTATACCAAAGAAAATCTGAACAAAAGGGAACGAATCATCCCTCCCGTTCCAGTTTCCACAGAATGGCCCCTTGCCATACCCACAATGAAAGATAGTATCCACAAATATCCCATACCTTCTCCATTCACCGGACAGACCATCACCAACCGGCAGATGGCTTTCGCCTCCTCCCCTTCCCTGATGCCGCCAACCCGCAAGAAGAAATCCGGAAAATGGAAGTTGATGCTGGCAGGTTCACTCGGACCGCAACTGGCACAGAACTTATATAAGCTGATTGCCACTCCACATACCGACGGCATTTCAAGTGACTTCCCTCAACAAGTCAGCACGTGGGAAGAGTATTATTCTTATCTGCACACCCGCTATCAGCAGGGTACTCTGGGAAAAGATTCCATCGGACTCATGCAGATTGCCCAGAATAACAGCGGCAGGATTGTTGAGAACCAGCAACATCATGCCCCCATCGTCGTGGGACTCTCTCTCAGCAAGAAATTGAATGAGCGTTGGAGTCTGGAAACCGGATTGCAATATACGCTTCTCAGGTCGGAGTTCACTACCGGCGAAGCATTCCGCATTCAAGACAACCAGAAGTTGCATTATATCGGCATTCCTCTCCGGCTTTCCTACCGTTTCTGGCATTACAAACGTTTCTCCAGTTATGCCACGGCAGGCATGCAGGTGGATATCCCCATAAAAGGGACACTCCAAAGCTTCCATGTCACGGACAGTATTCCACACAAGCTCGACAGCCAGCCGGTAAGTGCTCCCTGGCAGTGGTCGGTCAACACAAGTATAGGCATACAATATCGCCTCACACCCCAGGCAGGCATCTATCTGGAGCCGACTGTAAACTATTATATCCCCGACGGCAGCCAACTGCGCACCATCCGAAAGGAACACCCGTTCACATTCACCCTCCCGGTAGGCCTCCGCATTTCCTGGTAAAAAAACGATGCGCCACGCAGTCTTTTACCCGACTGATTATCTATTTATATGGATAATCAAACTCAAGAAGGAACAAAGAACATGCAGAAACGACATACCGACCGGGAAAGCTACTTTGGTGAACAGTCACAGACCAGCAAGAACTATTATATCCCCTACATAAAGGAAGTCATCGGACACATCCCCGATAAAGTGCTGGAAGTGGGCTGTGGAGAGGGAGGCAATCTGCTTCCCTTTGCCAAAGCCGGTTGCCGGGTGATGGGCGTAGACATTGATGCCATGCGAATAGAGCAAGCCAGGACCTTCTTCACCCAAAGGCATCAGCAGGGACAGTTCATTGCCACCGACATTTTCCAGCTTGAGGACAAGGCTACGAATTTTCCCCTAATTCTTCTACACGATGTGATAGAGCATATCAGAGACAAAGAACGGTTCCTCTCCGGCCTACAAAAACATTTGTCTGCCGACGGAGCTGTATTTGTAGGATTTCCCGCCTGGCAAATGCCATTCGGAGGCCACCAGCAGATAGCACACAGCCACATTGTTTCACATTTCCCTTTTCTCCACCTCCTTCCCCGCACTTTATACAGATGGATATTAAGACTATGCGGTGAGCAGGAACGCGTAATCACGGAGCTACTGGATATAAAGAGCACCGGATGCACCATCGAACTGTTCAATCGCATCGCCCGGCAAGCCAACTATCAAATCATTGACCGGAGACTGTACCTTATAAACCCACATTATAAAATCAAATTCGGCTTGTCCCCACGAAGGCTCAACGGAGTTATTGCTGCTATCCCGTACATAAGAAACTTCTTTTGTACAAGTTGCTTTTACATATTAAAGAAAGGGACTAAAACTGTTAATCACTACTGATTTCCCAGCTTTAGAATTGATTCCGAACCATCAATTTAAGATTATATATTCAGAAGAAACCATTAAATTTCTGAATAGCCCTGATGAAAGAGGGTGTGTAGAAACCCTCATAAACTAAAAAATCACCCTCGCTGCAGATGGTTGTAGCGAAGGTGATTTCAATAAAAGGGGAACTTGCACTTCCTCCCTTTTAATGTTTTTACATCGTTACTTGGTTCATTACAGCCTCGTCAGGTGTCGTTCCTATTTCATCGGCAAATAATATGTGGGTGATAGACCCTCTCGGGGTCGGAGTTTCGATTTTAATTCTTTGACCTTGGTACATCTCCGGAATATCAACCAGCTTACATCTATGGGCTTCGTTATTGCCAAAACTGACATAATAGTCTTTCCCTATTACCAGCTTTACAGGTTTACGTTGAGAGAAATGAGTCGGACAAACAGAGCTATCCACTTTTATATCTATCACAAAACCAAGAGCGGATGTTACCTTAGATAGTATATCAATGCTCACATTATAAGCCCCTTTCTCTATCTTGGCTATATTAACACGATTAACACCACAAAGATTAGCCAATTCCTCTTGGGTCATATTTCTCTTCTTGCGAAGAATGGCTAACCGACTACCAATCCGTTCACGTTCTTTCAAAATCTTCTCTGTACATTTTCCTTCGTGAATTTTCATAAATCTGTTGCAGAATTTAAAGTGTTGCCCCCACTTCTAATAGTTATTGGTTTTTGAACAGACAAAAGTAGATATTAATTTTGAATTGTAGCACATTTACTACAACTATTTTCTAAATGAATATAAAAGGTAGGGGGAGTAGAAGAAAAGAAAAAGCCCCTGAATTACTGGAATTCAAGGACTTACAAACTTCTTTTTACTATATCCGTGGAGCTGGAGGGAGTCTCTCGAACCTTTTTATAAAATATCATAATCTATCAAACATCAGATTATTAAATAGTTATATTTAGCTATCATCTATCTAAATATCTCTTAATATCATTGCATATCTCAATTATTGGGTGTACTTTTGGGTGTAACTTTTCAAATACACCCAGTTTATGAACATCAAGAGAAATATCATCTTCGCACTGGAAAGCCGCAAAAAAGATGGCATTCCTATCACTCAAAATGTACCCATCCGTATGCGTGTCGTTTTTGCAAGCCAACGGATTGAGTTTACAACAGGCTATCGGATTGATATGGAGAAATGGGATGCAGACAAGCAACGGGTAAGAAACGGCTGTACCAATAAGCTGAAACAAAGCGCATCAGAAATCAACACCGAACTATTGCGCCAATACACCGGGATACAGAATGTATTCAAGGAGTTCGAAGTACAAGACATAATGCCCACCCCTGCACAAATCAAAGAGGCTTTCAATCTAAAGATGAAAGGAGAAAAGGAAGAGAGCCATCATGAGAAAGAGGAAGTGAAATTAGACTTCATGAAAATCTTTGATGAGTTTGTTGCCGAATGCAGCAAACAAAATGACTGGTCATCCTCTACTCTAAAGAAGTTTGCAACAGTAAAAAAGCACATCGCAACTTTTGATCCGAACACGACATTTGAGAGCTGGACGGAAAGACACTTCAATGAGTATATAGATTACTTACGCAGTGATAAAGATATGCGCAACACTTCCATAGCTAAGCAAATCAAGTTCTTGAAATGGTTTTTACGTTGGGCTAACCGAAAAGGGTATCATCAAAACACCGCTTATGACAAATTCATGCCCAAAATGAAAAGTGCACCGAAAAAAGTAATATTCCTTACCCGGAATGAATTGGACAAAATCAGAGCCTGCCAGATACCTGCTGCCAAACAATACCTTGAAAGAGTAAGGGATGTTTTATTATTTTGTTGCTTCACAGGTCTTCGGCATTCTGATGTGTATAACTTGAAACGCAGCGACGTGAAAGAGGAACACATAGAAATTACCACCATCAAAACGGCTGACAGCCTTATTATTGAGCTGAATGACCACAGCAAAGCTATTCTTGAAAAGTATAAAGATATTCCTTTCCAAAACAATAAAGCATTGCCAGTGGTAAGTAATCAGAAGATGAACGAGTATTTGAAAGAGTTAGGAGAACTGGCAGAAATAGACGAACCTGTACGGGAAACCTACTACAAGGGAAATGAACGAATAGACGAAGTCACACCTAAATATGCCTTGTTGAGCACCCATACTGGCAGACGCACATTTATTTGTAATGCTTTGGCTTTGGGCATTCCGGTGCAAGTGGTCATGAAATGGACAGGGCATAGCGACTACAAAGCCATGAAACCTTACATTGACATAGCAGACGACATCAAAATTCAGGCAATGAACAAATTTAATCTCCTATAAACATGAATACGATAACAACCCTCATACCCCAATACGGAGAGCTGAACAGAATCAGCAAAGACTGGATTGTAAGCCATACTTTCTCTTTTGAAAAGCAGAAATTCATCGTTGATTTCTACTCGGAATGGAGCGATATAAAGGCTTTTGAGCAAGCTATCCTTGAACTGGTGCTGCATACACCGCCAGAACCATGTACCCTGCTGCTGAAAAGTCTGAAAAAGGAAGTCAAAGAATACACACGGCTTTATGAAGCTTACAGCCTTCCCAATGACGAGGTAATCATGCGTGTATGTAACCAATATGCAGACAGCTATAAGGAAGCCATCAGGGAAGAGATGGAAGTGGTGAACAGGCTGCGCAAACCGATGAACGAAGCCAACAACCGCTATGATTCCATCGGCTACCGAGAGCATACACCCGAAGAAGAAAAACTGGCGGAAAGAGAATATGAGCGTTGCAAGGCTGAATATGAAAAAGGGAAAGCCCAGCTGGACCATCTCTATGACCAGCAAACACTTGTCAGGAAAGAAGCCCGGCAATACATGAAAAACCGTTGCGGTGACATCTACCTGCTTAGCGTACACTTCATGGGTATCCTGACCAAATATGTACCGGACGAAGAAAGCCAACCGAACGAAGCAGACAGGCAGAGCCGTACAGACAGCCAGCCGGAAGCTGAAACTACAACCGCATCGGCTACGGCTACGACTACCGGATTGCCTGAATATTTCAGCATGAAACTGATTTCCCTCATTCATGAAGTTTGTGCAGGGGAACAGTTTGAAGACATTACCGCACCGGATTTCTATGCCTGCATGAATCTGCATCCCTGCCAGTGCACACTGAAAATAAAGCCAAGGGAAAAGATACGGGTATGCTATCTGATTTCCCTGATGAAGGAGCAGTTGCCAGAGCAGGATAAGGACAAATGGAAGGAAACCATCCTGAAACACCTGGATATTGATGAAGACTATTACAAGTCCAAGTACAGAGAACCCGTCTCCGATTTACCCAGTATTCCCAACCAAAAGTTCGCCAAGGAAATGGACGGAATATTCCGATAACCCGTGACATTCCGATATATTTTACGACATGACCACTTATACCACTCAAAATAATTTTTGAGTGGTATTTTTATTTATTGATATTCAGCGATATAACAGAACAATCCGTATCTATCATCCACATACTTACCACTCAAAACCCTACCTAATTTTGCATCGTTCGAGAACAGAAAAAAACAGCCTGTGCGCAGGGCTATTGTCAAACAAGTAATCATACGGACGATGAATAATCTCAAAGAACTGTTAGTGAAACCCGTCTGGCAGATGACAGGCGAAGAGTTCCTTTTTCTAAGCAGACACGCTTCAGTACAGGCAGAAGTGCAAACACAGCCGACCACCGACACGGAAAAAAAGTACGTGTACGGCATACTCGGCATAGCCAAGCTTTTCGGATGCAGCCTGCCCACAGCCAACCGCATCAAGAAAAGCGGAAAGATAGACAAAGCCATTACCCAGATTGGACGCAAGATTATCGTGGATGCGGAACTGGCGCTGGAACTGGCTGGCAAGAAAACCGGAGGACGCAGATAAAGGAGGTGATTATGGACTATATAAAAGAAATATCACCCGAACAAGCCGTTATCCTCTGGCAGGAATCCCGGCTAAGTCTATCGAAATGTTACGAAAAAGCCCCCGAAATTCTGAAAGTACACGGCTCTGTCATCGGGACGCTGGGCAATTTCAGCGCATCCATCGGCAAAGCCAAGAGCAAGAAGACCTTCAATGTATCGGCTATCGTAGCCGCTGCATTGAAAAACGGTACTGTGTTACGATATGCGGCTGAACTGCCCGAGGAAAAGCGGAAAGTGCTTTATATAGATACGGAGCAAAGCCCCTACCACTGCCTGAAAGTGATGAAGCGGATCCTGCGGATGGCAGAATTGCCCGACGACAGGGACAGCGGTTATCTGGAGTTTCTCGCTTTGAGAAAATACACCCCGGAACAGCGCATCAGCATTGTAGAACAGGCTATCTACCACTCACCGGATATTGGGCTGGTCATCATAGACGGCATCCGGGATATGGTGTACGACATCAACAGCCCCGGTGAATCCACCCGCATCATATCCAAGCTGATGCAGTGGACGGACGACAGGCAGATTCATATCCATACGATACTGCATCAGAACAAGGGGGATGAGAACGCAAGAGGGCACATCGGTACGGAACTGAACAACAAGGCGGAAACAGTCCTGCTGGTGGAAAAGGACAAGGGGAACAGCGACATCAGCCATGTTTCTGCCATGCACATCCGGGCGATGGATTTCGAGCCTTTTGCATTCCGCATCAACAACAGAGCCCTGCCCGAACTTGCGGAAGGTTACAAGCCGGAAGCAAGGAAGCCGGGAAGACCCTCGGTGGAAAAGTTTGACCCTTACAAGGATATTTCAGAACCGCAGCACCGTGCCGCACTGGAAGCCGCTTTTGCACTGAAAGAGGAATACGGCTACAAGGAGCTGGAAGATACCTTAATCAGGACTTATCTGGCAGAGGGGGTTAGGCTGAATCACCAGAATGCAGTGGTGCTTATCACCATGCTGCGCAACAAACGGATGATAGTGCAGGAAAACGGCAGGAAGTATTCCTTCAAGCCCGATTACCACTATTAGCCGACAATCCCGAAAATCGCTTCACTTTATTCCCGTATCCTATATATACGACAATTTAGTGAAGTGATTTCAGAAACAGACTAATCACTTCACTTTATTCCGGGGGTCTATATATTAGGAGTTTAGTGAAGTGATTGTACAGACCGTTTACTTCTAAGAGTTGCGGGCAAAAAGAGAAATAATCAACGTACTCACTAAAAACGATTTCCTTATGAACATCGAGACTGCAAAACAAATCAATCTGGCTGACTACCTGCACAGCCTGGGTTATTCACCCGTCAAACAGCAGGGTATCAACCTTTGGTACAAATCTCCCTTGAGGGAAGAAGCGGAGGCTTCCTTCAAAGTGAACACCGAGCGCAACCTGTGGTACGACTTCGGTTTAGGGAAAGGGGGCGGTATCATTGAACTGGCTGCACACCTGTATGCTACCGACCATGTACCTTACCTGCTGGAGCGGATTGCGGAACAGACACCGCATGTACACCCGGTATCTTTCTCTTTTGGCAAGCAGGACTCTTTCGGTCCGAGCTTCCAGCAGCTGGAGATAGTAGCGTTATCGTCTCCTGCACTGCTTGCCTACTTGCAAGGTAGAGGAATAGATTTGGAGCTGGCAAAAAGAGAATGTAGAGAAGCCCGTTACACCCACAACGGCAAGCGTTACTTTGCCATTGCCTTCCCTAACGATTCGGGTGGATTTGAGGTTCGTAACCCCTATTTCAAGGGCTGCATCGCCCCCAAGGAAATCTCCCACATCAGACAGGCGGGAAAAGCAAGGACTGCCTGCTATGTGTTTGAGGGCTTCATGGACTACCTTTCCTTTCTGACATTGAGACAGGAAAGCTGCCCGAATTATCCGGAATTGGACGGGCAGGACTACATTGTATTGAACTCCGTATCGAACGTGAACAAGGCTCTCTATCCGCTGGGCAGCTATGAACGCATCCACTGCTTTTTCGACAACGACCATGCAGGAATGAAAGCACTCCGGCAAATCCGCATGGAATACGGCAGAGACCGGTACATCCGGGACGCTTCGCAGATTTACAGCGGATGCAAGGACTTGAACGAATACTTACAACAGCAGAGAGCCGGAAAGCAGGCGGAAGCCATCCGGATGAAAGCTGAAACAGCAAGCCGACAGAAGGGAAGAGAAGCCACCGGAGAGGAACCAACCAAACGGGGCAGAGGGCTCAGCATGTAGGGACGGACGCGTGGACTTTTCCATGCTGAAAAAGTCGTAGCTCATTAGGGGATTTTTCGAGCCGCATTACAAGTAACGCTAAAAATCCCCCAATGAGCCAACGGGGTTCCACCCCTCTGGACACCCCCGATGAACGGCTATGCCGCCCCCAAGAGGGGTAAGAAAACAAATGTCTAACGAATCAGAAAGAAAGGAAGAACATGGGATTCGCAGTATTGCATCTTGACAAAGCGCACGGGTCGGACAGCAAGATGTCCGACCACATTGAAAGAAAGACCACCCCGAAGAACGCTGATCCGACACGGACGCATCTCAACCGTGAGCTGATTGAGTTCCCCGGTGGAGTAACCAACCGCAACGAAGCCATCAGCCACAGGCTGAAAAGTGCCGGACTGACACGCAAGATAGGCACCAACCAGGTACGTGCCATCCGCTTCATCCTATCGGGAAGCCCCAAGGACATGAAGCAGATAGAGCAGGCAGGCAAGCTGGATGAATGGTGCAGGGACAGCGTGGAATGGATGAAACGTACCTATGGCAGCGAGAATGTGGTTTCGGCCGTGCTGCACATGGACGAGGAAACACCCCATATCCATGCCACCCTCATCCCTATCGTCCTGACCGAACGCAGAAAGAAGAAGTCGGAAAAACTGGTGAAGAAGAACTACCGCAAGAAGCCGAGCGGTGCAGCACGGCTGTCAGCCAATGACATCATGACCCGGCATAAGCTGAAAGCCTATCAGGACGGGTATGCACTGGCTATGGCTAAATACGGATTGAAGCGAGGTATTGTCGGCTCGGAAGCCCGGCATACCACCACCGCCCAATACTACCGTGACCTGCTGAACCAGACAGAGGACATACAGGAAAACATCGGTCTGCTGCTTGCCGAAAAGGAACGGGCGGAAAGCGAGCTGGCTAAAATCAAAAGTGAAGCCAGAACCGAGCAGTTGAAAAACAAGGCTACGGATGCCATGACAGCCATTGCCAGCGGGGTCGGTTCTCTTTTCGGCAGCGGTAAGCTGAAGGAGCTGGAACAAGCCAACGGAAAGCTACAGGGTGAGATAGACAAACGTGACAACCAGATTCGTCTGCTGAACGAGCACATGAGGATGCAGGAAGAGCGTCACAGCACAGAGAAACACTGCCAGCAGGAGATACACCGACAGGAGCTGAACATGAAGATGAAGAAAATAGAAGAGCTGAACGAAATCATCGGCAAAGCGTTCAAATGGTTCCCCATTATGAGAGAAATGCTGCAAATGGAGAAGTTCTGCAAGTCGGCTGGATTCACGCAGGAAATGATAGACGTGCTTCTGGCTAAAAGGAAGCCTATCGTCTGCAGTGGCAAGCTGTACTCCACACAGCATAGGCAGTCATTCAAAATAAAGGATGCGGTCTGCAAGATTGAGGACGATTTGACTGAGGAACACAAGTTGGTTCTGACTATAAACCGACGACCCATAGTACAATGGTTCAAGGAACAATGGGAGAAGTTACAGCAGAATCTGCGTAACTCGGTGCAGAGAGAACAAAAATCCAGAGGTTTCAGAATGTAATCTGATAGTATTTGGTTGGATTTCAATAAAATTGACTATCTTTGCAAGCGGATGGAGGTAACTCTGTCCAGACATATTAGAATTTTGAAGAAGCGTTATGCTTATCTTGTAAGTTAGAAACCTGAGAAACTTCGAACGTAGTACAAGGATAGCATAGTGGTTCTCACGCTATAGCGTGGGCTGCTATCACCATATCTGTACTACAAGGTTTTCTCAGGACCTCTAACTTAGGACGTGGGCATTGCAGTTCCACGCTTCGTGGTTTAAACTAAAGGGTACTCAAGGAAGCTGCAAGACCCAATTCTCTTTTATTATGGAAATTATTTTTATTGGAATTGCCGTTATCTTAGGAATTTGGCTTCTATTTCATGCGGCTATATATTTATGGGTTTTATTCGAGGAATATATTCTTCCTATACTCATATTTTGTGGAGTTGGCTCATTTTTCTTTTGGTTGATATTTTGGATATTTGGCATAAAAGAAATCTTTGGCATTTCTACCATGATTATAGGTGCTGTTATCGGTTTTATTCTATGGATATGGATAACTTTTTTTGGCGACAATGGGGGGCATAGCGATTATGAACATGAAGATATGGATCATGACATGCCGATTCATGTAAAAATAGACAATTAATAACCCAATAAAAAAGAGTAAATATGAAAAAATTTTACTATTCGATCATCGGCTTATTTGTAATAGTTTTAGTAAGCAGTTGTAGTAATGGAAATAAAGTGTTACAATCGCCTGAAGATGCCGTACGCGAAAGGTATGGGCTGCCATGGCAAACAGAAGAAGAATATGAAGCAGCTTGCAAGTCTAACAGAAAGTTCCAAGGGCTTACACCCTTTACAGAGCTTCAAGAATGGTCGAAATATTATTATGAAGAAGATGCCGTATTCGAAGAAAAAGTCAAACAGTACGACATGATAAACAATACGCTTCAAAAACTGGCATTCGGGGTGATGTATAACAAGGGCAATGATGAAAACGCAATGAAAAAACTACTCATAGAATCAGGCTATGGCGATAATGAAGAACAATGCAAAGCCCTTATCGAAGGATTGAAAAAAGACGGATTCCTAATGAAAGAGCTGAATGAAATGCGCTTAGCGCACAGAAAGCGTATCATGGCAGAGATAACCCCTCTGTGCGAGTCTCTAAATGATGAAGGGATTGCGTTTCAGGCAGAAAGCAGAGAAGGGATAGAAAACAATGTCATCAAAGAAGCGTATGTTACTGCGAAACCAAAGGACTATGAAATACAACCGGGACAATGTCTCTTTAATTTCTATATCAAGGCATCAATGCTGAAAGACGTCTATGTGAGTAGTTGTTCGATATATAATAAGACATTTCTAATGCATGAAGACGGAGAAGATTTTATATCGGGCATAATAGGCTTTGAAGACTTGAGATTGTTTCCATTTATCACAGGAAAGTTAGTTACATTTAGGTATTTCTAATATTAAAACCAAGAAACAATGAAAATTAAGACATTTACTATTATCGCTATAGCATCATTTGCCGTTTTGTCAGTTACCGCATGCGGTGGGAAACAAAAAGCATCAATCGAAACCGAACAAACAGAAGAAACTTCAAAGACAGAAGTTATAGTGAGTGACAATAAACTTTTTATTAACTCTGATTTGTATAACATGTCGGAAGAAAAAGTGATATTCAATGCGCATGGCAGACTAGATCCTGACAACCCATCCTTTGGTACAGACCACATAGACCATTATCGCACTTTATTCGTTAAAGAAAATGGCGGATTGACCGTTGGCTATGTGGTTAAGACAACGAGAGGAATCACCCTGCAAACCGGGAAGACTTTCTATTTTTACAATGACTTATGTTTGAAGGAAAGAACAAGGGATCTTTACAATATTGTTGGGATGGTGAAAAACAATGGAGTCTTGATACCAATGAAAATCACAATTGACGGAGAGGACAACCGCATCATGCTGGAATGTAAAGGAGATGAGACGCTTACATTCGTTCCGCTTCGTGGTGATGATTCCGAAATTGAATATACGGTTCAAGCACTAAAAGATTATTGCCACAAGAACAAACTTACTATCCATGCTGTACCTTATCTGGAATTTACAGATTAAACAACCCTAATATAGCGAAATTCACTCTTTTAGTGAAATTGGGTAGTATAATTCCACAATGGTAAAAACAAAAGAGTCGTATCATTACTCATAAACGAGCTTGATACGACTCTTCTATTTAATTAGGTAACTACAATTCAAGAAGGTTGTTCTATTGGTTTATCAAAAATAACTAATTCGTCAAATAGAAGACATAATCATAAATAGCCCAATCTTTATATTTATAAATACCTTCTATCGGGAACTGTAATTTGCATTTCTTTTGGGCAGTTGAAAGTATAAGAGAAACATCGTCATCCGTAACTGTTAAGCCTTCAGGAAAAGCTAATGTAATATCAGTTATACAACCATTTAAATCCGAATACAAAAAAATATTCATCCAACCTTTTACACCTTGAGACTTATATTTATTACAAATTTCATCTAAAAAAACTGTTCCTTGCAAAATTACCGGAGGTGCATATAAACTTTCTTCTGCAAATGAGAAATTTCGGATAGACTCAGCTTTTTTCTCACTTGTATTTGTAGATACATACACATTGTTACCGATACTTTTTCTTTCAAATATTGACTGAGCAACAGTATCTTGAAATGCAAGAAAAGCAAATAAAAAAAACAATATCTTTTTCATAACAGTAAATTTAATAAAGTTTGAGTAATGAATTAATGCATGATGTACCATAGTCGTAATTGCCAAACTTATATCCTTTTCCACTATATCCTCTACTATATTCTCCAAAAATATTGCTCCACTTTACGAATTCATTAATATCTATAGATGTAGGCTTCCCATTTGCACATATAGAAGCAACATACGTTTGAAATTCTCTTTCATATTGAGGTATTAAAGAAGGGTCAGTCAAGCCCGAAGTCCATAACGATTGATATGAAGGGTCACCATCTTCACCTTTAAAAGTCCAAGAATACCCAGCATGAATATATCTAATAATACCTTGATAAAAGGCTAATTCAAATTCCATCATACCTGTATCTCTTTTTTCCTTATCAGTATCAACTTTTTTACCCTGAACATCTCTTTGATACATGTGAATAAACTCATGTTCCATACTGCTGGCTAAGATACCATAAGGAGGAAAAGCTAAACTTCCTTTTCTAAAATATGCCGACGCATATGTATCATCCAAAAAGATAGTTCCAGCATAAGAAGTCTTATTGCGTACTGCTTCATCTATATTTCTATAGCAATTTATACTGGTCATTTTTGCATAAGCATCATTAACTTCTTTAATTTCAGCAGAAGTTAATGTCGGAGCTCCTCCTGTAAATAACGATGCCAAATTAGCGTTTAAGGCAGTTGAAACTGAACGGGTGCTTGGTTCAACATTACCTATAAATTCATCAACCTCATTAGTACAAGAAGACCAACATAGCCCAACGCATGTAAGTAAATACAAAATTTTCTTTTTCATAAGAGATCTGATTTTTAAGGTTATTACAAAACAGGAAGACTGTCACTATTTATAAGCAACTAATCATCCATGTTAATATATTTTCAAATAACAATTTTAGAAAAACAACTTAAATCGCTTACAGAAAGGATTAGATTATTTAATACTTTAAAATTTCAAAGGGGATGGAATGGAGTAACAAAATCGGGGTATTCACAAAAACTCAAGGTACAAAACAACAAGCAATACAGAAAACACCATTAGTTTTCATGATATACTTACCGCTCATCAAAAGTGGACCTGGGGAGAATCGAACTCCCGTCCAAACGAGGAAACCATATGCTTTCTACATGCTTATCTTTGCCTTCGGTTTTCGAGCATAAGCAAGACCAAAGCCACCAACCTATGCCTTATCCCCTAATATTTCGTAAGAGCTATGGAGAAGAACTCAAACTATCCCCGATTTTGCTGTGCCGCTTTATCAAACGCTTCGGAGCAAGAGCTTTTGAGCGACATCTCGTTTCCACCACTTTGGCAGAAATAAAGCTAATCTACTATACTTCGATTAAGCAGCGAGAGCATAATTTTCGTTGCCAGATAAAATTTTGATAACTGAGATTTAAGTGGAAATTACCGACCCACTGCATGCTTACATACCATTCCAACTCGCTGTCAATTCCAGTCAAGCCCAAAATGATATTTCAAAGTTACGTATTTATTTGATAAGAACAAACAAAACAGCAAAAAATATAATAGAATACCACAAGGCATCATAATAGTTAAATTATTTAAGACTTGTAGATAGTGCTTGATATAAAGAATGATAATCAGACTATCACTTTTTATTTTAGGGTGTATTTTGGGGTGTAAATCCCGTAATAATCTGATTATCAACCTTATTCGTGGAGCTGGAGGGAATCGAACCCTCGTCCAAACGAGGAAATCATAAGCTTTCTACATGCTTATCTTTGCCTAAATTTTCGTGCAGCGGCAGAACCAAAGCCATCAACCGTTGCCTTATCCTCTAAATTTTCACCCGCGCCACGAGGCTGACACGAACTATCCCCGATTTGACTGCACCACTTTATCGGAATGCTTCGGAGCAACAGCTTCCGAGTGATGTCACGTCCCAGCACCTGGTGCCGGGATTAAGCTTCAATCTACTATACTTCGATTAAGCAGCGAGAGCGTAACGAGTTTCGCCAGATAAAATTTTGAGGACTGAGATTAAAGTGCAAATCAACGACGCACTGCATGCTTACTTACCATTTCTGCCCGCTGTCAAATCCAGTCAACCCCATGACTTTGTAACGGTCTGAAATTTAAAAGATTGCGTAACTCATTGCTAAGTAGGGAGGGTGAAAAAGGGATAAATGCTACTTTATTTTTCATCCTCTACCGCTTTCTTTGGCCCAAAGATACATATTCTTTTATTAGCAATCACCATATATTTACAAATATTAGCTAATACTGACTTTTCGTGATAAAAACAATAATCTTCCATACATAGAATATGTGCACCCCATTGTCATCAATGTTCAAACAGCTACCAAAGCCAGTATCCGTTGACGGAATTACCCCCTGCAAGAGGGAATATCTATCTTCTGTAATGGATATTTGCACAAAAGAGATGGGAAGTTAACGGAAAAAGTCTCTGAAGTTAACTGAAAAACCGGAAAGAATTAAGGAAGCAATCTATCCCAAACTTTGGCTTTTCCATACCCAACCTTGGGATGTCTAAACCAAGGTTGGGTTTAGACATCCCAAGGTTGAAAAGAAAGTTCTTCCGTACAAGCAACAATTCCGCCAACAGATTCCTATTATATAAATACACCCTCGTTTAACAGATGTAGCCGTAATACTTGTATACACCGCGATTGCATCTACTTTTCAGGTTATTATAGTGTTCTTTCTTTTTAAAAGTGAATGATATGTTTCGTCTAATAATGATTTGAATTCCCCGGTAGCGTCTTGGAGGATATTTTTAGTAAGAGGAAGACCCTTCGGACAATAAAAGCCGATACTTCGGACTATTTTATCCCTTTATTTCACACATTAGCCGTATTTTTGTCAACAAAAGAAACAATAATAACCAAGAGATTTTTAGAACATATCATGAAGAACCTTATTGCCCTAACCCTGCTGCTTGGAGGAAGCACACTGCTCTGCGCACAAAAGCCTGCCAAAACACCGGCAACCTACAAGCCGGTGAAAAGTGAAATGTACCGCAAAGGTTGGATAGACTTCAACAAAAACGGAGTGAAAGACGTGTACGAAGACCCCTCCGCCCCGCTCGAAGCACGCATCGAAAACCTGCTGCAACAGATGACGCTGGACGAAAAGACCTGCCAAATGGTCACCCTCTACGGCTACAAACGCGTACTGAAAGACGACCTCCCCACCCCCGAATGGAAAGAGCTGCTCTGGAAAGACGGTATCGGCGCCATCGACGAACACCTGAACGGCTTCCAGCAATGGGGGCTGCCTCCCTCGGACAATGCCTACGTCTGGCCCGCCTCGCGCCACGCCTGGGCACTGAACGAGGTGCAACGGTTCTTTGTGGAAGATACCCGTCTCGGCATCCCCGTAGACTTTACCAACGAAGGCATACGCGGCGTGGAAAGCTACCGCGCCACCAACTTCCCCACCCAACTGGGACTGGGACATACCTGGAACCGTGAACTGATTCGCCAAGTAGGACTCATCACCGGACGCGAAGCCCGCATGCTGGGCTACACCAACGTCTACGCCCCCATCCTCGACGTAGGACGCGACCAGCGCTGGGGACGCTACGAAGAAGTTTACGGCGAATCTCCCTACCTCGTAGCCGAACTGGGCATCGAAATGGTGCGCGGCTTGCAGCACAACCACCAAGTGGCCGCCACCGGCAAGCACTTTGCCGCTTACAGTAACAACAAAGGCGCCCGCGAAGGCATGGCACGCGTGGACCCGCAAATGTCGCCGCGCGAAGTGGAAAATATACACATCTACCCCTTCAAACGCGTCATCCGGGAAGCTGGCATGCTGGGCGTAATGAGTTCGTACAACGATTACGACGGCATCCCCGTGCAGGGCAGCTACTACTGGCTCACCACCCGCCTGCGTGGCGAAATGGGATTCCGTGGCTACGTCGTATCCGACAGTGACGCCGTAGAATACCTCTACACCAAGCACGGCACCGCCAAAGACATGAAAGAAGCCGTCCGCCAAAGCGTGGAAGCCGGGCTGAACGTACGCTGCACCTTCCGCTCGCCCGACTCCTTCGTCCTTCCCCTCCGCGAACTAGTGAAGGAAGGCGGACTGAGCGAAGAAGTCATTAACGACCGTGTGCGCGACATCCTCCGGGTAAAGTTCCTCATCGGTCTGTTCGATGCCCCCTACCAGACAGACCTTGCCGGTGCCGACCGTGAAGTGGAAAAAGAAGAGAACGAAGCCATCGCCTTGCAGGCATCCCACGAGTCCGTCGTTCTGCTGAAGAATGCCGATGAGCTGTTGCCCTTAGACATCAACTCCACCAAGAAGATTGCCGTCTGTGGTCCCAATGCCAATGAAGAAGGCTACGCGCTGACCCATTACGGCCCACTTGCCGTAGAGGTGACCACTGTACTGGAAGGCATTCAAGAAAAGACAAAAGGCAAGGCAGAGGTGCTCTACACCAAAGGCTGCGACCTAGTGGATGCCCACTGGCCCGAAAGTGAAATCATAGACTATCCTCTGACCGACGACGAGCAAGCCGAGATAGACAAAGCCGTAGAAAATGCCCGCCAAGCTGATGTTGCCGTCGTAGTATTGGGCGGCGGACAACGCACCTGCGGCGAAAACAAATCGCGCACCAGCCTCGACCTGCCCGGCCGGCAGTTGCAACTGCTTCAAGCCATACAAGCCACGGGCAAGCCCGTCGTACTGATACTCATCAACGGACGCCCGCTCTCCATCAACTGGGCAGACAAGTTCGTCCCCGCTATCCTCGAAGCCTGGTATCCCGGCTCCAAAGGCGGAACGGCCCTGGCCGACATCCTCTTCGGCGACTACAACCCTGGTGGAAAGCTGACAGTGACCTTCCCCAAGACCGTAGGGCAAATCCCCTTCAACTTCCCCTGCAAGCCTTCTTCACAGATAGACGGCGGTAAGAATCCGGGGCCCACGGGCAACATGTCACGCATCAACGGAGCACTGTACCCCTTCGGTTACGGCTTAAGCTACACCACCTTCGAGTACTCCGACCTCGACATCACTCCCCGAGTCATCACCCCGAACGAGTCTGCCACCGTCCACCTGAAGGTGACCAACACCGGCAAACGTGCCGGAGATGAAGTAGTGCAGCTCTATATCCGCGACGTACTGAGCAGCATCACCACCTACGAAAAGAATCTTGCAGGCTTCCAGCGCATCCACCTCGAACCGGGCGAAGCCCAGGAGCTGTCCTTCACCATCGACCGCAAGCACCTGGAGCTTCTGGACACCGACATGAAATGGGTGGTGGAACCCGGCGACTTCGTGCTCATGGCCGGCGCCTCTTCCGAAGACATCCGCCTGAACGGAACGCTGACCGTAGAAGACTACCAGACCCGTGCCAAAGCCATTGAAGCCCAAAAACCAGCAAAGCGTGTGAGTGCCAGCACCAACCCAGAGGATGCCGAAAACGTGCTCGACGAAAAAATCAATACCGCATGGCAAGGAAATAAGGGAGATTATATTACCTTTGCCTTGAAGAACGGAGCCAAGGTAGATAAAGTTGCCATTGCCTTTACACGTGACAACAACCTGCCGGCAACCTTCGAAATCCAGCTCTCGGGCGGTGGCGGACAGTTCCTCACCGTATATTCGGGCACCGTCAGCGAATACGGCAAACTGATTTCCTATCCGTTCAAAGGCACTACCGCCAGCGACCTCCGCATCGTGCTGAACGATGACCGCGTCAGTATTGCCGAAGTTAAATTTTAATGTGCTAATGTGCCAATATGCTAATGTACCAATGACCATGCAGCATATACAGCGCAGCCAATTAGCACATTAGCATATTGGCACATTAACACATTAAATTAATGAAAACACTTCTTTTCTGTATGCTCGGATTAGGTTTGACAGCATGTGGCTCTTCTCCAAAGGGCACTAACGGTGACCAGGACGAACTCGCCATGCTAATAGGTACTTACACGAATGGCTCAAGCAAGGGTATCTATACCTTCCGCTTTAATCAGGAGACGGGAACAGCCGTTCCGCTCAGTTCAGCGGCATTGCCCAATCCCTCCTACCTCGTCCCCTCGGAAGATGGCGAATTTGTCTATGCCGTCAGTGAAATGAACGACAGCACAGCAGCCCTCAGCTCCCTTGCCTTCGACCGGGAAACGGGAGAACTGCGCCTGCTGAACACCGTTCCCACCTTCGGCGCCGACCCCTGCTACGTGGCCACCAATGGCCGGGAAGTGTTGACTGCCAACTACAGCGGTGGAACCATGTCCGTCTTTCCTTTACAGAAAGACGGCACTTTGGCTCCTGCAGACACGCTCTTTCAAGGCTCTGCCACCGGTCCCGACGCCATACGGCAAGCCACTCCCCACATCCATTGCACGGTCTTTTCACCGGACGGAAAGTATATCTTCGCCACCGACTTCAGTGCCGACCGCATCCTGCGCTTTGTGATGCACCCCGACAACCCTATTCCTCATGCTTCTCTGGAAGCCGTTGGCATTGAGGCAGATTCCGGCCCGCGCCATCTGACATTCAGCCCTAACGGGAAGTTTGCCTATCTCATCACCGAACTGTCCGGTAAGGTCATTGCCTTCAGTTACGACGACGGCTGCCTGGAACAGATACAGACTATCACAGCCGACACCGTAGCCGCCCGTGGAAGTGCAGACATCCACCTCAGTCCGGATGGGAAATACCTCTACGCCAGCAACCGTCTGAAAGAAGACGGCATCGCCATCTTTGCCGTGAATCCCGAAAATGGGACCTTGGCAAAGGTAGGTTATCAGCCCACCGGCATCCATCCCCGCAACTTCAACATCACGCCCAACGGTAAATACTTGCTTGCCGCCTGCCGCGACAGCAATGTCATTCAGGTATACAAACGAAACGAAGTTACCGGACTCTTGGAAGATACTCATCAAGACATTGTAGTCGACATGCCGGTTTGCGTACAGTTCGTCAGCTCTGTTAATAATTTATAAAGCAATATTTAGCAAAGATAACTTCATTAACTTTGTCCCTTAGCTAAATCAGTCTAAACGAATGTACATTATGAAGAAGAATATATTGATGCTCTCAGCCCTGTTCTTGTCTACCACTGCCCTGGCGCAAACAGACGTAACCACCGGTGTGATGCGTGGCAAAGACTACGGAGTGACCTATATGTTACCCAAAACAGAAATAGAAATCGTATTGCAAGCCACCAAGCATACCTACACTCCCGGAGAATTTTGCAGATATGCCGACCGCTATCTGCGTCTCAACAACGTGTCTGCCGAACCCGAGGAGTTCTGGACACTGGATAAGATAGAAACCCGCATAGCCGGTGTACCGGATAAGGACAACGTCTATTTCGTGAAGATGAAAGACAAGACCGTAGCACCCCTTATGGAGCTTACCGAAGACGGAATTGTCCGCTCCATCAACATTCCGTTCAGCGGTAAGCCTGCTGCCAAGACGCCCGAAGCCAAAGCCACCGAAAGCAGCATTGACCCACGCAGTTTTCTGACGGAAGAAATACTGATGTCCAACTCCAGTGCCAAGATGGCCGAGCTGGTGGCTAAGGAAATATACAGCATCCGCGAAAGCAAGAATGCCCTCCTGCGCGGCGAAGCAGACAATATGCCCAAGGACGGCGCCCAACTCAAGCTGATGCTTGACAATCTGAACCAGCAGGAAACGGCTATGACGGAAATGTTCTCGGGCAAAATAAAGAAAGAACCCAAGACATTCACCATCCGGCTGACGCCTAAAGAGATGAAAGATGAAGTGGCTTTCCGTTTTTCCCGAAAGCTGGGAGTGGTGGCCAATAATGACCTTGCCGGTGAACCGTATTATATCAGCGTCACCGACCTCAAAAGTCCCGATGTATCTGCCACCGAGGAAGGCAAAAAGAAAGTGGACGGTGTAGCCTATAACCTTCCGGGCAAGGCACAAGTGACATTGGTGTATAACAATAAGAAATTGTTTGACGACCAACTTCCCATTACCCAATTCGGCACCGTAGAATACCTCGCACCGGTACTGTTCAACAAGAATTCTACCATCAAAGTGCTGTTTGATACGGCAACGGGAGGATTGATAAAAGTGGATAGGGAATAAAGGAATTCTAATTCCGGATTGTCAACTGGATAAATCCATCCTTACGCAACTGCATTACGTAGGCGGTGACCCGGGGAATATAATTCTCTTCCTCCCCAAAGTGCCTGGCAAGTAGAGAGATGATTTCGCGCACGGTACGATGTCCATCTATCAGATTCCAGACAGCTGTACCGTGTTCTTCCAGCCTCACATGGATGTCAGGAGACATCCCCTTCGGCAATAAAAAACGACGCATCCATTCGTATTTAAACCGTGGGTAGGCGAGTACGGCGCACTCACCTTCCCATTCGGTTGTTATATGTCCACAGCGGACCGGAACAGCGTCCAACAGACTTACTTTTCCTTCGGGTATTTCCATCATACGGTATCCGCTTTTCCTATTATTTCTGAATATTAGGCTCTTCCAGCTTATAACCATACTTCTTGTCTGCCTTCTTCAGCAGTAGAGCCACTATAAGGGACAAGCAGGCAATACCGGTAAAAATGCACATAGGCACCGTATAGTCATACATATTCGTTCCATCTGGTTTCTTGCCGGATATACAATAGGCATCAAGCACCCACCCTATCAATGTAGGAATACCCCAAAGACCGATATTCTGGATAAAGAAAATCAATGCGTATGCCGTACCCAACTGGCTTACCGGGAATATCTTGGCCACAGCCGGCCACATGGCAGAAGGTACCAGCGAGAAAGCGATACCCAAAATTATCATCAGCACAATAGCTACCAGCCAATAGTTTATATCGGGAATAGCATAAATGAAATGCACACATATCAGCATGGCCGAGCCCAGCAGCATGATAGATGCGGACTTGCCCCGCTTGTCAATGAAACCACCAAAGACCGGAGTCAGAATCAGCGCTCCCAATGCCGGAAGTCCGGCAAATGTACCGGCCACATTCTCATTGATACCGTATTTGATAATCATCAACTCGGAAGCAAACTTCTGGAATGGGAATACACAAGAGTAGAACAATACACACAGCAATGCTATCAGCCAGAAACCGGGATTGACCAGAATATTCTTCACATCCTTAAAAGAGAACTTCTCTTCCTCATCTTCCGTACCGGCAGCAATGGCAGCAGCTTCCATCTGTTTGTCCAGCTTCTTGTCCATCACTGCAAAGACGAAGAAAGCAATCATACCGCCCAACAACAGAACCAAACCCAACAACACCGGTGTGGAAATACCGAAAGCACGGGCCAAAGGAATGGCTACGGCATAACCGGCTTGCGAACCGATACGTGCTAAAGCAACTTGTACCCCCATAGCCGTGGCAAGCTCTTTCCCCTTAAACCACTTGGCTATGATTTTGGAAACTGTAATACCGGCGACCTCCGCTCCTACTCCAAAAATGGAATAACCGGCAAAAGCAACAAACACACCCGTTTTATAGCCAAATATTTCATTGATTCCGAATAAAGTCGCGTCGGCACCGGCAAGTCCCGTCATTGCATAGTATTCAAGTGCTGTACCACCTACCATCAAGATAGTTGCCAGCTTTCCGGTGAAACGGATACCAAAGCGGTCGAGGATTAATCCTCCCCAAATCAGCATCAGGAAAAAAACATTCAGAAAACTATAACCACCGGTAAAGAATCCGAAATCGGTACTCGACCAAGCCAAGTCCGTTTCCAACATTGTCTTCAACGGTGCTACCACGTCGTTTACATAATAAGCTGCCATCATCGTGAAGGCAACAATCACCAATGCCCCCCAACGGGTAGCCTTGGAATCATTCAATTTAAGTTTGAGTTGTTCTGTCATTGTACTATTTGGATTTCAATTTATTAATCAGATTGCATAAATTGCTGACAAAGGTAAATAAATACTTCATCAAAACGAAAAAAGGCTGACACCTTTTCAGTATCAACCTTTCTCTTATTTTTCCAAGCGGGAGTCATCCGCAATATCCTTATCTTATTCTGCTGCAGGGGCTTCTGCTGCAGGAGCAGGAGCTTCAGCCGGAGTTGTAGCTGCAGGGGCCTCCGATTGCGGAGCTTCTGTACCTACGGGCATGTTATAAGGATTAGTTTTTTCTTCTTGTTGCGCCTGTTCCAGAATCACATCACCGCCCTTGCCTGTGGAAGAAGGAATAGTGTAAGCAGAAACAATACTGAAGACTACCATGACAGCTGCCAGAGTCCAGGTTGCTTTTTCCAAAAAGTCCGTAGTCTTGCGCACACCCATAATTTGGTTGGATGATGAAAAGCCTGATGCCAGACCACCTCCTTTAGAATTTTGAATCAATACAATGAAGCACATCAGCACAGATGCAATCAGCATTAAGATAACTAATAATAAATACATTTTGTTATTTTGATTTAGCGTTAATAATCAATTTCTCCAAAAATCTGATTTGGTCTGCAAAGTAAGCATTTTTTTTTGGATAATTCAAACTTAATTTTTTAATAATTTCAAGCGCCTTGTCATATCGGTGCTGTTTTATATAGATTTTGGCTAAAGTTTCCGTAAAACAGCTATCGTCCAACTCTTCCGTTACCGGCGATACTGAGGGTTCTTCCTCTTCTTCAGTCTCTTCCTCCTTCTCTACAAGAAACTCCCTTCTCGTATCCGAGGCATCCGAAGACTCACTCTTTTGGATAAAGTCATCTATCAATTCATGCCCGCGCAGTTTAGGCACTTCCGACTCATCTTCTGCATCCACACCGGGTTCTTCCTGCATTAAATAGGCCGTATAATCCACCGCATAATCCAGCTCCGTATGCTGTGAATGCTCTTCGGGAACAGTAGCCAGAAATGCGTCAATCAAGGAAAGGGTACGGTCCACACTCGGCTCTTTCTCCAAATCGCCGGAAAACAGCGACGAGACCTTCCGGGATTTCAAAGTATAGCGGTCACCCTCTATAAAGTAAAACAGCACACGACGGTCTGCCACATACAACACAGCCTTGCGCAACTCCGCGCCAAAGTTGATGTCGTGCAGCAGATAGAGGTTTTTCAGATAGAGCAAACGGAGCGACTGGAAATAAGGATAGCGTGCCACCAATGTGCGAAGCTCGTACAAAGTATCCCTATTCAGCGTCTCGGGATGCTGAATCCATTGTTGCAAATGGGTAGGCGTCATGAGTTTACCAGTTAGCTACAGTTGCATTGAAAATCTGTTCGGCAATGTCTTTCACCATCAAGGTTATCAGCTGGTCCTGCACTTCGGTCAGCAATTTTGAGGAATCATAGGTCTGGAAAGCCGAGAACTGCTGTTCAAAGTCCTCCTCATGGTTCGTGTTATTGGTGTAACGCACGTTGACAGTCAGCGTCACCTTCACCTTCGAAGAGTAGCCGCTGGCATCCACCGATTCATTATATTGATTGTAGCCGGTTATTTCTCCGTCTATTTCCAGGTCTCCTCCGGAATTCACCAGTTGCAGGCGAGTCTGCTGAATGAACATATCCTTCATTTTCTGGTTAAATTCTGTTGCCAGCGGTGCATATACATACTCTGCCCGGTTCTGGAAATCGGCAATGGAAATCGTTTTTACCTTTGTATAGTCGATAGAGCTTATCGGAGCAAGTCCCAACTTCATACTACATGAATTCACCAGAAATAACAAGCTTACCAACAAGGAAGCAAATGCCGCTTTTTTAATCCAATCCATATTCTTTTATCTTTCTGTATAACGTACGCTCAGAGATATTCAAATCCTGAGCCGCACTCTTACGCTTGCCGTGATGTTTTTCAAGCGCCTTACGTATCATTTCTTTCTCCACTTCATCCAGGGAGAGTGACTCCTCCACATATTCTTCCGTATCCTGGAAATCATCGTCCACCGGAGTAACCGGCTTTACCGAAGGATGTATAATGGTGGGGACACTGGATGTTACCGGAGGTACCACCGCCGGAGTAGCCGGCGTATAGTAGGCCGATGTGGCAACCGCCGGATTGGCTACCGTTCCCCTTTCAGCCATAATCTCATGCACCAACTTTTTCAAGTCCGTTACATCCTGGCGCATATCAAACAGAACCTGGTAGAGAATTTCCCGTTCACTCCCAAAGCTCTTGTCCTCCTTCACTCCAAACAAGGCAGGCAGGCGCTGCATATTGTTCTGCTCAGGCAGATAGCCCTTCAGTATGGATGCATTGATTTCACGATTGGTCTCAATGATGGATATCTGCTCGGTGATATTCTTCAACTGGCGCACATTACCCGGCCATGAGTAGCCCAGCAACACTTGCTTGCCGTCTTCCGTCAGCTGAATGGCAGGCATACGGTACTTTTCTGCAAAGTCCGAAGCAAACTTTCGGAACAGCAGCACCACGTCTTCACCGCGTTCGCGCAATGGAGGGACCTGAATAGGAACTGTGTTCAAACGGTAATACAAGTCTTCACGAAAACGTCCGTCAGCAATGGCTTGTGTCAAGTTTACATTGGTAGCGGCAACAATACGCACATCGGTCTTTTCCACCTTAGAAGAACCTACTTTGATGAATTCACCGCTCTCGAGCACACGCAACAAGCGTGCCTGGGTAGGCAAAGGCAATTCGCCGACTTCATCAAGGAAGATTGTTCCGCCGTTGGCCTCACCGAAATACCCCTTCCGTTCGCCGATAGCCCCGGTAAATGCGCCCTTCTCATGACCGAACAGTTCCGAGTCAATCGTCCCTTCGGGAATGGCTCCACAGTTCACGGCAATGTACTGTCCATGCTTGCGCCGGCTGTACTGGTGTATTATCTGCGGAAAGCTCTCCTTTCCCACACCACTCTCTCCGGTAATCAGTACAGACAAGTCGGTGGGCGCTACCTGGATAGCGATATCAATGGCACGCATCAGCGCTTCATTGTTGCCGATAATGCCGAAACGTAATTTTACTTGTTGTATTTCCGCTTTTGTCATTCTACAAATCTTCTTCTACACTATCGAGTTTCAGTTTGTCGCTATCGTCACGTTTCTCGTAATATTGCTTGCGCAGCGGATTTGCATGTGCCTCTTTCTCACGCTGGCGGTTACGGAACACATCTATTGCCACATAGATAGCCTGCCGGAATGAATCTTCAGAGGCGATTCCTTTCCCGGCAATATCGTAGGCCGTGCCATGAGCAGGCGAAGTGCGTATCACCGGCAAGCCGGCAGTATAGTTCACGCCCTCGTCCATAGCCAATGCCTTGAACGGTGCCAGCCCCTGGTCGTGATACATGGCCAGGATACCATCAAAATGGGTAAAGTTATCTGAGCCCATAAACCCGTCTGCCGGATAAGGACCATAGCAAAGCATACCCTTAGCAGCCATTTCGTTGATGGCCGGAATGATAATCTCCTGCTCTTCAGTTCCCAGCAATCCGCCGTCTCCTGCATGCGGATTCAGCGAAAGCACTGCAATACGCGGTGCGCTGATAGCAAAATCCTGCTTCAAGGAGCGGTTGAATATCTTCAGTTTTTCTTGTATCAGTTCTTTGGTGATGCTTCCGGCTATCTCTTTAACGGGAATATGTCCGGTCACCAATGCTACCCGGAAGTCATCTTTCATCAGAATCATAAGGGCCTTCTCGCCATCTCCCAATTTTTGCTCTATATACTCCGTATGTCCGGGGAAGGCAAACTCCTCCGACTGGATGGTATGCTTGTTGATGGGAGCTGTGACAATCACGTCTATCATTCCCTCCTTATATTCCTCAATGGCTTTTTCCAGTGCACCAAGTGCAGCTTTACCAGCTTCAACGTCAGGTTTAGAGAACTCAACCTTTACTTCATCATCCGTACAGTTCACTACACTCAAGCGATTGGGAACCGCTTCGGAGGCGGAGTTGACGATACTGAAGTTGGTAGGCAAGTCCAATGATTTACGATGATAAGCTGCCACTTTAGGCGAACCGTAGATAATCGGCGTGCACAATTCCAGCATCACCGGGTCTGCAAACGTCTTTAAAATCACTTCATACCCTACACCATTAATGTCGCCTTGTGTAATGCCGACTCTTATTTTGTTGTCTTCCATTTTTATTACTTATTATTAGTAGTATCTTTTGAGGTTACGCCTACCGGAATTTCCGTACCTTCCTGCTTGCTGCCGGGCAGTTTCAAGGTATAGAGCGAAGCCTCCATCTGACGTACCAGATTACGTTTCATTTTATCAGGTGAATAAATAAATATTTCAGATACGATAATACGCTGATTGGCCTTGTCCAAACGTACATGCGATACGAACGGACCGCCCATGAAGTCACCCTTTATGCGCCACAAGCCGCGGGCCTCCAGTGCATAGTCTCCCTGCACACTGATGGGGCGTACATCGGTCATCAGAGAATCCGTCGACATATACATGCCTTCACGGGCACCAGGGATATTAACCTTCATCACGGAATCGCGTTTATGAACAAAATATTCTTTAGTAAACGTATCCTTATCCGTATAAGGATAAGAGTAAATTACAAAGTTCTGGTCGCCGGTAGCTGCATTCGTACCTGCCCAGAAGAAGTTCTCACCCTCCTTGGTAGATGTCAGTTCGCCCGGCACCCATACATCGCAATCGAACTGGCTTTTCACCTTCGTTGCTATATAGTCGCTATGCTTGTCCTTCAATACTGAAATCTGACGATTCATTTCCGCATGGGTAAAGAAATCGATGATTACCTGCCTGTTCTCCTCCACAAATTTCTCGAACGAAGCCTCGTCCGGTGCCTGAATAGTGAGAATAGACTGAGGAGCAGCATATACATTCCTTGCATACTTGAATTTAGGCTGGGTATAGAGGTCCTTGTTCACATCGACAATAATGATATTGCGAATCAGTTTTAAAGTGGCATCATAATTGGAAGGGGCAGTATACATGATTCGGAATGAACGTTCTGACTGGGGAAGCCCCGGAACATCAGAATCAAGCACATCGAAAAGCGCCCTACCGGCAGGACGTTCCCACAAGCCGGGCTCCACCACTACCAGAACTTCATACGCACGACCACTGGAGGTCGGAGTAAACACACCCTTTTTACCACCACCGCAAGCGGAAAAAAGTGTCAGTACGAGAACCATACTTAAATAAAACAAGTGCTTTCTCATATCTCTATCATTTTAGTTTTTCACAAAGCTACGAAGAATGCGTAATATCCTCCCTACCTAAGTTAATAATTTATATTAATTCTTCTTTATTCTCCTCCTGCTTGGCAGTGGACAACATGCCACAAGCGGCAAATATATCCTCTCCACGCGATGACCGTATAGTGGTAAACAGACCGTGCGAAGTCAGATAATCACGGAACGCAGTCATGGTTTCCATATCAGCCCCTTCAAGATTCACTCCAGGTATGGCATGAAAACGAATCAGGTTAATCCGGCAGTCCAGCCCGCGTAGCAGCTTCAGAAGTTCCTTTGCATACGGTAACGAGTCATTCACTCCTTTGAAAACAATATATTCAAAAGATAGTCTGCGCTGTTTGCTAAAATCATAGTTTCTTAACAATTCTACAATTTCCGTGATGGAGAACGCCTTCTCTGCCGGCATCAGCTCGCGGCGTTGCAAAGGTATCGGCGAATGAAGGCTGATAGCCAGATGGCAGTCCGATTCCTCAATAAAACGCTGCAATCCCTTCTTCAATCCCACAGAAGAAAGTGTAACACGCTTGGGACTCCACGCATACCCATAAGAGGCGGTCATTATTTCCAGCGCTTTCAATACCTCGTCCAGATTATCAAGTGGTTCACCCATGCCCATCATTACCACATTGGTAAGCTTGTCCCTTTCGGGCAACGAATTGATTTGATTAATAATCTGGTTGGATGTCAGATTGGCAGTAAAACCTTGTTTGCCGGTCATACAGAACTTGCAATTCATCTTACAGCCCACCTGAGAGGAGACACAAAGCGTAGCCCGGTCTTCGTCGGGTATATAGACAGCTTCCACGAAATGCCCCTCGCCTGCCCGGTACAAGTATTTCACCGTACCGTCTACAGAGCGCATGGCATCTACCGGCGCTTCAGCACCTACCTCATAGATTTCTTTCAGCAATTCCCGATGCTTCAACGAAAGATTGCTCATTTCGTCTATAGAAGTCACCTTCTTGTCATACAGCCAGGAAGCTATCTGCTTGGCAGAGAAACCGGGCATTCCCAGATTCTTCACCACATTCTGCAATTCAGAGAGCGTCAAGCCCAATAGAGGTCGTTTCTGCATATCGTTTTTCATTAAAACAAAACTCTTTCAAGAATGCAAAGGTAGGAATAAAGTTGCACAAAGACAACGGAGAGTATAGAAAATGAAATGTACAGAGAATGAAAAAGCCGCCCGGAAATACCGGACGGCTTTTCAATATGTTTTTTTATTCTTAGAAGAATAAATAACGTTGGTCTTTTACGTTGGCTTTCAGATACAAGTCACTGATGAACTGGCTTGCCATGCGTGCGTGCATGTTAGCCAAGTTAGCCTCTTCAGTTTCCTTGTTGAATGTTTCGTTCAGTTTCTCTTTTGCATAAGGTTGCAGAACGAATACACCACCATTACCCTTGATAGGAGCACTCAGCTTGTTCACTTCGGCAATAGAAGCGTATGCGCCTACCAGAGGTTCGCTGCTACGCAATGCCGGGATATAGGCAGGAGCAGAGAAAGTAACGTGCTTTACAGAATCACTAACAGCATTTGCCATATTCTTGTACTGCTCGAACGAAGTTGCATTGGCAGCCTTCATATCAGCCATAATCTTCTCTGCTTTCTTATCACGGAGAATTTCAGCTCTCAACTGGTCCTTTACCAAAGCCAGTGGGCGATAACCTTCAGGAACAATACTTGCAACACCTACTACCAGCATACGGTCGCTCTCGCCACATTCGTACAAACCGGAAACTTCACCGGCCTTTGCCTCAAACGCCCATTTCAAAGCATCTTTGGTACCTCTGATACCACCGATACCATGTTCAGAGCTGTACAAGTCGGCTCTATCCAACAACTTATAACCGGCATCTTCCGCATTGGCAATCATTTTCTCTAAAGTATTGTTTGCAGCGATAAACTGGCTGAATTCATTGTATGCCTTGCTGTAAGTTTCCTTACTGAATTCTACCGGACGCTTGATAACGGCTACCTTATATTTATCCTTGACAGCCTTCTTGTTGGTTACCTGCAAAATGACATTTGCTTGTCCCAACGCCAGATTGGTCAGTTCGTTCTGTCCCAAAGTAGTGACAGCAGTAATATATTTCAAGTTGTCACCGTCAATCTGTGCGCCTTCGTAGTTAGCTGAAGAGATCCAGGTAGGCTCACCGGTCTGACCGTACTTCTTCGCAATTTCAGCAAAGCTGGCACCACCCTTAATAGCATTGTAGATGCTGTCGGCTAAAGTCTTCGTCTTTTCAGCATCTTCGGCAACTACCTGAATCTGACGGAACTCGATAGAGTCCGGCATAGCAGCAGTAGCCAATTTCTTGAAAGAGTTAAGAGTATTGTCCGATACGTTATAATAAGGTCCGAATACACCACCCACCGCAACAGAGTCCAAACGGGCTGTCACATCAGCAGGCAGAGACTTAGTAGTGTAGAACAAGTCTGTATAAGGAGCTTCGGAACCGGTAGAACGGATAAAGGTAGTATAGTCAGAAGGATTGGCAGTAAGTTGTTCAGTGTATTCTTCCATTTCCTTCTGGAGAGCAGCTCTGTCTTCTGCACTTGCAGTAACTTGCACATCAATGAACTTGATATTGCGAGTTTCCACATATTGCTTGAACTGTTCTTTCTTCTTGTCGTATGCAGCCTTCAAATCAGAATCCTTGATAACGATGGTAGAGTCAACGATAGAAGAATAGGGAACTGCAGCAAGCAGCAGGTCTGACTGCTCTACTCTTGCATCAAAAGCGTCCTGAGCTTCTACCGGGTTGGAGAAAAGGGATTTTGTAATCAAAGCTTGATACTTCTCCTGAAGACGTGCCTGGATAAGGGACTTTTCGAGGAAAGACCAGAACTTGTACATGGATTCATAGTATTCTGCATATTGTGAAGGCATCTGTGCCTTATTCATTTTTGAATAGTCCACCAAGAACTTCTTCAACATATCCTTATCAAACGCACCGGTCTGAGGATTACGGAACGGAGTCTGTTGCAGCATCGGATGCACACCGGCATTAATGATAGCCTGAATCTCAGCCTTCGATACAACCAGACCGAGTTTCTTTGCTTCCTTTTCAATCAGCTTATTATTGACGTATGTTCTCCATACTTCATCTTTGATTTGGTTTGTCTGCTCATCGCTCAATGCACTGTTGCCACTGGAGAACTTGATGACTTCTGTATATTCTTCTACCAATGCTTGAAAATCCTGAGCGGAAATTGATTCCCCGTTCACTTCACCTACGTCTTGTGACTGGTGTGGCTGAAGCACTTTCCACGCGTCACCTGCGATGAAAGCAAACAGCGCCAAACCAATAACAATCACCAATAAAGGTCCTTTAGACCGAATGTTTTGTAATGTTGCCATTTTAGTTAATATGATTTATTTGTTTATTATTATTTTCCTAACATGTTCATTTTAGCGCACGAAGATACAAAAAATGCTAATACGCATCCATTTATTCTTTAAAAAATTACGCCTAAATGAAATTATTCAATGACTTTCAGTCTTACCAACTCAATTTTAGTGGCTGTTACCTTGATTATTTTAAACTGATAATTATCCACTTCAATCACTTCATGCAGTTTCGGGAAACTTTGATAACGGTTCAAAATCAGACCGCCCACTGTCAGATAATCATCCGATTCCGGCAGGTCGAGCCCGAAAGTCTCATTTACCTTTTCTATTTCCAGACGGGCCGAAAGCACATATTCACGTTCACCCAACTGCTTACACACATAGGATGTGTTATCATGCTCATCCTCAATATCGCCAAAAATTTCTTCCACCAAATCCTCTAAAGAGACGATACCCGCCGTACCACCGAATTCGTCCACCACTACAGCAATCGTTTTTTTCTGTTGCATGAACAGTTTCATCAGTTTGTGGGCCGACATCGTTTCGGGTACAATAGGCACTTCCTTCACGTTATTCCTCCAGTCCACCGGATTCCTGAACATCTCCGACGAGTGAATATATCCCACCACATTATCTATATTTCCATCATATACTATGATTTTGGAAATACCCGACTCCACAAAAAGACATTTCAATTCTTCCAATGTAGTGGTCAGATCTACAGCTACCACCTCTGTACGCGGTACAATACAGTCGCGTATCTTTATATTCGAAAAGTCAAGCGCATTTTGGAATATCTTTACCTCTGCATCCAGTTCTTCTTCACTTTCCGCATTCTCTATGCTCGACTGGATGAAGTAATCCAAATCCACTTTGCCAAAAGCCTTGGCCGACGCCTCCTTGTTTACTTTCATCCCAAATATCCGAAGGAACAGATACGACAATCCCGATGCAAACTTTGAAACAGGAAACAGAATGACATAACATATGAATAAAGGAATGGCACATACCCTCAGCATCAGATTGGGATTGATTTTAAACAAAGTCTTCGGCAAGAACTCACCGGTTACCAAAATAATAAGAGTGGAAATTACAGTCTGCACCAACACCATTACAAAATGATTGGAAATAATTCCGGCAAGAAGATTCACCTCTATGATTTGTGCCATCAAGATACCATAAATGACAAGCGCGATGTTATTACCCACCAGCATGGTCGAGATGAAGTTATTCGGGTTGCGAAGGAAATAGGAAATGATACCGGAAGTGACGCCTGACTTCCTTTCCATCTCAAAGCGCAGTTTATCTACGGAAACAAAGGCAATCTCCATTCCTGAAAAGAAAGCAGAGAAAGCCATGGTTATCAATAAAAAAATAACGGTATCCATTTTATCAATTTATGGTATCAGTCTGCAAGCTGTCTGCTGCGGCAGTCTCCTCGTCAACATAGAAGATACCCTCCGGCTTGCGAATCGTGTAAACAGTCATCTGCTGATTGGATTCAAAGCCATGTCCCGTAATGATACGGTCAGGCTGCTCGATACGGATAAACTCATCCGAATAAATTCTTTGTGCCCGCTGGTCCCAATACAGCAGCTCTGTATCAAACTGCTCACCTTTCAAATTCTGTATATGCACATTCCCCATCAGTTTCCACAACTCCTCCTTATTAAAGAAGTAGGCTGTATCAGCCTTGATACTTGCCTCCACTTGGAAGATAGAGTCGAACTTCTCCAAATAGACCCCCTTTTCAAAAGCCCAGTAAGGAGGATTCTTCCGGTCAAAGACCAGCCACTCTTCCGTATTGATGCGGTAACGCGTTACACCGGAATCAGAAACCAGTGTAGTCACCCCGCGGGTATCCATCACTGCCATAGAGTCACGCTCGGTAATGGCATCTCCCAGCTCCTTCTTCTTCCCGGAACACGAAGAAAATAAAAGAAGCATAACCATTGCCCCAAGGACAATGGTTATGCTCGCATTTTTATGATAAACAATGTTGATGGGTTGTAGCAACATGATTTTATCTGATAGTTGTAGATTCACCTATCCATCCACCGATAGTGATACGGTCACCAGCTTTGTAACCCAACATAAAGAGGTCTTTAGCCTGGGGAGTGTGGCGGGAATAAGTACTAATCAATTCGTTAGCACGTTCTGTAACTGAAGGATCTACAGCTTTAGCTCTCTGCAGCTTGTCAATTACTACAAAGTAAGTACACTTATTCAGAGCAGGCTCATCGGTCCAGTTAGGATTGGAGCCGTAAAGCTGTGCCAGTAAAATATAAGGCTCTCCATAGTTCTCCTTAAAGCTCATAGCCTTTTGGCAGTAGCTTCTTGCCTGAGAGAGTTTCTTGGCCTGCATCAAGGCTGCGGCAGTAGCGTATGCCATTTCAGCCTTCTTGTCATTATCTGTTTCTTTAGCCAATGCTTCATCAAAATACTTCACGGCATTGTCATAGTCACCTTTCTTATAGTACATGTATGCTACACCTACAGCTGCATCGGCAGTCGGGTCAATCTGATACATGTACTCAGATGCCTTGAAGTAAACTTCGCTTTCGTTGCACTTCATCAATTTCAGGATGTTCAATGCCTTCTTCAAGAAAGCGGAGTCAGTCTTGCTTGCTTCCACCTTAGGACCATAGATATTCTGCAAAGATTCACAATCAGCTACACCACTCTGAATGAACATGGCCACGAGGTTATCCTTGATAGCTTGCAAGTTAGCCTTCTTAGCTTCCTTGGTTTCAGCAGCAAGTGCGTCATCTGCATACTTGGAAGCATCAATATAATCCTGGAAGAACTGGTCGGTATGATTATCATCAGCCTTTACCTTCTGCATGGAAGTATCCAGGAAATAGTGCAACACCGCACCTTTGGAACCACCCTTTTCAGCATGAACAGATTCTTTCAGCCAATTATAAGCCGTATTAAGGTCCGGAGCAGGAGCGAACTGAAGATAATCCACAGCTTTGGCACCCAAGGCATCAGCCACACTCGGCACGCCCTTCATTCCCTTACCAATGAATTCAGGAATGTACTTCATTCTCAAATCATATACATCCATCAACTCATCAAAATACTTCTTGTAATCAGCAGAATTTCTATCCTTAATCTGACTCAAGAAACCCACTAAAATCTTCTGAGCATCTGTAAATGTGTAATACCGCAGTGTAGGACAATCCTTCAATACAGCCATACAAGGAGCGTATGCATCCTTAAAGTTACCAGCTCTCACTGCTTCATGAGAGATACTACTGTTCGAATTACAATTTTCAGTCTGTGCGAAAGTGCTGGTCACTCCACCCGAAAGGAGCAAGACAGCCACAAGCGTCTTAATTTTCATTGTATTTAAATTTTAGTTGTTATATTTTTGTCTATTCAATTTCCATTAATCCACTTTACGCTTGAAGAACCAACGTTCGTTAAAGGTTACTCCGATACAAATGCGCAATGTATTTTCGTTCAAGAACGCTGCTTGGGTTCCTTTGGTTCGCACGTATTGCGCAGAAAGGCTCAATACAGAACGGGTTCTCGGTATGGGTAATCCAAAACCGGCAGTAACACCATATTCATCAGCGGCACGTACACCGTCTATCTTATAATAAGGTTTGGAATAATAAGCTCCCAAACGATACTTCACATGAGACAAATAACTTCTTCCCATAGGATTCGGCAGATACTCTGCACCAACGGATATTCTTCCACGGTCGCAAAACGCCTCGTCATTGTTCATATAGCTCACTTTGCTCCAATTCTGGAACATCACATCCGCTCCTACCGTCAGACGATTGTCGTACACATACGTCACACCTGCACCAAATGTTGTCGGAATGCCGCAAGTAACAATAGTGTCCCTCGTTGCCGATGTAGCTCCCGTATTACTATTACCAGTCTGCGTAACTTCGTACGCATCGTTATTCAAATCATGTCCCGGAGAAAAGACGACTCCCAACGTTGCAACATGCTTTTTCCCAAACTGGTGGGTGTACTGCGCTCCAAAATCCAACTTATAACTCTTTACAGCCACATTAGACTGTATTGTAATAGGAAATACACTTGAACTGGACGGAAAGGTTTCCGCAGCGGTTCTTGTTATATCTCCCCAAAGATACGAAAAATTCGCACCGACAGAAAGATTTTTAATTATTTTAAAGCCTGCACCTAAATAAAGCTGATGCAGACCTCCTTCTCCCGAATAGCTTACCGTCGTAGATTTGTCTGGGAATTCCGTATCTTCCCGGTACTCTCCCATGCTGTATCCCACATTTGAATAAGGCAACAATCCCAAGCTTATGGCAGCCCATTTACTTGCACGAAACTGCATCGTGATATAATCAAAACTGGAATTCTTGGCATTTCGTTTCAGAGTACCGTTACTGAGGTTTGTATTCTGTAGAGAGACTGCTCCATCAAAGATAAAAGTCAACGAATCTACCGCCGTATAGGATGCTGGATTAGCGAAGTTAGTCTGGTACTTGTCTCGTAAACCATAGGCAATACCACCCATCGCCCTGCTGTTACTAGAGCCTTGTTCAGACAACTGTCCATATCCATATCGTGTATAGGGAGAATTTGTATTATTTTGAGCGACTGCCGCTCCTGATAATATCGTGAGCAAGAGCACTAACAGTGTTTGTCTATAGCCTGTCATTATTATAGTTTAAAATTCTATTTAATCCTTTCAACACTAAAAATCTGTCTGCAAAGATGATACTTTTTAAGTTTGTATCAAAAGAAAAATCATCCCCGCCCGTTAAAAAAACCAAAAGTTCAGGATATTTATGCTTCATAGCCGTAACGTAACCTAAAATTTCATATTCAATACCCTTCAGTACTCCGACACGGATAGCTGTATCGGTATCCTTCCCCATGGGCACCATCCGCCCCTCAAGAGCCACCATTGGGAGCCGTCCGGTAAACTGATGAAGCGCCTTGAAACGCATCTGCAGGCCGGGAGAGATATTCCCGCCATGATAGCGGGCAGCAGCATCGACAAACTCATAAGTGATACAGGTACCGGCATCAATCACCAGTATATCCCTGCCAGGAAATTGTTCATTGGCTCCTACCACCGCCGCCATACGATCATACCCCAGTGTCCGGGGAGTTTCATAGAGGTTTTCTACCGGAAGAGAAGTCTTTTCATTGAGCCACAGAATAGGGACAGCCATACCTTCCAGTTGCGACAACACCTCTCTACTCAAATCAATGACAGTAGCCACTATCGCTTTTTCAATCGTATATGTACGGCATACTTCAGGCAACCGTTCCAACGTCAGATTGGAGTCATACACCACCTCCACGATACGTCCACCATCAAACACCGCCATCTTGGCGATTGTATTTCCTATATCAATAATGAGATTCACCGTATTGCATAAATTTAGCGGCGCAAAGATATAACATTAATATTGAAATTCAGCAGAAACCACCTCTTTATTAGAAGAACAACTGCACAAGAATTCTTATTCACATCCGCACCAAACAATCACAATGCCACTTCTACATTCTGTTGAAATTTATTAAAGCCACAGCATCATACCACAACCATCTGATTATCAATACAGCTAAATGCGCTACATTCAGTATACGACTGAGCCCTATTCAGTATACGATTGAATGGCATTCAGTATACGACTGAATCAGGTTCAATATACCACTATTTCTTGCACCCGTATCGTTTGTAAATAGAAAATACCTACCACTCGTACTCGACAGTTGATTCAAAACAACCAATAATGCGAATTAAGAATTGTATCAAGTTCATAATTAAAAAAGATTCTTCGGACACAGATGACCGGAACAACGCGAATAACCGCTTTAGTTCCTAATCACAAATTGGGATAATATTAGTTTTTTCCGTAAGTTTGCAGCATGAAACGAAGCCTACTTATACATATATATATAGTAATCTTTTTCTTCTGTTTGCCTTCAGCAAATGCCCAGGTGACACAACAGCAAAAGACTGCTGCAACAGACTCCGTACGCGTCAGCCTACTGACTTGCGCTGCAGGAGGAGAGATTTATTCCCTATTCGGACACACTGCCATACGATACGAGAACTATACACGTGGCATTGACGCCGTCTTCAATTACGGCATGTTCAACTTCAACGCCCCTAACTTCATCTTCCGTTTTGCCTTGGGAGAAACGGATTATCAACTTGGAGTCACCGATTATGAGCATTTCGCCGCCGAATACAACTATCTGGGACGCGATGTCTGGCAACAGACGTTAAACCTAACCGAAGAGGAAAAAGAACGCCTGATAGCACTATTGACAGAGAACTACCGCCCTGAAAACCGAGTATACCGTTACAATTTTTTCTACGACAATTGTGCCACCCGCCCGCGGGACCAGATAGAGCGTGCCATCAACGGCACTCTGCAATACGCTGACAATATGACTGCTAACAGTACGGGAATCTCTTTCAGGGATTTGCTGCATAAATACAGTGAAGGCCATTTGTGGTCACGTTTCGGCATGGACCTATGCATGGGCAGCAAAGCAGACGAGCCCATCAACCGGCGGCTGGCAATGTTCGTCCCCTTCTACATGCAGGAGTATTTCAATAAAGCGCAGATTGTGGACAAAGAAGGACAAACACGGCCACTGGTTGCTAAAGAAGAAAAAATCGTAGTAACGGGTAAAACACCAGCCGACTTCGTCAGCGGAGGCATCACACCGATGCAGTCGGCTTCGCTATTACTGATACTTGTAGCAGGCATCAGCATTTACGGCATACGAAGAGGGAAAACTCTCTGGGGCATAGACCTCATACTCTTTTTGATTGCCGGAATAGCCGGATGTATACTGGCATTTTTAGCACTATTCTCACAGCATCCGGCAGTAAGTCCCAATTATATATTATTTGTATTCCATCCATTTCACCTTTTCTGCCTTCCATTCATGCTATCCAGGGTACGAAAAAGGGAAATAAGCCGCTATATGCTGGTTAATTTTGCAGTTTTAACACTTTTTATAGGGCTTTGGACAATAATTCCGCAGAGAATTCCGCCAGCAGTATTACCTTTGGCACTGTGTTTGCTAATACGTTCTGCAAGCAACCTCATTCTAACATACAAACGAAAGTAATGAAAAAAGGACTGATAACTTCCATACTCGCACTTACATTCAGTGGTCTGCAAGCCCAACCGCTGCCTGCCTCCCCAAAGCTGGTGGTAACATTGACCATTGACCAGTTGCGTACAGACTATATGGAAGCATTTTCATCCTTATACGGAGAAAAGGGATTTAAGCGCTTACTGCGTGAAGGTAAAGTATTCTGTCAAGCAGAATTCCCTTTTTGCGGAACGGACCGAGCCTCGGCCATTGCCGCCATCTACACCGGGACAACACCGTCCATGAACGGCATCATTGCAGAGCAGTGGCTGGATGCAGGTACACTACGCCCCATAAACTGTGTAGAAGACCCCAACTTCATGGGCAACTATACCGACGAAAGCACTTCCCCCTCCCAATTACTGACCTCCACCATTGCCGACGAGCTAAAAATAGCTACCCGCAACAAAGGTCTGGTTTATGCCATTGCGCCTTTCCGTGATGCCGCCATATTGGGTGCCGGACACGCGGGGAACGGTGCTTTCTGGCTTAATAACAATACCGGGAAATGGTGCAGTACGACTTATTATAATGAATTTCCGTGGTGGCTGAGCCAATACAACGACCGGAAATCTCCTGACTACCGTATCAAGGATATGGTATGGACACCTGCACTTCCTTTTACCAACTATACATTTCTGCCCGAATGGCGCAACGAGCCATTCAAATACAAGCTGGATGGTGAACGGACAAACAAGTTCCGCCGCTTGATAACCAGCCCTTTCATCAATGAGGAAGTCAACCTGCTGACCGAAGAGCTGCTGAATAAGAGCACTATCGGACAAGATGACGTGCCCGACCTATTATCGCTGACTTACTACGCAGGAAATTATAACCACCGAAGTACGCAGGAATGTGCCATGGAAATGCAAGACACCTACGTACGACTGGACCGTAGTATAGCTTCCTTATTAGAGCTCATAGAACGTAAAGTTGGGCTCCACAACGTACTTTTCTGCATCACCTCCACCGGCTATGCCGACCCGGAAGCTGCCGACCCGGGCGTATACCGTATACCGGGTGGTGAATTCTACTTGAACCGCTGTGCCGCCCTGCTAAACATGTACCTCATGGCATCCTATGGCGAGGGACAATATGTGGAAGCTTATTATGACCAACAAATCTATCTCAACCATAAACTTATTGAGAACAAGCAGCTGAGCCTGACTGAAATTCAAGAAAAATCTGCCGAATTTCTGGTTCAGTTCAGTGGCGTGAGCGAAGTATATTCAGCTCATCGCCTGCTTTTGGGCCCCTGGTCACCGCAAATAGAACGTATACGCAATAGTTTTCATCGCAAGCGCTCTGGCGATTTGCTCATGGAAATACTCCCGGGCTGGACTATCATGCAGGAAAATAGTACTGATAACCGTGTAGTACGTACGGCCGATATTCCTGCTCCCCTCATTTTATTGGGAGGTGGAATGAAGGCTGAAACCATCCGTATACCCATCAGTATTGACCGCATTGCCCCTACCTTGGCAAGTGTAATGCGCATCCGCGCCCCTAATGCAAGTACAGCATCTCCCCTTGACTTTTGATTCTAAAATAATCTGTGCAAATCTGGATAATCTGTATAGAAATCAGTAACTTTGCACGCTCAACTAACTCAGCAATAATAATAAAAACAAATATATAATGGGATTTAATGAATTTTTAAGCTCGATTTTCGGCAACAAATCCACACGCGACATGAAAGAAATACAACCGTGGGTGGAGAAAATCAAAGCCGCTTACCCGGAAGTAGCCAAACTCGACAATGACGCCCTACGCGCCAAGACAGAAGAACTGAAAGCCTACATCCACGATTCGGCAGCCGAACAACGCGCCAAAGTGGAAGAACTGAAAGCCAGCGTTGAAGATACCGAACTGGAAAAACGCGAAGACCTCTTCAACCAAATCGACAAAATCGAGAAAGAGATATTGGAGATTTATGAAAAAGCACTGGACGAAGTATTACCCACCGCTTTCTCTATCGTAAAGGAAACAGCCAAACGGTTCTCTGAAAATGAAGAAGTAGTGGTTACAGCTACCGATTTTGACCGTCAACTGGCTGCCACTAAAGATTTTGTACGCATCGAAGGAGATAAAGCCATCTACCAGAACCATTGGATAGCAGGTGGTAACGATACCGTATGGAACATGGTACATTATGATGTACAGCTATTCGGTGGTGTGGTTCTGCATAAAGGTAAGATTGCCGAAATGGCAACCGGTGAAGGTAAGACATTGGTAGCTACCCTACCGGTATTCCTCAATGCCCTAACCGGTAATGGCGTGCACGTGGTAACAGTGAACGACTATCTGGCAAAACGTGACTCCGAATGGATGGGCCCTCTTTACATGTTCCACGGTTTGAGTGTAGATTGCATCGACAAGCACCAGCCCAACTCTGATGCCCGTCGCAAAGCTTATCTGGCAGACATCACGTTCGGTACAAACAATGAATTCGGTTTCGACTACCTGCGTGACAACATGGCTATCAGCCCCAAAGACCTGGTACAGCGCCAGCATAATTATGCCATTGTCGATGAGGTAGACTCAGTATTGATTGATGATGCCCGTACTCCGCTGATTATCTCCGGACCGGTTCCCAAAGGCGACGACCAACTCTTCGAACAGCTCCGCCCGCAAGTGGAACGCTTGGTAGAAGCTCAGAAAAAACTGGCTACCCAATATCTGGCCGATGCCAAGCGCTTGATTGCATCAAACGATAAGAAAGACCAGGAAGAAGGCTTCCTCGCTTTGTACCGCAGCCACAAGTGTTTGCCCAAGAACAAGGCGCTCATCAAGTTCCTCAGCGAACAAGGCATCAAGGCCGGTATGCTGAAGACCGAAGAAATCTACATGGAGCAAAACAACAAGCGCATGCACGAGGTGACTGACCCGCTGTACTTCGTTATCGAAGAGAAAATGAACAGTGTGGATCTGACAGACAAGGGCGTAGACTTGATTAGTGGCAATGTAGAGGACCCCACTTTCTTCGTACTCCCTGATATCACCGCGCAACTCTCTGCCCTGGAAAACGAAACAGAGCTAACAGACGAACAGCGCCTTGAAAAGAAGGATGCCCTGATGACCAACTATGCCATCAAAAGCGAACGTGTGCATACCATCAACCAACTGTTGAAGGCATACACCATGTTCGAGAAAGATGACGAATATGTGGTAATCGACGGCCAAGTGAAGATTGTGGATGAGCAGACGGGACGTATCATGGAAGGACGTCGTTATTCTGACGGTTTGCACCAAGCCATCGAAGCCAAAGAAGGCGTGAAGGTAGAAGCTGCCACGCAGACTTTTGCCACCATTACATTGCAGAACTATTTCCGTATGTACCACAAACTATCCGGTATGACCGGTACGGCAGAAACAGAAGCCGGCGAATTGTGGGACATCTACAAATTGGATGTAGTGGTTATTCCGACCAACCGCCCCATTGCCCGTAACGACATGAATGACCGCGTTTACAAGACAAAACGCGAAAAATATAAAGCCGTCATCGAAGAGATAGAAAAAATGGTGGCAGCAGGACGCCCCGTACTGGTGGGTACCACTTCTGTTGAAATCTCTGAAATGCTGAGCAAGATGCTTACCATGCGTAAGATTGAGCACAGTGTATTGAATGCCAAACTGCATCAGAAGGAAGCAGATATTGTAGCTACTGCCGGTTTGAAATGTGCTGTAACCATCGCTACCAATATGGCCGGTCGTGGTACCGACATCAAGCTGAGTCCGGAAGTGAAAGCTGCAGGCGGTCTTGCCATCATCGGTACAGAACGCCACGAATCACGCCGTGTGGACCGTCAGTTACGTGGTCGTGCAGGACGTCAAGGCGACCCGGGTTCTTCTGTATTCTTCGTATCTTTGGAAGATGACTTGATGCGTTTGTTCTCCAGTGACCGCATTGCCAGTGTAATGGACAAACTGGGTTTCAAAGAAGGTGAAATGATTGAACACGGCATGATTTCCAAGTCCATTGAACGTGCGCAAAAGAAAGTTGAGGAGAACAACTTCGGTATTCGTAAGCGTCTGTTGGAATATGACGACGTGATGAACAAACAACGTACAGTAGTCTACACCAAACGCCGTCACGCTTTGATGGGCGAACGTATCGGTATGGATATCGTGAACATGATTTGGGACCGTTGTGCCAACGCCGTCGAAGCGCCCGACTACGAAAACTGCAAGATGGATGTGCTCCAGACGCTTGCCATGGAAGTACCTTTCACCGAAGAGGAATTCCGTAATGAGAAGAAAGAAAAACTGGCAGACAGAACATTCGACGCTGCCATGGAACTCTTCAAACGCAAGACAGAACGTATGGCACAGATAGCCTATCCGGTCATCAAGCAAGTATACGAAACGCAGGGACACATGTACGAAAACATACTTATCCCCATCACAGACGGAAAACGTATGTACAACATCTCCTGCAACCTGAAGAAAGCTTATGAGACAGAATGTAAGGAGGTGGTGAAGTCATTCGAGAAATCCATCTTGCTGCACGTTATCGACGAAGCATGGAAAGAAAACCTGCGCGAGCTGGACGAGCTGAAACACTCCGTGCAGAATGCAAGTTACGAGCAGAAAGACCCGTTGCTGATTTACAAGCTGGAATCTGTGAACTTGTTTGATGCCATGGTGAATAAGATTAATAATCAGACTATCTCTATCTTGATGCGTGGACAAATCCCGGTACAAGAGGCTCCGGCTGAAGCCCCTGAGGCTCCCCAGGCTCCCCGCCAAGTAGAGGTGCGCCAGGCTGCTCCGGAACAACGCCAGGATATGAGCAAGTATCGCGAACAGAAGGTTGATTTGAATGACCCGAACCAGCAGGCCGCTGCGGCACAAGATACACGTGAACAACCAAGGCGCGAACCTATCCGTGCCGAGAAGACCGTAGGACGCAATGATCCTTGTCCTTGCGGAAGCGGTAAGAAATACAAAAACTGCCACGGGAGGAATGCATAAATCAAAGCTATAAAATGGTAAGGCGATAGGGTGATAAGATGATACCGTCAAGTATCTTTTATCACCCTATCACTTTTTCTCCTGCCACATTATCACATTTTTTATTCGTTCCAGCTTTTGAATATTCAGCTAAAAGAGTACTTTTGCTCCGAAGAACAAAACCAAAGACTATGACCAAATATCACTATTGTCTGTTATTGATGGGTTCTCTGCTGTTAGGCAGCTGTCAGAGTGTAGAACAACTGTCCATTGATTACATGCTTCCGGCAGAAGTCAGTTTCCCGGCAACATTGAAACGTGTGGCTGTTGTCAACAACATGCCAAACGTACCGGACAACAAACTCATCATCAGTGAGGAAGAACAGAAAAAAAGCGAGAATGAGGTGGCACGCCTCACCAACTACTACAATGGAGACGCCGCAATAACAACCGAATCTCTTGCAGAGGCCCTTGCCAACGAAAACTACTTTGAAGAGGTTGTGATATGCGACTCTGCCCTCCGGAGTAAAGACATCAATCCCCGCGAAAGCACATTATCGAGGGATGAAGTACTGGAACTTACACAGAATTTGGACGTAGATTTCCTGATAGCCCTGGAAAACATACAAATGCGTTCCAATCGCAAGATAAGTTATATGCCCGACTGGGGTGCGTTCCTCGGCACAGTGGACGTAAAGGTATATCCTACCGTCAGAATATATTTGCCTAACCGCAAAGGTCCTATGGTAACCGTCAACAGCAATGACAGTATTTTCTGGGAAGAGGCAGGAAATGGTGAAGCGTCAGTACGTTCCCGCCTCATCAGCGAAGAAGACATGGTGAAGCAAGCATCTGAATTTGCAGGAACGGTTCCGGTAAGACATCTACTCCCCTATTGGAAAACCGGTAACCGCTATCTCTTCAGTGGTGGTTCTGTAAATATGCGTGATGCAGCTGTATATGCCAAAGAAGAAAATTGGAGTAAAGCAGTAGAACTCTGGAAGCAGACCTACGAAACAAAAAAAGGAAAACAGAAAATGTATGCAGCCTATAACACCGCTTTGGGCTACGAAATGCAAGACAGCATAGATACTGCCTTGGAATGGGCATTAAAAGCGCAAACCCTTGCCCGTGAGAAAAGCAAGACAGACAAAAAAGAGACAGGCGAAATACATGATGGAACCATCTCCTATTACATCTTTATCAGCATGTATGTAGACGAATTGGAGAAACGAAAAGAGGGAATGGCACGCCTGAACATGCAAATGAACAGATTTGATGATGATTTTTAGTCAAATGATGCAGAGATAACCGTTTTTTTTATACCTTTGAACAACCATTAAGAAAAGAAAGTTATTATGAAGCTCAGTCAATCGTCATTAGCACTCTTGGAGGACACTCTTAAAAAAGCAATCGGCAAATACACCTGCGGTTGCGAACAGACTATCGTTACAGACATTCATCTGCAACCGAATCAGAATTCGGGCGAACTGTCTATCTTTGATGATGAAGATGAAGAGCTTGCCAATACTTCCATTGAAGAATGGATGACATACGAGGGGGATGATTTCTACGAAAATGTAGAGCGTATCTTGTCCTCACTGCTCTGCAACATGAAAAATGAAGGAAAGTTCGACAAGCTGACTATCCTGAAACCATTCTCTTTTGTACTGGTGGATGATGATAAAGAAACAATAGCAGAACTGTTGCTGATGGATGATGATACTCTATTGGTCAATGAAGAGCTACTGAAAGGATTGGATGAGGAACTGGATTCTTTTCTGAAAGAGCTGCTGGAAAAATAATATTCCAAACAATCAGCCTATAAGGAAAAGAGACCTTCTTATAATAAATTAGCCCCTGCGATATAAAACGACCGCAGGGGCTAATTCTTTTTTACCTATACAATACCTAACGTATCTTAATTCCATAGAAAGAACTTGAGGTGGTAACAAAAAGCATATCCTTCTGCCTTCCACCAATTGCCAAGGAAATCGGGCGTTCTTCTATCTGAATACGTCTCTGCTCTTTACCATATTTGTCATAGACAAATATTTCACCATCAGCAACATAGACATTTCCGTCAGCATCGGTCACATTACTGTATTGGCCATAAGGACATATTATTCCTTGTTCTGTCAAACGGCCATCCCCACCAACGGAAAGTTGTACTGTCGTTTTATTCATCTCATTTACAATATAAACCGGTTCTGACTGACCGGGAACTGTAACAGTCAAAGCACAAGAACGTCCCAAATCATAGGTATCCGGAATAATTGTCACGCCATCCGGAGCGACAAAACTATACTCAGGCATACTGGCAACCACCTTGTCAAAGTCACCTCTCCAACGACTGGAAGGGTGAATGACTTTCTGTATATTCTTCATACCGGCTGTAACGACACGTGGCATAGGCTTCATCGTAGCATCCACGTTATCCGGATTAAAAGAATACCCCCAAGCACTCCAGCCACTGTTACCCCAACCACTGTACATCGGATTATCATCCGGCAAGCGCACTACCGTTTCCTGCTTGCCGTTCACCAGATAACCCGGCTGAGGGTCATAGCGGAAAATAACCAGCAGATTGTCTTGCGTATCAGTAGTCAATGTAAAAGGCTTCCAGGGATAATCGGCTATCAAAGTAATCTGCTCCGTGTCTGCCGACCATTTATAGATTTTCTTCAGACGGTTTTCACAGAAGTAGATATTTCCTTTACTGTCGGTAGTAGCTCCGGAGGCTAGTTCAAAACCGGTAGCCAGCTTCACTGGCTTGTCCATGACCGTGCAGGAAGGGCGAAGGCTCTTCTCGCTACCCGAAACAGTGAGACGGGCAAAGTCCCACGAATAAACGGGCAACTTCTTATTCATATCATATATAGGAAACTCTATGACTGGTAATATCTGCGTATAATTGTGCATATTACGGAAAGTGATATTCTTGCAATCCCATATGCGGAAACCTATCCTCTTCGGCATAAAGGCACGGATTACGCGATACATCCACACATTTACCATTTCGATATTTTGACAGTTGGACATTTCTGCCATATAACAATCAGGCCCTTCACGACCTTCTTCCTCAAACTGGAAAGCATAAATTTTCCAGTTGGCCACATTATGGAAACGGGCTTCAGTACGGACATGATGCTCCAAAGACATGGCATAAATACGTCCCGGAGTCTTCGTTTCGCTAATATAAAGCCCACTGGCAGCATACGTACTGGCTGTCCAAACATCCTTGATTGTCCCGCCGCCATTGTTTGTAATCCACAAACTCCAATACTGGTTGTCCCAAGCCATATCCTTACCGGTCTCCATGACCGGAGAAGACGGGGAACTAATCCGACGCTCGCCCCTGCGGTAAGACGACTGCCCGGAAGCATTCGGAGCCGGTTTGCGCAAGGTACCGTGCCCGCCTACAAACTTCACATCATTCAAGTACGAACGCTCACCCGCCATCCATTTACAGCCGACAGCACGGTAATTATACGCACCGGTATTAATACCTATGCCATTCAGCACGTCGTCGCCGCCTTCGGAAGATTCAACCAAAGGCACAGGCATGCCGAAACCACTGAATGCAGGCTCGCTTTCCTTCAACAGAAATTGAGTCCCAAAAGGATGCAGCCCAATCAGCTTAGTACCGGGAGACAGCTTCAACGTTCTCGTCAGACGATACCACCCCTGAGGCACATAGATGTTTTTATGCAAAGAGACAGCTTTCTCAAAAACTTCCGTATCATCAGTCTCGCCATCACCTTTTGCCCCTAAGTCGCGGATATTGACCCATGTCTCCATGGCCGGAAGAACCGGAAGGTCCTTGCCAAGTGTAACCGGCAGTTTTGCCACCGGCTCTATTTCACATATTTCCCTGAAAGAAGAAGCATCATTCAAATCCTGATACACCAGACCGTAAGTAAACTCCTTGACTCTGTACATTTTTGCTTTTCCGGCAACTTTCTTTCCACTTTGAGCATAGCCCACCAGTACGGGAACATTCCTGCAATCCACATTCACCAGATTCAATTGCGAAAAAGTATTTCCCTCCACGCTTACCCTGACACCGGCTTCCGAAATATTCTCCCACAACGAATTCTCCACATGAAGGCGGTCTGCCAGATTCTCTGCCATTTCAAAGGCAACGGGCGTATTCTTCACATGCATATTGACGATGGCAAACCCCACCTCTTTTGAATAGACAGCCGCTTTTCTCTGCCCCTCAAAGTAAGTATCGACCATCATCATAGGCCATCCCGGAGAAGTCCTGGAAGAAATTATCCCATATTCACCGCCATAGAACCTGACGTCTTCCAGTTCATTGCCCACATCATACATGCCGGCTTTTCCCGAACCAATCCGAATGTCGCAATGATTGATAAATCCATGCTGGGCAAAATGCGCACGAATGGCGACGGCTTGAGGATTACCTTTGTCTATACGGAAATCCACATTGGACACCGCACTATAGAAAGTACCTGCACCGGCATCCGAAGGCTTCCTGCCCTCTTGTGCCAGCCCTCCCGTAAACCATATCATATAATTTTGAGTAGTCTGGAAACCGGGTGTATCGGCTCCCAAATAAATCACCGGCCGTTTCTTCCCATAACCAATCAGCCGAATGGATGAGGGAATTTGAATCGTCTTGCTAATGCGATAATTTCCTTCCGGCAGAAACAGTATCCCAAAATTCTTTTCGCGCTTCACCTGATTGATTGCCTCTTGAAGCGCATCGGTCACGTCGGACTTTCCATCAGCCTTGAAGCCGTAATTCTCCGGGGTAAAGTAGAATGCTTCCGGATCGTCCGGTCTTTGCGTATAGGCGGAACCACCCTCCGCCGCCCACCCGGACGGCATATTACCGATAATCCAACAGACTATCAGCAGGTATCTCATTATTTGATAATTTCTCATTACACAGATTGTTTTAATATGGATTTTCCTTATTTAATACGTACACCAAAGAACTTGGAACGGCCTGTGACAAACAATGTATTGCCATCCTTACCGCCAAACTGTAATGTGGACGGACGTTCGGGAACACGAATCATCCCTTTCTTCTTGCCATCCTTATCAAATACATATATTTCTCCGTCAGCCACATACAAGTTCCCTTCCTTATCTACAGCAGAACCAAATTCGCCCTGCTCCACAAAATAGCTCAAGTTGGAGAGCGTGCCGTCATTGGCCACATCCATCTTCACCATTCTGCGGTCATATTCATCAGAGGTATAGAAAGGCTTTCCCGGATAGGCTTCCAGCAGGGAAGAACTACGTGACAAGTCGAAATAATGAGGAATGATAGTTTTTCCATCCGGTGCCAGGAAGCACATTTCAGGAACATAGACCGACACCGCATTGAAATCGTGGAAGTCTCTCCAACGGTTAGAAGGATAAAGAGCCTTATACACGTTCTTCACTTGACCCATCGGAACACGCGGCAACAGTTTGATGGTCTCTTCCGGATTTTCCGGGTCAATGGAGTAGACTCTCATTGTATATGCGGAATTACCATATCCGCTGAAAGAAGTACCTTTTGTATCAGGCATTACCGGCATTTCCTCCGGCTTACCATTAATCAGATAGCCCGGCTGCGCATCATATCTGAACAATACCAACAGATTATCTTCTGAATCAAAAGCCAGATTGGAGGGTTTCCACGGGAAATCTGCCAGCAGCGACAAGCTGTTTGTCTCTACCGACCACTTAAAGATACGACGCATCCGATGGTCGCAGAAGTAAATGTTACCTTTACTGTCGCGCGCAATGCCTTCGGCAAATTCCAAATCGGAAGCCAATTGGTTCACCTTACCTATTTCATTGCCTAACGGTTGCTGATGAGGTTCTTTTCCGGTTACAATCAAGCGAGAAAGTTCCCACGGGCGGATGTCAATGTCTTTGTTGACATCGAACACTGCAATGTTATTCGTATATTTAATCTGAGAATAGTTATGCAGGTTCAGAAATGCGATGTTCTCGCAATTGCGGATACGTACAGAACTGTGATACGGTTCATTGACACGGATAACGCGGAACATATACAAGTTTGCAAAGGTCACATCTTTGCAGTCGTCCATCTCTATCGGTTGGCAATCGGTACTTTCGCGGCTCTCTTCCTCGGTTTGCATGCAATACACCTTCCAGTTGGACACCTTGTTGAAACGTACTTCATTTCTTACATGATGCTCGATGGACATGGCATAGATACGCCCCGGAGTAGAAGTATTGTTGGCATAGAAACCATTGGTGGCATATGTGCTTGCTGTCCAGATGTCTTTAAAGGTGCCGCCACCGTTGTTGGTCACCCACAGACTCCAATACTGGTTGTCCCAAGCAAGGTCCATGCCCGAAGCCGCTACCGGATTATCGGGAGAACTGATACGAGCCGGTCTGTTCCACCGGCCACGTGGTTCCTCAACACCCGGTTTAGGTTTCCATAAACCACCATGCCCGCCTACAAACTTCACGTCATTCATATAAGAATCTGCATTTGCCATCCACTTCACACCTACAGCACGATAGTTATAACCACCGGTATTGATACCAATGCCCACCAGCATATTTGCACCGCCTTCCGAAGATTCCACCATCGCTTTCGGACCGCCAAAACCACTGAATGCAGCAGTACTTTCGTCCAGCTGGAACTGAGTGCCAAAAGGATGCAGGCCTATCAACTTGGTATCGGGCTTCATCTTCAAAGTTTCGGTAATGCGATACCAGCCCTGGGGTACATAGATATTATCATACTTGTCAATAGCCTCCTGGATGGCCTTCGTATCATCCGTTTCCCCATCTCCCTTTGCACCGAGTTCGCGCAGATTTACCCATGTTGCCATTGCAGGCAGTGCAGGGATGTCCATCAGTTGGGCAACCGGCATCTTCTGTATCGGTTCAATATCAACCAACGTTTCATATTCCGGCATATCCACCATGTTATCCATCTGCAAGCCGTGGTCGTATGACTTTACCTTATAGATTTTATGAGCAACATGGGTGGCCGTATTGCTACGGGTATATTTCGCCAAGGTCGGTACATTCTTACAATATACATTGCGGAAGGTTATCTGATTGTTGCTGTTGTTCTCGTTGGTAATCACCACTGCCGGACCACTTACATTTTCAAAATAGCTGTTTTCCAAAAATAACTTGTCGCAATAATTAGGGTCAATATCAAATACAGCCGGAACATTCTTGGCATACAGATTCACCATTGCCAAACCGGACTCCTGGCAACGAAGAGCAGCTACACGCTGTCCCTCAAAATAAGAGTCGACCATCATTACCGGCCATCCGGGAGAAGCTTTTGTCGTATAAATGCCATAATCTCCCCCGTAAAAAGCAACGTTTTCCAACTCATTGCCCACATCGAACAGACCAGCCTTGCCTTTACCTATGTATACGGCCACATAACTGATAAAACTGTGTTGGGCAAAGTGTGTGCGTAGCGCCACTGCATGCGGATTGCCATCTTCTATACGCAAGTTGATATTCGACATGGCACTGTAGAACGTACTGGCACCGGCATCACGGGGTTTCTCACCTTCCTTGACAACGGCTCCCGTAAACCAGAACATGTATTTAGCTTTTCCTTTATCATCAGCTACTTCCTCCTGAAAACCCGGAGAATTCTTAGCCAGAATAAATTCCGGGCGATTCTTTCCATAGCCAATCAAACGAATAGCCGTAGGAATATAAATGGTCTTGCTGATTTTATATTTACCTTCAGGGATAAAAAGGATTCCGAAATTCTTTTCTTTCTTCACTTGATTAATCGCTGCCTGCAAAGCATCCGATACATCCATCTTTCCATCCGCCTTTATAGGATAGTTCTCGGGAGTGAAATAAAAAGCTTCGGAGTCATTGGGTTTTAGAGGATATATCGAATTCAATTGTACAGCATACAACTGAGTACATATCATCCCCAGCAAAATTAAAATAATCGTGTTCAATTTCTTCATGGTCTTATTTTTAATGTATGGATAAAAAAAGACGTTCTGCCGTCAAGCAGAACGTCTCCCTCTGCTATAAATTACAATTTTATAACTACTACCGGCGCATAATTATGCCGTACAGTGCCCACACCCGAAACATCAGCCAGAGCGCCAATACGGAAATAATAATTCTTGCTGTATTTCAAGACATCAGCATTTTGTCCCAGATCGATGGACAATGTATAAATATCAGCGCTATTTATAGCAGTACTCGGACTAAACACTTGCTTATCAGTCCCTCCATTCAACGTCAATTTCACATTGTTACCTACCCACATATCTGAAAAAGCAAACAGCTGAATCTCTTTCAATTTCACTTCTTGTTTACCAGCTTCCAACGAGAATGTAGCAGTAATTACATTGCCATTCTTTTCTACTTTTGGACTTTTAACGCGAATATAAGGAATAACCTTGAAATCATACACATTATCCCCTGACTTAACAACAAAATCCTTCACTTCAAATGGATAAAAATTCCCATTTTCAAAACGGACATCATAAGTGGCAGCAAAAACCATATTGTTACGATATTCTCCAGTATTTGTGATGTACCAGGTTTGATCCGTAGCATTAGTAAATCCATGCTCCCTCACTTTAATTGCATTACCGTTTTCCATATCAGAACCTACAAGTTCACCAGTCTGTTCGTCAAGGATAGAACCATGTATGGAAGCATCCGGTCCCTCATAATTATCAATTTCACAAGATGTCAATGCGAATAAGAAGCATGACACAAATAACAATATCTTTTTCATAACTTTCTACTTAATATTATTCAAATTAATGACCTGGATTCTGAACTAAACCATTCGTGGCAATATTAGGTATGCCCCTATAGTAATTGATGTTCTGGAAAGTACGCCCTCCTCTTGTTTCGTCACCAAAGTAGTTCACCCTTGCAAAGACATATTTAGGCTCTGCACCACGCAAGTCAAGCATCGGCACCAAAGCTTTACGAATTCTATTATTGCTGAACTCAGTATGGAATTCCCTACGACGATTCATATCCCAAAAACGCTTTCCTTCAAACGCCATCTCCACACGACGTTCCTTCAAAACACTCTCTAATGTCAAAGATATCCGGTCGGTATGTCCGGCTCTACGTCGCAAAGCATTCAAATAGTTCCCAGCCAATTCCTTATCGCCAAATCCACTACCATTTTCCACAACAGCCTCAGCATAATTCAGGTAGACTTCTGCCAAACGCATATCAATATAAGAGGTAGTGGACGAAAGACGGTCGGGAGACATGCTCTCGCCCTCGGGCATATACTTACGGACTCCAAAACCTGTAGCAGTCCAATTGGCATCCTCACCACTGTTCACATTATTAAATCCGGAGAACATGGTTTCACCTTCGGCTCCTAAAGCATAATATGTTGTTCCATTTTTCTGAGTAGACTCGTTTGAATAAGCCACATAGCTATTATTGTCCTTGATAAATCCGCCCTGGATAATAATCTCAGTGCCGGCATAAGATGAACCCGGCACAACCACACTTGCCAACAGACGTGCATCCTTGTTGGCAAACGGTTCATACAAATCGTTGTATTTAACAAAAGGTACCGACATCAAGGTGTTCACTACAGAAGCATTATTCATATTATGGAAATTAGCGATATAAGCATCTTCATTCCCATCCGTACGAGTTACAATCTTTGCACTTTTTCCCGTGCCGTCATCCGTATAATCTTCAAACAAATCAACGATTTCCAACATCGGATTGAAACGTCCATATTTCAGAGCGCCCGGATTGACTTGAGGAAGGATATTAAACTGGGCATAGCTATGTCCCTGATTAGTATTGGTTGTTCCATTAAGATACGCTTTACTGAAAATGATCTCTTCATTCTGGTCATTCAGGAACAAGGCCTGGAAGTTTGATGCAGCCTCCTTAACAGTAGCCGGAGCAGGCTTATAAAGAGATTTACCGGAATTCTCTATAAGGAACTTAGATGCTTCAATACATTCTTTATAGAATGCATCGGCATCGGCAGAAGTCATTCCACCCACCAGTTTCTGAGTGACAGCCTCACCAGCCAAAGGTGCCAGATTCCAATACTTGGCTACAGAAGCTGCATGAAGTGCAACTCTTGACTTCAACGCATAAGCTGCCCACTTGGTTACGCGATACAAATCCGAACCAGAAGTCGCATCGGGCAAAGTAGCAGCAGCAAGGGTACACTCATTCAATACAAATTTCCAAGTATCCAACTCTGTACTGCGAGGAACTGCCACAGCACCCGGTCCACCATTGGCATAATCATCGTCCTGCACTTTGTCAATCAGAGGAACGCCGCCATATCTTTTTACAAGCCCATAATACATATAAGCACGTGCAAAATGGGCTTCACCAGTCATACGATCCGCATCTGCAACAGAAATTGTTCCGGCTTCTTTGGCTTTCTCTACATTCTGCATAAAAATATTCACCTGACGAATATCTCCATAGGGCCAATAATTGAATCCTTCGTAACCTATACCCACTCCTCCGTCACTACGGGTAGCTTCGTCGGTGAGAAATGCCAAATTAGTAGTTTCATTCACACCATCATAACCGCGTTGATTAAAACCAGCGTTCGGACGATAATTAAAATCTTCCATAGGAATCATGGTATATATGTTTGCCAATAGTGCCTTTACACCACCTTCTGTCTCCAATAACTGCTCGGGAGACACTTTATCCAGCGGTTCAAGTTCCAAGAAGGCATTACAACCGGACAATCCCATCAATGCACATAATGAGAATATCGATAAAATATTTTTTTTCATGGTATTTCAGAATTAAAAGTTTATGTTTAACCCAAAGTTATAAGTTCTCATCAACGGATATGCCAGGTTGGCTCCCCAATCCCTTTCCTCACGTTCGGGGTCAGCATCCTTCAAAGCCTTGTTACAGAACGTAAGCAGGTTTGAACCATTGACAAAGATACGGGCACTGTTCAACCCGATTCTTTTCATAAATGATTTTGGCAGATTGTAACCGATCTCCATACTCTTCAAACGGAGATAAGTAGCTTGCGGAAGCCAAACGGAAATACCATAATTCCATCTGCTACCATTATCCGAAGTATTGGAGAAATTGTGGCGTAATGCCGGATAATAACCGGCTACCCATTGTGTGGCAGGATTATACGGATCATCTGTTATATTTGCAGGATGCCAACGATCTACATACTTCGCAATTAAATAAGATTTATTTGTCTTGCCACCATATCCCCAAACATCATCATTGGCATATCCGATGGAGTAACCGGAAGCTCCTTGAAACAGCATATTGAGATCAAAGTTCTTATAAGAAGCCGCCAAAGTCAACCCATACTGGATAGGAGGATTTGCACCGGTTGCCCAAAACTCCGGAACACGGTCACTGCTGTTAATCCTGCCATCACCATTCAAGTCAAGCAATCTGTAACTACCCGGAAGCATCTTAGAGTTACCCAAGTTTCCACCAATCAAAGGAGCCGTTTCATACTGTTCCAAAGAAGTATATTGGCCATCGTATTTATACAACCACATCACATTACTGTTACGGTTTTCCTTTCCATTCAGCCATCTATCCATAGAACTGGTATATTCGGCATGTTCCACATGCAGACTTCTTTCACGTGCATACGTAAAATTAGCACTTACTGAATATGAGAAGTCCTTACCGATTTGTCCTCTGTGTCCCAATTCAATCTCAAAACCCCGGTTCCGGTTAGAATTCAGATTTTCCTTCGGGAAACTTGCACCAAATGTATCAGGAGCAGATTGTGCACGGTCGGCCAAAATGCCTTCATTCTTACGATTGAACCACTCGATAGTACCACTCAACTTACCATTCCATAAGTCAAAATCCAGACCTACATTGGAAATAGAAGATGTAACCCAAGAAAGCCGGTCGGTCACTACACCAGGAGCTACCATACCCATAATCTGGCTGGCACCATCAAAAACATAACCATTAGAAGCTGAATTATAAGCAGATACATATTGGAAAGGATCACCGGCATCATATCCACTTTGCCCAAAAGAACCCCTGATTTTCAAATTAGTAATGAACGGCAAATTGTCCTTGATGAAACTTTCTTCCGAAAGTCGCCATCCGGCACTTACCGACGGGAAGAACGTCCAACGCTTAGAAGGAGCATAACGATAAGAACCATCATAACGTCCTACTACCTCCAACAAGTATTTACCGGCATAATCATAGTTCGCACGCATTAGATAGGCTGCCAAACGGCCAAAACTACGATACCCTGAATTGGTAGCTGTACCCGGACTTGCCTGATTCAAAATATCATTAGTAAACAACTCTGAATATTGCCGGGAACCGGATAATTCATCGCGTCGTGTACTGCTCAACTCTGCCACAGCTGTCACATTCAAATTGTGCTGATTGAAAGAACGCATATATTGAGCCTGCACCCTACCATAAATCTTCTGATATATTCTCATCGTATTGGAATAAGCGTCAGTACTACCTCCCGTACCGGCAGGCGCATCTGTATAATAATCATACAACGGATAAGAACGGTTTAAAGAAGAGTTGTTACGATTGTTACCGTCAAATGACCCCAAAAGACTCAATGACATCCCTTTTACAAAAGGAACTTGCCAATTCAATTCCACATCGGCAGAATACGTCAGGCCTCTGTTCTTGCGATAACCGTCTATATCCGGATCAACCAACGCAAAAGGATTCTTGTTTTCAGGACCGATTGCAGAGAGATGATTGGGATTGTCAATCGTATGAGTACCGATACCACGGTCATTAACCATCAAAGTCTTAAAAGTCCACATAAAATCCTCTCTCGGCCTTTGGGTTTCATCCCAACGTCCGGACAGATTCACATTCAGTTTCAGCCCTTTCGTAAGCTCTGCAGTCAGGTTACTTCTCAGATTATATCTATGATAGTATTGGATACCACTCTTCAGCAAACCATTATCGCCATTATAGCCGAAGCTCACATAATACTTCACCTTATCCGTTCCGCCTCTCACAGAAACAGTATGCGATTGCTGGAACGCCAGTTTATTCATAAACATGTCAATCCAGTTATTGTCTGTATAACCCTTAGCCCCGGTTCTATACAGTTCCAGAATATCGTCAGTGTATTCAGGGGCAGCCTGGTCATTACGTGCCCTTTCATTGGCCAACATGCGATAAGTATAAGCATCTACCGTTTCTTCCATACCCGTGGCATTCTTCATACCGAACAATGCCGAGTAAGATACTCTGGTCTTTTCGGCCACACCTTTTTTGGTAGTAACAATGATTACGCCATTAGCCGCATTCATACCATAAATAGCGGCAGAAGCATCTTTCAAAATAGAGATACTTTCTATATCCTCAGAATTCAGCTGTGCAAGTTCTTCAGTACCTTCACGCGTGATACCATCAATTACCACCAACGGGTCACCATAACCGCGAATGCTCACCATATTGTCGAAAGTTCCCGGCTCTCCGGTTTTCTGACGAATCAATAGTCCCGGCATCTTACCTTGAATATTGCTAATCAGATTCTCGGTCTTGGTCGTAGCTATTTCATCAGCACCAATGGCTGCAATGGCACCGGTCAGTGATTCTTTCTTCTGTACACCATATCCTACAACAACCACTTCATCCAATATCTCAGCATCTTCTACCAAAACTATCTTGAACGAATTTCGGCCTGCAACCTTTATGTTTTGTGTCTTATAACCTACATAGCTTATTATAAGAGTAGCATCAGAGCCCACATTGGTCAGAATGAAATTACCGTCAATGTCTGTTATGACACCGTTGGTAGTTCCCTGCACCAAGATACTGGCACCAATCACCGGTTCACCGGTTGCATCGACCACAGAACCTTTCACCGTCGCAGCCTGCAAAGCCATCTGTACCCCATCAGCTCCTACAGCTTTATCATAAAGGATTATATTACGGTCCAATATCTTATAGCCTATATTGGTTCCTTTGAATACATCGTTCAGAACCTTGAATATGGTTTTGTTATTTGCCCGGACCGATACACGGCGCTTAACGTCAATCTGCTTGTTGTTGTAGAAGAAAACAAATTCGGTACCTTGTTCCAGCTCCGTCAGTACTTCATCAACAGTCTTGTTCTCAAGAGCAATGTTTACCATTGTCTTTTGAGCATAACCTTCATTGGCAAAAGTCATACCAACCAAACAAAACAACATAAATAATGTGCATCTCATAGCAAGAGGAATTTTTTTCATGCATCTCATCAGGACACTTTTTGCCCTAAATGATTGGATACAATAGTGTTTTTTCATAATTTTGTATTGATTTCTAGTGAAAAAATAAAGTTACTTTATCTGTCGCCAAACAGATATTTAAAAGTTACTGTGTTTCATGCAGGAAAATGCGCCAACATTTTCCTGCATGTTTTTCTAAACGGACTTGTGTTTCATCATACTACTTTTTAAAGGGTTAATAAACTTCTATTACCTGTCTCTCGGCATCCACATCACCATCTTCAACAAACTTGAAATGAATATTCGAGGATATTCGGAAGTGCTCCAATATTCGCTCCAAACGTTGTTTGGTAAATGTAGCCGTAAAGGAATTCTGCTTCAATGAAGCCTTTTTCAGAATGAATTCCACATTATATCTTTTGCTCAAACTCTTCAATATATCTTCAAACGGAGTGTTCCTAAAAATCAAGCGTCCGTCCTTCCAACATGTTTCCACGTCTACATTGACTTCTTTCACAACGACCTTTTCCCGCACTATATCATAAATAACCTTTTGCCCCGGTATCATCATTACATTATTTCTCCTGCCGTTATTCACATAGGAGAAACTGACTTTACCCGAAACCAAAGTGGTCTGTACTGTCCTGCTCCCTTTGTAAGCCTCTACGTTGAACTCCGTTCCATGTACCACTATCTTGGAATTGTTCAGCGTGCCGACAATGAACTTCTTTTCATCTTTTGCGACAGAAAAGAATGCTTCACCCACCAACTTCACTTCCCTTTTATCATCGGCAAATCGGGAAGGATAGCGCAACGACGACGACGAGTTCAGAACGACTTCCGTTCCATCCGGCAATTCGACAGAAGTAGTCATTCCCGGATTTGTCCTGACTTCCATCATATGTATCTCTTCTTTATCCTTGTCCCAATAAAGGATAGACCACGATACCATCAAAGGGATGAATAAAATGGCGGCCGCCCGTTGCATCCCTCTAAATAATACCTGATACCTATTGACCTTTTTCTGTTTCATCTTACGATGTACATCCTCCAAGGCCTTCTTTACATCCAGCCTGGATGAAATCTGCGCCATGTCCGCCGCCAGACCGAGTGTCTGAACCTGGCGGGCTGTCCTGCGGTTCTCTTCCGATGCTTCCAGCCACTCCTCTACCAGAGCAGTTTCATCCTCCGTTGTCTCTCCTTCATAATAGCTGAGAAGCAGGTTCTCCATTCCCTCTCTTTTTACCATAATTTTTATTGCTAGCTTTAATCTAAAGACAAACGGGTGAAAAGAACTCCTAAACAAAAAACTAAAAATATTTTATATACTTAGATTATAATAGGAAAAAAAGCTATTTTTGCCCAACAATAATGAACCCCCACCCTATGAGAAACATACCATTAGAAGATACATCTTTATTATCCGCCATACAAAAAGGAGATAGAAGTGCTTTTGATGTGTTATTTCAAAAGTACTATTCAGTGCTCTGCACCTACTGCTATCGTTTTGTCCGGCTGGAAGATGCAGAAGAGATTGTTCAGGACGTCATGCTATGGCTTTGGGAAAACCGAGAAAGACCCGTTATCGAATATTCGCTCAAGCAATATCTGTTCAAGGCTGTCTACCATCGTTGCATGACCCGGATTGCCCAAAATGAAGTGAAGCAACGGGCAGACACCGCTTACTATGAACGAATGTTCGCCATGCTGCAGGAGGTGGATATCTATCAAATCAACGAATTAAGCAAGCATATACAAAGGGCCATCAACGAACTGCCGCCTACTTATAGGGAAGCTTTCATCATGCATCGTTTCCAGAATCTGAGTTACAAGGAAGCTGCCGAACTACTCAACGTTTCCCCCAAAACGGTAGACTACCGCATTCAGCAGGCTTTGAAGATATTAAGGGTCAAGCTGAAAGATTATCTGCCACTGATATTGATGCACCTGCTCACCTCGCATTAAGACCATACACAAGCAGAACGTCCCCTATACCGTGCCGGCTACACACCGGGACTTAGCCCTAAAGAGTATAGGACTGAGAGGTCAAAACATCCGGATGTTTTACCCCAATACATGGGGATGTTTTCACCCAAAACACCCGGATGTATTACCCAAAAACATCCGGGTGTATTACCCAAAAACATCCGGGTGTTTTAATGGAAAGGATGCGGATGTTATGACCTCTCAGTATACGGGTCAGACCGGTTCAGTCCTGATGGGAGAGGCACTAAGTCCCTATACATCCCGTATTCATTAATTATTCTAAAAAAAGTTAGGGAAAACTCCGGGCCACCGGTCATATAAGCAAGAAGTACCCCTATTATTATCATAACCTCAAAATGCACGCAATGAGAAAACTGATTATCCTATTGTCGGCGCTGGTGTACGTCATCCATTCACAAGCGCAATTTTCAGTGACAGCCCATCAGGAAGGATGGGACAATATCCCTCCACAAGTACAAAAACCGGGATTTTCCTTTCAGCAATCCGTACTTGCCAATATGGACGGGGACGATGCCCTTGAAGAAGTAATGCTTTTCGGACGTGACAACGGGCACTACCCCACTTTCGACCTTTTCAAGGCCTACTATGCAATCGTAGACAACTATACCAAAGAAATACAATACATTTCCGACGAGATTTATGTCACCGACAAGTACAATCTCCTTGTAGAAGACCGCAACAAGGACGGCATCTCCGAGCTCTACATATCCTACTTCAAAGATGGAAAGTTCAGCGTAGACGAACAAGGTTACAATCTGCGCACCACACGCTGCTACGACCGTATAGAATGGAACCCTACTGGCAAAAACTTTAAATCTTCCGGAAAATGAAAACAAGACTGACACTTATCCTGGTACTCCTTATTTATATAGGAGCTGCCTCGCACACACACGCACAGCAAAAGAAAGTAATCAAAACCATGATGATAGCCGGGCAGGACGGCAGCCATTACTGGCAAGGCGCCTGCGAAGCCATGAAGCAGATATTGGAAAACAGCGGAATGTTCAAAGTGGACTTCGCCTTTACACCCGACTTTGGTGGAGACATCGCTACCTTCAAACCCGATTTCCACCAATATGATTTAATCGTCATCAACTACGGCGGAGCTACATGGACAGAGCCCGTACGCAAGAATTTCGAGAAATACGTTGCCGATGGAGGCGGTGTGGTAGTGATACATTCTTCCGTCGTCCCGATGGCCGACTGGAAAGAATACAACGAGATAATAGGCATGGGGGCTTGGGACGGACGCAACGAAAAGGACGGTCCGTATCTGTACTGGAAAGACGGACAATACGTCTACGACTACTCTCCGGGGTATGCCGGCTACCACGGCTTGCAGCACGAAACCGTCATAGAACACCGCGCCCCCCATCATCCTATCCTGCAAGGATTGCCTCCTCAATGGAAACACTTCAAGGACGAGATATATACCCGCCTACGCGGTCCGGTAAGAAACATGGAAATATTGGCAACCGCCTACGAACGCGGACGGCATGAACCGTTGATGTGGACAGTAAGCTACGGGAAAGGGCGCATATTCGTCGACCTCCTGGGGCACTGCGGCAACGACCCGAACATGACTTACTCCATGCGCTGCACCGGTTTCCAGGTGACTTTACTCCGGGGATGCGAATGGGCTGCCACCGGCGCCGTCACCCAAGAAGTTCCCGCAGATTTCCCACTGAAGGATACTTATACATTACGTCCGGAGTTCAAGGCTCCTTTTCATGCTTACCCTAAAACCAAACACTGAATACCATGAAATACATCATTCGAACACTGCTGCTGGCATGCTGCTGCATGCAGGCACAAGCACAAGCTCCGTGGAAACCCGATACGGAACTGGAGAAACAATTACAGCAAAGCAATCATGTGCACCGCATAATGAAAGCTAATCCCGCACACGCCGGACTGACGCGGTGGGAAAAGAAAGAGGTATTGAAAAGCAGGGTACTCCCTCTGGCCGAAGATTTCGGCGCTCTGCGCCATACCGGACCCGGAACCATACATGTAGACCGTAAAGTCACTGTCTCAGGCAAAGGAAGTGTCCGTCTGGACACTCCTGCCTCCTTGGGCAAGAAGAATCCAACAAACCGGAATTACGCCACCCCGGAGATTATCCGTCCCCTCGACCGGGAAGACTTGCGGGAATACAACCGCTTTTCCGTTTGGGTATATGTGGATGCACCGGGCGTTTATCTGACCTTTGCCGGATTCACCCTATACAATGAAGGGGAGAAAATCATGCCGACTCCCGGACGCTTTGAAGGACAACACTTCGAGACTGTCTATCCCAACAAATGGCAGCACATCATATGGGAGATACCGGACCTATACCGTGACTGTGTCACCGGCTTTTCGGTAAACATCATGCTGGCAGGTGCTCCTGCAGGAGCCAGCGAATGCATGAGCCTATACATAGACGACATGCGCATCGAAAAGGTAGAAGCGGAAAACAGCCGGGGATTCGACCTGCGAAAAGATGCAATGGCCTACTGCCACAGCGGATACAAGCCGGGAGCACGCAAGCAGGCTTTGGTGCAGCACATGCCGGAAAGGGCTTTCAGCCTGCACGATGCCGCCACGGGACAAACCGTTTATCAAGGTACGGCCAGTCCTCTGAATCAGGACAAGAAGCTGGACAAAGGATTTCTTGTACTGGACTTCAGCAGTTTCAATACGCCCGGACAATACTTCCTCTCCATCGGTGATGTACAATCAAAGCCTTTCCCCATCGGAAATGATGCCTACCTGTCTACCGCCTGGCACACGCTGAACTTCTTCTTTTCCGAACGTTGCGGTTTCGACCAGCCCGGCATTCATCAGGAATGCCATCAGGATGTATTCGCCTATCATCCCGACGGACGGAGCATGAGCATTGCCGGAGGATGGCACGATGCAGCCGACCTGACTCAAGGAACGGGAAATACAGCCGAATCGTGCATCGCCCTCCTCGAAATGGCCGGTGCCGTACAAGGCAAAGACAGTATCTTCTACGAACGCCTGCTGGAAGAGGCACGCTGGGGAGTGAACTGGATTCTGCGTACCCGCTTCGGTGACGGCTACCGACTGGGTGGACTGATTATCGGCATTTGGACAAAGAATATCCGTGGTGACAAAGACGACATGCAGACAGAAGCACGAAATACGCCTACGGACAATCTGAAAGCCGCTTCCAGTTGCGCACTCGCCGCCCCTCATTTTGAAAAGAAAGACCCAGTGTTTGCACGGTGGTGCCGGAACAGTGCCATTGAGGACTTCCAATTCGCCATCGACCTGCTGGATACACAAAGGACGGAACAGAACGAAACAGAACTTTATGCCCTTGCCACCGTCACAGCCATGCGTTTGTACCGCCTTACACAAGATGTTTACTATCTGGACTGGGCAACCCGGCTGGCACGTACCGTCATGGCGGGCCAACAGTTGGAAAAGCGTACCGACTGGAAAATCCCCCTGCGAGGTTTCTTCTATGAATCTTCCCGGAAAAAGCGTATTCTGGCCTATTATTACCAAAGCCAAGAGCACTTGATGGCCGAAGGACTCTCGATGCTACTGACAGATGCCCCCACCCATCTGGACGCCCCGTTGTGGCAGGCATCTTGTGAAGCCTATGCAGACTATCTACGCGGGGTTTCACAACTGATTGAGCCGTACGGCATACTGCCAAGCGCCGTATATGAAGTGAATAATACCGATTATAAAAATCTGTACCACGAAGGTGAGCAGGTAGGACTTCCCAGCCTGGAAGAATACAATGCGCAAGTGCGCAACGGTATCCCTCTCTCAAAGAATTTCTACCTGCGCCGTTTCCCCGTTGCCTACCAGTTCAGGGGATTCCACGCTGTTGTCATGGGCAAAGCCAAGGCTGCCTTTATCCTTGCACGCCTATTCAATGATAAAGCGTTAAGGGATATTGCAACCCGCCAGATAGAGTATATATTGGGCTACAACCCGTTTGCCATGAGTACCGTTTATGGAGACGGATATGACTACCCGCCACTTTACGGAGCCTATGCCGGAGATGTGGTGGGAGCTGTACCCGTAGGAATCGAAACATTCGAAAATGAGGACGAACCCTACTTCCCGATGCAAAATAACTGCACTTACAAGGAAATCTGGACACACACCACCGCACGCCTAATGTGGTGTGTAGCAGAACTGTTCAAATAAACAGTTCATTATACCGCTAAAAAAAGCTCCGGAGTTGAAGGTTCCGGAGCTTTTTCTCTGTTTTTATGTGACGGACAGTTATGCCTTTTTCAATGCTGCAATACTTTCCTTGAGAGATTTGATGATACTTTCAGCATCTGCCTGCTTCTTGCGTTCCATCTCAAGAACGGCGGCAGGAGCATTATTCACAAACTTCTCGTTACCCAGTTTCTTCAGCACACCCTGCAAGAATCCTTCCTTATGCTTCAGTTCGGCCTCCATACGGGCTATCTCGGCTTCCACGTCAATCATGTTACCCAAAGGTACGGCATATTCCGTAGTACCTACCATGAAGGAAGCAGCACCGTCGGCCTTGTTCTCCACCACATTGATGGACGAAAGGTTACACATTTTCGTAACAACCGCGTTGAACGCCACAACCGGATTCTCACCGATAACCTGCAACTCAAGTGCCTCTTTTTGGGCGATGTTCTTCTGCAAACGGATGGAACGGATATTGCTGATAACCTCTTTCACCACTTCAAACTCCCGGATGATATCCTCATCTACCAATGCCGACATTGACAACGGGCTTACCATCAAGCTCTCACCGTCTGTACGGTCGCAAAGATGCTGCCACAACTCCTCTGTAATAAATGGCATGAACGGATGGAGCAGATGCAACAAGTTATCAAAGAAACCGATAGTTGCTTCATACACTTTCCGGTTGATGGGCTGGCCGTATGCCGGTTTAATCATTTCCAGATACCAGGAAGAGAATTCGTCCCAGAACAGTTTGTAAACAGCCATCAGCGCTTCACTCAAACGGTACTTGCTGAACAAATCAGCCACTTCGGCAGCCACTTCATTCTGCTTGGCCTCAAACCAGCGTATTGCCAGTTCTGAAGCTTCCGGTACCGGAACTTCCGCACTGACTTCCCAACCTTTAATCAGACGGAAAGCGTTCCATATCTTATTATTGAAGTTACGTCCTTGCTCACACAGTGCATCGTCAAAGAGGATGTCATTGCCAGCAGGAGCTGAAAGCATCATGCCCATACGTACACCATCGGCACCGTATTTCTCAATCAAATCCAGCGGGTCGGGAGAATTACCCAACGACTTGGACATCTTACGTCCCAGCTTGTCACGGACAATACCCGTAAAATAAACATTCTGGAACGGCATCTTACCTTCATATTCATAGCCTGCCATAATCATACGGGCTACCCAGAAGAAGATAATGTCCGGACCGGTCACCAAGTCGCTGGTAGGATAATAGTAGTTTATCTCCTCGTTACCCGGATTGTTGATACCGTCAAACAAAGAGATGGGCCACAACCAGGAGGAGAACCAAGTATCCAGGCAGTCCTCATCCTGACGAAGGTCTTCCAGTTTAAGGTCTGCATTACCCGTTTTCTCTTTTGCCAATGCCAAGGCTTCTTCGGGAGTGGCAGCCACTACATAACCACCTTCCGGCAAAAAATAAGCAGGAATGCGATGCCCCCACCACAACTGGCGGCTGATACACCAGTCCTTGATATTTTCCAACCAGTTCTTGTACGTATTCTTATATTTGGCAGGATAGAACTTCAACTCATCATTCATCACCGGCGGCAAAGCCATGTCGGCAAAGTGCTGCATCTTCAAGAACCACTGCATGGAAAGTTTCGGTTCGATGGGCACGTTGGTACGTTCGGAGAAACCTACCTTGTTGGTATAGGCTTCCACTTTCTCCAACAGACCGGCAGCAGCCAGGTCCTTCTCAATCTGCTCGCGCACATCGAAACGGTCCATACCGATATACAAGCCGGCAGCTTCACTAAGCGTTCCGTTATCATTGAAGATGTCGATGCTCGGCAGATTGTACTTCTCACCCAGCATGTAGTCGTTCACATCGTGGGCAGGAGTTACCTTCAGACAACCGGTACCGAACTCTATATCTACGTAATCGTCCTCGATAACCGGAATAACACGTCCTACCAACGGAACAATCACCTTCTTACCCTTCAACCAGGTATTCTTGGGGTCATTCGGATTGATGCACATGGCTGTATCTCCCATGATGGTTTCAGGGCGGGTGGTAGCAACCACTGCATAACGTCCTTCGGGGTCACCTTCTACCATATACTTCAGATAGTACAGCTTGCTGTGCTCTTCTTTGTAGATTACTTCCTCGTCACTAAGAGCGGTCAGTGCCTTCGGGTCCCAGTTCACCATACGGACACCGCGGTAAATCAGACCTTTGTTATACAAGTCGACAAAGACCTTGAGCACGCTTTCACTGCGTTTCTCGTCCATAGTGAAAGCCGTACGGTCCCAATCGCAGGAAGCGCCCAGCTTGCGGAGCTGCTTCAAGATGATGCCGCCGTGTTCATCGGTCCATTCCCAGGCGTGCTTCAAGAACTCGTCGCGGGTAAGGTCCGTCTTCTTGATGCCTTGTGCGGCAAGCTTGTTCACCACCTTGGCCTCGGTAGCAATGGAAGCATGGTCGGTTCCCGGCACCCAGCAGGCATTCTTGCCTTCCATGCGGGCACGGCGTACCAGAATATCTTGTATGGTATTATTAAGCATGTGTCCCATGTGCAACACACCGGTGACGTTGGGGGGCGGGATGACGACGGTGTAAGGCTCACGACCATCGGGTTTCGAACTGAATAATTTGTGGTCCAACCAATACTGGTACCACTTTCCCTCCACGTCAGCGGGATTGTACTTACTTGCTAATTCCATGTTTTTAAATCTCTATAATTAATTTATTGCGAATAACGGGCGCAAAATTAATGAATTAAAATTTAAATATATATTTTTGTCCCTACAAAATGAGTCAGGAGTTAGTAGGAGTTAAAGGGAGTTATCGCCCTCCGGGCTTAGGAGTTAGAGGTCGATAGTCCTCTTAATGGTAGGTTGAAAATAAAAATGAGAGACAAATTGAAAATCCGGTATGTCGTATTAATCGTATTACTGTCTGTTGTATGGGCAACGCAGCTCATTCCAATATTGGGAGAAGTATATGCACAGTCTGTATATCCGGTGATTTCTCATTTCTTGTCCTCCTTTTCAAAACTCATGCCTTTTGCCATAGGCGACTTGTTTATTTTCCTCAGTGTACTCGGACTTCTTTTCAATCCAATCAGGGCACGCTATATCCAAAAGAAAAAGTGGAAACAGATTCTGCTGAACGAAATGGAATACTTGCTGTGGATATATGCATGGTTCTATCTGGCATGGGGACTGAACTACTCACAGAAAGATTTCTATGGCAGGACAAACATTCCTTATACTGCCTATACTCCCGAAATCTTTCAGTCATTTGTAGACAACTATATAGACAAGCTGAATGCTTCCTATACAGATGTCACCTCCATTGACGAACCATTGGTCTGCCGGGAAAGCGTACACGGATACAACCAAATCAGCGATACGCTGGGGATACATCGCCCTCCCCACTCCTCTCCGCGCGTGAAGACCATGCTTTTCACTCCGTTCATTTCCATGGTCGGTGTTACGGGAAGCATGGGACCTTTCTTCTGCGAATTCACGCTGAACGGCGATTTGCTTCCACCACAATATCCTGCTACTTATGCCCACGAGCTGGCACACTTTTTAGGCATCACCAGCGAGGCAGAAGCCAACTTCTACGCTTACCAGGTCTGCACCCGTTCGCAGGTGAAAGAGATTCGTTTCAGTGGGTATTTCTCCGTACTCCCACATGTGCTGGGCAATGCCCGCCGACTGATGAGCGAAGAAGAATACGCAGAACTTTTCAACCGGATACGTCCTGAAATCATAGAACTGGCCCAAAAGAACCAGCAATACTGGATGGAGAAATACAGTCCGCTCATCGGAGACATCCAGAACTTTATCTACGACTTGTACCTTAAAGGAAACAAGATTCAAAGCGGACGCAAGAACTATTCGGAAGTAATAGGCTTGCTTATCTCATACGAAGAATGGAAAAACTAAATTTCAAAATCATGCATACAAGAAAAGAACAGATGGAAGCCTTCGGCCGCTTCCTCGACATACTCGACGAGCTGCGCGAGAAATGTCCCTGGGACCGCAAGCAGACCAACGAAAGCCTGCGCCCCAATACCATCGAAGAGACTTATGAACTTTGTGACGCCCTGATACGCGATGACAAGAATGACATCTGCAAAGAGCTGGGCGATGTGCTGCTGCATGTGGCTTTTTATGCAAAGATAGGCTCCGAAACCGGTGATTTCGATATGAAAGACGTATGCGACCGTCTTTGTGAGAAACTTATTTTCCGCCATCCCCATGTCTTCGGCGATGTAAAGGCCGAAACCGCAGGCCAGGTTTCTGAAAACTGGGAACAGCTAAAATTGAAGGAAAAAGATGGGAACAAAACAGTGCTGAGCGGTGTACCCGCTGCCCTACCCTCGCTCATCAAGGCCTACCGCATCCAGGACAAGGCACGCAATGTAGGATTCGACTGGGAAGAACGCGAACAGGTGTGGGATAAGGTAAAAGAAGAAATCCGGGAGTTCCAGACAGAAGTCGACCACATGGATAAGGAAAAAGCTGAAGCTGAATTCGGCGATGTCATGTTCAGCCTCATCAACGCTGCCCGCCTCTACAAAATCAATCCGGACAATGCGCTGGAACAGACCAACCAGAAGTTCATCAACCGCTTCAACTATGTAGAAGCGCACAGCATCAAGGAGGGCAAAAACCTCCATGACATGACGCTGGAGGAGATGGATAAGCTATGGAACGAAGCGAAAGTACTGGAAAAAGAAGGGAAACAAGATGATTCTTCTAAAGGTATCTCTCATTAACAAAAGAAGGTTGCTCACATCATTGTGGCAACCTTCCTTATTTGTATTCATTCACTACTCATCTTTTCCCTTGCGGTCTTCGCTGGGGACTATCTCCATTCTTGTGCATACCTTTCAGCAGCTCACGGTGGAAACGCATTTCAGCCCTTTGCACCAGATAAATCTTTTTACAAGGCAATATTTTCTTGAACTTATCAAAGTAGGTCTTGTCCAACCGGTCAGAAGCGATACGGGCATCATATACACCTTCCATAATTTCCTCATACTGGGCTTCGGTTGTTTTTTCATCTTTCCCTTGTCGAAGCAACTTCCAAGCCTCGTCATTTAGCTGCTTTTTCCGGTCCTGCAATTCAAAATACAATGGGAAGAACTTGGCTGCCTCCTCACTCGTCAGTCCGGCTTTCTCCGTTATAAACGCTTTTTGTTTGGCACGAAACTCTTCAGGTGACAGATGCTGGTCACATCCATCGCTAGCCCAAAGCAGAGGCATAATGCCACATATCATAACCAATAAAACAATTAGTTTCTTCATTTTTAAATAGTTGAGTGTTGTTACCTTATTCTGCATCAGAGTCTGCCAAATAAACATACAATGAATAATCATCCAGCATGGAATTCTCTACAGCCATATTAATATATTCCATTTCTGTTTCCGTATCATCAGCAGCCATACGCTCTACAGATGGAGTATGCTCCGAAGAAGCTACACGGATAATCAATGCCGCACCTATAAACATGGCGGTCATATACAACCAAGGCCTTACCTTCTGCCACATTGTAGGCTCTGTCTGCACAGCAATGAGTTTCTCTTTTTCGGGAAGCCGGTTCATTACCTCTGAAGTAAGATTCTCAAAGTAGCCTTCAGGAACGCGGAAAGGATTTTCCGTCCCTATCTTTTTCTGTATTTTATCTTCTTCTTTCATAAGCTTTCTCCTTTCTGTTTAATTAGACATTGTTTTGTGGCAAAGGTTTAATACTCCTCACCCAAAAACTTTTCTATTTTCTTCACGGCATGGTGATAGGAAGCCTTCAAGGCACCTACGGAAGTACCAAATATATCGGACATCTCTTCGTATTTCATTTCCTGGTAATACTTCAGATTAAACACCATACGTTGTTTTTCCGGCAAGGCAAGCAAGGCTTTTTGCAAAGCCATCTCTGCTTTATCACCGGAGAAGTAAGGATCACTTTCAAGCTTTTGAAGTGCATCTGCCTCGGGGTCATCCAAAGAGACTGTGGAAGCAGCCCGTTGTTTGTTCAGAAAAGTGAGGCATTCATTCAAGGCTATGCGATAGAGCCAGGTAGAGAGTTTAGCCTCTGCCCTGAAATAATCTATATTAATCCATGCTTTAATGAAAGTATTCTGAAGTAAATCATTGGCATCTTCATGAGAGAGGACCATACGACGAATCTGCCAATACAACTGCTCGCTATATTGGGTAACAATCATCTCAAATCCCCGCTTTTGTGTGCTTTCTTCTTGTAGAAGAGCCAACACTTCGCGTTCATTATAGGAAGGGGTCATAAATTTCTATTCGCATTTGTTGTTTTAGACTGCCAAAGATACGAAAAGTTTAATTCATACCGATACACAAAGTGTTTCTTTGGCAAGCTGAGTATCCGGAAAAATAGCGGATGCTTCTTGAAGCAAGATATTTTCATCTTCGTATCGTGCCGAAAAATGTCCTATCAACAACTTCTTCACTTCAGCCTTCCTGGCTATTTCAGCCGCTTGTGCAGCAGTTGTATGAAATGTTTCTTTGGCACGTGGCGCATCCTCATTCGCAAATGTCGCCTCATGAAAAAGTAAATCAACCCCTTTTATCTGCTCCACGATAGAAGGAAGATAGATGGTATCCGAGCAATAAGCATAACTGCGGGACGGAGCAGAAGGACGGGTCAACAAGTTGTTGGAAACAGTTTTTCCCTCCGGTGTCACGTAATCGGCCCCATTCTTTATACGATTCAATTCGTATACCGGCACTTGGTAGAAATCGACCATTTCACGGATAATATGGTTAGGACGCCGCTTTTCTGCAAACAAAAAACCACAACACGGCATACGATGACGCAAAGGAATGGTAGTAACCGTCAACGAACGGTCTTCATAAATCTGCATCGGTTCTTTCGTATCAAACTCATGGAAAAGGATCTTGTACGTCATCTGCCTATTAAAAAAATCCAGCATAGGTGTCAGCAATGTTTCCAGCCCTTTTGGAGAATGGATATGCAACTCGGCTGTACGTCCTAAAAGGTTAAGTGTAGAAATCAGTCCTAATAAGCCAAAACAATGGTCTCCATGCAAGTGAGAGATAAAAATATGATTCAAACGTGAAAACTTCAGATGTGATTTACGGAACTGCAACTGCGCCCCTTCCCCACAATCAATCATAAACAACTTGTCGCGCACGTTCACAATTTGAGACGTAGGGAAATGACGCGTTGTGGGTAAAGCGGAACCACAACCAAGAATATGTAACTCAAATTTTTCCATTCCAAACCTTCCGAACTGATTTCTACTCCTTGATTTATAGAAGAGCCTTTATCTCTGAAACTCCAAAAGATATTTCAAAAGTTTCTCCGGATTTATTCCCTTTATACAGATAGCCCACCCCTTTATCACACTTCACACATACTTCCAAGAACATGCGCAAGGCTGGATCGGAGGAGTTCAAAGAGTTCTTCACATTTGCCTTCATCTGTTCGGCATTTTCCTTCAAAGCAGACATCTGTACTACAGATTCGTCAATCGTATAATGATAAAGCACCTTATCCGACTCGATTGTCAGTTTATTGAGCATAGTGGCTTCATCCACCTGCATCGGGCACGATACGTTGGTCATCTTCACTTGCTCTTCCAGTTTCTTCTTATCACTGCTTTCAGCAGTTGAACCACCATTCAATATATCTTTCAAGTCCTGAGTAGTCAGATAACATTCCACTTCGTTACCGGATGTCTTTCCTTTATATATGAACTTTATACCGGAATCAGTACCGACAACCAAATCCAGCATCTCTTTAATGGACCCTTGTGGATTACCGAACATAACAGTCACAGCAGACTTCATTGCATCAGGATTCTCTTTCAAAGCGTCTATATTGAGGAAACTTTCATTCATAAGCAGTACATATACCACATCCGACCCATCAAAAGTAATACTGGATATTTCGCCGGAAGCTCCCATATCCATGGGACATTGTTTGTTGGCTGCTGCGATAGCCAGCTTGAGTTTAGACTTCTGGCCGCATGCGGTTAGTAACATCAGCGACAGGCAAGTGAACAACACCATCTTCCCTGCATTTTTGAACATGTTTTTCATAATAAATGAAAATTAAATTATTGAATATTTCTATGATTGCAAAAGTAACCACCCTGCAAAGATAAACATTTATGGAAAAACCATCCTTAATTCCATAAAATTCTATTGACAAATCATAAAAAAGAAGGGCACTTGTTTGCGCAAGTACCCTTCCTTCATTTATAGAACGGAGTAATTATTTCTTTCCAGCTTCCATCTGTTCCTTCAAGGCAGCCAAAGCATCAATGTCACCCAGAGTAGTAGATGCAGCCTGGTTTTGGATAGCAGGAGCAACGTCTTCTCTCTTACCGGTTGACTTCTTAGTAGCAGCCTTCTTTTCAGCTCTTTCTTCTGCCTTTGCAGCATCTTCGAAGATACGGCTGTGAGAAAGGATGATACGCTTAGCGTCCTTGTTGAACTCAATTACCTTGAATTCAAGCTTCTCGTCCAACTGAGCTTGTGATCCGTCTTCCTTAACGAGGTGCTTCGGAGTAGCGAAGCCTTCTACACCATAAGGCAGAGCAACTACAGCACCCTTATCCAGCATTTCGATGATAGTACCTTCGTGTACAGAACCTACTGTAAATACAGTTTCGAATACATCCCAGGGATTTTCTTCGAGTTGCTTGTGGCCAAGGCTCAAGCGACGGTTTTCCTTGTCGATTTCCAGAACTTGTACGTCGATGTCTGCACCAATCTGAGTGAATTCAGACGGATGTTTAACCTTCTTCGTCCAAGACAGGTCAGAGATGTGAATCAAGCCGTCAACACCTTCTTCGATTTCAACGAATACACCGAAGTTAGTGAAGTTACGAACCTTTGCAGTGTGCTTGCTGCCGATAGGATACTTCTCTTCGATAGTTTCCCACGGGTCAGACTTCAGCTGCTTGATACCCAAAGACATCTTACGTTCTTCGCGGTCCAAAGTCAAGACTACTGCCTCTACTTCGTCACCTACCTTCATGAAGTCTTGTGCAGAACGCAAGTGTTGTGACCAAGACATTTCAGATACATGAATCAAACCTTCAACACCCGGAGCGATTTCGATGAATGCGCCGTAATCAGCCATAACAACAACTTTACCCTTCACGTGGTCGCCAACCTTCAGGTTAGCATCCAGTGCATCCCAAGGATGCGGAGTGAGTTGCTTCAAGCCGAGAGCGATACGCTTCTTCTCATCGTCGAAGTCAAGGATAACGACGTTGAGTTTCTGGTCGAGTTCAACCACTTCTTTCGGATCGCTAACACGGCCCCAAGAAAGGTCTGTGATGTGAATCAAACCGTCTACGCCACCCAGGTCGATAAATACACCATAGGAAGTGATATTCTTAACGGTACCTTCGAGAACTTGTCCTTTTTCGAGTTTACCGATGATTTCCTTCTTCTGTTGTTCCAGTTCGGCTTCGATAAGAGCCTTGTGGGAAACAACCACATTCTTGAATTCCTGGTTGATCTTAACAACCTTGAATTCCATAGTTTTGCCAACGAATACATCGTAGTCGCGGATAGGCTTCACGTCGATTTGAGAACCCGGCAAGAAAGCTTCGATGCCGAATACGTCTACAATCATACCACCCTTTGTGCGGCACTTGATGTAACCCTTGATAATTTCTTCGTTTTCCAAAGCTGCGTTTACGCGATCCCAAGAACGGGTAGCACGAGCTTTACGGTGAGACAGAACGAGCTGTCCTTTCTTGTCTTCCTGGTTTTCGATGTATACCTCAACAGTATCACCAACCTTCAGTTCAGGATTGTAACGGAATTCACTCATCGGAATGATACCGTCTGATTTGTAACCGATGTTCACAACTACTTCACGCTTGTTCATTGCGATTACGGTTCCATCAACTACCTCGCGGTCGTTAACCTTGTTCAACGTATTGTCATACGCCTTTTCCAGTTCTTCGTGGCTTGCACTGGCTACTGATTCGCCGTTCTCATAAGCATCCCAGTTGAAGTCTTCAATAGGAGCTACATTCTTTAAATTTTCCATTAATAAATAAATTGTTTAACTCGTTAATTAAGTGAGACTTTATGTTGACTCATTGTAAATCGGGCGCAAAGATAGAAGTATTTTCTTGAACTACAAAACAAAAAGCATTCAAAACAGCAGTGGAATAATCAATTAAAGAATAAAAAAAATGTTACCTTTGCATCGTTTCATTTATACATAATCTCAATAATTTATCATGAAAAAGATAATCGCATGCATTTCCATCATTTGCTATACATTATTATGTTATAGCCAAAATCAGACAACGGACAACAACTACCGTACGCAAAAGAACATTTCCTATCTTCATCCCGGCGAAAAGGACAGTTATAAGCTGGAGCGTTGTAAGCTCGACCTCCATTATCCTACTGATAAAAAAGGATTTGCCACTCTTATCTGGTTCCACGGCGGAGGACTGGAAGCCGGAGAAAAACATTTTCCGAAGGAGTTCCTGGAGCAAGGCTACGCCGTGATAGCCGTAAACTACCGACTCAGCCCGCGTGCCCAAAATCCTGCCTACACGGAAGATGCCGCAGAGGCCGTTGCTTGGACTTTCGAGAATATAGAAGAATTCGGAGGAGATAAAGACAAAATATACATAGCCGGTCATTCAGCCGGTGGTTATCTCTGTCTGATGCTCAATCTGGACAAGAGTTACCTGGCAAAGTGGAATATTGATGCCAACAGCCTGGCAGGCGCTTTCCCCATCAGCGGACAGACCACTACCCACTACACCATCCGCAAAGAACGCGGGCTGCCTTCCGACACTCCGATTATAGATAAATATGCTCCTTCCAATAACGTAAGAAAAGACGCTTCACCCATGATACTTATCACTGGCGACAAAGAGTTGGAGATGCTGGCACGCTATGAGGAAAACGCCCATTTGTATGCTCTCCTCAAAGCATTGGGACAAAAAACCACCCTCTATCAGATGGAGGGATTTGACCACGGTACGGTGGCCGCTCCCGCATGTACCTTGATAAACAGCTATATGAAGAAGGCAGGCAAGAAGTAACCACTACCCTTGCCTTTCTTTTACGTATGCCAATGCCGCTCCTATTGCTGTTCTATATTCAGCATAGGGCGGTATATGAAAATGTACATGATAGATGGCTTCCATTTTAGAAAACACCTCCCGGCACTGGGGCAGTTGGGTGAGATTTCCTATCAGAACGAAATCCTTGATAGGACTGTTCAAAGCTGACAGTACAGCAGCTCCTCCAATGGTTTGAAGTACCGTATAAATTATACCGCAGGCAATATCTTCTTGAGAAGCATTGCTATCTGCTTTCCCGAAAAGAGAGGCGGTAGCACTCACTGGCAAGTCAGGCAAAGCAGTGTTGCAAATATCACCTATCTGCAAGTTGACACGAGTTACATCCCCTTTCTCAGCCAACTCGGACACCTGATGAATATCATGAGTTTTCAACAGCAACCTCGATAATCCCTGCAAGGTACCTCCACCAATCCCCAAGCCGCCAATATGCTGCACCTTGTCTCCGTCTATTTTCACAAAAGAAGTGCCGGTACCCATGCTGACTACAATCAGTTGGTCTATATCCGTTGCATGTCTGGCTCCCAAACCATTGGCAATAAACTCATCCGTTTTGCGAGTAGGCAGTCCATATAGAGGGCTGTTGACAAATGCGCTTCCCACTCCCGTCAGCATCACCTGCTCCACATCGGCCAGCTGTATACCATTGTCATAAATATACTTACCGAATGCTCCGAATAAGGAAGTCACCGGGTCGGTAGCCGTAATAAACATTGGAGACTGTATCTGTTCTCCATTGATTCCAACGATTTTCGTGGTACTTCCACCCACATCTATTCCTATTACTATACCCATAGCTCCAAGTAATTTGCAGCAAAGTTACAAAAGAATCAATAATTGACAATTGATTAATGTGTCAATATGCTAATTGGCTGCGCCATGTTTATGCTGCGCCATCACGCCGCAGGTCATTGGCACATTATCACATTGGCACATTACTATCGGTTAAACAGCTCGAAGGTGAATTTGCAGCCTATTTCCTGATACTTCCAGTTGGCAAAGCTGGCAAACAAACCAAAGTCAAAGATATGCGTACCAATGCCATACCCCACTTCCAGATAAGGTTTCAAGTGAGGTACTACCAGTGCATTCAGATACAGACGTTCGTTCAATACATACTGGGTATATTTCATCAGATGGCGGAGCAGAAGGAAAGGTGCTTCGTATGTAAGGTGTCCACGGATATATTTGCGGGAAGAGTTATACCAACGTCCGTCAAGCAACTGGAACACCCCGCCAATATCATCGCTCCAACCCATAGGCAGATTGGAACGTCGCAAGTTGGCAAAGTCCACAAAGTACAGTTCCTTCTGATTGGTGAACTCTCCCCAACCAAAGCGCCAATAAACATCACGCATCAATCCCAAAGAAATCTGATGCTGCAAATCAATCTCCACACGCTCGTACGAACCGCTACTCTGCAATACCCCACTGATTCCCCTCTCCCAATCCACCGAAATGGAAGGGTACTTGGAATGAAGATTTACCTTGCGGTCACCGTTCATATAATAGTATTGTCCCGGAGTCCAGGACAAACGAACACGGGGGGCAAAACTATTATAAGTATGACGAAACTTATTCAGGATAGTCGGGTCAAAATTCGGAAAGAACGAAGAACCGCCGGAACTTGTGTTTGTCGCTGATTTCACCGATGGCATACTCGGATAGTTAAGTTCAAATCTGGAACGGTTCACTTCCGTACGTCTATGCATGGATATACCGATGTCCAACGACAAGCCGTTCACTATCTCCCAGCTATGGCGCAGATTCAGATACAAGTCCTTGAAATAATCCAGATGTATCTGGTTGAAATCAAAGATACTGTCGGGAATAGCTTTCAAGTCATCCAGCACATCACTACTATAAATCCGGTTACCATTACCAAATTCCAGATGAAATGCCGCACGCTTACGAGGCCAATAATCAAAATCAGACTTCACCCTCCAGTAAAATTCTTTCTCTTTAAAATTATAACCTATCCGGGGAACAATTCGCAGCAGGCGGTCGCCCTTGAATATACGGTTGTACTTGAATTCCTGCCGATACGAAATTCCATGTTTGCCGCTATAACTCAAAAGAAAAGGATTAATCAACGGCGAACAGCGTACACTTCCCAATTTATCAAGGTCTACCGTGTAGCGACTAATCAGAGCATCCCCAATCTGTCCCCAGAATTCCAGATTCTTATTGACCGGCTTCTTTTTCCGGATGAGTGTATCCCGACGCAAGAAAAAATCCTGATACAATGTTTCCTCGTGCGGGGTCAATGGAATGGGACGTAAAGTTTTAAAGTAGGCAGTATCACGCCGAAAAGCATTCGTATCCGTACGCAACGTGTATGAATCTGACAAGTCATATTTACTTTTCTTCACCGACTTCCGTATATCACTTCCAGGTGCTTTCTGAATGATGTTCTTATAATCGAGTACAGCTTCATAAGTACCATCTACCACATTTCCCAAAAAACGGAACGTTGCCTCCACATCATACTGCAACGGAAGAAATTCGTCCGAATCGCCCACATTACCCATCTTCACCAGATTATTGAACCGCACCATCTCATTACGTCCGGAAAAACGCATCTCGCGTACACTCCACACGTTATCACTCACAATCAGATAACCGCCCACCAGCTGAAAGCTTTTACTTTTCGGCATAAAACGGATTTTATACTGAAGGGCATGCCGTTCCCCCATCACCGTATCAATCCGATAAGTATAATATTTTTTGGCATTGGGTGCTAAAGGAGAGAGTAGCTTGTCATATAATAAGGTAGGAGAATAGATGTTGATGTGAAAATATTCCGGCAATCGTCCGTCCATTTCCCAAAACTCGGAAGCAGTGCCGACACTTGCCTTTACCTTCTGGTCATAGATGTCGGGAGCAGTAAAATGCAAATCGCTATAAGTTTCCATCATATATTCCCGCACCCCTTTCTTGGGCCGGAACATGGAAGGGATGTAGCGGAGAATATGATTCTTCTTACGGATATTCACCCAGCCCTTTATGTAAAGCTCAGCCTTGTAACTTTCAATAATACGTTCATAAAGGGGGGCAAAGAAGATGACTTTCTCCATGATGGAGTCTGCCGAACTCACATGTTTGTCAACCGGATAAGATACACGCTCCGCCCCTGCCTTCTGTACAAAAGAAAACAAGAAGCAAATCCAAATCCATATAAACAACAAACGTTTCAACCGCAATTTCTCCTTATAGAATCGGGACAAATATACGGAAGAATTCGTGTAATGCAAAAACATGTTCCATAAAGAAGCAGGGATGACACTTGTGACACCCTTTATTATAAAACATATGTTACGCGCGCGAGACAATAATACACAAGCACACATAGTTTGTGCGAGATAAATACGAACCTATATAAATTGTTATAAAAAGGGCGCCACAAGTGTCATGTACAGAATGATTCGTAATTGTGACACATGAAAATTACTAATCACGACGCACTAAGATTACTAATCGTGATGCGGAAAGATTACTAATCATGGCATGGAATAAACGTAAGCTTTGGGTCGTTTTTCCATAACAAGCAGGCTTTTTCAAGGGGTCTATTCTCAAAAAACACTAATATTTTCAAGAATACCCCCTAAAAAAGAGGGGGTAGTTCAGAAAAAACACGTATTTTTGCGCCCAACAACCAATAAAAGGAAAGACTTATATGTCAAAAATGCGATTTTTTGCTTTGCAAGAACTTGCCAATCGGCAACCTCTTGAAGTGACCACCCCTTCAAACAAACTGTCCGACTACTACGGCAGCCATGTCTTCGACCGTAAGAAAATGCAGGAATACCTGCCTCGTGAAGCCTACAAAGCCGTGACCGACGCCATCGAAAAAGGCACTCCCATCAACCGCGAAGTGGCGGACCTAATTGCCAACGGTATGAAAAGTTGGGCAAAATCCCTCAACGTCACCCACTACACGCACTGGTTTCAGCCCCTGACGGATGGAACAGCCGAAAAGCATGACGGCTTTATCGAATTCGGCGAAGGAACAGAAGTAATTGAACGTTTTTCCGGCAAACTGCTCATCCAGCAGGAACCGGATGCATCCTCTTTCCCCAACGGAGGTATCAGAAACACATTCGAAGCACGAGGATATACAGCCTGGGATGTTTCCTCACCCGCCTTTGTGGTAGATACCACGCTTTGTATCCCCACCATCTTCATCTCTTATACCGGCGAAGCGCTCGACTACAAGACTCCATTGCTCAAAGCCTTGGCAGCCGTAGACAAGGCGGCGACAGATGTATGCCAGTTGTTCGACAAGAATATCACACGTGTTTATACCAATTTAGGCTGGGAACAAGAATATTTCCTCGTCGACTCAGCACTGTACAATGCACGCCCGGATCTTTGTCTGACCGGACGTACCTTGATGGGACACTCCTCGGCCAAAGACCAGCAGCTGGAGGACCATTATTTCGGCTCCATCCCCCCACGTGTCACAGCTTTTATGAAAGAACTGGAAATCGAATGTCACAAACTGGGTATCCCGGTCAAGACCCGCCATAACGAAGTAGCTCCCAACCAGTTTGAACTGGCACCTATCTTTGAGAATGCCAACCTTGCCAACGACCACAACCAGCTTGTAATGGATTTGATGAAACGCATTGCCCGCAAGCATCACTTCGCCGTACTGCTTCACGAGAAACCCTACAACGGCGTAAATGGTTCCGGTAAACATAACAACTGGTCACTCTGCACCGATACAGGTGTCAACCTCTTTGCACCGGGCAAGAATCCGAAAGGAAACATGCTGTTCCTCACCTTCCTGGTGAACGTGCTGATGATGGTGTATAAAAACCAAAACCTGCTGCGGGCTTCCATCATGAGCGCCGGAAACAGCCATCGCCTGGGAGCCAACGAAGCACCTCCCGCCATTCTGTCCATCTTTCTGGGCAAACAGTTATCTTCCATCCTCGACGAGATAGCCCGCCAGATAAGCAACAGCAAGATGACGTCGGAAGAAAAAACGACACTGAAATTAGGCATCGGACGTATTCCTGAAATATTACTGGATACCACCGACCGCAACCGCACTTCCCCATTCGCCTTTACAGGTAACCGTTTTGAGTTCCGTGCCGCAGGTTCATCCGCCAACTGTGCTGCTGCCATGATTGCCATCAATGCAGCTATGGCCAACCAGCTGAACGAGTTCAAAGTTTCCATCGACAAACTGATGGAAGAAGGAGTCGGCAAGGATGAAGCCATCTTCCGCATTCTGAAAGAAACCATCCTTGCTTCCGAACCTATCCGCTTTGAGGGCGACGGCTACTCCGAACAATGGAAACAAGAAGCCGCCCGCCGTGGTCTGACCAATATCTGCCACGTTCCCGAAGCCTTGATGCACTATATGGACAACCAGTCCCGTTCCGTACTCATCGGCGAACGTATCTTCAACGAAACGGAGCTTGCCTGCCGCCTGGAAGTGGAACTGGAGAAATACACCATGAAGGTACAGATAGAAAGCCGTGTACTGGGCGACCTTGCCATCAACCACATTGTACCGACTGCTGTTATCTACCAAAACCGTCTGCTGGAAAACCTCCGCGGCTTGCGCGAGACTTTCTCTCCCGAAGAATACGAGGTTCTCAGTGCCGACCGGAAAGAACTTGTACGCGAAATATCCAAACGCGTAACCGCCATCAAGGTACAAGTACGCGAAATGACCGAAGCCCGCAAAGTGGCCAATCACATGGATAACTACAAAGACAAGGCTTTCGCTTACGAAGAAACCGTACGTCCTTATCTGGAAAGCATCCGTGATCACATCGACCACCTCGAGATGGAAATTGATGATGAAATCTGGCCGCTTCCGAAGTATAGGGAGTTGCTGTTCACAAAATAATGTGGCAATATGCCAATGTGCTAATGACCTGCGGCGTGAGAACACAGCATAAGCATAGCGCAGCCAATTAGCACATTGGCATATTGCCACATTAGCACATTGACATACATCTTTTTGTCACATTTGTGCAATATTTAATTTTTTCTTTTTACATTTGTGCTGTATAACACAGTTTTGCAGCAGTTATGGTAAAAGTAAACTTATCTGATATTAATGTTCCGGAGTTGATTGCAGATATATGGTCTCCCCTGAATGACGAACAACGGGAATTCCTCGCCAACCACTTCACACTCCAGAACTACAAAAAAAACGAAGTCATCCATTGCGAAGGCGAGACACCTACGCACTTGATGTGTCTGCTGAGTGGAAAGGTAAAAATCTATAAAGACGGAGTCGGTGGTAGAAGCCAGATTATCCGTATGATTAAACCTGTCGAATATTTCGGTTACCGCCCTTACTTTGCAAAAACAGACTATGTCACGGCAGCATCTGCATTCGAGCCGTCTCTTGTTTGCCAAATCCCCATGACTGCCTTGATGACTCTGCTCACACAAAACAACGACCTTGCCATGTTCTTCATCAAGCAATTGTCCGTTGACTTGGGCATTGCCGATGAACGTACCGTAAACCTGACGCAGAAACATATCCGCGGAAGACTCGCAGAATCCCTGCTGTTCCTCAAAGAAAGTTATGGTTTGGAGGAAGACGGCTCCACCTTGAGTATCTATCTCTCGCGTGAAGATCTGGCCAATTTGTCAAACATGACCACTTCCAACGCCATACGTACGCTGTCACAGTTTGCCACAGAACGGTTAATCACCATCGACGGGCGTAAAATCAAAATCATAGACGAAGAAAAGCTGAAGAAAATCAGCAAGATAGGATAAGGAATAAGTGACAAGGGATAAGCGATTAGGGGTTAGGGATTAGCATAATAAAAACACATTGTTGCCATCCTAATCCCTAATCGCTAATCACTAAATCAGTCCTTTCGCAGACAAATATCTTTCCGCTTCAATGGCTGCCTGGCAACCTGTTCCGGCGGCGGTGATGGCTTGACGATAGTGAGGATCAGCAACGTCTCCGGCGGCGAATACGCCCGGCACTTTCGTACGCGGTGTTCCCGGCTCGGTGACGATATAACCTACTTCGTCCGTATCTACATAAGGTTTGAAAATATCAGAGTTGGGCTTATGGCCGATAGCCAGGAAGAAACCGTCAATGGCCACATCATAGCGCTTCTCATCAGGTTCACCCACACGCTGTACCAAATGCACCCCTTCCACACCGTTTTCTCCAAACAAGCCTACGGCATTATGTTCGAACAGTACTTCAATCTTGTCATGCTTCATCACACGCTCCTGCATAATCTTGGAAGCGCGAAGATAAGGTTTGCGGACAATCAGATAAACCTTGGCAGCCAATCCGGCAAGGTAAACAGCTTCCTCGCAGGCAGTATCTCCACCCCCTACAACAGCTACCGTTTTCTTGCGGTAGAAGAAACCGTCACAAGTGGCACAAGCGCTGACACCCATTCCCGCATATTTCTTTTCATCCTCCAGCCCCAGATACTTCGCAGCGGCACCTGTAGCAATAATCAGCGTTTCAGCCTCAATCATCTTTTCGTCATCAATCGTAATTTTGTAAGGTGCTTCAGCAAGATTGGCTGCGGTAGCAACTCCATAACGCAAATCTGCACCAAAACGTTCGGCTTGCTTCCGCAGGTCTTCCATTAATTCCGGACCAGCGATACCTTGGGGATAACCGGGAAAGTTCTCCACATCAGTGGTGGTCGTTAACTGGCCACCGGGCTGCAATCCTGCATAAAGCACCGGTGAAAGATTGGCACGGCCTGCATAAATAGCGGCAGTATAGCCGGCAGGACCCGAACCGATAATCAGACATTTTACTTTTTCTGTTTCCATCATTATATTATTTACTATTTGACTATTTACAATTTACTATTTAGCGCATGTCGATGACTTCAGCTGTGGGATAGGCTTTTTTGTCAAAGACAAAGAAACTATCCGGATAGGATTGTCCTGTCTGGTAGCTATCAATAAGGATAGTAGTCATATACTTACTTCCTCGTGGTGCCAAGTGCACTTGATGCAGACGATACGTATCCTTTGTCACAAACAGATAGACACTTTCAGGGTCTTTCCTCTTGTCGGCAGCAGTCATGGTGATGTAATAAACAGACTTGTCCTGCTTACCACCGACACTGCTCAACTTCAATTTGTATCCCTGCTTGTAGAGGGACAACCAAGCATACGGATTAAGAGTCTGCAATTCCTCCTGTGTAGGTTCCGATACATTCACCTCATCTGCCGAAGCCACATAGCTCCACTGCGTATGTCCGTCAAACCAAGTCTTCATTCCCTCGGTCTCAACCACAAACTTCTCACCTTCCAGATAGAGAACTCCCGCATAAGAGCCCTGTTGTTCGTTCACGGTAAACGCCAGCTTCACCCCTCCCGCTTTCCGAAAGGCTTCGGCTGTACGCTCCAATATATTCTTGGCATCCGGTTGCTGTGCCGACATCGGCACAGCAAACAACAACAATAGCATGCCAAGTAAAAGCTTATCAAGTTTCATCATTCTATAAACAACCATTCCTTATTGCAAATTGTTTAACCGCATTTCCAGGTCGTTCTCATCTATACAGAACACCTCACGCGCCTTGCTGCCTTGCGCCGGTCCCACAATCCCCGCTTTCTCCAACTGGTCCATGATGCGGCCGGCACGATTATAACCGATGGCAAACTTACGCTGAATGAGCGACGTAGAACCCTGCTGGTGAATAACGACGAGACGGGCTGCATCCTCGAACAAAGGATCAAGACGCCCCATATCCACATCCCCCAAATCACCTCCTGCATTTTCATCCACATATTCGGGCAGATAAAAAGCGGTGGGGTAGCCCTGCTGGCGGGCGATGAACTTCGTAATCTCCGCCACTTCGGGGGTATCGATAAAGGCACACTGCACACGCACCGGGTCTGCTCCCTGCAGGAATAACATATCACCGCGGCCTATCAGCTGGTTGGCTCCCGGACGGTCGAGGATAGTACGCGAATCGACCATGGCCGATACACGGAAGGCAATACGCGCCGGGAAGTTGGCCTTAATCGTACCCGTAATGATATTTGTTGTCGGTCGCTGTGTAGCGATAATCATATGTATACCCACGGCACGCGCCAACTGGGCGATACGTGCGATGGGCAGTTCCACATCCTTACCGGCTGTCATAATCAAGTCACCGAACTCGTCGATAACGACTACGATATAAGGCATGAACTTATGCCCCTTTTCCGGATTCAGACGACGGTTGATGAACTTCTCGTTATACTCCTTGATATTGCGCACATGGGCAGCTTTCAGCAAGTCATAGCGAGTATCCATCTCCACACAGATGGAGTTCAAAGTCTGCACCACCTTCGTGACGTCCGTAATGATGGCATCTTCCCCGTCGGGTAATTTCGCGAGGAAGTGATGCTCAATTACGGAGTAGATGCTGAATTCTACTTTTTTGGGGTCTACCAGCACAAACTTCAGCTCTGCCGGATGCTTCTTATATAATAAGGAGGTGATGATGGCATTCAACCCCACGGACTTACCCTGACCGGTAGCACCGGCAACGAGCACGTGCGGCATCTTGCACAAATCCACCATAAACACTTCATTCGTAATCGTCTTACCCAGTGCGATGGGCAAGTCGTAAGTAGACTCCTGGAACTTCTTGCTGCCGATAATACTCTGACCGGATACAATCTTCGGATTGGAGTTGGGCACTTCGATACCAATCGTACCCTTTCCCGGAATGGGAGCGATGATACGGATGCCGAGCGCCGAAAGGCTGAGGGCAATATCATCTTCCAGACCGCGTATCTTCGAAATGCGGACGCCCTGCTCGGGAGTGATTTCATACAGTGTCACCGTAGGACCTACCGTCGCCTTAATGGTACTGATTTCTATACCGAAACTACGCAGAGTATTGATAATCTTATCCTTGTTCGCGTTCTGCTCTACCATGTCAATGGTCGGACCATTGTCATCGTAATGCTTCATCAAGTCTATTGTGGGGTAATGATAGTTTTCCAAATCCAGACGGGGATTGTACGGCTCCTTCTCCGTTCCCACATACTCCTCCTCTTCAGCCTTCTCAACCTGGAATGCCGGCTCCTTCTCTACCGGCTGTTCCCGAAAAGGGGGTACCGGCTCCGGTACAGGAGTCTCAAAAGTCATGGTAACGTCCTCATCCGCAGACTTGGCTGGCTTTACCTTTCCATCACTTCCACCCAAGTCAAGGGTGATTTCATTCTGCGGTTCGTCCTCTTCTTCCTCTGTAGCAACCTCCTCCTCCTTTTCAAGAACCTTTTCCGGCTCCGCAGCTTCCGGTGTCGGAGCAGTAGTCTTTTCCTTTGCACCCCAAGAGGTCTTGAACTCTTCCGGCGTTTCACCCTGCACACTTTCCGCCTTCTCCTTACGCTTCAAGAAGCTGAGACTAAACAATCTGCGCAACCAGATGACAGTCCGTGCACTCAGATAGATGAGGAAGCAGATGGCAGTTACCAACAATAGCAGCCATACTCCCGGCACACCGACTTGAGACACAAGCCAGTTGCTGACATTGTATCCGTGCATACCGCCCAGATAGAGGAAAGAGTCCTTGTACTGGTCTACAAACACAAAACCGAAAAATACCGAGAACCACACCAGCATCAACGAACAGCCGATGAACCACTTCCACAAGCGCACCACACGCACCCGCATCAGCTTCAATCCCGCCACAGCCAGGAACACGAGAATCAGGAAAGACGATACGCCGAAACAATCATTTATCAGATAGCTGGCCAACTGCGCACCGCGGCTACCGGCGTAGTTCTTCACCCCATTATTGGTGGAAATCAGCTCCTGCGCACTGCCTCCGTCAATGATGCTCTGGTCTGCCGCTCCCGTGAAAAAGAACGACGAAAAGGCGAGCAACAAATAAACCGAAAAGATTACCAGTACCAAGCCGATAACGAAATGAACAGTTTCACTTCTAAATAACGCTGCCACTTTCCCAAAAAACGAGAGTGACAGCTCCGTATCTTTAGCTGTTGAATTTTTCTTTGCCATATTTTTTAAATAACTATTGAGAATTGATTGCAAAAATAATAAAAACTATCCTTCTGCCGCGTTGTTTTCATTCTTTAATTTCTCGTCTGCCGATTATAGGTATTCCTAATCTACAACTGTAGTTTTATCGCATGTTTTACTTACATGCTTGCATGAAATGACATATCGCACTAATTTACAACAAATTGCGCCATGCAAGCAGACCTCATGCAAGCATGCAGGCAGATTTTGCCTACATGACGCAATCCATGCAAGCCCTATACGCATCAACCTACTCTTTTTCCTTCAAAAAATAAATCGGCTGTTTCTGCAACCCTTTGTTCACCAACACATTCTCCTCACAAAGACGACGAATCTGCCGCGTCGCAGTCGTGCGGGTCATGCCGCAAATCGACTGTACAACACTGCGGGTGATGAACTCATTCTTACGTAGATAGTTCACCACTTTTTGCTTCACCTCATCATCCGTCAGCCTCTTTTTCGTGAGATTCCGCAATTTCAGCGGCTTTACCTTCAATACTCCTATCTCACTGCGCAGCGCCTTGTCCGGTCTGAAAGTGATGTTTTTCAACTTCACCTTAGTACTTTTCCGCTTTGTCTCCAGTGTCACCGGTTCCGTGCAGGTCAGCGTGGGAACAAAGTAACCGATGCCGTCCAAATGTACCTGCCTGCCCTCCCCCAGCTCGCGTCCCACAAAATGCGACAAAGCATCGAGTACCGCCAGTACATCCGTCTCGGTCAGCGAGCAGTATTCTTGTATATGCCTGCGCAGCTCATCGGTCGTCGTGGAGCCGTTCAGTTTAATCCGGGGATGCAGGGTCAGTTCTTCCCCTTGTTTATCCTTCGTTTTCGGGTTTTCGTACCAATCAAATAAAATTGCCATATTCTTTCCTCCATTTTTAGATTCATTTCTGTTGCTGTCTGCAGGTTTCGCTCATGCAAAGTACCGGCTTTCATTAGGCAGAGCATGGGTCTTCCTTACGCAAAGAAGCGTTCTTCCTTCTGCTGAAAGCTTATCAAAAAAAGATGCGCACAGCTGTGGTTTACCTTCTTCATATTTGTGATACACCTTCTTCACAACTATGAGAAAGACATTCCACGACTGTGCGCAACTACAAACTACAGAGGCAAAGATAATGAAAAGCAGGGGGCTTGGCAAAGGAATGCTAATCTTTTTCAATAGCAAGCATTATTTTCCGAATAGAACACTTTACAGTCCCGATAAATCCACTTTATAAAAAGTCGGAGCAACATTGCTTTTCTCGAAGAACATCGCCATATAGATCGGGGCATAGATAATCTTACCTGCGACGCGCAGATTACCGTTGTTGAACACAACTGCTTCGGAGAAGTCGTATTCCTCGCAATCCATGATGTTGGACAAAGCGCGGTGTGTCTCGTAATCTTTACCTGATTTTACCTCAATAGGCAGTACCTTACCCTCAAGCTCAATAACAAAATCCAATTCACCGCGCTTCTTGTTGTTGTAATAGTAGGGAACAATGCCGTGAGCCACCAACTCCTGCGCTACGGCATTCTCGTAAATTGAACCGAAATTGATGTCCTTATCACCTTTTATAATCCGCATCTGAATGCCCTCGGCATATTGGCTGGCCAGCAGTCCGATATCACTTTGGAAGAGTTTGAACAGATTGCGTGAACGTGCAAGCAGGAGCGGCATTTTCGGCTCCTCCACATTATAGACGGGTAGCGCCACGCCCGCGTTCGTCAGCCATAAAAAACTGTTCTCGACCCGGTCGAACTTTGCGTGCTCATTCAATCGTTTCAGTATGAAGCGTTTGTTTTTAGCGTTTAGCTCAGGGGGAATAAGATTAAAAATCTCCTCGATGTAGAGTTTGTTATTAGGATCATACTGGGCGATGTCACGTTTGTACAGACGAATGATATCCTGCTGCACAGTCATCACCTCTTGCAGGTTGTTACTCTCGAGATATTTGCTCACGACCGCAGGCATACCGCCCACAACAAGATAGAGCCGGAACAGCTCCATAATTTTGCCGTGGACAAACTCATCGACGGCAGTGCGATTCCGCCATGCCTCATGCAATGCCCCGATAACGGCGTCATTTATACCCACACACGAAATAAACTCCTCGAAATCGAGTGGGAACATATCCTTTACACCCATGTAGCCAACCGGTTCCGAGCGCAGGTCTTTCAATTCTACGCCCAGCAACGAACCGCTCAAGATGTAACGATACGAACCGTCATCCACCAGAAACTTAATTGCCGTAACAATATCGGGACATTGCTGTACTTCGTCGAAAAAGACGAGCGTTTCACCCTTGATGAGCGGCACGGAGGTGATTGCCGATAGACGGAGCAGAATATCACCGCTGCTCTTTGCTCCCTTGAACAAATCCACCGCTTCGGGCATCTCGACGAAATTGACTTCAATGAAACTTTTAAACGTCTTACCGAACTGACGAATGGAATATGTCTTACCTATTTGTCGTGCTCCGGTAATAAGCAGGGCGTTACGGTTAGTTTCGTAGTAATTGCGAATGTAATCATCTATCTTTCTTTTTATCATAACCTATTCTTGTTTATTCGATTATTAAATGCAATAATCACACTATGCCTCTTTTCCATTGCAAATATAAAGGATTTATGCCACTTTTCCAAGATTTACGCCTACACAAATTGCCGTTTTTCCAATTTAGTAACAGTATCCAAATGCATGCTTTATATGCCCACCGAAGAGGAACTGCAGAACAAGATTGAAAGACAGAAAAACTTTTACCGGTTGCAGCACACGGAAAAATCAATAGAGTAACGACGTATGGTGAAAAGATTGGTTATAATGACGAACACTCAACAACACTAATATCAAGCATGAAGATAGCAATAAAAAACATCCCGTCACATAATTGGAAACATTTTGTATACAGAGAGACGGGAGCAATGCCCTATATTTGCAACCGGTCAATCAATCACCGGCCATGAAAAACAGGTAGTTTATGAGAAATTTCATTGTATTATGCTTATTGGCATGTCTGGCATCATGTACAGACAAAAAAGAATTCCAGACAATAAGAGAACGAATCGATTTATCAGGAAATTGGAACAGTTCATTAGGGAACTGCACATTGCCCGGTACGACGGATGAAAACAAGTTGGGAGACGGCAGGCATCCCACCAATGTAACCTCCCAGTTGACACGGACTTATCCCTACTCCGGCATCGTAGAATATGAAAAAGATGTTGAAATTCCCGTACAGATGGAAGGGAAACGCCTGATACTTTTCATGGAGCGTACAAAACCCAGCACTCTCTGGATAGATGGAGACAGTATAGGCACGTTGGGACATATCTATGCACCTCACTGCTATAGCCTGCCGGCCTTGGCACCCGGCAGCCACCATATAAAGATACGCATTGACAATTCCCCCAGCTCCGTACCAGCCGAAATCCAAAGCTCGCATGCCTGGACCGACGGCACACAAACCAACTGGAACGGTATTCTGGGCGATTTCTACATCGAAGCGACCCCACACACCTATCTCAAGCAGGTACAAGTCTACCCATCTGTAAAGGAGAAAAAGGCCCGCATCCATGCAAACATATACAGCGATTCAGAGCAATCGGGCATAGTGACCCTTTCTGCCAAGACGTGGAACACCCAACAAGAACACCAGTTGCCGGACATGGAAAAACAAGTCGGCTTGAGCAAAGGTGAAAATAAGATAGAACTGGTGCTCGACATGGGCAACCGGATGCAGACATGGAGCGAATTCCACCCCACACTTTATGCACTGAACGTGACCCTTGCCACAAACGAGGGTAAAGACAATATAATAACAGATTTCGGTATGCGCGACTTTGCCACCGAAGGTACTCAGTTCACCATAAACGGCTTCAAGACCTTCTTGCGCGGCAAACACGACGCTTGCGTATTCCCACTTACCGGATATGCGCCGATGGATGTAAAGTCCTGGCGAAAAGTTTTTCAGACAGCCAAGAGTTATGGCATCAACTACTACCGTTGCCATTCCTACACCCCGCCCCGCGCCGCTTTTGCCGCTGCCGACATCGAGGGTATCTATTTCCAAGCCGAGTTGCCTTTATGGGGAAGCATTTCACCGGACAACCATCGCTTGAATGACTTCTTGCTGAACGAAGCCTATATGACCCTCGACTACATGGGCAATCACCCCTCATTCACCATGTTGGGACTGGGCAACGAGTTGGGTGGCGACGTTGACCTGATGCGCAATTGGCTGGACGGATTCAGAAAACATGACAACCGCCATCTCTATTCGTTCGGTTCCAACAACTTCCTGGGTTGGGGAGGTGCCATAGACGGTGAAGATTATCTGACAACCTGCCGGGTAGGAGGAGGCGAAGGCTATACAACGCACGTACGCAGTTCATTTGCCTTTGTCGATGCCGAAAAGGGAGGTATCTTGAACAACACCCGTCCCAATACCCGTGCGGATTATACTGCTGCCATAGCGAAATCTCCCCGACCGGTCATCAGTCACGAAACCGGACAGTTCCAAATTTATCCCGACTACAAGGAGTTGGAGAAATACACCGGCGTATTGCATCCATATAACTTGGAGATATTCCGTGACCGGCTCAATGAAAATGGACTGCAGAACCAGATTGACGCATTCCATCAGGCCACCGGCCGGTTTGCCGTCGAATGCTACAAGGCTGATATTGAATACGGCCTGCGCACTGCCGGTTTAGGCGGATTCCAGATGCTCGACCTTCAAGACTTTCCCGGACAAGGCTCGGCACTGGTAGGCATTCTGGATGCTTTCATGGACAGCAAAGGCATTGTCACTCCCGAAACATTCCGCGGCTTTTGTGCTCCGGTGGTACCGCTGGCGCTTATGGACACCTACTGTTACAGCAACAAAGAAGAGCTGAACATAGGACTCGCCCTGACAAATTACGAAGAGCAACCATGGTCTGATGCATTATACTGGCGTCTGGAAAGCCTGAGTGACAGCGTAACTTTTGTTCGCGAAGGCAAAGTCCCCGCCCATGTAGAGCAAGGAAAAGTAATGCAGGTGGGCGAGTTGAAAAGCACCCTTACCGAAATAGACAAGCCTGCCCAATTGCGACTGACACTGACCACCGGGAATTATCATAACTATTATAACTTATGGGTATACCCCGACCGGACACCGGAAAGCGAAGCGGACATCTTCATCTGTCAGTCCTTGGATGACGAGGCGCGAAAGAGACTGAGCCAAGGAGGGAAGATACTGCTTATACCCGACCACAAAGCCATTGAAGAACAGAGTGTAGGTGGACTTTTTACTCCTGACTACTGGAACTATGCCATGTTCAAAAGCATTTCGGAAAACGCCGGCCGCGAAGTTTCGCCGGGCACCCTCTCCTTGCTGATGGACGAGAAACATCCCTTGTTCCGGCAGTTCCCCACCGAGTGCCATAGCAACTGGCAATGGTGGAGCATCGTACGCCATGCCCGCCCCTTTATTCTGAATGCTACGCGCCACGAATACAAGCCGCTTATCCAAGTAGTAGACAATGTGGAACGGAACCACAAGTTAGGCTTGCTGTTCGAATTTGCCGTAGACAACGGTAAGGTATTGGTTTGTATGAGCAATCTCGAAGCAATTCGCCACACTCCGGAAGGAGGTCAGCTGCGCAATGCCATTTTAAGCTATATGAAGTCGGCTGAGTTCTCTCCCACCGAGACGCTGACCTCACAGCAGTTGCAGCACATATTAACAACCGAGGTGAGGAAGCAAGACATTGTCGGCGTGAAAAACCAGTCGGATTACGACGTACAGCCGGAATAAAAAATAAGTATGAGAAGTTTCATCATAATTCCACTTTTCCTCGGCTGTCCCGTCATTTTTCAGTAGCTTTGCGGACTTTAATACAGCAAACAACCCATGAAACTTACCCTTATACGCACCGCTCGTGAAACCGGCAAAGAGACATTCAGCACATGGCCCAGCGACACCTTGATGGAGAAGATGAAAACCGAGAACAAAGCCGGACACATATCCGCCTTGCGCAGCCTCATTCCCCACATCACCGGAAGCAACGGACACTACCCCTGCATAGACAAACTGCCACGCATCTGCCCTGCCGCAGAATATGCCCGCAGCAAAGAGGGGGAAAGATACCTGAAAACCTACAACGGACTGGTACAGATTGAAGTCAACCACCTGGCCAATGCCGTGGAAGTGGAGCAAGTAAAGCGCCAGGCGGCCCTGCTGCCGCAAACTTTTGCCGCCTTTTGCGGAAGCAGCGGACGAAGCGTAAAAATATGGGTACTGTTTGCCACCCCCGACGGTTCGCGCCCCAGGCAGGAAGAAAAAATCAGGCTGTTTCATACCGCTGCCTACCGGCTCGCCGTAAACTGTTACCAGCCCCTGCTCCCCTACCCCATCACACTGAAAGAACCTGCCGTGGAGCAAAGCTGCCGCATGACGCTCGATGACCGTCCCTATTACAATCCGTCTGCCGTCCCTTTCTGTCTGGAACAGCCTTTGTCCGTGCCCGACGAGCCCACCTTCGGCCAACGGAAACAGACCGAAGCAAACCCGCTGATGCGCATTGCCCCCGGCTATCCGGCCTCCCAAACCTTCTCCATCCTCTTCGAAGCCGCCCTGAACCGTACCTTCGAAGAGCTGGAAAACTGGAAACGGGGCGATGACCTTCGCCCCCTGCTCTACCTGCTTGCCGGGCATTGCTACAAAGCCGGCATTCCCGAAGAAGAGGCAGTACGTCAAGTCATGATGCACTACTACCGCGAAGCGGATGAACAACTGGTGCGCATGACCCTGCACAACCTCTACCGCGAATGCAAAGGCTTCGGCACCCGCAGCAGCATGACCCGCGACCAAATCACCGCCTTCCGCCTGGAAGAATTCATGAACAGACGCTATGAGTTCCGCTGGAACACCGTGCTGGGAGAATTGGAATTCCGCCAACGGGACTCCATACACTTCCATTTCCGCCCTGCCGACCAGCGGGTAAGAAGCAGTATCGGACAGAATGCCCTGAAAGAAGGAATCAGCGTATGGGACAGAGATGTGGCACGCTACCTCAACTCGGACGCCATTCCCTTGTACAACCCCATCGAAGAATATCTGAACAGCACCGGACATTGGGACGGCAAGGACCGTATCCGCGCATTGGCCGACCTCGTCCCCTGCAACAATCCGTACTGGCGGGAACTCTTCTACCGCTGGTTTCTCAGCATGACGGCGCACTGGCAAAACATCGACCGTCAGCATGGAAACAACACGTCTCCCCTACTGGTCGGAGCCCAAGGCTATCGTAAAAGTACCTTCTGCCGCATCCTGCTGCCACCCGAACTGCGCTTCGGATATACCGACAGTATCGACTTCAAAAGCAAGCAGGACGCAGAGCGGAGCCTCGGCCGCTTTTTCCTGATAAACATCGACGAATTCGACCAAATCAGCGTCAATCAGCAAGGTTTTCTAAAGCATCTGCTGCAGAAACCCGTGGCAAACCTGCGCAAGCCTTACGGCACCGCCATCCAGGAAATAAGACGCTACGCCTCCTTTATAGCCACCAGCAACCAGAAAGACCTGCTGACAGACCCCAGCGGCAGCCGCCGTTTCATCTGCATCGAAGTCACCGGCCCCATCCATACCAATGTCACCATCAACTACCGGCAACTCTACGCACAAGCCATGGATGCCATAGCCAAAGGTGAACGCTACTGGCTGGACGATTCCGACGAAGCCATCTTGAAACAGACCAACCGGGAGTTTGAACAGCCCACACCGTTGGAACAGCTCTTCCTCTGCCACTTCCATCCCGCCGAAAATGAAGAGGAAGGAGACTGGATGACCCCTATGGAGATTCTCTCCTTCTTGCAAACCAAGACCAAAGACCGGCTGTCCATCAATAAAGTGGCTCTGTTCGGACGTGCACTCCACAAACTGGGCATCAGCAGCCGCCGGAAGACAAGAGGAACAGAATATCATGTAGTGAAAAAAGAATAATCCTGCCAATTAATTTGCTTCTACTTTCGGTTTGCGCTATCTTTGCGTTTCAAATCAAGAAGATATGAAAAAAGAAAGTCAAGTGATATTCGACCGGAATGCCGTAGAGTTTGTGACCGTAGCCGCCGAGTTTTGTAAGTTTCTGGAACAAGCGGAAGGGGTGAAACGTTCTGCGTTCGTCGATACCTCCTTAAAAATACTTCCGCTGCTCTACCTGAAGGCCTCCATGCTGCCCGAGTGCGAAACCATAGGAGACGAGGCGCCGGAAACATTCGTCACCGAAGAGACCTATGAGGTACTCCGCATGAACCTCGCCAATATCCTGGCCGAGAAAGACGACTACCTGGACGTATTCGTATCCGACATGAAGTATAGTGACCAGCCCATCACCAGGAACATTTCCGAAGACTTGGCCGACATATACCAGGACATCAAGGACTTTATCTTCGTATTCCAGCTGGGTTTCAACGAGACGATGAACGATTCGCTTGCCATCTGCCAGGAAAACTTCCGCCTCCATTGGGGACAAAAGCTTGTCAACACCCTGCGTGCCCTGCACGAGGTGAAGTATGCGCAAGGCGAGGATGAAGAGGAGGAAACCGCAGACTTTGAATATTAAATTATGGTTATCAAAAGAACAATAGATAAAGAAACAGTGAAAGACCTGCCCAAAGCCGCCTTTCCGGGACAGATACATGTCGTACAGACACCGTGGGAAGCGGAGAAGGCAGTCGCCTATCTGAAGTCCTGCCCGTTGCTGGGCATAGACAGCGAAACCCGTCCATCGTTCACAAAAGGACAGATACACAAGGTGGCCCTGCTGCAGATTTCCTCAGAGGAACATTGCTTTCTGTTCCGCCTCAACCTGACGGGACTGACTCTGCCGGTTATCACATTGCTGGAAAACCCAAGTGTAACGAAAGTAGGCCTTTCCTTGCGGGATGACTTCATGATGCTGCACAAACGCGCGCCCTTCGAACAGCATGCCTGCATCGAATTGCAGGAATATGTCCGCGCTTTCGGCATCCAGGACAAAAGCCTGCAGAAGATATACGCCATCCTCTTCGGGGAAAAGATTTCGAAAAGCCAGCGCCTTTCCAACTGGGAAGCCGAAACCTTGACCGAACCGCAGAAACTGTATGCCGCCACCGATGCCTGGGCATGCCTCAACATCTACAACAGGCTGCAAGAACTGAAACGGACAGGAGATTTTGAAATAGAAACTAATAGTAATGTGCTAATGTGATGCACATTACCACATTAATCACATTAGCACATTATATATATGTACAAAGTATACCTTAAACCCAATAAAGAGGAGTCATTAAAGCGTTTTCACCCGTGGGTGTTTTCCGGCGCCATCGCACATTTCGACGGAGAACCCGAAGAAGGGGAAGTAGTTGAAATCTATACATCCAAAAAGGAATTCATAGCCAAAGGGCATTTTCAGATTGGCTGTATCGCCGTACGCGTACTGACCTTCCGCCAAGACGAAGAAATCAATGCGGACTTCTGGAAACGCAAACTCAGCATAGCATACGACATGCGCCGCAGTATCGGCATAGCCGGAAACCCGACAAACAACACCTATCGCCTGGTGCACGGGGAGGGAGACAACCTGCCGGGGCTGGTTATCGACATTTATGCCCGCACCGCAGTGATGCAGGCACATTCTGCCGGCATGCACCTCGACCGCATGGCCATTGCCGATGCCCTTACCGAAGTGATGGGCAGCCAGATTGACAATATCTATTACAAATCGGAGACGACCCTTCCCTTCAAGGCCGACCTCTATCCGGAGAATGGTTTCCTGAAAGGCGGCAGCACAGACAATGTAGCCATGGAGTACGGCCTGAAGTTCCACATCGACTGGCTGAAAGGTCAAAAGACCGGTTTCTTCGTAGACCAACGCGAGAACCGTTCGCTACTGGAACGTTATGCCAAAGGCCGCAGCGTACTGAATATGTTCTGCTATACCGGCGGCTTCTCCGTATATGCCATGCGTGGAGACGCCAAACTGGTGCATTCCGTGGACAGCTCCGCCAAGGCCATCGACTTGACCAACAAGAACATAGAACTGAACTTCCCGGGTGACACCCGCCATGCCGCCTATGCAGAAGATGCCTTCAAATACCTTGACCGCATGGGCGACCAATACGACCTGATAGTTCTTGACCCTCCTGCTTTTGCCAAGCACCGCGATGCCCTGCGCAATGCCCTGCAAGGCTACCGCAAACTGAACGTCAAGGCTTTCGAGAAAATCAAGCCCGGCGGCATCCTCTTCACATTCTCGTGTTCGCAAGCCGTCAGCAAAGAAAACTTCCGCACCGCCGTGTTCACAGCCGCTGCCATGTCCGGCCGCAGCGTACGCATCCTGCACCAACTGACGCAACCTGCCGACCACCCGGTCAGCATCTATCATCCGGAAGGGGAATACCTGAAAGGACTGGTTCTATATGTAGAATAAAGGAAAAAGCAGGCTTTGTTAGCCTGCTTTTCTTAAATAGAGTTAATAAAAAGCAGAAATACGCCAAAACAGCATGTTATATAACATAAACCGTGTATATTTGCACTGTGTTTTTCATGGTATTAGATTTAAGGTTAATAAAGATTGGGTGTCTGGGATAGATACCCTTCTTTTTTTATAATACATTCCTTCCCAAAACCCATCCCTCATTAATCTCTTTCGTTGAAGAAAAAGCCGTACAGAACTTGTTTTTCTCCTAGTCTCATTGTACATTTGCATCTATTACATAATTCAAAACATAAAAAGCTAATATTATGAGCATCAAATTCCGACTCACTGCCATGCAATTCCTGCAATTCTTCGTTTGGGGAGCATGGCTGATTTCATTAGGTGGTTACATGGGCGGTACGTTACATTTTGAAGGCGGACAAATCGGAGCAATCTTTGCAACCATGGGTATAGCCTCACTGATAATGCCCGGACTGACCGGTATCATCGCCGACAAATGGATAAACGCCGAACGCCTTTATGGCATACTCCACCTCATCGGTGCCGGTGCTCTGATTTATGCTTCAACTGCCACCACATACAACCACATGTACTGGGCCATGCTGCTCAACATGCTTGTTTACATGCCTACACTATCTCTGGCCAACACCGTATCCTACAATGCATTGGAAAAATATAAGATGGATTTGATAAAAGACTTCCCTCCCATCCGTGTATGGGGAACGGTAGGCTTTATCTGTGCCATGTGGGCTGTGGACCTCACCGGGTTCAAGGCAAGTTCGGCACAGCTCTATGTGGCAGCCATATCGGCAGCCATGCTGGGACTTTATGCTTTCACTTTGCCAGCCTGCCCCCCCATGCGCAGCGAAGGAAAAACGATGCTCTCCGCTTTCGGACTGGACGCACTGGTGCTGTTCAAGCGCAAGAAGATGGCTATCTTCTTCTTGTTCTCCATGCTGCTGGGAGCCGCCCTTCAAATAACAAACACATACGGCGACCTTTTCCTGGGTTCGTTTGCTTCCATACCCGAATATGCAGATTCGTTCGGTGTAAAACACTCCGTCATCCTGCTCTCCATCTCGCAAATGAGTGAGACGCTGTTTATCCTTGCCATCCCCTTCTTCCTGAAACATTTCGGAATCAAGCGTGTTATGTTAATAAGTATGTTTGCATGGGTATTCCGTTTCGGGCTCTTTGCCCTCGGAGACCCGGGAAGCGGACTCTGGATGCTCATTCTCTCGATGATTGTCTACGGCATGGCATTTGACTTTTTCAATGTATCGGGCTCGCTGTTTACAGAAATGGAGGCACATCCCAGTATCCGTGCCAGCGCACAAGGCTTGTTCTTCATGATGACGAACGGTGTGGGAGCCATCATCGGAGGTTATGCCAGCGGAGCCGTGGTGGATGCCTTCTCGGTATATGCCGAAGGCGGAGGACTGGTAAGCCGCGACTGGACACCGGTATGGCTTATCTTTGCAGGATATGCTTTAGTCATTGGTCTGCTATTTGGAATGGTGTTCCGCTATAAACATAATCCGGAAAAAATAGAGAAAAACTGATTGAGAGTCAGGTTGATTTAATAGGTATGAATAAGAAAAAGATAGAACTACAAGTACTAAACATTTCCAACAGCCAGGCGCAAGCGGGTGCCTATGCCCTGGTACTGGGTGAAGCGGGTGGCAAACGCCAGCTTCCGATTATTATAGGTGCCACCGAAGCACAAGCTATGGTCATCGAGATGAAAGGTATTGTACCGCCCCGTCCGCTGACCCATAACCTATTTGCTTCCGTTCTTGAGGTGCTGGGTGTAAAACTGATGCGTATTCTTATCTATAAAGTAGACAACGGAGTATTCTACTCCTACCTTTACATGAAAGCCGAAGAGACTATTCTCCGGATTGATGCCCGTACCAGCGATGCCGTCGCCCTGGCATTGCGCATGAATGCTCCTATCTTTGTCTACGAAGAGATTCTCGAAACAGAATGTCTGAAAACCGGCGAAAGCACCACCGACCCTATGGGAGGCAGCGAGCCGGACAAAGACGAACTGTTGCAGGAAGACACAATAGGCATATTGAAAACAGCCCTGCAGAAAGCAATCGAAGAAGAGGATTACGAACGAGCCGCACAGATAAGAGACCAAATCAACCAACTCAAAAACAATTTGTAACATGCACGTATTCTATACTCCCGACATACAGACCCACGCAGAACTGCCCGAAGAGGAAGCAGCACATGCCGTACGGGTCTTACGCCTGCAAGCAGGCGACGAGGTTATGCTGACAGACGGAAAGGGCTGCTTCTATCGCGCCGAAATCAGTACGGCTACCAACAAACGCTGCCTGGTGAATATTCTGGAAACCCTTCCGCAAGCCCCCTTGTGGAAAGGTCATCTGCACATTGCCATGGCACCTACCAAGAACATGGACCGTACAGAGTGGTTTGCCGAGAAAGCGACGGAAATAGGGTTTGATGAACTGACATTCCTGAACTGCCGTTTCTCGGAACGGAAAGTCATCAAGACGGAGCGCATTTCCAAAATACTGGTTTCCGCCATCAAACAGTCGCTCAAAGCACGCCTGCCCCAACTGAATGAGATGACAGACTTCAACAAGTTCATCACACAGCCTTTTCCGGGCCAGAAATTCATTGCTCACTGTTATGAAGGCGAAAAACCGCTTTTGAAGGATATGGTACATCCCGGAGAGGATGCCCTCGTACTAATCGGTCCTGAAGGAGACTTCAGCGAAGAGGAAGTCCGGAAGGCGGCGGAAAACGGGTTTATCCCCATCAGCCTGGGAAAATCAAGGCTGCGCACAGAGACGGCGGCACTGGTTGCCTGCCACATCCTCAACTTACAGAATCAATGATACTCACTAAAACAAAAACTATATGAAAAAGAACCTATTCTTCCACTTCTCAGTACTGGCAATGCTCATCGTGCTGATAAGCGCTTGTTCGTCCAAAAAGTCGGAATATACCAATGTGATTCCCTCCGATGCCTCGCAAGTCATCGCTGTCAATTTAAAATCATTGGCAGACAAGGCCGGTACCAAAGATAAAGAGACTAAAGAAGCACTGCAAAAGCTGACAGATGCCTTGAAAAGCGATATGAATGCAGCCACTTTCCAACAAATGGAGGCTGTACTGAAAGACCCTGCCAAATCGGGAGTGGACGTTCATGCGCCCATCTATATCTTCAATGCTCCCTCGTTCCCCTACACAACAATGGTAGCCAAGGTTCAGAACGAGGATGACTTGCTGAAACTACTGGAAGTTACGGAGAAAGAACAGATAAGCAGCCACGTGGCAGAAGCGGACGGTTACAGCTTTGTACAAATCAACAAGCAGGCACTGCTCGCTTTCACTCCTACCACGCTTATGGTGGTGAACTACACCGGCACATCGCAACTGGAAAAAGTCAAGGAGGGAATTCCCGCCCTACTGAAACAGACGGAAGAAAACAGTATCAACAGCAATACTGCTTTCAAGAAGATGCAAAAGCAGAACGGAGACATTAACATGCTCATTACTCCCTCCAGTCTGCTGAGTGCCTATGCCAATCCGCTGAATTACGGAATATCCAAGAGTATTGATTTGAAAGACTTGAAGATGCTGGGAAGCCTCTCTTTCGAAAAAGGAAAAATTGAGCTGAAGATAGATAACTATACAGAGAATGCAGAACTGAAAGCCCTCTTCGAAAAGCAGGCCAAAAGCACTTGCCCCATCGAAAACACATTCCTGAAATATTTCCCCAAATCTACGCTGGCGCTGTTCAGCATAGGTATCAATGGAGAAAAGTTCTACAATGTGCTGCAAGAGAATGAGCAGTTCCGCAACGATTTCTCCATTACCAAAGCTGCCGAAGTGAAGGACTTGTTCAGTGCTTTCCAAAATGACCTGACCGTAGGACTTATCAATGTAACCATGAACAGCAACCCCTCTTTCCTGGCCTATGCCAGCGTAAAGAATGATGCTCCAATGAAAGCCCTTTATGAGAAAAAGTCCGAACTGGGACTGAAACGCGGCGAAGACATCGTGAAACTGAATGAGAATGAATATGTCTATAAATCACGCGCTATCAACATATTCTTCGGTATACGAGACAAACAGATGTACGCCACCAATGACGAACTGCTGTATAAAAACGTCTGCAAGGCTGTTGACCCGTCTGTTAAAGAAACGAACTTCGCTTCCGGTCTGAAAGGCAAGCGCACAGCCTTTGTCATCAATGCGGAAGCCGTACTCGATCTGCCCGTCGTAAAAATGCTGGCCGAATTTGGCGGACAAGAATATAGTACCTATTACTCACTGCTCGGCAATATCTCATATCTGGAAGCCGTTGGCAACGAGGATAAGGCAACCGTCACCCTGCAACTGAAGAACAAGGATGTAAATGCGTTGAAACAGATTGTGGACTTCATCAAACAGTTTGCGGGAATGTAATTTAAGGATTAGAGATTAAGGATTAATACCACTCATGAATAGGATTCACCTACGGCAAACACTACCTCAAGTGTTTGCCGACCGTGATGCCATTACCTCAGACGTATGGCATCGGGACATTACGTTCCACAAAGGGAAACGTTATCTCATAGAAGCCGCTTCGGGCACCGGAAAATCATCGCTCTGCAGCTATATTTACGGCTATCGGCACGATTATCAGGGAATCATCAACTTTGATGAACGCAATATCCGTTCACTCTCCGTCAATGACTGGATAGATATACGCAAACACTCTCTCAGCATTCTTTTTCAGGAGTTGCGTATCTTTCCCGAACTTACCGCCATCGAGAACATACAACTGAAGAACCGGCTTACCAATTTCAAAAAAAGGAAAGAAGTCCTTACCCTCTTCGAAGCCATCGGCATTGCCGACAAGGTAAACGAAAAAGCCGGAAAGCTATCTTTCGGCCAGCAACAAAGAGTCGCCTTTATCCGCAGCCTCTGCCAGCCTTTCGACTTCATCTTCCTGGACGAACCCATCAGCCATCTGGATGACGAGAACGGAACAATCATGGGCAGACTGCTGACAGAAGAAGCCAGCCGCCAAGAAGCGGGAATCATAGTGACTTCCATAGGTAAGCATCTGGAACTAGAGTATGACGAAATTTATCAATTATAAATGTGTTAATGTGCTAATATGCCAATGTGCTAATAACCTGCGGCGTGACAGCACAATGTAAATACAGCGCAGCCCATTGGCATATTAGCACATTAACCACATTAGCACATTAAAATAATATGAACCGACTTGTTTGGAAACTTCTCCGCCAGCACATCAGTGTCGGACAGTTGGCAGGCTTTTTCCTCGCCAACCTCTTCGGCATGATGATTGTATTGCTGAGCGTGCAATTCTATCGTGACGTCCTTCCCGTTTTTACGGAAGGGGACAGTTTCATGAAGAAGGATTATATCATTGCTACCAAGAAAATCAGTACTCTGGGCAGCTTTGCCGGGAAAAGCAATACCTTTTCCAAAGATGAGATAAAAGATCTGAAAGCCCAACCTTTCACCAAAGCGGTAGGCGCGTTCACTCCTTCCTTGTTCAAAGTCTCTGCCGGACTCGGTATGCAGGAAGCCGGTATCCGCTTGTCGACAGAGATGTTTTTCGAGTCTGTACCCGACGAATATGTGGATGTCAGTCTGGACAAATGGCATTTTGAAGAAGATATCCGGGTAATTCCCATCATCGTTCCGCGCAATTATCTGAACCTCTATAACTTTGGCTTTGCACAAAGCCGGAGTCTGCCGAAACTCTCCGAAGGTTTGATGAGTCTGGTACAGATGGATATCATGATGCGGGGCAACGGACGTGTGGAACAATATAAAGGCAACATTGTAGGATTCTCCAACCGGCTGAATACCATTCTCGTTCCCCAATCCTTCATGGACTGGGCCAACAAGAATTTTGCACCGGAGAAAGAAGCTGAACCGTCCCGACTTATTGTGGAAGTGAAGAATCCTACCGACACAGCCATCACCGACTATTTCCAGCAAAAGAATTACGAAACCGAAGGCAACAATCTGGATGCCGGAAAGACAACTTATTTCCTGCGCCTCATTACAGCTATTGTCATGGGAGTAGGACTGTTCATCAGCATTCTGTCATTCTACATCCTGATGCTGAGCATCTTCCTGCTTCTCCAAAAGAATACGGTAAAACTGGAAAACCTGCTGCTGATAGGATATAGCCCGACGCGGGTAGCCACGCCTTATTATATACTGACAGTAGGGCTGAATGTACTGGTACTGCTCCTCGCCATCGGTTGTGTGATATGGGTACGCAGTTACTATATAGAAGTAGTCCAAAACCTCTTCCCGCAACTGGAGAGCGGTTCACTGCTTCCATGTATATTGACCGGTTGCCTATTATTTTTTGCTGTATCACTGCTGAATATTTTGGCAATAGGCAAAAAAATTATCAGTATCTGGAAAGGGGGAAAATAAAGATGGGAAAAATCCATCCAACAGATATAAAGTTCATGGTATTGTTGGTATTATGCCTCAGCATGGCATTTCCCAGCTCTGCCAATAACTTTCTATTCACTACCATTGACACCTCGCACGGTCTGAGTGATAACCAGATACGCTATATCCTCCAACTTCCGGACGGAAGAATGGTATTTACCACCACCCGGAACGTCAATCTGTATGATGGAGCCAACTTCACCTCCCTGCAGCCCACCCCCGAAGATATATATCCGCTGAAACAATACAAGGGCTTCTACCATGTCTATCTGAGCGGCGATTCCCTCTTGTGGATAAAGGATTACCAACGGCTGATGTGCATCAATCTCCATAACGAGCGATACATTGCCAACCTGGACTCCGTCTTTCAACAGAAAGGCATGCAGCATCCCATAGAGGATTTGTTTGCGGACGAACGGGGGCTTGTCTGGGTAATCAGCCATGGCGAGCTGTTACAGCCGGAACTTTCCTTCCGATTGAAACTGCCTGAAGACCGGGGAACGATACAAGACCTGACTGCAGACGACGAATCGCTGTATCTGTTCCATGACACAGGAGAAATCGTATGCTATGATGTAAAAAACGGAAAGCAACAGTATGACATTGCCGCATATCCCCGGACGGAACAAGAGAAGTTCCAAAACACCTCCCTCATACTCAGAGGAAAAAACGGGTTCTATCAACTGCGCAACGGCTCTAAAGGAGGATTTTTCCATTTCGACCTCCATAAGCGAGCATGGGAGAAGCTGATGGAAACAGACTATACCCTCAATACACTGATGATTTCCGCGGATGAGAAAGCATACATCAGCTGCATCCGTGGTTTTTGGATTATCGACCCTAAAAAGGGGACACGCCACTATATGCCCACCTTGAGGACCCGAAAGGGCAACGTCCTTGCCACAGAAATCAGTACGATTTTCCAAGACCAACAAGGGGCTTTATGGCTCGGAACATTCAACAGAGGATTGCTGTACTACCATCCGGCCCTATATAAGCACATCCACATAGACAAGAAGGATTTCCCCCTATCACTTGAAAGAAATACAGCCGTAGCAAACTTTACGGAAGACCGGGACGGCAACATATTCATAAAGGACCGGACAGCTATCTATAAGCTCGACCTGCAGGAAGACGGCAACCGGATACTCATGCCGGTAGAAGCATCCACCCTGCCCAAAGAGCTACAAGGGGAATACGGTTCGGAAGCGGCATTCGTGTCACATGACGGAACGCTCTACTTCGGAGACGCTGACGGATGCAATATCTTTTCTCCCAATCCGGAGCCTCCATCTTCCAGTCTGCCCTATCCACCGGTTTTCACGGCAATCCATGTACATGGAGAACGCATCCTCCCGGGCAGAAGCTATGAAAGCCGGACTATACTACCCGAAAACTCTCCTTATGTGGAAGAAATATCATTGAACCACGACCAGAACTTCCTCACTCTCGAGTTCTCCGCATTGAATTACTTCAACCGCGAGCACACCCATTACCGCTATCAGCTGGAAGGTATCGACGCACAATGGGTAACCGCCGGCAACATGAAGCAGAGCAACGGCATTCTCCAAGCTCCCTATACCAACTTGCCACCGGGAAGCTACACCTTCAAGGTAATGGCCTCTAACGATGGAAAGCATTGGAATGAAGAGCAAACGGCCCGGATAAGCCTGACAGTCCATGCTCCCTGGTGGAAAACCGGCGTTGCATACGTCATCTATATAGTCTTGTCAATCGCCATCATTGCGGCAAGTATCCGCCTCTACATACACCGCACCCGGAAGGAGATGGAACGGAAACACAAAGAAGAAATCCTTTTGCTCCGCATCCGCAACTTGATAGAGCAGTGCAACCGTTATGAAGCGGAACAAAAGAAATCACCGGAAGGAAAAAACATAACTTGTGTACATAGCCATACCGAACCTCACCAAACAGAAAACAAGCAAGACGCATCCGAATCTGTTTTCTTGACAAAAGCTATCGAACTGGTGGAAAAGAACCTGCATGTACCCGGCTACTCCGTAGAGCAGCTAAGCCGCGACTTGTGTATGGAACGCACCGGACTTTACCGGAAACTGGTAGCCATGCTCGACCAGTCCCCCAGCCTCTTCATCCGCAACATCCGCTTGCAACGTGCGGCACAACTCATCCTGGAAGGCAGCCTCAGCATTACGGAAATCGCAGAGCGTACCGGCTTCAGCAGTTCCAGCTATCTCAGCAAATGTTTCCAGGAAATGTACGGCTGCCGTCCCTCGGAATATGCGGAGAAAATGCAGAAATCAACCTGAGTGTTGTTCCGTTTCAACAAGATTGTTGCCACCTAAAGGGGATTCAAGGCTACTTTTGCAGCATAATTTTAAAAGAACCATGAAAATGAATTTTATGAAAAGAGCCGGCTTCGTGCTGACTTGTGCAACCATGCTTGCAAACTTGTGTGCCGCCCAGAACACAGAGCGCACACCTCAAGGAATGAAATGCACCACACAAGGAATGGACATCCGTGTGGAATTCTATTCGCCTTCCATTGTGCGGGTTTACAAAACTCCCGAAGGCAAACCCTACAACAAAGAAAGTCTGGTAGTGGTCAAATCACCCGAAACGGTCAAAGTGGACTTTTCGGAGGAAGCAGGACAAACCGTGCTGAAATCTTCCATATTGAAAATTTTTGTCAATCCGGCAACCGGAGGCATCAGTTTCCATACCATCGCCGGCAATGAGCTGCTGAAAGACAAGGACTACGGCACCTCTTTTGCCGATAAGAATGATGCCGGCACTCCCTCCTATCAAGTAAGGGGCTCTTTCCTATTGGATAAAAACGAACCTATCTACGGAGTAGGACAAGTGATGGACGGCAAATTCAACCGCCGCAACTCCATGCACCACATGCAGAACGAGAACATGTTCACCTATTCTCCTTATTTCATGTCGCCTGTGAAAGGCTATGCCGTATATTGGGACAACTACTCCATTTCAGAATTCATGGATACTCCGCAGGAACTCGCTTTCCAGAGCCTGGGACACTGTGCGGACTATTATTTCATGTATGGCGGAAACGCCGACGGCATCATCGCCCAGGTGCGCGACTTGACGGGACACTCCCCCATGCTTCCGTTGTGGGCCTATGGTTTCTTCCAAAGCAAGGAGCGCTATCATACGCAGGAAGAAAGCCTGAATGTCTTGAAGAAGTATCGCGAACTACAAATTCCCATTGACTGTATGATTCAAGACTGGCGCTACTGGCCCGAATATCAGAAGACGGACAGTGCGTGGAACTCACACAGCTTTGACCCTGAACGCTTTCCCAACCCCAAGAAGTGGGCCGACGAAATACACAAGCTGAATGCCAAGCTGATGATTGTGGCATGGCCCGGCTTTGGCACCCACACAGAGCAACGCAAGGAGCTGGATGCCAAAGGCATGATTATCAATTTTGATACCTGGCCTCCACAAAGTGGCGCACGCCCCTACGACGTCTACAATCCCGAAGCAAGGGATATTTATTGGAAATATCTGAATAAAGGCATTTTCAGTTACATCGGCAACGACGGCTGGTGGCTCGATTCTACAGAGCCCGACCATATCAACCGACAAGAATCGGACTATGACCTCCCCACTCACTTGGGATCTTACCGAAGTGTAAAGAACGCCTACTCACTGATGCACAACAGCGGAATAGCCTCGCATCAAAAGGCTTTGAGCAAAGACAAACGCGTTGTCATCCTAACCCGTTCCGGATTTATCGGACAACAACGTTACGGCTGCAACACCTGGAGTGGTGACGTGACCTCCACTTGGGACATGCTGGAGAAACAGATTCCTGCCGCACTGAACTACACCTTAATGGGCATTCCGAACTGGAACAGTGACATAGGCGGCTTCTTTGCCGGACGCTGGAACAAGGAGGGAGGAGCCAAGAACCCCAAATACCAGGAACTGTATGTACGCTGGATGCAGTTCGGCACTTTCTGCCCGATGATGCGTTCACATGGTACGGAGTTGCCCCGTGAAATCTGGAACTTCGGCAAGCGTGGCGAGTGGTGTTTCGATGCCCAGGAGAAGATGATTAATCTGCGCTATCACCTTCTGCCCTACATTTACAGCACTTCCTGGGATGTGTCCCACAATGACGGTACATTCATGCGTCCTTTAGTGATGGATTTTGCAGCGGACTCTAAAACACATGAAGTTGGCGGCGAATTTCTTTTCGGACGCTCCCTACTGGTAGCACCGGTCACCCGACCGGAAGTGACGGAATGGCCGGTTTACCTCCCTCAAGGCGCAGACTGGTGGGACTTCTGGAGTAACGAAAAACAGCAGGGCGGACAGACCTTGAACCGCAGTGTATCGAAAGAGATTCTGCCCGTCTATGTAAAAGCCGGCAGTATCCTGCCGTTCGGTCCCAAAGTACAGTATTCCACCGAAAAGAATTGGGACAATCTGGAGATACGCATCTATCCGGGTGCCGACGGCACATTCACCCTCTACGAGGACGAAAATGACAACTACAACTACGAAAAAGGAGCTTATTCCATCATCCGCTTCCATTGGGACGACAAGGCCCGTCGTCTGACAATAGAAGAGCGAGAAGGTAGTTTTCCGGGTATGCTGAAAAGCCGCAAGTTCAAGGTTGTCCTGGTCGGTCAGGACTCCGGTACGGGAGACCGGCCGATGAAAGGTGGAAAAACAATAAGCTATGCAGGAAAGAAAAAGAGTATAAAGCTGTAACAGTAAAAAGGAGGAACGTGTCAAAACTACCTTACTATTTTTTAGGCGCGGATTACGCAAATTTCAAGAATTCAATTTGCATAGTCCGCGTTATTCCGCGTAATCCGCGCCCAATATTACAGCATAATGAAGTGGTCATATACTTTGCTAAAAAGGAAACAGCAACGGCAACACAAATACCATCACCACTCCCATAATAATCTGCAACGGGAGCCCCACTTTTATATAATCCATGAATGTATATTGTCCTGCCGGCATCACCAGTGCATTGGGCGGTGTAGAGAACGGAGAAGCGAAACACATGCTTGCCGCAACCGTCACGGCAAACAAGAACGGAACGGGACTTACTCCAATCTGAATCGCACTTTGAAGAGCAATAGGGGCCATCAGCACTGCCGTCACCGTATTGCTGATGAACATGGTCATCAATGAAGTGGTGAAATAGATACCTGCCATCAACACAATAGGACCATAACTGCCCAATCCGCTCACAAGACTGTTGGATATATATTCCGAGGCACCGGTTTTTTCGAGTGCAAGAGACATGGGGAGCATGGCTGCAAAGAGTACAATTGTTTCCCAGTTTATCGTTTTATAGGCGGCTTCCACATTCCTGAAACATCCCGTCAGCACCATCAGCAAGCCGGCAATCATCACCGCTGTCACCGGGGCCACGGGAATAAAGTCGAAGACCATCATGGCAACCATCAGCACCATGATAGCGGCAGCTATGGGCGCTTTATAATCCAGCGTCACTTTGGCGGCTTCTGCCAAAGGCTGCCCCAATACCACCCAATCGGAATCTTCCCTGCTTATCCGTGCGATGTCCTGCCACGCACCCTGCACCAGCAAAACATCGCCACTATGCATACGCTCACGTCCCAATTCACGTAATATATATTCCTTCTTACGACGGATGCCCAATACATTTACATTAAATTTATCACGGAACCCCGCTTCCTTCACCGTCCGGTTCACAATATTGGAAGAGGGCATCAACACGATTTCGGCAATTCCGATGTCATAAAAGTCAAGGGACTTGTCGGCTTTAGAGGCTTCTTCAGTGGTATGCCCGTCGAGCATTTCCATTAAAAAGTCTTCAGCAAAACGATTTACGTTCGATACCTCTCCCGTAATATAAAGCACGTCGCCCACCCAAATAGTCGTATCGGGTGATGCCAATTTCTGGGTAATAGTTTTCAGGAATCTATGTTGGGAAGAGTCTACACGCCGTACTTCAATGATATTCAGACCATACTTGCGGCGTACATCCAGGTCTATGATGGTTTTTCCTATCAGACGGGAATCATTGACAGCCCTCAAACGGAACAGGTTGCTGGAAAGTCCGTACTCCTGTACCAGTTGGTCCAATGATTTACCCGACAATGTTCCGTCATTCTTTTTGCCTTTCTTGGAGAGAAACCATTTGGTCAGAGGCATTAAAACCAAAGTTCCCACTATCACGCACACAATGCCCACCGGCAAGAAGGAGAAGAAAGACAGCGGTTCAAAGCCCGCTCCCGTCAATGTATTCTGAATGACCAAGTTAGGAGGCGTACCGATAAGTGTCATCATACCGCCCATACTGCTGGCAAAAGCCAAAGGCATCAATAGACGGCTGGGATTCATTCCGGCACTCAGCGCCAAGCTCACCACGATAGGCAGCATCAAAGCCACCGTTCCCGTATTGCTCACAAAAGCACCAATGGCAGAGGTAACCAGCATCACCAGCAAGAAGAGTTTCAGTTCGCTCTTGCCCGCCAGCTTTAAAATGCGCGAACTTATCATTTTAGCCAGCCCGGTCTGAAAAATGGCGCCGCCCACAACGAACAAGCCCACCATCATAATCACCACCGAGTTGGAGAAGCCGGAAAGGGCCTCTTCAGGAGTAAGAATCTGAAATATCAATAAACCAATCAGCGCACAAAGCGCCACAATGTCCGAACGGACTTTGCCTGCTACAAAAAAGGCAGCGGAGAGAACAAGGATAATAAGGGTAATCAGCATAAATATGTATATTAAGAATGCACAAATATACTTATTTACGCATGATCACACAACCCCTTACTACCTCAAATTACTGATTCAGAACTCGAATTTTTCCAACTTCATGGCAGCCAGCCCCTGGATTTTGGGCACCAGGGCCACAAAATGGTCTGCTTTTTCATGGGCAGACAATGACTCTGCATCTTTCCATGTTTCACAAATCATAAGAACATCGCTGCGAGTGGCGCTCTCAAACACATCATAAGCAATGCATCCATTGTCCTTCAAGGAATATGCGACCAGTTCTTTGGCAGATTCCAATACTGCGGCACGGTTCTCCGCACTTACCTGAATAAAAACATTTAATCTAATCATACTTGTATAAATTTTAAGTGCATCGCAAATTTAAGCAGAATAAATATCTCCACCAACAAAAGTAAATTGTTATTAATTCCTTTCCCGCCGGATGAACCAATCTTTGGCAAGTATGTTGTCTCATCAGAATTGATTCTAACTTTAACTATTAAAAACTGACTTGATTATGAAATGTAAAGATTCTAATTTCTGGATCGGACTGGGAATAGGTTCGGTTGCCGGTGCATTGGCCTACCACTTCTCCCGTACGGAGAAAGCTAAAAAGCTGGAAGATGCCATATGCCGTGCCATCCACAAAGCAAATGGCGAAGCCAAGGAGTTCATCAACACTGCTGAAGAAGAAGCATTGCACGTTGGCACCAAAGTAGCAGACAAGATGGCCCATGAGGCCCATGAGGCCGCAGAGAAAGCTGACAATCTGAAAAACAAGGTTCACAATTTTGCCGATGCTAAGAAATAAAACAAGCACTTGGAAACTTCTGAAGGGGTGTGTCAAAATTCACCACAGATTACACGGATTAACACAGAATGAGCTTAATCTACTGATAATCAAAGATGCTTATCTGTGCAAATCTGTGTAATCTGTGGTGAATACCAGTTTCGACACACCCTCTTTGCATATCGACCCATCAGTTCTGCAGACTGCGCCGATTCAAAATATCATTCATATGCTCCAATGCCCATCCTACCAAAGATTCAATATGCGGCATCAGGCTACATCCGATTTCTGTAAGGTTATACTCCACACGGGGAGGAACTTCCGCATAGACTTTCCTAACAATCAGCCCGTCCGTCTCCAATGAACGCAATGTAACCGTCAGCATCCGCTGGGAAATATCCCCTATGGTTTTCTGTATATCGCAAAAACGCATCGTTCCATTCGCTTTCAGTGTGACCAGCACAAGCATTGTCCATTTGTCTCCCAACCTGCTCAGTACATCCCGTACCGGACAAGCATCCATACGATGAAAATTTTCCATTCCTTTATTTTACCAATCAGTTCAACCTCAGCAATGGCGACTCTATGCTTAGTGTCCGGCATTGCACCACAAAAGTAATAAACTTACTCAAAATAACTATCGTTTCATACGATAATTAAAACATTCTTTATACTCGTAAATGCATCTGCCTCATCCGGATTATTTGTATTTTTGCAACATCGTTTCCTATTCATATGTAACTGCAAGACTCTTATGAACGTAAAAATAGAAGAAAGCTGGAGAAAACGCCTACAAGAGGAGTTTGACAAACCTTATTTTGAGAAGCTGGTAGCATTTGTAAAAAGTGAGTATGGACATGCCAACGTGCTACCTCCCGGCCATCAAATTTTCCACGTCTTCAACTCTTGCCCGTTCGAGAAAGTGAAAGTCGTCATACTCGGACAAGACCCTTATCCTAATCCCGGTCAGTATTATGGAGTCTGCTTTTCCGTACCGAAAGGAGTAGCCATTCCCGGTTCTCTGGCAAACATATTCAAGGAAATACATCAGGACCTGGGAAAGCCCATTCCGACTTCCGGAAATCTGGACCGTTGGGTAGCGCAAGGCGTGTTTCCTATGAATTCCGTCCTCACAGTACGTGCCCACGAAACCGGCTCGCACCGGAACATGGGATGGGAAATCTTCACAGACGCTGTTATCAAGAAACTGAGTGATGAACGGGAGAATCTTGTATTCATGCTTTGGGGAGCGTACGCCAAAGAAAAAGCCGCTTTAATCAATAGCAGCAGACACTTGATTCTGACTACCGTCCATCCGTCCCCACGTTCTGCCGAATACGGATTCTTCGGTTGCAGGCACTTCAGTAAAGCCAACGATTTCTTACGGAGCAGAGGGATACAAGAAATTGACTGGTAACACGCTACAATACTCCGCTGACTCCGCTTCCAAACAAAGCAAAGTCCCCCAGGCACGGGTCGTCCGGAAAGGCCTCTGCCAGAGCTTCAGTAATCCGGCGGGCATTCTTCAAAGAAAATGTTTCTGTCTCGGTGAGTCCCAAAGCATAGGCCACACGGCAGACATGCGTGTCCAAAGGCACAATCAGGTCCCTGCAATCAAATCTCTCCCAAATACCAAAATCCACTTCCGGACCTTTCCTTATCATCCAGCGCAAAAACATGTTCAGTTTCTTTTGGGGGCTCTTTGCCGAGACTTCCAAAAATGCACATAACCTTTCCATCGGATTACCGGCATACGTACATAAGGCATCCTCCAGACTGTCAAAAGCAGAATAGGCAGCATGCAAACGCCTGAAATAGGAATGAAAGTCAGCATAAGAAAGCATTCGGTAAAAACAGCTTCTGTCCGTAGCAGGGAAGTCATTCTTCCATCGGCAGGACAACACGTATTGATGAGGTGATACCCCCATCAACCTATGCAACTCTTCAGCCTTTTTCAATATCTGTTTACGGTTGCCGAAACTCATGATGGCAGTCAGCAGCCCACTGATTTCAATATCCTGCTTCCGTTCATAGCGATGTGGAAACTGTACGGGGTCGTTCTGAATGAAGCCGGCGCAATGATAGGCCGCCGCCCACTCCCAAAGTTGTCTTTTAATCTCCTCGGTCATCTGCAAGCATTTGTTTTTTCATCTGAAATGCAAAGATATTGCAAATCGAATGCAAAACTTTCATGCTTGCACGAAAAAGTTGTGCCGGGATATAGCTTATCTTATTTAAAGATATTGCATTTATAGCAACATCGGACAAGTAACCTATTTCTTTTCCTCCTATTTTTGCAACATGAAAAAGCCCAATAGAGCCATGCAGCAGAAAAAGACAACCCAGGAGGAATACCAAAAGTGTGTGAACGCAGTAGTGGATTATATAAATCTGCACCTCGGAGAAGAAATTGACCTGAAATCTTTGGCCAGGATTTCCCATTTCTCTCCCTTCTACTTCCACCGCATCATGAAAGCTTTCCTGGGTGAACCCGTCGGTACGTTCATTGTCCGGACGCGTACCGAAGCCGCTGCCCGGTTGCTTCGTTACTCGGACATGCCGATAGCGGACATAGCCTACCGTATAGGCTACTCTTCGCCTTCGTCACTGTCGAAAGTATTCAAGCAGTTCTACGGCATTTCACCATTAGAATACCGTAACAATAAAAACTTTGTAATTATGAAACCAGCCATTATTCGTCCGGAACTGGAACTGAAACACGAAATCAAAGAAGTTCCTGCCAGAAATGTGATTTACATCCGCCTCTTTGGCGACTATAAACTGAACGACTATTGCAGCGCATGGATGCGCCTTTGCCAGTTCATCCAGGAAGAAAAACTGCCTATGGGAGAAGTGATGCCCTACTGTATCTATCACGATGACCCCAAAGTGACGCCCGCTGAAAAGCTGCGTACCGATGTATGTATAGTCCTACCCTCATCTGCAACGGCCAAAGGAGACATAGGATTTAAACAGCTCGCGGCAGGCCGCTATGCCATATTCCTATACAAAGGTCCATACGAACATCTGCAGGCCGTATACGATACCATCTACGGGAAGTATATCCCCGAAATGGAATGTAGCTTACGGGATGAGTCCAGTGCGGAACGTTACTTGAACAACCCCGCAGATACGGCGCCGGAGGAACTGTTGACAGAGATTTATATTCCGGTAGAGTAGGCAAACTGTTCTGCCGGAGCCATCAGGATTTCTCCCCGGAAGAGTTTAGGAACCGGGCAGCGAACAAGTATTCGTTCCTCCATGGAGTAAAAATCGTTCCACCATGGTGGAACGATTTTTACTCCGCGGTGGAATGATTTTTACCTCATGATGGAACGAATAAATATTAGGCAAGCCGGTCGATACTATATTAGATACCCATATCTATACTGTATTGTAAAAAAGGGACACTCCCTTGTCTGTATGCTTGTTTTTATTCATTAATTTTGCACGACGCAATGCGAATCAAGCAATTGACGCAAACAGATAATTTTAAAATCTCCATTAAAATCAAGATAAAAGATGCAAAATGTTTCCATAAAAGGGTTTATATATGCGGCTCTCTCCTCTGCCACCTTCGGGCTGGCTCCTTTTTTCACCATTTCATTACTCCTTGCGGGCTTCTCCTCTTTCGAAGTATTGGCCTACCGATGGGGAATAGCTTCACTTGCCTTGGTCGTTTTCGGCATTATGCTGGGCGAGACATTCCGCATCAGCAGGAAAGACTGGGGAACGGTGTTCATCCTCAGCCTGCTCCGGGCAGCTACCTCCTTCAGTCTGGTCATCGCCTATCAGAACATAGCCAGCGGAGTGGCATCCACCATTCATTTCATGTATCCGCTGGCCGTGGCACTGGCCATGATGGGCTTTTTCGGAGAAAAGAGGTCATTCGCCATTCTGTTTGCCGTGTTGGTGTCACTAAGCGGAGCTGGACTTTTGTCATCCGGCAAAATAGACTTTGAAGGAGGAAACACGACCATCGGGCTGATTGCTGCCGGTCTGTCCGTATTCTTTTATGGAGGATATATCGTAGGAGTAAGGAAGAGCCGTGCCGTGCAGATTCCCTCCACTGCATTGACATGCTACGTAATGGGGCTGGGAGCCTTGTTCTTTATTATAGGAGGATATCTGACCGGAGGCATCCGGCTGGCCAATGATACCCACACATGGCTGAATATTCTCGGACTGGCGCTGCCGGCAACAGCTATATCCAACATCACCCTGGTAAAAGCCATTAAATACATAGGGCCTACACTGACTTCCATTTTCGGGGCCTTGGAACCTCTGACAGCCGTAGTTATCGGTTGCCTGATATTCAATGAAAGCTTCACACCGGCCAGCGCCATCGGCATGGCGCTGATAATAACGGCCGTTACAGTCGTGGTGGTACACGAAAAGAAAAAGGAGAGTGAGAGTTGATTGTCCTTATTTCGCCTTTTTATAATCCGTGATGAAACCCTCCATCATCCACTTGGCCAAGGCCTGGCGGTTCGAACTGATTACAAAACGGCGCTGGTCAAAAGTGTTCTGGATATTTCCCAATTCCACGAATACGGAAGCGGGAGAAGTATTGGCTAACACATAAAGATTGCGTGCGCTGACAGTTCCGGTAAACCCACGGTTGGGCTGGTGCTTGTCATATTTCGATTCGAAAGTTTTCTTCATGGTCTTAGCCAGACGCTTGCTGTCGGGCTTGCTTTTAGAGTGGTAAAAGAACACATCGGTCTGATGGCTCTTACTGCGACTGTCCACATGAAGAAAAATGGCACGGCAATATTTATAGTTCTTGCGGTCCTTCTTGTAAAACTCATTGATTTTGGCGCAACGTTGCCGGAGACGTGCCACTTGGTTCAAGGGTATGGGAGCTCCCATGCACGTCTCACGTTTGCTGTTGGAAAGGTACTTGTCATCACGGATTCCGTCTTTAGCATCCTGGATAATGATACGGACTTCCGCCCCCTCTTGCATCAAGTTACGGGCAAGGCGCAAAGCCACATCATACGCATACTCATCTTCATGCAGTTCTATTTTGCCGATTCTGCCGATAGCTCCGGGGTCGGGGCCTCCATGCCCGCTCACTACATAAAAACAAGCGCCCTGCAAACGGTTGGATGTCACTTTTACACTGGCAAGCGCTTTCCCGAACAAAGGTTCATTGATTGTCTTCTTCCCATTGCCAACCGGCTTTGATAATGGGGGCAGTACATACTTCACTCCCAGCCGCAATTCCTCCTTCCCTTTAAGAAGTTTCTTGTTCAGCTCCAAAAACTCCTTATAATAGGCTCTCCCCGGGCGCTTGTTACGTTCCAGGAAAACAGAGATTCCTTCTCCACGTCTCGGACTATCCCGCTCTTCCTGAGCCGAAGCATTAAAAGCAAACAAAGTACAAAAGAGGATGGTCAGTAAACAAAATATGCGTTTCATATTCCAATTATTCATCATTTATTCGGTTCGCTACAAATTTCCAGCCGCTAATTTATAGCATTTTACCATACTTAAGCACAAAATTATAATTTTTTCCCTACTTTTGCGACAACTTACGCGATAATAGATAAGAAACTTTTAAAACAGATAACATTATGGCAAAGCAATTCAAGCCGGAGACGCTGTGCGTACAAGCCGGATGGACTCCTAAAAAGGGCGAGCCCCGTGTACTCCCCATCTATCAAAGTACAACTTTCAAATATGATACCAGCGAACAGATGGCACGCTTGTTCGACCTTGAAGACAGCGGCTATTTCTATACCCGCCTGCAGAACCCTACGAACGATGCTGTAGCCGCCAAGATTGCCGCCCTCGAAGGTGGTGTGGCCGCTATGCTGACATCCAGCGGACAAGCAGCCAACTTCTATGCCATTTTCAATATCTGCCAGGCAGGAGACCATTTTGTTTGCTCCTCTACCATCTATGGCGGAACATTCAACCTCTTCGGAGTAACTTTGAAGAAATTGGGCATCGACGTCACTTTCGTCAACCCGGATGCCAGCGAGGAAGAAATTTCCGCTGCTTTCCGCCCCAATACCAAGGCCCTATTCGGCGAAACCATCTCCAACCCTACGCTCGAAGTGCTCGATATAGAGAAGTTTGCCCGCATTGCCCACAGCCACGGCGTGCCCTTGATTGTGGACAACACCTTCCCTACCCCTATCAACTGCCGCCCGTTTGAGTGGGGTGCCGACATCGTAGTACACTCTACTACCAAATACATGGACGGACATGCCACCAGCGTAGGCGGAGCCATTGTAGACAGCGGCAACTTCGATTGGGATGCACACGCCGACAAATTCCCCGGACTGTGCACACCGGACGAGTCTTACCACGGACTGACTTATACGAAAGCCTTCGGCAAAATGGCTTACATCACCAAGGCTACAGCCCAACTGATGCGCGACCTTGGCAGCATCCAGTCTCCACAAAACGCATTCCTGCTGAACCTGGGTCTGGAAACACTGCACCTGCGTATGCCCCAACATTGCAAGAATGCACAAGCGGTAGCCGAGTATCTTACCCAGAACGACAAAGTGGCTTGGGTGAATTATTGTGGTCTGCCGGGCGACAAATACTACGAGCAGGCACAGAAGTACATGCCGAACGGCTCTTGCGGCGTTGTCACCTTCGGCTTGAAGGGCGGACGGGAAGAGTCTATCAAGTTTATGGATTCACTGAAACTGGCGGCCATCGTGACTCATGTGGCCGATGCACGTACTTGTGTGCTGCACCCAGCCAGTCATACACACCGCCAGTTGACAGACGAGCAGCTGATGGAAGCAGGTGTACGCCCCGACCTGATTCGCTTCTCGGTAGGTATAGAGAATGCAGAGGATATTATTGCGGATATAGAACAAGCGCTGAACGCCTAAAGGAATAAACAAAAGGGAGTGCATTTTCGGACAATGCACTCCCTTTTCATTTCAATATTCTCTATTACTCAACATTCAATATAATCGTCAAACTTTCCTTGCCTTGGTAGAAGGTCTTTGCTTTCACTACCAGGGAACCACACTTCACCGGTTCTTTCCATAAGGTTGACTGGGCAGTAGGTTCCGAACCATCAGTTGTGTAACGTACTTCAGCACCATCAATGGCCACATTAGCATACAGATTTCCATCTTTTACCAATAATCCCGGCTGAGGCAAGCGGAAGTTAATCCCATTCTTTGCCCAATAAGGCATTTCACTCTTGCTGATTTTCTCATAATAAAGTGCCAAAGCCTGATTGAAAGCCTGCTCCTCCCGTATATCGGATAAATTTTCCCATGCCGGATGGGCATTCCAGCCACGTTCTGCCAGCCCTAATATTTTTGGGAAAAGAAGATATTCCACGCCATCAAAACTACGGATAGTTTCGGCGAACAATTGCCCTTGTACACCCATAATATGCTTCTTGCCTATCTCTGTCAAAGCAGTCTTCCCCTTTTCCGCATTATTCAAATCAATGGGATTGCCTGCCATATCCACACGCAGCGAACGATAAATGCTGAAAGGAAGCATAGAGAAAGAGACAGACTCATCCACATAACCTCCCCAATCGAGTCCACGCTCGTCCGGATGACCATTGTAAGCCATATCCATATAGAAATTGCCCACGTTGCAAAGGATGACCGGGTAACCGTTATTGGCTGTCTGATAAACCACTTCATCAGAGCCCGGTACAGTATTCCAGCAATACACACCGGCAGCCTGGCCCCTCAACTGTTGATGAGCCTCTTCGGTATGCCCCAAAGCAACTTCCTGCCAACCACTGAATTTCAGTCCGTTCTTCTGCATCACATCCGCCATTTGCGTAATGAAATACTCTGACAAATCATGAGCTTTCGTCATGCCTTTTTCCTTCATCAGTTCCTGGCATTTCGGAGAGCCCATCCACACGCCGCGAGGCACTTCGTCACCACCCAAATGCACTGTGTACAGTGAAAGACCGGCTTCCTGATACATCGCATTAAGTTCCTGAATCACCTTCTCCATAAAACGGTAAGTAGAAGGCAAGGCGACATTCATCACATTGTCCGTATAATATTGTACAGAAACATAACGTGAAGTATCTTCCGGTTCACTCAACATATATTCTGTAGCTTTCCCCGGATCAGTTTCAAAATATTTGTTATAGCGTGCCTTCATGGAGACAATGGCAGCGCGGGCATGCCCCGGAGATTCTATTTCCGGAACAATGCGGACATGTCTTTCGGCAGCATACTTCAGCAAATCAATAAATTCCTCGCGGCTATAATATCCATTGCCTACAGTCTTTGCATCAGGGTCATAGCCACCGTCATAACATGGGTAGAGGCACTGGCTTTCGTCAGTGGTATGCCCGCGACGGCTACCCACAGCAGTCAGTTCCTCCAAACCGGGAATCTCCAAACGCCAGGCTTCATCATCACAAAAATGGAAATGCAGGACATTCAATTTATAAGATGCAAAAATATCCACCAGTTTCTTCAAGTTCTCCGGAGCGGTGAAATTACGGGCAATATCTATCATTTGTCCACGATATGCCAAGTCCGGATAATCCCGGATGGAGACTGCCTCCAGCAAATAAGGTGTCTGCTTGCCCTTCAACATTGACAAAAGTGTCTGTGTACCATTAAAAATGCCATGAGGAGTGGCAGCACTGATTTTTATCAGGTTGTCACCTATATTGATAGTATAATATTCATCATTTACGGCCTCCTTCCTATCAAGCAGTTCTTCCAGCACAATCTTCACGGAAGCATTTCCGACAACTTCCAAACCATACAAACCAGTCAGTTTCTCTTTCAGCAACTTGGCTTCACCGGCAAAGTTCTCCGGAAATGCCAAAGCTACCTTACCTTCCAATACGACATTATCGCCTTCAATGGCTACCGCTTTCTTTACAGACGGAAGAATGTCTGACTGCACCAAAGCAGGAGCACCAGCCAAGCGAAGATTGGATTCATAAATCTTAGTCGCATCCGGATAGCCGCTCATTGACTCGGGAGAAGGAAGCGGCAGCGCCTTCAAAGCCACGGGCAACGGACTGCCCTCTTTACCATCCACAGTCTCCACCCAATAAGTTCCTTCCGGTACATGGGAGTTCCGGTCCAGCTTGTAAGTGCAAAGGAAAGTAATCCGCATGGAATCACCGGGAGCCAGCGAAGCAAATTCGTCTGTCGGATACATTTTGAAAAAATTACCGTTCACTACCTCTACCTTCACTTCAGAGGCTCCTTCCTGCTTCACCCCTCGGGGAAGCTGTGAATAGTAAATCGTCCAGTTCTTTTTTAGAGGTTTTTGAGAGATATTCTTGAGAATAAAGGTATTCTCATAATATCCGGGTTCGATGTCACTTGCACCCATTTCCCAGGTCAGAGCAACCGGTGCCTTAGGTTCATTACTCGTTTTACATCCAGCAAATAGTGCCATTACACAAAATAATAATCCTGCCAGAGGAAGTTTCAAAATTCTCATGCAACTCATGTGTTAAGTTAATAAATGGGGGTAATTTCTAAAATCTGATGCCAAAAATAAGCATTTTAAGCTAATTAACTGATAAAAGTAATAGATTTTATTGACAGCGAGCTACAATTTAGAACTTTTATACCTACATTTGCAGCCAAATTATAACCAATTTAACTATTCTACCATGGCTAAAATAACCAAAGAAGCAGCCTTGCTCTACCATTCGCAAGGCAAACCGGGTAAGATTGAAGTAGTACCCACCAAGCCTTACAGTACACAAACCGATCTTTCTCTCGCCTACTCTCCGGGCGTTGCAGAACCGTGCCTCGAAATTGAGAAAAACCCGCAAGATGCATATAAATATACAGCAAAAGGCAATCTGGTAGCTGTCATCTCCAACGGAACCGCCGTGCTCGGCCTGGGCGATATCGGTGCCCTCAGCGGCAAACCCGTCATGGAGGGTAAAGGTCTGTTGTTCAAAATTTATGCCGGTATCGACGTATTCGACATCGAAGTAAATGAAAAAGACCCCGACAAGTTCATCGAAGCTGTCAAGGCTATTGCCCCAACATTCGGAGGTATCAACTTGGAAGACATCAAAGCACCCGAATGTTTCGAAATAGAACGCCGCCTGAAAGAAGAATTGGACATCCCCGTGATGCACGACGACCAGCACGGCACCGCCATCATCTCCAGCGCAGGATTGCTGAACGCCCTGGAAGTGGCAGGCAAGAAGATAGAGGAAGTGAAAATCGTCGTAAACGGTGCCGGGGCTTCCGCCACCTCATGTACCAAACTGTATGAAGCGCTCGGTGCACGCCGTGAGAATATCCTGATGCTGGACAGTAAGGGAGTCATTACCAGCGATCGCGAGAATCTGACCGAGCAAAAACGTTACTTTGCCACCGACCGTCGCGATGTACATACTCTGGCAGAAGCCATCAAAGGCGCCGATGTATTCCTCGGACTGTCAAAAGGTAATGTGTTGACCCAGGACATGGTTCGCAGCATGGCAGACCATCCCATCGTGTTTGCCCTTGCCAACCCTACTCCGGAAATCTCTTACGAAGACGCCATGGCGGCACGTCCGGACGTACTGATGTCTACCGGTCGTTCCGACTATCCTAACCAGATTAATAATGTAATCGGTTTCCCCTACATCTTCCGCGGCGCCCTCGACACGCAGGCAAAAGCCATCAACGAAGCCATGAAAATTGCTGCCGTGCACGCCATTGCCAACCTTGCCAAGCAGCCCGTGCCCGATGTTGTGAATGAAGCATACCATGTAAACAACTTCACCTTCGGTCCCGAATACTTCATCCCGAAACCGGTTGACCCGCGCCTCATCACCGAAGTGTCCTGCGCTGTGGCCAAAGCCGCCATGGAAAGCGGTGTAGCCCGCAAAGACATCGAAGACTGGGATGCCTACCGCCTGCAACTGCGCGAGCTGATGGGTTACGAAAGCAAACTGACCCGCCAACTCTACGACACCGCCCGCCGCAACCCGCAACGTGTGGTATTTGCCGAAGGTATCCACCCCAATATGCTGAAAGCTGCTGTGGAAGCCAAGGCTGAAGGTATCTGTCATCCTATTATATTGGGCAACGACGAAGCTATCGAGAAGCTGGCAAAAGAACTAGACCTTAGCCTTGAAGGTATTGAGATAGTAAATCTGCGTCATCCGGATGAAGCGCCGCGCCGTGAACGCTATGCCCGCATTCTATCCGAAAAACGTGCCCGCGAAGGCGTCACTTACGAAGAAGCCAATGACAAAATGTTCGAACGTAACTACTTTGGTATGATGATGGTGGAAACGGGTGAAGCAGACGCTTTCATCACAGGTCTTTACACCAAATACAGCAATACCATCAAGGTTGCCAAGGAAGTCATCGGCATCCGTCCGGAATACAAGCATTTCGGCACCATGCATATCCTGAACTCCAAAAAAGGTACATACTTCCTGGCCGATACGCTGATTAACCGTCATCCCAATGCCGAAACGCTAATCGATATTGCCAAGCTGTCGGAATATACCGTCCGCTTCTTCAATCATACACCGGTAATGGCCATGTTGAGTTACTCCAACTTCGGTGCGGATAAGGAAGGTAGCCCGGTAAGTGTACACGAAGCAGTGGATTATATGCAACAAAACTATCCTGACCTTGCCATTGACGGAGAAATGCAGGTGAATTTCGCCATGAACCGCGAAATGCGTGATGCCAAGTACCCGTTTACACGCCTGAAAGGAAAAGACGTAAACACACTGATTTTCCCGAACTTGAGTTCTGCAAACTCTGCTTACAAACTGTTGCAGGCCATGGATACAGATGCCGAACTGATTGGTCCTATCCAAATGGGATTGAACAAGCCTATCCACTTTACCGATTTTGAGAGCTCCGTGCGCGATATCGTTAACATCACTGCAGTAGCAGTTATCGATGCTATCGTAGACAAAAAGAAGGCTGCCAAATGAGACGACCGTTATCAAAATTCCAAATAGTTTGCATTGTGCTGCTTTGGGCAGCACTTTGCTACATTGTTTTGATATCTGTCGAACGAATTGACGGTCCAATTATCCTAACGCTTGCCATTTCGGCGGCTTTAGTGTTTATTCCCGTCATAAAGTCTCTAAAAAGAGGATAAATAATATCTTTTTATTCCATTTTGCGGTATAAAACAATAAAATTGTTGTTTTATACCGCATTTTCTTTATAAAATGTTTGCCCGTTTCATTTTTATGTGTACTTTTGCAACCGCAATGAGAGGAAAAGGAAACAAACCGAAAATCGAATTGTTTTAGGTAACATATAGTAGCAACCAATAAAAGAAATAGATTATGAATGCAGCTAAGGTATTAGAAGACCTGAAAAGACGGTTCCCCAACGAACCGGAGTATCATCAAGCAGTAGAAGAAGTTCTTTCTACGATTGAAGAAGAGTATAACAAGCATCCGGAGTTTGACAAAGCCAATCTGATTGAACGTCTTTGCATCCCCGATCGCGTTTACCAATTCCGTGTTACTTGGGTAGACGATAAAGGTAACGTACAAACCAACATGGGCTATCGTGTGCAGCACAACAACGCTATCGGCCCATATAAAGGCGGTGTTCGTTTCCACTCTTCTGTAAACCTGAGCATCCTGAAATTCCTTGCTTTCGAGCAGACATTTAAAAACTCATTGACAACTCTGCCTATGGGTGGCGGTAAAGGCGGTTCGGACTTCTCTCCGCGCGGCAAGTCGAATGCTGAGGTTATGCGTTTCGTTCAGGCTTTCATGCTGGAGTTGTGGCGTCATATCGGTCCTGAAACAGACGTACCTGCCGGTGATATCGGTGTAGGTGGTCGCGAAGTAGGTTTCATGTTCGGTATGTATAAGAAGCTGGCTCATGAATTTACGGGTACTTTCACCGGTAAGGGCCGTGAGTTCGGCGGTTCGCTGATTCGTCCGGAAGCTACCGGCTACGGTAACATCTACTTCCTGATGGAAATGTTAAAGACTAAGGGTACTGACTTGAAAGGCAAAACTTGTCTGATTTCCGGTTCCGGTAACGTAGCTCAATATACGGCCGAGAAAGTATTGGAATTGGGTGGTAAGGTATTGACCATGTCTGATTCTGACGGTTATGTATACGATCCGGACGGCATTGACCGCGAAAAGTTGGATTACATCATGGAGCTGAAAAACCTCTATCGTGGACGTATCCGCGAATATGCTGAACAATATCCGGGTGTCAAGTATGTAGAAGGTGCACGTCCTTGGGGTGAAAAAGCAGACATCGCCTTGCCTTCTGCAACTCAAAATGAAATAAACGGAGATGATGCAAAAAAACTAATTGCTAATGGTGTCATGGCTGTGTCCGAAGGTGCAAACATGCCTTCTACCCCTGAAGCAATCCGCGTATTCCAAGATGCAAAGATTCTGTATGCTCCAGGTAAGGCAGCCAACGCCGGCGGTGTATCAGTATCCGGTCTCGAAATGACTCAGAACTCCATCAAGTTGAGCTGGAGTGCAGAGGAAGTGGACGAGAAATTGAAGAGCATCATGAAGAACATTCACGAAGCTTGCGTGCAATATGGTACGGAAGCCGACGGTTATGTAAATTACGTGAAGGGTGCCAATGTGGCCGGATTTATGAAGGTGGCAAAGGCGATGATGGCGCAAGGGATTCTGTAAGAACTAAAGCCATAGTACAACTACAACAGAAGAAAGGTGAGGGGCTCAAAGCTTTTCACCTTTTTTCTGTTTAATAATATAGAAGAAACAAAATTTTGTTTTTTTCAATCCATTATCACATAAATCAGATAACTTTGCGGAAGTTAATAAGAGAAGACCATTATCATTGAAGCAAACCAAACGATTATGAATACAATAGAAATCCCCGTACTGCTGTTGACCGGTTATCTAGGCAGTGGCAAAACGACGTTGGTAAATCACATTCTTTCTAATAAACGTGGCATTAAGTTTGCCGTTATCGTCAATGACATAGGCGAAGTGAACATTGATGCAGACCTTATACAGAAAGGTGGCGTGGTGGGAAAGAAAGACGACAGCCTGGTAGCTCTGCAGAATGGCTGTATCTGCTGTACGCTGAAGACAGACTTGATAGAGCAGATGTTCGAAATCATGAAGATGCAACGCTTCGACTACATCGTGATTGAAGCGAGTGGCATCTGTGAACCGGAGCCTATTGCCCAAACACTCTGCTCCATTCCTCATATGGGAGGAGCGTATACTAAATACGGTATTTGCCGCTTAGACTGCATTACCACCGTGGTGGACGCCTTACGTCTGCAAAGTGAATTTTCTTGCGGAGATGATTTGACACGCAAAGGCATTGATGAGGAAGATATAGAAAACCTCATCATTCAGCAGATTGAGTTCTGCAATATTATCCTGCTGAACAAAGCAGCAGAAGTACAGCCCGAGGAATTAAAACGTATCAGGCAGATTATCCACACCTTGCAACCCGGTGCCCAAATTATAGAGTGCAACTATGCAGATGTAGACCTGGATAAGATTATCCATACCCACCTCTTTAACTTTGAACGTGCCGCAACTTCCGCCGGATGGATTCGTGGCATAGAGCAACAAGTAAGCGAAGAGGAGGAAAAAGAGGCGCATTACCATCACGAAGATGAACATCATCATGAAAGCGAACATCATCACGAGAAATGTCATCACCACCATCACGAAGGAGGTGAAGTAGAAGAATACGGTATTGGCACATTTGTCTACTACCGCCGTCCTGCATTCGACATTCATAAGTTCGACCACTATGTCGCTACCAAATGGCCCCGCAGCGTTATCCGCGCCAAGGGTGTCTGCTACTTCAGCCACAACCGCGACATGTCCTTCCTCTTTGAACAAGCAGGTATACAGAAGAAAATAACTGAAGCCGGACAATGGTATGCCACCGCTCCCGAAGAAGACATGATAGAACTGATGCGCCAAGAACCGGGATTGCTAAGAGACTGGGACGAACAATACGGCGACCGCATGCTGAAGATAGTATTCATCGGACAAAATATGGATAAAGAGCAAATCATCCGCGACTTGGACAAATGCCTTGAATAACTTCCTAAAAAAGTGCTCCCCGTCATTCCGATCTTAAGAACAACGGGGAGCATCGTCCCAGACGCGTAACTCTATTTTAAGAATCAGGAACCATATCAATTCTCCATAAAACGGAACATTTTGAAATACACCTTCTGCTCTGTGTCGGATACATTCACCAGCCTCATCTTCGCAACGCTCAAATCCTTGAGAGATGCCTTCACCTGCGTTCTGTATCCCGGTTTCAAATCCACCGCCTGCCAGTTTGTACCATCCGAAGTTACTTCCAGTTTAAACTTAGAATTAGCCACCTCCGCATCTCCCAAATCAATAAGCACCGAACTCAACTGGCGGGCATAATCCATCGAAATGGTCAGCACACCGCCTGCCTGCCAGTTGATGACTTCATTGGACGGAATAATTGTATTCACCTTTCCCTTCTGCTGAATAGGAAGCGAAGCCAACTGATTCACGTCGCTCTTCAACGTGTAGGGAGAATAAACAGCCTTTGTATCAAGCCCGGCATGGAACGCTGCATTATAGCCCGTTGTCGCCGCTTCGAACAAAGCATTGAAAGTAGGCATCAGATGCAGGCTGCCGCTCTTTATGCCCGCTTTATATTGGGCATCCGTCTCACCCATCAGCACCAGCAGGGCGCGGGCGTGTTCGTAGCTATCTATAAATGCATCCTTCTGCTGGCGCAGGCGTATCATGTTCAGCACCTCCGCACCATACTCTCCCACTTGTTTGAACTGAATGAGCCAAGGCCTTATTTCAGTTATCAACGGACGATTCTCATTTCCCGACGCAAGCAATCCATCAGCGGCAACGATTATCTTCCGGCATTCCTCAGCTACCTGCCGATAGGCATCTTCATCTATCTCGTTTTTCTCTTGATAGGCTTTCAACAAGGCAGAGAGAGCAGGCTGAATGGCAACGGACTCTTCACGACGGAAGCGATGTCCATTCTGTCCCGGGTCGGAATTATGAGCAGCGAAGATTTCCAAATATTCGGCATGAAGTGGCATAAGGTCTCTGACTGCATGTTTCCAAGAAGTTTCACTATCATAATTCTCCATATTCCAAGTATAATCAGCTACACTGTACAGAGAGATTTTGGAAGCCTCGGCATGTTCCATCGGATTGGAAACAAAAGCAGACATATCATCTTTTATATCAAGCCCGTTTCCATAAACCGGCCCTAGCAGCAAATGGTCTTGTACATAATCCGAAACGGGGAAATTCCACCAAATGTACGCCTTACGTTTCAGCAGCGGATTGACGAAGTCCAGCGTAGACTTATCTATAGTAGCAACTACCATATCACCGGTCCACATCACCTTGATACCCTCGTTCAACTTATCACCAAGCGTAGTGAGATAGCCTCCCTCCACATCGGTCCATGACTTGTTGTACTCTGTGGGACACAATATCAATGGTGCAACATCCCGCTTGACTTTTACAAAATGGTCGTCAATATAGTTCAACAGTTCAGCCTGCTTGTCCGCCTTTGTCCCCTCACCCGAAATATCATCAAAGAAAACGGCAAAACCACGCACACCCAACTGGTACATGCTTTCGAACTTCTGCAACAATAACGAGCGGTCTTCTTCATTCCAGCGAATATCCTGACCCGGATGAATGGCCCAATAGAAAATAACATTGTTCTCCTTCGCCCTATTCACCAATACTTTCAACTTTTCTCCTTCTCGAGCAGGATAAGGCTTGCGCCAGTTGGGAGTCCGGTGATAAGGATCGTCTTTTGGTCCATAGATATAGACATTCATTTTGTTCCGACCATAAAAATCAAGCTGGCGTATACGCGCCTCCTGACTCCAGGGAGCACCGTAAAAACCTTCTACCACACCCCGATAGGGAACATCAGGATAGTCCGTCACTTCAGCCAAAGGCAGCTTGTCTAAAGCAAGCAACTGCGCAAGAGTCTGTACACCATAGTACGCTCCCCGTTCGTCAGCACCGGCTATGACGATACAGTCTTTTTCTATTTTCAGGAAATAACCTTCGGATTTGCGTGGAATCCGATGTTGGTATTTCTTAATAATCTTATCTCCTTTCACTCCTATATATACACGGAAAGAAGCGCCAAGCACCTCTTCCGGCATCAATGAACGGAGTAAAGGCAACGCAGGTCCGTCCTGCACGGAATTGCCGGAAAGGATCTGGTATTGTCGGGGAATATCAACAGAATCTTTTTGCGTAATATATTCTTGGGGAGTAGGTTGCAAATGAAACTCTTGCGCACAAAGCGTCGCTGTCGTCAGCATACCGAATGCTCCCAGTAACAGTAGTTCTTTTCTCATAAGCGGATTATTAAATTAAGGAATATCTATGTATTAAGAAAACTCTTCCATGCATTCAAGGTTGATACGTTCAAAAATAAGAAATAAATATGAAAACACGTACAAATACAGACATTTATTTCAGTTTAAAGATTCATTCTGCATCCGTTTGAGTTCATCGCACACAGCCGGATGCAGGAAGTAGCGTACGTCTTTTCCCTCCTCTATGGCCCGACGGATAAAAGTGGAGCTGATTTCGAATACCGGAGAAGAAACTGTCCGCACATTCTGCGGTAAAAAGGTGGCCTCTACCGGATAGCCGGGACGGGGATAAACCAGAAGATGATTTTCGGCAATAATGCGTTCCGACTCGTACCAACGGTGGAACAGCCTCCAGTTGTCCGAACCAATGACAAGATGGAAAGTGTGTTGGGGATAAGTCCGTTTCAGTGCGTCCAACGTATGAACAGTATAAGAAGGCCGAGGCAGATGGAATTCAAAATCGGAAGCGCGAAACTTGGGATAACCCTCAGTGGCTAGCTGCACCAGCTTCAAACGTAACTTGTCATCCATCAGTTCGTTTTCTTCCTTCAGCGGATTGTGGGGGGTGACCATAAACCACACTTCGTCCAGGTCCCCGTATTCGCAAAGATAGTTGGCGAGGGCCAAATGTCCGATGTGTATCGGGTTGAACGAGCCGCTGAAGATTCCTATATTCATTTATTCTTATTCATATACAACCTTACAAAGGACGTCTTTGCAACGCACGCCAGGCAGCCCAAGCATTGAAAATCGTCACTACAGAGATAAGAAACATTGAAATACTGGAACGAGGCTCGCCATGATGTATATACAATACACCCACAACAAGGGAGCAGACGAACAGAACGCTATTAATAATTAGCAATGCCTTGTTCAGCTTCGGGCTATTCTTCCTCCTCGGTGCCAACTGGTTGTACACTCCTCCACGTTGTTTCATTCGTTCAAGAATTGAGAGATTACTTTCAATGCTTCCGCTTTGGCTGTCTCCAGGTCATCGTTCACAATCACGGTATCGAACTTCGGTGCAAAGCCCAGTTCGTATTCGGCTTTCGCCACGCGGTTCTCTATCACTTCGGGAGCATCTGTTCCGCGCCCCACCAAGCGTTTGCGCAATTCCTCCACTGAAGGTGGCTGAATGAAAACAGACAAAGCACGCTCACCATAGAATTTCTTGATATTGCAACCACCCACTACATCCACATCGAACACTACATTCTGTCCGGCAGCCAATTGCTTTTCCACCTGCTCCTTCAGTGTTCCGTAAAAACGGTCCTGATATACCTCTTCATACTCCAGGAATTCATCATTGGCTATGCGACGACGGAACTCGTCAGGAGTCAAAAAAAAGTACTCCACTCCATCTTTCTCCGTTCCGCGGGGCGGACGGCTGGTCGCTGAGATGGAAAATGCCAAGTTCAGATTTTGAGTCAGCAGATAGTTGATAATCGTTGACTTGCCGGAGCCCGAAGGGGCTGAAAATATGATAAGTTTTGCCATCGAATTATTTACGATTTGACGATTTACTATTTGATACTACATGACGTTCAATACTTGTTCCTTGATTTGCTCCAATTCATCTTTCATCTGAACGACAATCTTCTGCATCTCCGCATGATTGGACTTACTGCCCAAGGTATTGATTTCACGTCCCATCTCCTGGGCGATGAACCCTAACTTCTTGCCTTGTCCGGTTCCGGTTTCCAGCGTATTGATAAAATATTTCAGATGATTGCCAAGACGCTGTTTCTCTTCGTTCACATCCAGTTTTTCGATGTAGTAGATGAGTTCCTGCTCCAGACGGTTCTTGTCATAATCCACGCTCAAGGTCTTTTCCAGTGCATCGGTAATACGCTCCTTCACTTTGGCCACACGCTCTTTCTCGTAGGGAGCGATAGTCTCCAACAAATGGGAGATATTGGCGATCTTCTCACGGAACTTCTTTTCAAGGGCAGCTCCTTCCTGCTTACGGAAGTCCACCAGCGCACCGACAGCCTTTTCCACAGCCGAATAGACCACAGCCCATTCCTCCTCACTCAGTTCCTGCGTATCATTCTTCGTCATCACATCCGGCATACGGAGTAACGTGGCAAACCAGTCCGTCGCATCCGGCACAGGTATTCCTAGATTTTCTGATATAGCACAAATCTGCTTGTAATATCCCTCAACCAATGTCTGGTTGATGGGAGTGGCGCTTTCCGCACTCTCTTTCTTTTCTATCCAAAGGCTGAAATCCACCTTTCCGCGCTCCAGTTTCCGTGATATTTCATTACGGATTTCCATCTCCTTCTCACGATAAAGCGGAGCAATGCGGGCAGATAGGTCCATTGCCTTACTATTGAGCGACTTTATTTCAACGTTGATTTTCTTATCAGGCAGTTCGACGGTTGCTTTGCCGTAGCCTGTCATAGATTGTATCATAATGTTATAGTTTTGCGCAAAATTACACGATTATTTTAATTAGTGAAAATAATCACGTAAATTTGCCACAATAAAATCAAGAATAAAAGTTATGTCATGTATCTTGCATATTGAAACGTCCACTTCTGCCTGCTCCGTAGCCGTGAGCGAGGATGGACAGAACGTTTTCAAGAAAGAGGACCTGAATGGCCCTTCACACGCCGTTTCATTGGGAATCTTTGTGGACGAGGCGCTATCCTTTGCCGATAGCCATGCCATGCCGTTGGATGCAGTCGCCGTGAGCTGCGGCCCTGGTTCGTATACCGGGTTGCGTATCGGCGTGTCGATGGCAAAAGGTGTCTGCTATGGACGTAACCTGCCACTTATCGGGCTGGAAACCCTGAAAGTCCAGTGTGTACCGGTATTGCTCTACCACGATGAGTTACCCGACGACGCATTACTCTGCCCGATGATTGACGCCCGCCGTATGGAAGTCTATGCTGCCATCTACGACCGTGCCTTGAAATCGGTGCGCGACATTGCAGCCGATATTGTGGACGAAAACTCCTACCTGGAATTTTTAGAGCAACATCCCGTCTATTTCTTCGGTGACGGTGCAGCCAAATGCAAAGAGAAAATCACGCATCCCAATGCACACTTCATCGACGGCATCCGCCCGCTTGCCGGCATGATGTTCCCGTTGGCAGAAAAGGCAATAGCCGAACAAGATTTCAAGGATGTGGCCTATTTCGAACCCTTCTATTTGAAGGAATTCGTAGCCGGCACGCCAAAGAAACTTATTTAGGGTTTAGCGATTAGGGATTAGGGATGAATACCATGCGGTATCACTACGTAGCCCATTAATCACTAACCACTAATCGCTAAACCCTAATCACTAATCGTTGAACATTAATCACTAATTAAAGATGCAATATAACACTCAACAAAAACGGATGCCCCTACCCGAATATGGTCGCAGCATCCAGAATATGGTAGACCACGCGCTGACAATCGAAGACCGTGCAGAACGCCAGCGTTGCGCAAACACAATCATCAACATCATGGGAAACATGTTTCCCCATCTGCGCGATGTGCCCGACTTCAAACATAAGCTATGGGACCACCTTGCCATCATGGCCAACTTCCAATTGGATATAGATTATCCGTACGAAATTATCCGCAAGGACAATCTGAATACCAAGCCGGAGAGCATCCCCTACCCCAGTACCAAAATCCGCTACCGCCACTATGGCCGTACACTGGAAGTACTGATAAAGAAAGCCATCGAATTTCCGGAAGGAGAAGAGAAGCAGAACTTGATAGCGCTCATTTGTAACCACATGAAGAAAGACTACATGGCATGGAACAAAGATACCGTCGATGACCGTAAGATTTCAGATGACCTCACCGAACTCTCTGACGGAAAACTGCAAATGACAGACAGTATCGTCCGTCTCATGGCCGAACGTATTGACCAGAACTACCGTCCGAAAGTGAACAACCAGAATAACCGGAACAACAACCGGAACAATAAACGGAAATACTAAAATTGAATGATTAGTGGTTAGTGATTAATGCCATGCGGCATCACCATGCAGACCACTAATCACTAATCACCAACCCCTAATCACTAATTTCATGGCATCATTTGTAATCGAAGGAGGACACAGACTTTCCGGTGACATTTACCCCCAAGGAGCAAAAAACGAGGTGTTGCAAATTATCTGCGCCACATTGCTCACTGCCGAAGAGGTGACTGTGCACAATATCCCGGACATACTGGACGTCAACAACCTTATCCAATTGATGCGGGATATGGGAGTCAGCGTATCTAAAAAAGGCATTGACACTTACAGCTTTCAAGCTGCCAACATTGATTTCGCCTATCTGGAAAGTGACGCGTTCCTGAAAAAATGTTCCAGCCTGCGCGGTTCCGTCATGCTGGTGGGGCCGATGGTGGCACGTTTCGGCAAGGCCATGATTTCCAAGCCGGGCGGAGACAAGATAGGACGCCGCCGTCTGGATACACACTTTATCGGTATCCAGAATTTAGGAGCCGACTTTGTCTATAATGAGGAGCGTGGCATCTACGAAATCTCAGCCAAACAACTGCATGGCAGTTATATGCTACTCGACGAGGCATCTGTTACGGGAACTGCCAATATCGTAATGGCAGCCGTCCTTGCCAAAGGCAAGACCACCATCTACAACGCCGCCTGCGAACCCTACGTGCAGCAACTTTGCAGAATGCTGAACCGGATGGGAGCTAAGATAGAAGGCATCGCCTCCAACCTCCTGACTATCGAAGGAGTAGACGAGCTGCACGGAACCGAGCATACCATCCTCCCCGACATGATTGAAGTGGGCAGTTTCATTGGCATGGCAGCCATGACCCGTAGCGAACTGACCATCAAGAATGTCTCCTACGAGAACTTGGGAATTATCCCCGACAGTTTCCGTCGACTCGGCATCAAGATGGAGCAGTGGGAAGACGACATTTACGTGCCCGCACAAGAGACGTACCAGATAGAGTCCTTTATCGACGGCTCCATCATGACCATTGCCGACGCACCCTGGCCCGGACTGACACCAGACTTGCTCAGTGTGCTGCTGGTGGTTGCCACCCAGGCAAAAGGCAGTGTACTCATTCATCAGAAAATGTTCGAAAGCCGTTTGTTCTTTGTGGACAAGCTGATAGATATGGGAGCGCAAATTATCCTCTGCGACCCGCACCGCGCCGTTGTCATCGGTCACGACCACGGCTTTAAACTACGTGGCGGCAACATGACCTCGCCCGATATCCGTGCGGGCATCGCCCTGCTGATAGCTGCCATGAGTGCGGACGGCATCAGCCGCATCCACAACATAGAGCAGATAGACCGTGGGTATCAGAACATCGAAGGGCGACTGAATGCGCTCGGAGCAAGAATAACAAGAATAGAATAAGATGATAAAGAGAGAAGAAGTATATAAGATAGGTATATTCAACAAGCCCCACGGCATTCACGGAGAACTATCGTTCACTTTTACGGATGACATCTTCGACCGGGTGGAAGCCAAATACCTAATCTGCCTGCTGGATGGTATACTGGTGCCTTTCTTCTTGGAAGAATACCGTTTCCGCTCCGACACCACCGCCCTTGTCAAACTAGAAGGCGTGGACACGGCAGAACGCGCCCGCATGTTCACTAATATTGAGGTCTACTTCCCCGTAAAGCATGCAGAAGAGGCAGGACCAGGTGAACTGAGTTGGGACTTCTTCGTCGGTTTTCGTATGGAGGAAGTACATCACGGCACGCTGGGAGAAGTGACGGACGTGGACACATCGACCATCAACACACTGTTTGTGGTAGATTATCAGGGAGAAGAACTGCTGGTGCCGGCACAAGAAGAGTTTATCATAGACATTGACCAGAAGCACAAGGTCATCACCGTAGACCTGCCGGAAGGTTTGATAGCTTTGGACGAAACAGAAGAGGTATGAAAAAGAAACGAAGAAAAGCATTTTGGAGTAACATCAAGTTCAAGTACAGACTGACGATTACGAACGAGAATACCCTTGAGGATATCATCACGTTGCGCGTATCCAAGCTGAACGGACTGTCCGTATTGCTCTCCGTGCTGTTCGTATTGTTTCTCATCGCCTCCCTGATCGTAGCCTTCACCCCGCTGCGCAACTACCTGCCGGGATATATGAACAGTGAAATCCGTGCCCAGGTAGTGGAGAATGCCTTGCGCGTAGATTCCCTCCAGCAACTGGTGAACAGACAGAACCTCTATATCATGAATATCCAGGACATCTTCCAGGGCAAGATAAAGGCAGATACCATACATTCCATCGACTCGTTGACCCACCTGCGCGAAGATTCGCTCATGGAACGCACACAACGGGAAGCCGAATTCCGCAAACAGTACGAGGAGACAGAAAAGTACAACCTGACGAGCATCACCGCTCGCCCCGAAATAGACGGACTGATTTTCTACCGCCCCACACGCGGCATGATTTCATCTCCCTTCAATGCCGAAACAAAACACTTCGGCACGGACATTGCCGCCAATCCGGGCGAAAGCGTATTGGCCACCTTAGACGGTACCGTCATACTGAGTACCTACACTGCCGAGACGGGTTATCTGATAGAAATACAGCACAACCAGGACTTCGTGTCAGTCTACAAGCATTGCGGCTCTCTGCTGAAACGGGAAGGAGATGCGGTGAAAGGGGGTGAAGCCATCGCACTGGTAGGAAACACCGGCGAGCTGTCCACCGGTCCCCACCTTCACTTCGAGCTGTGGCATAAGGGCAGGGCCGTAAATCCCGAGCTTTACATCGTATTTTAGTCTCCAAATAGTAAATTGTAAATAGCATAATAGTAAATGAAACAGATTGCCATACTCGGTTCTACCGGTTCCATCGGTACACAAGCGTTGCAGGTCATCGAAGAACATCCCGACCAGTACGAAGCATACGTATTGACCGCCAATAACCGCGTAGAGGAACTCATAGCCCAGGCACGCAGATTCAAGCCTGAGGCAGTGGTAATAGCCAACGAATCGAAATACACGCAACTGAAAGAAGCGCTTGCCGACCTACCTATCAAGGTATATGCCGGCGCAGATGCCCTCTGCCAGATTGTGACCGAAAATCCCATTGATATGGTATTGACCGCCATGGTGGGATATGCAGGACTGAAGCCCACCATGAATGCCATCCGAGCCCGTAAGCCGATAGCCCTTGCCAACAAAGAGACGCTGGTGGTGGCGGGAGAGCTCATCAATGACCTGGCACGCTTCAGCGGTGTCCCCATCCTACCCGTCGACTCCGAGCACTCCGCCGTTTTCCAGTGCCTGGCCGGTGAGATAGGCAACCAAATAGAAAAAGTGATACTGACTGCCTCCGGAGGTCCGTTCCGCACCTGCACTATGGAGCAACTAACAACCGTCACCAAAGCGCAAGCACTGAAACACCCCAACTGGGACATGGGCGCCAAAATCACGATAGACTCTGCTTCCATGATGAACAAAGGGTTCGAGGTAATCGAAGCCAAATGGCTGTTCGGTGTACGTCCCGACCAGATAGAAGTCGTGGTACACCCGCAATCCGTCATCCACTCCATGGTACAGTTTGAGGACGGTGCCGTGAAAGCACAACTGGGAATGCCGGACATGCGCCTGCCCATCCAATATGCCTTCTCCTATCCCGACCGGTTGAAAGCCTCTTTCCCGCGCCTGGACTTCAAGCTGTGCACGGAACTGACGTTCGAGCAACCGGACACCACCCGTTTCCGTAACCTCGCCCTGGCCTACGAAGCGCTACATCGTGCAGGCAATATGCCTTGCATTGTCAATGCCGCCAATGAAGTGGTGGTAGCTGCCTTCCTGCAGGACAAAATTTCGTTCCTTGGCATGAGTGAAGTAATAGAAAAGACCATGTCGCGCGTATCCTACTTACAGAAGCCCACCTATGAAGACTATGTGGCTACGGATGCCGAAGCCCGACGGATAGCAGAAGAGCTGATTTGATAGATACACCGGAATGAAAAGAATTATAAAAAACATCTACTCATTTGATACGTTAAATAAGAAAACGTACCTTTGCGAAAATTATAAAAATCGTAAAATAGCAAATAATTAGATGGAAACATTCTTGATTCGTGCCCTGCAACTCATTATGAGCCTCTCGTTGCTCGTTATTGTTCATGAGGGGGGGCACTTCCTTTTTGCGCGTCTGTTCAAGACGCGGGTAGAAAAGTTCTGCTTATTCTTTGACCCTTGGTTCACATTATTCAAGTTCAAGCCCAAACACAGTGACACGGAATACGGTATCGGATGGCTACCCTTAGGTGGCTATGTAAAAATAGCAGGTATGATAGACGAATCTATGGATACCGAACAGATGAAGCAACCCATGCAGCCATGGGAGTTCCGTGCCAAGCCGGCATGGCAGCGCCTGCTGATTATGGTAGGCGGTGTATTGTTCAACTTCCTGCTCGCATTGTTCATCTATTCCATGATACTTTTTACTTGGGGCGACGAATATATACCAGTACAAAAAGCCCCATTGGGTATGGATTTTAACGAAACAGCCAAAGCCATAGGCTTCCGCGACGGCGATATCCTAATATCTGCCGACGGGGTACCATTCGAACGCTATGACGGCGACCTGCTGACCAGTATTGTCGATGCCCGCCAGGTAAGCGTATTGCGTGACGGGGAAGCTGCTTCAGTCTACATCCCCGAAGACATGATGAACCGCTTGCTGGCAGACAGCGTGCGTTTCGCCAGTTTCCGTTTCCCTTATGTAGTCGACAGCCTGATTGTAGGATACCCTGCCGCTTCCGCCGGTCTGCAAGTAGGTGACAGCATCACCCACTTGGATGGAAAGTCAATAGCCTACTACGACTTCAAAGAAGAGATGCTGAAGCGCAAGAAAGCCAACGCATCCCATGAGGTAACCTTGACATACGTCCGTAACGGTGTGACAGACACCTTGAGCATGATGACCAATGCCGACTATGAAATAGGCGTAGCAGCACGTACGGCAACCGACAAACTGCTGCCCGTTGTCCGCAAGGAATACAGTTTCCTTTCCTCTTTCCCTGCCGGCGTATCTTTGGGGGTAAAGACTCTGAAAGGCTACGTAGGCCAGATGAAATATCTTTTCTCCAAGGAAGGAGCCAAGCAACTCGGAGGTTTCGGAACCATCGGCAGTATTTTCCCCGCCACGTGGGACTGGCACCAGTTCTGGTACATGACGGCATTCCTCTCCATCATCCTTGCCTTTATGAATATTCTGCCCATCCCCGCACTGGACGGCGGACACGTGTTATTCCTCATTTACGAAATCATTGCACGCCGCAAGCCCAGCGACAAGTTTATGGAACGTGCGCAGATGGTGGGCATGTTCCTCTTGTTCGGTTTGCTGATTTGGGCAAACTTCAATGATATACTGAGGTATTTCTTTTAAAGAACAAGACATAAAAAACGCATCATCCATTCGCGGTAGAACGGATGATGCGTTTGCATCAAACAGATGATGTATTCGGGGCAAGCAGACGATGCGTTTGAACCAAACACATCATCTGTTTTTTCTGTGTCTTATACCAAATGGCCGATCCACTCTTCGCGGTCGCCCGGAAGCAGGTCTATTACCGGAACTTCAACCATTGTATAGCAACCAGGCTGCTGACGCATAGCGGCACGCGCCACACATACCAGCACTTGTGCCGTGAGGGCAGGATTGTTGATACGCATGTTGAACTCAAATAGCTGGTTCTGCGTCTTGCCAGACACACCTTTACGGGTCAGGTTTACCCCATGACCCATATCGAGCAGTGCATCCACACTCGGAACCAATTTTACATGTGTTTCGTCATTCACAAAGTACGGGTCGGCTTTGATGGCTGCAGTCACCTTGTCAAATTCGTAGCCATCCTTCAACTCGATGTACACCATACGACGGTGAATACCGGTTCCCGTGGGAATAGTCATGGAAAGGGCGGCTTTCACACCTTCGATGGCCTTTACAGCCACCGTATGTCCCATGCTCATGCCCGGACCAAAATTAGTATAGGTAATGCCCTTCGGAGCAATGGCTTCCAGCATGGTGCGGACAATGGAGTCACTACCCGGGTCCCAGCCGGCAGAAATGATGGATACCGTATTATGCTTTTTAGCCTCTGCATCCAGTGTGCGGCGCAAGGCAGTGATACCCGTATGGATATCGAAACTGTCCACAGTATGAATGCCTAAAGCAAGGATCTCCTTTGCATACTCTTCCACTTTGCGGGTAGGCGTACAAAGGATAGCAACATCCACGTCTTTCAGTTCCTTGATATTCTTCACAACGGGATATGCACCCAGTTCCGCAGGACAGTTTTCAGCTCCGGCACGGCGCACTACACCGGCAATTTCGAAATCGGGAGCTACTTGCAGGGCTTCGAACACATAGTGCCCGATATTGCCATAGCCAACAATGGCTGCTCTTACTTTTTTCATTCTTTTTATGAGTTTATTTATCAGTTTTCTACTTTATCGGCGCAAAAGTAAGCATTTTAATTTATTATACCGGCAGAACTCACTGCTGTTTTACACAGTTTTTTCTTTTTTTAGTGAGTGAAAGTCCAATAATAATTCATACATTCGCAGATGATATGTGCGCAAGGTGCATTTTGGGCCAACAAGTAAAAGAATTATGATAGAATACATCAGAGGCGGAATTGCCGAACTAAGTCCGGCAACCGCAGTAATAGACTGTAACGGACTGGGATACGGTGTCAATATTTCATTGAACACGTATGCTGCCATCCAGGGTAAAAAAGAATGCAAATTATATGTATACGAAGCTATCCGTGAAGACGCCTATGTCCTCTACGGATTCGCCGACAAGCAGGAACGCGAACTATTCCTGCTGCTCATCTCCGTGTCAGGCATCGGCGGAAATACAGCCCGCATGATTCTCTCGGCACTCTCGCCATCCGAACTGATAAATGTCATCAGCACGGAAAACGCCACTCTACTGAAAACAGTCAAGGGTATCGGGCTAAAAACAGCACAACGGGTGATTGTGGATTTGAAAGACAAAATCAAGACCGGCAGCGTTGCCACCGGCAACGCAGGGACCATAGGTACACTGGTATCGGCAGCCAACGTACAAGTACAAGAAGAAGCCGTAGCCGCCCTTACCATGCTGGGCTTTGCACAAGCCCCCTCACAAAAAGTAGTGCTTGCCATTTTGAAGGAAGAACCAAGCGCACCGGTGGAACAAGTCATCAAATTGGCATTAAAAAGACTATAATATTTATCTAAAACAAATCATGACAACAATCAACATGCAATATTGGTTGGGGGCCAATGAACGCACCCACGTACTGCCAACGGACAAATGGTACCTCGACTTTGCCACAAGCATCCTGCCCCTCGTCAAGACCTCTCCCTTGTTCAACAAGGAAGACCTGCGTACCCAAATTGACGCAGCCATCTCCCTCGGCATGTACTTTCAAGACGCCATTGCCCAAAGCGGAGGCTGGAAACTTTTCTCCGAAGCCTTTCAGGGAGTATACGGAACTTACCTACCGTTCTATCCACTGGGTGACGATTATACGCCCGATGAAATAAATCAGGAAGACATTGCATTCGTACTGTGGACATTGAAATCACAATTCAGTATTTTTGACAAGGAATACACCTTGTTCAGTCCTTATGACAAAGACCTGCTTGCATTAAGCCAAAGCGCCTATGAACTGATGGATGCACGTTTCGAAGAAGCTCCCATCAGCGAGGAAGAATCTTCCTTCCTTTGGGTAATGGGACTTGATTTACTGGATATGCCCATTACTCCGCTGCCGGAAGTCACTCCGGAAACCAAACTGAGCAAAGATGCCGCCCGCTGTCTGGAATACAGCCAGGGGAAACCGCTGCTATACTTCACCGATTACAAGGAGCTTTGCACTTTCTTTGTCGATGTCTTGGGATGGGAAAACAAACGGTCCGCATTATTGCCCGACCTGGAATACCAAAAAGAGTTCGTGATTTATGCCAACGCCAAAGGTATGCTCGTAGCCCACAACGTGGCCGCCTATTTCTGTGAAGAACATAACCCGATGTACGATGCCAAACGCGCTGCTGCAGAGGGTTACAAGATGTTCTGCCAACCCGGAGAGTGTCCGTTCGACCTGCTGAAATACGGAATGACCAAAGGAATTCTACCCGATGTGGAACTTCCCTTCTTGAAAGGAAAAGAAACACTGCATCAATATTGGGACTTTATAGCCCGCTACTACTTATGTGAATATTATGAAGGCGAGTAACCATTCCGGCATAAAGCCCAAACGGAGCAACAAGGCCAAGTCAACCGGAAAACGGATTGGTAAATCCAAACCTTCGAAAGCGAATAATCAGCTTAACAGAAGGGTAAAATAATTGAAAATGGATAATGGAAAAATAAACAGTGCAGCGTATTTATTGAAACCGCATGGCAATTTTCCATTATCCATTATCAATTTTCAAAGTTCCACAATCTCTTCCTTACACAACGTCAGTTTCTCCACTCCTTCCGCTGTTACAACCCAAGAGTTTTCGATACCGACGGGACCAATACCTAGCAAAACAATCTTCGGTTCCAAAGCAAAGACCATGCCCGGTTCCAGCTCCTGCTTCATGCGTGGAGCCAGCACCGGCATTTCATTGATTTCCAGTCCGATGCCATGACCGATAAACTTGGCTTTTTGAGTGGCTCCCATAAAGTTGTCGGCAAAGCCCGCTTTGGTGACAATATCGATAGCGAGATTGTAAAGGTCCTCACAAACAGCACCCGGTTTCGCTTTTTCTACAACAGCCTCTTGTATGTCCAGGCAAACCTGATGGGCAACATATGCCTTTTCCGGCAACTTTCCGATAGAGAATACACGGCTCATGTCTCCCATATAGCCATAGAAGTTACCCCCCATATCAACCATAAAGCTCTGGCCGGGTTGCAACAGTGCACCGTTCACACTGATAGGCAGTGACGGGTCAAGTCCTTCGCCTCCCAGAGCAAAATCATAGGGGGCAGGCGCAGTGGCATTGTCTCCTGCCAGCAGACTTCCCATAAAAATCTCCATACTTTGTCCGAAGGTACGGAAAATACCCAGACAACCTTCCAGACGCATCAGGCGCTCTATTTCGATGGATAATTGGCGGTCTGTCATTCCTGGTCTATAAACCGAGGGTATTTGTTCGTAAGCTTTAGCATGTGCAATGCCGGAACGACGGAACATCTCAATCTCTATTTCAGTCTTGACACTTCGGGCCTTCCGGATAAGTGCCGTACCACAAGGAAGCACCTCCGTTTCAGGGAAACACGCTGCCAAACGGTTATATTCCGTAAAAGACAACTCATCCCCCTCCAGCATCAACCTCGCAGGTATGGGCAAACCACATTCCTTTAGTAAGTCAGGCAGTTGTTCCGGTTTACGGATAGGATGAATATGTTCCCCTTCAATATTGTTGGGACGTTTGATGAATAAACGGGCGGGAGCATTCAACGGCAGATACAAGTAACCGCTGACGACACGTCCGTACGTATAGATTAAGTTTACATTACAAGCGATAAGAGCGGCATCAATCTCTTGTTGAGCCATGAGAGAGCGTATTTTATCACGTCTCAGTTTCAATTCAGGTAGTAACATCTCTTTGTAATTTATGGTTTCTCGGATACAAAGATACAACTTTTTTAATTGAGAATAAAAAAAGTACTGCCCCATACCTTCACAGGCGTAGGGCAGCACAAACCACAAATACAAATACAACTAAACAAAGTTTCTCTCTTAGATAATTCCCTGACCCATCATGGCATGAGCCACCTTCATGAAGCCGGCGATATTCGCTCCCTTCACGTAGTTGATGTAGCCATCAGGTTCTGTCCCATATTTTACGCATTGAGCATGAATTCCGTGCATGATGGCGTGGAGTTTTTCATCCACTTCGGCTGCACTCCAGCTGAGGTGCATGGCGTTCTGCGACATTTCCAATCCGCTGGTAGCCACACCACCTGCATTGACAGCCTTACCCGGTGCATACATAATCTTGTTGTCAATGAAAAGGTCGATAGCTTCGGGCGTACATCCCATATTGGAGATTTCGCCTACACATGTCACCTTGTTGTCAATGAGGTGTTGTGCATCTTCGCCGTTCAGCTCGTTCTGGGTAGCGCAAGGCAGAGCGATGTCCGCTTTCACTTCCCACGGGCGTTTGCCTGCCACGAAAGTAGAGCCGGGGAATTCGTCGGCATACGGTGCTACGATATCGTTGCCCGATGACCGGAGTTCCAGCATATAATCTATCTTTTCGCCACTGATACCGTTCGGGTCGTAAATGTAACCGTCGGGACCGGAGATGGTAACCACCTTGGCACCCAATTCGGTAGCCTTGGTAGCAGCACCCCAAGCCACATTTCCAAAACCGGAGATAGCCACGGTCTTGCCCTTGATGTCAATGCCTTTTGTCTGTAACATTTGGTTTACGAAATACAAGCCACCAAATCCTGTTGCTTCAGGACGAATCAGCGAACCGCCAAATTCCAATCCTTTACCGGTAAATGTGCCCGTAAATTCGCGAGTCAACTTCTTATACATACCGAACATATAGCCCACTTCGCGACCGCCTACACCGATATCACCGGCAGGAACATCCATATCCGGACCGAGGTGACGCCACAATTCCAGCATGAAGGCCTGACAGAAACGCATGATTTCAGCATCGCTCTTTCCGCGCGGAGAGAAGTCGGAACCACCCTTACCACCGCCCATAGGCAATGTAGTCAAAGCATTCTTGAAAGTCTGCTCAAATCCCAGGAATTTGAGGATAGAAAGATTTACGGAAGCATGGAAACGAATACCGCCTTTGTACGGGCCAATGGCATTGTTGAACTGCACACGATAGCCGAGGTTCGTCTGAACTTCACCCTTATCATCCACCCACGTTACACGGAAAGTAAAGATACGGTCAGGTTCAACCAGACGTTCTATAATTTTCGCTTTCTCGAACTCGGGATGTTGATTATAGATATCTTCGATGGAAAGAAGAACTTCCTTTACGGCTTGAAGATACTCAGACTCGCCGGGGTGCTTTGCCTCTAAAGAGGTCATGATACGTTCGATATTCATAATATTACGTTTTAAAGGTTATTACCTTGTTGACTTTACGCTATTCAAACAAAATGTCAATGAATAACACCGCAAATATAAGAAAACTTTTCAAAACAGCTAAATTTTACGGTTATATTTTGATTAAAGAATGATAAAATGTCAAATCCCCGGCATTCTCTATTCATACCTAAATGGTCTATTCTTTTCCTATTCTGTCAACACTTCGCCATAACGGCATAAATATAGAAAAATTATAATAAAGAAAATAAGAAATGACGAATAATTTACGAAAAAAGACACAATCCTCACGGACTATGCCTTTCCAATTGCTAACTTTAATTCTTAAATGCTTGTATTAAATCCGCAACATAATAATTACTATGTACGGACAAGCTTCATAATTTCTTCAATCCTTTTACCTCTTCTTTTGTTGCTTCTCGAACACTGATAGCCACCCCTCCACTACTTGCCAAAGGTTGACGCAGCACACTCTTTGACGTTACTATGCCACGACGGATGTCATAGCTCTGCGGATTATCTTTCCAGTCTGCATCCCGACCATCTGCATAAACGGTAACAATATATTTCCTTCCTTCGGGTAAGAAAGAGAAAGGAATAGTTGCCGTACGAGGATGTTCGTCGGTAATAGCACCTACATACCACTCTTGTTTTCCTTTGGCTTGACGAGCCACTGTGATATAATCACCCGGTTCGGCTTCCAAATACCAAGAATTGCTCCAATCCACCGCTACATCCTTAATAAATTGAAACGCATCGGGAAAACGGCGATAATTATCCGGCAGGTCTGCTGCCATCTGTAACGGAGAGGGCATCGTTACATATAGAGCCAATTGTTTTACCAATGTAGTACCCGCCTGACCTTTAGGTTTCGAACTATTATAATACGAAAGTTTTGTCTGGAAAATACCAGGAGTGTAATCCATCGGACCACCCTTCAACCGAGTAAACGGCAAGATACAAGTATGATCCGGATCATTGCCCCCCATAGATTCAAACTCACCACCACGGGCAGATTCTTGCGCTACCCAGTTGGGCCAGGTCCGACACAAGCCGGTGGGACGAACAGCCTCGTGACTATCTACCATAATCTTATAATCAGCAGCACGCTTCACCACATGTATATAATGATTGTTCATCCATTGTGAGGAATGATATTCACTACGGGGAATGATTGAGCCCACATATCCTGTCTTTACAGAATTATAGCCATTATCTACCATAAATTGAAAGGCTACATCCAGCTGCCGCTCATAATCGGCAGCATTAGCAGCCGTCTCATGATGCATGATAATCTTTACCCCCTTTGATTTGGCATAGGCATGTAGTACCGCAACATCAAAGTCCGGATAAGGTTTGTCAAAAAGGAACTGACGATCCTTACGATAGGATGCCCAATCTTCCCAACCTTCATTCCAACCCTCAACCAATACCGCATCAATACCATTCTCCGCCGCAAAGTCTATGTACTCTTTCACATGTTCAGTATTGGCCGGATGATGTCCATTAGGAGTTAACTTTGAATAGTCGGTTATGCCGGGTTTAGCCTTATAATAGTCGCTATATGCCCATGTACCTCCTCCACCAGTAAACATCTCCCACCAGACACCGATAAATTTCTGTGGCTTAATCCAAGAAGTATCTTCCAGCTTACAAGGTTCATTCAGATTAAGAATCAACTGAGAAGCAAGGATGCTACGTGCATCGTCACTAACCATAATTGTACGCCACGGGGTATGCAACGGTAATTGCAGATATCCTTTCTTTCCTAATTTATCGGGAGTAAGATGAGCAGAAAAGTTAAACTCTTTATCATCCACATTCAGCAACATGGCAGAATAATCTACCAAGGCAGCTTCATGAATATTGATATAAAGTCCTTCGGTAGTCTTTATCATAAGGGGTGTTTGTACTGTGAATGAAGTCGCTTTAGCTTCATATCCTTTTTTACGTAGATTACGTTCCATAGCTTCGCGCACTTCGGAAATGGCCGCAGTAGTATAGGCAAACTCATTCGTATCATAATCACCGGGAATGCAATAGAGTGTATGATTACCGGTCAGATTGAATTCCGTCAGTTCGTCTTTTACCGTCAGATAATTCATGGTTTTCTGCTCCGGCAACTCATAACGGAATCCGAGTCCATCGTCAAACAATCGAAAACGTACAATCATCGTACGGTCGTGCTTTGCCGGTTGTGAGAAAGTGACAGTAAGTTCATTGTAATGGTTACGGACTTTTTCATACTCTCCCCATACAGGCATCCAAGTTTCATCAAAAGTAGAATTTGTTGCATCAAGAATCCGGAAGCCATTTGACAAATCCGCTTCTTCCATAAGTATTCCCAAGGCAGAAGGTTCTACAACCGGCTCTCCTTTGTAATATAAGCTATAGACCGGCCCCCCCTCGGAATCAAGCACAACATTGAGTTTCAGATTCCCATTGGGAGATAACAATTCGTGTGCCATCGCCACACAAGCAATTCCCAGAAATACAACTGTTAATAATACATGTTTCATATACATCCGTTATTGTTGATATATAAAATATTGATAAGGTTCCATCGTCATTACTGTAGGCAACTCCACATCCACACCGGCAATCACATCGGTCATGGTCTTGCCAGCATGCTCCATAGGTACTTTCACTTGTACAGACTCATTGGCGGTATTCACCATGACCAACATGCCATGACTGCCTGCTGCCCGATAAAATGAAGCGACATCTCCGGTAGTATAAACTTCCAGTTCACCACCACGTACACTGCTCGTAGCTTTATAGGCTCTGATGATTTCTGCCATCTCTTGCGCAAAGACTTCATTGGACTTCAAGTCTATAACTCCGTAATTGAAAAAGTTAAGTGACCGCGGATAGGCTACTTCCTGCGAACTATAAATAAGAGGTATCCCCTCGAGCATAGTCGTCAATACAAAAGCAGACATGGCACCACGCTCACCGCCATAACATTCTATCGGTGAAGCCTCACTTGCCTGGTCATGATTAGTAGAATAGCGTAACCGTAACGTACCCTTCGGCATTCCCTCCAATTCGGAAGTATTCATAGCATAAAGGTCAGTAAGTGAGCATTTACCGGCATAATAGTCTTTCAGTTTACTATGGAAGTTCCAGCCGTAGAGCAGATTGAAACCATTGTTCATTAAAGACGTTTTTCCGCCTTCGGCAAGCATCAGCAAATTATTGTCAAGTGTACGGAGCTCGGCGATTGCTTTCTTCCAGAAAGCATCTGGTACCCCCTCGGCATAATCACAACGGTATCCATCAATACCAATTTCTGTTACCCAATACTTCATGGCATCAATCATGGCTTGCTGCATGATTTCGTTGTCAAAATTCAAGTCAGCAACATCCGCCCAAGGCTGTTCTTGAGGTTGTACCACATTGCCATTTGCATCCTGTGTATACCAATCCGGATGCTCAGTCACCCAAGCATTGTCCCACGAAGTATGGTTGGCAACCCAGTCAAGAATCACTTTCATTCCTTTGGCATGGGCAGCATCTACCAGTTCTTTCAAGTCTTTTTTTGTTCCGTAACGTGTATTCAGCTTTTTATAATCCTTTATACAATAAGGTGAATTCACACTTTTCAGTACTCCCGGCTCATTTACAGGCATCAGCCAAAGCACGGTAGTCCCCAGGCTTTGAATACGGTCAAGCTCTGCTTTGATGGCAGAGAACGCATTTTCTTCGGCAAAAATGCGGGGATTTGCCTCATAAATCACCATATCCGAAGCCATGTATTCTTCCTGTGGGACGGGAATCGGTTCCATGTCACTCTGACTATCACTACACCCCATACAAGAATGTAGCATCGTAAAGAGCAGTGTCGCAATTATTACTTTTTTCATATTTCTACTTTTTATCTATACTTATACTCATTGGCGGAACTGATATCTGCAAAAGGAGCATCCAAACTCTCCAGTAATGGGCATTGGCAGAAAAGATACTAAGCCTTAATACTAAAAATCCCGGAAGCCAATACTAAAAAACAAAAGAGCTAAGAGATAACTTCTTCCCAAGGCTTGGTTTTTCTATCCCAAGACTTGGGATAGAAAAACCAAGCCTTGGGACATATATCCGCAAGATTGAAAAGAGATATCCTATCCCCAATCTCATTCCACCAATAGGTCATTTAACATCTTCATTACTATACAAAACTCATTTCAAGAAATTATTCTGATTAGAAACAAAAGCCGCTTCAGATTCCGGTTCAGAGTCTCCGTCCGGATTGTTAGGGTCAATCTCCTCACCAGCTATGTCCGTAATACGGAAATAATAATCTCGATCAAGCGTCACTGCTGCGAGGTCAAATTGTGAGCCTCCATTGTTATTATTCATTATCAGATTGTAAGTCAATCCCTTATTTGCTTCACCTGTATCGTAATAATTATACGTGACACCTTTTATCTCAACACTACCGGTTGGTAATATTCCTGGCCAACTACCAAAGAGTTCCGGTATATCATTTCCCCACGCATATATGGTTGTTTCTGCCCATCCGGACTGGTCTTCAATAAAAATGGTATAACCATCATGGATGACCACTGCATCCGGATCTATTTCCGTCCAACCGCTTTCTGTGATTTCCAAATATATGTCACGGTCAAGAGTAAAGTTCTGTGGTCCATCAAATTGTGAACCTACTCCATTATCGTTAAATATCAAATTGTAAACCAATCCCTTATTTGCTTCACCTGTATCAAAGTATTTATAGGTAATTCCTTTTATCTCAACGCTACCAGTAGGTGAAATACCGGGCCAACCTCCAAAAAGTTCCGGCAAATCATTTCCCCACGCATAAAGTGTCAGTGCATCCCAACCTGTATTGTCCATCACGAACACAGCATAACCGTCGTGGGTCACTTCACTTGGGTCTTCCGGCTCCTCAAAATAAGCATTCCAGCGGGTTACCGTTATATCAGTGCGAGTACCTACCTTAGCCGAAATTTGATGTAAAGCATCCCCATTCTGCAAAGTACGCTCTATACCTTGTGTCTTAGAAACGAAATAAAAGCCATCGGCAAGTGTCTTTCCATTAACAAAATCTTCCGGATAGAGGTATATGCCCCATTTAACATCATTGTTTGCAGCTTTCTCCATCTGCCACTTAAGGTCTCCGGAAGCAGCATCCTGACCTCCATTGAAATCGCCTGCAATATAAATTATTTCATCGGCACCAGTTCCTTGGGGCATAATCACCTCCAGCAAGATAGCATCGCTACGAAGTTCAAATTGCGGCAACTCATGGTCAAACACAATTTCCTCCTTGTCACAACTACTGATGAAAGCTACAAAAAGCAACAAAAGCCATAGCGGATTACATATATATTTTTTCATTGTTACTATTATTATAGGATGATTAATAATTAGGATTCTGTACCAGTCCCGGATTTACCATAAGGGCAGACTGGGGCAAGGGATACCACTCGTATTTGCGGTCACGTTTAGCCGGATAGCTTAAACCGTCGTCCGTGGCACGGCCAAAGAACCACCATTGTCCTTGCGTAAACTTATCGAAACGACGCAAGTCTGTACGACGACGACGACCCTCTCCCAAGAATTCAAGTCCCCATTCACTCAACATCCAATCCATATCAAAGGATGTAAAACCAGGACCGGGCTGTTCGAGAGCCGATTTATCTGTAAAATAGCGTGTTTTAACTCTATATACCAGTTCTTTAGCACCCTCCGTATCACCTGCACGCATTTTACATTCAGCAAGAGTATAGACCACTTCACTCAAACGGAATTCCACCTCATCGATGTTTTGGAAATCAATGCCTGCACTCTCCGGATAAACCGGATATCTTACCAAACGGACACCTGAATTCGTTTCACCCCAGCGAGGTGACATGACAGTCTCCAGATTACGTCCTAAATTAAGGAACGTACCCACCTGGTCCACATAAACCAAATCCTGACCGTCACGGTCGGCATCTGCTTTCAAAGCTGCACCCTTACCATAGTTGGCTTTAATAGCCCCTTTCAAGAAAATGCCTTGATAATTTCCTGTTGTTTCATTATACACATAGTTCTGCTTACGGATATCTTTATCGTGGAAACGTTCATAAACTGCTCCTAACTTATCACCGTAGTCGGTAAGAAAGCTCTTAGGATTGTCAGTACCACCATACGGCTGTACATTTCCAGAATTATCCCATGAAGGTGCCAAGCATACACAATTCCATCCGCTCTGGCTGTATGTACCTCCAAAGTAATCCCAACAATTGTAAGGCATGAAAGGCATGTTACGCATCCAACCGGTATTGACCTGACCGACTTCCATCGCCAATGCCATTACAACTTCCGGACATTCTACATTGTTTATCGAATAAATATCACGATAGTCATCGGTAATACTGTAAGTACCATAATCGCCATTCAGAATATTTTGGCAAAGAGTGGCACACTCATTATAACTGTTTTGTTTGATAAACACCTCAGAATTCAGCAACAAGCGCATCTTAATCATACGATTGGCAGCTTGGTTCATGCGGTTACGAGTCTTTCCAGAACCATCTTCTTTCATAAGATCTGTAACTGACTCATCCAATTCCTGACTGATAAAATCGTAGATAATCTTGCATCCCTTATCAAAATCAGTATCTGCAGAACCAGGGATTTCCGCACCCGAAGAAATGTTCAAGGGAAGTGCTCCACCCCAAATCTCAAAGATATTGTAGTATGCCCAAGCACGCAGGGTACGTACTTCGGCAATATAACTATTCAAAGCATCCTCAGTCATGCGTATAGATGCGGGGCTGATTGCCTGCAAATCTGTAATAAGCGTATTGCAAAGCCCAATAGTGGTCCACGCATTCTCCCAAGTTTGGCGAATAATGGTTGATTCTGACGTCCAGGTATGTGAAGACAAAGCAAACTTCAATGCCTCATCCCATCCCCAAAGTCCACCGTTCCAACTGCGCCATGCCACCTGGTCGGCAGAAAACTCCTGCAAATACCAGAAGTATTCCAAATAACTATATGCAGCTTTCGAATAGATGGCTGCCACTGCCCCCTGAACACTCGTCTCATCTTGATAATAAATTCCGGCATCCACACGATCGAACACTTCCTCGTCCAAATTAGTACAAGAGAAAAGTGAACATGACATAATCATCGCCAATAACCAACGACATTTTATATATTTCATATCTTTCATATTTTTAATAATTTGTTTCTCATTTATTTGAAGCGAAGAGTCACACCTAAACTCAATTGAGTTGCTGTAGGATAAGCACTATTACTATCTACTCCCGGCTGGATACCATTCACGTCTATAATTGAAGGGTCATTACCAGAATATCCGGTCAAGGTAAACAGATTCTTGGCAGACAGATATATGCGCATATTATCCAGTAACTTACGGTTCTTAGGAGTAAAATTATATCCCAAGGTTACATTTTCCAGTTTTATGAAGCTACCATCCTCCAGGAAATAGGAAGATATTACTCCACCACCGGTACGGATATTCTTATCTTCCAGATACGCAGAGCGAAGAACATTATCTGTACCACATCCCTGAAGCCCCATACCATATTTACGCATGTTGAATACATCAAAACCGAATGTACCGCGGAAGAATACACTCAAATCAAAGTTTCTCCAAGTCAGGTTGTTACTCCAAGACAAGAAGTGCTTGGGAGCACCATTGCCAATATAACGTTTATACTTGGCATCAGCCTGAGAAATAGGTATTTGCTCATCTTTATCATTCAAAATAAGCATATTGCCATTTTCGTCAACACCTGCATATTCATAACCGTAGAACTGCCCTATCTCTCCCCCTTCCTGCACACGGAAGAAATATTCGCTGGAACCAGTTCCCGGTTTTAAGTAAAGGTCGAGATAAGATGCCTTGTAAATATCGTTAGAAAGTTTGGTCAACTTAGTCTTCCCATAAGAATAATTGATTCCGCTCGTCCACTTCACTGCTGTTTTAGTAAGGATGTCACCATCCAAAGATACTTCTATACCGGTATTTTTCGTTGTTCCAACGTTAACCAAAATAGTGGAATAGACAAAAGGCGGTTGAGGTGCCGTGTACGTATAAAGCAAGTCTTTAGAACTACGGTCAAAATACTCCACTGAACCACGTAAACGATTCCATAGAACAAAGTCAACACCCAGATTAATCGCAACGCTCTTTTCCCAAGCCAAATCCGGATTAGCATTACTAGAGGGAGCATAACCCGTTACCCAACGCCCGTCAAAGAGATAACTACCATTGGTATTGTAAGTAGAAAGTGATTTATAAGCATCAAAATCCGAACGACCGGTAATACCGAAAGAAACACGTGGTTTCAAACTGGTCAACACTTTCCGGGTATTCTTCATAAAGCCCATCTCCATCATTTCCCAAGCCAAAGAAGCTGCTGGGAAGTACCCCCACTTTTGGTTAGCACCAAATTTGGAAGAGCCTTCATAGCGCAACGAAGCCGATGCAAAAAGCATATCCTTCCAATTATAGTTCAACCGACCAAAGAAGCCAATAAGTGTCGATTCAGAGCGACCGCTATATAAACTTGCCAAACCATCCTTCAGATAAGAGCCACTGCCCAAATCCCAATATTTCGTATTATCAAAAGAGAAGTCGTTGTTACTACCACCAATCTGTTCCCAGATAGACTTCTCATAAGTATAGCCCACTACAGCCTTAATATTGTGGTCGCCCAAGTTCAGTGCATAATTTCCCAACCACTCCAATCGATTGGTGTACCATTTCTGATACTTCATTTCCGCACGTCCTTTATAACCATTCCAATAGGACTCCGAACCGGCAGACGAAGCATAATATTGTTGCTTCATGTCATTGTAATGCAATGAGTAACTTAATGTTGTATTCAACAAATGCTTTTCTGTCTGCAAAATATTCAGTTTAGCCTCAGCCGTACCCAACAAATACATACGCTGGCCGTTGTTATCTCTCAAAGCAAGCTCCGCAACCGGATTGGTTGCACCCGTAGGAGAAGTAGGCTGATAATACGAACCGTCTGCATTATATACCGGCATTGTAGGATTCATTGTGAGTGCCCTATCGAAGAAACCATCATTTCCCCAGGTTTCATTTACACGACGTGCACTCAACGAACCGTTGAATTGTAAGCGATTCTCCAGTACACGCTGTTCCATAGAAAAACGACCTCCAAATTCTTCACGACCACTCACGATGTCAAGTCCATTGGCACTTTTGTAATTGAAGGAAGCACCATAGAAACCATTCTTTGTGCTACCATCAATAGATATATATTGGTTTGTGTCGTATGCTACATCACGAGTAATCAGTCCATACCAGTCAGTGTCGGCTCCATAGTCTGTACCTCGTCTCGAACGACGGAATTCATCAGCCGACAGAATATCCGGAGAGGGCTTGGCTACATTAAAAGCGATGTAACTGTCATATGTGACTACCGTTTTTCCAGCTTCACCCGAGCCACGTTTCGTTGTAACTAAAATCACACCATTAGCACCTCGCGTTCCGTAAATAGCAGCTGAACCCGCATCTTTCAATACCGTAATAGATTCAATATCCTGTGCAGCGATGTTACGGATATCGCCACCTGCCACACCATCTATGACAATCAAAGGACTATTACTTGCAGAAACAGATGTTGCACCACGTACTTGTAATGAAGAACTGGAGTTAGGATTGGCAGCTGCCTGCGTATTGACATTCAAGCCCGCGACTTTTCCCGATACCATTTCCATCGGGTTATTCATAGCCCCCAAATTAAAATTTTTCTTATCCACTTGTACAATGGAACTGGAAACTTCTTTTTTACTCAATGAACCGTAACCCACTACTACAACTTCTTCCAACACCTGCTGGTCATCATGCAAGACAACATCAATCTTGTTTCTACCGGATACGTTCAGTTCCTGCGTTTGGTAACCTACATAAGAAAAAATAAGTATTGCATCAGGATTGACATTCAATAACACATAGTTACCGTCAATGTCAGTTATCACCCCCGAAGTTGTACCCTTTACCAATACACTTGCACCGATAAGACCTTCACCCGTTGCATCGGTCACCTTTCCTTGTACCTGAAGTTGTTGCGCAACAGCAACACCAGTCATCATAAGAAAACCCAGTAAAAGGATCATGCGCTTTTTAAGGCATCTCTTTAGACTTTTCTTTTTCATCTTATTAGAAATTAGTTAAACAATAAATAGATTGATGCAAATGTATTATCAAAACAAACGCACGATTTGGGCTGAGATAAAAATCTAAAGTCCTGCAACAGGCAATCAACTATAATACAACGCATTACAAAAATGCTATTGCTACTAATTTCTAAATCATTTCTAAACTTTTTAAGGCAGAAGAAAGCCTCAAAAGGAGGATAAAATCAAAAAGAAGTTATTTTCATCACTCGTTCTTCAAAGTCCTCTTTACAAAGAGACTTGTTTTTTAGCTTGGAACGATAAGTATAGATGGTAGTTATGGAATAACGCAAAAATTCTGCAATACGCGCACTGTCTGTAATACCTAAACGAATCAGTGCAAATATGCGCAGTTCGGTAACAAGCAATTCTTCATTTTTAGGATGCAATTGTTCTTCAACTGGCAACAAACGATTAAATTCTTCTACAAAGTTAGGGAATATCTTAAGAAAAGATACATCGAAATTGTGATAGAACTCTTTCAACTCTTGATTTATGAAACGGTCGGACTTCAATGTACGATATAACTCCTCAAGTTTACCGGCAGCAGCCTGCTTGTTCAATATGCGGCGATATTCTTCCATCTTACTTATATAAGAGGAACTTAAACTGAGGAAACGTCCCAAATACTCTTCCTTAATATGATTGGCTTCCGTAAGAGTCTGATTAGTATGCAATAATCGTTCATTAGCCTCATGTTGAGAATTGTTCAGCTTCTTCAATTCACTATTCAATATACTCAATTGAGAATTGGCAGCAACAACTTTTTTACGGGCATAAGACAATTTTTTCATTTGCCATAGCACACACAGTACTGTCAATAGAAGGAAAACAGAAAGGATACATATGCCTGTAATAAACATTCTCTGCCGCTGTTGCTGTATTTCCTTTTCTTGCTGATAAGCACGATCTATGAGCGGAAGCATCTTGGAATTCTGCGAACTACGCAACCGAGTAGTATAATAATTAGCATCTTCCATACTAATCTTGATATAGTGATTAGCACGTTCCAAATCGCCCATTCCATAAAGTAATTCCGCTAATGCGCACAAAGAATAATTTTCTTTCACCACTGCCCTAATGTCAGCAATGGCACTGCTAATACGTGCTTCCATTTCTTTCTGCTTGTTCCCCACGACATGATAAGCAAAAGCCAGAATTGAAGTAGCTACTGCATACTCACGCGTATTGGATTTCAACCGAGGTAAAAAATTCTTCAATAAACATATAGCCTCCTGACTTTTTCCCTGGTCAATGAGCTGAGGTGCATGCACGACTACATATCTATAAGTATCTTCCGGTACTAGGCTGATTATAGAATCCCTATACAAATTTGCTATCCGAAGATAATTGTTCACGTAGTTCCGATCAGTGGCGTACTCTGCCTGATAGAGATATAGGTTTTCAAAACATACATAATAGTCCACTATATTTTCACCCTCCAACGTGTTACGAGGAAGCGATTTCAGCAATTCCATTGCTTCAACAAAAAGGCCCGAAGTATTTAGAATATGTACTTTATTTAATATAGAACTATTTATCCATTGCCTATTATTTAGCCGTGTGGCAATAAGAATATTTTCATTTATATAATGTAATGCAGAATCACTAATATAAGAATTATATTCGGCAAAAAGACGATTTTGTATCAGATAACGCTCCATGTCAGTAAGCCTCCCTTGCTTCAACTCATCCTTTATCAAAGAAATATACCGTTCTTTTTCTTCCTCGTATTGTCTACGCATCACGATAGTCTTATCCAGAACAGACAAAAGGCTATCTATTGCAGATGCATACATACCAAGCGAACATGGCAACAGCATTATTATTAAAATCAAGATACGCATCATAGGTTAACATTGTGACATAACTTCGCAAAGTTACAATTTTCTTCTGTTATGAAAATACGATTTTAGTATTTTCTTTGGCATTATAAGTCGTACATCATAGGGATTATACATCTACCGAAATTCATATTTCCTCTACTTCGGATAGCTTTTAAAGCTTTTATGGCAGTTTTCAAACCTCCTTCTGCCTAATAATGGCTAACATTGCAACCGAAACCAAAGGTTGACATCAACATGAGAAAGACATTATTATTTTTATACCTTTTATCTCTCGGCAGTATTGCCGCATACGGTCAGACACGTCTGACCCAAGACCCCAAACTGGAACGACAACTCCACGAAAGCGGACTGATACATCAACCCCTCCCCCTGGATATTGAAAACTCTTTCGAAACCAACGGATGGAAAAAGGAGGTCTTGCAAAGCGCTCCTCTCACCCGCTCGGCAGGTACAGAGGGATGGAGTCATTCCGGCGCAGGAAGCATGTCCTTCAGTACGGAAAAGACCGTTTCCGGCAAAGGCAGCATCAAACTGCAATTCCCCACATTCACCGGGAAAAGGGCGACCGGCTCTCCTTCCGACCCAGACTATGCCACCTACGGAAACAGCAGTGTTACCTATCATCTAGACGGCGCCAATCTGGAGAAGTACAACCGCATCGTATTCTCCATCTATCCCGATTGCGACGGCGCGCGCATCGTCAACATGAACCTCACGTTTCGCAATGCAGATACTCCTGCCAAGAAAGGATATAATCAGCCTTCGGGTTCACACCTCATTAACTTTATTAATAAGGAGTGGAACCAATGCTTCCTCGAAATAGACGAGTATCAGCGCGACAAGGTGATATCCATCACCTTCAGCACAGCCCTCAAAGGCAAAGACCGGACTACAGGAGATTCAGCTATCTACTACCTGGACAATCTACAACTGCAAACGGTGAAAGCCCCTGAGAAAGTCAGCGGATGGATACCTGCCGATGGAAAAATCTCCTACTCGACAACCGGCTATGCCGTCAACCACCCCAAAACCGCCCTCATCAACACAAACCTCACCATAGACGCCGGAAAGCGCTTCCAACTGCTTACCCCAACCGGAGAAATAGCTTACGAAGGAGACATCCGAAAAGAGAAAACCACTCTCGGAGAATTTGGCCTTATTGATTTCACCTCCTTCAATAATCCCGGAGAGTATCAGCTGAAGGTCGGAACATCGCTAACTCCCACCTTCCGGATTGGAGAAAGACTTTGGGAAGATTCACAATGGAAAGTGCTGAACTTCATCTTCTGCCAGCGCTGTGGACATCCGGTTCCCGGCAAGCATTCCACCTGCCACGTAGACCTCATGTCCCGACATGACGGACGCAGCATCTCCTACTCCGGCGGATGGCACGATGCAGGAGACTTGTCCCAGCAAACCTTGCAGACGGGAGACGTGACCTTTGCTCTGCTCGAAGCCTATAATAAACAAAGAAATATCAACCCAGCCCTCGCCGCCCGCCTGCGTGAAGAGGCGGAATGGGGAGTAGAGTTCATCCTAAAGAACCGCTACGGCGATGGTTACCGCGCCAGCAGCATGGGATTGCTTATCTGGCAAGACGGTGTGTTCAATACATTGGACGACATATCTTCCGTACGTGTACAGAACATGGCATTTGACAACTTTCTCTATGCCGGATACGAAGCTTACGCCTCCATGACGCTGGACAACGACCCGATGCTGCAGGAATACCTATTGCGCGTGGCCGAAGAAGATTTCGCTTTTGCTATGGAGAAGTTCAAAAAAGATGGCTTCGACCAGTTCGTCCAGCCTTACGAACACAGTTACAACACTTCGAAAAGTCAGTATATGGCTACCATCTCCTGGTCGGCAAGCCAATTATACAAGCTGACCGGAAAACCTTCTTATGCGGACATCGCCGCCGAATACATCCGCTACACCCTCGACTGCCAGCGCACGGAACCGCTGAAAGACAAAGACGGGACACGCGGATTCTTCTACCGGGACAAATCCCGCAAATCCATCGTACATTACATACACCAGTCGCGCGAGCAGGTCTATATGCAGGCTATGGTGATGCTTTGCGAAACCCAGAAGGAGCACCCCGATTACCCTAAATGGGTGAATTCCATACAACTATATGGAGACTATCTGAAAGGAATGATGAAGTATACCCATCCCTACGGTATGATTCCAAGCGGTGTTTACCATGCAGAGGAATATAAGGATACCACCAACTTCTACGCCCTCCATCTGTTTCCCCCTGCCAATGCCAAGGAACTGTACACGGAACAGATTAAACGAGGAGTACAACTGGACAAAGAGCACTACATGAAACGTTTCCCCGTGTGGTTCAACATTTTCAACGGCAATACCGCCATCCATCTTTCCAACGGAAAGTCCGCCGCCATCTGCGGAAACTTCCTGAAGGACAAGGAACTGCTCAACATCGGTCTGGAACAGTTGTACTGGACCGTAGGCAAGAATCCTTTCGGACAATCCTTGATTTATGGAGAAGGACACAACTATCCGCAACTGAATACCTTCTCTTCGGGAGAAATGACAGGAGAGATGCCCGTTGGTATCCGTACCCTGGGTAACGACGATGTCCCCTATTGGCCGCAAACCAACAATGCCTGTTATAAAGAGGTATGGATTACCTCGGCAGGCAAATGGCTGTCTCTGATTGCGGAATATTAGATAATGGAGAATTAATAACTTATAAATTATAAATTACAAATTATGAAACATCTGTTTATTTTATTGTTTACGGCTTGCACCCTGCTGACGTACGCACAAGTCCCCGAAGGTTATCCGGCAAACTATGCCAAAGCTCCTCGCTTCAAGGCCTTGATTTATTACACGCAACATGCGGAAGAAGCACACGTACAATTTGCAGAACAAGCAACCACTTTCTTCAAGAAGCTCAATTACGGTGACGGCTTTGTTCTGGATATTACTACCGATTTTTCAAAATACCCATACGAGAAACTGAAAGAATACAATGTCATTATCATGCTTAACACATCCCCCAACACCAAGGCCGAACGCGATGCTTTTGAGCAATACATGGAAAACGGAGGCGGTTGGGTAGGTTTCCACGCAGCTGCCTACAACGACAAAAACACGCATTGGCCCTGGTTCGTTAAGTTTCTTGGTGGTGGGGTGTTCTATTGCAACAACTGGCCTCCCCAGCCGGTATTGGTCGAAGTCGACAACGAAGAACATCCCGTTACCAAGAATCTGCCTGCATCATTCGTGGCTCCCGCCAGCGAATGGTACCAATGGACTCCCAGCCCCCGCCAGAACAAGGACGTAGAAGTACTCTTGTCCCTATCTCCCAAGAACTATCCACTGGGTATCAAGGATGTAGTGAATTTTGGCGACTTCCCCATCGTATGGTCCAACAAGAATTACAGAATGATTTACCTGAATATGGGGCATGGTGACGAAGAGTTTATCGACGGTACACAGAACCTGCTATTGGTTAATGCTTTCCGCTGGGTAGTGAGCAAAGACAAGAACGGTGACCCGTTCCTCAAATGAGATGTTCCCTATATAACAGCAATCAGAAAAAGGAAATAGGGTATCACTCCTCAAATCTGCTCCAGAATACAGCACCTTTATGCCGAAACAGACACTTTTCGTACGAAAAGTGTCTGTTTCGGCCGTTTTATGCAGATACCCTTGCTGACACCCGACAAGCTGGAATGATAGTTTTTCACTGTATAAACCAAGAGTTTCAAGCCTTGAAACTAATAGTTTTACTTGCAAAAACTGTCCGTATTTGGCTTCAAAACCAAAAGTTTCATACCGAAAACTAAGACTATAGCTATTTTCATAGCCCACAAAACAAATATGCAACGCAATATTTTATAAAAGTGGGAAAGTGTGGCGGATGGTTGTAATGCTTTCTATCTATCACGGGTATCTGTCACGCTTTAATCGGCTTATGGTCAAAAGGATACCCCCCTTTGTGTGACAGCATGACAGATGTTTGCAGAAATAAACTTTATAGAAGAGAGCGCAACCGAAACACGACAACCTCGGATGGGTTATACTAAACCACATAAAAAGAGGAAATGCGGCAAGCATAAGTTACCAAAAAGTCTGCCGAAGAACTTTAGCTCTCCGGCAGACTTAAAATGTTTACAGATATCAGGCTCTGACTCCTTTGTATAGAGTTTAATCTGTCTTAATCTGAATCTTGGTAATTGTTATGTCACCGCCAATGATGAGAGCGGTTTCGGATTCGCCATTCATCGTTGCCGCCATACCTTCCGAGATTTCAAATTCCAGAAAGTCCTCACCAGCGGCAAGAACAATGTTGTTACCGCTTTCGCCGCCATCGCGGATGAAAGGAGCACCCCACCAACCATCACACAGACAGAAAGTCTGAGGAGCATCATGGTGAGTGAACGTGAACTTAATAGTTTGGCCGGCTTCTGGCGTTATTGCCGAGAGGTCAAGCTCAGATGCCGGGAGATACCACCACCAGCCAGTAGTGTATTCGCCCTCCCAAAGTGTAGGATACTCGCGGAACAACTCAATCTTCTTCAGTGTGTAGTTACCACCACCGACAATGATGCCACCACCAGCTTTCAGAGTTTCTGCCATACCCTGCGATATGGGAAATTCGAGTTCGGTAGTACCTGCAGCAACCCACACGGTGTTATTGCCTTCGCCGTCAACATCGGGTGCCCCCCAATTGCCATCACATACGCATACGCTGGCACCATCGGGATTATCAAAGGTAAGACGAATCATAAGACCTTCCTGAATCTGAAAACCTTCAAGACTCAGCTGGTCTGATGTCAGATACTGCCAGTTGGCCCAATCGTAGATATAGACATCGCCTTTCCAGATTGGAGTGTATCCTTCACCTCCGGTTTCTTCGCTGCCACCTACAATCTCGTCAGACAACGTAACCTCTGGCAAAGTATATTTTTTGCCGCTGCAGTCTTCGAGGACAACTTGGGCAAGTCCGGCTTTTATACCCATTGGCGAATAGATGTAGAGAGAACCGGTAGCTTTACGCTTAAAGTTGCTTGCATCTACAACAATGTCCTTGCCTTCTTCACCGGGGAAGTAAGCCTTGGTGATAAATTCGAGGTCGTTGCCGTACACCTCCACACATTCGTTGATTTTTATTTCCTTGTCAAGAGGAGCCACACGCAAAGGCTCGGGCTTGCCAATAGTCAGCGTCATGACCGACTCTGCCGATTCACCGTCGGCTTCTATTGTTACTGTTCCCCCCTCTGCAGAAACGCCGGCAGGAGTTATTACAGAGATATAGCCGTTGCCTACTTTGGTAATGTTGTTCACAGAGACATTGCCAGGGAACACAACGGAAGTGGCCTTCTCAAGACCCGTACCAGTGATGGTGACAACCTGTCCTTCCATAACTTTTGTAGGCAGGACGGACTTCACCACAAGCACATCGTTGGCATCCTCCACATCATCATCACTGCACGAGGTCAGTGCCATGTTCGACAGCAATGCGAATCCTGAGACCAGAAGATATATAATATGTTTTTTCATAAATCTTATTCGTTTGAAATTTCGTTGAATCTGTTTTACCAATTGGGGTTCTGCTTCAGATTGCCATTCTTCTGAATTTCAGACTGCGGAATCGGATAGAGGTTGTACTTCTCGTCCCACTGGCGAGTCTTAGTCACCCGATTGAGAATCAAGTTGCCGTTTCCATCCAGTTTGAAGTCTGCCACATCCACATTCTTGAAGAACTCGGCACCCTTCTTCCAGCGACGTACATCCCAGAAGCGCTGCCCTTCGAAAGCAAGCTCTACCATACGCTCACGCATGTAGCGCTCTTCAAAGCCATTGTTTCCTTGGAATTCAGGCATCATGATGTCCGGACGGTTACGAAGCACATTGACAGCCTCGTTGGCCGACATGCCAAAATCGCCCGGTTCGTCAGCATTGCCGTAGTAGTTGTACATGGCCTCCGCATAGTTGAGGTAAACCTCGGCCAGACGCATCACAATCCAGTTGTGGCGTGTTGTAGTCTGGTTGTTGGCTGTGGTGATACAATTGCCGTCCACAAACTTCTTCAAATAGTAGCCCGTGGGAGTTGCGCCGTACTTAGGAGCACCGTTGAAGCCGTTCTGATACGTCTCGATGGCAATCTGCTGAGCGGTGTTGGACGGCCAGAGGTCGCCGTTCTTCACTACAGTGAGTGCGAAACGCGGGTCGAGGCCATCGTATGGATTCTCGGCGGTCACATCGACATCTCCAGGATGTTTCTCCTTGAATGTCTTGCCATCGAACTGATATTCGTATGCGTCCACCAGTGCTTGTGTAGGGCAGTTACCGGAGTTACCGTTCTCCACACCCACAGGATAATTGTACTGTTCGAAGGTGTTGCTTGCCTGAGTGCCAAGAACAAAGATAAATTCAGGATTGGTGAATGTATCGTGCCCCCACAGGTTGGCATACTCGCTGAGCTTGTAGCCCCAGCGCTGTGCATTATCGATGATTACCTTGCTGGCAGCAGCGGCCTCTTTCCAAAGCTCCTTGCTATTGTCTGTATTGAACAAAGGTGAAGCCTGATAAAGTAGCACGCGTGCCTTCAGCGCAAGGGCAGCACCACGGGTGGCACGACCGATTTCCTGACCGGGAATGTCATTATACGACACGGGCAGGTATTCAGCCACGGCATCCAATTCATTGATGATGAACCTGAACACATCCTTGGCCGGAGTGCGTTCCACGCTGTTGGCCTGCTCATTGGTGAGGGTTGTGGTCACCAAAGGCACATCACCGTAGGCACGTACCAACTCGAAGTAAAAATAGGCACGAAGGAAACGCAACTCGTAAGGAAATATCTCAAACTGTTGTACCATGGTCTGATAGTCGGGATCATATTCATAATCCGACAGGTCTATCTTGTGGATGCGCTCAAGGTACATGTGTACCTGAGTGATGGCACGGTATGACCTATCCCATGTAATTGAAAAAGGGTTCGAAGGAGTCCAACCACCGTTGAAATACTTGTGAATGGGCGAGAAGGAAAGTGCAAACTCAGACTCGTCTGTGGCACTGGCTATCATGGCGCCATTACCGTAGGAATTATCCTTGAATTCGCTCGGCATTTGTGCGTAGACATCGTAGACAAGAGCCTTGACACCATTGAGGGGACTGTTGTAGGTCCAGTCCTCGTCACGATTCGAAGCTTCGTTGTAATCCAGATCGGCGCAGCCTGCAAAGGCTACTGCAACTATACCTAAAAAAGCATATTTTATCTTGTTCATAAATGTATTTTTAATTAGAAAGTTAATGTGACACCGATGTTGACACCCTTGAACATGGGATATGCCGTCGAAAGTACCTCGGCATCCATAGCGTCGACGTTGTCGAAGGAAAGAAGGTTCTCGCCCTGAACAAACACCTTGGCTGCGCTAAGAGAGAGCTTCGAGAGCACCGTTGCAGGAACTTTATAGTAAACCTCGATGTTACGCATCTTCAAGAAGTGGACAGGTTTGTACCATACGTTGCTTGCCTGGCTGTTGTTGCTGTTGTTCTGAGTTGTCAGACGTGGGTAGAGAGCGTTGTCGCCAGCCACATCCCAGCAGTTGTTGTAGTAGTCCACTGAAAGGTTGCCGTTGTCGGCCATACCACCCCATATGGCTGACGGCAGATACTTCATGTAGTTGCCAGTGCCCTGGAACCATGCGTTCAGACCGAAACCTTTATACTCAACACCGACATTGAAGGCATAGTTGAGTTCAGGGATGCCAGTAGCACCATCGAGACTGGTCACATCGAACTCGTTGATTACCTGGTCACCGTTGAGGTCTTGGTATTTGATGTCACCAGGGCTTACGGTAGAGTATTCCTGACGATAGCTGGCATCGATGTCGGCCTGATTCTTGAAAAAGCCTGCCGACTTGAGTCCCCATGCCTCGTTTACACGGTGGCCTACAGGGTTGCTCAGCGGATAAGTAGGTGTGCCGATATACTTGCTCACCTCATTGCGTGCCCACGACAAGTTGGCGCCCAAGTTGAGATTGAGGTCGGAAGTGATCTTCTTCGCATACTTGGCGCTTAACTCAAGACCGTAACTCTTGACTTCGCCAACATCGTTGTATGACGACTGTATACCCACCACCGATGAATTCTCATAGTTTGCAGAGAGCATGATGTGGCTGCGAAGCTGGTAGAAAGCATCCACAGAGATGTCAAGAGCATTTGCCAGACGAAGGTCGGTGCCCAAGTTGAAGCTCGTAGATGTCTCCTGCGAGAAATCGGTGGTCGGGAAGGAGCCAAGCGATGCGCCCCATGTAGCGCCATAGTTGTTGCCGATAACCACATAACCGTGCGTAACATCCCATGTAGGAAGCCACATGCCATAGGTAGGCATATAATCGGTATGCTGGATGCCGGCCGATGCGCGCAACTTACCGTAGTTGAGCAGACCCTCGTTGTTGTCAGCGTAAATCCAGCCGAGCGACAATGTGGGTGAGAATGCCCACTTGGAGGGATAGGTACGGCTGGAGCCGTTACCCGCAAGCACAAGGTCGGCAACGTAGCGGTTCTGAAAATCGTAGTGGAAGACTCCCATGATGTTCTGACGATAGTAGGTGTTTCCACGTCCGTCAGTGCTCGAACCACTGTTATCATAAAGAACGGCAGCATTGAAGTGGTCGTTGTCGAAGAACGAACGTTTGTAGTTGAAACCCAGGGTAGCTTTTGCTTTCCACCACTGGCCGGCATTCCAGTTACTGAAGGTGAGGTTGGTCTCCTTGTTGCCGAATGTGTTCAGGGCTACGTTGTTCTTGTCACCAATGGCACCGGTGTAACGCTCATAGCCATACTGGTGTGACTTGTGCGAATTCTCCGCGTAAATCGACGAATTGGCATAACCGGCACTGACAAATACGCTCAGGCCATCGAGCAGGAAGTCGAGCTTTTGCGACAGCTTGGCATCCACCCACAGCTGGCGCTGATGGGTCTTGTAGAAGCCGGACTCCTGAATCTTGGCAATGGGGTTGGCATCACCGTACGCCTCGTTACCACCCCAGATACCTGTTGAGGTCTTGTAGGGGAAAGCACTTGCCGGCAGGTCGTAGACAGCAGCTGTAGCATCGTCAGCATTGAGGTCTGAGGGCCGCTTGCTCTCCTGGAACATACCGAAGAGGTTCACCGACATGAGAGTCGTGTTGGTGAGGCTGAAGTCGAGGTTGGTACGGATATTGGCCTTCGACTGGCGCAGCTGCGCATTGTAGTCTGCCTGCTTGGTATCCTTGAGAGCACCGCGCACATCGGTATAATCGATATGGGTGTAGTATTTCACCTTGTTCGTACCTCCGTACACCGAAACGTATGCATGGTCTTCCTCGGCAGTGTTCTTGAAAGTAAGGTCGCGCCAGTTCACGTTAGGATAGAAGTACGGATCGGAACCGTCCTTGAAGAGGTTAAGCTCCTGCTCGGTGTATGCGGCAGAGAGTCCGTCATTGCGACGGGCACGATTGAAAGCGCTGGCATATCCGTAACCGTCCACCATGTCTGCGAATTCAGGGTCGAACTGGAACTTATGGCTGTAGCCCACCTTGACACGTGTCTTGCCTTCAGCGCCACGCTTTGTCTTCACAAGTATAGCGCCATTGATACCCTCATGGCCAAGAAGTGCCGTGGCGGCAGCATCCTTGAGGACGGTAACGCTCTCCACCTCCTCTACACTGAGGCGGTCGATGGGACGCTCATAGCCATCGACGAGGATGAGAATGCCGGTATCGTTAAGCGTGTGAAAGCCACGAATATTAAACGTGGCACCCTTATTTTCATCGCCTGAGAAGCCGCCTTGCGATAGAGCCGTGAGGCCCGGCAGACGTCCATAGAGGGCCTGGGCAAGGTTAGTTGCCGAAGTCTGCTGCAATTCTTCGCCTGTGATTGTGGTAGCGGAAGCGGTGCTGAGGAAATTGCTTATTTCCACACCGTAACCCAAATCATAGGCATTTGCATTCTTGTCGTTGAGTTTTACCTGCGCATTTGCCGTGAGAGAGGCAACGGCAGTCGCAAGCATCAACATTCTATTTATATTCATATTCTATAAGTCTTATTGATGTTTAAAATCTGGATTACCAACCCGGGTTCTGGTTCAGGCCATAGCCCTTGTTGATTTCATCACGTGAAATAGGCGTGAGATACCATTTGTCAGTCCACTTGCTCGTCTGGTCGTCAGTATCCCACCATACGCGGATATTGTTGGTACAAGGTATCTTCTCATAGATACAGTTCGGCCAAGGTTCACCGGGTTCAAGGCTCGTGTTGCCATTGTAGTCGGCAGGATTCATCTTGTTGCCGTTGGCATCCTTGCGCCATACACGTAGCTGGTGTACCTGTTTCTTGAATATGTCAGACCTCTTGTAGCGGATGAGGTCATACCAGCGGGAGTCTTCATAACCGAACTCGCAAGCACGTTCCTTAAGGAGCTGCTCGATGAAGTTGTCCTTATTGGCAGTTAGGTTGAGCTCCGGATTCATGGCCTCTACCTTGCCAAGACCTACGCGTGCGCGCACCTTATTCATTTCGTCGCAGGCTTTCTGCAGATTGCCTGTCTGTGCGAGTGCTTCAGCGTAGCAAAGGTGAATGTCAGCCATACGCAGATAAGCAAAATTGGTCGGATAGTATGCTGCATAGCCGTTGTCGCGGAGATACTTGAACAGTTTCATGCGGGTAGACCATGGATTGTCGGTAACAGCAGGATTGAAGGTCTGGTCGACATTACCGCCTTGCCACATCTCGGTGCTCGAAAGCCCCTGATATTGCTCGACAAGATTGTTGCGATTCACTACCATTGTCTCGTAGAGACGCGGGTCGCGATTGACAAAGATATCTACGTTGTTGGGGTTATCAGTATTGAACACGTCATCGTAAGGGAAGTTACGACCGTCTGCCATACCAAACATTTCCATATATTCGAGGGTGAAGAGAGCCATACCGAACTCATCCATACCTTCTACATTCCAGTCACCATTCCAAGCGTTTGTGCCCAAACCGGCATGCACTTCAATCACCTTCTCGCTGTTACCACGAAACCAATAGGCGGCACGGAAAGCGTTGCAATAGTCTTGTTCACTGTCACCAGTGGGCTGTACAAGGGCGAAATAGTTGCCGTTGGTACTATTGGCCTGGAAGAAATCCTCACAAGCCTTCAGTGCTTTCTGCCAAAGTTCGGACTTGTAACCGCCGGTCCATACCTGGTTGAGGTCCTGATTCTCCTCGTTGCGGGTGAATTCTAGATAAGGTTTGTCACTGTTAAACAGAGGCGAAGCCACGAAGTTCCACAGTCTTACACGCAGACCATAGGCCGAGCCTTTGGTCAGACGTCCGGAATTGGTGGCCTGATCCTGCACAAAGAAAGGAAGACCCGGCTCGTCGATGGCGGCCTGGATAAGCTCATCAATGAACTCTGCTGTCTGGATTACGCTCATGCGCCTACCGTCTACAACATCAGCAGCCAAGTATGAGCGGTCAACTTTCGGAAGGCCTCCGAAGTTGCGGAAAGCATCGAGATAGCGCGATGCCATGATGACATACACCTCGCCACGGAGCTGGCTCTTCTCAGATTCGCTCAGGTCAGGAACACGATCGATGTTCTCGATAAAAATCCAACCCTCACGGATGGTACGCCAGATACCTGCACGGTTATTGCCGTCGCCGTTGGCGATGAAAGGGAACTTGGCGAAACCACCGTTATCCTGGTCGGTCTCGGTGAGGTCACCACCGTAGTACTTTCCGAGATTGTGCCATCCGCAGTACGACTGGCAAATATCGGTCAAAGCATCGGGGTGAGAATACCATACTGCACCTGTATAGGTGAAAGGATTGTGCATGGCACCGTACATGTGCCAGAGGAAACGCTTTGCATTCTCTCCCTTGACAAAGATGGAGTCTACGGTCACGTCGACACCCGGCTGCTTGTCGAGGAAGCCATTTCCGATGTTGATATCATCGACACAGGAGCCCAGCGACCCCATCCCCATCATGATACTTGCTACATATATAATAATAGTAGCAGTTCTTATTTTGAGTTTCTCTATAAGATTCATTGTCTTGAATGTTAGAAGTTTAAGTTGATACCGAAGTTATAAACACGGGTCATAGGATAACGTGTGCTACCATAGCCGGCTTGTGCCTCCGGGTCATTGGCCTTGAAGCTTGTGAAAGTAAGGAGGTTATAGCCATTGGCATAAACACGGATGTTGTTGATGGGCACACCGGGTATGCGGAACGAATAACCAATCTCAAGGTTCTTCAGACGGATATACGATGCATCGACCATCCATGGGTCTGAAAGTGAGCCGTTATGCTCGCGTGCCGATTTCTCAAGAGAGATACGTGGCAGGCTGGCACCGGGGTTATCCTCAGTCCAGGAGTTGTCATAGACCCATTTATTGAGCATGGACTGGTTACCCGTACCGAAGGCCGGAGTATAGAAAGAACTGAGCTGACGGTTGACGTGGGTGGCACCTACCCAAGTCATGGAGAAGTCGAGACCTTTCCAGTTGAGCGTTGCGTTTATGCTACCGGTATACTCAGGAATATCGCTGTAGCCGATAGCATGTACATCGTTGGCATCCACCTTACCATCACCTGTGAGGTCAACGAATACGCTGTCACCAGGACGCAATGTAATCTGCTGGTCCGGCATGTCCACACCGTAAACTTCCTTGTAGCGCTGTTCGGTTTCACCGGGAACATAGAACTCAAAGAAGTCGTAGCCGAAAGGCTGACCTACAGGATGACCGGTACGGTACATGTGCGGGAATTCCTTCTTCACTTCTGCCATTTCCACCACCTTGTTGCGTGCGAAAGCGAATGTAGGAGCTATCGAGTAGTCCACTTTACCTATCTTGTCGGCCCAGCGCAGGGTCATTTCATAGCCATGGTTCTTGACACGGCCAAAGTTGATGGAATTGGGCTTGAGAGCGGAAATACCCGCGATGGTTGTTTCGTTGGAAACGAGGATGTTCTTGCGGTCTTCCCAGAAGAGGTCGACACCGAGACTCAAGCGATCTCCAAAGAAGTGTACATCGGCACCATAGTTCTGCTTGGTGGCTGTTTCCCAAGTAACATCGGGGTTACCGTTGCTGGATTCGCGTGCACCGGGCATGAACACACCGTTGTTGGTACCGAAGTTACCTGTACGGTCGTTGGTCCACCATGCACCACCGTTGTTGGTGTAGAACTGCCATGTACCGGGCAGATAGAGGAAGCGGCCGACACCCTGGTCATTACCTACTTTACCGATAGAACCGCGAAGTTTAAGATAAGAAACCACCTTGCGGATAGGCTCCCAGAATTTTTCAGAGGAGATGATCCAGCCGAGAGAAGCAGAAGGGAAAAAACCAAAGCGTTTACCTTTGGCGAAGTTCTCTGAGCCGTTATAGCCCATATTGAGGTCTATCATATACTTAGTCTGGTAGTCGTAAGTGACACGGCCTACCATACCTACATAACCACGGGGGATAGAATTATAGACACCGCCAGGATAGTAGTTTTTAGATTCATTATAAAGAACGAGCGCACCGAAATTGTGGTCACCGAACTTGCGGGTATAGTTGAGACTCGCCTCTGCATACCAGTTCCTGCCCCCCCATTTCTTCTCTTCATAGCCAAGAGGCCATGAGTCACCCTGACGGACATAAACCACCTTTGGAGCACCGTCTTCCTCGTATTCACCCTTAGCGATGGTGGCCTTGTAGCTGATACCACCGGAAGTAGTACGTGCTTTCTGCTGTGTATAGTCAGAGTTGTAGGAACCCTTGATACGGAAATCAAGCCCTTTGGTGATAAAATCGAGCTTGAGCTTGTACTGAAGGTCGAGGTTTACGACATTCTGGCGTTGAACAGTATAACCGTGCTGGTAGATAAGACCGAGACCATCGGAGCCAACCGCGCCAACAAGGTCAGGGTCGGAAACAATGCGATGTCCCTCACTGTCAAGACCGTAGCCTGACATTGGCGTACCATTGTTGAGAAGACCTTCCACGCCAAAGACACCCGACTGACCGTTATACTCACCATTACCGATAGAGTTACGTCTGCCGATGCGGCCACCGATACCGATGGAAAGCGTGCTCAGCTTAGAGAAATCCACATCGAGGTTGGCGCGGAAGTTGTAACGGCGGTATTTGAAGTTTGCGTCATCGCCTTGGTCGAAGGTTTTGAAAAGGCCGTCCTGATTGAGCATGCCGACGGAAACGAAATAGCGGGCACGTTCAGTACCACCCGACACATTAATATTATATTGTTCCTGCCATGCGTGGTCATTCATCAAGTACTTGAACCAGTTGGTGCTTGGATAAACGGTAGGCATATCCATATCCTTCCAGTGCTGTATAGCTTCCTTCGAGAACTTCCATCCGTCCTCGGCTACTCCTTCCACTTCCTGAGCATGATTGTAAGCCGTTGCATACTCGTAGGAGTTTGCCGGCTCAAGGAATTTGGAAATCTGCTGAAGACCTACTGAAGTGGTCAGTGTGATGGCAGGCTTGCCTACCTCGCCGCGACGTGTTGTAACGAGAATAACGCCGTTGGCACCACGCACGCCGAAGACTGCCGTAGCGGAAGCGTCCTTAAGAATAGAAATGTCCTGCACCTCGTTCGGGTCTATCTGGCTGAACTCACGCTCTACACCATCGACAAGCACAAGAGGTTCGGCGCTGTTGAACGAACCGATACCACGGATGCGGATAACAGGGTCGTCGGCACCGGGAACGCCGGTATACTGCACCGACTGGAGTCCCGGAAGCTTACCCGAAAGGGTATTGCCAAGCGATGCGGCCGGCGATTTGAGAAGTTCCTTACCTCCTACGTTGGAGACAGAACCCGTCAGCGTCACTTTACGCTGCTGGCCATAGCCGATGACAACCACTTCATCAAGCAGTTCATCATCCGATTCCATGACAACATTAAGAGAAGCTGATGTCACCTTTACTTCTTTCGACTTGTAGCCGACATACGAAAACACCAAGGTTGAACCCTTGGGAACTCCCGACAAAACATAGTTGCCACCGCTATCCGTTATCGTGCCTTTCGACTTGTCTTTAGTCTGCACGGTAGCCCCGATAAGTGGCTCGTTCTGCTCGTCAGTAACACAACCTTGCACTTTTAAAAGATTTTGTGCGAAGGACACTCCCGGTAGCAACAAAGCCAACAAAAGGAGATGTAATCTGCATAACTTTCCCATTAGCATTAGAATTAGAATTAGAATTAAATAAAATCATTAGTGTTAGAACTTCTGCAAATGTATTAATGAATCTTTCCAATAGCGGGTAAAAAATAACATTTGAGGTTTAAAATACGACATAACATCGCATAAGTTTAAAAACTATCAAGAAGGTTTAAAATACATCATACCCCCCAGAAAGCATACTGCCTAAAAAAAGAGAGTCCATCTAACTTCTTAGTTGTTAGACAGTCCCGTTTTTCTACCAGAAAGCACCATTCCTATATTAAAGCAATCTACTGATATATATAGCTTATATAGTTGTCAGTTAGATTTAACAAAAAGTTTATTAGCTATAGTCTTATGAAGCGTGTCGTTACTGTCATCGCCGGCATCGTCCCAGAACATGGCTCCAAGAAGTTCGTTTTCGAGAATATAATCACATTTCAAACCTATTGAGCGAGCGTTGTCGTAGCTGAGGACAAAACGTCCATTCTTGTCGGTCACATAAGGGACCTTTGCCTCGTCGTCCCAACAGTTGGTGTACCCCGAGGGCACCTTTACATTCTTAAAATCTGTGGAGTGGTCGTAAATATCGGTTCCATGACCATAAAAAGGCATACCGAGCACAAGCATCGATGCGGGCACTCCCTTGGCACAGTGCGCCTTGACCGCCATGTCACAGTTAAACCATCCGGGGAATTTTGAAGACTGATATAGGGGAGCATTGTGCTTAGGAGGATTCTCCATGTCGTACGCCATGATGTTGACAAAGTCAATATAGGGCATAACGCCTTCAAAATCGATGTAATCGGCAGAGCATACTGTTGCGAGCGTCAGAAGCTTGTTGCTTCCTATAGCCTGACGAATGTCGCGCATCATCAGGTTGTAGTTGCGAGTGTCGTCGGGTGACGAAGAGATACCTGCCATGTTACTCGTAGGAAATTCCCAGTCTATATCAATGCCGTCGAGACCAAACTCATCAATCACGCGCTTACAGTCGGCAGCAAAAGCGAGGCGATTGTCGGCATCTGCTGCCATCTCACTGAAGTTGCCACTGCCCCAACCTCCTATCGACAAGAGCACCTTCAAGTGGGAGGCTTGCTTCTTCAAGGCAACAACCGACCTCAGACGTTCCTCGTTGGAGATTCCGATACCACGGAATGTTCCCTGCACATACCCGAAGGCATAATTGATATGGGTAACATATTCCGGCTTCACCTCGTGATTTGACCATGATGTAACATAACCGACAACTATTTTGTCGGTAGAACCAGGAATGGGATTTGGCTCCTCTATCACTGGCTCGTCCGGAAGAGATGGAAGTTCTTTCAGCTCATCGCCCTTTGAAGAGCATGATATCATCGAAACAATCATGAGCAGTATCATTGAAAAGTTTTTCATAATAAAATAGTATTAGTTTATATATAAAAGAGTTATTCAATTACTCCGGTTCATTAAGAGACATTGTTGGTTTCAATACGTCATTAACTTTTTTAGTAAATTCTTTAGATAACCAATAAGCTCCTATACCACGGATATCTTCAATGGAAGCACCAAATTTTACAATATATTTTCCTTTGGCACTTACCCAACTTTGTATACTTTCGTCAAAAGAAGCCAAATCGTAGTCGGATACATTGAATATCAGTATTTCACTCTCACCAGGTTGCAATAGTTTAGTTTTAGCAAAAGCTTTCAATTCACAAGCTGGTTTTTCCAGTCCACCGGCAGGAGCGGAGACATAGAGTTGAACGCTTTCACGCCCTGCCACTTTACCAATATTCTTTACGCGGATACTAGCTTTGAAACCTTTACCGGTAGCTTTTACAACAGAATTGTCATAAGAAAATTCCGTGTAGCTCAATCCGTAACCAAAAGGATAAGAAACCGGTCTGTTTACAGTATTAAAATAACGGTAACCGATATTGATACCTTCTTTGTGCAGAGTATAGTCTATATTTTCACGTCCGGCACTACCTCTTTGTCCTTTATATCCATTGAGTGGAAAGTTACGTGAAGAAGGATGATCCATGACAGTGATAGGAAAAGTCATGGCCAGCTTTCCTGATGGATTTTCTTTACCCAGCAATACATCTACTACAGAGTTTCCTCCTTCCTGACCAGGCTGCCATGCCAACAGAATAGCATCGGGAAGACTTTTCCATGAAGCAGTTTCAACAACACCACCCACATTGAGCACTACAATCACCTTCTTGTCAAGGGCATGAAAAGCGTTGCAGAGGTCACTTAGCAGATTCTGTTCAACTTCACTCAGATTAAAATCGTTTTCAATCGTGCGGTCATTACCTTCTCCAGCCTGACGACCGATGGTAAGGATAGCCACATCAGCTTCCTTGGCTTGATAAACGATACAATCTTTGCTGACAGGCATTTCCAGTATATCCTTTTCTTCACCATAATAACCTTGAGATTTGCCACGGTCGCAACGGTTCTTGGCACGTTGGTAGTCGAGGTATTTATTATATAGCTCTTCCAGATTTCCTGTGGTTTCAAATTCGGCATTATTAAGGCCTTGTTGCATATTCACAACATAAGGCTTAACGACATTACCCGAACCAGTGCCACCTGCCCAGAAGTTGTAAGAGGTACAACCGAAGAGTGCAACTTTTTTCACGTTTCTCAATGGCAATGCGCCATTATCGTTTTTGAGCAACACCATACCTTCGGCGGCCGATTGGCGAGCAAGGAGAGCGTGAGCTTTCAGATCTGGGTTATCGCTATATTTATATCCTCTGAAATGAGGGGTTTTAACAATGTAGTTCAGCATTCGTTTTACACAAATATCAATGTCTGCCACAGAAAGTTGGTTGGTCTTCACTTTGTCGAGAAGGTCATCCACTTGCTTTTGCTCGCCCGGCTGCAGGTGGTCATTGCCGGCATGTATCTGGGCAGCAGTGTTGCGAAGCCGAATCCAGTCGCTCATTACGATACCGTCGAACCCCCATTCGTCACGTAAAACGGTGGTCAGCAGTTCGTAATTTTCCTGGGTATAAGGACCGTTCAGACGATTGTAGGAGGACATGATGGTCCATGGGTGGCTTTCTTTCACAGCTATTTCAAAACCTTTCAGGTAGATCTCGCGCAGCGCGCGTTGGGAAACAATCTCGTTTACTTCCGTACGATTCGTTTCCTGGCTGTTGACGGCAAAATGCTTCGGACAAGCTCCTACACCATTACTTTGGACACCGCGAATATAGGCAGCGGCAATTTTGCCAGTCAATACAGGATCTTCAGAGAAATATTCATAGTTACGACCACAAAGCGGTGAACGGTGTATGTTCATCCCCGGTGCCAACACAACATCTACGCCATATTCCAAAATCTCATTACCTATTGCCTGGCCGATGGTTTCTACCAGCCCTGTGTTCCACGAGCAGGCGAGCAGAGAACCTATGGGAAATCCTGTGGCATAATAATTCTTCTTGCTATCTGGACGCGTCACAACAACAGCACCGGCAGGACCATCGGCAAGTCCGGTGGCAGGAATACCCAACCGGGGAATTACCTGAGTAAATCCGGAAATACTGGAATCCATCACACGAGGAGCCTTATCCAGCTTCTCATATCCTCCAAAAAGATAATCGTTACGCCCCACCAGAAGATTTACTTTTTCTTCCAAAGTCATGGAATCTACAATCTGATCAATATTATCGACTCGCAAAGTCAATGATTGGGCATTTACATGCCCGGTGCAGGAAAACAATAGCGCACCCACAATTAAATTTCTCACTTGCATAGCTTTTATATTAAAGTTTTTTTTGCGCTATAAAAGTAAAGTACAACATGTGGAGCGAGGTTGACAATTAGTCATATAAGGTATATTATTTATCAAAAAAGTCTCTTACCAGCATCATCATACTAATAAATAGCCATTCCCCTATTCCAAATGCCTTTTGAACGGGGCATTCCTCCGACATCGAGGAGCAAGGGGCTCGGCACCGGGGAACACCCCCTTTGGCACCGAGGAGCGGCATGGAGTATCTCTCTAACAAGGAATCAAAGATACCGTACAATGACTGCAAATGGTATTTGAAACGTAAATCGAAGATGAAGAAATAAAACAAAGCTCCCGTATCGTGGCCTGACAACAAGCACGATACGGGAGATACTAAATACCTATTACAAACAATTACCTTAACGATAATCCGTTACCTGAAAAACTATTCTATAAAAAACAACCTGTCCATACTTTGTAAGCCTCTGTCATTTGGAAGCTCGGGCACACGTCATTTACCCAATGTCCACGAAATGGCATTGTGCAACATTGCGGTGAAATCATCCGACTTGAACAGCTTCGGGCTGTGCCCCATCTGGAAATAGACATTACGGGCCTTCACTTTTTCATTGACCCATACCACCGGATGGTCACCCATCTTCACATCCGAAGCAGGGGTATAGGTGAATTCGTCCACATTCGCCAATACACGTACATTGGGGCGCGGACTCTTGTCGTATGTGTACCACTCGTCATCGGGGAGGACGAACGAGGCATCCACATTCTTCATCACAGGGTGCTCCTTGTCTTCCACCACTACCGTGCCGTCGGCAAGCGGAGCAATGTAGTTACGGAAACGGATGCCCCCCATAAAATCGCTGAACCACTGCCACAAAGGATACCCGTCAAACTCTCCAAGCAACGTGGCATGATGGAAGCCTATCCAGCCGCCACGACCTTCATTGATGTAATCCACAAAATTCTGCTCCGCCTCCTTGGGCCATGTATAAGGCGGAAAGTCCAGCTGGATGACAAGATCCGTACCGTCCAGCACACTCTTTTGTGCCAAAAGGCCGGCATTGTTCAGCACTTGAATCTGCAGGTTCTGAACCTTACTTTCATCTACCAGCCATTTCAATGCTGCATCCGAGAAAGGCTTGTGTTGTCCGGCACTCTCAGTGAGTACCAATACCCGGTAGGTCTTATCATAAAAAGGCTTGCGTTCTATCAGGTTCTCATAGACGGTACGGCGCAAGTCACCCTGCTCGTTGTCTCCGTCATAATCCCAATACATACCTCCCAACAGGTTTTGCTTCAGAATATACTGGCACTTGATGGCCAATGAACGCGGATTCTCATAACCGAAAACGAGTGTATCGTTCTTATTCACCAGGTAAGGTACCCGGGCCGTCTCGTCCCAACATTCACGGAATCCTTTGGCATATCCCACCTTGTTGAAGTCTTGAAAATTGGGATATTCCTTTCCACCGCGGCCATAGAAAGGCATCCCCATCACCAGCTTGTCGGCAGGCACACCGGCAGCCAAATGAGCCTTCACAGCCTTGTCACCCGTCATCCGGCCACTGTTGTCCGAAGAGTAGAGAGCAGAATGGTGCTTAGGGGCATTTCCCATATCGTATGACATGATATTCACGAAATCAATATAAGGAAGAATAGCCTGGAAATCAATATATTCACCGGAAGCCACCGTAGCAAGGGTCAACAACTTCTTCGGGCCGATGGCCTTACGGATGTCCCGCATCAGTAATGTAAAGTTCTTCGTGTCGTCAGGAGAAGAAGAAATGCCGGCGGCATTACTCGTAGGATACTCCCAATCGATGTCAATACCATCCAGCCCATACTCTTTCACCACCCGTCGGCAATCTTTGGCAAATGCCTTGCGGTATTTCTCATTCGCGGCCATCTCACTGAAACGTCCGCTGCCCCATCCACCGATGGATAACAGTACATTCAAATCCGGCTTCTGCTTTTTCAATTCCACCATCTGTCTCAAGCGCCCTTCATTGGCAATACCTACACCATCAAAGGTCTCATCGACATGCCCAAAGGCATAATTAATGTGAGTCATGTACTTAGGGTCAGGAATAACGTGACTCCAGGAAGTAACATAAGCCACGACCACTTTACCGTCAAGCGCAGTTTTCAATTCATCTGCAGCCCTCAGATTGCCGCACGACACTAAAACTGCCAATACGGACCAAACAATCAATCTAAAATTTTTCATACTACTATTTATCAATATATTTTCTATATTCGTTGGCGGAATCAATCTCTTTTTCTCTTGTACCGGAAAGGGTCTGAACCGTACCCGGGCCGTGTCTCCTCCGTGTCTCCTCCGTACCTGCTCCACATAAAGGTACCTTTATACGGAGAAAGTACGGAGCAGGTACGGAGCAGATACGGAGCGGACCCTTTTCAGGACTTCCCTCAAACGAAGTCTGAGCAGTGATTCATTCCACCAACAGGTTTTCCATGGTAATTACCGGCAAACAAAAATCAATCAGCTATCTGACGGACCCGTGAACCCATCAATGCATAATACAGCATAAACGCTTCTCCAAAGAGGACAATGAACCATGACCATCTCCAGCCTCCAAGAACATCGGCAAGCACTCCCTGCAACAAGGGCAATATGGCACCGCCTACCACTCCAATCATGAACACACCCGAAGCCACCGAAGTGTATTTTCCCAAATGGGCAACGGACAATGTAAAGATAGCTCCCCACATGATGGAATGAAACAGACCTACTGCCGTGAGCAGCCACGGATTATTCAGAAGAATAGCCAGCAAAGCAAGTACTCCTGCCGATACCGTAGTAACCGTCAACTGCACGCGAGGAGAAATCTTGCTCAGGCTGCTCCCCACCAGGCGGCCCACAAGCATACCACCCCAATAGAGCGTAGCCATCAGTGCCGGAGAAGCATAATCCATCTCGATGGCATACAGATTGATATTGGCCCCGATACAGACTTCCACTCCTACATAAAAGAAGATAGCCACCACGCCCAATGTCAGATGACGGAAGGACCATACACTTTTTTCCAGCTTTTCTCCCTTCTCTACCCTGGTTCCTTGGATATCGGGCAAAGACAATTTCATCAACAACAATACAATCAAAGAAATAACAGCCATCAATGCCAGGAACGGAACCATCAGCTGGTCAATCTGAATGTCCTCCATAGACAGACCGCCGAACACGACACCGGTCACGAAATAAGGAGCAAGCGTAGTTCCCACAGAATTGGCGGAACCGCCTATAGCCAAACGCTGAATGGACTGGGTACCCTTGACATGGCAAGCCGTCAGATAAGGATTTATAACCACTTGCAGAATGGTGGCCGAAGCCCCTACCACGAAAGAACCCAGTAAGAAAATCAAGAACCCTCCAGGGATAACATTATTTCCTGCATGCCAATTCGCTTCAGGAAAGTGTACTGTGAAATAGGAAGAGGCAAAGAACAAACCAAGTCCCACAATCATCACCAGCAATCCACGCATCAATGTTCCTTTATATCCGTATTTGCTAATCCACGACGAGCCTACCCCTCCACAAACCGGATAAGCAAGGAACCAGGAGAAAGTAATCAAAGTAGCAAAAGTATTTTTCAACCCGCCCACTTCCGAAAGAAAAGTTTCTTTCAGAGGACCCTGAAACTGAGTATTGGCAGTCGTAAGGAAACCTACAATAAAGAACAAGAACACCATCGTGATGAATGGCCCCATATAGTTTATTTGTTTTTCTTGTTGTGTCATAGTATTTTGATTATTAATTCAAATAATTAGTTATCAGCCGCCTGCAAGGCGACTTAGCAGTTAAGCATGCTTGCCGCCGCCTCATCCAGCAGAAATTCACAGTTGGGATGAAGCTGAAGGATGGAAGCAGGAACATCTGTTGTCACAGGCCCTTCAAGCATCCGCTTGACAATATCCGCTTTATTAGTCCCTTTGGCAACCAGTACAATCCGGCGTGCCTGCATAATGTTCTTTATTCCCAAAGTAGCCCCTCCCAACTCTTTATCGGGAGGAGTACCCGTTTCTCTACGGATGCGTTCTTCCAGTTCCACATTCATCCGGGTCACCCATGCTTCACCGCCAAAGGGAGATTCCGGCTGGTTGAATCCCAGATGTCCGTTCTCACCCAACCCTAAAATCAGCAAATCAATGCCGCCACGGTTCGCAATTTCCTGCTGGAAATCCCTGCATGACTGTTCAAAATCACCAGAAATGGTAGGCAGCATCAAAAAATTCTCTTCCTTGATGCCCAATGTATCCATCAACTCCGTTTTCAGCATCGTGTAGCATGCTCCGGCATATTCGCGCGGCACATTCGTTACCTCATCCAATCCGAAGAAAGTAACGGTATCCACCTTAAACGGATATTTAGTATAGATTTCTCCCACCAACCGATGAAGATTGCCGGTAGTACGTCCCGTCGAAAGTCCTATCACACTCTCCGGTTCATTCAACATCTGCCCGATGATGCGCCATGCAGCCGTGCAGTCAAACTCCTTTTCATTCTTTGTTATTGTTATTTTCATATTCTTAATCATTAATTCCTAATCACATATTCATCGCCACCGCGCCGGCCCCCAGAAGCCCGATAAATCCGGGATTCAGTTTCGTAATGACAACCCCGTTGCTGACAAAACGCATGGTCGTAGGATGAAGTTTCTCCAGAATCTTCTCGTGCATATATCCGTCGGCCACAATGCCTCCACCCAACACCACCGTGTCCGGGTCAATCACACGTACCAGATTCATGATAAGATTGGCAAGCGCCTCAGCTGCATTCTCCACCAGCACCGTACAGAGAGGGTCACCTTTCTGACTAAGTGCAAACACCTCACTCACAATCACCCGTTCCCCTTTTTCAGCCGGAATATGCAGGCCGGTCTCATACTGGTTGCGGAGCAGACGGGCACAATTGTCAAAACCTATGCCGGCAGCAATCGCCTCCACACAGTCCATCCGTCCACAACCGCATTTAATGCCTATGTTCACACCTACACGCACGTGTCCCACTTCGCCGGCATTGAAATGGCTGCCACGGATTTGTCTCCCATTTATCACCGTACCCACGGCAATGCCTGTACCTACATTTACGTATATGAAGTTTTTGGAAATTTGTCCGAATCCCCAGACGCGCTCGGCTCTTGTAGCGCTCTTCACATCATTGTCTATATGGCAAGGCATGCCATATATATCCGACAGTTCCTTTGCCAACTCAATCCGCTGTGTCCTGCTCGGGTCAATCTGCAGCCAGACACCTTCGTTGGGATCTACACGCCCTATCAGCCCAACACCCATCGCTACCGGTTTCTGGTCATACCAGCCCACGGTACGGATATAATCATCGAGCGACGACTTGATGATTTCCAGCGCAGCCTGCTGATTAAAGTAACCGGAGTCATATTTCTTATACCTCAAAATGTTGCCACGGCTGTCCATTTCGCCAATCAGCAACTTTGTCCCCCCTAAATCAAGACCCAAATATGTTTCCATTTTTATATATGTTTTTTTATATTGTTTACTGTCCACAATATTACGCACTATTAGGGAGACAAGGGTTTATTCTCTGACAAAAAAGGTTTAATACTTGTCAGCAGTGGTTCAAAAGCAGTCTTCATGGCTCTAAATTTTGCTGGGACTGGTACCAAACTGCTTTTTGAAGCATGTACTAAAATATTTCGGGTCAGAAAATCCGACCATATTCGCCACTTCCCCTATCGAATATTTCCGGGAAACCAGCAGCTCTTTTGCCTTGTTCAAACGGACAATGCGGATGAAGTCATTCGGTCCCTGCCCGGTCAGCGTCTTTATTTTATTGTAGACAGAAGTGCGGCTCATGCCCAGCATCCGGCAGAAGTCATTGATGGAGAACTCCGAATCGGACAACTCCTCCTCAATCACTTTCATAACCTTGTCCAGAAACTCCTTGTCCAACTGGCTGGTATAGTCTGTCTCTTCGGGCTGCGCATCCATCGCCAACACGGTTTCGCGCAAATGCTGCCTATTCTGAAGAATATTCCTGATACGCACTTTCAGCACAGACAAGTCGAAAGGCTTGATGATGTAGTCATTGGCACCGGCCTCCAGTCCGAAGATGATATTTTCCCTCTCACTCAGTGCGGTCAGTAATATAATAGGTATATGGCTTGTATCTACCGATGATTTCAGAATCCGGCACAATTCATCACCTTCCAGTACCGGCATCACAATGTCCGAGATAATGATATCAGGATTGATTTCCCTTGCCGTCTCCAATGCCTTTCCGCCGTCGGGCACGGCAACTACCTTATATTCGGAAGACAAGCTGTCCACCAGATACTCCCTCATATCCGCATCGTCCTCCGCCAGAAGAAGGACATTCTTCCCGGCACGTTCCGTTTCTTCATGCACAGCCCCGGTAGCGGCCTGAGCTTCTTCCCGGCCGTCAGCCTTTGCTTCCACCGCCACGCTCGCCTTTATCCTCTGCGGGAAAGTTACCGTAAACGTAGTTCCCTGCCCTTCCACGCTACTGAAAGAGATGGTGCCGTGATGCTGTTTCACAATGCGGCGCGTAATCATCAGACCGATGCCCGAACCGGTTTCCTCAAAGTTCATGGCATTCTGGGCTCTATAATATTCGTGAAAAATATTGCCCTGCTCCTCTTTCGGAATGCCGATACCCGTATCCTTCACTTCAATAGTCCACTTCTTTCTTGCAGTCTTCACCAGTATATGGATGACTCCCTTCTCTGTATACTTCAAGGCATTGGAGAGCAGATTGTCTATGATATGATCCATCTTCTCCCGGTCAATCCAAACCTTGGGCATATCCGGCTCCACCTCCAACTCTATCCCGACGCTCTTCTGCATGGCGGCTAAGTGAAACTCCGCCATTTTTTCCTCCAGATAAGCCTTAATGTCGTATGGAGAAACCTTCAAACACTCCTCGGCATGCAGTTCCGTTTTCTGCAACTCAAGCAGTTGAGTAATCATTCCCATCAGTTTTTCCACATTCTTCATTGCCACCGCAACGGTTTTCTTACCCTGCTCCGGAAGTCCCTCCTGCGCTTCGAGCTCACTCAGCGGAGCCTTTATTAAAGTAACCGGTGTACGGATATCATGGGCTATACTGATAAAGGAACGTATCTTGTCCCTTATACGCCCCTCGTTCACCTTATGCCTCCTATACTGCACAAACATGCAGACAAAGACAGACAACAAGATGAAATAGATGAGCAGCGCCCACCACGAAACCCAGTAAGGGTTATGAATGACAATGTCCAGACTTCTTTCTCCCACCTGCTGCCCGGTGTACTTATCAAATGCCCGCAAGCGGAATACATACTTACCGGACGAGAGATTCATATAGCTCACGTTCCGCACTGAATTGGAGTGTTCCCACTCCTCATTGTGATTTTCGAGCCTATACTCATACCTGATACGATGCGGGACTGCAAAGTTGATGGCAGAGAAGGAAATTGAGAAGGAGTTTTGATTATACTTCAAATCTATTTTCCGGGTATCATTGATATTCGTTTGCAAAAGAGAGCCTTTCATTCCCGCTTTGACCGATTCATAAAGCAGTTTAAAGTCTGTCAGAATCAGCTCAACGGGTGCATGAGTCCCCAAGTCCAAAGACGGGAGAAAGGAAAGAACCCCTTCTGCGGTGCCGAAAGCAAGACATCCATTCTTCAACTTAAGGGCAGCATTCGGATTGTAATATCCCCAGCTGACATCCAAAAAATCATTGGCACTGATGATAATATCCCGGGAGCAGTCCAAGCAATACAATTCCTTCTCCGTACTGAACCAGATACGCCCTTCGTTATCCTCCAGCAGGCTGTTGATGGAATTGGAAACCAGATTGTCATCTACGGTATAGGCATGCGCCTCTTTCCCATCCGGCCCAACACGTATAAGGCCTTCCCCGTCTGTAGCCAGCCAGGTATCGCCGGATGAGGACTGCATCAGGCAACGGACAGGATAATGCAGAGAGATGTCTCCAAACGTCTGATGCCACTGCGTGTCTCCCGACTTCTTATCAAAGACGGCCAACCCGCTGCAACCGGCAATCAGTAATGAGCCCCCCTTACCCGGCTTTATGTCACCTATGCAATCAATCGGGTAATATGTATAAGTATCCGTCCGTATATCGTAACGGGTAAACTCTCCTTCAATACCACCGAACCAGACATAATCCCCTTCCGCATAAATGGCATAAACATAGTCGGTGGCCATTCCCTTCTCCGGATGTGCATTTCTTTTCTCTTTCTTCTGTACCCGTCCGGTCTGTTTATGAATACAATAGACACCGATACCATAGCCACCTACCCAGATGTTTCCCCCGGAGTCTTCGGCAAGCGCCAATACCACTTTGCCACTATATTCCGTACCGTCCAGATAGTGGGTCCATTTGCGTGACCGAGGTTGATAGAGGCTGACGCCGTTGTTTGTACCATACCAATAATCTCCCTCCGAGTCCTGAAACATCACATTTACATGGTCCGACTTCAGGGAATTATCATTATTGCGTTCGTGCCTGATTCTATAGACATCCGGCATCTCCGGATCCAGATAGCTGATGCCATTCGTAGAAGTGCCAATCCATACAACTCCGGATTCATCCACACAAATATCGGATACCGTATTACCACTCAAGCTTTTGTCATCATCCCCGTTATTCATATAATGGTTCAAAAGTTCTCCGGTAGCGACATCCATGCAAAAAACACCTGCACCGTCGGCTCCCACCAGCAGCAAATTATCCTTTGTCCTTGCAAACGAACGGATAGGTACATGAGGAATCCGGTCATTCAAGGAATGTATTTGCCCTTCGGGACCGTCAAGCACAAATACGCCGTTTGAAAAGGTACCGATGAACAGCTTCGCTCCGAAGACATAGAGCGATTCCACATGCATCTCTGTATGCAGGTCAACCGGCCTCGTCTCAAAAGACGAAGAACCTGCCGCTCCTGCCTTCGTCAGCCGGAAGACACCCTTGTCGGTGCCTGCAAAAAACACTTCATCTTCCATTTGGACCATGCAACGGACAGATTGCCCCTTCAATCCGGCAAAAGACAGTCCTGCACTTTCTTCCCAAGAATAAAGCCCCTTCGACATACACAACCACAAACGGTTTTCGTCATCAAACAGCATATTATACAATACCGGAGAAGGCAGGTAATCGGCCAAGTCCACACGCAATTGGAAAGAGTCCGTCAGTTTGTTGTATGCATAGATTTTTCCATTCTTCAATGCAACCCAGACAATACCCTCCTTATCACACATCATGGTAGTGGAAGACTGGATATTGTCCCTGGAATCAACCATTCCGTCCAGCTTGTAATGCTTGATTTCATTCCCGTCATAACGATCTATCCCGACATGAGTATACACCCAGACAAATCCGGCTGAATCCTTGTTTATCTGGAATACTTGCCGACTGCCCAATCCCTCCTTGATACCCAAGGTGCGGAATGAACCGGCAAACAAGTCAGCGGACAAAAAAACGAACACCCATAACAGCAGAAATGTACATGCAACGGATTTATATGGAAACGGATATGGAGCAGACATAGGTCATATATTGTTTTTCGGATGCAATATTACGCATAAATATAAAAAAAACGGTCGAAAAACTATCCGAATAGGTTCGATTTCTATTACTTTTGCCTTCCGAAACCAACAAATCATGAGAAGCCATGCTCAGTAAGTTCAAATTAAACCAGCTCTATTTCAAGGACACACAGTTTGCCAACCTCATGACACGGCGCATTTTCAACGTCCTTCTGATAGCCAATCCTTACGATGCTTTCATGCTGGAAGATGACGGCCGCATCGACGAAAAGATATTCAATGAATACACTTCGCTCTCCTTGCGCTACCCTCCCCGTTTCACGCAGGTTTCCACTTGCGAGGAGGCGCTGACACAGCTGTCCTCCATCTCTTTCGACCTCATCATCTGCATGCCGGGCACGGGAGACAACGACAGCTTCGACGTGGCACGATACATCAAAAACCTGTATGAACAGATTCCGATGGTGATACTTACCCCTTTCAGCCACGGCATCACCAAGCGTATTGCCAATGAAGACCTCAGTCCCTTTGAGTATGTGTTCTGCTGGCTGGGAAACACCGACTTGCTGGTTTCCATCATCAAGCTGATAGAGGACAAGATGAACCTGGAGCACGACGTCAACGAAGTGGGTGTGCAGCTCATCCTGCTGGTGGAAGACGGCATCCGCTTTTACTCCTCCATCCTGCCCAATCTGTATAAATTCGTATTGAAGCAGAGCCAGGAATTCTCTACTGAAGCACTGAATGCCCACCAGCGCACACTGCGCATGAGGGGACGTCCCAAAATTGTACTGGCACGTACCTATGAAGAAGCCTTTGGCATCTACCAAAAATATAAGAATAATATATTAGGTGTCATCACCGACGTACGCTTCCCCCGCGTAGAACGGGGCGAGAAGGACGGACTGGCCGGTATCAAGCTCTGTGCCGCCATCCGCAAGGAAGACCCGTTTGTACCCCTTATCATACAGTCCAGCGAATCGGACAACGTAGCGTATGCAGCCAAATACGATGCCGCCTTCATCGACAAGAATTCCAAAAAGATGGATGTGGACCTGCGCCGTATTGTATCAGACAATTTCGGCTTCGGCGACTTTATCTTCCGCAACCCGGACACGCTGGAAGAGATTGCCCGCGTAAAGAATCTCAAAGAGCTGCAGAACATTCTTTTTGCTGTTCCGGCAGAATCATTCCTTTACCACATCAGCCGCAACCACGTCAGCCGCTGGCTCTACTCGCGTGCCATGTTTCCCGTGGCAGAGTTCCTGCGGCCCATCACCTGGAATAGCTTGCAAGACGTGGATGCCCACCGTAAAATTATCTTCGAGGCTATCGTGAAATACCGCAAGATGAAAAACCAGGGAGTAGTGGCAGTCTTCAGGCGCGACCGCTTTGACCGATACTCCAACTTTGCCCGTATTGGCGACGGTTCGCTGGGAGGCAAGGGGCGCGGACTGGCTTTCATCGACAACCTGGTGAAGCATCACCCCGAGTTCGAAGAGTTTGAGAATGCCCGTGTCGCCATCCCCAAGACCATCGTGCTCTGTACCGATGTGTTCGACGAGTTTATGGATACCAACAATCTGTATCAGATAGCCTTGTCCGATGCCGACGATGACGTCATCCTGCGCTACTTCCTCAAAGCAAAGCTGCCCGACCGCCTGGTGGAGGACTTCTTCACCTTCTTCGACGTGGTGAAGTCGCCGCTTGCCATCCGTTCGTCCTCGTTGTTGGAAGACTCGCACTACCAACCCTTCGCCGGCATCTACAACACCTACATGATTCCCTATCTGGACGACAAGTACGAGATGCTGCGCATGCTGAGCGATGCCATCAAGGGAGTATATGCTTCGGTCTACTTCCGCGACTCGAAGGCATACATGCAGGCAACGAGCAACGTTATCGACCAGGAAAAGATGGCTGTCATCCTGCAAGAGGTAGTGGGCAACCAGTATGGTGACCGCTACTACCCCAGCATGTCCGGCGTGGCACGTTCGCTCAACTACTACCCCATCGGCGACGAGAAGGCAGAAGAAGGTATCGTCAATCTGGCGCTCGGTTTAGGTAAATACATCGTGGACGGTGGCATGACGCTCCGCTTCTCGCCCTATCACCCCAACCAGGTGCTGCAAACCAGCGAAATGGAGATTGCCCTCAAAGAGACTCAGACCCGCTTCTATGCCCTCGACCTGCGCAATGCCGGTCACGACTTCTCCATCGACGACGGCTTCAACCTGCTGAAACTGCACGTCAAAGAAGCGGAAAAGGACGGAGCACTGAACTACATAGCCTCCACCTACGACCCTTACGACCAGATTATCCGCGACGGGCTTTATCCCGGCGGACGCAAAGTCATCACCTTTGCCAACATCCTGCAACACGACGTATTCCCCCTGCCACGCATCCTGCAACTGGCTTTGAAATACGGAGAGCAGGAGATGCGCCGTCCCGTAGAGATAGAGTTTGCCGCCACCATGAGCCGCGAGAAGGACAAAACCGGCACCTTCTACCTGCTGCAAATCCGCCCGATAGTCGACACCAAGGAGATGCTGGATGAAGACCTTACCGCCATTCCGGACGACCAGGTACTGCTCCGTTCCAACAACTCATTGGGACATGGCATCATGAACGAGATACATGACATTATCTATGTGAAGACAGACGACTATAGTGCCTCCCACAACCAGGAGATTGCCTGGGAGATAGAGAAGCTGAACCAGCAGTTCCTAGACGAAGGCCGCAACTATGTCCTTGTAGGTCCCGGACGCTGGGGTAGCAGTGACACCTGGCTCGGCATCCCCGTGAAGTGGCCGCACATCAGCGCCGCCCGCGTGATAGTGGAAGCCGGACTGACCAACTACCGGGTAGACCCCAGCCAGGGAACCCACTTCTTCCAGAACCTGACCTCCTTTGGAGTGGGATACTTTACCATCAACGCCTTTATGAATGACGGCGTATACAACCAGGAATTCCTGAATGCACAGCCTGCCGTACACGAGACGAAGTACCTGCGGCATGTACATTTCCACCAGCCAATGGTGGTAAAGATGGATGGCAAGAAGAAACTGGGAGTGGTGCTGATGCCCGAAGAATAAATCAGTCCGTCAGCCGGTGCAGCACAATCATCACCACCTCTGCGGGAGCAAACATGCGGATGGCTTTCTGCGAAGTGCCGATGCCGTTGGTGACAATCATCGGGATGTTCTTTGAGTTGTACTTCAGCCCGGAGAGGAACCGCTGCCCGTAGTGCGAGGGGACTATCGGTGCATAAAGCCCGAACAGCGTCACCTGCCCGCCATGCGTGTGTCCGGCCAGGATGAGATCGGAGTTTGTCACCGGGACGTCCTCGGCATAGTCTGGCGTATGCGTCAGCAGGATTACGAAATCGTCGGGCGAAAGGCCGAGTGTGGGCGATGTGCCGTTCTTGCCCAAGTCGAAAGGATTGCGCACGCCCGCCACAAGAATCCGCTCACCGCCACGCCGCAGGGTGTCCACCTTATGCTCCAGCAGATGCATGCCATAATGCCTCATTTCGCGCACGATGTCGTCATAGCAAGCCTCGTAGTCATTGTTGCCAAGCACGGCATAGGTGCCCAACGGCGTCTTCACTTGCGCCAGGGCAGCCATGACGGGCGGCACGTACTGGCAGCCTTCGTGAAAGTCACCGCCAATCAGCAGCACGTCGGCCTTCTGGTCTATGAGCAGGCGGACCAGGTCCTTCAATCCCTCCTCCTTCAGCAGGCTTTTGTAGTGCAGGTCGGAGACAAAGGCGATGCGGAAGCCCTCGAAGGCGGCAGGCACGTCGCGATGCGTGAAGTCGTACGTCTTAATGCGGCTGACGCCCTTATAGGCCGAGCCTACGTGGGTGGTTTTCGATGTGATTCTTGTACCTCGCTGCACAATTACCTTTTGTACCGGTGCCGTTTTCTTTATCTGCTGTTTCTTTACCTCGCCCTTCGCCGGCTGGCGGCGGACATTACGCAAATCAGACTGGTCAAAGGTGAACATCGGCGAAAGGCGGGCAGGCAACCCGATAGTATCGCCAAGCTGCGTGCTGTCTGCCTGCATGACTGGCTGCGGCAACGACACGGTAATCATCCGCTTGGAACGGCAGGAAGACAAGAGCAGCAGAGAAAGAATGGATATGTAGACTAACTTCTTCATCATAAGTGGGTACAAATATAGGGATTTTCAGTATTTTTGCTGGCAGATGCCGAACTAAATTGGAACTACGATGAACGAGATTAAACAGAATTCACCCTACGCATGGTTTCTCGCCGCCCGCCCCAAGACGTTGACGGGAGCCATCATCCCGGTATTGCTGGGCAGTGCCCTTGCCTTCAGCGACGGACAGTTCAAGACCGCACCCGCCCTGCTGTGCGCCCTCTTTGCCTGCGGCATGCAGATTGCCGCCAACTTTATCAACGACCTCTTCGACTTCCAGAAAGGGACCGACCGTCGGGAAGACCGGCTGGGGCCGCAGCGCGCCTGCGCCGAAGGTTGGATTACGCCGGCAGCCATGAAAACCGGCATCGGCATCGCACTGACACTGTCGTGCCTGGCAGGGCTGGCAGTGCTGTTCACCGTCTGGGGGCAGCTGCCCCACGGAGGCTGGGAACTGGTGGTGCTGGGCGTGGTGTGCATACTGTTTGCTTTCCTCTATACCACGCTGCTCTCCTATCGGGGCTGGGGCGACGTACTGGTGCTGGTGTTCTTCGGCTTCGTGCCCGTATGCGGCACCTACTACGTGCAGGCCTATACGCTGAATATGGATGTGGTGGTGCTGTCGCTCGTCAGTGGCCTCGCCATAGACACCTTGCTGATGGTGAACAACTATCGCGACCGCGAGCAGGATGCCGTGAGCGGCAAGTGTACGCTGGTGGTACGCTACGGCAAGAAGTTCGGTGAGAATATGTATCTGGCACTGGGCATCGCCGCCGTGCTGCTCTGCTTCTGGTTTGTCTACACGGGCAAGCTGACTCCACTGGAATTTATCTGGGCTCCCTGTGTCTATCTCTATATGCACGCACTGACGTGGCGCAAAATGATACAGATAGGTAGCGGTAAAAAGCTGAACAGCATACTGGGCGAGACGTCGCGCAATATGCTGTTCTTAGGATTACTGTTAGCGGTGGCGCTGAATTGAGGGGTCAGGGGTTAAGGATTAGCAGTTAGCTGCAACCCTAATCCTTAATCCCTAATCCTTAATCCCTAAACCTTAACCTCTACCTCCATACATCTGTTCGTAATACTTCTGATAATCACCGCTGGTCACTTCTTCCACCCACGGCTGGTTGTTCAGGTACCATTCAATGGTCTTGACGATGCCGACCTCGAACTTCGTCTCCGGATACCAGCCCAGGGCATTGGTAATCTTTGTGGGGTCGATGGCATAACGCTGGTCGTGACCTAGGCGGTCTTTGACGAAGGTGATAAGGTCTTCGTTTATCCAGCTGATGTCAATCGTGCCGTCGGCGGCTTTTACTTGTTTCTTCAGCACTGCACGGTAACGGGGTTCTTCCTCCATCAAGCGGCGGACGGTGGCAATAGTCAGCTTCACGATTTCAAGATTGGTCTTTTCGTTGTGACCGCCTACGTTGTAGACTTCGCCTTCCACACCCTCGCGGACAACCAGGTCGATAGCTTTGCAGTGGTCTTCCACGTAGAGCCAGTCACGCACGTTGCTGCCGTCGCCATAGACGGGGAGGTTCTTGCCTTCGAGAATATTCTTGATGATAAGCGGAATCAGCTTTTCGGGGAAGTGATAAGGACCGTAGTTGTTGGAACAGCGGGTGATAGTGACGGGCATCTTATAGGTGTCGTGATAGGCCATCACTACCATATCGGCACTCGTCTTGCTGGCGCTGTAAGGGCTGTGCGGGCAGAGCGGGGTTTGCTCTGTGAAGTAGCCTTCGGCACCAAGTGAGCCGTAAACTTCGTCGGTAGACACCTGATGGTAACGGACGCCTTTGCGCCAAGTGGGATAACCGGATTCGTCCTTACCCGTGACCCAGGCACGGCGGGCGGCATCGAGCAAGTTTTGTGTACCCAGGATGTTGGTCATCAGGAAAAGCTGGGGATTCTCTATGCTACGGTCTACGTGGCTCTCGGCAGCAAAATTCACTACGTAATCGAATTTATACTTGGCAAACAGTTCGTCGGCAAGCACGCGGTCGCAGATGTCACCTTTTACAAAAAAGCAACGTTCATCGTCAATGTCATTGGCAATGGTGCCCAGATTGCCTGCGTAGGTCAAGGCATCCAGTATCACCACTTTAATATCATTATGTTTTGCCAGGATATATTTAATATAGTTGGCGCCGATAAAACCGGCGGCACCGGTTACGAGATAAGTCTTCATGAGAATTAAAAATTATAAATTAAAAATTAAAGTCAGCGGGCCTTTATAGGAGAACTATTCTCCTTCTCTTTTTGGGGAACAAAGAGTTCATCGCTTCGATTCAGCCAGTTCCATCAGGTATTTGCCATATTCGGTCTTGCCAAGCTGTTCACCCAAGCGATACAGCTGGTCTACATCTATCCAGCCCTTGCGCCAGGCAATCTCTTCGATACAGCTCACGCGGAAGCCTTGACGGTTCTGGATGGTGGCGACAAAATTGCTGGCTTCCAGCAGGCTGTCGCAATTGCCGGTGTCGAGCCAGGCAAAGCCACGGCCGAAGAGCTCCACTTTCAGCGTGCCCTCGTCCAGATAGAGACGGTTGAGGTCGGTAATTTCGTATTCGCCGCGAGCAGAGGGCTTCAAGGAGGCGGCTTTCTCTGTCACGGTGGAGTCGTAGAAGTACAGTCCGGGGACGGCATAGTTGCTTTTAGGATTGGCAGGCTTTTCTTCCAGCGAGACGGCTTTGCCGTTGGCATCAAACTCCACTACACCGTAGGCACGGGGGTCCTTGACGTAATAACCAAAGATGCAGGCACCCTTGTCTATGGAAGCGGCACGCTTCAGCATGGCGGAGAAGCCTTGACCGTAGAACATGTTGTCGCCCAGAATAAGGCAGCCCGGTCCACCGTCCAAGAACTCTGCACCCAGCACAAAGGCTTGTGCCAGTCCGTTGGGATTCTCTTGTATCTTATAGGAAAAGGACATACCGAGTTCTTCACCGGTTCCCAGCAGCTCGCGGAACATGGGTAAGTCACGTGGAGTAGAGATAATAAGCACTTCGCGAATTCCCGCCAACATCAGTGTAGAGAGCGGGTAGTATATCATCGGCTTGTCGTAGACGGGCATTATCTGCTTGGAGATAGCCTTGGACAACGGATAGAGACGAGTGGCACTGCCACCTGCAAGAATAATTCCTTTCATATTTCAGTTCTTTTTCGGTGATACTTCAAAATGGAGAATAAAATAAGAAGGAGGACGATGCCCCACGGCTCTACTTGCTATTCGGGTACAAAGATAATGGAAAAATTCGATTAAGTGAAGGCTTGGTTTCATCTTTTTACTTCATTGCTTTGCTTACTCCGGTACATTGTTTTGCTTACTTCAGTGCGTAACGGCCTTTACCCAATAGCGTAACAACCTTTACATTAGCATGTAACGGCTTTTACACTATAGCGCAAGCAATCGGTAAATACAATCCATTGAAAATAAACAAACTACATCATCGGTCAGCAAGTTCTATCACCTCCAAATCTTTAAACGTTCCCCCATCAACCGCAAAGCGTACCATCGTACGCACCTTATGGAAACCTTGAATGCCCGCAGCGCCCGGATTGATGTGGAGTACATCCAACGTCTTGTCATACTTCACCTTCAGTATATGCGAGTGCCCGCTGATGAACAGCTTTGGGGGACGCACCAGAATGCTGCCCTTGATGGAAGGGTCGTAGTTGCCGGGATAACCGCCGATATGCTTCATCAGCACCTCCGCCCCATCCACCGTGAAACGGAGAATCTGCGGATAGAGCTGCCGTATCTCCTGCCCGTCAATATTGCCATACACGGCACGGAAGGGACGGAAAGCCGCCAGCTTCTGTGCCACTTCCAGCGAACCGATGTCACCGGCATGCCATATTTCGTCACAGCCCTCAAAATATTGCAGGTACTTTTCATCCCAGTAGCCATGCGTATCCGATAATAAACCAACTTTTGTCATCTTTCCTTTGTTTATTAAGACAAAGGTAATTATATTTGGGAAAGAAATCAATATGCTAATGTGATAATGTGCCAATATGCTAATTGGCTGCGCACCATCCGCGAACTTCTCTTCATTAGCACATTGGCACATTAATCACTTTAGCACATTAAACTATGGAAAACAGATATTTCAAACGTGATATCAGCTGGCTGTCTTTCAACTACCGCGTGCTGCTGGAAGCCGAAGACGATACACTGCCGCTATACGAACGCATCAACTTCATTTCCATATACTCCTCCAATCTGGAAGAATTCTACAAGATACGCGTGGCCGACCATAAAGCCATAGCCACCGGAGCCTCGCAAAGCGATGAAGAGACTGTGCAGTCCGCCGCCGAGCTGGTAGATGAAATCAACCGGGAAGTCAACCGCCAACTGGAAGACCGTATCCGCATCTACGAACAGAAGATACTGCCCGCCCTACGGAAACACCACATCATATTCTATCAGAGCCGCAACGTGGAACCGTTTCACCGCGACTTTGTGCGCAGCTTCTTCCGCGAAGAGATATTCCCTTATCTGGCCCCGGTGCCCGTAAGCAAGGACAAGGTGATTTCATTCCTGCGCGACAACCGTCTCTATCTGGCCGTACGGCTTCATCTGAAAGGAGCTCCCGCCAGTTCTCCAAACCGTATCCAGTATTTCGTGATGAAACTGCCGTACAGCAAAGTGCCGCGCTTCATCCAGCTGCCCAAGGTGGGGAAAGACTATTATCTGATGTTCATTGAAGACATCATCAAGGCCAATCTGGATACCATCTTCCCCGGTTATGAAGTGGACAGCAGTTATTGCATCAAGATTTCACGCGATGCGGATATTCTGATAGACGATGCCGCCAATACCTCCGAAATCATCGAGCAGGTGAAGAAGAAGGTAAAGAAACGCAAGATAGGCGCCGTGTGCCGTTTTGTATACGACCGCGCCATGCCCCAGGACTTCCTCGACTTTCTGGTAGATACCTACCGCATAGACCGCCGGGAGCTGGTGCCGGGAGACAAGCACCTCAACATGGAGGATTTGCGGCATCTGCCCAATCCCAACCAAAGCGTACGTCCCATCAAGAAACCCCAGCCCATGAAGCTGACCTGCCTGGACGAACGCGAATCCATCTTCCGCTATGTGGAGAAGAAGGACCTGCTGCTGCATTATCCCTACCACTCCTTCGACCACTTCATCCATTTTCTATATGAAGCCGTCCACGAACCCACCGTGCGCGAAATCATGGTGACCCAGTATCGCGTGGCAGAGAACTCCACCGTCATCAACACCCTGATAGCCGCCGCACAGAACGGAAAGAAAGTCACCGTCTTTGTGGAACTGAAAGCCCGCTTCGACGAAGAAAACAACCTCGCCACCGCCGAGATGATGAAAGCCGCCGGCATCAACATCATTTTCAGCATACCAGGACTAAAGGTACATGCCAAAGTAGCCCTCGTGCTACGCCGCGACAAGGAAGGGCGCAAACTGACAAGCTACGCCTACATCAGCACCGGCAACTTCAACGAAAAGACCGCCACCCTCTATGCGGACAGCGGACTATTCACCTGCAACCCGGTGATTGTAAACGACCTGCACAACTTGTTCCGTACTCTGCAGGGAAAGGAAAATCCGGTGTTCCACCGCCTGCTTGTGGCCCGCTTCAACCTGATTCCTGAACTGAACCGCCTCATCAATCACGAAATAGAACTGACCCGGCAAGGCAAGCAAGGACGGATTATCCTAAAAATGAATGCCCTGCAAGACCCCGCCATGATAGACCGCCTCTACGAAGCCTCGCAAGCCGGTGTAGAGATAGACCTCATTGTCCGCGGCATCTGCTGCCTCATCCCCGGGCAGGAGTACAGCCACAACATCCGCGTGACACGCATCGTGGATACCTTTCTGGAACATGCCCGTGTGTGGTACTTCGGCAACGGCGGCGCACCCAAGCTCTTCCTCGGCTCGCCGGACTGGATGCGGCGTAACTTGTACCGCCGTATCGAAGCCGTCACCCCCATTCTGGACCCGGACTTGAAGCAAGAGCTCATCGATATGCTATCTATACAACTGTCGGACAAACGGAAAGCCTGCTTTGTGGACGACCGGTTGCGAAACCGCTGGAAGTCGTCGCGACCGCAAAAGGAGAAGGTACGGTCGCAATATAGCTTTTACGAATACTTGAAACAAGGGATTAAGGATTAGCGATTAACGATAATTATCAATCGTCAATTATCAATCGTCAATCGCTTTGTAACATTTCTGTAACATGTATGACATTTCCCTGCAACACCAAACTCTTTCCTTTGCAGCCGGAAATAAAATACATGTCTATGGAAACAATTTATCTGGGTATCGTCATCTTTCTGTTCGTACTCGCGATTTTCGACCTCGTGGTAGGTGTCAGTAATGATGCGGTCAATTTTCTTCAGTCGGCTGTCGGAGCAAAGGCAGCATCTTTCAAAACCATACTGTTCATTGCAGGCATTGGCGTCTTCATCGGTGCGGCACTCAGCAATGGCATGATGGACATTGCACGACACGGCATCTATCAACCGGAGCACTTCTACTTTGCCGAAATCATGTGCATTCTGCTTGCCGTCATGTTGACGGACGTCGTGCTATTAGATGTCTTCAACACTATGGGAATGCCTACCTCCACCACTGTATCCATGGTGTTCGAACTGTTGGGAGGTACGTTCGCACTGGCGCTCATCAAGGTCTATAACAGCGATACATTGGGACTGGGCGACCTCATCAATACAGACAAGGCACTGTCTGTCATCATGGCCATTTTTGTATCCGTAGCCATTGCCTTCTTCTTCGGTATGCTGGTACAGTGGCTGGCACGTATCGTGTTCACCTTCAACTACAAGAAGAACATGAAATACAGCATCGCGCTGTTCGGTGGTATAGCTGCCACCAGCATCATCTACTTCATGCTGATAAAGGGGCTGAAAGACAGCTCATTCATGACCACTGAAAACAAGCAATGGATACACGACAATACCGCATTGCTGATAACCGGTTTCTTTGTATTCTTCACCATACTGATGCAGATACTGCATTGGTGCAAGATAAATGTCTTCAAAGTAGTGGTTCTGATGGGTACTTTCGCCCTCGCTCTTGCCTTTGCCGGCAATGACTTGGTGAACTTTATCGGTGTCCCCCTCGCAGGATATTCCTCATTTATTGACTATACAGCCAATGGTACGGCCGCCGGCCCCGACGGATTCCTGATGTCCTCACTCCTCGGTGCAGCCAAAACCCCGTGGTATTTCCTTATCGGTGCAGGCGCCATTATGGTTTATGCACTCTGCACATCCAAGAAAGCCCACAACGTTATCAAGACTTCCGTGGACCTTGCCCGCCAGGATGACGGTGAAGAGAACTTCGGAAGTACCCCGATAGCCCGTACGCTGGTACGCTTCAGCATGACTCTGGCTAACGGAATATCCAAAACGATGCCTGAAAGCAGCAAGCGGTGGATGAACACACGCTTCCAGAAGGATGAAGCCATCATAGCCGACGGCGCCGCTTTTGACTTGGTTCGCGCCTCCGTCAATCTCGTATTGGCTGGTCTGCTCATCGCCTTGGGAACTTCCTTGAAACTTCCCCTTTCCACCACTTACGTCACCTTTATGGTAGCCATGGGTACATCGCTTGCCGACCGTGCCTGGGGACGTGATTCGGCGGTATTCCGCATTACGGGTGTGCTCAGCGTTATCGGCGGTTGGTTCATCACTGCCGGAGCAGCGTTCACCATCTGTTTCTTCGTAGCACTGATTATCCATTTCGGCGGTACGGTTGCCATCCTGGCACTGATTGGTCTGGCAGTCTTCATGCTGATTCGTAGCCAAGTGATGTACAAAAAGCGCAAGGAGAAAGAAAAAGGCAACGAGACCCTGAAACAGTTGATGAAGAGTACGGACAACAATGAAGTCATCGAATTGCTCCGCAAGCATACCCGTGAAGAACTGGTGAAGATTATGGAATTCACAGAAGAGAATTTTGAACGTACCGTCACTTCCTTCCTACACGAGAATCTACGCGGACTGCGTCGTGCCATGGGCTCAGTAAAATTCGAAAAACAACTCATCAAGCAGATGAAGCGTACCGGAACACTTGCCATGTGCCGTCTCGACAACAATACCGTACTGGAAAAAGGACTCTATTACTATCAAGGCAACGACTTTGCCAGCGAACTGGTGTACAGCGTAGGCCGTCTTTGCGAACCTTGCTTAGAGCACATAGACAATAACTTCAATCCGCTGGATGCCATTCAGAAAGGAGAATTTACAGACGTAGCCGAAGACATCTGCTATCTGTTACAAGTATGCCGCCACAAGCTGGAAACGAACAATTATGATGAACTGGAAACAGAGATTCGCAAAGCCAACGACCTCAACGGACAGTTGTCTCACCTGAAACGCGAAGAGCTGCAACGCATCCAAAGCCAGAGCGGCAGCATCAAAGTCAGCATGGTATACCTGACTATGATACAAGAAGCCCAGAACGTAGTGACCTACACCATCAACCTGATGAAAGTAAGCCGCAAGTTCCAAGTAGAAAAAGAAGAGTTATAAGTTATGAGTTATAACGCATGGTACATAACATGCAACTTATAACTCATAACTCCTTAAGCCCCATCTTCTCCGCCCGTTGCAACATAAATGCACGGGCGGCTTCGTATTCATTGGGAATGATGCCGTCCAAAATGGCATCCTTAATGGCACTCTTCAAGGCACCTACCTGCTGGCAAGGAGAAAGGCCGAAAGTCTTCATGATTTCTTCACCACTGACCGGAGGCTGGAAATTACGGATACGGTCGCGTTCCTCCAAATCCTTCAGCTTCTGGCGTACCAACTGAAAATTATTAAGGAAGCGTTTCTTACGCTCCATATTCTTGGAAGTAATGTCGGCTTCGCACAGTGTCATCAGGTCGTCTATATCATCACCTGCCTCAAACAAGAGACGACGCACTGCCGAGTCGGTCACTACATCATCCGCTATCACAATGGGACGCATGTGCAGGCTCACCATTTTCTGCACATATTTCATCTTCTCATTCATAGGGAGCTTCATCTTGCGGAAAATATCGGGTATCATCTTCTCGCCAATGAAATTATGGTTATGGAACGTCCAGCCCGCACGGGGTTCCCAACGCTTGGTGGCAGGCTTGGCTATATCATGCAGAAGAGCTGCCCAGCGTAGCCAAAGGTTGTCGGTCTTCTTGCTGATGTTGTCGAGTACTTCGAGCGTATGGTAGAAATTGTCCTTATGGGCGCGTCCATTGCGCGTCTCCACGCCTTGCAGCCTGACAAGTTCCGGGAATATCAGTTCCAGCAGACCACAGCGGTCCAGCTCAATGAATCCCTTAGACGGAATAGGTGACAAGATGATTTTGTTCAGTTCGTCTGCAATGCGTTCTTTGGAGATGATGGAGATGCGTTCGCGATTACGCTCCAGAGAATCGAATGTCTCATCGTCAATATAGAATCCCAGCTGGGTGGCAAAACGGACACAGCGCATCATGCGCAAAGGGTCATCACTGAAAGTTATATCAGGGTCGAGGGGAGTCCGGATGGTCTTTTCCTTCAAGTCTCCAATACCGCCAAAGGGGTCGACCAACTCGCCATAACGCACCCGGTTCAGGCAAACAGCCAGTGCATTGATGGTAAAATCACGGCGGTTCTGGTCATCCTCCAATGTACCGTCCTCTACAATAGGCTTGCGGGAATCGTGTGTATACGATTCTTTTCTTGCACCCACAAACTCAACTTCCGTACCATAGTACTTCAATTGTGCCGTACCGAAATTCTTGAAGACGGAAACATGCGCCCCACGCCCCAGACGCTTACCCAGCGCCTCGGCCATGGCAATGCCACTGCCTACCACCACCACATCAATATCCTTGGAAGGACGTTGCAGGAAAATATCACGTACATATCCACCGACTACGTAACATTCCAATCCCAATTCATCAGCCGTTTCGGATATCCGCTTGAATATATCATCACTAAAATATTGCTTCAGTTCTTCTGCCGTCAAATCTATCATAAATAATGCGCTAATGTAATGAATACGCAAATGTGTTAATGGTCTATTAGCACATTTGCACATTAAAATGCTGCAAAGATAAAGATATTATTTCTATTTTTGTGGACTCTAACTCCAAGAACAACAAATATGAAAAAAGTAATACTCCTTGCATGCCTATGCTGTACACTCTTCTCTTGCGAAGATGTGGAGAAGAAGGCCGGTGAAAAACTACAAGCTGCCCGCGAAGCGTTTGAACTCGGCAACTACAATGAAGCGAAGATTCTGATTGACAGCATCAAGATGCTCTATCCCAAAGCGTTTGAAACTCGCCGTGCAGGCATCGGCCTGATGCAGGAAGTGGAACTGAAAGAGCAGGAAAAGAGCCTGGTCTATCTGGACAGTATGCTTCAAGCCAAGCAAAAGGATTTCGATGCAATCAAAGGGAAATACACTTTTGAAAAAGATGCCGAATACCAGAATATCGGCAATTACCTTCATCCTTCCCAAGTGATAGAAAAAAATCTGCATCGCTCTTTCCTTCGCTTCCAGGTAGACGAAAACGGAGTCATGAGCATGACTTCCATTTATTGCGGAGCCCATAATATCCACCATGTGGCCGTCAAAGTCACTGCTCCCGATGGTAGCTTTGCCGAAACACCCGCCGCCAAAGACAGCTACGAAACCACTGACCTCGGTGAAAAGATTGAAAAGGCAGACTTCAAACTGGGAGAAGACGGAAACGTCATGGGGTTCCTTTATCTGAACAAGGACAAGAATATCAAAGTCAACTATCAAGGGGAACGCCCCTATTCCATCACCATGACTGCCGCCGACCGCCAGGCCCTTGCCAGCATCTACGAACTGGCACAACTGCTGTCATCCATGACGGAAATAAAGAAGAATATGGAAGAAGCCAATCTCAAAATCGAATTTGTAAAAAAGAAGATGGAAGAGAGAAAAGACAATGCACAAGAATAAAAAGAAGGAAACCGGATGATATATTCATTACTTAGTCATCCGGTTCCCTTTTTATTATCAGTAAAGCCTTACCAAACCAATTTGGGTAAATAACGGCTCAGACATGTACGCAAAGCAGACAGAGTGATGGGTTTTACCAACACTTCCGAGGCTCCGCACTCCAAGGCTTTTTCGCGGTCGGCAGTAAAGGCGTAAGCGGTCTGCATGATGATGGGAAGTTCTTTATCCTTCTTGCGAATAATCACCGTAGCATCCAGCCCGTTCATAATAGGCATTTTTATATCCATCAGAATAGCTTCCGCCTTGTCGCGATTCTCTTCGAACAAATTTACAATATCCTCACCATTCTTTGCCCATAGTATCTCGCATTTCTTGCCGATAATAGCCTTTATCAGTTTAAAGTTACTATCATCATTTTCCGCAACCAGAATAAGCGGACGGTAATCTCCTGACACTTTTTCTATTTCCATGACCTATGCGTTTTGTTTATATAGGGGCAAAGATATAAAAAATAATAGATTTGCACTATCTTTGCAGCTCATTAAAAAAATATATAATGATTTCTATAGACGGACTGGCCGTAGAATTCGGCGGAACTACTTTATTCAGTGACATATCTTTCGTTATCAACGAAAAAGACCGTATCGCCCTGATGGGTAAAAATGGAGCGGGGAAAAGTACATTGTTGAAAATCCTGGCAGGTGTAAGACAACCTACCCGTGGAAAAATCTCAGCCCCCAAGGACAGTGTCATAGCTTACCTTCCACAGCACCTTATGACGGAAGACGGACGTACCGTATTCCAGGAAGCGGCGCAAGCCTTTGCCCACCTGCATGAAATGGAAGCTGAAATAGAGCGCCTCAACAAGGAACTGGAAACGCGTACCGACTACGAAAGCGACAGCTACATGGAACTTATCGAGAATGTCTCCGCCTTAAGCGAAAAGTTCTATGCCATCGACTCCACCAATTACGAGGAGGATGTGGAAAAAGCACTGCTCGGACTGGGCTTTGTACGCGAAGACTTCAACCGCCAGACCAGTGACTTCAGCGGCGGATGGCGCATGCGCATCGAGCTTGCCAAGCTGTTGCTGCAAAAGCCTGACGTGCTGTTGCTAGACGAGCCTACCAACCATCTGGACATAGAATCCATACAATGGCTGGAAGATTTCCTTATCAGCAATGGAAAGGCTGTCATCGTCATCAGCCACGACCGTAAATTCGTAGACAACATCACCACCCGTACCATTGAAGTGACCATGGGACGGATATACGATTACAAAGTAAACTACTCCAAATACCTGGAACTCCGCAAGGAACGCCGCGAACAGCAACAGAAAGCCTACGACGACCAGCAGAAGTTCATTGCCGAAACCAAGGAATTCATCGAACGGTTCAAAGGCACCTACTCCAAAACCCTGCAAGTGCAAAGCCGCGTAAAAATGCTGGAGAAGCTGGAACTGCTGGAAGTGGATGAAGAAGACACTTCAGCGTTACGCCTCAAATTCCCTCCTTCTCCCCGCTCAGGCAATTATCCCGTCATCATGGAGGGAGTAGGGAAAAGTTACGGTGACCATGTGGTCTTCAAGAATGCCAACCTCACCATAGAACGGGGAGACAAGGTTGCTTTCGTTGGTAAGAACGGTGAAGGAAAGTCAACGTTAGTGAAGTGCATCATGAAGGAAATAGAACATGAAGGCACCCTCACGATAGGACACAACGTGCAGATTGGATATTTCGCACAAAACCAGGCCTCATTGTTGGATGAGAACCTGACCGTATTCCAGACCATCGACGATGTGGCAAAAGGGGAAATCCGCAACAAGATACGCGACCTGCTGGGTGCCTTCATGTTCGGTGGCCCCGAAGAGTCCATGAAGAAGGTCAAGGTGCTTTCCGGTGGAGAGCGCACGCGCCTCGCCATGATAAAGCTTTTGCTCGAACCGGTGAATCTGCTGATACTGGACGAACCGACCAACCATCTGGACATGAAAACCAAAGATATCCTGAAGCAAGCGTTACTGGATTTTGACGGTACCCTTATCCTCGTCAGCCACGACCGTGACTTCCTGGACGGACTGGTAAGCAAGGTATATGAATTCGGCAACAAACAAGTGAAAGAGCACTTGAGCGGCATCTACGAATTCCTTGAAAAGAAGAAAATGGACTCCCTCCGCGAACTGGAACGATAAGCATCTGCTAAACCCGGCGTCCGAACAAATGGCCGATACATATTGTTTTCATTTTACTAAACACTTAACTAAGAGATATTAAAATGAAACAATATGATGCCATCATAATAGGATTCGGCAAGGGCGGCAAGTTATTGGCCGCCGAACTGGCCGAACGGAATTGGAAAGTAGCCATCGTGGAACGTTCCCCTCAGATGTACGGAGGAACATATGTAAACGTAGGATGTATCCCTACCAAAGCTCTGATTCACGAATCGGAATATGCGGAAAAAAGATACTATGACGATTATAAGAACCAGTCCAAACTGTATGCACTTGCCGTGGCGCGGAAAGACAAGCTTGTATCCTTCCTGCGTGAGAAAAATTATGAAAATGTAAAAAACAAGCCTAATATAACCCTCTATGACGGAACTGCTTCTTTCTTGTCCGAAAATACAATCCGTATAGTCTCCGGCAAGGACGAAACGATTCTTGAGGGAAAAGAGATATTCATCAACACCGGGTCCACCCCTATCCTGCCTGCCATCGACGGACTCAAGGAGAGCAAGTACGTATATACCAGTGAGACCTTGCTGCAATCGAACAAACTGCCCGCACACCTGCTCGTCATCGGCGGCGGTGCTGTCGGATTGGAGTTTGCCACTATGTATGCAGGCTTTGGAAGCCATGTCACACTGCTGGAAGCGGGAAACCGCTTTCTGCCTAAAGTGGACCGCGACATTGCCGCCTCCATGCTGGAAGCATTGAACCGAAAGCGTATCAATGTCCGGTTGAACGCCCGTGTCCAATCCGTGTACGACACAGCCGAAGGAATAACTCTGACCTATACGGACAGTGCAAACGGCACTCCCTACTACCTGAAAGGAGATGCCTTGCTGGTAGCCATCGGCCGCAAGCCCATGACTGCAGAGCTGAATCTGGAAAAAGCGGGTATACAAACAGACAAGCGGGGAGCCATCGTTGTCGACAACCAATTACGGACTACAGCCCCACACGTATGGGCCCTGGGGGACGTAAAAGGAGACGAACAGTTCGACAACTTGTCCATCGATGATTTCCGTATCATCCGTAATCAACTCTTTGAAAACAAAAAAAGGAGTACAAAAGACCAGTATCCAATCCCCTTTGCCATTTTCACCGACCCACCGCTGGCACATATAGGACTGACGGAAGAGGAAGCGATGAAGAACGGTTATTCCATACATGTGGCACGTATCCCTGCTGCCATGATTCCACGTGCCCGTACGCTACACAGCATAGACGGTATGCTCAAAGCTATTGTAGACATCCATACCGGACGGATTCTGGGTTGTACCCTACTTTGTGCCGATGCACCAGAAGTAATCAATACCGTAGCATCAATCATGAAAACGGGACAGCGTTACCATTTCCTGCGGGACTTCATTTTCACCCACCCCAGCATGAATGAGGGATTGAATATGTTATTCAAACCTTTTTAGCATTTTCTATTTGGTAATTAAGTCCTTAACCTCTATCTTTGCATCCGTCCAAAGATAGAGGAATGAAAAAGAAACAGTACATAACCTATATTCTTTTTTTCATCAGCTTGATAATGCTGGTGATACCCGTCATTCCCCACCATCATCATGCCGACGGAATGATATGCATGAAGAATGATATCACCGCCGATTGCTGCGGACACCGTCATAGCCCGGGCAACGAGCACTGCTGTTGCGACACGGGATGCATGACAACCCACTTTGTACAACAGACGCCCAGCTCTTCCAATGATGTGTGTTCACATCCGGATGCCTTGTGGGCAGTTACCCTACTCATTGAACCTTTTTCCAAGTTACTCATCCTACCCGAGTTTGACATAAGCAGGCAGGAGTGTATCTATCTGGAATCTCTTCATAGCACATTTATCATATGTGCTACGGGACTTCGTGCCCCTCCGTCTCTTCTTGCTTAACTGTTACCGGAACATCACCGGGACAGATTTCTATCCGGCATAAGGAACAATGCAATTTGGTTGCACGCCCTATGCCCTAACTTTGTATTCAAAATCAAAAAGTAAGAACAAATATCATCATGAAAAAAGTTATTTTCATGGGAGTCTTGGGATTATTCCTTTTAGGCTCCTGTAACAGCAAGTCCGGAGACAGCCACGAAGGACATAATCACGAAACAGAAGAGCACAATCATGACGGACATGACCACGAGGGACATGACCACGAACATGAGGGACACAACCATGAGCACGAAGAGCAGGAAAACCATGCCGGAGGAAGCGATGAAATCATCCTGCCACCAGCAAAGGCGCAAGCTGCCGGCGTAGCAGTCAGCACTGTTGAACCGGGTAGTTTCCATCAAGTCATCAAGACCAGCGGCCAGGTGATGGCAGCCCAGGGAGACGAGAGCGTAGCCGTAGCTACAGTAGCAGGCGTGGTTTCCTTCAAGGGAAAAGTTATCGAAGGAATGAGTGTCAGCAAAGGTACTCCTTTGGTGGTATTGTCATCCAAAAACATGGCCGACGGAGACCCGGTGCAGAAAGCCCGGATAGCCTACGAGGTTTCCAAAAAAGAATACGAGCGTATGAAAGCGCTTGTAGGCAACAAAATCGTATCTGAAAAGGAATTCGCGCAAGCCGAACAGATTTACGAAAATGCCCGTATCAGTTACGAGGCAGTCGCAAAGAACCATTCGGCAAGCGGCCAGGCTGTTGTTTCTCCCATCAGCGGTTATGTGAAGAATCTGTTGGTGAAAGAAGGGGACTACGTCAGCGTCGGCCAGCCGTTGGTAAGCGTCACCCAGAACCGCAAGCTTTTCCTGCGTGCGGATGTATCCGAAAAGTACTATCCTTACCTAAACAGCATCGGTTCTGCCAACTTCTGTACTCCTTATAATAATAAGGTATATACATTGAAAGAACTGGGCGGGCGCATGCTTTCTTATGGAAAGGCTTCGGGTGAGAACGGATATTATGTACCCGTAACTTTTGAATTCGACAATAAGGGAGACGTTATTCCCGGCTCGTTTGTAGAAGTATTCCTATTATCCTCACCAATGGAGAACGTGTTGTCTCTTCCTCACAGTGCGCTGACCGAGGAACAAGGCAGCTTCTTTGTCTACCTGCAACTGGATGAAGAGGGCTACAAAAAACAGCTTGTCACCCTGGGTGCCGACAATGGCGAAAGTGTACAAATCCTTTCCGGCATAAAAGCAGGCGATCGCGTCGTAACCCAAGGAGCCTATCAAGTGAAGCTGGCATCGGCAACGAATGCTATTCCGGCACATAGCCATGAACACTAATCTCATGTACAATTTGACAATTTACAAAGTACCATTTCGCTATGCAGTATAAGGGTTACGTGACGAATGGGGAGTGTAAAGTCAGATAAACAAGAAATATTAGATAAAACAGCAAGTGCGGCTGACATTGCGCAGCCCAATTGTACATTGTAAATAGTAAATAAAAAGATGTTAAACAAAATAATTGGTTTTTCTCTTCAGAACCGCATCCTGGTGCTGGTAGCATCGGTGCTGTTGCTGATTGGCGGTACTTATACCGCCATGCATACGGAAGTGGATGTGTTCCCTGACCTCAATGCGCCGACCGTGGTCATCATGACCGAAGCAAATGGTATGGCAGCAGAGGAAGTGGAACAGCTGGTCACTTTTCCCGTAGAAACGGCTGTAAACGGTGCAACGGGTGTGCGCCGTGTACGCTCTTCCTCAACGAACGGTTTTTCTGTAGTCTGGGTAGAATTCGACTGGGATACAGATATCTATCTTGCCCGGCAGATTGTCAGTGAGAAGCTGGCAGTCGTCAGCGAATCCTTACCGGCCAACGTAGGCAAGCCGACACTAGGCCCACAATCGTCCATTTTGGGCGAGATGCTGATTGTAGGTCTGACAGCAGATTCGACCTCTATGCTGGATTTGCGTACCATTGCCGACTGGACCATACGTCCCCGCCTGCTCTCTACGGGCGGTGTGGCACAAGTAGCCGTACTGGGTGGCGACATCAAGGAATATCAAGTGCAGCTGGACCCGGAACGGATGCGCCATTACGGCGTAACATTGAGCGAAGTGATGAACATCACCCGCGAAATGAACTTGAATGCCAATGGTGGAGTGCTCTATGAATATGGCAATGAATATATCGTACGCGGCGTACTTTCTACCGACAAGGTAGACCAGATAGCCAAGGCCGTGGTGCGGAGCAACGGGGTCTCCGGTGCCCCTATCCTGCTGGAAGATATTGCCGACGTTCAAGTCGGAGCCAAACTTCCTAAACTGGGTACCGCCTCGGAACGCGGTAAGCATGCCGTACTGCTGACAGTCACCAAGCAACCCGCCACAAGCACGCTGGAGCTTACAGACAAACTGGAAGCTTCCCTGCAAGACCTGCAGAAGAATTTACCGGCAGACGTAAAGGTTTCCACAGACATCTTCCGTCAAAGCCGTTTCATCGAAAGTTCCATCGGAAACGTTCAGAAGTCGTTGTTGGAGGGAGGTATTTTCGTTGTCATCGTGCTTTTCCTGTTCCTTGCCAACATACGTACCACAGTCATCTCGCTGGTGACACTGCCGTTGTCACTGATTGCCTCCATCCTTGCCCTGCACTATATGGGCTTTACGATAAATACCATGAGCCTGGGAGGTATGGCTATCGCCATCGGTTCGCTGGTAGACGATGCCATCGTGGACGTGGAGAACGTCTACAAGCGGTTGCGGGAAAACCGGCTGAAACCTGCCGGCGAGCAACTTCCTATTCTGGAAGTGGTGTTCAATGCTTCGAAAGAAGTGCGTATGCCTATCCTCAATTCAACGCTGATTATCATTGTCAGCTTCGTACCACTGTTCTTCCTTAGTGGTATGGAAGGTAGGATGCTGGTGCCACTGGGTATTGCGTTCATTGTGGCATTGGCGGCTTCAACTGTTGTGGCACTGACCGTAACGCCTGTACTTTGCTCCTATCTATTGGGAAAAGAGAAAATAAAGAAACAAAACAACGAAAACAGCGACTCTGCCGTAGCACGCAAGATGAAGCAATGGTATGGTTCTGCACTGACTTTTGTATTGGGGCATAAGAAAGGGGTACTGGGAGGTACTATCGGACTATTTGTAGTAGCGCTCGGCTGTTTCTTCACCCTGGGCCGCTCGTTCCTGCCGCCTTTCAATGAAGGTTCGTTCACCATCAATATCTCCTCGCTTCCAGGCATTTCCCTGGAAGAAAGCGACAAGATGGGGCACCGTGCCGAGGAGCTGCTGCTCTCCATCCCCGAAATACAGACCGTGGCCCGTAAAACGGGACGTGCAGAGCTGGACGAACACGCTCTGGGAGTAAACGTCTCTGAGATCGAGGCACCGTTTGAGTTGAAAGACCGCTCGCGCAGCGAGCTCGTGGCAGAAGTCCGCGAAAAACTGGGTACCATTGTAGGGGCAAACGTGGAAATAGGCCAGCCTATCAGCCACCGTATAGACGCCATGCTATCCGGTACAAAGGCGAACATCGCCATCAAACTGTTCGGCGACGACCTGAACCGCATGTTCACTCTGGGCAATGAAATCAAGAGTGCCATCCAGGGGATTCCCGGTATTGCCGACCTGAACGTGGAACAGCAGATTGAGCGTCCGCAACTTGTCATTTCACCCAAACGGGAAATGCTTGCCAAATACGGCATTTCACTGCCCGAATTTTCGGAGTTTGTCAATGTCTGCCTGGCCGGTGAAGCCGTTTCCCAAGTTTACGAAAAGGGAAAGAGCTTCGACCTGACCGTACGCGTGAAAGACAACCTGCGCGACGAAATGGAAAAAATACGCAACTTGATGATTGATACGGGCGACGGACAGAAAATTCCACTGAACTATGTAGCGGAAATCCGCTCGGCCATGGGTCCGAACACCATCAGCCGCGAGAATGTAAAGCGTAAAATCGTCATCTCCGCCAACGTGGCCGACCGCGACCTGCGAAGTGTAGTCAACGATATACAAGCCCAGGTAGACGCACAAATCAAACTGCCGGAAGGATACCACATCGAATACGGCGGACAATTCGAAAGCGAGCAGGCAGCAAGCCGCACGCTGGCACTTACTTCGTTCATGTCCATCGTGGTGATATTCCTGCTCCTCTACCATGAATTCCGCAATGTGAAAGAGAGTGCCATCATCCTTATCAATCTGCCGCTGGCATTGATAGGCGGTGTATTCGCCCTGCTCATCACAACGGGAGAAGTGAGTATCCCCGCCATCATCGGTTTCATCTCACTGTTCGGTATCGCCACCCGAAACGGAATGCTGCTCATCAGCCATTACAACCACTTGCAGCAGGAAGAAGGCTATGGCGTCTACGACAGCGTTATCCGCGGTTCGCTCGACCGTCTGAATCCAATCCTGATGACCGCCCTATCCAGTGCACTGGCACTTATCCCGCTGGCTCTCAGTGGCGACCTGCCGGGCAACGAGATACAAAGCCCGATGGCAAAGGTTATCTTGGGCGGCCTTTTAACATCCACGTTCCTGAACGGTTTCATCATTCCGATTGTTTACCTGATGATGCACCGTAACCAACAACCTAAAACGTCAGACAATGAATAAAAGATTTTTCATATTCAGCGCCGCCATCCTCGCTTTTGCGGGGATGAGCGCACAAACGTCCGGCATTGATGCCGTGCTCCAGCAGATAGAGGCCAACAACAAGGAGTTGCAGGCTAACTCCCACCTCATTTCCTCACAAAAACTGGAGAACAAGACAAACAACAACCTCCCTGACCCTACACTGTCATACGCCCACCTTTGGGACTCCAAGAACAGTGACGAGACAGTCGGCGAAATGGTCATCTCGCAAAGCTTCGACTTCCCCACGCTTTACGCCACCCGAGGGAAGATGAACCGACTCAAGACAAATGCACTGGATGCACAAGCCACCGCCTTCCGCCAGCAGATATTGCTGCAAGCGAAGGAAGTATGCCTGGACATCATCATGCTGCAACGCCAGCAAGCCCTGCTCGACGAACGGTTAAAGAATGCGGAGGAGCTGTCGGCCATGTACACCCGACGTTTGGAAACGGGAGATGCCAATGCACTGGAAACCAACAAGATTAATCTGGAGTTGCTGAATGTACGCACGGAAGCCCGCATGAACCAGACGGCACTTAACAACAAACTGAAAGAGCTGCTTGTCCTCAACGGAAACCAGCCGTTCACACCGGGACGTCCCATGCCCGGTGTAACCCCTAACGCCCAGGCACTTGGACTGACAGAGTATCCGGCAGTGCCATTACCAACCGACTTCCGCCCACTGGCCGACGAACTGCTGGCTTCAGACCCCACCCTGCAATCCTTGCAAGGTGAAAGTTCTGCCGCCCGGAAACAGATTTCGGCAAGCAAGCAAGGCTGGCTGCCCAAACTGGAACTGGGTTACCGTAGAAATACCGAATCGGGGCATCCGCTGAACGGCGTAGTAGTAGGCTTCTCTTTCCCGCTTTTCGAAAACCGCAATAAGGTCAAGATAGCCAAGACACAAGCGCTCAACATTGACTACCAAAAGGAGAACGCCGCACTGCAAGCCAGCTCCGCCTTGTGGCAACTCTATGAAGAGGCCAAGAACCTGCACGCTTCCATGGAGGAATACGAGCGCACCTTCCATCAACAGCAAGACCTTTCTTTACTGAAACAAGCACTTATGGGAGGACAAATCAGTATGATTGAATACTTCGTTGAAATATCGGTTGTCTATCAAAGCAAGACAAACCTCCTGCAACTGGAAAACCAGTATCAGAAGGCAATGGCACAGATATACAAGAGCCGGTTATAATAGAAAGAGCTGTCTGCGGTTGGCAGACAGCTCTTTCTATTTCAATATATTGTAGTTATAGTTTTGTGACTTTACCCATAAACAGAATAACTCCCGTACTCTTCTCCTTTATCAGGAAGATGAAAGGACGGTCCACATAGAACGGAATTACCGTACTTGGTCCGGGAGCGGCCACGTCCATTCCTCCGACAGTTACAGCCGCAGCTTCCGTCCCCTCTTCATTCACATTCACATAAGTGAACTGTTGCAGCAAACTGATAAACAAATCCTCATCCGCCATTCCGGAAAAATCGGCCGATGGAGTAAAAGCCTCCTGCATTCCCATTGCCATCATATCGTCAATGAGTTCTTTATCATATTCCATTTCAAACCGGGGTAACTTAAGGTTCAAGGCAGAGCTTGATAAACTACTGTTCCATTCCCCCCAGCGCTCGTCATTCAGCTGCGGCAGGCACTCATCCAACGATTTTCCCTCTGCCGGCAAGAGCACCACCATACTGAAAGCCTCATTGCCGTAAGGCAACTCTGCCATTGAGAAATACTCATTCTCGGCATAGTTGAATCTCTCGTCACGAAGATTCATCATGTGTACAGTCGATTTGCTTCCGTCAGCATTCGTAAAAGCCTCTTCTGCCGTATCCGATTTTTTGAATTGATTCTTCCAAATCCCCTTGAAATAAAGCGCATTCAACAGATAAAGACGCGCCGTCTCCGGAATCTCATTCAAGACTTTGGGGATGCAATTATTCGTTTTCCCGGCACACCAGCCGTTTATAATGTCCGGAGCCTTGGGAGAGGAAAAATCCAGCTCCTGCACTTGCGCGTCATACATCTTTTTGTTTACGCTTACAAAGTCGTCATGAACACCGAACCCTTTCTTTATCCAGATGGAATTGGCAATTCCCAACTGTGTGGTATTGTCCAAATCGAGCAACGCCTCCACCAGCTTCTTATTATAGTTGTTCATTTCTTCCAACGAATAGCCCGAAAAGCCCAGGACATCTGTCATCTCAGACAGTGTGTTTCCCAACGCTCCATTGGCAATCATAGACAGACAGAGCGAAGCGCTCAAAGGAGAGATGAACAGATTGGGCTTTTCCACCTCAGTTTTACAAATCTGATTAAAGAAACGGAAAGCGAAATCCGTTCCTAAATCCGTCATCTCCTGCTCGGCACGGGTCAAGGCAATGTCTTTGCGGGGCTTGGGTTGTGGTGAAGAGTTGTCGTCACTCTGGCAGGCTGCAAGGATACAAAGTAGGCTTAAGGCAGTAATCGTTTTTTTAAGCATAAGCAAATAGTATTAGTTTTAAAACAGTTATCTATATATAGAAAATGCTTGAACAAACAAAATACTGCATTGAAGAAACAATAAAAAATAGTACATTCCTACTCTATTATTATACTGCAAAGTTCTGCATATTTTTTGCAGTCGCACTGCATATGTGTTGCAGCACCACTGCATATGTGTTGCAGTCGCGCTGCATATATATTTGCAGTGTCACTGCAACAGCTCTGCAGTGCTACTGCAAAATATATACAGCAGCCTTGCAGTAACGTGATTGATTTCACCCGGTTATTGTTGCCAATTCCAGCACCCCTTCCGGCAAATATCCGCTGCGTATGCGCCATTCCTGGGGATAAAGATTATTGGCACGGTTACCTATATTCTTGACAAATCCTAGAGGTATCTGTTTGTAGGTGAGCAAGACAATGCCGCGCGGAGCAGTCTCCGAAAGGACAACAGCCTCCTTGCGCAGATAACTGATGGCCTGCTCGCGGCCTATCTCTTCATGGGCAAAGGCATCCGGATTCAGTGCCATACTCATGGCGAGCCCGTGAGCAGGCATCCAGTCTTTTCCTTTCAACTCGGCAACATCCACCCCGGCCTGCACGATACGGAGTGACGAACGCAAAGCCGACAGTTCGGAGAGATACGCTTTAGGGAAAGCGCTGACGTTGTTGCCATTGACGATAAATTCGTAATTATCCGGAACCGCAAACCACTCATGCAGTGCCGAAAGCTGTTCTTTGGAAACACCCGGAGTTTTCGCTCCTTTTCCTTGAGGTTTTCTTCCTTTTTCCCAGGATTTCACCTGCCCGGCCCAGGTATTCCCATCGCTCACGCCCGGTTTGCGGAGAACTGCCAAAAAGAATCCTTCCCCCTTCGTCCGATGGGGCAGGAAACGATAGGCGGGAAAGTCCTCTCCCGACAATAGATTACCCGTAATATTCCAGTCAGCAGAGATTTCCAACGGCAATACTTCCGCCCCGAATTCATCCCGTATCCAACGGATGTTCTCTTCGTTTTCCTTTGTATTATAGGTACAAGTACTGTAGATGAGAATGCCTCCGGGCTTCAAGCAAGGCCAGATATCCGTAACGATGCGACGCTGGCGCTGCCAGCAGATTTCCACATTCTCCCCACTCCACTCACTTACCGCAACGGGGTCTTTACGGAACATCCCCTCGCCAGAGCAGGGGACATCCGTCAATATGACGTCGAAGAAGTCCGTCAAGGAAGAAAAATCCGCCGGGTCATTATTAGTGACCACCACACCGGAATGCCCCCATTTCGTAAGATTCTCCGCCAATACCTGCGAGCGGTTGCGGATTACCTCATTGGCCACCAGCAAACTGCCTGCGGGCAACACGCTACGGGCATGCGTGGATTTCCCGCCGGGAGCCGCACAGAGGTCAAGCATCACCACCGGTCCTTCGCCCACATACCGCCTCAAAGCCTGCTCCACAAACATGGACGAAGCCTCCTGCACATAGTAGCAGCCTGCATGAAACAGCGGGTCGAAAGTGAATGTCAGCCGCTTGTCCAGATAGTATCCGGCAGCAGACCAGGGAACATGCTCCAAAGAGGAACGAAAAAGACTGAATGAAGATTCCGGTAATTTATCTTCATTCAGTCGGATACTGACCGGCTGCTCCCCTTCCAGGGCAGCAGCCAGCTTTTCATATTCTTCCACACCCAAGAGGGCGCGTGTATAATCGGTGAAAGATGAGGGTAACTCCATGCTTTGAACTGTTTTATGGCAGCAAAGATAGTGCAAAATACGTTTCACCAATCTACGGGGCTAAACAAAAAGCACGGTTCAATACTCTTTTTAAAAACTGAGTTTCACCCCTGCAAAATAGGAACGCGGTGCACCCGGTCCGTAGATATAACCGGAGTCACGGCTTGCCCCCTTGTCAAAATCTTTTTGATAAGAATTGAATATATTCTGTACACCGGCATTGAGCTGTAAACAGAACCCCTGGAAATCAATATCATAAGCCATCTTGGCCCCAAATTCAAAGAAGTCCGGACTCTTTACCAATACGTCTGCCTCACCGTTCACCTCCGAAAGCAAATGGGGAACGTACATCCGCCCGGTATAATTGCCGTTCAAAGCTATTGAGAAGGCTTTAACCGGCATATAGGTAGCTGTAAAGTAGCCGTAGACGTCGGGAGTACGCAGTATCTTGTCGCTGTAACGTTCTTTCTCCGACAAGTGCCCCTCATCCGCACTCCATTCTTCGGGAGAGTCATAGATACTTCGTTGAAGTGTCAACCCTGCCTGCAACTGAACCTTATCCTTATAGGCAACCTTTCCTTCCAATGTGCCGCCATACACTTTAGCTCCCGAACCATTGATGCGGGTCCGTATCAGATAAGCACTACCGTCCGGGTCTTTCACCGGAGGCGTCAAGACAAACGGGTCGGAAAGTTTCGTGTAGAAGCCTTCCACCAGTAAGTTTGCCTGGAAATCTCCGAAGTAATGATACCAGTCTACCGAAGCATTGAAGCTGCGCGAACGCTCTTCCTTCAATCCTTTGGCACGGACAATGGATACCAGTTCACCTCCCACATTACTAATATGCAAATCCTCATCGAATGCCTGCGGAGCGCGAAAGCCCTCGGCATAGCTGAAACGGATATTCACATCCTGGGTAGGATTATAACGGATATTGGCACGGGGGCTGAAAACAGCCTTGTCCATGATACTGTTTTTATCCACGCGCCCACCGATGAGGAAACTCCACTGCTCGTTTTTCCACTCATTCTGTACGTAGGCGCTTGCTATGTTCACCACTTGGTGCAATGGGGCGGGGGTATATTTCTCAATCAGTTGTTGCAAGCGGTCGCCCGTTGCGGCAGGGTCTTCGGCCAAGGCAGCATCGCGGTACTTCTGCGCATCCGTCGCCTTGTCGTGCAGCTTGTCATGATTGAACTCAATGCCTCCGGTCAAGTCGGCAGGCATGAACAAGCACTTGTCAAAATGATAAATATACTGGACACCCAGCACACCGGTAAAGTCCGTAGTCATCCCATAAGCGCTGTAATAACTATCGCGCACGATGTGCTGAGCCGAAGCATAGGTGCTGAACGTATGTTTCTGGTCCTTAGAGAAAGCTGTGAACTTGAGCCCACCCGTATTGATAGAGTGCTTCAGCTGTTCCACAAGTCCGGGTGCTCCGGTACCATTCAGGTCGGCATCCTCGGCTATATGGGGCGGCAAGCCGAAACCACTTCCACCACGGCGGAATTCCTCCAGATGATGGTATTCAAGGCTCAGCTTGGAATAGGCGCTTGTACGGTAGTAAGCATTCAGACCGATAGTCTGGTTCTTCAGTTTCGGCAATTCGGAGAAACCGTCTCCGTTGGAATCCCAGGCCGAACGGTGCCTATTTTGTCCATACACATAAGCCCCCATCTTATTGTCCGAAGAGACAAGGGAGAGGTTCAGGGCCGTATTATTATCGAACGAACCGGAACCGTCGAAATTGGAAATGGTATGCGAGAAAGAACCGGAATTACGGACCGGTTCCTTCGTAATGATGTTCACTGTCCCGGCAATGGCTGAAGAACCGAACAAGGCGGAACCACCTCCGCGCACCACTTCTACACGCTCTATCATATTGGCTGGAATCTGCTCCAGTCCATACACACCCGCCAAAGAGGAGAAGATGGGACGCGAGTCTATCAATATCTGGGTATATTTTCCATCCAGGCCGTTGATGCGTACTTGTGAGTAGCCGCAATTCTGGCAATCGGTCTCTACCCGCACACCGGGCTGAAAGACCAGTCCTTGCGACAAAGTATGCGAGTTTGTCTGTTCAAACAGTTTAGGAGTGACTACTTTGACCAAGGTAGGCGCCAAGCGCCGGGCAGTCTCGTTGCGGTTGGCAGTGACTACCACTCCATCCAGTGCCACCATGTCTTCTTCCAACTCAAAGTTCTCTTCTAAGGTCTTGCCACGTTTCAAAACGACTTTGCGCTCCTGCGACTTATAACCTACGGCACTGACGGACAACGTAAACTCACCTTCAGGCAGATTCTTTAGGAAATAGTGACCGGTGGCATCGGTTATGGTCCCGATGGTGGTGCCTTTCAGTGAAACTGTCATATAAGGCAAATGTTCCCCCGTACCTTTTTCTATTACATGACCGACAATATTGGCATCGGTACTCTTCAAATCTTCAGCATAAACGGTTGATGAGAGTAACAGACATACTGCTCCCACCACAAAAAATATATATTTTTTCATGTACTTCTAAAATAATATGTTAATCAATGAGGTTGACGCAATTCCACAACGGAATCGCCATAATCTATCGGATTTGAAAAAAAGAAGGGGGAGCACGCAGGCAAATGCCGCCACGAAGCTTTACACACTTGATGCATTCCGTGGCAGGAATGCTCAGTACACACAACAAAACAAGGAAAACCGTCGCGGCAACCGGAAGCGGCGGAAAGGAAGAGGAAACGAAAGAGGCAAGATAGAAAATGGTTTCCAACTGCACCTCTGTATGCCCATGCTGCCCCTTGAATGGATGGGAATGCACAATGATAACGCCATTCACCACATGCGAGTGGGTAAACAGCGTAATTCCTCCCAGATAGGCAATGAACAGCAGAGGGAGGATATACTTCATTATATTCTTCAACTTCGTCAAGACTTCCCAATAAAACAGATGTGCGAAGATAACAGTATTTACAATAAGAGACAACCCGGTTTATATATTTACCTCTATTTACAGTCACAAATACCTACTTCTTGTTATTCCAGGAAAAAGACAATAGAGCATTTCCATTAAAAATATCGTCTTATTTCCGGTTTTCTAAAAAAAATATCTTCTCTTTGCAACTTTATAAAGGTGACGATACGTCTAACCAACAAAGAAACAAATTAAAAGACCATAGATTATGAAACGTATCATTTTTGGATTAATGCTTGCCATGATGTTCTGCACACTGATGCAAGGCGCAAACAGAACCGTAACAGAGAACGACGGTCAGGGGAATAAGAAAAGAGTCATCGAATTGAGGGACACTGTCATCAATGGAGAAACCGTAACAGACACACTCAGTGTCATGACTTATGAAAACGGTGCCGGCAGTAGCAATGCTCCGGAAAAATGGAGAACCCACCATAGCAGCGGTATGGACTGGAACGGGTTCGACCTCGGGAGCAAGACCTCGGAAACCGTGATTGCCGTAACAGCCATCGTCTTTGTATTCGGACTGCCACTACTCATCATATTCGTAGTATTCTTCTTCCGCTATAAAAACCGGAAAGCCAAGTACCGCCTGGCGGAACAGGCCCTGGCCAGCGGACAGCAACTGCCTGAAAACTTCTTCAAAGAAGCCGCAGCAACGGATATCCGCAGCAAAGGCATCAACAACATATTCGTCGGCATCGGCCTGTTCATCTTCCTTTGGGCCATTACCGGAGAATTCGGCCTCGGATGTATCGGCCTGCTCGTCATGTTCACCGGCTTCGGACAATTGGTGATTTTCTACAGCCAACAGAAGAAGAACGAAGAAAAATGAGTCAGATGGGTGACATATCGTTAGTCGCACAGGTCGTGGTGTTTCACAACACCAGGGCCTTCGACCAGTTGGTAAAGAAGTACCAGTCGCCCGTGCGGCGGTTCTTCCTGCACCAGACCTGCGGCGACAGCGAGTTGAGTGACGACCTGGCACAAGATACGTTTATCAAGGCCTATACAAACATCGCTTCGTTCAAGAATCTGTCCAGCTTCTCAACCTGGCTCTACCGTATTGCCTATAACGTTTTTTATGATTATATTCGCAGCCGGAAAGAAACGGACGATTTGGATACGTATCGAGTGGACGCTCAATGCAGCACACTGCAGCAGGACGTGGGACAGCACATGGACATTTACCGTGCCCTGGCCACACTGAAGGAAATGGAACGCACCTGCATCACGCTCTTCTACATGGAAGACCAAAGCATCGAAAAGATTGCAGGTATCACCGGATGTCCGGCGGGAACGGTAAAAAGCCACCTCTCGCGGGCGAAAGACAAAATGGCTTCCTACTTAAAACAAAATGGTTATGATGGAAAATGATGATAAACTCCTAACTTCATTCTTTGCCGAACACCGGCAGGAAATAGCCGATAACGGGTTCAGCCGCCGCGTACTGCGACATCTGCCCGACCGCAGCCGCCACTTGGCGCAGATATGGACAGCATTCTGCTTTACTCTGGCCCTCGTACTGTTCGTCTCCCTCGACGGAGTGCAGCTGATACTGGACACCTTGCGCGAAACCTTCGATACTGCCATCCGGAGCGGAGCTTCGGAGCTTGACCCCAAGTCGTTAATCATCGCCGGAGTGGTATTGCTCTATTTCGGTTACCGCAAGATTTCATCTATGGCATAGTTGTTTTTCAATGATAAATCGTATCTTTGTCCCCTCATAAAACTAACTAAGAGGAGAAAGTTTTGAGAAAGATTCTATTCATCATATTATTCGTTTTTTCTATTGGGAATGCCGGGGCGCAAGCAACAAGCGATTCCATTGTCATGAATTATTTGAAGGAAATGGGCGCCCCCGTCACTTATAACAATGAAGTGAAATTGCTGATGACCGGCCATGACAAGTTCGTCGATCTCTTCGAGAATATCCGCCATGCCCGGCATCATATCCATTTGGAATACTTCAACTTCCGCAACGACTCCATAGCCAATGCCTTGTTCAGCCTTCTGGCAGAGAAAGTCAAGGAGGGGGTTAAAGTCCGTGCCATGTTCGATGCCTTCGGCAACTGGTCCAACAACCAACCATTGAAGGAACGCCATCTGAAATCCATCCGCGCCCAAGGCATCGAAATCGTCAAGTTCGATCCTATCACTTTTCCCTGGGTGAATCATGCCATACACCGCGACCATCGGAAAATAGTAGTGATTGACGGAAAGATAGGTTATACCGGCGGCATGAACATTGCCGACTACTACATCAACGGATTGCCTAAAATCGGTAAATGGCACGATATGCACATACATCTTGAAGGAGATGCCGTGCGCTATCTGCAGGGCATCTTCCTGACCATGTGGAACCGGGAAACGGGACAACACGTAGGTGGACCTGCCTACTTCCCGGATACTCAGCAACTGCCCGACAGTATTGCCGAAGAAATAGCCATCGTGGACCGCACGCCACGCGAAACACCACGCTCCATCAGCCATGCCTATGCAGCTTCCATACAAGCCGCACAGAAGAGCATCCGAATCGTGAATCCTTATTTCGTTCCGACCAAATCAATCCGCAAGGCAATCAAGAACGCACTGAAAAAAGGTACTGAAGTGGAAATCATGATACCTGCCGTGTCGGACATAGCCTTTACTCCGGATGCCTCATTCTACATAGCACACAAGCTGATGAAGAAAGGAGCCAAGATATATCTCTTCAACGGCGGCTTCCACCATTCCAAGATAATGATGGTAGACAGCACTTTCTGCACGGTGGGTACTGCCAATCTCAACAGCCGCAGCCTGCGCTATGACTACGAGACAAACGCTTTCATCTTCGACCCCAAGACCACCAATGAGCTGAATGCCATGTTCGAACGGGACGTGCAAAACAGTACACTGCTCACTCCCGAAGTCTGGAAAAAGCGTTCCGGATGGAAGAAATTCGTAGGCTGGGTGGGGAACTTGATGACCCCCTTCCTCTAATTTTTAATTATTAATTATTAATTATTAATTAATTCCCCTACCTTTGCGTTCGGATAAAAACAGAGCTACATCATGAAACAATATTTAGACCTGCTGAACCGCGTACTGACCGAAGGCGTAGAGAAAAGCGACCGTACGGGTACCGGCACCATCAGCGTATTCGGCCACCAGATGCGTTTCAACATGGATGAAGGCTTCCCCTGCCTTACTACCAAGAAGCTGCATCTGAAATCAATCATATACGAACTGCTATGGTTCCTCCAAGGAGACACCAATGTGAAATATCTTCAGGACAACGGTGTACGCATCTGGAACGAATGGGCGGACGAAAACGGTGACCTGGGACATATCTACGGGTATCAATGGCGCTCCTGGCCGAACTATAAAGGTGGATTCATCGACCAAATCAGCGAAGCTGTAGAAACCATCAAGCACAATCCCGACTCACGCCGGATTATAGTCAGCGCATGGAATGTAGGCGATTTGGACAACATGAACCTCCCTCCCTGCCACGCTTTCTTCCAGTTCTATGTCGCCAACGGACGGCTGAGCCTGCAACTGTACCAGCGTAGTGCGGACATTTTTTTAGGAGTGCCCTTCAACATTGCTTCCTATGCCCTGCTCCTGCAGATGATGGCGCAAGTCACCGGACTGAAAGCCGGAGATTTCATCCATACCTTAGGAGACGCCCACATCTATCTGAACCATCTGGAGCAGGTAAAGCTCCAACTATCTCGTGAACCGCGGGATTTGCCGCAGATGAGAATCAATCCGGATGTGAAAAACATCTTCGATTTCAAGTTCGAGGATTTTGAGTTGGTCAACTATAACCCGCATCCGCATATTGCAGGGAAAGTGTCAGTATAAATCCTACAATAAAAAGATAGAAAGAGAAAAGAATTTTACACACATATGATTAGTATTATCGCCGCAGTAGATAGAAAAAGAGGTATCGGTTATCAGAACCGGTTGTTATTCTGGCTTCCCAATGATTTGAAGCGTTTCAAAGCCCTCACCACGGGAAATACCATCATCATGGGCCGAAAGACCTTTGAATCTCTCCCCAAAGGCGCGCTTCCCAACCGCCGCAACGTTGTTCTGTCCACTCAAAAAGATTTGATTTGTCCCGATGCAGAAGTTTTTTCCTCACTGGAAGAAGCACTGAACAGTTGCCAGCCCGACGAACACGTCTACATCATCGGCGGTGCAAGCGTTTATCGCCAGGCACTCCCCTTTGCAGGTGCCCTCTGCCTGACCGAGGTGGATGCAGAAGCCCCTCAGGTGGATGCCTACTTTCCCGAAGTCGCTCCGACTGTATGGCAAGAAAAAAGCAGGGAGTCCCATCCCGCAGATGAGAAGCATCCCTGCCCTTATGCATTCGTCGATTATATCCGCCGGTAGAATTAATCTTCCTCTTCTTCTACCGTTATAGGCATCTGCCGCTTGATGGCTTCATGGAAAGATATCAAGGTTTCCGTACGCGCCAGTCCCAGCGGTTGCAACTTATCATGTATGATGCTCAGCAAATGATGGTTGTTGCGGGCATAAAGCTTTATGAACATATCATACTTGCCCGTTGTAAAATGGCATTCCACAATCTCGGGAATAGCTTCCAATGCTCTCGTTACAGCATCGAAGGAAGCAGGATCCTTTAGGTAGATACCGATATAGGCGCATGTTTCATATCCTATCTTCTCCGGATCAATCACATATTCAGAACCTTTCAATATACCTAAGTTTGTCAGCTTTTGAATGCGCTGATGAATGGCTGCTCCCGATACATTACAAGCTCTGGCCACTTCAAGGAAAGGAATGCGTGCATTATCGGCTATAAGTTTTAAAATCTGTTCGTCTAAAGTATCCAACTGATGATGTCCCATTTCAAATTCTAATGATTAATAAATTACTATATCTCCCGCATATCTATACGGCAACATGCAAAGTTAGCTATTTTTTCGCCAATAAAAATACGGTTTATAACTTTTCTTACAAAAAAAAGAATAATACCGCATATCAGGCATTTCAAAGTGCATATGCAAAATTCCATCTCGCACGACCGGAAAATTGCAGATGAGCTTTAAAGATATTATCTTTGTAGTAGCAATAATAATGAACCGTTATGAAAAAGTATTCCTTATTCCTATTATGCCTGATGGCAGCAATATCCTTGCATGCCCAAAGTTTTGCCGATTATTTTGCAGATAAAACCCTGCGTGTCGACTATATCTTTACCGGAAATGCAGCCAAACAAGAGATATGCCTGGACGGATTGTCTTGTCTCCCCTCTTGGGCAGGAAGGAAGCATCATTTATCTGAGTTGCCCCTGCAAGGAAACGGACAAATCATTATGCGAGATGCAGCCAATGGCAGCGTAATCTACAAAACATCCTTTTCTTCGCTCTTCCAGGAGTGGCTGGAAACGGATGAAGCCAAAGCGGTGACCAAAGGATTCGAAAACACCTTTCTCCTTCCCTATCCCCTCCGTCCTGCAGAAATAGAAATAACACTTCTCGACCCGCGTAGAAATGTACGGGCAAGCATGAAACATACGGTCAGTCCCGACGACATCCTGATACATCAGAAAGGTACTGCCCACATCACACCACATAAATATCTGCTGCAAAGCGGCAATACGGCCAAATGCATCGACGTAGCCATCCTTGCAGAAGGATATACTCCCGAAGAGATGCCGGTATTCTACGAAGACGCAGCCATTGCCTGCGAAAGTCTGTTTGCCCACGAACCCTTCCGGTCCATGAAAAAGCACTTCAACATTGTAGCAGTGGCCAGCCCCTCCGAAGACAGCGGAGTAAGCGTACCACGCCTCGGAGAATGGAAACGGACAGCATTCAGCTCTCATTTCAGCACATTCTATTCAGACCGGTATCTGACAACCTCCCGTGTCAAATCCATACACGATGCGCTGGCGGGAATACCGTATGAACACATCATCATCCTTGCCAATACGGAAGAATACGGAGGCGGTGGAATCTATAATTCCTATACCCTTACTACCGCCCACCATCCCATGTTCCGCCCCGTTGTGGTACATGAGTTCGGGCATAGCTTTGGCGGACTGGCCGATGAATACTTCTACGACAATGACGTGATGACAGATACCTATCCACTAGATGTGGAACCCTGGGAACAGAACATCAGCACAAGAATCGATTTCACTTCCAAATGGAAAGATATGCTTGCTCAAGGAACTCCCGTTCCTACTCCCTCTTCTGAAAGTGGAACATATCCCGTAGGCGTATATGAAGGAGCTGGCTATTCTGCCAAAGGCATCTACCGTCCGGCAGACAATTGCCGCATGCGCACCAATGAATACCCTACTTTCTGCCCGGTCTGCCAACGGGCCATCTGCCGCGTCATTGAATTTTATACTGAATAAAAACAAACTAAACTAAAAGAACTTATGATCAGACTTCAACGTATTACAACAGCTGACACAGACTTGTACAGCTACATGGAGAAATTAATGACTCAATCATTCCCTTCAGAGGAGTACCGGGAACTGGAGGAATTGCGCAAGTATACAGATACCAAAACGCACTTCTATAACAATATCATCTTCCATAACAACACCCCGGTAGGTCTCATCACTTACTGGGATTTCGGACATTTTTACTATATAGAGCATTTTGCCATTGACCCCGCACAGCGTAACGGCGGATATGGAAAGAGCGTACTAAACCATTTATGCCAACTCTTAAAACATCCCATCGTCTTGGAAGTGGAAATACCCGAAGAAGAAATGGCTAAACGCCGCATTAACTTCTATCAACGGCAAGGATTCTCCTTATGGGAAAAGCCCTACCAACAACCACCCTATAAAACAGGCGACAACTACCTGCCTATGCTCATCATGGCCTATGGAGATATAGAATGTGGAAAGGATTTTGACTCTGTAAAGGAACACATCTACCGCGAAGTATATAATGTGAAATCTTAAAAACCCAATATACTTAAAACAATAAAGGTCGTTTCAACAAATGAAACGACCTTTATTATATCATTAAACTAACTTTTACTGACGCGGTTGCGCAGAATAGTTAATCTTCAAAGCATAAGCCTTACGAAGCGCTTCTTTGATATCTGTTACGATACCCATTTTCGTATCTTGGTCAACTTTCAAAGACACTGTCATCTGCGGCTGATCTTCTTCCTTCATACTGGCACGTTCACCAATAATGTAATCTTGAATTTCAGCAACTTCAGCATAGCTGTCGTTCAACTGGATACGACTCTCATTACCTAACTTCTTACGAAATTCGGCAGTAGGTTTTCCTACATAGATAAACGTAACCAAAGACTTCTTTTCAAGTTTCTCCAATTCTGTAGCTTGCGGAACCTTAAACTCAACCTTCAATGTTACCTCACGCATCGTTGTTACAATCATGAAGAAGAACAACAAGGTGAAGATAAGGTCAGGCAGAGAAGAAGTGTTCAACGCCGGCATTCCACGTTTACCAGTCTTATTAAATTTTCCCATTACTTCTTTTCTCCGTACTTTTTAGGTTCTGCCTCAGAAATCTTCTGAGAATAAATTTCACGAATTGCATCTTGTTGTTCTTGATCCAACTCCATATAATTCTTCTGCCACTTTTCCTGAGCCAATTCATCACGCAACTCGTTATAAGCTGCTACCAACTCATTCTGTACAGACATATATGCTTTGTATGAAGAACCACGGTCACAACGCAAAGAAATCACATGGCCTTCCGTCACTTGTACTGTACCGAAGAAAGGAACATTCTTAGAAATCTTTTCCGGTTTTGTATCTTCGTTATACGGATTGGCAATAAATTCTTTTGCTTTTGCACGCAATTGGTCAACAGTAATATAATCATTCCCGCACATTAACTGGTCCTGCATGTTCAAGAAGACTTGCAATACGTTGCGTTCCTTCTTCTTTGCATCGTCCAACTTCTGGTCCTTTTCCGGTGGAGGCGGCAAACGTCTTGCCAAACCACGGTCGGTATCCATAGATGTTGTAATCAAGAAGAAAATCAGCAACAAGAAAGCGATGTCCGCAGTAGAACTTGAGTTAATTTCAGGAACTTCTCTTTTCTTTTTAGCCATTGTAATTATATCTTTAAATTGAGTTACCTCAATTGATTATGATAATTTTTTCTTAATGCTACTAAAAATGATTGCCAAGACTGTACCAGCAAACAAGATATAGATAGAATAAAGGAACATGTCAGTAAGCTTCAACCAGAAAGGTACGTTCTCAGTTCCGCTATAACCCGGAATAACAAGTGGTTCTTCACTACCCATAGTCCAAGAAATAACAACAACTGCAACCAATATAACCAAACCAATCAAAGATTTCAACGCTGCTCCCGGATTGTCTTTCAGTGCAGCTCCAAATTGGAACAAAACACCAACCACGGTAGCAATAATAGCTACAAAGAACAGAATGTACATCAAATAAATCAATGCGTCTGTATGAGCCGGTTGCCACATTTCTGCGTCAACGCTTGCCAACACTGCATCGCCCTGAGCATCTCCACCGAAGAAGAACATGCCCAACACTACCAAGATGATAGCGAACATGACATACAGTGCATAGTATGATACTTTATATGATAACTTAGCCATCTTAATTATTTTTTGTATTTCAAGTCATATTTGATAACCATATCCAACAGAGAGATAGAAGAATCTTCCATTTCGCTGGTCAAAGCTTCAATCTTAGCCAGGATGTAGTTATAGAATACCTGCAGAATCAAGGCAACGATCAAACCGAAGATAGTTGTAATCAAGGCAACCTTCATACCACCTGCTACAACCGTCGGAGAGATATCACCTACCTGCTGGATCTTATCAAATGCCTGCACCATACCGATTACAGTACCCAAGAATCCCAAAGACGGAGCCATAGCGATGAACAGTGTAATCCAAGAGCAACCTTTTTCCAGGTAACCAGCTTGTACACCACCGTAAGAAACTACTGACTTTTCTACTACGTCGATACCTTGGTCAATTCTCATCAGACCTTGATAGTAGATAGAAGCGATAGGACCTCTAGTGTTACGTGCGATGTCTTTAGCAGCTTCAACGTCACCTTTTTCCAAAGCAGCTTCAATAGCAGCCAAGAACTTCTTTGTGTTGATTTCAGCCAAGCTCAAATAAATGATACGTTCAATACAGAATGCAAGACCGATAACCAATGCGATAGCTACCAAACTCATGAAAGATGCAGTACCTTCAATAAACTTAGTTTTGAGTTCTTTGTGGATACCACCTTCTGCAGCTTCCATTGCGGCAGGAGCAGCAGCGTCAGCAGCAGGTGCTACAGCTGCTTGTTCAGTTTGTTCAGCTGCAGGAGCATCTTGAGCCTGAGCAAGTTGAGTTGAGCCAAATGTTAAGACTCCCATCACAGCAACAATTGCAAATAACTTTTTCATTGTGTGTCTAATTTTTAAGATTAATTAATTAATTTATTTATTATAATTTGTTGTTTTATCTCCATTTTATCACACTGCGGAGAGACGGGGATTCGAACCCCGGATACCCTTTAGGGGTATACACGCTTTCCAGGCGTGCCTCTTCAACCACTCGAGCATCTCTCCAATAGACGCCTTTTCTGAAATCGGGTGCAAATTACAAAAAAAATGCGAACCACCAGCGTTTTCAGCTACAAATGTATTCTTTTTTTTGTTGTTCTGCCTCATTCTCCCCGTTTTATATTAAATAAAATCTCAAAATTAATAAACTTTAAAATCTTAAAGAGCTTATTTGAGCATTCCGAACACTTTTAAAGCGTTATCAGAAGTAACCTGGGCCACCTTTTCAGGAGAGTTCCCATAGATTCCGGCCACCTTTACCAAAGTATCCTTAACATATGCGCTTTCGTTCCTCTTGCCTCGATTGGGAACCGGAGTCAGATAAGGGGAATCGGTTTCCAGCACGATGCGTTCCAAAGGAATATTCTTCAAGACTTCGGGCAAAGTTGATTTCTTGAAAGTCACCACACCATTTATTCCTATCATGAAATCCGCAAATTCCATAATCCTGCAGGCCTCTTCCGAGGTTCCCGTAAAACTATGGAAAATTCCTTTCAAAGGAGTCTGCTGATAGGGTTTCAACACATTATATATATGGTCGAACGCTTCCCTACAATGCAGCACTACCGGCAAACCGTATTCCAAAGCCCACTCAATCTGCTTGTCCAACACCCTTTGCTGCTCTCTAAGAAAAGTCTTATCCCAATACAAGTCCATACCAATCTCGCCAACCGCAACAAATTCATTCGGTGAAGCCAGCTCCCGGGCCACTATTTCCAACTCCTTTTCATAATCCGCACCCACAGAGGTAGGGTGCAATCCAATCATCGGATAGCAATACCCTTTATATTCACGGCACACCCGAAGCATAGGTCCTATGGTGGTACTATCGATATTGGGCATAAAAATATGCGTGACTCCTGCCTCACGGGCACGAGCCATCACTTGAGGCAAATCCTCTGCAAACTCTTCTAAAAAAAGATGGGAATGTGAATCAATCAATCTCATTCTTCAACTTACTCTTTGCGTTTCTCACCGGTACGGTAATAATAGATTATTCCATAATCACGGCATAAATCCAAACGTTTCTCATTGGGAGTGACCTCCTCGAATTTCTTTTCAACCTGGTTCCATATATCCAAAATCAAACCATCCGCCTCTGCACGCATCGAAGCCAAGGTGTCCAAACTGCGGGCTGTCAAAGATTGAAGATTCTTTTGCTTCTCATAACTATCCATGAAAATATCATAATGCACCCTCACTTTTGCAATCGTAGGGTTATAAATGGGAATTCCTCCCTGGGATATACGTTTGTTTTCCCCATCCACGATTTTACGCCCCCACTCTGCCAAGGCAGGCTCTGTCGATAAATCAGGCACATTATTGTTGCTTGTGTCCAAACCGTAATATTCCTTATGAGCAATACGCACTTCAGAACGGATGACAGCTAAATTCAACACCTGGATAAAATGAGAAATATACAGACGGGCAGTCTTTACATTAGCCTGATGCTTACGTCCCGCCCGAGCCTGCCGCTCAAAACAGTCGGCATAATAAGCTTGCGCAGCTTCAAACTTTGTAAGAAAATTCCGCGCATCAGTCAACGCCTTCAAAGATACGGCCAAATCATACACATTACATATATCACCCTTGACGACCACTGCTTTCAGCGCCCGTATTCTCGCTTGATCTGTATTAGGCAATCTTCTATAAGGCATTTTCTCCCGGATTTAAAGTTATACTTCCCGATGCATCAGGTTAGCCATCAGGTTCTTCAATTCCTCTTTCTTTTCATCTGCCACCTTCACCGCCAACAGACTTTCCATTGCGCGTTCACAATACTCTTCCATCTTTTTCTCACACAGTTCCTTGACGCCAATCCGGTTATACAGTTCCGTCACCGCAGCAACTTTCTCCTCCGGGTTGAATGCAACAGCATCCACCCAAGCATTCAAGCGGGTCAACTGCTCCTCATCCGCATGTTCAAAAGCCTTTATCAGCATGTAGGTCTTTTTATTGCACAGAATATCACCTCCAATATTCTTTCCAAAGACGGCAGCATCGCCATAAACATCCAGGAAATCATCTTTCAACTGAAAAGCGACACCCAAGTTCATGCCAAAATCATACAACCGCTCCGCATCTTCAGAAGAAGCCCCTCCCAAAAGAGCGCCAATCTTCAAGCTTGCAGCCAACAATACCGAAGTTTTCAGACGAATCATTTCCAGATACTCCTCTGCCTTCACATCCTTCCGATGTTCAAACTCCATATCCAGTTGTTGTCCTTCACAGATTTCCAGTGCAGTCAAGCTAAATATATCCATCACCTCTTTCAAGTGTTCAACCGGACATTGAGCCATAAACTGATAAGCTAATACAAGCATTGCATCCCCCGAAAGGATGGCAGCATTGTCATCCCAAACTTTATGTACCGTCTCCTTACCACGGCGACGGTCTGCACGGTCCATCAAGTCGTCATGCAAAAGAGTATAATTATGATACACTTCAATCCCCGTTGCAGGGTTAAAAATACGGGTAATATCCTCCTGATACAGATTGTAGGCCATCAACATCAATACCGGACGGATTCTTTTTCCGCCCATGGACAACACATAGGTAACGGGAGCATATAAACCTTGAGGAGTACGGGTAAACTGCAATTCTGCAATATGAGAATTTATTCTTTCTAAAAGCTCGGAAGCTGTAAACATGGCATTTTCAGAATTTAGGGAATAGCGGATAATGAAAAGAGGCTGCATTCCGGCAGCCTCTCCCACTTATAGATATTTTATTACTGCAATCTAAACATTACAGGCACGGTATACTTAACACGAACGGGTTTACCACGCTGCATACCGGGTTTCCACTTCGGCATGCCCATAATCACGCGGACAGCTTCTTTGTCCAAATACGGGTCAACGCCTCTCAGAACTTTAGCATCTACGATACTACCGTCCTTATTAACCACGAACTGTACAGTTACACGGCCTTGAGTTCCGTTTTCCTGTGCAATAGTAGGATATTTAATATTCTTGCTCAAATACTGCATCAAACCAGCCATACCACCATTCGGGAACTCAGGCATCTGTTCTACCACCTCGAAAATAGTCTGTTCTTCCGGTTCTTCCTCTTCCACTGCTACGGGAACATATTTGATTTCCACTGCCTGGTTCAATTCTTCAGAAGATACAATGGCCGTTTCTTCCACGTCAGCATCGTCTTCAACGATAGTCAACGTCTCTGCAATTGAAGGGGCTTCGGGAGGCGGAGGAGTAACCTGCTCCGGCTGTTCTGTAATAGGGATGATTTCCTCTTCAAAAAATACGTCGGTAATAGCCTGGCTCGTGTCAATCTTGATGTCACGCTTTGTCCACTCGAACGCAACAAACATGAAAGCGAGCACGATTACATAACCGACAAGCAGCCAAGTCGACTTCTTACTCTCCAGGTCTGCCTTAGGTGATTTCTTAATTTCCATAATTTATAATATAATTTTAGTGTTTCTCATTTGGGGCAAATATAGCACTTTTCCCAAGAATGTTCACGCTCTGCTGTTTTTTTTTACACAATAGGCGCTCCATTTTCATTTTTTTAATCCTTCAAAAACCTCCATGTGCTTTTGTGCCACAAATGTAACGAGATATTTTAAAAATACCGTATCTTTGGCAAGAATTTTAAATGAAATATTGAAATTTTCTGTTTTGCAGGTGTTATACCTATATAACTATAGCATAAAAGTCATGAAAAAGATAACAATAGCAATCGACGGTTTTTCCTCTTGCGGGAAAAGCACTATGGCCAAAGACCTCGCCCGCGAAATCGGTTACATATATATAGATAGTGGTGCCATGTATCGGGCAGTAACATTATATAGTATAGAGAATGGTATTTTCCAGGGTGACCGCATAGATGCCGAAAAACTGAAAAGTCTAATAAAGGATATACATATTTCTTTCCGCCTGAACCCCGAAACCGGACGCCCAGATACCTACCTGAACGGAGTAAATGTAGAAAACAAAATCCGTACCATGGAAGTATCTTCACGTGTCAGCCCCATTGCAACATTGGATTTCGTACGCGAAGCTATGGTAGCACAGCAACAAGAGATGGGCAAGGCCAAGGGTATCGTTATGGATGGGCGCGACATCGGCACTACCGTTTTTCCGGATGCCGAGCTGAAAATTTTTGTAACCGCCACCCCCGAGATACGGGCACAACGCCGCTATGACGAACTAAAGGCCAAAGGGGAAGAAGCCAGCTTTGACGAAATTCTGGAAAATGTGAAACAACGGGACTATATTGACCAAAACCGGGATGTAAGTCCGCTGCGCAAAGCTTCTGACGCTTTATTGTTGGACAACAGCCACCTGAGCATTTCCCAACAAAAGGAATGGCTGGCGGAACAATTCGAACGGGTTATAAAGGAGAAGAACTGAACCGGATATGGCAAAAGTAGAAATAGACGAAGGCTCCGGCTTCTGTTTCGGAGTTGTCACCGCAATAAACAAGGCAGAAGAGGAACTGGCGAAAGGAGGAACCCTCTATTGTCTGGGAGACATCGTGCACAACAGCCGTGAAGTGGAACGCCTGAAGGCAATGGGGCTGATTACCATCAACCATGAGGAATTCAACCACCTCCACAACGCCAAAGTGCTGCTGCGTGCTCATGGAGAGCCCCCTGAAACTTATGACATTGCCCGCCGCAACAATATAGAAATCATTGACGCAACCTGCCCGGTCGTACTCCGCCTGCAAAAGAAGATTAAGCAAGAGTACGTCCAGGAAGACAACCGCGACAAGCAAATTGTCATCTATGGCAAAAATGGACACGCCGAAGTACTGGGTCTGGTAGGACAAACCACCGGAAAGGCCATCGTCATCGAAAAGCAGGAAGAGGCAAGGAAACTGGATTTCAGCAAAGACATCCGTCTCTACTCCCAGACCACAAAGTCTCTGGACGGATTTCAAAACATTGTGAAATACATAGAGGGACATATCTCACCGAAAGTCACTTTCGAGTCCTATGACACTATCTGCCGACAAGTGGCAAACCGGATACCTAATATCCGGAAATTTGCAGCTTCCCATGATTTAATATTCTTTGTCAGCGGCAAAAAAAGCTCTAACGGCAAGATGCTGTTCAGTGAGTGTAAAAAAGTCAATGCCAATTCACATTTGATAGACAGTGCCGGAGAAATAGATAGTTCTCTGTTAGCCGGTGCCAATTCCATTGGTGTCTGCGGAGCCACTTCCACCCCCAAATGGCTGATGGAAGAAATTTCAGAAGCCATAAAGTCAAAACTTAAATAACAGTTTGTCATCCTTTTGGAACAGCAAATTAACGTAATTTATTAGTCACCGCCTCAGCTTTTTACTATCTTTGCGGCATGAAAAAATAGTCCAAATCTATTTTTCATCATGATTATTAATACTAAACAAAAAGATTGTTATGGGAACAGTTAAGTGCATTGGTATCTTGACATCAGGAGGTGATGCTCCGGGAATGAACGCAGCCATACGTGCCGTGACACGTTCGGCTATTTACAACGGACTTTCAGTTAAAGGTATATATAGAGGTTACAAAGGTCTGGTAACCGGCGAAATCAAAGAATTCAAAAGCCAAAATGTCAGCAACATCATCCAGCTGGGTGGTACAATCCTGAAGACAGCCCGCTGCAAAGAGTTCACGACTCCCGAGGGCCGCCAGATTGCTTACGACAACATGAAGAAAGAAGGCATTGACGCCTTAGTGATTATCGGAGGCGACGGTTCGCTGACCGGTGCTCGTATCTTTGCACAAGAGTTTGACGTGCCTTGTATCGGGCTGCCGGGAACTATCGACAATGACCTTTATGGAACAGATACCACTATCGGCTACGACACCGCGCTGAACACAATCCTGGATGCTGTGGACAAAATCCGTGATACAGCCACTTCCCATGAGCGCTTGTTTTTCGTAGAAGTCATGGGACGCGATGCCGGTTTCCTCGCTCTGAACGGCGCCATCGCCTCCGGAGCAGAAGCAGCCATTATCCCGGAATTCAGTACGGAAGTGGACCAACTGGAAGAATTCATCAAGAACGGTTTCCGGAAATCCAAGAACAGCAGTATCGTACTGGTAGCCGAAAGTGAACTGACCGGCGGTGCAATGCACTATGCAGAGCGTGTAAAGAACGAATACCCCCAATATGACGTACGCGTAACCATCCTCGGTCACTTGCAACGCGGTGGTAGCCCTACGGCACACGACCGTATCCTTGCCAGCCGTCTGGGTGCAGCCGCCATCGACGCCATCATGGAAGGACAGCGCAATGTCATGATAGGCATTGACCACGATGAAGTGGTATACGTTCCCTTCACGAAGGCCATCAAGAATGACAAACCCATCAAGAAAGACCTTGTAAATGTATTGAGAGAACTGTCTATCTGATGACAGCCAGTTCAGATACCCCATAAACAGAGAAGGCGCCATATGCGCCTTCTCTGTCTTTTTACAACCATTTCTTCACTATACTTTCCGTCCTCTCCCACAGTTCTTCCATCTGTACATGCCGGGTATACTTCTCCGAAAGAGACTTGGGACGGCAACTGGCATTCAATGTACCCGTACGTTTACCGGCATCCTCATCCAGCAATAAGCCGACAGCCGTTGCAGCTCCCTTACGGGGAGTACGGATAAAAGGCCTGAAAAGCATATCTGTCAGCGGGTCAAACCACATATGCATGGTGATGATATTGGTAGACACAATCCCCGGGTCGGCCGCATTCACAACAATACCTTTGTGTTTGACGCGACTGGCCAAGTCGATGGTGAACAGAGTCAATGCCAGCTTCGTGTTGCTATATATAGGAATGCGCCAAAAGTCCCCCCTTCTTCCCCGGAGGAAAAAATCCGGAAAGTCAAGATGACCGATGGCATACGTACAAGATACCATATTCACAATACGGCTCCCCTCTCCCATCAATGGCAGCAGCTTGCGGGTCAGCAGGTAAGGCCCTACATAATTGACACTCACCGTCCGTTCCAGTCCGTCTTCGGTAATGCGGCGTTCCGTTTCCATGGTTCCGGCATTGTTCATCAGCAACGCCAACGGCTCTCCCCGCTTCAACAGATGCTCTGCAAATGCGGCCACTGAAGCCAGAGATGCCAAATCAATGGGAGCAGTCTCAATACGCGGATTACCGGTTTCACGCATCAGCAGTTGCCGCTTGGGTTCGGCAGCTTGGGGGTCACGGCATGCCATGATGACCTGATAGCCGGCAGTTGCCACTGCGCGGGTAATTTCCATGCCCATGCCACCGTCTGCCCCGGTTATAACAGCTAAATTCACTTTAATAATTAAAAATTGAAAATTAAAAACTAAAAATCAGCCTTTCGCTTCGATTTTCTCTATCTCCCTTTTCAGACAAGGTGGAAGCTCCTCCTTCAAATGCTGATGGCATGCCATCTCGATGGAATACATCCGGGCAATGCAATAATTACTATGCCGGCAGTTGCAACGTGCATTCTCTTCGGCACGCATGCGGTTGACAAACCCCGGCTCATTGAGCAGAGCGCGTGCCATTTGCACAGCCTCGAAGCCGTCATCCAGCACCTCATCTATCTTGTCCCTGGAAACCAGGCCACCCACATAAACCAACGGTATCTTCAAGGCGGCACGGAATTTCAAGGCATCTTCCAGGAAATAAGCTTCCTTAAACGGTACGCTCGGTATCATCCATTTGCCTACCATGCGTACACCGTATTTCAACCACCAGCAGGTCATGTAATGCGTCATGCTGCGGATAGGCATTTCGCCCCGCATGACATACATCGGCGCCTTACTGACGAACCCACCGCTCAAGACCAGCGCATGTGCTCCCGACTGCTCCAGCCTGCGCGCCACCTGCATCGTCTCGTCCAGCTCCATCCCTCCACGGAAACCGTCGCGCATGTTCATCTTCACCAGCACAGCCATATCACTGCCGGCAGCCTTCATCACTTCTTCCATCACCATATCCATAAACCGCATACGGTTCTGCAACGAGCCCCCGAATTCGTCTTTCCGATGATTGGTGGACGGGGACAAGAACTGGCTGATGAGATAACCATGCCCTGCATGAATCTCTACAGAATCAAATCCGGCCTCCCGTGCCAGATTCACCGAGCGTCCGTATGCACGCGCCATCTCCGGCAGCTCATCGGCACGAAGTCCGCGCACAAAGGTAGGAGAATAAAGATTGAATCCGGAAGATGCGCCGACGGGCATACAACCGCAAATACTTTTATGGGACATATTGCCACAGTGTCCCAACTGGATGCCTGCCGCAGCCCCCTCCGCATGTATGGCATCAGTCAGCCTACGGAGTCCGGGGATAATCTCAGGACGCATCCACAACTGGCGGTCAAAAGACAAGCCGCTCTGAGTAACTGCCGCATAAGCAACAGTAGTCATACCTATACCTCCCGCCGCTACCGACCGATGATAGTCGAGCAACATGTCCGACGGAGCGTTTCCGGGACACATGCTCTCGAAAGCAGCCGAACGGATGGTACGGTTACGCAAAGTCAACGGTCCGAAAGTGACGGGGGTGAATAACTTGGATTCCATCGTTATGAGTTATGAGTTATGAGTTATAAGTTATGAGTTATAAGTTATGAATTATTCATTTTCCATTTTCAACTCTCCATTTTCCATTAATAAAGAAATGGAATGATGCGTTTGCGCTTTCCTACCGCCTCATCACCAAACTCCTCCCGATAATGGCAGTGAATGGCATCGGCACGGGGAACAAGGTTGGCAAACGTCCACCAGACGAACACCCAGGCGGCGGGAGAAGCTGTGAGTATGGCAAACCCCGTCCATTCCACCAGTTCACCGAAGTAATTGGCAGAAGTGACGTATCGGTAAAGTCCTTTTCCGGGAAGATAATGCTTCGTATCACCCGGCTTACGCAAATGACGTATCACATAGTCGGAATGCAAATTGATGAACATACCCGCAAAAAACAGAATGACTCCCAACAAGGCATGAGGTTTCAACAAATAGGCCCAGCCATCGGCATACAAGCCTTCGGGAGCGAAATAGAACAAACCGCCCGCCTGCATCATCCCGTTCAAAAGGTTGAAGACGATACCCATCGCCATAATAGCTACCGGCATCCGGCTTTTACCTTTCAGCAGGAACGGAAAAATAAAGGCCCGCTGAAGATAGTGCAACTGAAACAGCAGGAAAAAGAAATATACCGGCACGGCAAATCCCGCTCCACTCTTCCCCCACAACCCAAACATGACGATGAATACCGGCGCTTCCATAAGCACCCACGCCAGTTTATTATTGATGGAGATTCCCCACGAGGCAGTACGGAACATGCCATAACCCGCTTTGACAAAATAGAGTGCAATAAAGACAACCAATGCCACAGCACTCATTACCCACAGAAATGTCTGAAAAGTTTCCTGATTCATAGTTCTTTATTTATGCGAAGCAAAGATAAAGAAAACTCACAACAAACAAATCGTTTTCCCCGGATAATTGTTTTTTCATGCAAAAACCAGTGTTTTTTACTGAGAAGATTAAGCAGTAGAGATACGAAAATCTAGTCGTTCCATCATGGAATAAATTTCATTCCACCATGGAGAAAAAATCGTTCCACCATGGTGGAACGATTTTTCCCCCGTGATGGAACGATTTAAAAGATACAAGTCTAATCCTTACCGTTTCTTAATGGGCACATAAGCCACCTCATCCAAAACATTCTTATAGGCAGGACGGATAATACGCTTGCCTTCAAAGTTCAATTCTTCATTGCGATGTGCACACCAACCGACAATACGTGCCATGGCAAACAAAGGCGTGAAGATTTCCTGCGGCAGCCCAATCATCTCGTAGACAAAGCCCGAATAGAAATCCACATTGCTCGAAACCGTCTTTCCATTATTCTTCACACGGCCAAACACATCAATGGCGCGCTCCTCGAGCAGTTCAAGGAAAGCGAACTCGCGTTCTTTCCCTTTTTCGCGGGCAAGGTCGCGGGCAAGCTCCTTCAGCAGAATGGCGCGCGGGTCGGAAATGGTATAGACGGCATGTCCGATACCATATATCAAGCCGGTCTTGTTATAGGCTTCCTTGTTGAGCATGCGGGTGAAGTAAGTATCAATCTCATCCACATTCGTCCAGTCCTGAATGTTTTCCTGCAGATGGTGGAACATATCGGCAACCTGGATATTGGCACCTCCATGAAGCGGCCCTTTCAAGGAACCGATACCTGCCGCTATCGAAGAGTAAGTATCCGTCCCGGTAGAAGAAGTGACACGTACGGTAAAAGTGGAGTTGTTACCACCACCGTGCTCGGCCTGAAGAACCAGCAGCAAGTCGAGCGTGCGGGCATCCAGCTCCGTGTAGTCCTTCTTCAGCATATAGAGGAAATTCTCGGCAATGGAAAGGTTTTCCTGCGGATGGCGGATATGCAGTGAACGGCCATGGGTGGCATGGCGAAGCATGTTATAGGCATACGCAATGATGGTCGGGAATTTCGAAATAAGCTCAATGCTCTGCCGCATCAGATTATCGCGGGAAGTGTCATCTGCATCAGGGTCAAAACGATACATCTCGAGCACGCTGCGCGCCAGGATGTTCATAATGTTGTTTCCTTCGAGTTCAATGATATTCATCTTGGTCTTCTGCTCCAGCGGCATGTTGTCGTTGATGAGTTCACGGAAAGAAGAGAGTTCTTCCTTGTCGGGCAGGCGACCGGAAAGCAACAAGTAGGCAATTTCCTCAAAACCGAAACGCTTCTCTTTGATGATGGCGTGTGCCAAGTCATCCACATCATAACCGCGGTAGAACAATTTGCCGGGAATAGGCTTCAGCCCTCCACCGGGGATGCGTTCATAGCCGACCACATTGCCTATTTTGGTCAACCCCACCAAGACTCCCGTGCCGTCCTCATTACGCAAACCGCGCTTCACATCAAACTTCCTGAACAGTTCATTCTCAATCCGGGTAGCTTCCTTCAAATCTTCGGAAAGCTTGTAAATCAGATACTCCTTCTTCATAATCGTTTCGTTTTATTCGTTATTCCCATTTTCTATTCTCCTTACAATCTCCCGGGTGAAAGCCGAAGTGGACAGCGAGACGCCACCCGGCATAAAACGTGCCAAGTCGGCAGTAGCACGGGCTTCTGTGAAACTTTGCTCCAAGGCGTTCTCTATAAGAGAGGCTGCTTCCTTCCAACCCAGATATTCAAGCATCATCACAGCGGAAAGGATGATGGAACAGGGATTCACAATGTCTTTCCCGGCAATGTTCGGAGCCGTCCCGTGAGTAGCCTCAAAAATGGCATGCCCCGTTTTATAGTTGATATTCGCACCCGGTGCAATGCCGATGCCGCCTACCATGGCAGCCAGTTGGTCGGACACATAATCGCCGTTCAGATTCAACGTGGCAATCACGGAATATTCTTCGGGGATAAGCAACGTGTTCTGCAAGAATGCATCGGCAATGCAGTCCTTGATGACCAGACGCCCTTCTGCCAGTTCTTTACCAAACTCACGTTCTGCCAGTTCGTACCCCCACTTCTTAAAACCGCCTTCCGTAAATTTCATGATGTTTCCTTTGTGTACCAAGGTCACGGAAGGCAGACGATGCTCAAGCGCGTATCGGCAGGCGGCACGCACCAAGCGCTCTGTTCCTTCTCTTGAAACGGGCTTCACGCCAAACGAGGAGGTTTCGGGAAAACGGACTTTTGTCACCCCCATGTCATCATGGAGAAAACGATAGAACTTTTCAGCCTCCGGAGTTCCGGCTTCCCATTCGATGCCTGCATAAATATCCTCGGTATTCTCACGGAATACGCACATATCCACCTTCTGCGGCTCTTTGAGTGGAGAAACAATGCCCTTATACCAACGTACCGGACGTTGGCAGACATACAAATCAAGCGTCTGACGCAAGGCTACGTTCAAGGAACGGATACCTCCGCCGACGGGAGTTGTCAAAGGACCTTTGATGCCCACCTTATAGGTGCGGAAGGCTTCCATGGTTTCGTCCGGCAACCAGGAACCGGTTTCGTGGAAGGCACGTTCTCCTGCCAGCACTTCTTTCCATTCAATGCCACGCCGGTCACCATAGGATTTCTTGACAGCGGCATTCACGACAGCCTGCATGGATGGGGTCACTTCTGCTCCCACCCCATCGCCGGTAATAAAAGGTACAGTAATTTTTTCCATATTCTATCTTGCATTAAGTGCAGAACCGGCCCGGAACCAGGCTATCTGCTGTTCGTTATACGTATGTTGTACTTCAAAACTTTCTTTACTCCCGTCCTCGTGATGAAGAACCACCTTCAAAGTGCGTCCTGGAGCAAAATCTTTCAACCCCATGACAGAAATCAAGTCGCGTTCCCGAATCTTGTCATAATCGGCCTTATCCGTAAAGGTCAGCGCCAACATGCCTTGTTTCTTTAAATTCGTCTCATGGATACGGGCAAAGCTTTTCGCCAAAATGACGCGTACATTCAGGAAGCGTGGTTCCATGGCAGCATGCTCACGGCTGGAACCTTCACCATAATTCTCTTCGGCAACGACAATGGAAGGGATGCCTTCGGATTTATACAATTTCGCCGTGCCTGACACCGTTCCATAGGTATTGGTAGAGCGATTCCAGACACTATTCGTCTCTCCATTGAAAACATTGACAGCTCCCATCAGCATATTATCCGAAATATTCTCCAGATGTCCCCGGAAACGGAGCCATGGCCCCGCCATAGAGATGTGGTCGGTGGTACATTTCCCTTGCACTTTAATCAATAAAGGCATATTCAGCAAGTCCATGCCATCCCAGGCAGGGAAGGGAGTCAGCAGTTGCAAGCGCTGTGAATGAGGATTGACCGTAATTTCCGTCTGTCCTTTGCCTGGAGCAATGTATCCTTCCTTTCCTCCTATAAACCCGTGTGCCGGCAGTTCTTCACCGACCGGTTCGGACAGTTTCACAACCTCTCCTTTGGCATTGACCAGCGTATCCCTCAACGGGTCGAAACAAAGGTCACCGGCAATGGTCAGCGCCATCGTTATCTCCGGGGAAGCGACGTAAGCAAAAGTGTTGGGATTTCCATCGGCACGTTTGGCAAAATTACGGTTAAAAGAGGTGACGATGGAATTTTTTCGTTCAGGGTCATCAGTATGGCGCTTCCACTGGCCAATACAAGGTCCGCAGGCATTCGCCATTATCGTTGCGCCAATATCTTCGAAAGCGGCAATCATGCCGTCGCGTTCAGCAGTGGCACGTATCTGCTCCGAACCGGGGTTGACAATCAGCGAGGAAGCAACCTTCAAATTCTTTTCCTTTACCTGCCGGGCAAGGGAGGCCGCACGGCTCAAATCCTGATAGGACGAATTGGTGCACGACCCTATCAGGCCGACTTCCATCCGGCGGGGATAGTTATTGGTTATCACTACCTCGGCAAATTTCGATATCGGTGTTGCTGCATCCGGCGTAAAGGGCCCGTTGATATACGGTTCCAACAGCGAGAGGTCTATTTCAATGATGCGGTCGTAATATTTTTCCGGATTTGCCAGCACTTCGTCGTCGGCGCGAAGGTCGGCAGCTACGGAAGCAGCCATTTTTGCCACTTCTTCACGTCCGGTAGCCTTCAAATAAGTACCCATGCGCTCATCGTAAGGGAAAAGGGAGGTAGTCGCCCCCACCTCTGCCCCCATATTGCAGATGGTAGCCTTTCCAGTGGCAGACAATGAAGCGGTTCCCGGTCCAAAATATTCAATGATGGCATTGGTTCCCCCTTTTACAGTAAGAATACCCGCCAACTTCAGAATAACGTCTTTGGGAGCTACCCAGCCACTCAATTTACCCTTCAAGTGTACGCCTATCAGACGCGGCATTTTCAGTTCCCATTCCATGCCGGTCATCACATCCACCGCATCGGCACCACCCACACCAATGGCCACCATGCCCAAACCTCCGGCATTGGGCGTATGAGAGTCCGTGCCTACCATCATTCCACCCGGAAATGCGTAGTTCTCCAATACCACCTGGTGAATAATGCCTGCTCCCGGCTGCCAAAAACCTATGCCATAGCGGGAAGAAACATCACGGAGAAAATTATAGACCTCCTCGTTGGTCTTCGTAGCAGTCGCAACATCTTCTTTTGCACCTTTATATGCTTGAATCAAATGGTCACAGTGCACAGTGGAAGGCACGGCAACCTGCTCACGGCCTGCATTCATAAATTGCAATAAGGCCATTTGAGCCGTTGCATCCTGCATGGCCACACGGTCGGGACGGAAATTCACATAGTCTTCTCCCCGTCTGTAGTTCTTCACTTTATCCCCATCATACAAATGAGCATACAAAATTTTCTCTGCTAAAGTCATCGGACGCCGCAGTACGTTCCGTACGCGTTCTATCTTCTCCGAATAAGCGGCATAAAACGTTTTGAGCATCGTTAAATCATATACCATAACCACTATTTTTTAGTTTTTCATTATTGTAAAGATTACAAATTAATATCATAAACAAATAAAAAGGCTGAATAGTTTAACAAAATAAAGCATTTTTTCTGTCGGAAGCGAAGAATGATTACCTTTGCAACCATGAAGGAACAAGATTCAAATAGTCCTATTATTCACCTCCAGCAGCAACAACTTTTGCTGCGCATGGAATACGAATACGAAAAAGAGGAATTCAAACGCCAAACCGAAAACATGGGAGTTGCCCGGAAAGTGAAACGGGGACTTTGCTGGTATCCTGCCACTCCGGGACGAAGTTACTATAATTCACTGAATCAATTAGTAATAGAAATTACACACGCAGAAAATACCGATATAGAACATAATTTTGAGTTCGGCCGTCCCGTATGTTTTTTCCGCCAGTCTGCCGATGGAAAAATAACCTATATGAACTTCACCGCTACCGTAAGCTATGCCGACGAGACACGGATGGTAGCGATAATGCCCGGAGCCGGTGCCGTTATGGAAGTGCAGGAAACGGACAACCTCGGCGTGCAACTTTATTTCGACGAAACATCCTATCGGACCATGTTCGAAGCCTTGGAAGATACGTTACGCTCCAAAGGCAACCGCCTGGCCGAATTGCGGGACATATTGCTGGGAACCTCGAAAGCCGGTTTCCGAGAGCTCTACCCCGTACGGTTTCCCTGGCTGAACTCCACGCAGGAGACAGCTGTAAACAAAGTGCTGTGTGCCCGCGACGTGGCCATTGTACATGGTCCTCCGGGAACCGGAAAAACGACCACCTTAGTGGAAGCCATCTACGAAACCCTGCATCGGGAACCGCAGGTACTAGTATGTGCCCAAAGCAATACTGCCGTCGACTGGATTTCGGAAAAACTTGTGGACCGTGGCGTCAATGTCCTGCGTATCGGCAATCCGACCCGTGTCAACGACAAGATGCTTTCCTTTACCTACGAGCGTCGTTTCGAGAACCATCCGCTTTATCCGGAGCTGTGGAGCATCCGGAAAAATCTCCGTGAACTGGGCAGCCGTGCCCACCGTGGCAGCTATGACGAACGCGAAGGAGTACGCAGCCGTATGAGCCGCCTGCGCGACCGCGCCACCGCATTGGAAATACAAATCAATGCAGAGCTTTTTGATGGGGCACATGTCATAGCCTCCACGCTAGTAAGCAGCAATCACCGGCTGCTGAACGGACGCCGTTTCGGCACCCTTTTCATTGATGAAGCAGCCCAGGCCTTAGAAGCTGCCTGCTGGATAGCTATCCGAAAAGCAGACCGCGTGGTGTTGGCGGGTGACCACTGCCAACTTCCGCCCACCATAAAATGCTACGAAGCTGCCCGTGGAGGTCTGGAACGAACATTGATGGAGAAAGTGGTGTCCAACAAACCTGCCGTTGTCTCTTTGCTGAAAGTACAATACCGCATGCACGAGGAAATCATGAAATTTCCTTCCCAATGGTTTTATAATGGCGAGTTGGAAGCCGCTCCCGAAGTACGTTACCGGGGCATCCTGGACTGGGATACCCCCATCCACTGGATTGACACCTCCGAAATGGATTTCAAAGAAGAATTTGTGGGAGAGACTTTCGGACGCATTAATAAGGCGGAAGCGGACCTGCTCCTATCAGAACTAAAAATCTACATCAACCGTATCGGTGGCAACCGCATTCTGGAAGAAAAAATAGACATCGGCATCATCTCCCCTTACAAGGCACAAGTGCAATATCTCCGCAGCAAGATAAAGGCAGACGCTTCACTCAAGCCTTATCGCAGCTTGTTCACTGTAAATACGGTGGATGGCTTCCAAGGGCAAGAGCGCGATGTTATCTTCATCAGCCTTGTCCGTGCCAACGAAGAAGGACAGATAGGATTCCTGAATGATTTAAGGAGAATGAATGTAGCCATCACCCGGGCACGTATGAAGCTGGTGATATTGGGAGAGGCAGAGACGCTGAAACATCACGGTTTTTACCGGAAGCTATTGGAGTTTATTCAAAATATAGGGAATCAATAATAAAGAAATACCCCCTCCGGTAACACCGAAGAGGGTATTTCACCTATTTATATAAAGCTGATTAATTGTTTTCCGGACGAAGTTTACGAACTGTAACAGCTGTCTGCCACATTTCGCTTTCACGCAAGGCTTTCAATTCTGCATTCAGCTTCTCACGATAATCGGGTTTGGAGTTACTGTCGATAGAAATCTGAGCTTCGTTGCCCGACTTCACACTTGCATACAATTTCTGTACAACCGGCTTGATGGCATCATGGAACGGGGTCATCCAATCCAGCGCACCACGCTGTGCCGTAGTAGAACAGTTGGCATACATCCAGTCCATACCGTTCTTGGCAAACAATGGCATCAAAGATTGAGTCAACTCTTCCACTGTTTCATTGAATGCTTCAGAAGGAGTATGGCCGTTTTCGCGCAATACTTCATACTGAGCCAACAGCAATCCCTGGATAGCACCCATCAATGAACCGCGTTCACCGGTCAAGTCGGAAGTGGCTTCGCGGATGAAAGTTGTCTCGAACAAATATCCCGAACCGATACCGATACCCAGTGCAATCGTCTTGTCAAAAGCCTTACCCGTAGCATCCTGATAGACGGCATATGATGAGTTCAAGCCACGCCCTTCGAGGAACATGGTACGAAGTGAAGTACCGGAACCTTTGGGAGCAACCATAATAACATCAATATCTTTAGGAGGAACCACGCCGGTACGGTCGTTCCAGGTAATAGCAAAACCATGAGAGAAGTAAAGAGCCTTTCCGGGAGTCAAATAAGGTTTGATAGTCGGCCATACAGACATTACAGCCGCATCAGACAACAGACACATGACGATAGTACCTTTCTGGCAAGCCTCTTCGATGCCGAACAAGGTCTCACCCGGCACCCATCCGTCAGCCACAGCCTTTTCGTATGTCTTGCCCGGACGTTGTCCTACAATCACATTGAAACCGTTATCACGCAAGTTGCAAGCCTGGCCCGGGCCTTGTACGCCATAACCGATTACTGCAATTGTTTCATCTTTCAAAATCTCACGTGCTTTTTCCAAAGGAAATTCTTCGCGGGTCATTACATTCTCAATAACACCGCCAAAATTCAATTGTGCCATTTTTTGTTTTAATTTTTATTTGTGGCTTACGCCAACGTTGATAAATTTATTTATTTCTCTGTAAATATCACTTTAGAGCGACAGACCACTTCGCTGCCATTCTTTTTCACCTCCACATCGTAAACGCCCTCACCGGCATCATCCATGAACAAAGTCAACTCATCCCCATAATAGCTTTCGGCTACATATGCCATTTCAAAACGACGGATGCGCTTCTCCTTATACATCTCTATCGGGAACAAATCAAGGATATGCTCGATGTAACGGATGCTGTTCACATGCCCGTTAATGTCAATATCACTGTATTTGGCTACCAAAGCAGCAACCGGTTCCTTTGAGGCCACCTTTATCCGCGAAGGTTTTTCTATCGGGCAAGGCTCATCGCAAACATAATCTACAATGCTGCCACTATGAAGAGCCAGCAAATCTGCCGGCTTACGGGTATTCATGCTAATCATCGCCCAAACGGAACGTGCATACCCAATCTTCTTACCCTCCTTATCGATGATAGCGAAATTACGGTCTGTAAAAAGGCGATAGACATTCTCCACCCAAGTCTGAATGGAGAAATCTTCGTACTGATAAGGCATTTCATCCAGTTCGACAGCCAGACGGGACAATACCCAAGTATAATTGTCCTCGTTTAGAGTCGCGATGCCAAAACCGCGGTCGCTGGCATGGAAACCCGCACAATTCAACAAATGGTTGCCCAATACTCCCATTGTCAGCCGTCCGGTAAAGTCGACATGAAACGGTTCGGCAACAAACTTGTAGGTACCTATCTTATTGTTCTCGCTCATCATGATTCCTGGTGTTTACTTTGACGATATTTTGCTTCACGGTCCGCCAGATATTCATTGACACGCTCAAAGCAGCTGGTCGTAATGGCTACGCGACCCGAACGGACGAACTGAAGTACGCAATCCAACTGGCGCAACTCCTCATAAAGATTGGTTATTTCCTCACTCATGCCATTCTTCTCAACAATGGCAAATACAGCATTCACCTCCACAATACGGGCATTGTACTTACGGATTACTTTGGACACCTCCGGTTTTTCTTCCAGCGTAGGGGTCGTTATTTTATAGAGAGCAATCTCGTGCTGATAGATTTCATCATCCGTAAAATAATGGGCTTGCAGCACATCTATTTTCTTGGTAATCTGCTTGGTCACCTTTTCAATGGTATCCTTGTCCGTCCAAGCGGTAATGGTATATTTATGTACCCCCTTGATGGAGGAGGCCGATACATTTAAACTTTCGATGTTTATCTGCCGACGGGTAAACACAGCCGTCACCTGATTCAGCAAACCGGCAAAGTTTTCCGAATGAACAATGATTGTATATAGTTTTTTATCCATAGATAGAGTAAATTCTTTAATTTCGCATGACTTCAGCATTCCAACAACATCTGATTGACCGAACCGCCCGGAGGTGTCATCGGCATTACATTTCCTTCTTCCTCCACACAAGCTTCGAGCAGGAACGGTCCGTCGGTTGCTATCATCTCGTCAATCGCTTTTGCCAGCTCCTCGCGGGTCATTACCCTGCGTGCAGGAATATCATATGCCGAAGCAATCTTCATATAATCCGGATTCATCATCGGAGTAAACGAATAACGACGATTGAAAAACATCGCCTGCCATTGACGAACATTGCCCAAGAAGTTATTGTTCAACAGAATCATCTTCACCGGAGCCTTTTGTTCCATGATGGTACCCAGTTCCTGCAGGTTCATCTGCAAGCCGCCGTCTCCCATGAATACGCATACCGTGCGGTCCGGACGTCCAAAAGTGGCACCGATAGCTGCCGGAAGGCCGAAGCCCATAGTACCCAGGCCACCGGAAGTAACAATGCTACGTTCCTTGCTGTATTTGAAATAACGGGCGGACATCATCTGATTCTGGCCGACATCAGTCACCAATATCGCCCCGTTATGGGTAGCCTCACTCACAGCACGCACCACCTCACCCATGCTTAGCGCTTTTCCTGCCGGATGTAATTCCGGACGGATTACCTTTTCCTCTTCCACTTCCTCGTATTGCCGGAAACTGTCAATCCATTCCTGATGGTTGGCGGGTTCCAGCAATTGGGTAACGGCAGCCAGTGTCTCTTTGCAATCTCCCAGGACAGCAACATCGGTCTTTACATTCTTATCTATTTCGGCAGGGTCAATATCAAAGTGGATAATCTTCGCCTGCTTGGCATATGTTTCCAATTTACCCGTCACACGGTCATCAAAGCGCATGCCTACGGCGATAAGGACATCACATTTATTGGTATTGATATTGGGCCCCAGGTTACCGTGCATACCAAGCATTCCTTTGTTCAACGGATGGTTCGTAGGTAATGCGGAAAGTCCCAATAAAGTGCATCCGGCAGGCATTCCGGCTTTCTCAATGAAAGCACGAAGCTCTTGCTGGGCTTCTCCCAGCTCCACGCCTTGTCCTACCAGCACCAAAGGCCGTTCCGCACCATTTATTAATTCAGCAGCCTGCCGTATGGCCTCCGGCTCCATTTCGGGAACGGGAAGATAGCTACGGACATAGTCCACCTTAGTAGGCGCATATTCTGTTTTCTCCACTTGGGCGTTTTTAGCAAAATCCAGCACGACCGGTCCCGGACGTCCGCTCTTTGCCACATAGAAAGCACGTGCCACTGCCCAGGCCACATCTTCTGCACGACGAATCTGGTAACTCCATTTCGTGATAGGCTGAGTAATGCCTACCAAGTCCACTTCTTGAAATGCATCCGTACCCAAGAAGTTCGTCCCTACCTGGCCGGCAATGACAACGATAGGCGTACTGTCAATCATGGCATCTGCAATGCCCGTGATAGTATTGGTAGCACCCGGTCCACTGGTAACCAGACAAACGCCAACCTCGCCTGATACACGTGCAAAGCCTTGTGCCGCATGGGTTGCTCCTTGTTCATGGCGAACCAAGATGTGGTTCAATTCCTTCCGGTGGTCGTATAAGGCATCGAATACCGGCATGATGCTCCCTCCCGGATAACCGAAAATAGTCTTTACTCCCTGATGCTCCAGAGAGCGCATCAATGCTTCTGCGCCTGTTATTAGAGCCTCACCCCGACCCTCTCCTTGGGAGAGGGAGGAAAAGTTACTCTTTTTATTATTATCAGCCATACTTTATCTATTCATTATATTTAAAAGCTCAATAGTAGCTTGAAAAATTTGTTTCATTCTCTCCTCCCCTCGCTTTCGGAAAGGGGGGCTTTTAATCAATCAGCCTCACAGCCCCTTTGTCAGCGGAACTCACCATACTGGCATATGCTTTCAATGCTTTGGAGACTTCACGGTTGCGGGTTACCGGAGTCATAGGGCGTGCTGCAAGCTCTTCATCCGTCAACTTCACATTGATAGAACGGTTCGGTATATCAATTTCAATAATATCCCCATCCTTAATCTTGCCGATATTACCACCGGCAGCCGCTTCGGGAGAAACATGTCCGATACTTAGTCCGGAAGTACCACCACTGAAACGCCCGTCGGTAATCAATGCACACTCCTTACCCAGATGGCGGGATTTGATATAAGAAGTAGGATAAAGCATCTCTTGCATACCCGGTCCACCTTTCGGCCCTTCGTGAGTGATGACGACGACGTCTCCACTGACCACCTTTCCACCCAGAATACCGTCACAAGCCGCATCTTGTGAGTCGAAGACTTTCGCTGGCCCCGTAAATTTCCAGATACTCTCGTCTACACCGGCAGTCTTGACAACGCAACCGTCCTGAGCTATATTTCCCTTCAAAACCGCCAGACCGCCATCCTTGCTGTATGCATGTTCCAAATCACGGATACAACCGGTCGCACGGTCCGTATCGAGTTCCTTATAAGACGCATTTTGTGAGCCGAGTACCAGATTGAACTTTCCGGCTGCCGCACTGGAGTATTTCTTGATTGCCTCTTTACATACATTAGAGCTGGTAATACTATACCGGTCGATTGCCTCTGCCAACGTCATTCCATCCACACGGCGGACATTCGTATCGACCAATCCGCCCTTGGCAAGCTCATCCATGATGGCAATGATGCCACCGGCACGGTTAACGTCTTGTACATGATACTTTTGGGTATTGGGAGCCACCTTGCATAAGCAGGGGGTCTTGCGGGAGAGCATGTCAATGTCGTCCATCTTAAAATCCGCTCCGGCTTCGTGAGCCACAGCCAACAAATGAAGTACCGTATTAGTGGAACCGCCCATCGCAATATCCAGCGTCATGGCATTCAAAAATGCCTCGCGGGTAGCAATACTGCGCGGGAGTACACTCTCATCCCCTTCTTCATAATATCTAAAGGCATTCTCTACAATCAACCTGGCTGCATCCTCAAATAGTTTCTTGCGATTTTCGTGAGTGGCTACAATCGTGCCGTTACCGGGCAGTGCCAATCCAATCGCTTCATTCAAGCAATTCATGGAATTAGCGGTAAACATGCCTGAGCAGCATCCGCAAGTGGGGCAGGCATGTTGCTCAATCTGTGCCACCTCTTTATCGCCCACACTTTCATCAGCAGATTTAATCATAGCATCAATCAAATCCAAATGTTGTCCGTTCCATTCCCCGGCTTCCATCGGACCGCCTGAAACAAACACAGTCGGTATATTCAGCCTCATAGCCGCCATCAACATCCCCGGAGTAATCTTGTCACAGTTACTGATGCAAACCATAGCATCCGCCTTATGGGCATTTACCATATACTCCACACTATCGGCAATGATATCTCTTGAAGGCAGGGAATAAAGCATACCGTCGTGTCCCATAGCGATACCGTCGTCAATGGCAATCGTATTGAACTCCGCAGCAAAACACCCCAGTTTTTCAATCTCTTCCTTTACAAACTGGCCTATTTCGTGCAGATGTACATGCCCGGGGACGAATTGTGTAAATGAATTGACTATAGCGATAATGGGCTTACCCATCTGTTCCTTCTTCATACCATTCGCCGTCCACAATGCACGGGCCCCCGCCATGCGGCGACCTTGTGTGCTGAACGAGCTGCGTAACTGATGCTTCATTTTCAAATCTCCTTTTAATGAAAAAGCCTCTCCCACTATAGTGAGAAAGGCTTAATAAATTATTTTCTAACGTACGAATACATACATAACCTTTCTCACGCTCTTGATGCCACCACCACGACGCGAATAATATGCAGGACTGCCAGGTTAATAGATGTATGTAAATTCATAACTTAATTCTTCTTTTTTGTTTCAAACGTGCTGCAAAGGTAAGGGCTTTTTTATAATCTCCAAACAAATTGAAGAAAAAAATAAGATAAATATGAATAATCGTAAGAAAATATCGCCCTAAAATCCTATTTTATCACTTAACAGTTCTAAATAGCACCATTCAGACAGCCAATGTAAATGTATTGCCAATCATTGAAACCATTTAATAATCTGAAAATTACCAAAGGCTCTCTACATCCCGAAACAAATAATTCGTATCTTTGTCTCTTCAAATACTCAAAAAAAAGTATTTACTAATTAAATAAAGATAGAAAATTAATGGAAACAGTAGAAAACAAGTACATCACCGTAGCATATAAGCTGTACTCAATCGAAAACGGAGAAAAAGATTTCGAAGAAGAAGCACCCGTAGAGCATCCTTTTCAGTTTATCTCAGGTCTGGGAATGACACTCGAACCCTTTGAAGCCCAGATAAAAGACTTGCAGATAGGCGATAAATTCGACTTTACCATTCCGGCATCAGAAGCTTATGGTGAATATGACGACGACCATGTTATTGACCTCCCCAAAGAAATCTTCATGATAGAAGGAGAATTCGACAGCGATCGTGTAGTAGAAGGTGCCGTTATCCCCTTGATGACTTCTGAAGGTCAACGCATCAACGGAAGTGTGGTAGAAGTGAAGGAAGATATCGTCGTAATGGATATGAACCATCCGCTCGCAGGTTGTGACTTGAACTTCACTGGAGAAGTAGTGGAAAGCCGCCTGGCTACAAACGAAGAACTTGCCGAAGTCGCCCGTATGATGGGTGGCGGTTGCGGCAGCTGCGGTTGTGGTGACTGTGGCGACGGATGCGGCGACCATGAATGTGGAGGCGGATGCTGCCACTAGAAGAATTAAAAATGAAGAATTAAAAATGAAAGAATCAAACTACGCAATATAAGTATGCTGCATGATAATTCTTTCATTTTTAATTCTTCATTTTTTTAATTATTTACTTGTCATTATCTCCAATACCAATTTATCCGTTTCATTCATTCCTTTAGAACCGATTTTTGTCAGATTACGGATACTCTGATCCACATCCTCATCAATAATACCTTCTACGGAAGTTACACAACGGTTTTCCATGGCCATGATGGCTGAAAGTACTGCGGTTGAAACTCCGGTAGTCACTTTCAATGCACAACTAGGTTTGGCACCATCACAAATCATTCCGGTAAGATTGGCAATCATGTTCTGTACAGCATATGCCACCTGCTCATAAGTACCCCCCATTAGCCAAGTTATACCGCAACTGGAACCAGTGGCAGCAACCACACAACCGCATAAGGCGGATAACCGTCCCAAACTCTGCTTGATATAGATTACTGTCAAATGGCTCAACATCAAGGCACGAATCAATTCTTCTTCTGATTTCCCGTTTTCTTCGGCATAAATCAAAACCGGCAACGTAGCGGATATACCTTGATTACCGCTTCCTGAATTACTCATGACCGGAATCATGGCTCCTGCCATACGGGCATCGCAAGCACCGGAAGTATAAGAAAGAATATGGGAAAAAACACTGTCCCCCATAACCTTATGCTCGTAAGTACCACGAAGGATTTTTCCCAAGCCATGTCCGTAATCACCCTCAAAAGAGCTTTCTGCGGCAGCCTTATTCAGACGGGCCGTTTCGAGGATAAAACGAATTTCGTCCAACGGAGCCGTCAAAGCAAAATCATAGACTTTCCGCAAGCTTAAATCCAGCGCACCTTCCTCCTTTTCTGTGCTTGCAACAGCCTGCTTGTTCAACAGCACTTCCCCATTGCGTGCCATGTATACAAAGGAAGTGTGTCCACCTGCAATGATAGCAGTGGACTTTTCATCCCCGACCTCACAACAAACTTCAACATAAAGCTTCTCTTTAATGCCATCTTTCAGTGCTATATGGATGCGCTTTTCATCTATAAAACGTCTTCCTTCTTCCACGGCATCGGGATTACAATCCTTCAATACCTCCAGTTGATATTCCGATTTACCGATTAAGGCACCAAGCGCTACTGCAATAGGCAGCCCAATCATTCCTGTACCGGGAATTCCTACGCCCATCGCGTTCTTCAAGATATTGGCACTTAAAAGAACCGTTATCTTTTCCGGATGTCTGCCCAATACTTCCGCAGCTTTTGCCACACACAATGCCACAGCTATAGGTTCTGTGCAACCTATAGCAGGAACGACCTCGGATTTAACCAAATCAATAATCTGTTGTCTTTCCGTTTTTGTCATATTTATTCAATTTAGATGCAGACAAAGGTAATGTATTTTATTCTATAATAGAAGGAATAGAAGGAATAAAATAAATCCCACTATTAAGACATTGCTTAATAGTGGGATTCCCTATCTTAAGTTGTTATCTTCCTGTCTAAATTAGATTACTTTTTCAAATTCAAACCCAATTCAAACTTTGTAGTTTTTGACATTGCAGTCGGAAGGTCTCCCAATATAGCTTTTATCATAGGACCAAAACTACCTAATGCATCCGGATCATCAGGAATCAATTCTGCAATTGCCGGTCCCATAGCAGCAATAGTAGTCATAAGTTCTTTATCAATAAAGATTTTCACTTCTTCATTATTATTAGACAACGCATAATTCACAGGGATTCCATTCTTCACAAGTTCCAACAATTGAGATATAACAGTAGTTATATCAGCTTTAGTATTAGCATCGGCTATTATTTTTTCCAGATTCAGGAAAAGCAACATTTTACCATTCCCCTGCAATTTAAAGGTTGCATAATCTGCCGGTGAAGTCTCCCATACCGGAGTTATTGGCTTCTCACCTGAAAGATCTATCCCTGCAGAAGAATAAGTGGCCACTATATTACCGTCAGCACTCAAAGTAACATCCTGCAATACCTGCGGCAATATCACAGACCCCATCTGTATAGCTAACGACGGAATAGCACTTACCGGCAAAAATGATAGATATGTGTCCTCAGGTGCCTCCCATGTCATAAAAACACTACCTCCGATCACCGAATTATTTTCATCCAATTCAACAGCCGGAACTTTCCAAGTACCAATAACCGGGTCTTTAATCTTATCATCGTCGTCATCACTACAAGCAGTGAACAAACTCATAGAGCAAATCAACGCAAATAAAAAAAACAAATTCTTTTTCATACTTAAAAAAACATATTTAGTTAATAAAAAAATCTCCCAAGAGATAATTGTCTCCATTTTAAAGAGAAAATGCAAAGGAACACTTTTTAGAAATACTGAGCAAGGTCTTTTCTAAAAAAAGGATGTTCCATTTTTAAGATATCCCTTATTAATCCAAGTAGAAGGATTCCACAAAAAACAATTGTTCGCTTCTTATCAATCATAAGTTGATCTTATATCAATGTAGAGTTTTCAAGTATTGACACTGAAGGTACCAATACATTGAACTGCATTAGGACCGATATACAAATGATATTCAACAACTTAACACAGCTCATCTTTAATATGATTAGTACCGAACCGCTTCTTTTGCCTCTCTACACTGCAAAATAGCCACCACAAGGAACCTATTGTTTGCAAAAAAATACATTCTATTCAAACGAATCCCAAAAAAAGTTGTTATCTTTATAAAGTCAAAAGCATTTCCTATAAAGCGTATTGGCACATTAACCTCATATATAAACCTTTAAAGCATTTGATATGTTCAACTCATTTGGAAATATTCTCCGTCTTACCAGTTTTGGGGAATCACACGGTAAGGGTGTGGGAGGAGTGATAGACGGATTCCCTGCAGGAATAGTCATTGATATGGATTTCGTCCAGGCAGAGCTCGACCGACGCCGCCCCGGACAGTCACGTATCACTACTGCCCGGAAAGAAGGTGATAAAGTGGAGTTTCTCTCCGGCATCTTCGAAGGAAAATCCACGGGCTGCCCCATAGGATTCATTGTATGGAACCAAAACCAGCATTCTGACGATTACAATAACCTGAAAGAGGTCTACCGCCCGTCACATGCCGACTATACTTATAAGGTAAAATACGGCATCCGAGACCATCGCGGAGGCGGACGTTCATCGGCCCGTGAAACAATCTCGCGTGTAGTGGCGGGCGCCTTGGCCAAATTGGCACTAAAGCAGTTGGGTATACACATCACGGCATACACTTCACAAGTAGGCTCTATCCGCCTTGAAGAGAACTATACCGCATACGACCTCGACCTGATAGAGACCAATCCGGTCCGCTGCCCCGACCCGGCGAAGGCGAAAGAAATGGAAGAACTCATCTTCAAGATAAAGGGAGAAGGAGATACTATCGGAGGAGTGGTGACCTGTGTCATCAAAGGATGCCCCATCGGACTGGGACAACCCGTATTCGGCAAGCTCCATGCGGCACTCGGAGCAGCCATGCTCAGCATCAATGCAGCAAAAGCATTCGAGTATGGAGACGGTTTCAAGGGATTAAAGCAAAAAGGCTCAGAGCAGAATGACGTGTTCTACAACAACAACGGACGTATCGAGACCCGCACCAATCATTCGGGCGGTATACAAGGTGGAATCAGCAACGGACAAGACATCTATTTCCGTGTAGCCTTCAAACCCGTGGCAACCGTACTGATGGAGCAACACACCGTGAACATTGACGGTGTAGACACCACCCTGAAAGCCCGCGGACGCCATGATCCGTGCGTATTGCCACGCGCAGTACCCATCGTGGAAGCAATGACAGCAATGACATTGCTGGATTATTACCTGATTGACAGAACAACTCAGCTATAATATTCACCTATGGAAATAAAGAAATATATTACAGAGAACGAGTCTAAAATGCTGGAAGACTTGTTCAGCCTCATCCGTATTCCAAGCATCAGTGCCAAACCCGAGTATCACGACGATATGCTTGCCTGCGCCAAACGCTGGGCACAACTGTTGCTCGAAGCCGGAGCAGACGAAGCTCTGGTAATGCCTTCAAAAGGAAATCCAATTGTTTTTGGACAGAAAATCGTAGACCCGGACGCCAAGACCGTATTGGTATATGCCCACTACGACGTGATGCCGGCCGAGCCTCTCGAACTTTGGAAAAGCGAACCCTTTGAGCCTGAAATACGCGACGGACATATCTGGGCACGTGGTGCTGATGATGACAAAGGGCAGTCTTTCATACAAGTGAAAGCATTTGAATACCTCGTCAGAAACGGACTGCTGCAAACCAACGTGAAATTCATCTTTGAAGGAGAAGAAGAAATCGGCTCGCCCAGTCTGGAAAGCTTCTGCCAAGAGCACAAAGAACTGCTAAAAGCAGATGTCATACTGGTTTCGGACACCAGCATGCTTGGCGCCGACCTGCCTTCACTGACCACTGGATTGCGCGGACTTGCCTATTGGGAAATAGAAGTGACCGGCCCTAATCGCGACCTGCACAGCGGACACTTCGGCGGTGCCGTCGCCAATCCCATCAACGTGCTTTGCCAGATTATCAGCAAAGTAACGGATGCGGAGGGACGTATCACCGTACCGAGTTTCTATGACGATGTGGAAGAAGTTCCCCAAGCTGAGCGCGACATGATAGCCCGCATTCCTTTCGACGAAGAGAAATACAAAAAGGCTATCAATGTAAAAGCGCTTTTCGGAGAGAAAGGTTACAGTACGCTGGAACGTAACAGTTGCCGTCCATCTTTCGACGTATGCGGCATCTGGGGCGGATATACGGGTGAAGGGTCCAAGACCGTGCTCCCATCCAAGGCATACGCCAAGGTATCCTGCCGGTTAGTTCCCCACCAGGACCACCATAAAATATCCAAACTGTTTGCTGACTATATCTTAGACATAGCACCGGATTCGGTGCAGGTAAAAGTCACTCCGATGCACGGCGGACAAGGATATGTATGCCCCATCAGCCTGCCCGCCTATCAAGCCGCCGAAAAAGGTTTTGAAAAAGCATTCGGAAAGAAACCGCTGGCAGTGCGTCGAGGTGGAAGTATCCCCATCATTTCCACCTTCGAGCAAGTGCTGGGTATCAAAACCGTATTGATGGGCTTCGGGCTCGAATCCAACGCCATCCACTCACCTAATGAGAATATACCATTGGACATCTTCCGTAAAGGAATAGAAGCCGTTGTCGAATTCTACCTCAATTATAAATAAAACAAGAAAATCAGGATGAAAGACTTCCAAATTCAAGCCATCGGCCTGATGTCCGGCACCTCTCTTGACGGACTGGACGTATGTTGTTGCACTTTCCGACGACAAGCTAGAAAATGGTCTTTCCACATAGACTGTGCGAAAGGCTATAGCTACCCCGACGCCATGAAGCAGATATTGGGTACCGGTGCACAGACAATGAGTGCTTTGGAGTTCATCACTTTCCACAGCTCCTATGGAAAGTTTCTCGGTGAACGTGTCAACGAGTTCATGCAAGAATTTGGAGTCCACCCCGATATTATCGCCTCCCACGGGCATACTATCTTCCATGAGCCTCAAAAGAGAATCATGTACCAAATAGGTGATGGAGCCGCCATTGCCGCTGAAACCCATATACCTACCGTTTCGGATTTCCGGCGGCTGGACATCATGCTAGGTGGGCAGGGCGCTCCACTCGTACCTATTGGCGACCGGTTGCTTTTTGCTGACTACGACTTCTGTTTGAATATCGGCGGCTTCTCCAACATCTCATTCGAGCAGGACGGGCGGCGCATCGCTTTTGACATCAGTCCGGTGAATTACGTCATCAACCATTACTGCCGGCAAATAGGATTGGAATTTGACCGTGACGGCGAGATAGCACGGCAAGGCAACATCTGCCAAGAACTGCTGGACGAACTGAACGGAATGGATTTCTACCATCAGTCCGGACCGAAGTCATTGGGACGGGAGTGGGTGGAAACGCTGGTATATCCCATGCTCGAGCGTTATGGCTTGAGTATGGAGAATATGCTACGTACCTTTTACGAGCATGCCGCCTGGCAAATATCACGCATCATCACCGCCCGCCCCTTGCCCGATGGTAACGGAAAACTGCTGATTACCGGCGGAGGTGCATTCAACAAGTTCCTCATAGAACGTATCGACGCCTTGTGTCCGTGTGAAATCGTGATTCCCAGCCGGCAAATCATAGAATACAAGGAAGCCCTAATCTTTGCTTTCCTGGGTGCCCTCTATATGGCGGACACACCCGGATGCCTCGCCTCGGTGACGGGAGCCACGACAGATAATATCGGAGGGATGCTGTTTAAAATATAGTCAATTTTACCATTATGGAAAAATCAAAAGACACCTGGACCGTCTTATCCAGCGAATACCTTCATCGGGCTCCGTGGCTCACTGTGCGTAAGGACCATGTAGTGCTGCCCAACGGCAACCACATCCCCTCCTATTATATATTGGAATATCCAAACTGGGTGAATACCATTGCCATCACCCGTGATGGACAATTTGTCTTTATCCGCCAATACCGGCATGGCATACAAGAAACGTCCTATGAGCTCTGTGCAGGGGTATGCGAAGAAGAGGACGGCTCTCCGATGGTTTCCGCACAACGGGAACTTTTGGAAGAAACCGGCTATGGAAACGGAGTATGGAAAGAGTTCATGCAAATCTCTCCCAATCCAAGTACCCACACCAACATTACCTACTGTTTCCTGGCTACGGACGTGGAGAAAATCTCCGAGCAACAGTTGGAAGATACGGAAAACCTGACCGTACACCTGCTTTCCTTGCAGGAGGTCAAGGAATTGCTGCAGCAAGGAAGCATCCGCCAGGCGCTGATGGCTGCTCCCCTCTGGAAATACATGGCGGAGAGAATTATTTAATGTGATTACCCTTATTCAAACGGCTTACGGAATGTGCATCCGGATTTCCATTCGGAACAACCGTAAGCCGTTTTCCCCTTGATAACGGTACCTTTTCCGCAAAGCGGACAAGGCTGACCGACGAAATCGTCAGCTTGTACGGAAGCCTCCGTACTTGAAGCTGCCACAGCGCCCGAAGCCTGCTCCGTCTTTTTACCTGCGGCGACAGACTTTCTCGGTGCTCTTTTCTTCGGCTCCTTTTTCGGCTTATCGGCAGCCTCTGTCTTGGCAGAAGCCTTACTGCCCTTTTCGGGAGCAGGCGCTTGGATGGTGATGTGGCGGTTGCTGTTATCAGAAAGTACACTCATCACGACTTCCGATACCATCTGCTTCAATTCTTCCAAGAATTGTCCGGCATTGTAAGTCCGTTTTTCTATCTCACGCAGTTTCTTCTCCCAAATACCGGTCAGTTCCGCCGACTTCAACAGCTCCTCATGGATAATCTGTATCAGCTCCACACCGGTAGGGGTGGCTATCAAGTTCTTCTTTTCCTTGCGGATATAGTTTCGCTTGAACAGCGTCTCAATGATGGCTGCACGGGTAGATGGACGACCGATACCATTTTCCTTCAGCGCATCACGCAGTTCGTCGTTATCCACCAGCTTGCCCGCCGTTTCCATAGCACGCAGCAGGGTGGCTTCCGTATAAGGCCGGGGCGGTTGCGTCCACTTCTCATATAAATCAGGAACGTGCGGTCCGCTTTCTCCTTTCACAAAAGCCGGAAGCACATTCTCCTCTTCTCCCTTTTCCTCTTTCTCCTCCTGCGATTGTGCCGAGGGGGTGCCGAAGATAACACGCCAACCCGGTTCCAGAATCTGCTTGCCGGTGGCCTTGAACTCTATGCTCTCTACCTCGCCCAATACGGTGGTAGTGGCAAACTTACAATCGGGATAGAATACAGCAATGAAACGGCGTGCTATCAAATCGAATACGCGACGCTCCATATCCGTCAGATTCTGTGGATGCTGGCCGGTAGGAATAATGGCGTGGTGGTCTGTTACCTTCGAATTATCGAAAACCTTTTTGGACTTCAACAATGCAGTTCCTGCCAAAGGGGCTGTAAATGTCTCGTAATCACGCAGACCTTTCAAGATGCCGGGGCATTTGGGATAGATGTCATCACTCAAATAGGTAGTGTCTACACGTGGATAGGTAGCCACTTTCTTCTCATACAAAGACTGAATGATTTTCAGCGTCTCATCAGCGGAATAGGCAAACTTCTTGTTGCATTCCACTTGCAAAGAAGTCAAGTCAAACAAGCGGAGTGGCGCCTCCCTCCCCTCTTTCTTGGTGACATCCGTCACGGTAAAAGGAGAATTCTTAATCTGGTTCAATAAAGCAAGCCCACGTTCGCGGTCGGTAATGGGGTCGATACCTCGATTCTCTTCTTCTTTTTTAGGTTTCTTCCCAGCAGCTATGGCCTCTTTCTGCTTCTCGGCTTCCAGTACCAGTTCCTCCTCACTTTTCCGGAGGATAGCGGAGAAAGTGGTATCACGATAGACGGTCTTCAGCTCCCAGTATTGCTTGGGAACAAAATTCTGTATTTCCAACTGACGGTTTACAATCAGCGCCAGTGTCGGCGTCTGCACACGGCCGATAGAAAGTACCTGCCGGTTCTGCCCATACTTCATGGTGTAGAGGCGGGTGGCATTCATCCCGAGCAGCCAGTCGCCAATGGCACGCGACAAGCCTGCTTCGTACAAAGGCTGGAAATCCGACGCATCACGCAGCTTGGCAAACCCCTCACGAATAGCTTCCTCTGTCAATGAAGATATCCAAAGACGTTTCACCGGACAACGTGCCCCGGCCTTCTGCATCACCCAACGCTGTATCAATTCTCCCTCCTGCCCGGCATCACCGCAGTTTATAATCATATCGGCATGTTGCATGAGGTTCTCTATCGTATGGAACTGGCGCTCGTATGTGGGATTACTAATCAGCTTAATGCCGAAACGGGGAGGTATCATGGGCAGGCTTCCCAAGCTCCATGACTTCCAATTAGGGGTATATTCATGCGGCTCTTTCAGCGTACAAAGATGACCGAATGTCCAGGTCACCTGGTATCCATTTCCTTCGATGTATCCATCTTTCTTTTCTCTCGCTCCCAATACATCGGCTATGTCACGCGCCACAGAGGGCTTTTCGGCAATACAAACTATCATTCGCTATTTTATTTAGTGGGACAAAGGTAATAAAAAGGGGGCAAGAACGAAACGATAAGCAAGGAACGATAACATAGACCTGGTAATTTTTTCTCCCCAAAAGCTGACATATGAACATAAAAAAAGGAGTACCGCTGTACTCCAACCTTTGTTAACCTTAAATCTAATACTATGAAAAACACATTGCAAAGATACGGACTTCTGATAAATCTGCAAATTATCCAAGAAAAAAAGCATGCTATATAACACAGATTAAGAAAAAAGGACGGATATGCAAACGCACACCGTCCTTTTTTAACATTTAACGTGTCGGATTATTCTTCATCCAACAAGATTTCCAATATCTGGCAAGCAGCCTTGGCAACCGGAGTACCGGGGCCGAAGATGGCAGCTACGCCTGCCTTGTAAAGGAAGTCATAGTCTTGTGCGGGGATTACACCACCGGCAATCACTACGATGTCCTCACGTCCCAACTTCTTGAGTTCTTCGATAATCTGCGGAACCAATGTCTTGTGTCCTGCAGCCAATGAAGAAACCCCCACTACATGAACGTCGTTCTCAACCGCTTCGCGGGCAGCCTCGGCCGGTGTCTGGAACAAGGGTCCCATATCCACGTCGAAGCCACAGTCGGCATATCCGGTTGCAACAACCTTGGCACCGCGGTCGTGACCGTCCTGGCCCATCTTGGCTACCATGATACGAGGCTGACGTCCCTCTTTCTTCGCAAACTTCTCCGCCAATTCACAAGCACGGTGGAAGTCGCTGTCATTCTTACTTTCTGATGAATACACGCCTGATATAGTTCTAATTACTGCTTTATAACGTCCTACAATCTTTTCGCAAGCATAAGAGATTTCCCCCAAAGTGGCACGGACACGGGCTGCCTCGACAGCCAGTTCCAGCAAGTTGCCCTTACCTGTCTTTACACATTCAGTAATAGCCTCCAAAGCCTTGTCCACTTCTGCCTGGTTACGTCCTTCCTTCAGACGCTTCAAGTTTTCAATCTGTTCCTGACGGACAGCCGTATTGTCGATTTCAAGAATATCAATCGGAGCTTCTTTCTCCAGACGATACTTGTTCACGCCGACAATGGTCTGTGAACCGCTATCAATACGGGCTTGTGTACGTGCAGCAGCCTCTTCGATACGCATCTTGGGAATACCGGTTTCGATGGCTTTTGCCATACCGCCCAGCTTCTCTACTTCCTGAATCAATTCCCAAGCCTTGTGAGCCAACTCATTGGTCAAACTTTCCACATAATAAGAGCCACCCCATGGGTCTACATTCTTGCAAATGTAAGTTTCTTCCTGAATATAAATCTGCGTATTACGTGCAATACGTGCAGAGAAATCCGTCGGCAAGGCAATAGCCTCGTCAAGAGCATTGGTATGCAGTGACTGAGTATGTCCCAATGCAGCAGCCATCGCCTCAATACAAGTACGGCCCACATTGTTGAACGGGTCTTGCTCTGTCAGCGACCAGCCGGAAGTCTGAGAGTGCGTACGCAAAGCCAGCGACTTCGGATTCTTCGGGTTGAACTGCTTCACAATCTTTGCCCACAACATACGTGCGGCACGCATTTTGGCAATTTCCATAAAGTGGTTCGTTCCGATGGCCCAGAAGAAAGAGAGACGCGGTGCGAAAGCATCGATGTCAATACCCGCAGCCGTTCCGGCACGCAGATATTCCAAACCGTCTGCCAGGGTGTAAGCCAACTCGATGTCTGCCGTAGCACCCGCTTCCTGCATGTGGTAGCCGGAGATGGAGATAGAGTTAAACTTAGGCATCTTTTGGGAAGTATATTCAAAGATGTCGGAGATAATCTTCATAGAGAATGCAGGCGGATAAATATAGGTATTACGCACCATGAATTCCTTCAAGATATCATTTTGGATAGTACCAGCCATTTCTTCTAACTTGGCACCCTGCTCCAGACCTGCGTTGATGTAGAATGCCATAACAGGAAGTACGGCACCGTTCATGGTCATGGAGACGGACATCTTGTTCAAAGGAATTCCATCGAACAGCACCTTCATATTCTCCAAGGAACAGATAGACACACCTGCCTTACCTACGTCACCCACTACACGTTCGTGGTCGGGGTCGTAGCCACGGTGAGTGGCCAAGTCGAAAGCTACGGACAGACCTTTCTGTCCAGAAGCCAAATTACGACGGTAAAAGGCATTTGACTCTTCCGCTGTAGAAAAACCTGCATACTGACGGATAGTCCAGGGACGCAATGTATACATTACAGAGTACGGACCACGCAAATAAGGAGGAAGTCCGGCAGCATAACCCAAATGTTCCATTCCCTCAAGGTCTTCTTTTGTATAAACAGGCTTCACCTCAATGTGTTCCGGCGTTTTCCAATCAGCATGGATGCCGTTAGCCTTTTGCCACTCAGCACCATTGACGGGTTGAAAAGCGGCATATATATCTAAGTTTTTAAAATCTTTTCTCATCTTACTTCAAAAGTTTAGCGTTGTATTCCTTTAATGTTTCCAGCACGTTGACACGGACATGGATAAAGTTCTCGATACCGGCAGCCTTCAAGTCGTCCATGCAAGCAGGAGCACCGGCTACGATAAACATGGCACGGCCATTCAGAGCCTTGAAGGCGGGAACAGCATATTCTGCATATTCATCATCACTTGAACACAATACCACGATGTCGGCCTTGGCAGCCATTGCAGCTTCTATACCTTCTTCTACGGTGGAGAAACCGAGGTTGTCTACAACTTCATATCCGGCACAAGCCAAGAAATTGCAAGAGTACTGTGCACGTGCTTGGCGCATGGCCAAATTACCGATAGTCAGCATAAACGCTTTCGGACGTTTGCCGGAAGCCTCTGTTTCGAGACGCAACGCTTCAAATTCACTGGCAGCACGGTCAAAGTTCAGTGTCGGAACATCTTTCTCGCACGTATGTCCGCCGCCGCAACAGCAAGTAGCCTCAACCGGTTTCTTATCCCCGGCCTTTTCATTGAAGTTGGGGAACTGGTTGGTACCCAGCAACACTTCCTTACGCTTGGCGACTGCAGCATGACGTGCCTTGTTGCTCTCGTTTACGGCAGCCTGCACTTTTCCGGCTTTCACGGAAGCATAGAAACCACCGTCTTCTTCTACAGCGAGGAAGAGGTCCCAAGCCTGCTTGGCAATAGAGACGGTCAAGTTCTCGATATAGTAAGAACCTGCAGCCGGGTCTATAACCTTATCGAAGTGCGATTCTTCTTTCAACAGCAATTGTTGGTTACGCGCCATACGCTCAGAGAATTCGTTAGGAGCATCATAAGTCTTGTCGAACGGAGTAACCGTCATTGAGTCAACACCAGCAAGGGCGGCACTCATCGCCTCAGTCTGCGTACGCAACAAGTTTACGTGTGCATCAAACAAAGTCAGGTTGAATGAAGAAGTTTCCGCATGAATCTTCATCTTGGCTGCACAGCGACACTCGTTATCCTTACCCTTGTTTTCGCAGTCGCGCAGACACTCAGGACTGTAAGAAGCCACAATATTAGCCCACAGCATACGTGCAGCGCGGAATTTGGCTATTTCAAGGAAGTAGTTGGAACTGATACCGAAATTAAACTTAATCTTCTTGGCTACCATTGCAGCCGGCAGACCGGCATCAACCAACTGATTCATATATTCATTACCCCAAGCCAAAGCGTAACCCAACTCCTGGAAAATATAAGAACCTGCATTGTTTAATGTCAACGCGTTCACATTCAATACACGGTATTTCGGAAGGGAAGCGGTAGCCTCGAGCAGCGCCTTGGCTGTTGCCACCATATCACCTTTTTCTTTACCTTTGGCCAGCATTTTGTTGAAGTAGTCATAGTTGATGGAGCCCTGCAATTTCGTCAAGTCATAATCCTTTTTCTGGAAATAAGCGACAAGAAGTTCTGCAAGTTCCACCACATGCCCCTGGCAGGTAGAAAAATTCAACTCGACACATTCCGCGCAGATATCTTTCAACAAAGTTTCAATATACTCTGCGTTCAATTCCTTGGCCTTTACATGGAAAGAGAGTGAATCTACACCTTTATTCAAGATGTCCAACGCCTTGGCATTGGCCTCTTTGGGGCATTCCACTTTGATTTCCTGACGAACAAGCCATTCATTGTTGTCTTTCTTGGTACCTCTGAGATAAGGAAACTCGCCGGGAAGGGCATCTGTCGTCTTCAAACCTTCCAAGTCCTCCATACGGTAGAAAGGTTTCACCTTAAATCCTTCGTTTGTCTTCCAAACGAGCTTCTTCTCAAAATCCGCCCCTTTCAGGTCTGCGGTAACTTTCTCCATCCACTGCTCAGTGGAAACGGGAGAAAAGTCGGAGAAGAGTTTTTCTTTACTGTCTGCCATAGTTTATTTAAAATTAAAATAGATGAATACTATTCATTTTTGTCATCAAGAGACTTGCAAATATAAGGAAATACTTAGAACAAAATCTTTTTTTAGAGAAAATTGCACTTACAGATGACTCCGCATCCATACGGATTCAGCGTATTCACCGGAAACACACCCTATTTTTGCAAAGTTGATATAGCAAAAAGTACCACAAAGCTTTTGTCAACTCCTTTTTATTAAGTAATTTTGCGCGAAATTTTAAAAAACGACATATTAAAAGGTACTATGAATTGGTTAGAAAGCTTGTTATGGGACCCTTCATCTGTCGCTCACATCGTTTGTTTGTATGCATTCGTAATATCTGTGGGCGTATTGCTGGGTAAGATTAAGATTTTCGGGGTATCGTTGGGGGTTACATTCGTCCTCTTTGCGGGTATCCTGATGGGGCATTTTGGCTTCACGGGCGAAACACACATTTTGCATTTCATCCGCGAATTCGGTTTGATTTTATTTGTATTCTGTATCGGTCTGCAAGTCGGGCCTTCCTTCTTCTCTTCCTTTAAAAAAGGGGGGATGCGGCTGAACATGCTTGCTGTTGGTATCGTGTTGCTGAATATCGCAGTAGCATTGAGCATCTACTTCATTGACGGAGGGATAGACTTGCCAATGATAGTAGGTATTCTCTATGGTGCCGTAACCAATACTCCGGGTCTGGGTGCCGCACAAGAAGCCCTGAACCAGATAAACTATACGGGAGACCCCATCGCATTGGGATATGCCTGCGCCTATCCGCTTGGTGTGGTAGGTATCATAGGTTCCATCATAGCCATCCGTTATATCTGCCGGGTGAACCTCAAGAAAGAGGAGCAGGAACTCAATACGCAGGAAGCAGATGTAAAGCATCAGCCGCACATGCTTCACCTCGAAGTACGCAACGAATCAATTTCCGGAAAGACCCTGCTCCAGATAAAGGATTTCCTGGGACGTCCGTTTGTCTGTTCACGCATACGCCATGAGGGGCACGTCAGTATCCCCAACCATGAAACGGTATTCCACGTAGGAGACCAGCTCTTCATCGTATGCTCCGAAGAAGATGCCGAAGCGGTAGCTGCCTTTATCGGAAAAGAAATACATGTAGACTGGGAAAAGCAGGACACCCCAATGGTTTCCCGTCGTATCCTCGTCACTAAGTCCGAAATCAACGGTAAGAAGCTGGGAAGCCTCCACTTCCGCAGTATGTACGGTGTAAATGTAACCCGTATCAACCGCTCAGGTATGGACTTGTTTGCTGATCCCAATCTGGTACTTCAAGTAGGTGACCGCGTAATGGTGGTTGGCCAGCAAGATGCCGTAGAGCGTGTAGCCGGTGTATTGGGCAACCAGTTGAAACGTTTGGACACTCCGAATATCGTTACTATTTTCGTGGGAATCTTCCTAGGAATCCTGCTGGGAAGCCTCCCCATCGCATTCCCGGGTATGCCGACACCGGTTAAGTTAGGTCTTGCAGGTGGTCCGCTGGTAGTGGCAATCCTTATCGGACGTTTTGGTCACAAAATGCATCTTGTGACGTACACCACCATGAGCGCTAACTTGATGTTGCGTGAAATCGGTATTGTACTCTTCCTTGCCAGTGTAGGTATAGAAGCCGGTGAGCATTTTGTACAAACAGTAGTAGAAGGCAGCGGATTACTGTATGTAGGCTATGGATTCCTGATAACCGTCATCCCTTTGTTGATAATCGGCATGATAGCCCGTTTCTATTGCAAAGTGAACTACTTCACCCTGATGGGTTTAATAGCAGGTAGCAACACAGACCCTCCTGCATTGGCATACGCCAATCAGACATCAGGCAATGATGCTCCGGCAGTAGGTTACTCCACGGTATATCCATTGACAATGTTCCTGCGAATTCTGGCGGGACAGATGATACTGCTGACAATGATGTAGGAGGAAATTAAGGAATTAAAATTAAAGGCTGCGCAATGTTGGTTTAACCCAACTACGCAGCCTTTAATTTTAATTCCTTAAAGTCTTAGCTTCTTCTTGACGAACTCTTCTATAAAGTCCACCGTAGCCTCAATACCTAATACGGAAGAATCGATACACAAGTGGTATGTTTCGGCAGCTCCCCATTTTTTGTAGCTGTAGTAGTTATAGTATTCGGCACGCTTCTTGTCCGCTTTGTTCATCATCTCCTCCGCTTCACGCTCAGAAATGGAATACATTCGGCAAATACGCTTGATGCGCTCCTCATTGGAGCAGGAAATGAAGACATTGGCACAGCGTGGATGTTCTCGCAGAATGTAATCGGCACAACGCCCCACAAACAAGCAGGACTTCTCCTCCGCCAATCTGCGTATCACGTCACTCTGCACTTTGAACAGAGCATCATTACTCAGGCAATTCGTGGCCGGGATAGCCCCGTCACTGACAAAAGGGAAACGCATGCCGAAGAGCCCTCCAATAATACCTTGTGAAGCTTTCTCATCAGCTTTCTCAAAGAACTCACAACACAGTCCACTCTCTTCAGAAGCCAACCTAATCAGTTCCTTATCATAAAAGTCAATACCCAGACGGGCAGCCAGTTTCTCGCCTATCTCCCGTCCGCCACTGCCCAGTTGACGGCCTATATTGATTATAAAATTATTGCCCATACGCTTATTCATCTATTGGTTTGCAGATAGCAAATATAAATATTCTTACGGAATATCTGCAGAAAGTAGGAAGAAAAATTCAGAGCCTCTCCCCCGACCTATCCCTACAAGGGAGAGGTTCTGAATTTGCGGAATTGACAAACCAACATCACCAATGCTATCAAACTTGCAAGCAAATCGGATACCGGCATGCTGTACCACACTCCTGCCACTCCGAAGAACTGCGGCAGGATAAGCAGGCAAGGAAGCAGAATCAGCATCTGTCGGGTAAGGGAAAGGAATATCGCTTTGCCTGCCATGCCTATGCTCTGGAAAAAGTTGGAAGTCACCATCTGGAAACCGATAATCGGGAAGAACATTACCGTAATGCGCAGTCCCGTAACCGAAAGCTCTGTCAGTTCCGCATCCGATGTAAAGATGCCCACTACCAGGTCCGGCACCAGCATACCGACCAGAAAGCCGAAAGTGGTCACTGCCGTGGCATAGATTATCGTCAGTTTCAGCACCTTGTTCACCCGTCCGTACAGCTTCGCCCCGAAGTTATATCCGGCAATAGGCTGCATACCCTGATTCAGCCCCATCACAATCATCACTACAATGAAAACCAGACGATTCACGATACCGAAAGCCCCGATAGCCAAGTCGCCGCCATACTTCTTCAACCCCTGATTGATAATGATAACGATGAAGCAGGCTGCCAGGTTCATCAGGAAAGGAGACATGCCGATGGCGAGCGAATCGAATACAATCTTACGTTTCAGACGGAATATCCCCCGGTGGAAATGCAACAGCTCATCCTTATTGCCGAAAAGCTTGAACTGCCACGTCAAAGAGATAATTTGCGCCACAATGGTAGCGACGGCAGCACCACGTATGCCCCAGCCAAAACCATAGATAAACACCGGGTCGAGTATGGTATTGATAACCACCGTGGCTATAGTGGCGTACATCGCCTTCTGTGGATGCCCTGAAGAGCGCAGCACTGCATTCAGCCCCAGATAGAGGTGCGTAACGGCATTTCCCAAAAGGATAATCTGCATATAATCCCTCGCGTAGCCCACCGTCTGGTCACTGCCTCCGAAGAAATAGAGAATCGGATCGAGAAAGAGCATGACAATGATGGTAAAGGCAATTCCCAGTACCATGTTCAGCACAAAAACATTGCCCAGCACACACTGTGCCGTGTCATAATCCTTCTGCCCCAGCTTGACGGAAATCAGTGTAGAAGCCCCCACTCCTACCAACGAACCGAACGCCGCAGCCAGATTCATCAACGGGAAAGTCAACGCCAATCCCGAAATAGCCATCGTCCCAACGCCGTGACCGATGAAGATACTGTCTACCATATTATATAAAGAGGATGCCGTCATTGCGATGATTGCCGGAACGGCATATTGCATCAAGAGTTTACCTATACTTTCCGTTCCCAACGCCGTGGGAGTCTTTTGTCCTGCCATATTATATACCTATTTCTTTTTAGCGGGTGCAAAGGTACTCTTTTTTTAAAACAGAACAGCAGAAAAAACACCTTAAACCTGCACACTATGCGGATGATTTATGCTATCTTTGCGATTCAATGATAAATAATAAGATATGATTACCATAATCATACCGTATGATTGGCACATTCATACCGTATGAACCATGCCCGACCTACCGGTTGAGCCGGACACATAATAACAACAAGCCCCCATGGCATTCTATAAGAAAGTAAAACAGAAAGGCGACGACAAATGGCACCCAAGAGCCGTCACCAAAGGACATCCCTATACAACGGATGAAATAGCCCGATTATTGTCGGAAATGTCTACGGTAACCCCGGGAGATACCTATGCAGTATTAATGAACCTTGGTGAAGTGCTGGGCAAGCTGATGAGCTCGGGACACTCCGTAAAGCTCAAGGGCATCGGGACGTTCTACTACACCTGCCGTTCGGAAGGCACCGGGGTAGACACCCCAGAAGAAGTGAGTCCGGCGCAAATCACTGCGGTGCAGATACGCTTCATCCCCGAATACTACCGCAGGCAATGCGGACAAGTGACGGAACGCACCCTCCTCTCCCCGCACATCGAATGGGTGGATGCCGAAGGAGAGGGTTAATGTCACCCCCGTTCCCTATATTTCAAGGAAAAAGGTTCTCTATCTGAAAAATGTTTCGTACTTTTGTACCCAAATTGAGTGAAATATAGCGAAATGAACGTATTAGAACTAAGTGAACAAGAAATCATTCGTCGCAACAGCATGAATGAACTTCGCGCGATGGGCATCGAGCCTTATCCCGCAGCAGAGTATGTAACAAATGCTTTCTCTACCGATATTAAAGCTGAATTCAACGACGATGCAGAGCCTCGCCAGGTGTCCGTTGCCGGACGTATCATGAGCCGCCGTATCATGGGTAAAGCATCTTTCATCGAATTGCAGGACTCCAAAGGACGCATCCAGGTATATATCACCCGCGATGACATCTGCCCGGACGAGGACAAGGAGATGTACAACACCGTGTTCAAACGTTTGCTCGATTTAGGCGACTTCATCGGCATCGAAGGATTCGTATTCCGTACTCAGATGGGCGAAATCAGCATCCATGCCAAGAAGCTGACCGTACTTGCAAAGAGCATCAAGCCCCTGCCTATCGTGAAATATAAGGATGGTGTGGCTTACGACTCTTTCGAGGACCCCGAACTGCGCTACCGCCAGCGTTATGTAGACCTTATCGTAAACGACGGCGTGAAAGAAAAATTCCTGAAGCGTGCCACCGTCATCAAGACCATGCGTGCCGTGCTGGATGAAGCCGGCTACACGGAAGTGGAGACGCCGATTCTTCAATCCATCCCCGGTGGAGCAAGCGCCCGTCCGTTCATCACCCACCATAACTCTCTGGATATGGACCTCTACCTGCGTATCGCCACCGAGCTTTACTTGAAGCGACTGATTGTGGGCGGATTTGAAGGTGTATATGAAATAGGCAAGAACTTCCGCAACGAGGGTATGGACAAGAACCATAACCCGGAATTCACTTGTATGGAGCTGTACGTGCAGTACAAGGACTACAACTGGATGATGAGCTTTACGGAGAAATTGCTGGAACGCATCTGTATCGCCGTAAACGGCTGCACAGAAACCGAGATAGACGGCAAGACCATCAGTTTCAAAGCTCCCTACCGCCGTCTGCCCATCCTGGAAGCCATCAAGGAAAAGACCGGATACGACCTCGAGGGCAAGAGCGAGGACGAAATCCGCCAGGTGTGCAAGGAACTGAATATGGAGATTGACGACACCATGGGCAAGGGCAAGCTGATTGATGAAATCTTCGGAGAATTCTGCGAAGGAACTTTCATACAGCCCACTTTCATCACCGACTATCCCGTAGAGATGAGCCCGCTGACCAAGATGCACCGCAGCAAGCCGGGACTGACCGAACGCTTCGAGCTGATGGTGAACGGCAAGGAACTTGCCAACGCTTACAGCGAGCTGAACGACCCGATAGACCAAGAAGAACGCTTCAAAGACCAACTTCGCTTGAGCGAAAAGGGAGACGACGAAGCGATGTTCATCGACCAGGACTTCCTGAAAGCATTGCAATATGGTATGCCTCCCACATCGGGCATCGGTATCGGCATCGACCGTCTGACCATGTTGATGACGGGCGAATCCTTCATCCAGGAAGTGCTTTTCTTCCCGCAGATGCGTCCGGAAAAGGTCATCCCCAAAGATGCTCCTGCACGATACACGGAACTGGGCATCCCCGAAGATTGGGTGGCTGTAATCCAGAAGGCCGGCTACAACCTGGTGAGTGACATGAAAGATGTGAATCCGCAAAAACTCCACATGGACATCTGCGGTATCAACAAGAAATATAAATTGGAACTGGCAAACCCGACCGTAAACGAAGTTGCTGACTGGGTCGGAAGAATTAAGAATTAAAAATTAAAGAATTAAATAGGCAAAATTAAAGATAGGAGGAAGGTGAAGGCGCGCTCCTTCACCCCCTTTTAATTTTTAGTTTTTAATTATTAATTTCGATATGAAACTACCCGGTAAGATAGCCATCATGGGCGGAGGAAGTTGGGCAACTGCCATTGCCAAAATGGTACTGGCCCAAGCGGAGTCGATAAACTGGTATATGCGGCGAGACGACCGTATTGCCGACTTCAAACGGCTTGGCCATAACCCTGCCTACCTGACGGGCGTCAAGTTTGATACCAAGCGTATCAACTTCAACTCCAACATCAATGATGTCGTGAAAGAATCTGATACGCTCATCTTCGTTACACCTTCCCCTTATCTGAAGGTTCACTTGAAGAAACTGAAGACTAAGATTAAGGATAAATTCATCATAACTGCCATCAAAGGTATTGTACCCGATGACAACTTGATTGTCTCGGAATATTTCACTAAGGAATATGGCGTCCCGGCTGAGAATATTGCTGTATTGGCAGGTCCCTGCCATGCGGAAGAAGTGGCTTTGGAACGCCTTTCTTATTTGACTATTGCTTGTCCCGACACCGACAAGGCTTGCACCATTGCCCGCAAACTGGCCAGTTCATTCATCAAGACCTCTGTCAGTAATGATGTTGCCGGCATTGAATACAGTTCGGTGCTGAAAAATGTATATGCCATTGCAGCCGGTATTTGCAGCGGTCTGAAATATGGAGACAACTTTCAGGCTGTGCTTATGTCCAATGCCATACAGGAAATGAACAGATTCCTGCAAACAGTACATCCACTGAACAGAAACGTAAATGATTCCGTTTATTTAGGTGACCTGCTGGTGACGGGATATTCCAATTTCAGCCGTAACCGCACATTCGGCACGATGATTGGCAAGGGATACTCCGTGAAAAGCGCGCAGATTGAGATGGAAATGATTGCTGAAGGATATTACGGTACAAAATGTATCAAGGAAATCAACAAGCATTATCATGTCAACATGCCTATTGTAGATGCAGTATACAACATTCTGTATGAGCGTATCTCACCGACGATTGAAATCAAGCTGCTTACCGATTCATTCCGGTAAGCGCGAAAAAAGATAAAACGAAATACTGAATTTAAAACCTAGAATATTATGATTAGTTTGAACATTGAAAAGACTCTTGGATTCATCTCCAAAGAAAACGTTTTCGCCTATGAAGCCCAAGTAAAGGCTGCACAGGAAGCATTAGAGAATGGTACCGGTAAGGGCAACGACTTCTTAGGCTGGCTGCACCTCCCCTCTTCCATCACTAAAGAGCACCTGGCTGACCTAAAGGCTACCGCACAGACGTTGCGTGACAACTGCGAAGTAGTAGTAGTTGCCGGTATTGGCGGAAGTTATCTCGGTGCACGTGCGGTGATAGAGGCTTTGTCAAACAGCTTCACCTGGTTGCAAGACAAGAAAACGGCTCCGGTCATTCTGTATGCAGGACACAATATCGGTGAAGATTATCTATATGAGCTTACCGAATACTTGAAAGACAAGAAATTCGGTGTTATCAACATCTCCAAATCCGGTACCACTACTGAAACAGCCCTGGCGTTCCGTCTGCTGAAAAAGCAATGCGAAGACCAACGCGGCAAGGATATGGCAAAGAAGGTTATCGTTGCCATCACCGATGCCAAGAAAGGCGCTGCCCGCGTAACGGCAGACAACGAAGGCTACAAATCCTTCATCATCCCCGATAACGTAGGCGGACGTTTCTCTGTATTGACTCCGGTAGGCTTGCTGCCCATCGCAATAGCAGGTTTCGACATTGAGAAACTGGTTGCAGGTGCAGTTGCCATGGAAAAGGCTTGTGGAAAAGATGTTCCGTTTGCAGAAAATCCCGCTGCCATCTATGCAGCTACGCGTAACGAGCTCTACAAGAACGGCAAGAAGATTGAAATCCTCGTAAACTACAATCCCAAACTGCACTACGTAAGCGAATGGTGGAAGCAGCTTTATGGTGAATCCGAAGGTAAGGAAAACAAGGGTATCTTCCCTGCTGCCGTAGATTTCTCCACCGACCTGCACTCCATGGGACAATGGATTCAAGAAGGCGAACGTACCATCTACGAAACTGTCATCTCCGTGGAGAAGACACAGCACTCCCTGCAGGTACCTTCGGATGAAGCGAATCTCGACGGACTGAACTTCCTGGCAGGCAAGCACGTGGACGAAGTGAACAAGATGGCCGAATTGGGAACACAGCTTGCCCACGTTGACGGCGGCGTACCCAACATGCGCATCGTTATCCCTGCACTGAATGAAGAAAGCATCGGAGGTCTGCTCTACTTCTTTGAAATAGCTTGCGGCATCAGCGGTTACATTCTGGGAGTCAACCCATTCAACCAACCGGGTGTGGAAGCATACAAGAAGAATATGTTTGCACTGCTGAACAAGCCGGGCTACGAAGAAGAGTCCAAAGCCATCCAGGCAAGACTTTGATAAATCAAGAATTGAGAGTTGAGAATTGAGAAATGACTGTGCAATAAGCGCAATGAAAAGCCGTTTCCCGATTTTCAACTCTCAATTTATTTACCCTGCATTCCTTAATTTTTAATCCTCAATCTACCAAGTGTTCGAAAACTCTATCGCCCGTTATCTGGAAAAGCACGGGCATTCCAACATCCAATTGAAAGCAGTTCTTTTTGACATGGACGGCGTACTGTTCAACTCCATGCCCTACCATGCCGATGCCTGGCATAAAGTAATGAAACGCCATGGCCTGCACTTGAGCCGTGAAGAGGCATACATGCACGAGGGACGTACCGGAGCCTCCACCATCAACATCGTTTATCAACGCCAGTATGGCAAGGATGCCACTCCCGAGATGATAGAAAGCATCTATGCAGAGAAAAGCGCCGAATTCAGTACCCACCCGGAACCGGAACGTATGCCGGGTGCTTGGGAAGTGCTGCAAAAGGTAAAAGCGGCAGGACTTATTCCGGTACTTGTCACCGGTTCGGGCCAACACTCCCTGCTGAACCGCCTTGCCCACAACTTCCCTGGTATGTTTCAGCGCGACCACATGGTGACCGCCTTTGATGTGAAATACGGAAAGCCTCATCCTGAGCCTTATCTAATGGGACTGGAAAAAGCCGGAGTACAAACCAACGAAGCTATAGTTGTAGAAAATGCACCTATCGGAGTACAAGCCGGAACAGCAGCCGGCATATTCACTGTGGCAGTCAATACCGGTCCGCTGGACAGGCAGGTATTACTGGATGCCGGAGCAGATTTATTGTTTCCGTCCATGCAGGCGCTTTGTGACGACTGGGAAAGGTTGCAAACCGCATTAGATGCCAGTAATAGCCTTCGCCACAAAGATTGACGGCGACCCAAACAATATAACAGTTGATTGGAGCTTATATAACCAAGTAATACCATTACTTGATATACAGAAGGCATCTATTGTCTTTCTTCTTAAAACGCTCCAATCTACTCATTTTCTCCTTCTCGGTTTCTTTAATAGGGAACGTTATCCTACGAGTATCTTTATCATAATCGTACAATTCTCTGGCAGGAACTACATAAACAGATTCCGGACCGTCACCACACCATCCAAAGCCAAAAACATAAAACAAGTTTTTTATCGGACGGTTCAACAGATTAGAGTTCATATACCTTTCGTACTTTTCAATGTCTTTTATATCGAGATAAAAACCTATCTTACTTCGCCATTTACATTCTACAGCTATAATATCTCCAACTTCATGAATGGTACTCGTAGTGGTAACACACTCCATCAACAAATCCGGAGATGATGAAGACAGAGGTCTATAACCCTCAATGTATTTATCACCTCTCCAATCTAAAAGCCGCCAAAATATTTTCTTGTCACAGAGGTCCGGATAACCTTCTTTACTAATATTAGAGTTCTTCACAACCCATTCCTCAAATCTATCTCCCAAATATTTACTTTTCTTCCTTTCTTTAAAATATTGAAAGGTATCCATAAACCGATATTGGAAAACACCTACAAAATCATCGATAAACTGATTTAATATTTTCATAGCCATAATAGTCTATTGTGTCTTTAAATAATATTCATTGCAAACAAAAATTCATAGGTGAAGAGCCGCAACACCCATTTTCAAAAATAGATTTTTTTTCATTTCCAAAAATAGAGTTTTTTTCCCAATTCTTTCCAGATTTCCTTCCCATCTTTGCAATACAGAAAACAAATAAAGTATTAATTATTAAAAATAGAAAAGTATGAAAAAGTTAGTTATGATGTTGGTTTGTATGTTTGCAGTGCACACAATGGTAATGGCAGATAATGATAAGCCGATAGAGGTGAGCCAGTTGCCGGCGAAGGCGCAGACATTTATCAAGACTTATTTTAAAGACCATAAGGTGGCAATGGCTAAATTGGAGTCGGGAATGTTTTATAAAAGCTATGATGTGGTGTTCACGAATGGGGAGAAGGTAGAATTTGATAAATCGGGAGAATGGAAGGAGGTACGATGCAGACAAAGTGAAGTTCCTGCACAGATTGTACCGGAAGCGATACGTAACTATGTAAAGACCAATTATCCGGATGCAAGAATTCTTCAGATTGAGTACGATGACAATGAGTATGAGATAAAGTTGTCTAATCGTTGGGAAATTACATTTGACTCTAAAATGAGGGTGATTGACATTGACGATTGATGACAAGAAAGATTTAGAATATGTAGATTATAAAGTTAAGTATCAAGAAGCTGAAAACAGTTGCTTGGAGAGGGTTTCTCCAGGCAACTGTTTTTTTATGCACTTCCGTACGGTAGCAGGGCATATGGTGCTGCGCTCATTGTACAACAGTAGTTGTACTACTATTCCAATTGCCCGGAGTCAACGAAGCCCCGGCTGCACTTTTGCAGTTTTTTAATCAGTGTGTCCGGAGAAGGACACTCAACCTTCTCCGGAGCTGAAAATACTGATTTATAAGGAAACGGCGCTTCTCGGCGCTTCCTGCCGGAAGGCGACTCAGGCTATGACGCTTTTAGGATTTTGGCAGACCTCACCATGGTATAGGTAGTCCCCTTAGTACAATGGCGCATATCATTCAGCTTACTGAAAAATAGATTTTTTTTCAGAGAGGTTCGTTCGGCAGAGAAATTCCAACCGCAGAACGGAAGAACAACGTTTTCAGTCCGTCATAAAATCCCGGAAGAGCAACCGTTCCATGCGTCTCTTCCGGGAACTTTTTTGATACCACCCGCAAATGCCGCTTCTCCATACGAGGAACTGCACTCCCTATAAAATCATCTGTCAGGGGAAAGTGGATCAGCTTCCTATCAAGACGCGGCTGAGTGGCAAACGCAACATACAGTTGCTTTCCTGAAAAGTCAACCTTATCCACCTGCCGTTCTACCTGTTTCTGAAAATATCCTTTATCCCACCATAAACTGGGGTCTATGGCGATGTATATATCAAATGCACCGGGATAATTCAGCAAAACATGCAGCGTGAACAACCCGGCATAAGAATGTCCGGCCAACAAGTGTTGTCCATTCACCGGCAAGTCTTGTTCCACTGCGGGGCGTAGCTCCTCCGTCAGAAAACGGCAAAATTGTCCTGCCCCACCCCCTTCCGGTTTATCGCCCGGACGGACAGTTCCGTCACGCCGGGCAGCGGAACAGGTTGGCGTAAAGTCTCTGGTTCTGTTTGTATTTAGGACAGCCACAACGATACAGGGCGGTAAGGAAGAAACTTTGGAGGTGGAAAACAAGCGAGTAAAACCTACCACCGAATGAAAAAAAGAATCACCGTCCAGCAAATAAAGAACCGGATAACTTTCCTCTTTTTCACCCGGGCGGGTTGCAGGTACATACACCCAATATTCTCTAGCCTCATTCAAGACATGCGAAAACAAAGTGTGGCGAGTCCCGATAGAAATAGCTTCTTGCGCTCTCAGCGGAAAACCGAGCCAAGTGACAACTACCAATATGAACAGAATATGCAGGCTTCTCATTTCAATTCTTTTTTCAGTCTGCAAAGTTCGCAGAAAATAAGTTGACTACCTATCCCTATTTTTAGGTATTCTTACGGTTGAAAGCTTTCCGCAGAAATCAAAGGCTGATTAAGAAAGTTTGATGGGCAACTGAATTTCCGTCATCCATTCATCCACCGTTTCTTTGTTCCAAATGCCGTCAATATGGCAAAACCGGGCACGGTCAATGACCTCGTATCCATTTGCCTCGGCATACGCAAAAAGCTCGGCGAAAGTTTCGGGCATATGCTCATAAGCACCGTAATGGTTGACACAGAGCGCAACCGGTACTTCCGGAAGTTCCTTGAATTTAATCAGTTCCGAATCTTCCTTGCGTTCAGCCACCGCTTCAAAAAACTCGATATCAATATCAACCCCATATTCCTCATTATATTCCACCGTGAAACAATATTCCGGGGCAGGACATTCACAACCCAAACGGTACATTTCAGGCCCGATGATATTCGGACAAAGATTGAACAGCTCCTGATAAGAGTCTATTTTACGGCGATGGGTAGCAAAAATTCTTGAAGGGAGGGATTTCTTAAACACTTTTTCCATAACATTCTCTTGTTTATGGAGTAAATTTTCCAATTTGGCAAGTTCGGTCTGCCGCCATATCAAGTGTTCAATCTCGTTTTTGCAACGTTCTATTTTAACCTTCAACAATTCAGCATCCGGAAATTCCTTGCCATCGGCAAACAACTCGGATATCTCTTCGAGGCTGAACCCTAATTGCTTGAGGTAAACAATACGGCTCATACACCGGAGCTGGCTGATGTCGTAATAGCGATACCCCGTCCACTCATCCACTTCAACGGGTATCATCAATCCTATCTCTTCATAATGACGAAGCGTCTTAACGGTCACTTGGCAAAGTTTGGAAAACTCTCCGATTTTAAACTTCATTTTATTCTTCATAAACTCATGCGCATTTTGTTTATGATGCAAAGATAGGTCCTGCCCTTAGGGACGAGTCAAGAGATTGCTTCAAAAAAAAACACATATTTCACTATTCACAACGGCAATAGGTATTTGCACCGCACGTACAACGAGGCAACAGCTGCTCGCTCAGTTCATCGCGGTAAAATTCATACAGCCGCCGATACACGGTTTCATAGAGTGTGGCAACTTGTTGATCCTGCTCACTTTCATTTTGAAAACGATTTTTAAAGGGATCTTCAAAATCAAAATGCGCCTGCTGCTTGGCATCCAGAGTGATAAATTTCAGTTCTTCTCCGGCTTCTTTACACAGGGTAATCACGTAGTCCCATGACCGGTGCGTATAGGCCCCGACACCAGAGGGTTTCTTGCGAGACACGCTGAAACCATTCTGTTCCATCACATTGCACACGGCATCGGGAACGCAGTTCCCCTCCATAATTCCTGCCGTAGAGATATTCATTCCCCTGCCAAATGCATGCAGGAGTTCCTGCGCGATACGGCTGCGGCACGTATCTTCATTACTTATTAACAGTATGTCCATTGTCCGTTACTTTTCCAGATTTAAATACTCGCCATCTCCTTCTTTCTTCATCTTCGCTTTACGCGCCAAGTCGAACAAGGCGGGGTTAATGTGGCAATATCCACCCGGATTTTTGTCCAGATAGTCTTGATGATAATCTTCGGCGAGATAGAAGTTCTTCAAAGGCTCTATCTCTACAACCAACGGACGGGAGTAGTTGGCAGCCAGCCGGTCAACGGTTTCACGAATAACAGGCAGGTCGGCGGTATCCGTATAATAGATACCCGTGCGATACTGTGTACCTCTATCCCCCCCTTGCTTATTGAGGCTGGTAGGGTCAATCGTTTTGAAATAAAGGTCGATAAGGAAAGGTAAGTCCACCTCATCGGGATCATACTGTACTTTTACGGTTTCGGCAAAGTCCGTGGTACCGGTACACACCTGCTGATAGGTAGGATTGGCTATATTTCCATTGGCATATCCCACCTGGGTAGCCTCCACACCTTCTATTTGTTTCAGGAAATGTTCGGTACCCCAAAAACATCCTCCTGCCAGATAAATCTCTTTCATTGGTTTCATGTCTGTTCTCCTTTCTGACCGTCCTTCCGGCTTACCGGCATAGGACAGACAAGTCATTAACATTGCAAAAATAAATATTATTTGTTTCATACCTCTAACTCTATGGAAATTATAACAAGAAAGAGAACCGTATGGTTGACTTTTCTGGATGTATTGTATAAAAAGAAACTCCCTTTGCAAAATATTCATGCAAAGGGAGTTCCTTTCTTTGTGACCCCGGTGCGATTCAAACGCACGACCTTCAGAACCGGAATCTGACGCTCTATTCACTAAGCTACGGAGCCAAATGTGGATGCAAAAGTATAAAAAAATTAGCAGATTCCTAACATTCAAACGCTTTTTATATCAAACCGAGGAATATTTTTATTATTACTTTGAGAAGACTAACCGCAATTACACAAACATTTTGTTCTTTTTTCCCACAAAACAGAAGCAAGTATCAATATTATTCCTATCTTTGCCGAGCAATTTAATAGAAGTTATACTGAATAAATTTATGAGCTACCTGATAACACCTGAAGGTTACAAACCTTTATTGGACCTAAAACAGACTGAATTAGGGATTAAACAAATTAAAGAGTTCTTCCAATTGAACCTCTCTTCCGAACTGCGCCTGCGACGTGTGACAGCTCCACTGTTCGTATTGAAAGGAATGGGTATCAATGACGACCTCAATGGAGTGGAACGTGCCGTAACTTTCCCTATCAAAGATTTGGGCGACGCCAAAGCTGAAGTGGTGCACTCCCTCGCCAAATGGAAACGCCTCACGCTTGCCGAATACCATATCGAACCGGGATATGGCATCTACACAGACATGAATGCCATCCGTGCCGATGAAGAACTGGGCAATCTGCATTCCCTTTATGTAGACCAGTGGGACTGGGAACGCGTCATTACTGCCGAAGACCGCAATGTGGAATTCCTCAAGGAGATAGTAACCCGTATCTATGCAGCTATGGTGCGCACAGAATATATGGTATATGAGATGTATCCGCAAATCAAGCCTTGCCTGCCCCAGAAACTTCACTTTATCCATGCCGAAGAATTGCGCCAACTGTATCCGGACTTGGAACCCAAATGCCGCGAACATGCCATTTGCAAGAAATACGGTGCAGTGTTCATCATCGGTATCGGATGCAAGCTGAGCGACGGCAAGAAGCACGACGGACGCGCCCCGGACTACGACGACTATACCAGCAAAGGGCTGAACGACCTCCCCGGACTGAACGGTGACCTCCTGCTATGGGACCACATCCTGCAACGCAGCATCGAACTTTCCTCCATGGGTATCCGCGTAGACAAGGAAGCCCTGCTTCGCCAGCTCAAAGAGGAAGGCGAAGAGGAACGCCTGGAACTTTACTTCCACAAACGCTTGATGAATGATACACTGCCGCTTTCCATCGGTGGCGGTATAGGGCAGTCCCGCCTCTGTATGTTCTATCTGCGCAAGGCGCATATCGGTGAGATACAAGCCAGTATCTGGCCGGAAGATATGCGCAAAGAGTGCAAGGAACACAATATACACCTGATTTGATATACATTTATCCCGTCATATAATATAAAGTTCACCCCCTCAAAAGGTTGGACTTTATTTTTTATTTTGTACTTTAGCATCCGAAACTACTAACAGATCCAATTATGAATGTTCAAATAGAAGAAAGCTGGAAAGCACATCTGCAACCTGAATTTGAGAAAGATTATTTCCGTACATTGACTGATTTTGTACGGGACGAATATGGGAAATATGCAATATATCCTCCGGGAAAGCTGATATTCAATGCATTCAACCTATGCCCTTTTGACAAAGTAAAAGTCGTGATAATCGGTCAAGACCCCTATCATGGTCCGGGACAAGCACACGGACTTTGTTTCTCCGTAAATGACGGTGTTCCTTTCCCTCCTTCCTTACTTAATATTTTCAAGGAAATAAAAAATGACATTGGCACTGATGCCCCCACTACCGGCAATCTGACACGCTGGGCAGAGCAAGGCATATTGCTGCTCAATGCTACCCTCACCGTACGTGCACACCAAGCCGGTTCTCACCAAAACCGAGGTTGGGAAACATTTACAGATGCGGCTATCCGCATTCTCGCCGAAGAAAAAGAGCATCTTGTATTTATTCTTTGGGGAGCCTACGCCCAACGTAAAGGGGCATTCATCGACCGTAGCCGACATCTGGTACTTACCTCGGCACATCCATCTCCCCTATCCGCTTATAACGGCTTCTTCGGGAACAAGCATTTCAGCAAAACAAACGAGTATTTGCGGGAACATGGAGAGACGGAAATAATTTGGTAAACATCAATACCACTGAATATTACTCTGAGTCTGGCTTCTCTGTTCCCATTTCAAGTCTTGCAGGATACTTGCATTGGCACGGATGGTAAAGTTATAGTATTTCCAGCGTCCGAAAGGTGATATGGCAGCCGTCATGCTGAAACAGTGCAGGTCACGTGTGATGTTGAAAGCGGTCTGCGTTATCTCCTTCGCATTGAAGTCATAACCGGAGTTGAAGCTGATAGCCCATTTGTTGGTAAGCTTGACGTTACCGTTTATATTAAGGGAGTTCAGGCTGAATTTGTACGGATAACGCATGTTCTTACGATTAATGGGCTTACTGGTGTCTTCCGTTATATTGAAACCGGTACTGAAGTTGATGGACCAAGGCATTTTGAATACTTGATAGCCGTCAGCATCGGCAGCAGCCTTTTCCTTCTTCTTCTTCGGAGTGCCGTCCTCGGTGGTTTCGCCCTCCATGTCACTGTCTCCCTCCGTCGAGGCATTCTGGTCTTGGTCCTGCTCCTCGTCATCCTTCTGACCGGTGAAGAAGTTCCTTATTTTCTTCCACGAATCATTGTTCACGGTCCAACTGAACGACGTACCATATCCCGACCAACGACCGAAACGGCCATACGACCATTCCGTACGGTTACCGGGCACCACCCTTCCGTTCTCATCAAACTCGTAAGCATAAGTGGCAAAGGTAGAGCTCATACTCAACGTATAACTCTTGCTCAACTTCAGACGGAGATTAAAGCTCAAGTCACTCCAAGGACGCACCTGGGCAGCCGTGTTGTAACTGATACCCATACTCAAATCGTCAATCAGGCTCACCTTGCGGATAGAGTCATTCTTATCCTTGAACTTCATTTCAAGGTTATTGGAGATATTGAAACTGATAAGCCCCTGCTTTCCTCCACTTGGCGGACTGAACACCTGACCGGCATAATAGGAATACTGCACGGTATCGCGAATGCCGTTCTGGTCTTTTATATAAGAGTCATAATAGCCAAAACGGGACGAAGTGAAATCGGGTGCAGCGCTGAAACTGATGGAGGGAGTGATGACGTGACGTATCTGTATCTCCTTCTTCTTCATAAACAATGGCTTGTACATACCATAAACTTTGGTATTGATACCCAGACTGGCACTGTAGTCGTATACACGGTGAAAACCGTAGGTCGTATCATTCACCTCCTTGCCTTGCTCATCGTCCCAGTCCTTCTTCACCTTGCGGGTGTACCAACGCTCCGTATAGTTTACGGTAGGCGTCACATTGAAGTACTTGAACAAAGTAAACGTGGCACTTACCGGAATCTCATGCTGCATACCGTTCTCCCAATCGCGTATCAGGTTCTTCTTGAACAACAGATTGTCCTTCGTCTTGATACTGTTCTTCACACGGCCAGTATAGCGAACGGAAATCTTCTCATACCACTTTTCATCTCCCACTGCATGTTTGCGCTTGAAAGGGAAAATGGTACTCAAGGAAATGGTCATGTCCGGTAAAGTCACCGCGATAGAGGAGTCGCGCATGGTCTGGGCAATATTACCTGAAGCGGAGATGCTCAGATGCTGGTCGGGAAAGTTACGCGAATAGCTGACACTGGAAGTCTTGGTATTCTGCGACATTGCCTGGGAGTTGTACATATTGCCGATATTGGTACGCTCATAACTACTGGTAGCAAAGTTCACACTGGCAGAAAAAGTAGAATTCGGACTCGCTTTCGGGTCCTGCCGGTGAGCCCACACCACCTTGAAGTCTTTGGCAACCGAGTAGTCGGGCAAGCCTTTGTCACCGGTCTTGGTCACCTGATAGCTTGCCTGCAGCAAACCGGAATATTTGTAACGCTTCACATAGTTCGACTCCATATTCAGCGCCCAAGAACCTTTCGTGAAAATATCCGCCCGCAGCTTCAAGTCCATTTGGTCACTGATGGCGAAGTAATATCCACCGTCCGTCAGACCGAAGCCACGATTGGAGTCATCCATATAGGTAGGCATCAGAAAACCGGACTGGTAACTGCTAGAAAACGGGAAAAAGAAAAATGGAACGGCAAGCGGAAGCGGCACATCCTCTACTACCAGATAGGCAGGTCCCGTCACCACGTTCTTTTTCGGACGTACCTTGGCATAAGTCATCTGCATATAAAAATGGGGGTGGTCATGATGGTCACAAGTCGTGTAACGACCGCTCCTCATATAGAGTTCATCATTATTCCCTTTCTTGGCATTATTACCGGTCACGTATCCCTCGCCCTGCTGGCTGACAACATTGCTGATAAGACCTCTTTTACTCTTGAAGTTATAACGGATAGTATCGGTTTCGTAGGAGGTGTCCCCGTCTTTGAAGACCGGTCTTCCCTTGGCTGTTCCTACAGAATCGACCACGCCACGGGCAAAAACCGTACTGTTGTCCATATCCATAGAGATGACATCAGCCTCCAGGTCAGCACCCGGATAACTCACCTTTCCCTGGCCGTAAAGATGGGCAAAGCCACTCTGCGTAAATACAATGGAGTCATTGGCTTCGTAGGCTACGGGAGCATCCAATGCATCCTTCTTGGGAGGCGCAGCCGCTACCGTATCTTGTTGCAACGAATCGGCAGGAAGCCCCTTTCCCCCTTGCAGGGAGTCTCCCATCTGCAAACTATCCCCTACCTGCAACGTGTCTGTCCGCTGAATATTCGGAGGCGCGACCTTCGCTCTACGGCGCTGAGAAGCAGCCCCACCGGAGAGAAGAAGCAAGACGAATAGTAGTATGAATGATATGAATGTATTTGCTTTCAATGGCGTCATTAACTAATAGTTTACGCTTGGAGGGGCAAAAGTACATAATTTATACGGATAATCTCCCTTTTTAAAGAAATTTAGATTGCTACAAGAACTGTTCGCACCAATTATCAAAGCGCCGTACCCCTTCTTCACCATAACGTTCCAAACTTTTTCGGGCTTTTTCTACACTTTTCTCCTTTTCCAAATGAGTTTTTGAATAAAACTTATCGGCAAAACAGATAGCTTGTTCTTCCAAGCTGACCGGAACCATTTCACGATGCGGTACGGGCAAATCCTGCGCAATGATTCCCTCCAATGAAAGTCCGGCACCCGTATGGCGTTCACAAACCAAAGCATGGCGGGGATAGCCTTCGCCGCGTATCAGGTCGGCTCCCAAATAACCGTGACAGATATAAGGCTTGTCGCCAAAACAATGGATACCTGCCGCATCTGTAAGAAAAATGCCTATATCGTGCAGCATGGCAGCCTCGTACAGAAAATCCTTATCCAATGAAAGTTCCGGATGGCGGTCGGCAATCCATAACGACTTGTCGGCTACGGAACGGCTGTGCGTCAACAGTATATGCCGCAACTCATTCTCTTCCGGATAATATTTGTTAATGATATCTATCGGATTCATTTTAAGTTATGAGTTATGAGTTATAAATTATGGGTTATGAATGTCAATCGCCCTAAATTTATACATGCAGATTTCATTACGCATATCACAACTGCGTCTGTCTGTACGGAATATCTTTTCCAGATGATACGTCTGTTCCAGCTCTCCCAACATATTCTCCTCCTCCTTTACGGGAACCAACAAATAGCCCTCCTCGCTGGACGGACGTTCCTTTTCAATGTGCCGCATGCGGTCTTTCAGATAGAAGTTAACACCATAGAAACTCATTTTCGAGTAAGAATAGACCACACCTTCCGGAACATACGTATTGACCCTTTCAGCCAAATGTTTATCTGATTTCACAGCCAGCACCGTGGGCTGATAAACCGAATCCAATGATACGAAAAGGCAGAGCATACATCCTGCTATGCCATATAATAATGACCGGCTATCCGCACGCTTTATCACCATGCGTAATGTGCAGACAGCGGCTACTACGGGAAGCGCTACCAGGAGCCACTTGGGAACAGACAAAGCCACATCCTCCAACGCATGCATAAAGGCTACATTCTCAGCGGCATGGCGTCCGCTTCCAAAAACGCTGTCGGGAACCAGGCCGAGACGAACTACGACAAAAACAAGCGTAAGCAACAAGCCCAAAGAAGCAAAGATGATTGCACAAATCCTGAAAACTCGTGCCCCCTTTTGTACCAAAGCCAACAGATACTCAGCTATCAGCACTGCCATAAACGGATAGATGGGAAGCAGATAAACGCTCCGCTTACTCTTGGGGATGCAGTAGAAGACAAAGATTATCAGAATGACCAGCCACGTGAACAATTGTACCGGAGACTGGTTGCGGAAAGCAGTCCAGCCCTTCTTCAACCGCAACAGCAGGGTCTCCCCTTCCGGCAGACAACGCATGTTTTTCCACTTCAAGCCAAACAAGGAAATTACCAGAACCAACGTCCAGGGAATCCATCCCCAAATCAAAGTCAGGAAATTATACCATATAGGATTTTCATGGGACTCGTAGGACATTTTGCCCATAAACCGCCCGGTATTCTCCTCCAGAACCAAATCGAGGAACGGTTGTCCACCTTGTCTGTAAGCTACGTATACCCAAGCTAAATAAGGAACAAAAGAAAGCAAGCCGATACCTACCAACGAGAAAAACGCTTTCCAGAAAGAACGTCCGCGCAACAACTGATACACACCGATACACGCGCAAGGGAATATGGAGCCTACCGGCCCTTTGGTCAACGTGGCACATCCCATCAGCAACACCGCAAGCCAGGGCACTCCGCGGCATCCCTTCTCATCCCAGCGGAACAGCAGACAAAGGGAAATAACGATAAAGGCAACCTGAACCATATCGACCCGACAAGCGACAGCCGCCCGATGCACCTCGAAAGAAGACAAAAGAAGAATAGAGGCCAGAAACGCCGTTTGAACGTTTTTACGTTTTGCCACAAAGGCAAAGAACACCAACTGCATGGCTAAAAAAGCCAATGCAGACGGGAAACGGGCGGAAAACTCCGTCACCTCTCCAAAAAGGGAAGAGACGGCGGCTATTGACCAGTAGAAGAAAGGGGGTTTATAAGCAATATCAGTACCATAGTTCACCGGAAGTATCCAGTTTCCACTTTCCAGCATAGAAAGGGCAACAATCGCCTCCCGCGGTTCCCCCTTGGAATAAAAAATGGTTTCTCCCAGAAAGGGAACAACCACAAGCACACTCAGCAGCGCAATAAACCAGAACGCCTTCTTTCTGTCCGACATACCTTATTTGTTTTTTATGTTTTCTGGACGCAAAGATAGCGCAAACCGAAAGCAGATGCAAATTTATTTGCAATTTGCTGAGATGCAGCTTAATTTCGCAAAGCAAAATTACAAATAATTCTGAAACAATGCCTAACTTTGCCGCCCCAATGATAATGGCAACAGAGAGTAGATATTTAATGTTAAGATGAAGCGGCTGAAACAACTACCGGAATTTGTACGCTTCGTAATGGTGGGCATCTTTGCGACAGCTCTGCACTACGGATTGTATTTTGTATTACAACGGGTTATCAATGTAAACATAGCCTATACACTGGGATATGCTCTCAGCTTCATCGCCAATTTCTATCTGACTGCTTACTTTACCTTCGGCCGGAAGCCCTCATGGAGAAAAGCCTTCGGATTTGGAGGGGCACACTTATGCAGCTATCTGCTACACATGGGGTTGCTGAACCTCTCTCTCTGGATGGGCATCCCCAAACCTCTGGCCCCCATTCCGGTTTTCGCCATCGCCATTCCGGTCAACTTCTTACTCGTACGTTTCGTTTTCAAAAGAAAAGAGTGATAATTTGTTTTTCTCCCGATTTCTTACGAATATTGCAAAAAGATTTGTTCTATGATGGAAAACTCTCCCATACTCGCCGTTGTCGTACCTTGCTACAAAGAAGAGGCAGTGCTGCATGAAACCCATAAACGATTGAGCCAATTATTCGACCGGCTGATACAAGCCCGGCAAATTTCCCCGGAAAGCTATATATTATATGTAAACGACGGAAGCACCGACCAGACATGGGCTATCATCAAAGAACTGCACCAAAATACGGCCTATGCCTGCGGACTGAACCTGGCAGGAAACGTAGGACACCAGAATGCCCTGCTGGCAGGACTCAATGCAGTAAAAGAGCGTTGCGAGATAGCCATCTCCATTGATGCAGACTTGCAAGATGACATCCAGGTGATTCCGGACATGATAAACAGCTATAAAGCGGGCAATGACATCGTTTATGGCGTACGTAAAGAACGGAAGACCGACACTTTCTTCAAACGCAACACCGCCTTGGTCTTTTATCGGCTGATGAAGGCAATGGGGGTAAAATCCGTCTACAACCATGCCGACTACCGCCTGATGAGCCAGCGGGCTATACAACACCTATGCCGCTTCCGCGAGCGCAACCTTTTTCTTCGGGGGCTGGTTCCCCTCATCGGCTACCAGACGGACAGCGTGTACTACAATCGTGACAAGCGTTTTGCCGGAGAATCAAAGTACCCTTTCCGGAAGATGCTCAACTTTGCCATTGACGGCATCACTTCTTTTTCCGTCAAACCAGTCCGTATGATTTTTTGGATAGGCTGCATCTTTATTCTTGTGGCACTATGTGTCACCGGATGGACACTTCACTCCTACACACAGCATAACACCGTTCCCGGATGGTCATCACTGATGATTTCCGTCTGGTTGGTAGGAGGCGTGATACTTGTGTCCTTGGGAATTGTGGGCGAATACATCGGCAAAATATACATTGAAGTGAAAGACCGACCGCGCTACAATGAAGAAGAGCTTCTGATGCCATCCGACAAAACAGAATAAAAGAAGCCCATCATCATTCTACACAAAAGTTTAAAAAAGGAAAAACACTTATCACGCTATCACACTATAATAAAGGTATAGGGAACAGTATGTGTCTTTCTTGCCGACAAGTTGGCAAGATTTTGCCACCCTATTGGCAAGACTTTGCCACCGCGTTGGCAAAACTTTGCCATAGGCATGGCAAAAGTTTGCCAAAAGCATGGCAATGGGTTGGCAAAATTACTCTCTGGCAGACAATGAGTTAACATAACTATCAAAATCGTATCGTTACATCAGTTTATATCAAAAAACACAAAATCGCTTGCGAAAGCGACATAAATGCCGTATCTTAGTACACGTGCAAGCAAACCATTTTGCTTACACATAATAAAAATCTGCTTATGGGAACATTAGGCTGCATCAATGACATGCTACAAAGGGATAAAGAGAACCGTGCTCTCCGCAAGCTGAGCAGAGGACGGATGCGGGAGCACTACAAATACCTTGTAGACAGAAAAGGTCCTGAGAGAGCCGATGTAACCATTGAGGAAATAGAAAAAATCCGAAGAAATACTACTGAAAAGGAATTGTCAGATAAAGAACATCTATTCAGGGCAAAGACGATTCTTGCAGCATGTGCTTTAGTCTTGCTTTTATTGGGAGTACTTTGTTATAAATTGTTCTTATAAGCAGGTCTGAAACCGATTGGCAAGAAATCTACCCGGTTAAATTCATCAGCCATTGGCTGGCGATTGAAAGCAGATTCCCATGCTTCATAAAAAATTCGCATACTTTTTATATTCGAAGCAGAGAATCAACAACTTGGTTTCCTAAACCAATAAATTAGAAATGAAAAGATTATCTTTGCAAACACAATAAATACATTGAAAGACTTTCTGTTAAAACATGGAACATCTAAAAGCATATATTTTAGCACTTAAAAACATGAATACAGATTTTACAATTAGAATTGCCCAACAGTCTGATGCCCTTGAACTTATGAGTTTGTTTCAAGAGACAGTCCTCCATATAAACAAGCGTGACTATTCAGAAGCAGAAGTGGCAGATTGGGCATCGTGTGGAAACGACCTCTCCCACATAAAAGACATGATTAAGACACATTATTTTATTGTGGCAACCAATCAACAGTCACAGATTGTCGGCTTTTCATCCATTACCCACCAAGGATATCTGCATTCTATGTTTGTTCATAAAGATTTTCAAGGTAAAGGCATTGCTACCATACTTCTAAATGAGATAGAACGGTATGCAACCGCAACAGGAATCATGCGAATTACATCAGAAGTAAGCCTGACAGCCCGTCCATTCTTTGAGAAAAGAGGCTATATAGTAGAAGTGGAACAGAAACGCAAAGCCAACCAACTTTATCTCACCAATTTTTGGATGGCGAAAAGGCTGGCTGAATGAAATCGTATAACGGACGTATTCCTGCTTGTGGTGTCTTTTGTGGTGGTTGTCCCATATACACAAGAGAAAAAAGTCCCTGCAAAGGAGCAGAACAGAATGGTTCTCGCTGTGAAAAATGTAAAACATTCCATTTATGTTGCTTGGAAAAAGGAATAACACATTGTTTCCAATGTTCTGATTTCCCATGTACTAAATTCAAAAGATTTACCAAACGTTGGCTAAAATACGGACAAAACTTCATTGAAAACCAAAAGCTTTTAAAAAACGTAGGTGAAGTTAAATTTTTAAAGTATTATAATAAGAGAATCCACAACCAACTTACCAACAATGACAGAAAATCAGGAATAAAACAATAATTTTGTACCTTTCGAAAAACATGTGTTGTAAATGACAGATTTTAATTCATACATGGGCAATATAGACACTGACTTTTTTAGGGAACTGTGTTTAAGAAACGGAGAACTACGGTATTATAAAAGAAATGAATTTATCCTCCGAGAGGGAGAAGTCGGTTCTTTCTTCGGGTTTATTGTATCCGGTGTAATCAAATATACCTGCATCAACCAAACTGAAAACAAAACATATAATGTAGGTTTTTCTTTTGCCAATGAATTTATCTCTGATTATCCCAATTGTTTATACGACATAAAATCTGAATTGAATATACAAGCAATAACCCCATGTAGAATCTACATCTGTTCTTCCGAATTACTTCTACAAGAATTTGAAGAGAACAAAGAAAATCAACGAATAGCCCGCATTGCAGCCGAACAATTATTTTTTCAGTCGTATTCACGTTACTTGGATTTGTTCAGATTTACATCGGAAGAACGCTATCTCCAACTTCTTAAAAAATGTCCAGAAATCCTACAAATGGTACCCCTAAAAGAAATTGCGTCTTACTTGAAAATAACCCCTATTCACATGAGCCGCATCAGACACAAACAGAGTTTTGACAGCAAAGAATAAACATAGGTTTAGAAATTCAATCATTTAACAATATTCCAAGACAATATTGATTCTGTCAGGAAGTTCTCTTTTATTTTTGCCCTATCCTTTGGCTGATTCAGCGAAAGGCAGGAATGAAAGGAGTTAAACATAGAGTCCTATATATGAGAACAAGAAAAGTATTTAGAATGCCACTTGATAAAATTCTTTGTTTATCAGCCAATGCTATATTAACCATTATTGCACTATGGAGTATTGCATCAGTCTTTTTCGAAAACGCCACAATTGATTCTATAATAGCCCGTTTCAGCGTGGCTTCTGCCTGCATGGCCAACCTATTTTCAAAACATCGCCTTATCCGGATAATATTCCTCATTATGGCATTTGTACTGATAATTGTTGCAACCGCCCTCTATGTCCATAAAGCAAATAAGATGTAAAATACTCAGCAGTTATTCCGTCTCATTTTTCCTTTTCTTCCACAGCTGATAACTATTGATTATATTCTGCCACAGCACATACGATCCCGGACCGACGGAAGATAACGGATTAAGATAAGTATATGCCATCCAGATGGCAAGCACCGTATTCTTTTGCCCCAGCGCCTGCCCTCCACTGATGCGCTCACCATAATGACCGCCGATTCTCTTTCCCAAATAGAATTGTATACAGCAGGTTATCAGTCCCGCCAGGGCTATCAGCAGTTCAACAAATACCGGTGCATCACTATTGACCAATGAACGTACCGTCTGCCCTGAGACAATGGCAAGAGCTACCGCCCACAAATAGAAGGCTGCATCATGGAAACCCAACAGAAAATGATGCACCTTCGGCACAAACGCACGCAGAAACCATGCCAGCAAGAAAGGACAAAGCAGCAATGGAAAGACTTTACTCAGAATTTTCAGGAATGCAACAAAAAAAGTAATGTCAGCATGAGGCTCCACCAACGGGAAAACCAAAGGAACAGCCACAGCCGCCAGAAGATTGGACAACAACGTATAGGTCGTCAGGCTGGATGCGCTTCCACCCAGTTTACCGGTAATGACAGCCGCAGCGGTTGCAGTGGGACAAATGAGACAGACCATTGCACCTTCAAACACTTCCCGGTAGACCTCCTCCATAGGGCAACACACCAACAATACCGCAACAATCAAGCAAGAAACCGTCTGGAACAGCAGTAACCATCCATGCCACGATTTGGGTTTCAGTTCATGCACCTCCACCTTACAGAAAGTGAGCAGAAGTTGGGAAAAAATCAAAAGTGGAGTCAGGAAAGCCACTAACACATTCACATAAGGTTTGGCAGGCGCCACAAAAGGAATGTCTGCAAAAAAGAAATATCCCAAAGTACCGGCAAGCATTGCCAAAGGCAACGTCCAGTTCTTTATAAAACGAACCAGCATACTTGATTTGCTATTTTAATTATCTGCCGCAAAGTTACGCATATTATCAATACATTGAGCCACTAATTACTCAAACACAGACATTAATTACACTAAAAATGAGAAGAAGAACAATAAAACTGAACATAATCCATTAGTTTTCTATAAATTTCCACTACATTTGCCAAGCGAAAAGGAAGCATTGTCTTTGCTACAATTATATGAAACTATACAGACGATACATATTATATATAAGTATATGCTTAGGGCTGCTTATCTCCCCCTTTTGCAGTGGCAGCGCTGAAGCGAAAGACTTTGTTGTCGTTATAGACCCCGGACACGGTGGACACGACCCGGGTGCAGTGGGAAAAATTTCCAAAGAGAAGAATATCAACCTGAATGTAGCACTCAAACTTGGCAAACAAATCAAGAAGAACTGCCCTGATGTAAAAGTTATCTATACGCGGGACCGGGACATATTCATCCCCCTGGACCGGCGCGCTGAAATTGCCAATAACGCCAAAGCTGATTTGTTCATCTCCATACATACCAATGCCCTGGCCAAAAACCGGACGGCCAAAGGAGCCTCCACCTGGACACTGGGTCTGGCAAAATCGGATGCCAATCTGGAAGTAGCCAAGCGCGAAAATGCCGTTATCCTCTACGAAAGCGACTACAAGACGCGGTATGCCGGCTTCAATCCCAACTCGGCAGAGTCCTACATCATCTTCGAATTCATGCAAGACAAATACATGTCACAGAGTGTGCACCTCGCCTCCCTCGTACAAAAGCATTTCCGCCAAACCTGCAAACGTACAGATCGGGGCGTGCACCAGGCAGGTTTTCTGGTATTGAAGGCCAGTGCCATGCCAAGCATACTGGTGGAACTCGGATTCATCTCCACACCGGAAGAGGAACGGTACCTGAACACTGAAGCAGGAACCACCTCACTTGCCAACGGTATCTTCCGCGCTTTCCTCACCTATAAGCGCGAGCAGGAAATCCGGTTGAACGGAAGCAGCAATACCATTCTTCCGGAGGATGTACCCGAGCCCGTTCAAGAAGAAGGCAACGCAGCTACAGCGACACCGGAAAAGAAAAATGCACCTCAAGCGGAGAGTAACCAAGCTGCCCAACGCCCGCAAAGGTCAGAAAATGCAGCCGTTTCCCAAACAGAACAGAGCGGCATCGTGTTTAAGATACAGATACTCACTTCTTCACGTCCTCTGGCCAAGAATGACAAAAGACTGAAAGGACTGAAAGACGTGGATTATTATAAAGAAGGCGGAATCTACAAATATACGTACGGCGCATCACCCGATTACAACAAGGTGCTGCGCAGCAAACGTAGCATTACGGACAAATTCAAGGACGCATTCATCATTGCGTTCAAGAATGGAGAAAAGATAAACGTCAACACAGCCATCAGCGAATTTAAAAAGAACAGAAATAAATAACAAAAGATACATCATGAAGTATATTACAAAAGAAGTTAGAATAGGAATAGCAGGCATAGCTGCACTTTGCATATTGGTATACGGCATCAACTACCTGAAAGGGATAAATATGTTCAAGCCCTCCAGCTATTTCTACGTGAAATTCCAGAATGTCAATGGGCTGACAAAATCCAGCCCGGTCTTTGCCGACGGCTTCCGCGTGGGTATTGTCCGCGACTTGTACTACGACTATACCCAACCGGGCAAAGTCGTTGCCGAAATAGATGTTGACCCAGAGCTGCGCATTCCCAAAGGAAGTACGGCAGAACTGGCAGCCGAAATGCTTGGCGGCGTAAAGATGAACCTGCTGCTTGCCAATAACCCACGGGAGAAATACCAGATTGGAGACACAATCCCCGGCGTGCTGAACAACGGAATGATGGAAAAAGTTGCCACCATGATGCCGCAAGTAGAGAAGATGCTGCCCAAGCTGGATTCCATCCTCGCATCCTTAAATGTCATACTGGCCGACCCCGCCATCCCTGCAACCTTGCATAACGTACAAGATTTAACAGCAAGTATGGCCGTCACAAGCCGCCAATTGCAAACTCTAATGAAGGATGATATTCCACAACTGACCGGCAAGCTCAATACCATTGGAGACAACTTTGCACTCATTTCCAACAACTTAAAGGAGATAGATTATGCTGCCGCCATGCAAAAGGTAGACGCAACTTTGAACAATGTAAAAATGATTACAGACAAATTGAACCAGAAAGACAATACCGTCGGACTTTTGCTAAACGACCCTTCTCTATATAATAATCTGAACGCCACCACTGCCAACGCGGCAAGTTTATTGGAAGACTTGAAATCGCATCCGAAACGATACGTCCATTTCTCCCTATTCGGCAAGAAAGATAAGTAAAAGATGGACGTTATATAGATTTTGTCTAAATAATAAGTCTATAAAGGAATTAAAAGAAAAGCCCTCATTTGCTCTATACAAGGAGCGAAAAAGGGCTTTTTCCTGCTCTGGGCACAGAAAGAAAACAAGAGACGCAAAGCTACATAAACCACTATATGACACAGTATTAGATAAATGCAACACACCTTATATAAGGAGTATACTCATAGTAACCGATAAGTAGCTGAAAGTAAAGAGCTTATTACTTTCCCTAAAAACGCAAGAAAAAAAGGATTTGTTTTTCTCGAATAAGATTGCCAATTTTGCAATCGTAGAAGTTATGCTTAATTAATAAATGTATTTATAGCCGTTATGAGTGAAATAGATCATGTCGGGCTGTGGAACCGCTGTCTTGAAATCATCAGAGACAATGTTCCGGAGCAGACATACAAAACATGGTTTCTTCCCATCATACCTTTAAAATATGAAGACAAAACGCTGGTCGTACAAGTGCCCAGCCAGTTCTTCTATGAGTTTTTGGAGGACAAATTTGTTGATTTGTTGCGCAAGACTCTCTATAAGGTCATTGGTGAGGGAACTAAATTGATGTATAACGTAATGGTGGACAAGAGCTCGCGGAAAACCGTCGACCTGGAGTCTACACAGCGTACCATCATACCGCAAAAACAAATGATGGACAAAAGGATTCCGCAGATTCCCGTCCCCGAACTTGACCCGCACCTTAATCCAGAATACAACTTTGAAACCTTCATCGAAGGTTACAGCAACAAGCTGTCGCGCAGCGTTGCAGAAGCTGTCGCTCTCAATCCGGCTAAAACAATCTTCAATCCGCTGTTCCTATACGGAGCATCAGGTGTAGGCAAAACCCATCTTGCCAATGCTATCGGAACCAAAATCAAGGAACTATACCCGGAGAAAAGGGTATTGTATGTATCTGCACACCTATTCCAAGTGCAATACACCGATTCCGTACGTAACAATACGACTAACGACTTCATCAACTTCTACCAGACCATTGATATTCTAATCATTGATGATATTCAGGAATTTGCCGGCGTGACCAAAACGCAGAATACATTCTTCCATATCTTCAACCATCTGCATCAGAACGGCAAGCAGCTCATCCTCACTTCCGACCGTGCACCGGTATTGCTGCAGGGCATGGAAGAGCGTCTGATTACACGTTTTAAATGGGGAATGGTGGCTGAGCTGGAGAAACCTACCGTAGAACTCCGCAAGAACATTCTGCGCAACAAGATACACCGTGACGGCCTGCAGTTCCCCCAGGAAGTGATTGACTATATTGCAGAGAACGTGGGCGACAGTGTACGTGACCTGGAGGGCATCGTCATTTCCATTATGGCGCATTCCACCATATACAATAAAGAAATAGACCTGGAACTGACGCAACGTATCGTCCGCAAGGTAGTGAACAGCGAAAGCAAGGCAGTGACTGTCGATGAAATCATCAACACCGTATGCAAGCACTTCGGATTGGAAACTGCCACCATCCACACAAAATCCAGAAAGCGGGAAGTGGTGCAAGCACGACAAATAGCCATGTATTTAGCCAAAAACCATACAGACTTCTCTACTGCAAAAATCGGTGCGCTAATTGGACATAAAGACCATGCCACCGTATTGCATGCATGTAAAACCATCAAAGAACTGAAAGAGGTGGACAAATCATTCCGTGCGGAAATCGACGAGATTCAAGCCGCACTGAAAAAAGGATAAGAATAAAGGATAAGGGATTAAATGCAGCTAAGTATGCATTAGCTTAACCCCTTATCCCTTATCCCTAATCCTTAATTTTCAAAATCCCTGCTTTTTCATTATCTTCCAAAGATTCTCCGACATTGCCTCACTGTCTTTCTTCGTATAACGCACATCTGTAAAGACCTGCGCCAGCGTTTCCTTATTGTTCTCCAAGATGAACTGCTTGTTCTCAGGAAGCGATTCTTTATAGGCATACAACCGGTCAATGTCCTGAGGAGTATAATCATGATAAACCTCTTCGTGTACAATGGCCTCCAGCGGCAAACGGTCCACTTGTTCCGGCTGTTCGGCAGGCCATCCCACTGTGACTGTCGTGATGGGAAACACCAATTCCGGTAACTCCAACGCTTCGACAATCATCTGAGGGTTGTAAGTGGTAGTTCCCAGATAGCAAATGCCCAACCCCTTCTCCTCGGCAGCCACACAAAAAGTCTGTGCCACCAGCAAGGTATCGACAGCCCCCGTCACAAACCACTCAAAGTTGTTGTATCCCGGCTCAGCCTTACGTTGCTCACACCACTTGCTGAAGCGGCGCAAATCTATGCAGAAAGTAAGCACTACCGGCGCCGTCCGAACCATCGGCTGATTGAAATGTGCAGGCGCCAGTTTGGCTTTACGCTCTGCATCACGCGTCACAATCACACTATAAACCTGCATGTTCCCGACTGTAGAAGCCCGGAAAGAGGTTTCAAGCAAATCATTTAACAAATCAGCAGAAATATCCTTCTGCTGGTATTTTCGGATTGTTCTCCTTTGTTTCAAGCTTTCCATTCTTTCTTTTTTTGCAAAGATAATGTAATCCACGAACAATTCATTCAAGAGTTCACACTTTTTTTATCATCATATATCCGGAATAAAATACATCTTTTCAACAAGAAATGAACAATTATTATCTCTACGAGCAGATAAAAGTAACCTTATGTTCGACTAAACCGAGAACCTTTCAGCCCAACAAGTTGTTAATAAATTCCATTTTGGAAAACTTATTCGTTTACTCAAATCATTAAAACATTATAAACCAATAAATTGATAGCAATCAATAGAAAACTATACATCGGTTGATAAAAACATTCATTTTAATTTTGCCAAGTTGAAAAACATTCATAGCTTTGCAAATGCATTTGTTAACGATAAGTACAACTTCTACAACTTTACTTATTTGTAACTAATCCTAAGAGATACAACATTGTGGAAAAGAAAAATTATTCTTATGACGAAGCCTACGGAGAATCTTTAAAATACTTCCAAGGCGACGAGTTGGCTGCCAGAGTTTGGGTAAACAAATATGCAGTCAAAGATTCTTTCGGAAATATTTACGAAAAGTCTCCGGAAGACATGCATTGGCGAATAGCCAATGAGGTAGCCCGCATTGAGGCCAAGTACCCCAATCCATTAAGTTCAGAGGAACTTTTCGGCTTACTCGACCACTTCAAGTACATTGTTCCGCAAGGAAGCCCGATGACCGGAATCGGAAACAACTATCAGGTAGCCTCTCTGTCCAACTGCTTTGTTATCGGTGTGGACGGCGAAGCGGATTCTTATGGTGCCATCTTCAAGATAGACGAAGAACAAGTACAGCTGATGAAACGCCGTGGCGGCGTGGGACACGACTTATCCCATATCCGTCCGAAAGGTTCACCGGTAAAGAACTCGGCACTGACCTCCACTGGCTTGGTTCCCTTCATGGAACGCTATTCAAACTCTACACGCGAAGTAGCTCAAGATGGACGCCGCGGCGCACTGATGCTCAGCGTATCCATCAAACACCCCGACTCGGAAGCCTTCATCGATGCCAAGATGACTGAGGGCAAAGTGACCGGAGCCAACGTTTCCGTAAAACTGACCGACGACTTCATGCAGGCCGCCATCGAAGGCAAACCATATACACAGCAATATCCGATTGACGCCACAGAGCCGGCATTTCAAAAAGACATTGACGCATCCGCATTATGGAAAAAGATTGTGCACAATGCATGGAAATCGGCAGAACCCGGTGTATTGTTCTGGGATACCATATTAAAGGAATCCGTGCCCGACTGCTATGCAGACCTGGGCTACCGTACCGTATCCACCAATCCATGCGGCGAAATTCCACTATGCCCGTACGACTCCTGCCGTCTGCTCGCCATCAACCTTTACTCATACGTGGTCAATCCATTCAAGCCGGACGCCTACTTTGACTTTGAGCTATTCAAGAAGCATGTAGCTTTGGCCCAACGCATCATGGACGACATCATCGACCTTGAACTGGAGAAGATAGAGCGCATCATGAGCAAGATAGATGCCGATCCCGAAAGTGAAGACGTGAAACATACAGAACGCGTTTTGTGGCAGAAGATTTACAAGAAAAGCGCCCAAGGCCGCCGTACCGGTGTAGGTATCACGGCAGAAGGCGACATGCTTGCCGCCCTGGGATTGCGTTATGGCACTGAAGAGGCAACCGAGTTCTCGGAGAAAGTACACAAGACGGTGGCACTCAACGCCTATCGCTCCTCCATAGAAATGGCCAAAGAGCGCGGCGCATTCGAGGTGTACGATACAGAACGCGAAAAGAACAACCCGTTCATCAACCGCCTGCGTGAAGCTGACCCGGAAATGTACGAGGAGATGAAGAAGTACGGACGCCGCAACATTGCCTGTCTGACCATCGCCCCGACCGGCACCACCAGCCTGATGACTCAAACCACCTCCGGTATCGAGCCCGTATTCCTGCCCGTGTACAAGCGCCGCCGCAAAGTGAATCCCAACGATACGAACGTCCATGTGGACTTCATCGACGAAACCGGAGATGCCTTTGAAGAATATATCGTGTTCCACCCCAAGTTCGTGACTTGGATGGAAGCACAAGGATACAACCCCGCCAAACGCTACACGCAGGAAGAAGTGGATGCCCTGGTAGAGAAATCACCTTATTATAAAGCAACCTCCAACGATGTGGACTGGCTGATGAAAGTCAAGATGCAGGGACGTATCCAAAAATGGGTGGATCACTCTATCAGCGTAACCATCAACCTGCCGAACGACGTAGACGAAGACCTCGTGAACCGTCTGTATGTAGAAGCATGGAAATCCGGCTGCAAGGGCTGTACGGTTTACCGCGACGGTTCGCGTTCCGGCGTGCTCATCTCTACCAAGAGTGACAAGAAGTCCGAACTTCCCCCGTGCAAACCGCCTACGGTCGTTGAAACACGTCCCAGAATATTGGATGCAGACGTTGTCCGCTTCCAGAACAACAAGGAGAAATGGGTGGCATTCGTCGGCTTGCTGGACAATCATCCCTACGAAATATTCACCGGTGTGCTGGATGATGATGAAGGCATCATCCTGCCGAAGAATGTGGTGTCGGGCCACATCATCAAGAATGTGGATGAGCACGGAAACAAGCGTTACGACTTCCAGTTCGAGAACAAGCGCGGATACAAAGTCACCATCGAGGGTCTGTCCGAGAAGTTCAACAAAGAGTATTGGAACTATGCCAAGCTGATTTCCGGTGTATTGCGCTACCGCATGCCTATCGAGCAGGTCATCAAGCTGGTAGGTTCACTGCAACTGGACAGCGAAAACATCAACACCTGGAAGAACGGTGTGGAACGCGCCCTGAAGAAATACATCCAGGACGGCACGGAAGCCAAAGGCAAGAAATGCCCCAACTGCGGTAACGAAACACTGGTTTACCAAGAAGGTTGCCTCATCTGCAAGACGTGCGGAGCTTCCCGCTGTGGATAATCCCACGGCAAGCACAAACGTTTGCATAGGAATTTAAATGACTTAGATAACGGTAGCTGCATGATTATGAGGAATAATTTCTATACTTGCATAATCATTGCAGCTATTGCTATTTCTAAATCTAATATAATATGACACTAATATTCAATATCGAGTATCGCACCAGCTGGGGTGAAGAAGTCAGAGTCCTGGGTTCCATCCCGGAACTTGGCAACAACCAGCCCAACAAAGCCACCCCCCTGCACACTGTAGACGGCATTCACTGGACCGCGGAAGTGGATATCCAGATTCCCGGTAATGGAAGCGTCGAATACAGTTACCACATCTATCGAGATGGCAGAACCATACGGACAGAGTGGAACAGCCTGCCACGCATCCTGCACGTTGCAGACAATCCGAAGAAAGTTTACCGCATAGAAGATTGTTGGAAGAATCTGCCCGAGCAGCAGTATTTTTATACATCCGCTTTCACAGAATCCCTGCTGGCGCATCGCGAACGCAGTGCCGCCCCGAAAAGCTACAAAAAGGGGTTGCTGATAAAGGCGTACGCCCCCTGCATAGACAGCGACCATTGCCTGGCACTCTGCGGAAACCAGAAGGCGCTGGGTGACTGGAACCCGGACAAAGCTGCCCTTATGAGCGACATCGACTTCCCCGAATGGCAGGTAGAAGTGGATGCCGGCAAAATCAGCTTCCCGCTAGAGTATAAATTCGTCCTTTACAACAAGAAAGAGCGCCGTGCCGTGGCCTGGGAGAACAATCCCAACCGCTATATGGCCGACCCGCAGATAGCCGCCAACGAAACGCTGGCTGTCGGCGACCGTTATGTATACTTCAATCTTCCTGCATGGAAAGGTTCCGGAGTAGCCGTACCCGTATTCTCCCTGCGCTCCGAGAAAAGCTTCGGTGTAGGCGATTTCGGCGACTTGAAGCGCATGATTGACTGGGCAGTTGCCACCAATCAGAAGGCGGTGCAGATTCTGCCCATCAACGACACTACCATGACGCATACCTGGACAGACTCCTACCCTTACAGTAGCATCTCCATCTATGCCTTCCATCCCATGTACGCCGACCTGAAGCAGTTGGGCAGCTTGAAGGACAAGAAGGTGATGGCCGAATTCAACAAACGCCAGAAGGAACTGAATGCCCTGCCCGCCGTGGACTACGAAGCTGTGAACAAGACAAAGTGGGAATACTTCCACCTCATCTTCAAGCAGGAAGGGGAAAAGGTGCTGGCATCGGATGCTTTCCGTAATTTCTACGAAGCCAACAAGGAATGGTTGCAGCCATATGCCGTCTTCAGCTACCTGCGTGATGCCTACAAGACCCCGAATTTCCGCGAGTGGCCCAAGTATGCCACCTACGATGCCAAGGAGATAGAGACATTGTGCCGGCCGGACTCTGCCGACTATCCGCATATTGCCATCTACTACTACATCCAGTTCAATCTGCACCTGCAACTGCTTGCCGCCACCGAACATGCGCGCGCCAACGGCGTAGTGCTGAAAGGCGACATCCCCATCGGCATCAGCCGCAACAGTGTGGAAGCCTGGAAAGAGTCCCACTACTTCAACCTGAACGGACAAGCCGGTGCACCGCCCGACGACTTCTCCGTGAACGGACAGAACTGGGGCCTCCCCACCTACAACTGGGATGTCATGGAAAAAGACGGTTATGCCTGGTGGATGAAACGTTTCCACAAAATGGCAGAATACTTCGATGCCTACCGCATAGACCACATCCTCGGCTTCTTCCGCATTTGGGAGATACCGATGCACGCCGTACACGGGCTGTTGGGACAATTCGTCCCCGCCCTGCCCATGACGCGCGAGGAGATAGAAAGCTACGGGCTGGCATTCCGCGAAGACTTCTTCCTGAAGCCCTATATCCATGAGTACTTCCTCGGACAAATCTTCGGCCCGCATACAGACTATGTGAAACAGACCTTCATAGAGCCGACAGACACGTGGGAGGTTTACCGCATGCGTCCCGAGTTCGACACCCAGCGCAAGGTGGAAGCCTACTTTGCCGGAAAAACGGACGATGACAGCATCTGGATTCGTGACGGGCTTTACGCCCTTATCAGCGATGTGCTGTTCGTGCCCGACCGCAACAATCCGCACGAATACCATCCGCGCATCGGCGTGCAGCACGACTACATCTACCGCGCACTGAACGATTGGGAAAAGGCTGCCTTCAACCGGCTGTATGACCAGTACTACTATCACCGCCACAATGACTTCTGGGGACAGCAAGCCATGAAGAAACTGCCGCAACTGACACAGTCCACGCGCATGCTGGTATGCGGTGAGGACTTAGGCATGATTCCCGATTGCGTGGCATGGGTGATGAACGACCTGCGTATCCTTTCCCTGGAGATACAACGTATGCCGAAAGACCCGAAACAAGAATTCGGCCACACTGACTGGTATCCGTACCGTTCGGTCTGCACCATCTCCACGCACGACATGTCTACCCTGCGCGGCTGGTGGGAAGAAGACTTCCAACAGACGCAGCGTTACTACAACACCATGCTCAGGCACTACGGTGCCGCACCGGCAACGGCCACGCCGGAGCTCTGCGAAGAAGTGGTTCGCAATCACCTCCATAGCAACTCCATCCTCTGCATCCTCTCCCTGCAAGACTGGATGTCCATGGACGGCAAATGGCGCAACCCGAACGTGCAGGAAGAACGCATCAATATTCCTGCCAACCCGCGGCACTACTGGCGCTGGCGCATGCACCTGACACTGGAACAACTGATGAAGGCAGAAAGCCTGAACGAGAAAATAAGGAGCATGATAGAAAGCACCGGAAGATAAGAAAGGATTCTTAACAAAGGGTTATTTTAGGCACGGATTACATGGACAATCACGGATAATATTGAAAGCAACCGTGATAACTCGTATAATTCCGTGCCTAAAATAATTCGATAAGTTCATTCCGACCCTCACATAATTGTATTCTATAAAAAACAATTTCGCGCTATTTTTATATTTTACAGAATACAATCCACAGCCTGAATCGTAATAACCGGATACTGATTTGCCCGTACCACAAAATATCAGTAAGTTTGCAGAAAACAATCTACAAGTAATGACCAGTTATATTTTCCTTGACACGCTTCGCTTCTTCGCCCATCACGGCGTGGGCGAACAAGAAACCGTGGTAGGCAATGAGTTTACCGTCAGCCTGCGCCTGCAAGTTGATATCCGGCGTGCGGCAGAAACGGACGACGTAGCCGACACCGTGAGCTATGCCGATGTACATACAGCTGTGAAGGCAGAGATGGACATTCCTTCCAAACTATTGGAACATGTATGCGGGCGAATTATAAACCGATTGTTCCACGACTTCCCACAGATAGAAGAAATAACCCTCAAGCTGGCAAAGCGCAATCCACCGATGGGCGCGGATATAGAGGCTGCAGGAGTGGAAATATGCCAACGCCGCGGAGAATGACAGATTGCCGAATCACCCCATTCACTATTGATACACAGACACTTCCCACTGCAAAGACACTGCATGCTTTTTGCAGTGGCGCTGCAAACGGTTTGCAGTAACACTGCACATATATTTGCAGTAGTACTGCAATAGCTTTGCAGTGACGCTGCAACAGATATGCAGTAGCACTGCAAAATGTATACAGAAGTTCTGCAGTGAGCATGCAGCAACTTTTCTGCCGTAGAATACGACCATTGATACCAATATTCCGTACCTTTGCCCCATCATCAACAAAAAGTCAATGAGAAACGCTATACAACGACTGGCATTACTCCCCATCGTCGCTCTCTTCCTGCTACCGGCCGCTTGCTATCAAATACAGCTCCGAGTTTCATTGAAGAAATGCCCTCTACCTGCCCACCCCTTACGACTTTACAAACCCATACAACTATGCAGACTTCAGAAGGAATGAACTATTGAAAATAAACCTCACAGAGTTCCGCTTCCCCTACCAATACCTCAACGACATAGAATGGGCAGATTCACCAACACCATTATTGTGCAACTCTATGACTTCAAACGGCAAGGGTGGGCTATCGCACCAGTGTGGGCTGTCCATGAACGAAGGGTAGCGATAGATTAAGAATGCCCAGTAGAACCGAGTTTCATCCTTATTTTTTCCGTTTCCGCTTCTTTGCCGATTCCACCGCTTCGGCCACCACCGGCTTATTTGCAAACCGCTTGGTGTAGTTGCTGTAATCGGGAACAGTGCGTTCATACGTCGGGTCGACAAACAACGGGCTGGAAATGATATGGTCTGCCGTACTGCGGTTGCAGCAGAACACGATGTTCTCCACACCGGCAAGGCGAGTCAGTGCCTTCACATCCGTATCGTGCGGCTGAAGGGTCATCGGGTCGGTGAAAAAGAAAAGATAGTCAATCTCTCCGTCCACAATGCGCGAGCCCATCTGCTGGTCACCGCCCAAAGGACCGGATTTAAGGATAGTGAAATCCCACTCCACATCAGGATGTTTCTCCCGGAGGGCTTCGAGGATAAGGGTACCCGTGGTGCCCGTACAATAGAATTTATGCCCCATCAGCAATTCCGAGTTCCACAGTACCCACTCGATGAGGTCTTTCTTCATGGCGTCGTGTGCCACTAATCCGATTTTTCTAACTAGTTTTTCCATAATTCAAAACCTTTAATAGATTGAACAATTATAAAAGGCAACAGTTCCTACAATTGGGAAAAGAATTTCTTTCCATGCAGATAAAACTGCGCCAATATACTGTTTTTTGTCCGTTCCGGTATTACGGCAAGCGTAGTTTTTTTCAGATTCTCTTTGCGGGACGCTGCTAATGAAGTGCGGAGGGAGTGGTAGGCACGGCGCGCACGGAATACGGCCAAAGCATTGGGTAACTGGCCTTTCAGCATGAAACTGAACGCAGCCACATAATCGAGCACCGCACGTACACGCATCACGGACGCCAAGTCCTCCTGCGGCAGATTCTTATAAAGCATGACAAGGTTATTACGAAAATTGAGGAAGGTCTTGCGCGGATTCTCCTTCTTCAAAGTGGCCCCTCCCACATGAAATACCACACTCTGCGGTATACATGCCAACTGTCTGCCACGGGCACGAAGCCGCCAACATAAATCTATCTCCTCCATGTGGGCAAAAAAACGTCCGTCCAGCCCACCCGCTTCCCGGTAGTCTGCCAGACGGATGAACAGAGCCGCCCCCGTAGCCCAGAAAATGGGTATCACCGTGTCGTATTGTCCCTTGTCCTCTTCTACCACGCCCATAATACGGCCGCGGCAGAAGGGATAGCCATAGCGGTCGATGAAACCTCCCGCAGCTCCGGCATATTCAAACTGCCCCTTGTTACGCCAACTGCGTATCTTCGGCTGGCAAGCGGCCGTCTCCGGATAGGCATCCATATACTCTGCCAACGGGACAAGCCAGTGCTCGGTGACCTCTACATCGGAGTTGAGCAGCACTACATATTCTGCCTCCACCTGCTTCAATGCCAGATTGTATCCGTCGGCAAAACCGTGGTTCTCTTCCAGCAGAATCAAGTGCACAGAAGGAAACTCGCGACGGAGCATTGCCACGGAAGCATCCGTAGAGCCATTGTCCGCCACATACACCACAGCACCATCCACCTCCGAAAAACGCACAACAGAGGGAAGGAAGGAACGGAGCATATCACATCCGTTCCAATTCAATATGACAACAGCAATCTTATCCATGTTGCACAGATTCTTTTCGTTTATTTTTCCAGCGTTTATGAGACCAGAACCAATAAGCCGGTTCGCGCCGGATGGTCTGCTCCAGACGACGGGCGAAGCACTCGGTTATCTCGCCATCCGCCGTCTGCTTGGGAGTTTCGGTAACCAAATCGAAGAGCACTTTGCAATATCCCCTGGATGTCCGTTCCAATTCACAATAAAAGACGGGGAAGTCCATCAGCTTGGCAATGCGCTCGGCGCCATCCATGAACACGGTGTCCTGATTCAAGAAAGTGGTCCAATAATGGGCCTCGCTGCGGTTGGGCGACTGGTCTGTAATCAGGCCGATGGCTATCCGCCTGCCTTCACGGTGAAGCTTTATCACTTCGCGTGCCGTGGAATGTTTCGCCACATTGTATCCTCCGAACCGGGCGCGGATATGCTTAAACATCTCGTCCAGATACTTATTGCTTAGCGGTTTGTACACCTGCACCGGGATGTCGCCCGGATGCATGATGGCCCCCATGCCTATAATCCACTCAAAATTGGCATAATGAGGAATCAGCAGTACAATGCCTCCATGCTTCTCTATCATGGCAAGGTATTCTTCCTTATTATCATACTTCATCCGGCGGCAGAGCTCCTCGAAAGACATGCGCAGCATCTTCACCTCTTCCAGCATATAGTCGCAGATATAATGGTAGAACTTGCGCTCTATCTCCATCAATTCGGTTTCCGACTTCTCCGGAAAGGAATTGCGAAGGTTGCAGCGAACGACTTTCTTCCGATAATGCACGACGTGGCGCATCAGGAAGTACAGCCCGTCGGACAACACATAAAGCGCCCGGAAAGGCAGAAGTGCCACAAGCCACATGCCCGCATAAGTCAGCCAATAGACAATTTTTGATTTCACTTCGTCAGTTATGAGTTATAAGTTATGAGTTATTTGTTGCAAAGGCGGCATTCCTCATTCTATTGCTCCCAAGAGTGCAGTGCCGTCGGCATTGAAATCGCCCAGGCGCACAGACACGAGCTGGTTGTCCAAGGCAGCATCATGAGGGACTTCCACACGGATATAATTGGGAGTGAAGCCGTGCATCGGCAGTCCGGGTTTGGGACGTTCCAGCAACACCGGCATCGTCTGCCCGATATGGCACGCATAAAAAGCACGGGTCTTTTCGTCCGAAAGCTCCAGCAATTGCTGGCTCCTGCGGTGCTTTTCTTCGGGTGCCACCACGTGGTCTATCTTCAAGGCCTGCGTGCCGGGACGCTCCGAATAGCTGAAGACATGGAGCTGCGTCACGTCCAGGCTCTTGATAAACTCATAAGCCTGCCCGAAATACTCCTCCGTCTCTCCACGGGTACCCACAATCACGTCTACCCCTATAAAGGAATCGGGCATCACTTCCTTTATCTTCTTTATCTTCGAGGCAAACAAGGCGGTATCGTAACGGCGTCGCATCAGCTTCAGCACCTCGTCACTGCCCGACTGCAGCGGTATATGGAAATGAGGCATGAAACGCCGGGAACGGGACACGTATTCTATGATTTCATCTGTCAGCAGATTCGGCTCGATGGAGGATATGCGGTAACGCTCAATGCCTTCCACCTCGTCCAGCGCCTTCACCAAGTCGAAGAAAGTCTCACCGGTAGACTTGCCGAAGTCTCCGATATTGACGCCGGTCAATACAATTTCCTTTCCACCTTCGGCAGCCGCCTGGCTGGCCTGCTCCACCATAGAAGCAATGCTGCCGTTACGGCTACGTCCGCGGGCAAAGGGAATGGTGCAATAGGAACAATAATAATCGCAGCCGTCCTGCACTTTCAGGAAGAAGCGTGTCCGGTCGCCACGCGAACAAGACGGGGCAAACGAACGTATATCCTTCAAAGCGGAAGTGTAGGCCTCGCCGGTCTCGTGCTTCTGTAGATTGCCCAGGTAGTGGAGCAGGTCCTTCTTCTGCTCGGCTCCCAGCACGACGTCCACACCTTCTATCTTTGCCACCGTCTCCGGTTTCAGCTGGGCATAGCAACCGGTCACCACGACAAATGCACCCGGATGTTGCTTCACCAGTTTGTGGATGGCCTGGCGGCACTTCTTGTCTGCCACTTCCGTCACCGAGCAGGTATTCACTACACAAATATCCGCTTTCTCACCCTTGCGCGCCGTACGTACGCCCGCTTCCCGCAAAATTTTACCGATAGTAGAGGTCTCCGAGAAGTTCAGTTTGCACCCCAACGTATAGTAAACCGCCGTCTTATCTTGAAATATATTGGTATCTATCATGAGCTTATAAACACATTTATGCTGCAAATATATACATTATTAATCTATTTTTCCTACTTTTGCACACTCAACTAAAATTTGTGCAATGATACAAGAGAACTTTATCAAACTATACGAGCATAGTTTCCGCGAGAATTGGGACCTCCCCTGCTATACCAACTATGGAGAAAACGAGAGCTATACTTATGGCGAAGTGGCACAAGAAATAGCCAGACTGCATCTTATTTTCAAGTACTGCCAACTGCGCCGCGGCGACAAGATAGCCGTCATCGGCAAGAACAATGCCCGCTGGTGCATCGCCTATATGGCCACCATCACCTACGGTGGTATCGTAGTCCCCATTCTGCAAGACTTCAACCCCAATGATGTCCATCATATCGTAAACCACTCCGAATCAACGTTCCTCTTCACCAGCGATGCCATTTGGGAACATCTGGAAGAAGAACGGCTTACTGGACTTCGCGGTGTGTTCTCGCTGAGCGACTTCCGCTGTCTGTATCAGCGGGACGGCGAAACCATCCAGCGTTTCCTCAAGCATCTGGGCGATGAGATGGAAGCGACCTACCCGAACGGGTTCCGTAAGGAAGACATCGTTTACACGGACCTTTCCAACGACAAGGTCATGCTGCTGAATTATACCTCGGGCACCACCGGATTCAGTAAGGGCGTCATGCTGACGGGAAACAACCTGGCCGGCAACGTCACCTTCGGCATACGTACCGAGCTGCTGAAGAAAGGGGACAAAGTGCTCTCTTTCCTGCCTTTGGCACATGCATACGGCTGCGCATTCGATTTCCTTACCGCCACGGCCGTCGGCACACACGTCACACTGTTGGGAAAAGTGCCTTCCCCAAAGATTCTGATGAAAGCTTTCGAGGAAGTGAAACCCAACCTGATTATCACCGTCCCCCTTGTCATTGAAAAGATATACAAGAATGTCATACAGCCCATCATCAACAAAAAGACCATGAAATGGGCGCTCAGCATTCCCTTGCTCGACGGACAGATATACGGGCAAATCCGCAAGAAACTGATTGACGCACTGGGCGGACGTTTCAAGGAAGTCATCATAGGAGGCGCAGCCATGAACCCGGAAGTGGAAGAATTCTTCCACCGCATCAAGTTCCCCTTCACCATCGGCTACGGCATGACTGAATGTGCCCCTCTCATCAGCTATGCTCCCTGGAATGAATTCGTCCCGACTTCCTCCGGACGGGTACTCGACATCATGGAAGCCCGTATCTGCAAGGAAAACCCGGACGACAAACTCGGCGAAATACAAGTACGTGGCGAGAACGTGATGACGGGTTATTACAAAAACCCCGAAGCCACCAAAGAAGTCTTCACCGAAGACGGATGGCTTCGCACCGGCGACTTGGGTACACTGGACGACGACAACAACCTATACATACGCGGACGCAGCAAGACCATGATTCTCAGTTCCAGTGGACAGAATATCTTCCCCGAAGAGATAGAAGCACGGCTCAACAACATGCCTTTCGTCCTGGAAAGTCTTGTCATCGAACGGAATAAAAGACTGGTAGCACTGGTTTATGCCGACTATGAAGCCTTGGATTCTTTAGGGTTGAACCAGCCGGACAACCTCAAAACCATTATGGATGAGAATCTCAAAAATCTGAATAATAGTGTGGCAGCCTATGAAAAAGTAAGCCAAATCCAACTTTATCCGACTGAATTTGAGAAAACGCCCAAAAGAAGTATCAAGAGATACTTATACAACAGCATTGCCGAAGATTAATATGTTGTAAAACATATAGATAGGGATAAAAACAGCCGAAGCTCCAAAAAAAATATAAAAAAAGTTGGGGTTTCGAGAACAACATATTCAAAAAGTACATACCTTTGCAACGTTTTAATAAAGCAATTGATTGTATTACGTTTTAAAAGTAAAGAAAATGAAAAAATTAGTTTTGATGGCTGCAGCTATCGTAGCAGTATCTTTCGCATCTTGTGGCAACAAAGCAGCTAACGCTGAACAAGCAACTGCAGATTCTATCCGTATCGCTGACTCAATCGCAGCTGTAGAAGCAGCAGCAGCTGAAGCCGCAGCAGCAGCCGCAGCAGCTGACACTGTAGCAGTAGATAGCGCAGCTGTTGTAGCTGAATAATTTTCAGTACAACACTCGAGAGAATTGAAAGTCTGACGTGCATATAAGCACACCAGACTTTTTTTATACCCTATCCTCCCCTTCTATTCCCTTCCAATTGTTAAGTCTTGGTCTTATTTCACAAAAAAGGATATTATACGGCAGATAAACGATAAAGTATAGTGCATATACCAAATAAAAGCCGTTACTTTGCATCAACAAAACAATAAGAGGTTTATTACGATCTGCTTTTCATTATGTTTCTCCTCGATTAACCACATTGAGAATTTTCATTTCTGACTACAACTTCCTAAGACTCCTTTATTGAATTATTAATTTTTTATTTTTGTATTTTATGAATATGTACATTGGAAACCTTAGCTACAACGTTAGGGAATCAGATTTGAGACAAGTAATGGAAGAGTATGGAACAGTAGAGTCAGTAAAACTGATTATGGACCGTAATACAAACAGATCAAAAGGTTTTGCCTTCGTAGAGATGCCCGAAGCTGCTGAAGCCCAACAAGCAATCAACAAACTGAATGGAGCAGAATATGTAGGCCGCCAGATGGTAGTGAAAGAAGCATTGCCAAGAAACTAAAAAATTGTTGACTGACAATAAGGCAAAGAGCATACCCCTGAGTGGATATGCTCTTTTTTGCATTAGTAACCTCGTAAAGAGACACAAGAGTATTCTTGCCAAACCTCTATACCGCGCGCGTAAACCTCTATGTCAGCATGCGTAAACCGCAGCTTTACGTATCCCTCAATAAGCCCACACACATACGCTCCGAACATAGAAAAGCCCGGTCCTTTATCAGAACCGGGCTTCCTTATCATTATGAAGTCTTTTCTTATGCTTCTTCAGCAACTACTTCGAAAGGAATTTCTACAGAAACTTCCTTGTGCAGCTTAACGATAGCCTTGTAGTTACCCACTTCTTTCACTGCGTCCTTAACAACGATAATCTTACGATCGATGTTGTGACCCAATTTAGCCAGCTCTTCAGCTATCTGGATATTACCAACAGAACCGAAGATAGTACCAGTAGAGCTAACCTTAGTAGCAATCTTCAATGATACGCCTTCCAGCTTAGCAGCCAGTTCTTCAGCATCCTTTTTGATTTTCTCCAGCTTGTGAGCGCGTTGTTTCAGCTCTTCAGCCAACATTTTCTTTGCAGCCGGTGAAGCGATGACAGCTTTACCAGTCGGGATGAGGTAGTTACGACCGTAACCAGACTTTACTGTTACGATGTCGTTCTTATAACCCAAGTTTACGATGTCTTCTTTCAATATAATTTCCATACTTTCCTCCTCCTATTATTTCATCATGTCAGTTACATAGGGCAGCAACGCCAAGTGACGTGCTCTCTTCACAGCTTGAGCTACACGACGTTGGAACTTCAAAGAAGTACCGGTAATACGACGCGGAAGGATTTTACCTTGCTCATTCAAGAATTTCTTCAAGAATTCGGGATCTTTGTAGTCGATGTACTTAATACCGCTCTTTTTGAAACGGCAGTATTTTTTCTTCTTAACGTCTACTGAGGGCGGAGTTAAATATCTGATTTCTGATTGAACTTGTTGTGCCATGATTAATCCTCCTTTTTAGTTGATTTAACACTTCTTCTCTTCGCAGCATATTCAGCAGCGTACTTGTCTTGCTTGAAAGTCAAGAAACGGATAACGCGCTCATCACGACGGAAGTTTATTTCCAATTTCTCAATGACAGTAGGTTCTGCATTGAACTCAATCAGCTGATAGAAACCGGTTGACTTCTTCTGGATAGGATATGCCAGCTTCTTCAGTCCCCAGTTTTCTTCATTTACAATCTCAGCACCTTCAGCAGTAAGGATGCCTTTGAATTTTTCTACCGCTTCCTTCATCTGAACATCAGACAAAACGGGAGTCAAAATGAAAACGGTTTCGTATTGATTCATACTCGTTTAATTAAATAAATAAATTATTCGTTTTAAAAATGCGGTGCAAAGGTAGACATTTTATTTTGAACTACAAACATTTAATGTTTTTTTGTGTAGGGATATAGGAATTGTCTTCGGCTTGCACTATCTTTGCAAAGTTGTTTAAACAATAATTTCATGATAGAGCAATTCAACTTTGATATCCGCCTTATCTTTGCCATACTGAACGGTAAAGTGTCGGCTGCCATTAACCGAAAGCTGTCCCGCAACTTCCGCCAGAACGGTTTGGAGATTACTCCGGAACAGTGGACCGTCCTCATCTTCTTATGGGAAAAGGACGGGGTGACGCAACAAGAGTTGTGTAATGCAACTTTCAAAGACAAGCCCAGCATGACGCGCTTGATAGACAATATGGAGCGTCAGCATCTCGTCGTGCGCATATCGGACAAGAAAGACCGCCGAACCAATCTGATACATCTGACCAAGGACGGCAAGGAGCTGGAAGAACGCGCGCGCGTCATTGCCAACCAGACCCTCAAAGAAGCCTTGAAAGGCATCACCATCGAAGAGCTCAGTGTGAGCCAGGAGGTGCTGAGGAAGATTTTCTTCAATACGAAGGACTAAGATATAGGGATTAGGGGTTAAGGATTAGAGATTAAGGGAGGAGAAAACAAGGGGATGAAGCGTCATTTTTCATTCCTCATCTTCCATTCTTTATTAAAATATGGATTTTTTGCAAAAATAATTTCGCTTGTTAAAGAATTATGCTTTTCTTTGTGACAAGAATACGAAAGAATATAATAATCTAATTAAAATACACACACATGAAAGGCTTATTAAAAAATCTGGGATTGATATTAGTCGTAATAGGAGCTGTAATCCTGGTTGCATGTTCTTTTACCGGCAATGTTAACAACAATGCCATCTTGGGCAGTTCTGCCGTTTTGGTTGTAGTGGGATTGATTTCCTACATTGTCATCAACAAGAGAATTGTCGACTAATATCAAAAGAAAAGAAATAAAGAAGGCGGTTGCATATACATGCAAACCGCCTTTTTTATTTTCTCTCCCCCAGAGGAGCCGAGTCTCATCAAGACTCAGCTTCCGGAGTAATCAGTTTATATCCTTTTCCGTGAATGTTGATGATTTCAATCGAATCATCTTCTTTCAGGTGCTTACGCAGCTTTGTGATATATACATCCATACTACGTGCATTGAAATAGTTGTCATCAATCCAAATAGTCTTCAACGCAAAGTCACGCTGCAGAATTTCGTTGGCATGTGCACAAAGCAAGCCCAGCAGTTCGGATTCTTTGGTGGTCAGTTTAGTCTGCTTCTCGGCAGTCGCCAGAATCTGTTTCTGCGTGTCGAATGTAAACTTACCAATCTTATAGATGTTGCTCTCCTTGTTCTTCTTTCCGCGAACACGTCTCAGGATAGCTTCAATTCTGAAAGTCAGCTCTTCCATACTGAAGGGCTTGGTGATGTAGTCATCGGCACCAATCTTGAAACCTTCCAGAATATCTTCCTTCAATGTTTTTGCCGTCAAGAAGATAATAGGTATTTCGGCATTGGCCGCACGCACTTCTTGTGCCAGTGTGAATCCGTCTTTCTTTGGCATCATCACATCAAACACACACAAGTCATATTTATTCTTCAGGAAAGCCTTGTATCCTGCTTCTCCATCGGGATATAACTCGGCAGCGTAACCTTTTGCCTGTAAATATTCTCTTAAAAGCATGCCAAGATTTTCATCATCTTCGCACAATAAAATACGCAGTTTCTCGTCCATATCAATCAATTTTTTAATAAAGGTAATGCAATAATAAATTTAGTTCCTACGTTCAGTTCACTTTCTGCCCGGATAGTTCCCTTATGATCCATGATAATCTTCTTCACATAAGCCAGTCCCAAGCCGAAGCCTTTCACATCGTGCAGATTACCTGTATGCACGCGATAGAACTTCTCGAATATCTTTTTCAAATTCTCCTTCTTGATGCCGATGCCGTTATCTTGGATGGAAATCATCAGTTTGCCAGGCTCATTCCAAGTCTTCACCGTCAGTTGCAGATCCGCATCCGGACGTTTATACTTCACTGCATTATCCATGAGATTGAAAATCACATTGGTGATATGCATCTCATCGGCAAAAATGGCAGAGTTGGTAGCTTTAAGCTCCGATTCAATCTTTCCATTATAACGCTCCACTTTCAGTGTAAACGTGTTGATAACACCCGCTATCAGCTCGTTGGCATCCAGTTCCTTATTCTTCAAAGTAGCCTTCTGACGGTCAAACATCGACATCTGAAGCACTTTTTCTACCTGGAACCTCAAGCGCTTCGTTTCATCGTTGATGACACCCGATATATGCTGGAACATAGTCGGAGACTTGCCCACAGCCGGGTCTTTCAACATCTGTGCCGCCAGAGAAATCGTCGATATCGGCGTCTTGAACTCGTGCGTCATATTGTTGATGAAATCATTCTTCATCTCCGTCAGCTTCTTCTGGCGGAATACGATGTAAATCGTAAAGATGAACGTCACCAGCAGTACAAAAGTAAATATCATCGACGGTATCATAAACCTGACCGAATCGAAGATATAATCCTTCTTTCCCGGAAAATGTATCTTGACGATACTCATACGGGCTGGTGGGTCATTCAAAAACAATGGCTGCGAATAAGAGCTTTCACTCCCTGCATCGCTATAATCCGCACAACGGTATACCTCCCGACCTTCCCGGTCTATCACCTTGAAGTGATAATCCATATCACCGAGACCATTCTCTATCAGACCTGCTTTTAGATACTGGTCCAGACTTTTGAAATTAACACGCTCCTCAATCGGCTTGTCGCTGGCATTGTATACCATCTGCAACACCACCTCGTCTACCAATGCACGCTGGTAAAGATAGCGGTTTTTAAGCATCTCTATCTGCGAGCGTGAAGTCTGAGGAATGGTTTTTGCTCCGTGTTTGCGTGAAATCATTGCTCTTGGCAATTCAGAAGGCTCGTTACTGAAAGTTTTCAATTCCACCGAAGAACGGACACTGCCATCCGGAGCTGTCATCACAAACCGCTGGGTACGCATCACTCCGCTACTGCTTTGCGATTGTTCCCACGCCTTCTTTTCTGCCTCGGAGATATCCTCATTCAGCCAACGCACAACCTCTGCGGACTCTGCCTCTTTCGAAGCAGCCATCAACGCACGCTTCACCGATTCATCAAATTGTCCGTTACGCATCTTCACCATTTCCTCAATATAGCTTATCTGCAGATACAGCAAACTAAGGAAGGAAAGCCCCATAACAACACCTAATATCCATATAGTTGACTTTTTCATAGTCACAAAATTAACACTCCCTAATTAACACTCCTAACCAATTAACCTGATTTAACCGGACGTTCTCGTAAATTAACCGAAGACCATTTTTTAGGTTGTATTATGAGCATTATAACAAAAACACAAGCCTTTGGTTTGCAAATTTAATAAAAAATTAATCATTCAATTCACAATTCTGCATGTTCTTAATCTACGTTAATGAAAAAAGCCGTTATTACTTGCCATGAAGTAACAACGGCTTTAACAATTGTTATATTAGCAGCCGGTAGTTACAACAGCCAAACTACCAACCCCTGAAAATCATTCTTCAGCTTGCTTTGCCTCAAATTCCTTAATCAGTTTATCCTGCACATCACTCGGAACGAGTTCATAGCTGGCAAACTTCATGATGAACGAAGCACGTCCACCGGTCAGTGAGCTAAGTGCCGTAGAGTAGGATGACATTTCCTTCAAAGGCACCTTAGCACTCAGTTTTTCGTAACCGGCCTCGCTGCTCATACCCATAATCATGGCACGGCGTCCCTGCAAGTCCCCCATCACATCACCCATCTTGTCCGACGGAACAAATACTTCCACGTCATAAATGGGTTCTAGAATCTTCGGGCCTGCATTCTTGAACGCTTCGCTGAACGCATTCCGTCCCGCCAGCATAAAGGAGATTTCATTGGAGTCAACCGGATGCATTTTTCCGTCATATACGATGACACGTACATCGCGAGCATACGAACCAGTCAACGGTCCCTGCTCCATACGTGACATGATACCCTTCAAGATGGCCGGCATGAAACGTGCATCAATGGAACCACCCACAATACTATTGACGAATACCAGCTTGCCACCCCATTCCAATGGAACTTCTTCGGTACCCTTGACGTTCATCTTGAACTCCTGACCATTGAATTTATAGGTTTCGGGCAACGGCATGCCTTCGTAGTAAGGCTCAACAATCAGATGAACTTCACCGAACTGGCCTGCACCACCCGACTGCTTCTTATGGCGATAATCCGCACGGGCAGCTTTGGTAATCGTTTCGCGATACGGTATTCTCGGTTCTTCAAACTTGATTTGCAGTTTTTCATTGTTTTCCAGACGCCACTTCAAGGTACGCAAATGGAATTCACCTTGTCCGTGTACAATAGTCTGACGCAATTCTTTAGACTGGTCTATCACCCACGTCGGGTCTTCCTCTCGCATACGGTTCAAAGCAACCATCATCTTTTCTGTATCCGACTCGTTCAACGGCTTGATAGCACGTGAGTATTTGGAGTTCGGATATTTAATGAAGTTGAAACGGTTTTCAGAGCCCTTACCGTTCAATGTATTGCCGGTATGTACATCCTTCAGTTTCACTGTACAGCCGATGTCACCGGCTACCATTTCCTCTACCTTGATACGGTTGGCACCGGCACAAGCATAAATCTGCGCGATGCGTTCCTTGGAACCGCGGTCTGCATTGGTAAAATCATCACCTTCGTGCACTTTACCACTCATAACCTTGAAGTATTGAACATCACCGATATGCGGCTCAACGGCAGTCTTGAAGAAATACAAGGAAGTCGGTCCGTTAGAATCCGGCTTCACCACCTCACCGCGTGTATTGTGCACCGGTGGCATTTCGTCCACAAACGGCACCACATTACCCAGGAACTCCATCAGACGGCGTACACCCATATCCTTGCCGGCACAGACGCAGAATACCGGGAACATACCTCGTGAAGCCAGTCCCTTGCGGATACCTTCGCGCATTTCGTCTTCTGTCAAAGAGTCCTGCTCAAAGAATTTTTCCATCAGGCCTTCGTCATGTTCGGCTGCAGCTTCTACCAAAGCCTTGTGCAGTTCTGTAGCCTTTTCCATTTCTTCGGCCGGAATTTCTTCAATAATGGGAGCGCCACCTTCGGGTCCCCACGAATATTTTTTCATCAAAAGTACATCGATCAACGAATTGAAGTTCGGTCCGGTAGCCAGCGGATATTGCACGGGCACCACCTTCGGACCGTATATGGTTTGCAACTGCTCAAGCACCATATCATAATCGCACTTTTCATTATCGAGCTGGTTTACCAGGAAAATAACCGGTTTGCCCAGTTTCTCGGTGTAGCGGAAATGGTTCTGCGTACCTACCTCGGGACCGTATTGTCCGTTCAGCAGCAGTATGGCAGTATCGGTAACGTTGAGTGCCGTCATGGCAGCCCCTACAAAGTCATCACTACCCGGGCAGTCAATGATATTCAGTTTCTTGCCGTTCCACTCCACATGGAAAACGGTGGAAAACACAGAATAGCCGTATTCCTGCTCCACCGGGAAGTAATCGCTGACTGTATTCTTGGCAGTAATCCTGCCGCGACGTTTTATAATACCACTCTCAAAGAGCAGCGCTTCCGTGAGAGTGGTTTTACCCGAGCCGTCATTGCCAAGGAGGGCAATGTTCTTAATTTCATTCGTCTGATATACTTTCATGATATATTAAGATTTTAAGTGAATAACCTGACATACGATGATGCCGTTAACTTTTTGTGAGGCGCAAATTAGGCATTAATTCAAAGAAAAGCAACATCGGGAAGCATGTTATATAACACACTTCCTCCACCAACAAAGAATATAATGTTCTTCTGCCAATAAACTGCCCGAATTCACAAGTCATCCAACTTCTTGGACGGCTTAAATATTTCTTATAACTTTGCAGGAAAAAGAATCCCCCCGAAAACCATGAACAAACTACTGTTAACAACACTGCTCGTTCTATGTCCATATTTGGCAATGGGACAGTCCAACCAAAAAACAACCAGGGAAGCCCCTCTCATCGGCATTTCCTGCTCACATCCGGGCCGAAGCTCATCCACACAGATAACGTATACCGAGTCTGTAATCCAGGCAGGCGGAACACCTATACTGATTCCCATCACTACCGATAGCCTTGTCTTGACAGACATTGCCAACCGGCTGGACGGTATCATTCTGATAGGAGGAGGAGACATCCACCCTTCCTATTTCAATGAATCGCCCATCGAACAGCTGGGAGAGGTGGACTCCCTGCGTGATGTATACGACATGGCACTCATCCGCCTGGCTACCCGGCGTAACATTCCGATGTTTGGCATCTGCCGAGGAGAACAGTTAATCAATGTAGCTTTCGGCGGAACCCTTTATCAGGATATCCCTACCCAACATCCCGACACCACTGTCCACCACCAACAGCAGGAGCCGAGCAGTGTACCAACTCATACCGTCCACCTCACTCCCGGTTCTGCCATGGCATCCATAACCGGACAGACACAACTTTTCACCAATACTCACCATCACCAGGCGGTCAAGCAAGTTGCCCCGGGATTCAGCGTAACGGGTTGGTCGTCAGACAGTATTCCCGAAGCTATAGAGTCTTCCCACGAATATCCGATATGGGGTGTGCAATTCCATCCCGAAGCTCTGGCTACGGCAGGCGACAGCATCTCTGCCAGATTCTTCTATTTTCTGGTTCAAAAGGCAGCTACCTACCGGCATGCCAAAGAGATTCATCGCCGCATCCTCTCCCTCGACACGCATACAGACACCCCACTTGATTTTGACGTTTCCTATAATATAGGTACGCGCGAAAAAACGCAGGTTTGCCTGCCCAAGATGCGAGAAGGAAAATTGGATGGACAATACCTGGCATGCTGGGTGCGTCAAGGCCCGTGCGATGAAGAGAACAGTCTGAAAGCCATTGACCGAGTGGATGAGTTGATACGCCACATCTACCGACAAGTGGAGATGAACGGGAAGCAATGTGCCATAGCCCGCACGCCCGATGATTTGTCCAGGCTCAAGACCGAAGGAAAGAAAGCCTTCTATATTGGCATCGAAAACGGATACGGCATCGGCAAGGATTTGAAGAATATCACCCGTTTCCATGATGCAGGCGTTACCTACATCACTCTTTGCCACACCCGCAACAATGACATCTGCGACAGTTCTTCGGACACGACTGCCCGTTGGAACGGCTTAAGTCCTTACGGTAGAAAAGTGGTGAAAGAAATGAACCGGCTGGGAATAATGATAGACCTTTCCCATGCAGCCGAAAGCACCTTCTGGGATGTACTGAAATATTCAAAAGCACCGGTCATAGTCTCCCACTCCTCTGCAAGCGCCATCTACAGACACGACCGCAATCTGACCGACGAACAGCTACGCGCCCTTGCCGCACATGGCGGTGTGGCTCAAGCCTGCCTGGTAGACGAGTTTCTGAACCCGGATGCCAAGAAAACCAACCTTACGGACTTCATGAAACACCTGCTGCACATGGTTGAAGTGGCAGGCATAGACCACGTGGGCATTGGCTCGGACTTCGACGGTGGAGGCGGGGTCAAAGGATGCAATGGGGACAATGATTTCATCAATATCACCGTCCGTCTGCTGGAACATGGATTTACAGAAACAGACATCGCCAAGATATGGGGTGGAAATTTCCTCCGGGTGATGAAACAAGTACAAACCAAATAGAAAAGACCGAAAAACATCACAAAAAGGAGAGATTAGAGCTATAATCTCTCCTTTTTGACACATTTACATACCCTCCATTTCTCAACTTTCGCATATCTTTGCCCAAAACATAAACGATTTATTAATTATCTAATACCGAATTCTTAAATGAAAAGGAAAATTATTTGGAGTTTTGCATTGCTGGCCTGCCTTTGCTGCCTGCCATCTGCAAAAACAAAAGCACAAACGAAAAATGCCGCAATCATACCCGGGGAAGTATGGAAAGACACCGACGGCAATCCCATCAACGCCCATGGCGGCGGCCTTCTTTACCACGAAGGGACCTACTATTGGTATGGCGAATACAAAAAAGGGGAAACCATCCTGCCCGAATGGGCTACGTGGGAATGCTACCGCACCGACGTAACCGGTGTCAGCTGCTACTCTTCAAAAGACCTGCTGAACTGGAAGTTCGAGGGTATTGTACTTCCTGCCGTGAAAGATGACAAGAAACACGACCTGCACCCCAGCAAGGTGTTGGAACGTCCCAAAGTGATTTACAACGAAAAGACAAAGAAATTCGTCATGTGGGCGCATGTGGAAAGCGCCGACTACAGTAAGGCATGTGCCGGCGTAGCGGTCAGCGATTCTCCTACCGGGACATTCACCTATGTAGGCAGCTTCCGTCCCAACGGTGCGATGAGCCGCGACCAAACAGTGTTCGTTGATGATAACGGCAAGGCATATCAGTTCTACTCGTCGGAAAACAACGCTACCTTATATATAAGCGAACTAACGGATGACTACCTGAAGCCCACTGGTCGCTATACACGCAATTTCGTGAAGCAAAGCCGCGAAGCACCCGCCGTATTCAAGTATAACGGCAAGTACTATATGCTCTCTTCCGGTTGTACCGGCTGGGATCCCAATGTTGCCGAACTGGCTGTGGCCGACTCCATCATGGGGCAATGGACTACCATCGGCAATCCGTGTACCGGTCCTGATGCAGATAAGACCTTCTATGCACAAAGCACTTACGTGCAGCAAGTATACGGAAAAGGAAATGCCTACATTGCCATGTTCGACCGCTGGAAAAAGAAAAACCTTGAGGACTCACGCTACGTATGGCTCCCGCTTGAATTCGGCAAGGACGGCACAATCACGATACCCTGGCGCGACAGCTGGGACCCGCGTACCCAATGGGAAGAACAAGGCGACTTCTCTGCCGGCAAAGGAACATTCCTATTGAATGGCAAGCCGTTTGTCATCAAAGCCGCAGAGCTGCACTATCCACGTATCCCCAAAGCCTATTGGGACCAACGCATCAAGCTATGCAAGGCACTGGGCATGAACACCATCTGCCTTTATGTATTCTGGAACTCCCACGAGTCTCAGCCGGGAGTGTTCGACTTCACCGGACAGAATGACCTGGCGGAATTCTGCCGCCTATGCCAGCAGAATGACATGTATGTCATCCTGCGCCCGGGACCGTATGTCTGTGCCGAATGGGAAATGGGCGGACTGCCCTGGTGGTTACTCAAGAAAAAAGATATCCGCCTGCGCGAATCCGACCCCTACTTTATGGAGCGTGTAGGTATCTTCGAAAAAGCCGTTGCCGAGCAGGTAGCTGGTATGACCATACAGAACGGAGGTCCCATCATCATGGTACAAGTAGAGAACGAATACGGCTCCTACGGGGAAGACAAAGGCTACGTATCGCAAATCCGCGACATCGTACGCGCCAACTACCCCGGCGTAGCACTGTTCCAATGCGACTGGGCGTCCAACTTCACCAAGAACGGACTCCACGACCTGGTATGGACCATGAACTTCGGTACAGGAGCCAACATCGACCAACAGTTTGCACCGCTGAAGAAACTCCGTCCTGATAGCCCGCTGATGTGCTCCGAATTCTGGAGCGGCTGGTTCGACAAGTGGGGAGCCAACCACGAAACCCGTCCGGCTGCCGACATGATTGCCGGCATTGACGAGATGTTGTCCAAAGGCATCTCCTTCAGCCTCTACATGACCCACGGAGGGACCAACTGGGGACACTGGGCAGGAGCCAACTCACCCGGATTCGCCCCTGACGTAACCTCTTACGACTACGACGCCCCCATCAGCGAATCGGGACAGACCACTCCCAAATACTGGGAATTGCGAAAAGCATTGTCCAAATACATGAACGGCGAGAAGCAGGCTAAAGTTCCCGCTTTAATCAAGCCCATCCGTATTCCGTCTTTCCAATTTACAGAGATGGCTCCTTTGTTCGACAATCTTCCTGCTGCCAAGAAAGACCGCAATATCCGTACCATGGAGGAATATAACCAGGGATTCGGAAGTATTCTCTACCGCACCACACTGCCCGAGATGAAAACCCCGTCCCTGCTCACTGTGAACGATGCGCACGATTATGCCCAAGTTTTCCTGGATGGCAAATACATCGGCAAACTGGACCGCCGCAACGGTGAAAAGCAACTGGAATTCCCCGCCTGCCCCAAAGGTGCACGCCTCGACATTCTGGTAGAAGCCATGGGCCGCATCAACTTTGGACGTGCCATCAAGGACTTCAAGGGTATCACCCAAAGCGTAGAACTTACCGTAGACATCGACGGCCGTCCTTTCACCTGCAACCTGAAGGATTGGGAAGTCTATAATCTCGAAGATACATACGATTTCTATAAGAACATGAAGTTCCAGCCCATCGGCTCACTGAAAGATGAGTTAGGACAACGCATTCCGGGTTGCTACCGTGCCACCTTTAAGGTGAACAAGCCCAGCGACACATTCCTAAACTTCGAGACTTGGGGCAAGGGACTTGTCTACGTCAACGGGCACGCCATGGGACGCATTTGGGAAATCGGCCCGCAACAGACCCTCTACATCCCGGGATGCTGGTTGAAGAAAGGTGAGAATGAAGTGATTGTCTTCGACATCATCGGTCCCAAAGAAGTTAAGTCCGAAGGACTGAGCGAGCCATTACTGGACCAGTTGCTCGTCACCAAACCGCTGACGCACCGCAATGAGGGTGAAAATCTCGACTTGTCCGGTGAGCAGCCCGTCCTCTCCGGCAGCTTCAATCCCGGCAACGGTTGGCAGGAACGCAAATTCGACCAACCCGTCACCGGACGTTATGTCTGCCTGGAAGCCTTGAGTGCACAAGATGGAAAAGACCTGGCTTGCATTGCCGAAATGTATCTGCTGGATGAGAATGGGGAACGTCTGTCACGCGAACCCTGGATTGTCAATTATGCCGACAGCGAAGACGTATCCCACGTCAACTGTTCTGCGGACAAAATCTTCGACCTCCAGGAATCAACCTATTGGAGCACAACAAAAGACACTCCATACCCGCATTCTGTCGTGATTGACTTGGGTAGTACCCGCACCCTGACCGGCATACAATATCTACCCAGAATGGAAAGCGAGGTACCGGGTGGAATCAAAGACTTCAAGGTTTACGTAAAATCCAAGGCTTTCAACTATTAAGCCGGATTTACAACACTAATAGATTCTTTAGACACGGATTACATGAAAAATCATGGATAATAAATGAAGAATATCCATGATTTTTCGCGTAATCCATGCCTAACTTAAAATCAATCAAACAGATTTTCCGTACAATTCATCGTCTACCACAGCCAGCATTCCCTCCACTTGAGCCAATGCCAGCATACGGCCATGAAAAGAATAACCTGCATTGTACCCTTTATCCTCGTCGCCCAACATCATGCGACCGTGGTCCACACGCATCGGCAATCCCGGATTTTCTTTCTCAAAGATACGAATCAAATCAATGAGGTGTCCCCTTCCCTCCAGATGGGAACTTTCGATAAAGTTTCCACCCGGTATTGCCTTCGTACTGCGCAAATGCACAAAGTGGGTACGCCTGGCAAACTTCCTTGCCAGTTCACGGGTATCATTCTGTTCACCCGCACTCAATGAACCGGCGCAAAAGGTCAGGCCATTATGGGGATTGTCCACTGCACTCAGTATCCAGGCAATATCTGCCTCGTCTGTCACAATGCGCGGCAACCCCAATACCTGAAAAGGAGGGTCATCGGGGTGTACACACATATTCACCCCATATTCCTCGCATACCGGCATGATGGCAGACAAGAAATAACGCATATTCTCGCGCAGAGCCTCCCGGTCTATCCCTTTGTATAGCGCCAGCAAACGTTTGAACAGGGTTACCGGCTCCTTGTCACCTTCCTTGATGTTGCCATTTACGAATCCTTGTGTCTTTACGATAATCGTATCTACCAGCTCTGCCTTTTCAAACTCCGTAATCACCTTATCCAGTTCTGCCACCTTGTCCAGCTCTTCCGGAGAATAATCGGCTTCCGCATTCTCCCGTTCCAATATCTTCAGGTCGAAGTAGGCAAAACGGATTCTGTCGAAATAAAGGGAAGAAGTCCCGTCTTCCCAGGGATGTTGCAAGTCCGTACGAATCCAGTCAATCACCGGCATGAAGTTGTAGCATACCGTCCGGATACCTGCCTTGCCGAGATTGGCAAGGCTTATCTTGTAGTTCTCTATCAATCGGTCACGCTCACTCCCCGCATATTTGACAGCCTCGCATACCGGCAGACTTTCTACTACAGACCAGCGCAATCCGAAGGATTCAATATAATCCCTCAAATCTTCAATGGCTTCCAACGTCCATATTTCACCATTGGGGACATCGTGCAAGGCAGTGACAACGCCTTCCACTCCTATCTGTCGCAACATGGCAAGGGTTATCTTGTCCTTCTTGCCAAACCATCTCCAGGTCTTTTCCATTCTTTATATATTAATTTTCCTGTTTTTCAGGCGTTCAAACCACCCGTTACCATTTTGCAAAAGTAAGAAAGAATATGAGAACTGTCCATTCTGAATGGATAGATTTGTTTGTTCGCAATGAAAACAATATCTTAGCACTTCATTACATATATTAATTACACTTATGCAAGACATTATAAACGGACGTTGCGGCTGGTGTGGAACCGACGAGCTGTATGTGAAATACCACGATGAAGAGTGGGGAAAACCGGTAACAGACGACAAGACACTATTCGAGTTTCTTGTATTGGAAAGTGCCCAGGCGGGACTGAGCTGGATAACCATCCTCAAAAAGCGGGAAGGCTACCGCAAAGCCTTTTGCAATTTCGATGCCACTCAAGTGGCGCAAATGACCGACGAAGACGTGGAACGGCTGATGCACTTTGACGGCATCGTGAAAAACCGTCTGAAAATCAAGTCGACCATCACCAATGCAAAGCTGTTTCTTGCCATACAGAAAGAATTCGGCAGCTTTTACAACTATACGCTATCCTTCTTCCCCGACCGGAACCCCATTATCAATCATTTTCAGTCATTGAGTGAGATTCCGGTATCATCTCCCGAATCAGATGCCATGAGCAAAGACATGAAAAAACGAGGATTCAAGTTCTTCGGCTCTACCATTTGCTATGCCCATCTGCAAGCTTCGGGGTTTATCAACGACCATCTGACGGATTGCATTTGCCGGAAAGGGTAAGATAAGGCATCCCCTCTTCATCAAACCGGACCGGAATCCAAAGATATTCCGAATACATCAGGCTCTTGGGCCGCCAAATATCGGCCATGAAAAGGTAGCGGTTACCGGGAAGCTGCAATACGTAAGTGCTTTGACCGCCGAAAGTCCTATCACTTCCCTCACCCCGACAAGGGTTGGGATGCTGTGTCCACGGTCCCCAGATGGAAGGAGCCGAGAACAGACGCGCCGCATTGGGTGCCCAACCGGTACAGCCGGAGGTTATCATCCAATAAGTGCCGTCTTTCTTGAAGATGGCCGGCGCCTCGTTGTGTCCGGCAGGGAAGATGCGGATGTAGCGTCCCGAATGGGAAAGGTAGTCCTCCGTCAGTTCGGCTATCTGCAAAGTCAGATTGTCCTCCGAAGAATAGATATGATAGGCCTTGCCGTCATCGTCTGTAAACAGAGTCATGTCACGTGACATCTGCCCGCCTTGCCGGTCGCGTTTCACAAACATCCCCTTCTCTATCGCCTCGTGCCATGCCAGTGTCCACCATTTCCGATATTTTTCATCCTCCCAAGTGGCGTTCTGTTCCTCTTCCGTCATATTTATGGGCCATCTGCCCGGACAGACACGACCGGAAGAGACGAAACGGTAAGGCCCTTCGGGACGGTCACTGACGGCAACTGCAGCACGCGCAGGTCCATATCCCCTACCTTTCAGTTCCAGATGGAACCATAAGACAAACTTACCCGTTTTTCCGTTGTATATCACTTTAGGACGCTCCATTATACATCCACGTTCTATGTCCGAACCCTCTTCCTCGGACACAGCCAGAGCTACCCCTTCGTACTTCCAGTTTGCCAAATCGTCGGATGAATAGCAGGTTATCCCGACTTGTGTGGAAAAGCCTTTTGCCGGGCGGTGTTCGCCAAACCAGTAATATTTACCATTGTAAGGCAATATGCCACCTCCGTGGGCATTGATGTAATTTCCATCCATATCCTTCCAACTCTCTCGCCGGAGATAACGGTATCTCTCGCAAGCGGCCAACAGAAAGGCGCCTACCCCGAAATTTGCCGTAGAACCTACACTCAGCACCTGGTCGGGAATGGCACTTCCACCGATGGGCTGCACATATCCTACACTGCCATCGGGTTGTAAGGCTACGGTGGACAGGTACTTCCAAGCCTTGTCTACCACCGGTTGATAAACTACACCGTCGAGCAGGCCGTTATTGATACCCCATTGCAATCCATAAGCGAAGAAAGCCGTACCGCTTGTTTCCGGTCCCGGAGCAAAATCATGCTGGAGCAGGCTACGGGTCCAGTATCCATCGGGATGCTGGCATTTGGCCAAAGCTCCCGCCATCGCAAGATACCTGTCGATATAAAGCTGGCGATGTTTGTCGGTTTCCGGCAAATCCTGCAACACCTTGGCAAAAGCGGCAAGTACCCAGCCGTCACCACGCGCCCAAAAGTCCTTCTTGCCGCCGAGGATGGAATGCCTGGGATAGACAAAGCTGCCGTCACGGTAGTACAACCCTGCTTCCGGGTCGTACATCACACTGTCTGCATACGAAAAGTATTCGTACAACTTTTCCAGATAAAGAGGATTTTTCGTGATTCTATACAGTTTGGTCATCACGGGCATCACCATATAAAGCCCGTCAGCCCACCACCAGTAGTCATTTTTATCAGTCCCCATCTGATACTCCAACACTTCACGGGCACGGGCTATCCTCCGGTCATCACCCCGGATGCCATACAAATCGGCATAGGTCTGGAAACAACATTGCCAATCGCCGAAGAGCACATACTGCGGAGTCTCGCCATAACCGTATCTCCACTCCGCCTTATTGTCCGAAGCGGCTCCTTTCCAATGGTTGTATTCCGCCCAATCGGTGGAATATTTCAGATAAGCGGTGTTACCGGTCAATTCATAGACCTCCATATTGCCCGTGTGATAGGCAGCATTGTCCCAAAAAGAACGTACTTGCGGAGAGTTGTTTTCCTGCCAGTGACGGTTCACTTTGTGAATGATGCGCAGCAAGTTTTCAGCAGACTCCGTAACTCGACCGAAAAGCTGCAACGGAGTGCTCAGGATAAAAAGTAAAACAAAAAGAAATTTAACTGTCTTCATACAAAAAAGGACTATTATACAAGTTTATTCAATGGCTGTTCCCGTCAATCGGATATATCTTATCGTTTTATCTTGAAGTAAGTGAGCCAGTTTATATGCCTTTTCCATTTCCTCTGAAGAAAGTTCCGTCATTCCCACATTTTCCAACCACTCAAACAGCAAGCCATAAAAGAAAGAATTGACCGGAGTATCAAAGGCTAGTTTCAGCTCGTCTTGAACATCTTTCAAATAAAAGACAGGTACGAAATAGAAATAATCATTGATGGAAGAAAAGAAGAGATTATACTTAAAGAATGAACTTCCCATTATCTTTTCAGTCAAGCACGATGCACCGTCCTGGTCTGTCACAAAATAAGCAAAACCATTATTCGGGTTACAAAGGCCATGCTTTCCCGGCACTGTGATGACGTCACCCGCTCCCTCCGGCTTTATACTCAGATGTACGGAAGCTTCCGGAACAAGCTCCGCACAAAGGAAACCGCCCAGACGTCTGCCGATGGCATCTAATACAGGAGTAATGGCATCGCTTACAAATTCTTCCACCGGTATCTGGCTTCCCTTCCATTCTATCGATGATAAAGAAGGATTCAAAAAGTCAAAATCCAATGATTGCCTGCCGAACTCAAAAAGAAACTTCTTTCCTACCAGCATTGAGGAAGTAATAGAATAGGTCAAATCCAAATTCAATATACCCTCTTTATAAACTCCTTTCACAACGAGTTCATGTTCAGGCTGCTTGGACATCCCTTCCAATACAACCTCCTCCGGTGAAGCGGATGCCTCAACCTCTAAAGTAACATTATCGAATACCGGCGACGTACTCACTGTAGCCAAATTCGGCCAAAGTGGAGGCAGCGCCAACAGTATTTTATAATCTCCCTCCATCTCATCTTTAGAATGATTGTCCAAAGATTCCATTGTCAAGGAGGCATTCCCCAAAGCAGGCATATCTTCACCATTAAAGGTCATTTTTACTTGTTGCGGAGTATAAACTCCACAAATATCTTGAATATCAATTGAGGTAGGAGTTTCGGCGTCATTACTGCAAGCGTCAAGAATACCCATACAAAATATACTGCATGCAATAAAAATAAAATGATTCAGTTTTTTCATGGTCATTAAAATTAAAAAGGAAAAGAGCCCACCCTTTCCGGCCAAAGAGTGGGCTCCCTACAATAGTACCTATTGAAAACGAGTGATTTATTATAAGAATTATTTATTCTGTGATATCCTCATCGGCTACTGCATCTTCCCAATTATCCCACATCTGGATATTGGCATCATAACCGTCATAGCCATAGTTCTGTGCCAATTGAGCCTTGTTATTGGCAGTAATGGCATCATTAGGAATTGGCCAGTATACATTACGCTTGTCCAAAGTAAAATACAACGTGTTAGGACCGGACGTAATACCATTAGGATTCTGATTGTAAACAGAATAGCGTGTCAGACGTTGGTACCAGTAGCTACCGCCTGTTGCATCAGTACCCGACTGCTTGTCCCAGTTATCCTTGCTGTATGTATTGCCCCATTCATCAGGTTTGCCACTCAATGCCAGACAGTAGGAAATGCGTTTCAACTCCATAGCGCGCCACTCTTCAAGATACAACTCACGGGCGCGTTCGTTGGCTATATCACCAATATTTACAGAAGTATAAAGCTGTGAACACTTGGCACGTCTACGCACTTCGTTTACATCCGACGTAGCATCTTTACCTTGATATAATTTAGCCTCTGCACGCAGCAGGTAAGTTTCTGCCAAACGGTAGAGATACCAGTTTGCATTACTTCCGGTAGTGGCACCATTAAATTGATTAGCTCCCTGATTGGCTTCAGCTGTTGCGTCATCCAAGAAGATTTTGTAATGCGGGAAATCAAACCAGTCACGAATCAAGTTTGTACAGAGTATTTTACCCTGGTCGTCATAGAGCTGTAAGTTCTTACCATAATATTCAGACTCAGGATTATTGTACTTCAAGTCTTCCATACGTACCCAGTTACCCACTTCATGGTTGTGGCGCAAGTCTTGTGTATCTTCTACACCATTCACCACCCACATTCCATGTTGTTGGAAATCGGTAGCACCGCTGACAGTAGCGATACCACGGCCAAAAGCACGTAAAAAGTCAAGACTTTTGTCATAATTCGCATGATTGCGTGCATAATTCACAGCCCCCGCCTTTCCATCCGGAGACAACAGATAGCCATTATCACTCCACATCGGACCAAAGATACGCATAGTCAAAAAGTCTGTATGAGAATCTGCCGTATTGTTGGGCATACCCATTATCACCTCTTTATTAGCTGCAATCAGTTTGTTTTCAGGACGGTGTAAATCCCAAATCACATTGTCTGTGATTTTCCAAGTTTCCGGTTCCCCACCATCATTAAAAGTGCCGAAAGTCTCTTGCATTAAAGAATAACCCGACTGATTGATGAGGATATCAGCTTGGGCTTCAGCTTCAGCAAAACGTCCGGTAGCCAAATAACATTTAATAAGCAACTGACGGCAAGCTCCCTTATTCACCATACCAATATATTCGGTCTGAGCTTGTTCGGGTACCCATTCTACCGCTTTCTCCATATCCTGAGTAATCATTTCCAGAATAGCTTCCTTCTTGGTGGATTTATAGTTACGCTTTGGACCTTCCAGAATCTTCGTCACCAAAGGTACATCTCCAAATTGAAATACGAGGGCCAGATAACGATAGGCACGGTGAAAATAAGCACGACCTTTATACTCGTTTTTCTTCTCTTCACCCAACCCTTCTACTGCATCAATGTAGCTCAAAATTGTATTGGCATATTTGATACCGGAATAATGCTGGTCCCAGAAATATTTAATTTGGTTGTCGTCACCATTGGCTATGCCACTTGTCGGTGTCAACCGGGTAGCCCAGGTTCCATAGGCTCCACCCACATTATCCGTCTTACCGTAAATGGCTACATCCGAGAACAGATATTCAGTACCAATAGGTACACGTATATTATTGGCCTCATAGTTGGTCCAGTACAAACGCAGATGGCGGTCGCACATGGCAAGTACGGACTTCAAACCGGATTCTGTTGTAAATGTTGTTTCCGGTTCATAGAAAGACAAAGGGTCAGGTTTCAAGAAATCATCTGTACAGCTTGACAGAAATGCTGCTCCCATAAGAATCAGAAAACCCTTAGAAAGCTTATTTTTTATATTATTTTTCATTGTTTCTAGTTTTTAGAAGGTTAAATTTAATCCGAATGTATAGGTACGGGTAGCCAAACCACCGGTTTCAGGGTCGGCATATTCCCAATCGGCAGCCCAAGTAGCTACATTACGTACGGTAGCATAAAGCTTTACGCGGTCAATCTGCCATTTCTTCGTCAGTTTCTGAGGCAACGTATAAGCCAAAGAAATATTATCCAGACGAATGAAATTACGGTTATGGAGACGTTGTGCACCGGTCGCACCATCGGGACCCTGCGCCTCAAGACGCGCATAGGTATTGCTCGGGTTTTCAGGCGTCCAATAATCCTTCTTGAAAGTATTGAAGCCATAGGTCATCAAAGAACCTCCATTATCATTGTTAAGGTAGTATCCTTCAAGGCTCTTATGTCCCATATAAGAATAAAGGTTGAAAGAGAAATCTATATTCTTCAGAATAGTGAATTCATTACGCAAAGACCAACGGACAGGAGCATTCGTAGTACCCAAGAACTGCTTGTCGTTATCATTGTAAACCGGAGTGCGGCTACCGTCAGCATTGATTTTATCATCAGCTGTGTAATAGTTCTCGACCTTCGGATCACCCGGTTTCTGACCTATCTTGGCAGCTTCTTCCACTTCATCCGTCTGCCAGATACCCGTTACCTTATAATCCCATATCTCACCGATAGGCTTGCCGATAAACCATTTGTTACTGGTATCATCCTGCTCTTTACGACCGACCACATTACCATTCTCATCCAACACATCCTCATACTCATAATAGAGATGCTTGATTTGATTCTTATTATAAGCAAAGCCAAAAGTGGTACGCCATTCAAAGTCACTGTTACTGATATTGACAGTGTTCAGAGAGAATTCAAAACCATTGTTCTGCACTTCACCCAAATTAGTGGTCACTTCACCGAATCCGCAAAAACCGGGAAGACGTTGACTCATAATCATATCGTTGGTCTTCATGAAATAGGTTTCCAAGCTACCACTAATCCGGTCGTTCAAGAAACCGAAGTCAAGCCCGAAGTTCCAGGAAGATGTCTTTTCCCATTTCAAGTTGGCATTAGCCAAACGGTCAACACTTAGGTATTTCATATCAACATAATCCGAACCGGTATAGTAACCCATTGTACCTCCGGTACCCGAAGCCAAATTTGCCAAAGCAAGATAAGGGTCTGCTAACTGGCGGTTACCATTCTTACCCCAAGATACGCGCAACTTACCGGTACTCATAGGTTCCCATTTGAAGAACTTTTCATTGGCAAATGACCATGCTACAGAAAGTGACGGGAAAGTAGCCCACGGATTGTTGGCACCAAAAGCACAATAACCGTCGCGGCGAACGGTACCGGTGAACATATAACGGTCATCGTACGAGTAGAACAAACGTCCCAGATAAGCGGCAGCCGTTTCATGCGTGTCGTTTGTCTTGAAATTGCTGTTGTCCTTGGTTCCGTTCTGAGTATTATGGAAACCCAGTGCATCCGAAGGCAGGATATTGCGGGCTTCTATCTTGTCATTCCAATAACGGCGTTCTTCAGCCTCTTGTACCAATGTCAGTATCACATGGTGCTTTTCAGCAAAAGTATGATCCCAGGTAATAGTGTTATTCAAAGAATAATCAAAGCGTTTGCTGTGTTCACGGTCTACACCACGGCTTGTAGGGCTGCTGTCCGGCAACTCAGCCGACATAAAGTAGCAGTTATGGAAAAACTCATATCGCGGAGCTATATTAAAGTCATAGGTTATATTAAACGGCAACTTCACCTTAGCATTAAATATAGTATTCAATACCGTATAGCCTTTATCCAAATCAAGATATTGGCGATCGAATTCATAATTATAGCCGCGTTTCACTGTACTACCCATCGGATATTGTACCAAACTGCCATCTTCATTAGTATAGTCAGAATACGGACTGTTGCGCAGCATATTGGCATCCCAGTAATTGGTTCCCAGACTGACGGCAATATCCCCATCCGTGCGGTCCTGGAAATTCACATTGGCACCGATTTCCAACCAGTCAGTCACTTTACCAGACACCTTCAAGTTGGCACGCATGGCACTATAATCATTACCCTTGACAGCACCCTCATTCTTTTGATAACCGAAAGACATGTAGTAGCTCATACGTTCACTGGCACCGGATACACTGGCATTGTAGTCCTGATTGATACCGGTACGGAAAGTCTGGTCATACCAGTCATGAGTTTTTCCAGTCAAGAAGTTTCGCAGCACAGCATCCTCCAAGCCCAAGCGCTTGGCATAAATACTTAATGCCGATTCTCCTGACTCATTCTTGCTATATGCCATCCACTGCTCCTGCGTAACTCCATATCGCCCCAAATTGTCCGGATGATCGTAATAACCCGGATTAGTCTGGCCAGTCTGGTAAGCTTCGTACTTGCCGGTTGCCGGATTCACGCCGTATGTACCGACTTTATACCAATCCTCGCGGTATTGCATATACTCAGAAGCGTTGAATACATCACGGTAAGCGCTCTTAGTATTGATACCAAGTGTTGCACTGACATTAATTGTCGGCTTGCCCATCTTACCCTTCTTGGTAGTCACTACAATAACACCATTGGCACCCTTCGCACCATAGATAGCAGCAGCCGAAGCATCTTTCAACACGTCTATCTGACCGATATCCTCCGGATTGATTTCTGAAAGCTCGCCATAGAATTGCATACCGTCAAGGATAATCAACGGTGTATTGTGCGTATCATTGGCAGGATTATTCTTATCAGTCACATAAACAGAACGCTGTCCACGTACCATCATCGTACCGCCTCCCTTTGCATCGGCATTGTAACCGATATTTAGTCCTGGAGTACCGCGTAATACATCCTGTACAGTCTTGGGAGCTTCATTGGCAAGCTTGTCGGGACGAATCTGCACAACAGACCCCGTAAGGTCTTTCTTACGCATTGTTCCGTAACCCACTACCACCACTTCTTCCAGCATCTCACTGTCATCTTTTAAGATTACATTCAGTGGCTTGCCTGCGACGGCCTTTACTTCTACCGTTTTATAACCGATAAAAGAGATTTCCAATGTCGCATCCGGATTCACTTTGATACTGAAATTACCGTCAATATCGGTAATAGTACCATTACTGGGATTGCCTTTTTCACGGATATTGGCACCGATAACCGGTTCACCCGTGGAATCTTTCACTACACCCGAAACGGATTGTTTCTGTTGTTGGACCATCTGCACAGCAGGAACATATTCTTCAGCAAATGCTGCCAAAGGATGTGCTGCAATGAAACCGGTGCAGATCAATAAGGCTGTAAGTGCCTTGCGATTTCTTTTGAACGAATTAAGATTCATCGTTTTCTTTGTTATTAGATAAGTAAGGTAATTGATAATTTCTCTCTTTCCATTTCCTACATATATAGAATAAAGGTTAACTTTTCGTCTCCCATTTCTCTAAACGAAGGTTAATTCTATGTTTTCATATGCATTAAAGATTTAATAGTTGTTTTCTCTTTTCAATGCAAACTTAAAAAATATTATAATATGGAGGAGAATAAAAACTAGGCAAGAAGGATAGAAAATCGTTCACGGAAAGGAATAAGTGTATATTTGACCATTTATTTACCTTTTAGTGACGAATTTTTAGTGGTAGAATGCAGAATTTCTACTCGCCTCTGCAAGAACATCATTCAAAGAAATGTGCTATTTTTGTGCAGACAAAATAAACCGCACCATGAAACACACCGGCATTATCTCTGCAATTCATCTTTTAGTCCTGCTGGCCATAACAGCCAATACATCAGCACAACCCTACCGCATCTCGCATTTGGGGGTAGACGACGGACTTTCCAATAATTATATAGTCAGCCTGGCACAAGACCGGAAAGGCTATATCTGGATAGCTACAGAATCAGGACTGAACCGTTTTGACGGGCAGCAGTTTATTATTTACAATAAAAACAATTCCGGACTGAGCAGCAATGAACTGAATGCCCTACTTGCCGATCCCAAACAAGATAAGATATGGATAGGTACCCAACGCGACGGATTGTGTTGCTTTGATTATGAAACGGAAACAATCACCTGCATAAAGACCGGAGAAAGCCAGCTTGCCAGTAATGACATCCCCTACCTCGCCCGGGCATTGGACGGAGGAATCTGGATTACCCACTATCACATGGGAATACAGCACTATGATATACAGAAAAAGCAGTTCTCCGCTGCTTATAACTATAAGACTATAAAAGGACTGCCGGGACGCTACTGGATTGGAATGGATGACGGAGAAGGCAATCTCTACATCGGGCATGTGACCGACGGATTAAGCATCATAGACATGAAAAGAAACACCTTCCGAAACTATCGGCACGACCCGCACAATCCCAACAGCATCCCCGGTGATGAAGTCTATTCCATCTGTATCGACCACAACAAAAACATATGGGTAGGAACCAACAAAGGAGCGGCCCTCTTTCATCCGGATACCCAACAGTTCACCGTATTCCAGCATAAAAAAGAAGATGAATACTCCCTGCTCCCCGGAACAGTGATGGACATCAAGCAGATGAAAAACGGCGACCTTTGGTTTGGCACCAGCATGGGAGGTATCAGCATACTGAACATGCAAAGTAACACTTTCACGGATGCCCGCAATATCCGCTTCCGAAATATCACCGCTACAAATGACGAATACGGACTGACCGGTCCCTATGTAAGACGTATGTTACAAGACTCTTTCGGTAACATCTGGATAGGCAATTACCGTGACGGACTGGACTTCATCAGCTATGAACCAAGCATTTTCAGTACCTTGCGCTATACAACGGAAAAACAAGGGAAAACCCGTTACAAACAAGTGTGGAGCCTCTGTATAGACCACAACAGACAGTTGTGGATGGGCGGAGAAAGCGAGCTGGCACTTTATAAGAAAGGTGAAAAAGTACAAGTAATACCATTGCCTACTTCCACTTCCCATCCGCATGCCTACGTCAGAGCTATTCATGAGGACAATAAAAAAAGAATCTGGATAGGTACCTGGGAAGCAGGGCTATTCTATTATGAACCGGAAAAAAGAAAATTCACCCAAATCCACGAAAACAACTCACAGCCTTTGGATGTGCGGTGTTTTTATGAAGAACCGGATGGAAAGTTATGGATAGGCAGTCGAAATGGAATCTACTCCTTTTCCAATGAAAAGCTGGTCTGTGAACAACGTATAAACGAACAGTTAGAGGACCTTATCATACACGGTATTCATCGCGACTCACAAGGCAAATTGTGGGTAGGGACTTTCGGCAAAGGAATCTTCATTTTCAGTCCGCAAGGAAAACTCTTGAAAAACCAACAGAAAGGTAACGGGTTCCCCTCTAACGCAGTAAATGCCTTGACTGCCGATTCGCAAGGACGTATATGGGTAGCCACGCGCGAAGGCGCCATCCTCTTTCAGGATACCCGCACACCCGACGATTATCTTACTTTCGGCAATCCCGAAGGCTTGGAAAACACGCAAGTCCGTGCTGTCTGTGAAGACCGGGACGGTAATATTTGGGTCAGCACCAACGCCGGCATCTCCCGACTGAATGAAAGCCGGAAAGTGTTCTATAATTACGACTATCGTGACGGCATTCCCTTAGGCGATTTTATGGACGGGGCCTCCCTATTGGACAGTGACGGTACACTGTATTTCGGCTCACAAAATGGTACATGCAATTTTGACCCTTCATCACTTTTCGCCGCACAAATCATAGCGCCCGTCACCATCACCCGTTTTTTTGTATACAGCAAACAGACGGAAAGCAAAGATGTAGAAACACCGTTACCTCTGGCTTCCGGCAAAATTACATTGCCATACAATGAAAACACCTTCAAAGTTTCGTTCAATGTACTGGACTATACACAAAACTCGCAAGTGGAATTTGCCTATATGATGGAAGGGCTGGAAGATGTATGGTATAACACCCAAGGAGAAAAGCAAGTAACTTTCCGGAATATCCCTCCAGGAAAATATACTTTTAAAGTGAGAACCCGATTCCGCAACCAAGAATGGGAAGAAAAGATTGCCACACTTCCCATTATCATCCGTCCTCCCTTCTGGTTGGCATGGTATGCCAAATTACTTTATTTCTTTATAGCAGCTACTCTTGTATATATTCTTATCAGTTTCTATAAACGTAAATTAGACCTGGAAAGCAGCCTTAAAGTAGAGCGCAAAAACAGTCAGAACAAACAAGAACTGAACGACGAACGCCTACGCTTCTACACCAACATCACCCACGAGTTACGCACTCCGCTAACCCTGATTCTGGGGCCACTGGAGGACCTGCTCAGCGACAACAGCCTTTCTCCCAAGCATGCCAATAAAATCAGTATCATCCATGATAGTGCTGCCCGTCTGTTGAATCTGATTAATGGTATATTGGAATTCCGAAAAACGGAAACGCAAAACCGAAAACTCTCCGTAGCAAGAGGTGACCTTTCAGAACTGGTACAAGAAATAGGATTACGGTATAAAGAGCTGAACCGTAATCCCAAAGTCAATTTCCACGTCCACATCAATACAGAAGAAACACTGCTTTTTTATGACGCAGACATGTTGACTACAATTTTAAACAACCTCCTTTCCAATGCGGCCAAATACACCTCAGAAGGTAACATCACTCTCAGCTTAAATTCTATAGAAGAAAACAGCGTGAGATATACAGAAATAAGTGTCAGCGACACCGGACACGGAATCTCTCCGGAAGCTTTACCACATATTTTTGAACGTTACTATCAAGCCAACAGCAAATACCAAGCCTCCGGTTCCGGCATCGGACTGGCTTTGGTGAAAGGATTGGCCGACCTGCACGAAGCTACTCTCGACGTCAGCAGCCAGCTGGAAGTCGGCACCACTTTCAGGCTACGTTTGTTAACAGACAATATTTATCCCAATGCCCTGCATACCGACATTCATCCGTCAAATGGGCAAAACGAATCTGAAGCCAAAGACAATCTGTCGGAAGAAAGCTTCAATATGGAAGAACAAATTGAAGAGAGCCGTCCGTTACTGCTTGTAGTAGAAGATAATCAGGATATACGCGAATACATACGCCAGTCTCTCGGCGATGATTTTGACATACTGACGGCTGAAGACGGCAGCAGAGGCTGGACGTTGGCCCAAGAACGGATTCCCAACATTATAGTCAGTGATATCATGATGCCGGTGATGGACGGTATACAGCTTTGCCGGTTAGTCAAGGATGACATCCGGACCAGCCATATTCCTGTTATACTGCTGACAGCCAAAGACTCCCTGCACGACAAGGAGGAAGGCTATACCGCAGGCGCAGACTCCTACCTGACCAAGCCGTTCAGTGCCAAACTGCTCCATAGCCGCATCAATAATCTGCTGGAAGCACGCAAGAAGCTGGCCGCCGGCCTGGCGGTTGCCACCCCTCATTCGGAGCCTGCCGACGAAACCGCCGATTCAATGAATCCGCTGGACAATGAATTCGTGCAACGCATCACGCAAATCATTGAAGACAATCTGGAAATGGAAAAAATGGATATTGCTTTCATTGCCGACCAAATGTGCATGAGCCATTCCACTCTCTATCGGAAAATCAAAGGAGTGGCAGATATGTCGGCAAATGAGTTCATCCGCAAGGTGAAAATGAAGAACGGGGTAAAACTACTGCTCTCCGGAAAATACTCCATATCAGAGATTGCCTACATGACGGGATTCAGCAGTGTAGCCTACTTCAGGCAATGCTTCAAGAATGAATTCGGAATGACGCCGTCGGAATACGTGAAGCAGAAATGATAAAATCGTCAATGAGTGTGTCAAAACTCTCCCTCTAACAGAAATCACCCCTGCTACAAATGCTTGCAACAAGGGTGATTTCTATATTATATTGGAGCATTTTAACTTTACCTTTATACTCAAAGAGGCTTAAACATCATTCCACTCCTACCTCATTTTTCACCGGCATCATGATAAACGTAAATTCATAGTCGGCATAAGGAACCTGATATTCCGGACGGGCTATACGTCCCCAACTGTCTTCGCAACCCAGACCAGCTTGCACCTTGTCGATACAGAGATTAGTCAAATCAGCTTCATCCACCTCTTGCGAGTGTCCTTGCTCTTTGCTCCAGCCTTCATCTAAAGACTCGATGGTATAGTGCAAGGCAGATGCGGAGAAGGGAGCGGCCGCCACAATCTTGATGCCATTACCAGACTGATCCAACATCTTCCACCAACGAATATCGGTCTTTGTTCCATTTTCCTGCGGACGGATGTAGGGATAGAACTGCTCGGCCACACTTTGGCGATAAATACCTAAGTCGGCGCAATGGTTACGGTCAATATAATTTTCAACCGGACCGCGTCCATAGTATTCAACGGTTTCAAAGCTGCGCGGCATAGGCATCTGCAAACCGAAACGGAACATGTTCGATACTTTGGCATTCTTGTCGGCAGTCAGCTTCTGGGTCACCTTGACGGCACCGGCATTGTTGATGACATAAACAAGGTTCAGCTTAGCTGAAACACCCGGCATGTCGTAAGCAGATTCTACAATCACCTGATTGTTCTCCGTGCGCTGTTTGAAAGAGGTCAGTTTGATTTCCGGATTCTTCCAAGCGATATATTTGCGTTGCAGATTGGCACCGTAGTCGTTGTCAACAGGCGCACGCCAGAAGTTTGGTTTTAAAGCCTCGCCGTCTTTAATCATATCCCGGCCATTCACTTCGTACTTGGTCAGATAACCGTTGTGCTTGTTGATTTCTACACGGAAAGCATCACCGGAGACGATGAGGTAGTTCCAATCGTTATCCTGTACTTGGGGAGCCGTCATCTCGATATTGCTCTGTTCGCAGTTCTTCAATTCCATGGAAGGAGCTTGGTAAGGATTGAGCGTCAACTGGTCTTTTGCCACTACATGTCCGGCGGAAAGCAATCCTTCACGGTTCTTCAGCTTATAGGAAACATTCAGCAACCACTCGGTGCATTGGCAAGTCTTGCCCAAGTCCAACTTGATTTTGGCTGTCTGTTGGGGAGCTACATTCAGATTATCCACACGACCGGTCCGTATCACCTTACCGCCTTTCAGTACCTCCCACTCCATATAATAGGCAGAAAGATCACGGAAGAAGTATTCATTGAACACATTGATTTCGCCGTTCTTCAAGTCGGCCGGAGTAGTCCAGATGTCCTGATAGATACGGCCTACCTCATACATGTGGGGATTGGGCACACGGTCGGGGCTGATAAGACCGTTATCGCAGAAGTTACCGTCGCTGGCATCAAAACGGTTAAAGTCACCGCCGTAGGCATAAATCATCTTACCGTTTTTTCCTGTCCAACGTACAGACTGATCAACAAAATCCCAAATAAAGCCACCTTGGAATTTGGAATATTTACGCACCAAATCCCAATATTCTTTAAAACCTCCTTGCGAGTTTCCCATCGCATGAGCATATTCGCACTGAATCAGGGGCTTTGTCATAGAATCATCCTCACTGTATTTCTTACATCCGTCATAGCCATAATACATCGGGCAATAGATGTCTGTCTTGCCTGTTTTACCGGCTTGTTCATATTGTACGGCACGGCTCGGGTCTTCAGCCTTTATCCAATCGTAGGCAGCTTCGAAATTAGCGCCATAGCCGGCTTCGTTGCCCAAAGACCAGAAAATGACGCTGGGATGATTGAAGCTACGCTGCACATTGCGCTGGTTACGCTCCATATGTGCTTTCCTATAGTCCTCACGTTTGGCAAGTGTCTCTTCCCCATAACCCATTCCGTGGGATTCGATATTGGCTTCGGCCACTACGTAAATACCATATTGGTCGCAGAGGTCGTACCAGAGATTATTGTCGGGATAGTGGCAGGTGCGCACGGCATTCAGGTTGAACTGCTTCATCACCTGAATATCCTGAATCATGCGTTCGCGAGAAATGACGTAACCACCGTCCGGATCCATCTCGTGGCGGTTGGCTCCCTTGAAGAGAACGGGCTGGCCGTTGACAAGTATCTGACTTCCTTTCAGCTCTATCTTTCGGAAGCCCACCTTTACGGGAATCACTTCACTGCTGCCTTGCAAAGTGGCACGCAGGGTATACAAGTAAGGCGTTTCCGCCGTCCACTTATGAGGATTCTCCACATTTATCAAGGCAGTAGCGCTACCTTTGGCGACAGCTGTAGCCACCTGTTTTCCGGCAGCGTCCAGCAGTTCAAGACTGACATTGCCGCCACCCTTCACATCAAGCTGTACTTTCAGGGAACCGTTCTTATAAGCAGTATCCAAATCGGGAGTGACACGGATGTCCTGAATGCGCTTCTTGTCACGGGCATACAAGTAGCAATCGCGCCCTACACCGCTATAACGGAAGAAGTCCTGGTCTTCCAGATACGTCCCGTCACACCAGCGGAATACCTGAAAGGCTATCAGATTCTTTTGTCCCGGCTTCAAGTAGGGTGTCAGGTTGAATTCAGCCTCCAGTTTGCTGTCCTCACTATAACCTACGTACTTGCCGTTTACCCACAAATACATATTGGAAGTCACGGAACCGAAATGAGCAATGATGTCCTTACTCTTCCAGTCGGCAGGTATTACAATCTCACGACGGTAGGAACCTACATTGTTATTCTCCGTTGGCACCTGCGGTGGATTGTTCTTGAACTGATTGCGCCAGGCATATCCGGTATTCACGTAGATAGGGTCGCCGAAACCGTTCAGTTCCCACATACCGGGAACGGCCATATCGCTCCATCCCTTGTCGTTGAACCCCACTTTCCAGAAATCCGTGGGACGGGCATCGGCATTCTTCACCCAGAAGAATTTCCAGATACCGTTCAGAGTCATGTAATTGGAAGAATGTTCTTTTGCTCCACGAGCCGCAGCATCTGCCGACTCATAGGCAAAATAGTTGGTGTGCATCGGAGCACGGTTCACGGCATTTACTTCAGGGTTTTGCCATTCAGTGAAGGACTGTGCGCTTGCGGCAATGGCAAAAGTCGCAAGCAGTCCGGTAATGAAATGTTTCTTCATGGTAAATAGTTTATAAAAATTAGCAACGGCATACAAGCAGAACCGGTATGCCGTCACAAAGATACGCCTATCCTATAATTAAAAGGAAGAATAATCGTTCAAAAAAGGCTGAATTTAATTCTTTAAATAAGTGTTCATAACTAGTTCACATAATTAAATAGGTGACTAAATGGGAATTTATTTTGATTGAGTACTTATCCGCAAACGATAGACTCCGAACGAACGGGGCTGAAGCTCCAGGCTCAGAGAACGGGAAGCCACCTCCACCGGACGAATACGTGGAACAATAGCCTCCTGCTCCAGTGTATTCTTGGCTTTCCAGTCATCACTTTGCAAATAGGTGCAGGAACCCGAGACAAGCTGCCGCTTCTTCAATCCGCTGAACTCTATCTGTACCTTCTCCGATCTGCTGCCCGCATTGACAAGCTTCAGAATTACTTCTCCCGTAGGAGCATCCAGCACTGCCGATGCATAAAGGCTGTCCTGCCCCGTCACGGGTTTTCCGTCCATTTGCAGGTTCAGCACATCTGTTCCGGCATTCATGCCGTACATCTGCTGTACGTAATAGTTGGGAGTCCGCATCATACGGAGATTGTCGAACCAAATCAAATCGGGATTCCACTGCCAGGCATCCACATGGGCAAACAACGGAGCATAGGTAGCCAGGCGCACCACATCGGCATTACGTTCCAGTCCCGTCATAAAAGCTGCTTCGGACAGTGCCGCCAAGAAATTATTGGCTTTCCCGGTGGGGTGGTCATGCGATGCATATTCACCGGCAAAGACTTTCGGTCCTTTACGGTCATAGTCATCATAGCGGGCAGCATTGGCAAAGAACCAGTCGGGAGCCATATAATAATGCTCGTCCACCAAATCCACCCCGATGCGTTTCATTTCGGGCCATAGGTAATCGAACTTGTCCCCATCTGCACTCGGACCGGAAGAACCTACAATCTGCATATCGGGATATTCCGCACGGATGGCTTTCGTGAACACTTCCAGACGCTCGGGATAGACTTCCCCCCACTGTTCATTGCCGATGGCAATCATTTTCAGACCGAACGGTTCGGGATGTCCCATATCGGCACGCACCTTTCCCCACTTGGAGGTTGCAGCACCGTTGGCAAACTCGATGAGGTCGAGGGCATCCTGCACGTACGGGCCGAGTTCTCCAAGGGGAACCACTTCGTTGCTTTCGTATTGGCAGGACAGCCCGCAGCTCAGTACCGGCAGAGGCTCTGCACCGAGGTCTTCACTCAGCAGGAAATATTCGTAAAAGCCAAGTCCGTAACTCTGGAAATAATCCGGGAAAGCTTTATGCTTGAATGTATAGTTCCAGCGATTTTCGTTCAAAGGACGGTTCTCTACCGGACCCACGGAATTCTTCCATTGATAACGGGTGGCAAGGCTGTTGCCTTCGATGATACAACCGCCGGGAAAACGGAATACTCCGGGATTGAGGTCATAGAGGGCTTGTACCAAGTCGGCACGCAATCCATTCTCACGCTTCTTCCAAGTGTTCACCGGGAAGAGAGAGATGTGGTCCATATCTACCGTACCCTCCGTCTGCAACACAACACGCAGACGCGAGCGAACATCGGTAAAAGGAGCTTTCAGCACAGCCGTCAGCTTCTGCCATTCACTGCCTTTCACTTCCAGTTCCTTCTTCAGGAGATTCTCTCCGTTGGAATTCACCAGTTCGACGGAAAGCTTCATTGGTTTGGTATCCGGCGTACGGACATAAGCGGAGAAACGGTAATCTTCTCCTTTTTTCAGGCCGATGCCACGATAACCTTCATTATCCAGTCCGGCACGCAAAAGACAGCCGTCATTGGTAATGCGCACATAATGCGGATTGCGGTCGAAGCAGGGCCGCTCGTCCTGTACCGTCACCTCGCCGAAAGGTATCCACCCCACCAGCGGCTGCGGGAACTCAAAAGAGCGGTTCTTTACCAGTTCGGCATACAAACCACCGTCCGCACCGAAATTGATGTCTTCGAAGAAGATTCCATACATGGCAGGATTTATCCGAGCCGTCGGTTTTGATACATCAACAGTCATCACATGCTGTTGCGCCTGCATGCCAAGAGCAACGAACAATGTCAATAGAAATAAAAGTCTTTTCATGGTTTTAATCTGTTTATAACGATAGCGTAAGCTAAATTATGACGACATACTTGCCTATTCTACATCAATCCTATTTACCGGCAACCATACATCCATCTTGCCCTCACCCCGGTGTGCCCATGCATAATAAGGTATCAGGGTCAGCGTCACATCTCTGGTTGCCAACTTTCCGGCAGCATCAAAACCAAGAGCCTGCACTTCTGTGGTAATTTCGTTGATGCCATACAGCAGTTCGGGCTTCTCCGTCACCTGGAATTTCGGATGACGGTTCAGGATGATATTCTGTATATTAAAATCATTATCGGCCCACTCGGCACAATAAACGATAGGACCACGCTCAACGGCCACCCGTCCACGGTCGGCAACCACTTTTTCATTGGCTTTCACCACACGGGGTTGCATGTCGAAATGCACCTCTACCACATCCCCTTTCTTCCACTTCCGGTCTATCCGGAGATAGCCTTTACGAAGTTCACCGGTCACCTCCTCGCCATTCACCAATACACGATAGCCCAACTTCAGGTCGTCGGCATACGAATAAAGGTCACTCGGAAGTACACTGCCGCGCACCCAACCCGGAATACGGACATTCATCGTAAACGGCAGGTTGCCCTGAGCCACCTTCACACGAATATCTCCGTTCCAGGGGTATCCGGTTTCCTGCTCCAGCACCACTTTCTTTTCATTCAACTTCAGCTCGGCACGGTTGGACAAGAAAAGGTTGACGTACACCTGATTGTCTTTCACGGCATACACATATCCCGGCAAAGAAGGAATGAACCGGCTGATGTTGCTGGGACAGCAGGCACAACCGAACCACGGCTGGCGTGTAATCGTATGGTCGGCATTGAAGTGATACTTACCATCGCAAGACAACGGATTGGGATAGAAGAACTTGCCTCCGTCCAATGAAACGCCGGAGATTAATCCGTTGTAAAGCGTACGTTCCAGCACGTCGAAATACTTGGAATCGCCATGCAGCAGGAAGAGGCGGTAATTCATGTAAACATTGCCGATGGCGGCACAGGTCTCATTGTAGGCAGTCAGATTCGGCAACTCATAGTTATCACCGAAAGCTTCGCCCGCATGACGCGCACCGATACCGCCGGTAATATATATCTTCTTGCCGACGATATTCTCCCATATCTTGTCGATGGCCTTGATGTAGGAGCTGTCACCCGTAATGGCAGCCACATCAGCCATACCGGAATACATGTAACCGGCACGTACGGCATGTCCCACTGCCTCTTCCTGCTCCAGTACAAGCTTGTGCGACTGCAAACAGATGTCCTTGCGTGCCGTAGTGCCGCGCGCGTCGAGGAAGAACTTGGCCTGGTCGAGGTATTTCTTATCTCCTGTCACGGTATAGAGGCGTACCAATGCCATTTCGGCAATCTGATGTCCGGGAATCACACGCTTCTGTCCGGGGCCTTCACCGATATTCTTGCATACGCAGTCGGCATAACGGATAGCTATATCCAGGAAGTTCCGCTTGCCTGTAGCTTGATAATAAGCCACAGCCCCTTCCACCATGTGACCCAGATTATAGAACTCGTGGCTCAAATTCTCCACCTCCGACCAGCGTTCCGGCCCCGACCAATCGTGCGGATGCTTGGGGTTCATGGTACGTGCGGTGTAAAGATACCCGTCCGGTTCTTGGGCGGCGGCCACTATGACCAATACGCTGTCGATATATTCTTCCAGTTTCTTGTCCGGGTAAGTCTGCAAGGAGTAACTTGCACCTTCAATCGTCTTATAGACATCCGTATCGTCAAAGGAGAAGCCTCCCACCTTATACTCATCACTGGGATGAGTAGCTTTCACAAAGTTTTCATAACGTCCGGTTTCCTCACACTTACTGAAAGCCAACGGGATGGTTACCTCGCGGCTTGCCTTCAAGCGTTGTCCCCAGAAACTGTCCGTCACCTTCACTGAAGTGAAAGGAACCGGGTCGATGGGATAACCGGAATGCAAAGTCTGTTGCTTTTGTGCCGACACACTGCCGGTCATGGCTGCAACAAGTGCCAAAGTCAATAATCGTATCATATCTTTTAAGTTTTTAAGTTCTTAAGTTCCCACGCACGGAATTACACGGATTTATCCTTATTTCCCCTTATTCTCATGGATACGTATCACCGTAAACGAATAGGCAGGCAAGGTATAAGGAAACTCCGTACCGCCGATGTCGAAGGCGGAAGTCACGGAACGTGCCTGCTTGTCTTTCGGGTCACCCGTCAGGAGCGTCTTCACTGCCGAGGGATTCTGCAAGTCGATGCCCTTCAGCTTCACTGTAGAGGAAACCTCTACCGGAAGCAGGTTCACCAGCTTTACGATATGGTCACCCGTGGCCTCATCCTTTACCACCGAAACGCCGACGCGCTTGCGGACAGCCTCTTGCCCATTATTCAGTGTGACGTGCGAGGTGATGTACTGCGTACCCGCATTCTGTCCGTACATCTGCTGTGTGTAGTAGCCCACGGTAGGCTTCACCTCTGTGTTATTGAAATAAATCAAGTCGGGATTCCACTGCGTATGGCCTTCCTTCGCCAGCAACGGGGCGTACGAGGTCATCTCCACCACATCGGCATTACGTTCCACCGAAGTCAGATAGAGAGCTTCTGCCAACGCTGTCTCTATGTTGTTGGGACGTCCGGGCAGGTGGGCGGCATATTCGCCCAGATAGACCTTGGACTTGGTACGGTCATAACGGTCGTAGTAGTCCTGGTTGTGAATCATCCAGCCCGGATCCACGTAATAGTGTTCGTCCACCATGGGCACGCCCAGTTCCGTGGCAAGGCGCCAGCCCTCCGCATAGTCCGTGCCTTCGTAGAAGGGACCTACAGTGCCGACAACCGTAATTTCGGGATGCTTCTCCCTGACAGCCTTGTATATCATGGCAAAGCGCTCCTCAAACACTTCGGTAATCATATCCTCGTTGCCGATGCCGATATACTTCAGATTGAAAGGCTTGGGATGGCCTGCCTCAGCACGCTTCCTGCCCCACACGGTGCGGCGTGCATCGCCGTTGGCATACTCTATCAGGTCGAGCACATCCTGGATATAGGCAGGCATCTCTTCCATCGGGATGCCACCCTGCTGGCCGTAGCGCATCAGTTCCTTGTTGGCCCCCTGCGGACAGTTGTCGGCATAGTGCGAGTGTGTGCCCGAATTCTGGCACGGCACGCCCGCTGCCAATACCGGCAGAGGTTCGGCACCTATATCTTCGCAGAAGCGGAAGTACTCGAAGTAGCCCAGTCCGCGTGTCTGATGATACCCCCACAGATTGCGCAACGGCTTACGCGCTTCGAGCGGTCCGATAGAGCCTTTCCAGTCATAGATATTATCAATGCCGTCGCCATGAGCCACGCAGCCACCGGGGAAGCGGACGAAGCGCGGATGCAAGTCGGCAAGCGTCTGTGCCAGGTCGGCACGCAAGCCGTTCTTATGGCCCTTGAATGTATTTTGCGGAAAAAGGGAAATCATATCGAGATGCAGTGTCCCCACCGTCTGCGGCTGAAGCGAGAGCACGGCGGCACGCACATCGGCGTTTGCCGTCAGCACCGTCTGCTGTTTCTTCCACTCTTTGGAGGACACATTGACGGAAGAGCGGGCAATCTCACGGCCCGTCTGGTCGAGCAGGCAAACAACCACCTTGCCTCCCTTGCTGCCCGGTGCCACGCGGGCGAAGAGAGAGAAATCGTACTTCTCCCCTTTCTTCAAGCTGATGCCGTCGAAACCGTCGTTCTGCAATGTCACTCCGGGACGCGCCTCCAATACGGCATAATGAGGGTTATTGGGATGAATGGGGTCGGCAGCGGCAATGGTAACGGCAGCCGAAGTATTCCCCTCTTTCACCGCCCAGGCATATGTGCCGTCCCAACCTTGGTGTGAACCGTCCTTAGACGAATACTCGAAGTCGCGGTTCTGTACCAGCTCGGCATACAGTCCTCCATCCGCAGCATAGTTGATGTCTTCGAAGAAAATACCTATCAGATGCTTGCTGATGGTTTTTGCACATTCCGTCTCCACCTCGATAGTCGCCTCCACCGGTTTCAGTCCGGCAAAACGTACGGGGTCTTGCTCGGTACGTTCGGCATGGAGTGCCTGGCGGTACTTCTTATGCTCTGCAAAGGAGATGACACGCTGCACCGTGGCATACGGTACACGCTGCATCCAACCCTGCTGTACGGTACCGTTCAGCAGAACCTCCTTCCGCACGTTAGGATAGACCTCCGCCGGCCGGTATTCGGCAAGGCGAGAACGGTCAAAGTATTTCTGCGCTTTCCATTGCAGCAAGTCGGGAGACTCGACGTATGCAAGGGAGTTTCCGCTTTCCGTCAGTTCCCAGATACAGTGCCAACGGTCGTCGGCACGGGTCTGCATCAAGTGCGGTTTCAGCATCCGCTTCATTTGCTCCCAGGGGCCGAAGTCCGAGTTGACAAAGGAGCTGCCCTCTGCCACGCTGAACCATCGGTTGCCATTGGGACTCCAGGCTAGTTTCAGACCGCCACTGCCGTCGGCATGGGAGTAGGAAAAGAGATAGACTGAATCGGGTTCATTCTCCACTCCATTCGTTATAGCCTGCAAAGGAACGGTCAGTGTCAAGAACAGACACAAGGACAATAATTTCAAGAATCCATTCATGGTATTAAGTCGGTATTAATCATTTACATTTAGTTCGATAGTCACAATCAGCCGTATTCTGAATGCCATTCAGTCGTATAGTGAATAGGGTTCAGTCGTATAGTGAATGCCATTCAGTATACGACTGAATCAGGACAATTATAGACCTCTGATAATCAAAGATTTGCAAAAGGAGTAATCCGTTATGATATATCATTACAAAACAAGGGTTGCTCCATGCCTTCTTTATTCCACGATTACCGCCCCTCCCTGCGGCTGAACCGTGAGTTGCAGAGAGCCGTCAGTCTTTATCTTCTGCAGCTTTAATTGAGGCTTCATCTTCTTGTCATCACTATACAGAGACACCTCTTGTCCTGCCAGCACAGGAAGGTCAAGCTTCAGTTTCAATGGTTCCGCCGTTGCATTGACAGCGGCTATGTACCACGTGTTGCCATGACGACGGGCAAGAACAATATATCTCCCCGGATAGCCGTCAATGAAACGGGTCTCGTCCCAAGTAGTGGGCACTTGTTTCATAAAGTCGAGGCAGATTTGCGGAGCATCCGTCAAGTTATTAGGTGCCAAGGCGAAGTTCTGGATAGGATTTTGGAACAGCACTGCCGTTGCCAGCTGAAAGATGTCCGTGGTGCGGCGAATAGTTCCGCCATCGTTGCTGCGGTTCAGACGCTTGTTCAGGAACACACCGCCAAACTCCATGCATCCCACAGCATTGCGGATGAAAGGGTGCAGCGTGGCATTGAAGGCCTCGTTATCACAGAAATGCTGGCTAAATACCAGATTCTCGGAAGCCAGCACCGCCTCGCTGCCTACGTAATTGGGATACATCCGTTCCCAGCCGCGAGGCAAGGTACAGCCGTGGAAGATAACCATCAGACCGTGGTCGTCGGCATCGCTCAGAATCTCCTCGTACAAACGCAGGGTCTCCTGCTTGTCACCGCCGAAGAAGTCTACTTTGATACCCTTCACACCCTGGCTTTGCAACCAGCGCATCTCTTGCTTGCGGGCAATGGAGTTATCCATCCGGTTGACGGGACTCTGCTCTATATCGTTCCAGTAACCACTGGAGCTATACCACAAGAATACCTCCACACCCTTGCTACGGGCATACTTGATAAACTGTTCCATGCGGTCGCGACCGATGTTGTTGTCCCACCAGTTGTCAATCAATACATATTCGTATCCCATGGCGGCCGCCAAGTCAACATAGCGCACCTGGTCGTCGTAGTTGATGCTGCCGTCCTGCCAGAGAATCCAGCTCCAGGTGCCACGGCCCGGCTTGTAATCATGGGTGGTGGTATAGCGTGGTTCCACTACATCCCAGGGGACGGTGGTTTCCACAATCGGCTTCAAGGTTTCCCCCACCGTCACAGTACGCCACGGCGTGGAGCCCGGCAGGGAAAAGGCAGGTGACACCGTTCCGTTGCCGTTGTTCTCTTCCGGCATGGGGAAAGCAATGCGATACACGCCGTTGTCCCAATCACTCAAACGCGAGCCACAATAACGGCTGTCCACTCCGGTTTCACTGAGCAGTACCCAGCCGTCATCCCCCACCTTGAACAAGCAGGGAAATGTATATCCATGTCCATAACCCGAACGTTCGTTCATCGGGGCATCTGCCTTATATTCTTCTTCGTAACTGGGTTTGGTACGCTTCCACCCTATCATGGCGTCGCTCTGCGGACAAAGGAAAGTGGTGGTCTGCGACGGGAAGCGGAAGCCGGTCCGTTCGCTGTTCACCGTGACGCTTCCTTTTCCCTGCTCCCTCGGCAGGGTGTAACGGAAAGCCACGTCATTGTTGCTGACGCGGAAAGTTATCTGCACATTCTTCCCCTCACCGTTGACGAATGAACAAAGCAATTCGTTTGCCCGGTAATGGATGTGCGAAGCTTTGATTCGGGATTGTTCATAAACCGTATCGAGAGCTGTGACTTTATGTTCCTTCAACTGCAATCCTCTATAGAAATCACCCACATTTGTCTCCATCCCCAAGGGAGAAGATTCCAGCATTTGCTTTCCATTGTAGGTGACGGCGTAAGACACTTCGCCGTTGGCTGACGGGCAGGATACCGTAAGCTGCAATTTTCCATCCGGACCATTGACAGATACACTCTGTGCTGCCAGCGGACCTGAGAGGGCAAACAACCAAACCAGTAATTTCAATCTATTCTTCATGGTATTAAATTATTATGTTATATCATTAAATTAAAAGGTAGGCACCACCGGCCTGATGGTTCCGTCTTCATTGAACTCCATCCGGTCTATGCAGACTTCACGATGAACGCCGGGGCCATCTTTCAAGTACCATTTATTAATACGGTGGTAAACGATTCTCCACTCATCTGTACCGGGAATCTGCAATACAGCGTTGTGTGCCGGACCGTAAATTTCCTTTTCCGGATTCTGAATCAGCACAACGGGTTGCTTGGCAACTTCGATAGGACCGAGCGGCGACTTGGATGTACCGTATGCCACATGGTAATTGGGCGAACCGGTATCGTCTACCGACCACATGAAATAGTAGAGCCCGTTGCGATAAAAGACATAGGCTGCTTCGCGGAAAGCATAGTCCTGCAAGGTGCCTCCCGCCGGTGTCATCACCGTAACGGTATTTTCCTTGATGGACACCATATCGTCGTTCAGCTCGGCACCTGCCATGTAGCCGTTGCCCCAGTAAAGATAGGATTTGCCCGAAACAGGGTCTGTAAACACATCCACATCAATCTGTTGCCCGTCACCGACGGGCGAAGCGGTAATGATAGGGCGTCCCAAATCGGTGAAAGGGCCGGCAGGAGAATCGCTCGTAGCCACTCCAATCTGCTTGCCGCCGCCATTCTTGGGGTTTCCACTGTAATAGAAGAAGTATTTATACTTACCGTCCACTTTTTTCTCTTCAATGCAAGGCGCCCAAGCATTACCATCTGCCCAGGGCACTTGCTCCGACTTCAAGTCCAGCATGACGCCTTCATCCTGCCAGGTCTTCAAATCCGTGGAGGAGAATACGGTGAAATACCAGCCTCCCCAACCCGGCTGTCCGTCCGTAGTAGAATAGATGTAATACTTTTGGGTCTGATGGGAATAAAGGATTTCCGGGTCGGCATGGAAACCCGGCAATACGGGATTGTTGGGCAATGCGCCCAGTTCTGTCGGCTTGCCCCATTCATCGGTAATGCGCAACAGCTCATGGCGGGTAATGGGGATAATGGTCCCATGACGGGGATGGAAGTTCATCTTCACCTCGCTGTCTATCACCTTAAAATTCTTCAAGTCAGTGGTTTCCGTAAACTGATAGCTTCCTTTCATATAGACGTCGTACATCAGGATATACTTATCCTGCCCTATCAGTTTGAAAGTGCCCGCACCCTCTACGGCTTCCTTAGTCTGTTGCTTGTAATCGGGTTCTTCCGTCCATGCCCCGGAGGTCAGGGAACGGGTGGTGGCCACCTTTATGCCGTTTCCATGCCCTTCCGTCTTATAGAAAAGGTGGAAAACACCATCCTTATAGACAATGTCTCCATCGATGCACGATTTCCCGTTCTCCGGCAGAAACAATGGCTTGGGCTCTCCTTCCAAATCCGTAAACTCCGCATTGGCATAAGCATAATATATGACATCGGCTCCATCGCCATGCAGCATGGACCAATACACCATGTACTTTCCCGCCTCCGGGTCGTAGATAGTCTGCGGAGCCCATACACGCTTCAAATCCTCCTGACCTGAATAGCGCTTCTGTATATTGATAACGGAGTGAGACCAGTTGACCAAGTCGGTAGATTTCAGCAAAACCATGGCACGGTTGGAACTCCATCCATTGGCTGAAACCATATCTGTCACTACCATATAGAAAGTCTTGCCATCCTCGCAACGAAGGATATGCGGGTCGCGGACTCCCCCGGTGGAGCTGATGACTTTCGAGTCGATTACCGGTTCATTATCATTCAATGCCCAGTAGGTATAACCGTCCATGCTTACAGCATAGCGCACAGCTTCTTCATCGCCACTATTCCCAGTGAAATAAGTGAACAAATAAGCTACATAATCTTTTTCGGGAAAGGATTTTTGCCAGGAATATCCCGGAAGTGCAAACAACGACAATAACATTGCCGCCAAAAGCATCCGGAAAGTGTTTTTCATCCGTACAATCATAATCTTTTTATATTAAACCTTTTAACGGGTGTAAAATTAACACTATATACATTATAATACAAAGAAAGTGTATATGTTGTGTAACATATACACTTATTTAATATCTCCAATCAGTCGGCATTCAAAAAACGCACCATCTCACAAGCTGCCAGCAGAAATGCCCCTACCCCAAAGTTGGCAGTAGAGTTGGCATCAACCACTTGTCCGGGAATGGCTTTCTCGCCAATCGGCTGTACATACCCTATGCGGCCATCGGGCTGCAAGGCTACAGTAGTCAGATAATTCCACGCCTTCATCACTACGGGTTGATAAGTAGCCTTGTCCAGCAAGCCGTTGTTCATCCCCCATAACAGACCATAGGTAAAGAAAGCCGTACCGCTGGTTTCAGGACCGGGAGCATGCTCAGGGTCGAGCATACTGCGTGTCCAGTAGCCTTCCGGCTGCTGGCAGGCAGCCACGGATTTGGCCATCGTCTGGAAGCGGTCTATGTACTCCTGGCGGTATTGGTCTGTTTCGGGCAGGTCTTTCAGTACCTTTGCCAAGGCAGCCAGCACCCAACCGTCGCCACGCGCCCAGAAGTCTTTCTTACCATTCACACTTTTATGTTTTGGATAAATATATTTGCCGTCGCGATAGTATAGGCCTTCCTCCGCATCGTACATGATGCTGTTGGCATAGGTCCAGTATTCATGCAGTTTCTCCAGATATAACGGATTGCCGGTCAGCTTGTACATCTTTGTCATAACGGGCATTACCATGTAAAGTCCGTCTGCCCACCACCAATAATCGTTCTTGTCCGTACTCATCTGGTATTCCATCACTTCGCGCGCACGGGCTATCTTCCCGGAATCCGGCTTCACGGTATACAAATCCGCATAAGTCTGGAAACAAATCTGATAATCACCGAAAAGCACATAATCATCACTCTCCCCATAGCTGTACTTCCACTCTTCCTTGTTGTCACTCTTCGCGCCTTTCCATTCATTATGTTCTGCCCACGCCTCGGAATAGGCATAGCATTCCGGATTACCGGTCAGGAAGAACACCTCCATGTTTCCCGTATGATAGGCGGCATTGTCCCAGAAAGAGCGCCCATGTTGCGGATGGGTCTCCTGCCAATAGTTGTTCACCCGATTGATAATCTCAATCACTTCTTCCGGTTTCGGCTGCTGAGCGGTGCATGAGAACAGTCCCCAGCAAAAAGCCAAACCCAATAAAAATAAGCATGTCGTTTTCATATACTAATACTGTTCTTTTATCTTATTACTTCCAATACATATACCGATTGCGGTGCAAACTCCACAACCCGCTCTCCGTCTCCTTGCTTGGCATGCTGCACAAATAGATGCAGCCGCTTCCTGCTCTTCCACAATTCCGTGTCATGAGACGGTTCCCAGGCACCGACAGTGAAGTCGGTCAAATCGCTGATGCTCCACTTACTGTTTGCCACATCCGTAGCGTGCGCCAAAGAGACTTTGCTCCCCCGTTCTTCATCCCTGAATACATAAAATATCCCCCCGCCATCTACTACGATGCGCGGACGGGCCATCGGAATCATCTTCGTGCCTCCACCTTTCAGGGAAAACGGAGTGGTACGCCCGGAGACCTGGCGGCTGTGCCACATCTGCCCGTCATGCCAGACAATCCGGTATTGCGGGACGTCGCTGTCCGGGTCGCGCCAATAGGAAGCAATGTACGGATTGCCGCCTGCATCGGCACTCATGCTGGTCTGGTTTATCAGTTCCGAATTCTGAGGAATGCGGCAGGCATACTCTGCATTACCCAGACGGATGGGCAAATCATATTTCTTGCCATTTGCCTTATACCATGTTACGCCATTGTCAAAGGAACGGGCGTAGCATAGGTCGTGGTTGGTTTCCACATGCCAAGTCTCGCGCCAGACCCACGACAGATGGATGGTTCCAAGCTCATCTACATATAGCTGCCAGTAAGCATTGCGCTTGTTCTCGCCATCAATCAGCACATCCTGCACACGGCTCCATTTCTTCTCTTTCAAGGAATAGCGGTTCATCACCAGGTTGCCTCGGCCGGAAGAACCGGAACGGTATGCAAACAGCAGGTCGCCTCCGGACAGCAGATAAAACTCCGGATAGGTTACATTGCCTTCATCCACGCCCGTCATGGGCTCCTTCTCACCCAATTCCAGCGAATGGGGTGCAATGCTGCGACAGTAGTTCAAGGGCTGTCCGTGATGGTCGAAGGCTACATGAATATACCCGTCACCGTCCAGCATCATGCTGATGACGTTATGGGCATCCTTCACATTCCCTTTATACTGTGTACGGTGCAGTGTCCACTGTCCGGCATGGAGGTTCCGTTTTCCAAGAGTCAGGAACCCTTCCGCATCATAGTAACTGATGTATTGCTCGTCACCTTGCGTCACCAGCGAATTATTACGGAATACGGCGGTGTTGACGGAAGTCTGGCTGTATCCTTTCCCCACTTCCACCAGATGCGTTTCGGGAAGGACACCGGCAGCACCCTGCGCACAGAGTGCCACCGGAAATCCACCAATCCCCCAAACAATTAATATAAATACTATAAAAAATGAATCAGTCTTACTCATAATAGGCATGGTCTTTGGGGAATTCTTCACCACCCCACGCCTTTTTCGAGGTCCATGCCTGCGGAGCATCTGTCCAGAACGGATGGTCGGCGGGCAAGCCCAGGGGCAAGAATGCCAGGGAAGCCATGTAAAGGCTGCCGTTGTTAGTATACCAGTCGGAGATATGAGGCTGGGAACCATTGAATCCCAATGTCAGAAAACCTTTCTCGTTGAAGTTCCGGTTGTCACCGAACATACGGTTGATGACAGCTGTCATGGCAGCACGTACCTGTCCGTTCGACAATTCCTTGGGCAACCATCCACGCCATGCCAACAAAGCCAATGGTTGGAGGGTACCGGTGCGGTAGGTAATGGAACGCCCGAATACGGGGAAGGCCCCCTCGGGAGAGATGAAACGTTCCAGAATCATGCCGAAACGCTGCATGCGCTTCTGGGCACGCTGGAAATTGCAATCCGGCGCATTCCATATCTTATTTTTTCCACTGTTCGTAAAGACTTCCAGACACTCCACATACATGGGATGGAGTACGAAGCTGTTGTAATAGTCAAAGGCAAATCCCGGTCCGTCGCTATAGAAGCCGTCACCTACATACCACTCTTCCACCTTGCGCAGAGCGGAGACAATACGGTAAGCATCACTCTTGGCACCAGCCTTGCGCAGGAAACATTCTACCGTAGACGAGAACAGCAGCCAGTTGGTATAAGGAGGGTCCACACGGCGCAACTGGGTGAACTCTTCAATGTAACGCCGTTTAGTCAAACTATCCAGAGGCACCCACAAAGCATCGTATCCTCGCAGGAAGCTTTCAGCAACATAAGCGGCATCGACCAGCGGCTGTCCCTCTTTCCGCCAAAGTAGGTAATCCTGACTTTCCGGGTCTACCGCCTGCGCATAACTTTTCAATGCCCACTCGCGGAGCTGCCTGCGCTGCTTGCCTTCGGCAGTGTCATCGTCCGGCAAAGAGAGCCAGGGTGCCAACCCCGCCATCAGACGTCCGAAACATTCCATATAGGTCACCCGTTTGTCGCGTCCATCCCAAGTGGGGCTAAGCTCCACCTGCATATTTTCCTGGAGCTTCCCTTCACTCATATTGCTCAGTACCGGAGCAGCCATTTGATACAACACCCCGGCCCAAAGTTCGCGGTCTGTCACTTCCTTCTCTTTTTTCTTCTTGGCAGCCATTTCCTGAGCGGGCAGCAATAAAACTGCCACCAGCAGCAGCCATAAGTAGTTACTTTTTCTCATGATATTATTTAAGTTTGTTTTTCAATACTGCAAAATTACCCCATTCCCGGTAATTTCGGGGGCACTATTGTTTCAAAAAGGGGTAAATATCGGTCATTAGTACCCCAAAAGCTCAGAAATCACAAGAAAAAGCCTAAGATTAAGCCGTGCTACGACGGAAGTGAATAAAGTATTTGCCGCTATATTTGTTTCTTCATGAACTGCACCAGTACGAGGGCAATGCAATAAGCTATAATCTGTTCAAACCAAAAGTCAAGTCCTTCAAACATATTACTCATTATTTTAATAGACACCCATTCCTTTTTCTGATAACAAAGGAAAGGAGTTTATTCGGAATAATGAATTTCCATACGACTCAAAAAATGTTCTATTTTTCCGGATTACAGACAAAACTGAGAATATCCACCAAGACACTGACTACTTCCATATTACATTAAATGTCCCGAAAACCGATATATTCTCCTGCCAAAAGACTATTTTTGCAACAAATATCCATAAGCATACCATGGCAGGCATCTATATTCATATACCTTTTTGCAAGACACGCTGTATCTATTGCGATTTTTATTCCACCACTCGCAGCGAATTGAAGCAGCAGTACATCCGTGCCTTGTGCACTGAACTGAAAACCCGCAAGGGTTATCTGAAGGAAGAACCGATAGAGACCATCTACTTTGGCGGAGGAACTCCCTCACAGCTCGCTCACGAAGATTTCGAGCAGATATTCCGGACTATCAAAGAGGTGTATGGAACAGAACATGCCGAAGAAATTACCCTCGAGGCCAATCCCGACGACCTGACGGAAGAATATGTGTCCATGCTGCGCACCCTCCCCTTCAACCGCATAAGCATGGGGATACAGACATTCGACGCCCCCACCCTGAAACTGTTGAACCGCCGGCACAATGCCGCGCAAGCCATCGCAGCCATACACCGCCTCCGCCAAGCCGGCTTCCGGAATATCAGCATCGACCTCATCTATGGACTACCGGATGAAACAGACCAACGGTGGGAACGCGACCTGCAACAAGCCGTCGGCCTTGATGTGGAGCATATCTCCGCTTATCATCTGACTTACGAAAAAGGCACCCGCATCTACGAAATGCTGCAGAGCCATCGTATCAGCGAAGTGGACGAAGAGAGTAGCCTGCGCTTCTTCTCGGCGCTCATGGACACCCTGGGAGCCGCGGGGTATGAGCATTACGAAATATCCAACTTCTGCAAGCCCGGCATGTACTCACGCCACAACACTGCTTACTGGAAAGGCATTCCGTATTTGGGCTGCGGCCCTTCCGCCCACTCCTTCAATGCGGAGACAAGGGAATGGAACACAGCTTCTCTGGAAGGATACATAAAGTCCATTGAAGAGGGGCACCGTTCCTCCGAAACAGAAATTCTGGATAAAGTGACCCGTTACAATGAATACATCATGACTTCCCTGCGTACCATGTGGGGAATCTCCCTGACATATACGGAAGAAGCCTTCGGCACAGAGTTGTGCCAATATTGCACGAAAATGGCAGCCCCCTACCTCCAAAGCCACAAACTGGAGATGCAGGCAGACCGCCTGCGCCTGACCCGGGAAGGCATCTTTGTTTCGGACGGCATAATAAGCGACCTGATGTTCATTGATTAACAGCAAAACCGGGAGACTGCATGACCGAACAAGAAGTCAGACGCTACTTGCGCCAAATGAAGGAAGAAGACTCGGAACGGGCTTTCCACAGTTTCTACAATCTGTGCTACGACCGCTTGTTCCGTATTGCCTGCTATTTCGTGAAGCACGAAGAATGGGCGCAAGAAATTGTGCTCGACGTCTTCATGAAGCTTTGGGAACAACGCGCCCGGCTGCCGGAAGTGAACAACATAGAGGATTACTGCTTTATCCTTACCAAAAATGCCTCCCTCAATTACCTGGAAAAAGAGAACCGGCACCCTACACTTTCGTCCGAACAGCTTCCCGAACTTTCCGGCCAAGCCGATTCCCCCGAAGACACTCTTATCAGCGAAGAACTGTTTGCCCGATATGTCAAGGCGCTCGACCGCCTGCCGGAGCGTTGCCGTGAAGTATTCATCCGCCTGCGCGAAGAGAAACAAAGCTATGCACAAGTGGCAGAGGAGCTAAACATCAGCACAAAGACAGTAGACGCGCAACTGCAAAAAGCACTCACAAGACTCAAGGAAGCATTGCTGACGGAGTGAACTCTGCTTCATCTTCCTTGCAAGAAGCCGCATATGCATGTATGAGATGTACATCTCGAGCTGCATGAGATACACATCTCGCACAACATGAGATGCACATCTCGAGCACACCTTCCCTATTGATTGAAACAGAGAAACAAGGAAGTCATACGTAGGCAGGACGGACTTTCACGGACAAAGAGCTTTAGATTAACATTATTTCAGGATATAGGCATAGGGAATTCCTGAAAAGGAGCTGTCTTTACATGCAGAAAAGGAGTCATAGGCTCTTAATAAATTGCCAAAAATGAAAGTGAATAACGAGAATTTCGACAAGGTACTGAACAAACTGGTTGCTTCTACCCGTTCCCCACGAGGACGCTTTACGGCAGAGAACAGCTGGAGGCTGCTGGAAAGCCGTTTGCTAAAGCGCCGCAGCATGAAGCGGTTCTGGATGCGTACAGCCAGTGCCGCAGCCGTAGTCCTGCTCTGTGTAACGAGCTGGGCAGCCTATCAGTTCTTATACGTAGCACCACCACGGGAAGCCATTCCCACAGAAGCCATACATACTACCGAGGAAACCCAAGTAATCCATAGCGTACTGACATTCGATCAGCAACCCTTGCAGGAAATCGTCCGTCAACTTTCCGAAACGTTCCGTACCGATATACGTATCGAAGGAGACAGCCTGAAGAACTATCATATGACAGCTACCTTCCGCGAAGGGGAGAGTCTTACAGAAATCCTCGACCTACTGAAGGACGCCGGCAACTTTACCTATAAAAAAGAAAACAACACTATTATCCTTACTACTAAACTTAACTGACAATGACCAGCTCTACTATCTGTTCGCACCACCGCATCAGAACCGTACTTCTGATGTGTGTGGTTCTTTTAAGCGCCTCACTCCATGCACAGGCACAAAACAAGGAAACACGTATAAACCTGAATATCCGTAACGCAACTTTAGAGAGTTTCGTGAAGCAACTGGAAAATGCAACCGGATTCTCCTTCATCTATGGGGAAGAAGTAAAGCTCACGCACCGCATCACACTGGAGATGAAACAAAAGAACATCAGTGAGATATTGCAACGTGCCTTTGAAAACGAACCCATCACGTTCGAAATATCCGGAAAGCACATTCTACTCCATAAGCGGCCCGTGCCGCAGAAACCCGTTAGCCGTAAGTTCACCATCAGCGGATACGTGACCGACGGAGCGTCTTCCGAGACGCTGATTGGTGCCAATATCCTTGAGAGTCGTCGTTCCACAGGTACTGCCACCAATCCTTTCGGTTTCTATTCCCTCACCCTGCCGGAAGGGGAAACGGAACTGGTTTTCTCCTACCTGGGCTACGAAAGCCGGCATAGCCGGTTCGAACTGACGAAAGACACCTTACTCAACGTCAGGCTGGACAGCAATAACCAGCTGGCAGAGGTCGTGGTGCTCTCGGACAAGCGGGAGGCCGGCATAGAAAGCACAGCCATGGGAGCGCATGAGATACCGATGACACAAATCAGGCATACCCCGTCCATATTGGGAGAAGCCGACCTGCTGAAGACCATTCAGCTGATGCCGGGTGTGCAAGCCGGTATGGAAGGTTTTGCAGGCATGTATGTGCGAGGGGGAGGTCCCGACCAAAACCTGGTTATGCTGGACGGAATTCCAGTTTACAACGCAGACCACCTGCTGGGAGTATTCTCCATCTTTACGCCCGAAGCGGTAAAGAACACCACACTCTTCAAAAGTTCTTTTCCTGCCCGCTACGGCGGGCGTCTTTCGTCTATAGTAGATGTACGGACCAACGACGGGGACATGCATAAATACCACGGCGCATTCAGCATAGGCCTGCTGACGGACAAACTGCATATCGAAGGCCCTATCTGGAAAGAACGGACCTCCTTCAGTTTCAGCGCACGAGCCATCCCCACCCTATTCTTCAAAAATCTCATTGTAGACAAAGACGACACCTATTCCGACAAATACAACTACTATTTTTACGACGTCAATGCAAAGGTCAATCATAAGTTCAGCGACCGTAGCCGCATCTTCCTCAGTTTCTACAAGGGGAAAGACCACTATCATTATGACAGTGACTACCACGGTGACAATTACGACAACAGCATTAAGAATTATTCCAAGGACAACAGCCATCTGAATTGGGGAAACACCATCGCCTACGGCCGCTGGAACTATGTATTCAACAGCAAGCTGTTTTGCAACACCACCGTCTCATACAACAAATATGAGATGGGGCTGGACGGAAACATGGAAGATACCTATACTGTCGCCAATAAAGTACAAGACAGATACTATTACTCCTCCAAGTTCAACTCCGGTATCCGTGACTGGAGTGCGCGTATGGACTTTGACTACACCCCCATGCCGCAGCACCACATCAAGTTCGGTGCAGAGTACATCCACCATACGTTCCGTCCGGGAATAGCTACCTCGAAAATACAAGATATAGATAATGGCGCCCTCCAGGAAGATACGGTTTACAATACCAGCAACAGCCATGCCATACGCGGACAAGAAATCTCCCTTTACGCCGAAGACAATTTCAATGTAAACGCCAGGCTCAGTCTGAATGCAGGTGTACGCACATCGCTGTTCCACACACAAGGGAAAAGCTACTATTCGCTGCAGCCCCGCCTTTCCGCCCGCTATGACCTCGGACAAGGATATTCTGCCAAAGCATCCTATACGTGCATGGCACAGTATGTGCATCTGCTGTCCTCTACTCCGCTGTCTATGCCTACCGACCTCTGGGTACCCATTACCAAAGACATCAGTCCGATGTATGCCAACCAGTTCTCCATAGGAGGCTACTATTCCGGACTGCCGGGTTGGGAGTTCTCCGTCGAGGGATATTATAAACAGATGAAACACATACTTGAATATCAAGACGGTGTATCCTTCTTCGGCACCTCTACCAACTGGGAAGAAAAAGTGGAAATGGGCGAAGGCCGCTCCTTCGGTCTGGAACTGATGGTACAGAAAACATTGGGCAAGACTACCGGCTGGCTGGCATATACCCTATCCAAGACCGATCACCGTTTTAAGAACGGTACCATCAACCAAGGCCGATGGTTCCCCTACAAATATGACCGCCGCCACAGCATCAGCCTCAATCTCAGCCATAAGTTCAGTGACCGCATTGATGCAGGAGCTTCCTGGATATTCAATACCGGTGGATGTATCACTATCCCCGAAAAGGCAACAATCATCATCCGGCCCGATGGCTCTATTGAGGAAACCGGTTACATCTCCCGGCGTAACAATTACCGCCTTCCCGCCAGCCATCGTTTGAATCTCGGCGTCAACTTCAACAAGAAGACCAAACATGGTATGCGTACCTGGAATATCAGTATCTACAATGCATACAATGCCATGAATCCGAACATCGTTTACAGCAAATACAAAAATGGATACAACGTATACTACGATGATTTCTACGAAAGTATTTATCATGGAAATACCGGGCAGAAGAAAGCTCAAACTGTCATCAAGAAAATAACAATACTGCCTTGTATTCCTTCTGTTACCTATACTTATAGATTTTAAAAACAAATCCGGCATATGAAAACAAAAATGAAATTACACCTTATTATATACATAACTATTGTAGGCTTCCTAACAGCCTGCGAAAACGAGATTCCTTACAATCCCGGACAACAAGATCCGCAAATCATCATGAACGCCTTGCTCGAAACCGGACAAGCTGAGAATGATGTCTATCTCCATTTAGGCGAGGGCTATAGTATTGAACATTTGAACGAAGCAACTCTTTTCCTCTACATCAATGGCAAAATAGCAGAAACTCCGAAAGCGGTTTCCCCGGAAGAAATTTATGGGCATCTGGAAGGAGAACTTGATAAGGACATTTATGAATCATTACTGAAAAGTATACGTTTCAAGAAATATCGTCTGACCAGCACACTGCATCCCGGCGACAACATACGTCTGGAAGCCACTGCCGAAAACGGGAAATACCATGCCAGTGCCGAGGTCACCGTGCCACAACCGATAGAGAGCCTGCACGTGGACACTTGCTTGGCCTACCTGCGCGAGTACAGCGGACAAACCCTTTACCGCCAATACAAAATTACATTGCAAGACCGCCCCAACGAGAAGAACTACTACCGGCTGGACATTTGGAATGACCGTAGTTACTATTGCAAATGGAAAGAATACCTGGAAGATGAAAACGGCAGCCTCATCAAAGTGGAAGACGAGGACGGCTCTTGGCATTGGGCCTTCATACCCAGAGACACCACCATCCTTGCTCCCCGGCAGAACGAAATCATTAACCGGGAAGATGTTATACTGACTGACGGCCATCCCGGAAACTATGATGATGAAGAAAATGAATTGTTTCCCACCATCAATAACAAATACAATATATTCAATGATAACACTTTCCGTGATTCGTATGCCACATTAAAAGTATATACCCCTCTCTACCAAGAATATTATCCGGTAGAGGGACACTACTACGACCATATATCCCGCAAACAAACCATCACCGTACGGCTGCTTAGCATCACTGAAGCCGAATACCGCTACCTGAAAGCCTTAAACTGCCTGGATGATGGGGATTACGACGATGCTTTAATGGAACCTATCAGTCTGCCTTGCAACGTCATAGGCGGATTAGGCTTTGTGGGAGTCTGCTCTGAAAGCAGAGTAATCATAGAATTGCCCGAAACTGTTTGGCAATAACATTTTGACTAATAAAAATCCTTTTATCCATTACAATAAACTGAATTTCATTTAACCTACATTACATTCGTATTACAAAAAGCATCCAAATAAAGCATTTTCACACTACAAAATTGATTTAAGTCAAGAAATGAAGGTATAAACTACACTTTTTTACGTATTCATTTTTGTGTTATAAAACATATACCTATATTTGCATAGGTAAAAAGAAAAAGCTAAGCGCTTAGAGAGTTTTCAATAGGTATTAGATTGAGATTAGTTTTTAGGAATAACAATTAAAAAGTAGGTATTATGAAACGTTTAGGATTAACATTAGTGGCAGCAGTCTGCCTGACTGCTACAACATTTGCAGCAGGAAACCAACCTACAACTGCAAAATGGGAAGGTAACATCAACATAACAAAGTTGAGCAAGTATTTGAATCTGGATTCCAACCAGCATGAAGAAGTGGCAAACATCTGCGAATATTTTACAGAACAGATGGAACGCGCTACAAATTCCAAGAAGAATCAGGAGAAGTTACTCCGTAATGCAGTTTATGGTAATCTGAAGTTGATGAAAAAGACTCTGAATGAAAAGCAGTATGCTGATTATGCCAGAGTATTGAACGTCACACTGCAGAACAAAGGTATCGAAGTGAAATAAACTTCGCTTCTGATAAATACGAAAATAGTATTTGATAAATAAAAAGGCATTGGACTTTAGAGGTTCAATGCCTTTTCTTTACGTCAACGCCACCAAAACCTGCGGCGTCAACTCCCTAACCAAATAATTCTTATCACTTTACAAGCAGAATCTGTCTTGCAGCTCTTTCTTATACTTTCTGGAAACCAGCAGTTCCGTCACTTTGTCAAATGGTGGATAAAGCATGCATTTGCTATCCTTTATAATCATCAGATAATCAATATTGATAATATACGATTGATGTATCTGCACGAAACTGGATGAATATTGAGTAATCTGCTCAGCAGTCATTCCGCGACGCAACACCAACGGCGGCTGGTTGTTTAGTATCACCTCCCATTGTTTACGCTCGGAACAATAGCGAAAAAAGCCGATTTCAGCCGGACGCAACGCACGCATATCATTAGTTGGCGTAAATACGATAAATGTCTGTCCGGTATGCAACGGTGCACCAATGGGATATGACATTCTCTGCCCGGCCTCTGCCTGCTCTACAAAACGCGCAAGAATATCCCGCAACTCCTGCTCTTCAAAAGGTTTCAGCAGATAGTCGAACGCAGCCTCCCGGATAGCCTGAATCATGTACTTATCATAAGCCGTATAGAAAACAATCCGCATGTTCCACGAAACACTGTCACGTATTTCCTGCAGTAATTCCATTCCAGTCATGTCCGGCAGTTCCACATCCAAGAACAACAAATCCGGCTGTACCTTGGCAATGAGTTTTTTCCCTTGTTTACCATTACGGGCAGTTCCTTTCAAAAAGAAGCGTGCATCCTTTCCCAATTCAAAACTCAGATTCTCAAGAGCCACCTCATCGTCGTCAACTATTGCAACCTTATATTTATCCATGTTCCTTTTATGTTTTTCTTCTCGCGAATATATACATAATCCTACTCCCATACAAAGCAATAGAATGTCATTTACGGACTATTTGTCTGTAAATATGCCTATCCTTGCAAAAAATAAGATTAAACGGTTCTTTTAAATTCTGTAATCGTAGTTGTCAGGCAGCCAGAAAGTCACCTCACAGCCCATCTCACCACTCTGTAGAGAGACATTGTACACCGAAACATCAATGGCCTCCTTGTTCTTATTGTTGAGAATCTGAATGGTCTGCATAATGACTTTCATTCCCGTCCCCGTGCCCCGGTTCCGACTGTCCGGACGATAACCGCCACCATTATCCGTTATCTTTATACAGATACCGCTTCCCCGGCGGCAGACCGAAACCCAAAGATTACGTTCACCTTCCTTCTCGCGCAACGCATGCTTCACTGCATTTTCAACCGGAATTTGAATCATCATAGACGGAATCCTTATTTGCTCCGGCTGCACATCCTTTTCTATCTTCAGTTCCGAATGAAAATCCGGACCTAAAGAACGGCGTTCCAGATTAATATATGTTTTCACAAAATCCAGCTCCTCTGCCAAGGTTACACACAGTTGTTCCGCCAATTCCAGATTGCGACGCATCAGTTTTACCAGCGACGAAAGCTCTTGCTTTCCTTCCACATTCCGCTCCGCCATCTCCCGGTTCAGCACATTGAAGATGAAATGAGGGGACAAGCGGTTACGGATATTCTCCAGACGAAGTGTAGAGACTGTGCGATGATTCCGTGCAAGCAACAAAGCACGTTTCTTTTTGCTGTACAGATAAAGGAAAACCGCCGTCAATATAGATACAACAGCTACAGCAAACACGACAAACTGTGTCTGCCTCAGCACCAGCACCTCGTTTTTCTGCTCCTGAAGCAAAACCCGATGTGCCATCAAGGTAGAATCCTGCTGATAAAGCAAAGTCAAGTCTGCCGTACGCATCCGGACACGCTCATTCCTGATAGAATCATCAAGCTGGTTGTTCCTCTGCAGATAGTGATAAGCCCTCTTGTAGTTGCCGGTTTCCTCGTAAAACTGCTGAAGGTATTTATTACGGATATGTACCATATCAGGGTCGATGCCCGGAGGGACTACACTCTCGGACAATAAACGACGTGCCTCTTGAAAGTCTTTCTGAAGCAGAGCCAATTCTATTTTCTGCGTATCGATATAATATAGTGCAGTACTCACCCCCATTTCCTCAAAAAAAAGTTGGCATTCATTTATATATTTAACAGCCAAATCAACCTTATTCAGTTGAAGATAACAGTCTCCTAAATTCAACCTCCCCAGATTAAGTTCAAAACTCATATCAGCATATCCTTCGACTAAATCAATAACCTTTTGGAAATATTTTATCGCTGTCTGGTAATCCTCCCTATAATAGTAAGAAGTCCCTCTATTATTCAAATAAATATATTTTTCATAAGGTAGCATACTGTCATAGCTTTCTCCTGCTAGATTATAATAGTAATCACACTGTTCAAAATCACGCATGGTAACATATACTTGTGCCAAACCATAATAAATGGGAGGTTTCTTGGTAGAAGCTATATGCAAAGAGTCGCACATCAATAAAGCTCTCCTATACCAAGCTGCCCCTATATCCAATTTTCCTAAACGGTTATTCGCATCAGCAAGATTCATCAAAATATCCGGCACCACTTCAATCCTAGTCCCTCTCATCCGTAATTCATAAGCCTTCCGGAAACAAATTTCGGCAGAATCCATATTCCCAACACGTGCAAAGATATTTCCCTTCATATTGAAACATTCAGACTCCAAATCTGCCATTTGAGAAGAACTATGCTGCCTTTCTATAAAGTCATGTATCTGCTGGATTACGATTTGTGCCGAATCAAGCTGTGAAGTAATCAAATATGTTTTCAGTGTCATTGCCAGATAATTATACTTGACCAAGCTATCCTTTGCCTCTTCCATCTTTTGAAAAGCCTTCAACCTTACCTTTCGGGGCACAATGGCCACAGAATCTCCATTTATATGGGAAAAATCCTCAAAAGCTCTCATTTCTGTGTATACGTCCTCTTTATCTCCGGGCGCACAAGCTCCTAGAAGCACAAACCCTAATATCCAATAAATATAAAATCGAATTCGCTTATCCATCCTCTCTCCCATGTTTCTCGTAATTAGATTATTTATTCAATACATCTGCAAACTTAAAATATTTTTGCGAAATACCGTCAAGCATAAGGCGTATTTCTCAACCACAAAAGAGCATACGCTACCGCTTTATTAAAACGAAACAAAAAATCACATCATAGTACAATATTTAGCTACATAAGCCATTAAAACAACATTTTAGTACATTTCAAACTTTTTCTCATTTTCTTATTTACATTTTTATTAATTACTTTGTGGATAAAGAATTGCGAATATACTCAATCAAACAAAATAATACAATCACACAAAGAAAGGCTGTTTCCAAAAGAAAACAGTTCTTTTACATAATTTATAAGTTCTATGTTAGACAGTGGACAAATCATAGCAGATAGATACGAGCTACTCAAACAACTAGGAAGAGGAGGATTTTCTGAAGTTTGGCTGGCACAAGACAAACTTACGGATGTTAAGGTCGCCATAAAAATATATGCTCCGGGGATGGGGCTTGACGATGCGGGGATATCCCTTTTCACACAAGAGTTCTCCCTCGTATTTGATATGAATCATACCAATTTACTGCATCCTACTTATTATGACTGCTGGGAACGGATGCCATACCTGATTTTGCCTTTTTGCAAAAACGGTTCGGCCTTCCAATACCTTACTGACAACAACCGGATAACAGAAACGGAAAGCTGGCATTTGCTCCATGATGTTGCAGAGGGACTGGCTTATCTTCATGCAAAAACTCCCCCGGTTATCCATCAGGATATAAAACCCGATAATATTCTGATTAATGATGAGAATAGGTATATGATTACGGATTTCGGAATCAGCGCACGGATTAGAAGTACATTACGCAGGAACCAAGGCCAAGAATCCAGTGGAGGAACTTTGGCCTATATGGGACCAGAACGTTTTGGTCCATCTCCCGCCCCTATTATGGCTAGTGACATTTGGTCATTGGGAGCAACAATGTATGAGCTTCTAACCGGTATGCCGCCCTATGGCGATCATGGAGGCGTATTGCAAAAAAACGGTGCAGACATTCCACTTATCAACGAAGACTTTTCTCAAGAATTAAAGGATATCATTTACAAGTGCCTTGCCTTAAATCCATGGGACAGACCCACAGCCAGACAAATTGCAAACTACACTTCCCAACATATCAATGGAAGTCCCGTCCCCTTTAGTCTGTCAAACAACAGCCATGATACTTTGCAAGAGGAAGAGGACAAAACCCATGAGGATTCCATTAGCGCACACTCTTCTGACATAAATAAGATGTCACCCTATCAAGACAAAGGGAAACGCAAAAAAGTTATAGTCGTAGCAGCAATCACAGCTATATTCGCAACAATTGTCATCATCTTTTCGCTAATAAGCGGCAAAGAACCAGTAGTGGAATCCATACCGGAACCGACTCCAACGATTGATTACGACCAAATGTGTCTGTCAATCATTCAAGAAGGCGAAAACTCTAAAATACAAGGAGATGTTTTCCGATTTGACATTGACACTTTAAAGCAAAACAATGATTCCGTATTTGAGGATTTTTACATAAATGCCATTGGCAAATACCGCCAAATAAATTACTACAAAGATTCCATCTCCGCGAAAATATACTTAAATGCAACAGAACTGAAACAGCAAGTAGAGGCCATACTGGATTCTGCCTATCATGTTTTTAAAGAAAAGGCAAATATCATGAAAGACCTTGACCAAGCCGTAGCAGCCCAGGCTTTTGAAGACCGTGCAAAAAAAATAGAACCATATATAAACATAGACAACAATGAAAATGAATAAACTTATCAGACTGATTGTTTTAGCGTTCGCTCTCTCTATGCCAATAAGTATATGGGGGCAATGCGCCTCCATCTATCAAAAGGGAGAGACATACATGAAAAGAGGAAGATACAGAGACGCTATTAAAAGTTTTAAAGCAGCCATGAAATGCGACAGCAATCTGGAGCAAGCATGCAAAAATAAAATCAAAGAGTGTGAGGAAAAAATAAATCCCGCTCCCAAGCCAGCGCCTCCTGCCGAAATCACCAGACTTACCATAGACAGAAAAAGCCTGGAATTTGGGTGTGAGACAAAGACTGCAGAAAGTATAAAAATAGAAAGTCTTCCAGAACAATGGACTGCAATATCAGATGCAGACTGGTGTCAAGTGACTCCCGGTGAGAAGAAACTCTCCATAAGCTGCCAGACCAATTGGCTGACTACCGAACGTAAAGCCACCATTACAATCAGTAATGAAAAGATGAAAGCTACGGTCAGTGTTACCCAAGGTGGCCAAGAAGAATTCATTAATATCGCATTAGATAAATTGGAATTCGGCTCCAAAGGAGAAATTAAGGAACTGCAAGTAGACTCCAATGCCGAATGGGAAGTTGCAGATATTCCTGAATGGTGTGAAGCTATAGCAAAAGACCGTGGCAAACTCATTCTAAAAGTGGGAAAAACCAAGAAGGCCAGAGAAGGAACTCTCATAGTTAAAAGCAAAGGAGGAAAAATATCTTCAATTATTCTCTCCCAGAAAAAGGGAGGTCTATTCTAAATTCATGGTAAACCGACAATGGTGAGAAACTCTGATTTATACAAAGTAATTCCATTATTAAAGTAAAATCTTATGAGATGTATGAATTGCGGTTGGGACAACCATTCCAACACAACAGTATGCCTGAAATGCGGGCAACCTTTGCGAATGCCGGAGAATTATGCCAACAGTCAGGACATTTTTATTTCAAAAGAAGGCCATGGAGAAGCTATACCCAAACCGACAGTATTGAATGTCAGCTCCAATGAAGAAAAATGCAGAAAAACTGTGGTGTTTTCCACAACAAATGAAGAAGAGAATCATTCTACTGTTGTACAGCCAATTATAGAATGTCCCAATTGCAATTACCCGGTAGTAGGAGATTTCACAAGTTGCCCCTGCTGCGGAACTCCATTGAAAAGAGCAAACATATCAACAAACAATGAATACAAAACAATAAGAGTAGAAGAGGAAGCACCTTCCGTTTCTGAAGAGAAAATGCTCTGTCATGAATGTGGAAGTAAGATAGCAATAACCTGCTCTTTTTGCCCGAACTGCGGTGTCCGCGTACATCGGCCAACCATACGCCGACAAATAAAGAACATCACAGAGACAGAACCGGAAACCAAACCTCACTGTTCATTAACAATTATACCGGAAGAAGAAGAGAACATTCTTCCGAAAAGATTTGAATATGAAGGGAACTCCATCATCTTGAACCGGGAAAATACAGAAATGTCTAATCGTACAATCACCTCAAAGGAACAAGCTGAAATAGTTTTCGATGATGGTCATTGGTATCTGCTTGACCGAAGTATGCTCCAAACGACCTATATCCAGATAAACAGAAAAATAGAAATCATACCGGATGATATCATTGTACTAGGCGACCGAAGATTCAAGTTTGAATGTGACTAAATATAACTCTTGTGAATAACCGGACTGTCGACAGATGTGATTATAATGTAGGGGAATATATCAATAACCGTTATAGGGTTTCCCAAACATTAGGCGAAGGTTCATTCGGTAAAGTATATCGGGTTACGGACAGCGCAAGCAAAGATTATGCGCTTAAACTACTGAGATTATGGGAAGTTCCTCCTGAAATACGTAAACCATTAATGGAACGTTTCGAGATGGAATTCAAAACTGGGCAAATTGATTGTGACTATTTAGTGCGTTCATTGGACTACGGTACAGTTGGAGGCAACCCTTATATTGTAATGGAATACTGTTCCGGAGGAGATTTAACACCTTATTTAGGTTCTGGAAGCAGTAAGATTCCTCTAATTTGCCAACAAATTCTAATAGGTTTACATGCTTTGCATACCAGAGGCAAGGTTCACCGTGACCTAAAGCCGGAGAATGTCCTTTTCAAGAGTAACGGAATTGCTGCGTTGACAGATTTCGGTATAGCAGGGGATAGAAACAAACGTATGACTGAACGCAATATTTTTGGTAAACCCAACCAAATCTTCGGGACTTATGCATATATGCCGCCAGAACAAGTGAACCGCATGCGAGGTGAGGCCACTGTCCTACCCACTACGGACATTTTTTCTTTTGGAGTATTAGCCTTTCAATTATTAACTGGCAGTTTGCCCTTTGGCGAATTGAGCAGTCATAATGAATTGGCACTATACCAGAAACGTGGGAAAAATGGAGATTGGAACCGGCAGAAATTGACACAGTTGAAACATAGAGAGCAGTGGCAGCAACTCTTTGCAGGATGTCTTAATCCAGATTTCAAAAAACGTTTCCAGTCTGTGCAAGAGGTATTGGAACACCTGCCAGCAATAAGCCAAGTCCCTATGGAAAGAGGATATTGTCCACCACAAACAGTCAATGGTTTCTGTATACGTATTATGCAAGGTGAAGAGTACGGAAAAATATATCAATTAAGTGAACTTATAAAATATGGCAATAGAATCCTTACTATCGGGAGAGAACGCGACAATCTGCTACATATAACGGAACAGCAAAGTGCCTATATATCACGCCATCATTGCACAATAGAAACAAATCCCGCCACTGATAAATGGATTATTCGGGACGGGCAATGGCAGAAGGAGTTAAAGTTGTGGCAGGAGTCCAGTAATGGGACTTATGTCAATTCCACCCAAGTCACCAAACAAGGGCATATACTGAAAATTGGAGATATCATCTCCATTGGGGATGTAAAAATGAGATTTGAAAACTATTAATTATATATCAAGTAGTATGGATACACAAAATTACAAACGTACCTTAGCCGGCTCAGTAGGGGCTGGTATGGGGGCATTAATGGGTGCTTCCGGTAGAACTTACTTTATTTTGGAGCACAAGACCTCTTCAAAGTATCATCAAGCGGGAGAATCCCAAAAAATCATTGTCGACCAAGTAGAATTAGGTAGAGACGCTTCCTGCCAAGTACGCTTTGATGAAAGTTTCGAAACAGTTAGCCGCAAACATGCTGCAATTGTACGCGACGGTGAAAACTGGAAACTTATCCACCTTTCACACTCCAATCCGACATTGGTCAACGGACATCCTATAAATGGGTCCTACTATTTACAAACAGGAGATGAAATACAATTATCCGTTGGCGGACCACGCTTGGGATTCATTGTTCCACAAGGTCGCCAAGCATTAACTTCCAGCATTGGATTGACTGAGAGAATGAGCCTTTTCCGCAAACAAGCCTTACGCCCCTACAAGACCGCATTAACAATCATGGGAATTGTTTTCGTACTGGCGGTGGCAGGATTGGCTGCCTGGAACTACAGTTTAGGTGTAAAAAATGATTTGTTGGCACAGAAGACAGAAGAACAAGAACTTCAACTGAAAGGATACCAAAACCAATTGGATTCACTGGGGACCGAAAGAGCATCTCTAGAAGCACAGCAACGGGAGTTAGAGACCAAATTACGAAACAGTGACGGTAATGCAGAGGCCTTAAAAACACAGTTGGACAACGTTAATAGTCAATTAAAGAATGTCAATGCAAGTTTCTATAAGGTCAAATCAGACTTGGACAATCTCTCAAACAGCATAAGCACTAAAAGCATTGAGAATTCAAGCAATGCCATTAACGCAAATATACAAGAAGGCACCAGACTCTCCAAAGACCAATATTATGAAGACCCTGATATAGTAGATGAACAAGACAGTAATGCTTCAGGAGATTTGAAAGATTATTATGATTATATCTATACAATTAAAGTCGACCGTATTGAAATCGAATATAATGGAACAAAGTTTGATCCGGGCATACAAGTTTCAGATATAATCTGCGGAACTGGCTTCATGCTATCAAACGGAATGTTTGTAACAGACAGGCAGAATGTCGAGCCATGGATATACTCCAACACAGAGTGGAAAGACCCATGGCGTAAACTATTGGCTGTATACAAAGGAGCAGGATGTAATATCATTATCCATTACCGTGCATACAGTACCAAAGGAACTGGAAAGCCTCTGACATTTACCAGTAGCGATTTTGCCAAAGACGGACGAAATGATGTACAAGTGACCGAAATAGAAGTAGATAAATCCATCAGGGTACAACTAAGGGAACATGGGATAAAATTGACCTATACACGTAGGAAATATATCAGTGTCAGCATTGTTACCCCTGCTGCCAACAGTTGGGCATACATTAGAGGAAAAGGCGTTTATGGTGAGGGATTGCCTTACGACATTACCGCCGCAGACAACATGAGTGGAGGTACAGAAGTTCAAATGGTGGGCTATGCAGGTTATGCTGATATTCATAATCTTACTCCGGCTCATTTCAATGACCATACCAATATAGCCGACACAAAATATGAGACTACCATATTACAGAATCGTGTGGCAGAGCCCGGTTATTATGGTTCTCCAGCATTCCTTCTAGAAAATGGTTCTTACAAAGTAGTGGGTTTCATGGTAGGAAGCATAGAGGGTAAGGATCGTTTAGTACCAATCAGAAATTTAATACATTAAAATTAAACATGTCCGAGATAAGCATTAAATTAGCGGCAGGTACCAATGTTGGTTTAGTCAGGAAAAACAACGAAGACAATTTTGTTGTCAATCGTGATTTATGCCAATCAGAGTGGATTATCCCCCAATCGATAGAACCCATTTCTTTAGGACGGTATGGCAGCATATTGGTAGTGGCCGACGGAATGGGCGGCACCAATGCCGGAGAAGTTGCTTCTGCCATAGCCATTGAGACGGTGCAAAATGCATTCACCCCCGAGAATTTAGGAGATATCGTTACGCAGGAAGGCATTGTTACCTCAGAAGAAGCCGTTGAAGAATTTCTGAGCAGAACTGTCAAAACCGCTGATTTAAATATTGTCAATGCAAGTAAAGAAGATAGTAGTACCCAGGGAATGGGTACTACTATTGTCATTGCTTGGATATTGAACGATAAAGCCTATATCTGTTGGTGTGGCGACAGTCGTTGTTATGTATTCAATGGCAATTCAGGTTTTTGCCGTTTATCTAAAGACCATTCCTATGTACAAGATTTAGTAGATCAGGGAAAACTAGATCCTGAAAATGCGTTTGACCATCCTTACAGTAATATCATTACCCGCTGTTTGGGAGACCCGACCAATCGTTCCAATCCCGATTTCCGCTCCTATAATTTAAAGGATGGCGATACCCTCCTACTGTGTAGTGATGGGTTATGTGGTTTATGCCACGACGAAGAGATAATGCAAATTATAGAAGAGAACCAGGATGATTTAATGACATGTAAGGATAGGTTGATAGAAGCTGCTCTTGAAGCAGGTGGATATGACAATATTACGATTGTGTTATGCCACATCATGCTACAGGATACCGAGCCCAAAGTAAAGTTGAATAATACAGTGTTCAGCAAACCCAACCACCACAAAATCCGGAAAATTCTTCTGTTACTCCTGATACTGGCTTTAGCGGCAGGCTTCTATTTATATAGAAATCCACAGCAATATGCAAAATGGAAAACGATACTATATCAGGCAGATACGGTTCTAGTTACAGAGACAGACACTACTAACACTACCCTAACAGATTGATTACTATTGCGAAACTATGCAACTGAAAAATGGTGATATATTTGCTGAACACTATCAGCTGAAGAAACTATTAGGAGTCGGAAGCTTTGGTGAAGTCTGGCTTGCCCGAAATATATTGGCAGATGTAGACGTTGCCATAAAGTTGTACGGACTGTTGGATGACAACGGCATAAAAGATTTCCGGGAAGAATTCAAACTTGCCTACAAATTACACCATCCCAATCTACTGCACCTTAATCATTTTGATGTTTTTGGACAGTGCCCTTTTTTGGTAATGCCTTACTGTCCCAAAGGGTCCTCAGCGAGCTTGAAAGGCAAAATGTCTGAAAAGCAAATCTGGCGCTTCATACGCGATGTATCATGCGGATTGATGTTTCTTCATAATCAGAATCCTCCTATCATTCATCAAGATATAAAACCCGATAATATTTTGATAGGGGATGATGACAAATTCATCATCTCAGATTTTGGCATCAGCCGTAAACTGGAGCATACTTTTCGTAAAAGTATCAACAAAGTAGAAAGTTCCGGAACACTTGCCTATATGGGACCAGAACGTTTTGCAGAGAAACCACTGATTGTGGCTACCAGCGATATATGGTCTTTAGGGATGAGTGTTTATGAATTATCCACTGGTCTTGTATTATGGGAAGGTATGGGAGGTTGTGTCCAACTGAATGGTGCACATATTCCAGCATTAGATGAGAAATATTCTTCCCAATTGTCCCAGTTTGTTCACGCATGCCTTGCCCTCAACACTTGGGACCGCCCCACAGCCCAACAAGCCTATGAGTTTGCTTGCTCCATACTAAAACAAACAAAGACAGACTCTCCTTCAGTACAGCTGAAGCCTATTGCTCCACTTTTTCCTAAAACAACATCACCACGCCTTAAAGAAAAATCCTGTCCTTCGAACATGCATAAACGCATAGCAGGATGGACCGGCCTTGGTATAGTATTGATTCTATTGCTTGTCAAAGGAGGTTCCATATACTTTAGACACCTTGAAGAAGAGCGCAAGTACGCTGCATGCCGTACAGAAGAAGACTACAGAGATTTTCTAAAAGAATACCCCTCCTCATCTCATGCAAACTTTATAAAACAATTTTTGGGAAACAAGGTAAATCCAATCTCCCCAATAAATAGAGAAGAAAACATCGTTATGGACTCGGTAAAAACGGATACTGCAAAACTTGAACAGTTCCAAGAGGAACCTAAAAAACAGATTGTCCACCCACATCCACAACCTTCTTCACAGCCAGTTCTTCCCATTACTGATATAAGAGAAGTCAGAAGAGAAAATGAAGAACGCCTCTTCTATAGTTGCCAGTCGGTAGCAGATTACGAAGAATATTTGCGAAAATATCCCAAAGGCAGGTTTGTACACAAAGCCAAAAGAGCAATCCAGCAAATAGAATCAGAAATGATGCAGTCCAATCCTTCCACTCAAGAAATACACATAAGGAAAAATACAAGAGTCAATGTCAGACTATAAATAATGAATAGGGCATTCCAACGTTTGAACTGCCCTATTCACTATTCAAATACTTGATTTTATTTAATCGTCACCATCGTCGCCCCAAATCCATACTCCTGGAACGAAGCATCCTGATGGCGGCAGTCAGGATATTTACGTTTCAGCTCGTCCAGCAAGGCTTTACGCAGCACTCCATCTCCCTTGCCGTGAATAAAGACGATGCGTTGTTCGCGCTTTTTCTTGTATTGTTCCATCACTTCACGAAACTTATCCAACTGATAATTCAATATTTCGCTGTTGCTCATACCGCAGGTGTCATCCAGCAACTCGCCGATATGCAGGTCAATCTCGACAATCCCATTCTTGCCGCCACGCTTGATAACCGTCTGCGGTTTGGACGGAGTATCTGCCGTTTTTTTCTGTATTAAAGCCTCCTTCAGTTCCTCTGCCGAAACATACACCTGCTTGGCAGGCTGGTCATTCCGGACAATATCATACACCAAAGCCGGTGTTTCAAAGAAAACCGTCTGCTGGAATGTATGCAGTTTATAGAACTTTACCATATCTATGCGGACTTCCACACTGACAGCCGGTTTCATTGTGAACGCACGGTTATCTTTGAATGCCACCAGCTGTACCATCACACGTTCACGGTCGTTCAACTCGGACTTTTCGAACTCCTCCAGCAGAAGTTTCGTATTCGGCTCTATCAAACCATGCGAACGGACTGTCCAGGACTTTCCTTCAGCACTCGAATAGGTATAATACATATAATAATTACTGTCGTTCACCAAATATGTCTCGAAAGGTGTAGTGCTGACAGCCTTGATATCCTCCGGAACAAAAGCCAGAAAAACATTCAGGATATCTCCACCTTTCATCTCGGGCTGACGATAAACAGATATCTGCGGTTTCTCCAAACGGACCGTTTGAGGCTCTGAAACCTGAGAATCCATAGCAGACGACCTTGCCGCAGTAGCGGCCGTACGCAATTGTTGCTCTTCTTCCCGCTTCTTCTTGGCAGCCGCTTTGGCTGCCGGAGTGGGGATATTATAATCATCGGTCTCTATCACCACACATTCGTTTATGGGCATCGGTATGTCAAAACCGTCGGCATCTTCCACCAACACGATGTTTTTCCCTTGAAATCCTGTCACAACACCGCCCCCAACTTCGCTGAGGAAACGAACTTTATCTCCTATCTTCATAGTAACTTATCTTTTAGTTTGTCTTTTCCTACTTTCTTCCTGCAAAGTTAGGAATTATTTCCCTTATTCTTCAAATCTTCCCAAATATCCGTACCTTTGCAGCCGATATTATAAAGAGAAAGCCATCATGAAAGAAGACCCCAGACATATCAGAATCAGCGAGTTCAACTACCCGTTGCCGGACGAACGCATTGCAAAGTTCCCATTGTCCGTACGTGACCAGTCCAAACTGTTATTGTATCGCCACGGAGAAGTTTCAGAAGACAGATTCACTTCACTGCCGGAGTATCTGCCATCGGGAAGCCTGATGATATTCAACAATACCAAAGTCATCCAAGCACGCCTGCATTTCCGGAAAGAAACGGGCGCACTGATTGAAGTATTCTGCCTGGAACCCATACAGCCGAACGACTACGCCCTCAACTTCCAGCAAACCGAGCATGCCGCCTGGCTCTGCATGGTCGGCAACCTGAAAAAATGGAAGGAAGGCATGCTGAGACGTGAGATGACCGTGAAAGGCAAGCCACTCACCCTAACCGCCGAACGGGGCGAATGCCACGGAACCAGCCATTGGATAAATTTCCGCTGGAATAATCCGGAAGTGACTTTTGCCGACATTCTCGAGGTCTTCGGTGAATTGCCCATCCCCCCCTACTTGAACCGGGAGACCCAGGAAAGTGACAAGGAGACTTACCAGACTGTCTACTCCAAAATCAAAGGTTCGGTGGCTGCTCCTACAGCGGGACTGCATTTCACCCCACGCGTATTGGACGCATTGCGCAATAAAGGAGTAGAATTGGAAGAGCTGACACTCCATGTGGGAGCCGGAACCTTCAAACCGGTGAAAAGTGAAGAAATAGAAGGGCATGAAATGCATACGGAATACATCTCTGTCTCGCGCAACACATTGGAAAAACTCATAGCACACGGCGGCAAGGCAGTGGCCGTAGGAACAACTTCAGTGCGCACATTGGAAAGCCTTTATCACATCGGAGTCACTTTACTGAATAATCCAGAAGCCACAGAGGAAGACTTGCACGTCCACCAATGGCAACCTTATGAAATGTCTGCCAAGGTCACCGCCACCTCTGCAGTGGAAGCCCTGCAAGCCATTGTTGCCTATTTGGACAGACATAGCATGGAGACTCTGCATACCAGCACTCAAATCATCATCGCTCCGGGATATGAATACAAAATCGTGAAGGCTATGGTGACTAATTTCCACCAACCGCAAAGCACCTTGCTGCTGCTCGTATCAGCTTTCGTACACGGTGATTGGCAAAAGATTTATAACTATGCACTGGCACATGATTTCCGCTTCCTGAGCTATGGAGATTCATCATTATTAATACCCTGAGCACAATGAACCACGATAACAATCAAGAGATGTTCCCCCTTGTCGACGAACAAGGCAACATCATAGGCGCCGCCACCCGTGGCGAATGCCATAACGGCAGCAAACTGCTGCATCCGGTAATCCATCTTCATGTATTCAATTCCAAAGGTGAGCTGTATCTGCAGAAACGTCCCGAATGGAAAGACATACAACCGGGGAAGTGGGACACCTCCGTAGGCGGACACGTCGATTTAGGTGAAAGTGTAGAGATGGCGCTGAAACGCGAAGTACGCGAAGAGCTCGGCATTACCGACTTTATTCCCGAAACCGTCATGCATTACGTCTTCGAGTCTGCCCGCGAAAAGGAACTGGTCTTCGTACACAAAACTGTCTACGACGGTGAAATACATCCCAGTGACGAGCTGGACGGAGGACGTTTTTGGAGCCCCGATGAAATCAAGGCAAATATCGGCAAAGGTGTATTCACCCCGAATTTTGAAGGAGAGATAGGAAAGGTTATCAACTTGTAGTGGAAGCTGCTTTCTATCAGTTCGCAAAATATTCCTTCATCTTTCTCCTGACCCGTGGAGCAAGTAACAGCAGTGACGTCATCGTAGGCAATGCCATCAAGGCAAAAGCCAAATCCATGATGGCAACCACTGCTCCCAACGGAATCATGGCAGCCACAACAATCATCACCAAATAGAAGTAGTTATAATACTTGGCATTCTCCGCACCAAACAAGAAGTTGGTGCACTTCAGTCCATAATACGAATAAGAGAACATGGTAGAAAAGGCAAAGAAAAAGACCATCACCATCAGCAGATAATGCCCATAGCCGGGAAGGAGCTGCTCAAAAGAATTCAAAGCAATATAAAGGCCTTTTATGCCTCCTTCCGACGCATAGTTTCCAGCTATAAGAATAGGGAAGGCCGTCAATGTACAAACAAGCCCCGAGTCGATGGCCGGTCCAATCATGGCTACCAGCCCCTCACGAATGGGATTGTCATTACGGGAGGCGCCATGCATCATAGAGGCCGTACCTACGCCTGCTTCATTGACGTAGGCAGCACGGCGGGCACCAGTCAGTGCAGTTCCCAAAATTCCACCGATACCGGCTTCCAAGCTGAAGGCAGACTGGAAAATGGAAGCCAACACTCCCGGCAACTTATCAAAATTCAAACAAAGAATAACGAAGACAAGCAGCATATAGCAAGTAACCATCACCGGCACTATTTTAGCCGAGATAACCGAAATGCGCCGGATGCCACCGATAATGACCGCCCCTACCACCAGGCTGATGACAATACCCATCACAAAACGCAGACCGAGTGTATTCTCTATTCCTGCCGGAGTAGTAAATACCGTAGTGACAGACTCGACCAACTGATTGGCTTGCATTACACACAACGTACCTATCAACCCCACCACCGCAAAGAAATAAGCAAACGGTTTCCAGCGTTCGCCCAACCCATGAAGAATGATATACATCGTCCCCCCTTGCGGTTCTCCGGCAGAATCGTGCCCTTTGTACATAATGGCAAGAGCCCCTTCAAAGAATTTGGTGGACATACCCACAACGGCACTTACCCACATCCAAAAAATGGCTCCAGGACCTCCTACTGTAATAGCGATAGCCACCCCCGCAATATTCCCCATACCCACTGTTGACGCTATGGCGCTCATCAAGGCCTGGAAAGAACTGATTTGTCCTTCGCCCGCCACTTCCGATTTATAGCGCAAGGCCTTTATCGAATATCCGATGCGGCGGAGGGACACAGCTCCGGAATAAAAGAACAAGAAAAGTCCTCCCCCTATCAGAAGGATAAATAAGGGATACCCGCAGACAAAGTCACTGACAGTGGTTATTGCTGAGCCTATAGAATCTAAAATGCCATTCATAGTAGTAGTTTGATGGAGGAGTGCATGGGAAGGTTTAAAAAAAGTCCCACTTCTCTTTCACGGGAAAGTGGGACATTCATTATAACATTTCGTTCGGCCTTATTTAGCCAGGTCTTCAATCACCTTCATAATCTGCTGGCCGATTTCCTCGGCAGCCTCCGGTGTGGCAGCCTCACTATAGACACGGATAATCGGTTCCGTATTGCTCTTACGCAGATGAACCCATTTGTCGGGGAAGTCAATCTTCACACCGTCTATATCATTGATTTCTTCATTCTTATACAGCTCCTTCACCTTGGCAAGAATAGCATCTACATCTGTTTCAGGAGTCAAGTCTACACGATTCTTTGCCATGAAGTATGCAGGATAGGATGCACGGAGTTCGCTCACCTTCTTGCCTTCGTGTGCCAGATGGCTCAAGAACAAGGCAATACCTACCAAGGCATCACGTCCATAGTGGCTGGCCGGATAGATTACCCCACCGTTTCCTTCGCCACCGATAACGGCACCTACTTCCTTCATTTTGGTAGTTACATTCACTTCACCTACGGCGGAAGCGTAATATTCTTGCCCATACTTGCGAGTTACATCGCGCAAGGCACGGGTCGAACTCAAATTGGATACCGTATTGCCCGGAGTATGTTTCAATACGTAGTCGGCAACAGTAACCAGTGTATATTCTTCACCGTACATCTTGCCGTCTTCGCAAATCATTGCCAGGCGGTCTACATCAGGGTCTACAACAAATGCAACATCTGCCTTCCCCCCTTTCATCAGGTTCATGATGTCACCCAAGTTCTTTTCCAAAGGCTCGGGATTATGCTGGAAGTTACCGGTCGGTTCGCAATAGAGCTTCTCTACGTGCTGAACGCCAAGTTGTTCAAGTAGTTGCGGCAGAATAATACCACCTACAGAGTTTACACAATCGATGGCTACACGGAAGTTTGCCTTTCGGATAGCTTCCACATCTACGAGGTCAAGTGCCAATACACTGTCGATGTGTTTCTGGTTGTAGCTTAAATCCTGACGGTACGAGCCAAGTTGGTCCACTTCGGCATAGTCGAATTCTTCGGCGGCGGCAATGCGGAGTACTTCCTGGCCTTCGGCAGCGTTCAGAAATTCGCCCTTTTCATTCAGCAGTTTCAACGCATTCCACTGCTTGGGATTGTGTGAGGCAGTCAGAATAATACCTCCACTGGCACCTTCCATGGTTACAGCCAGCTCGGTAGTCGGAGTAGAAGCCAAATCAATATCCACTACATCCCAGCCCATACCCATCAAGGTACCGACTACTACGTTCTTGACCATCTCGCCAGAGATGCGGGCATCACGCCCTACCACGATTTTGTTACTTTTTACAGTACACGTCTTACGAATCAGGGTAGCATAAGCTGAAGTGAACTTCACAATGTCGAGCGGATTCAATCCCTCGCCAGCACCACCGCCAATTGTTCCGCGGATTCCAGAAATAGATTTGATTAGAGTCATAGGTTAATGATTTAAAATTTATCGGTTAGTTCCAAATTTGGAGTTTATGTAAATCGTAATAATAAGGATGAACGTCCCGCATAGCATCCGACTGTCCCATCTTGGAAGGAACAATCAGCTTCACATGTGCTCCGTTACGAATATAATTCAACGCAACCAGCCAGCCAGCAGGTACAGACGAACCATGATATATAAGCATATAGCCTTGAGTGAAAAGTCCGGCAATAGACGAAGAAGTAACAGAATATCTAAACTCATCCACAACAGTCGGACTATTCATATTGGTTATATACGATTTCACCCCTCCAACAGCTATCAACCCTTGTTCTTCAAAGCGCACCAAAATCAAATCATTCGGTTTAACTGTATCTGCAGGATTCGTCGAACCTTTATCCACAATCTGCATATACACCCCGCTTGCCAGCTGCACATACTCATTCCTGCTTACATCCGTTGTCGAATCTTGCGCATAGAACTCACTTTGAGAAATAACGACAATGCTACTGTCTTTGATAAATGCTTTGATGGCATCTTTTTCTTCCTCAAGCATTTCGGCATAAGTTTTAGAATTATCGCATGCCTGGAAGGCTAAACAAACTGCAAGTAAGGCAAAAAAGAATAAAGTAAGTTTCTTCATTTCTGTTATTTAGTAATTTCGTACAAAAGTATCTGATTTCCTTGAAAGTTGAAAGCTGCGGATAGAAAGTTCGTAACTTTTAACCTTTACAACTGAACTTTTTTTATCCTTTGGCATTCAGCAGCGGTTTGTATTTCTCCAAAGCCTGCTCAAAGACCTTGCGGGCCTCATCCATCGTTCCATAAAATTCACCGCCGGAAGCATTCAAATGACCGCCGCCGCCAAAGAACTCGGCAGCCAGCTGATTGCAGGGGAATGTACCGACCGAACGTAAAGAAATCTTTATCATCGGCTTCTCCGTATCTTCACGCAGGAAGCAAGAGAAAATCACCCCTTTGATACTTAAAGGAATGTTCACAAACCCTTCACTATCTCCACGCACATAGTCGAACTGGCTTTGTTCGGCTTTAGTCAGAGAAATTAAGGCTGCATGATAGTCCGGATAGACCTTCATTTGTGACAAGACATATCCCATTAGGCGCAAACGGCTTTCTGAATAAGTATTGAACACCTTACGGTAAATCTCGTCCTTGTCAATACCTTTCGACAACAGTTCGCTGATGATGAAATAGATTTCCCGGTTATTGGAATTGTAAGTAAACCCGCCGGTATCCGTCATCATACCCGTATAGATGCACTCTGCTCCTTCCCTTGAAATGTCACTGAAATAGCCCATACGGCAAATCAGGCGGAAAACCAGTTCCGAAGTGGAAGATATCTCCGGATGGGAAATGATAATCTTGCAGAAATCCTCCGGATGGAGATGATGGTCTATCAGTATTTTTCTTGCCGGGGATGCAAGAACAGCGTCACCCATGGCATCTATACGATGGATAGCATTAAAGTCCAGACAACAAATGACATCCGCCTCGGCAATCAGCTTGTCGGCAAACTCCTTGTAGCGGTCGTACAGAAGGACGTCCTTGCTCCCGGGCATCCATTTCAAGAAGTCGGGGAAAGCATTCGGCACAATAACATTCGCCGTCTTTCCCTGCGAGCTGAAGAAGTGCCACAAGCCCAGAGAAGAGCCGATGGCGTCCCCGTCGGGACCCACATGCGAAACGATTACTATCTTGTCTGCACGGTCAAACCATTTGGTGAAATGGTCTATCTTGGATTGTTCTATTACTTTGGTCAACATATATTTATTTACTATTTGACGATTGACTATTTACTATTTGGCGTTTATAACAAATTGAAGGGGCAAAAGTACAAAAAGTTTGTGATTTATAACAATATGCGGTAAGAACCTTTTTGAGAAAGAAGAAGATAGGGAATACCTAAGCGAACGCAATTATTGGCAATCTTATTCTGATAATAGTCTGAAAGAGAAGAGTCAAGTACCACCATCCCTATGGAAAAGAGCGAAGTAAGTTCCTCTATCCCATCTTGATACCCCTTGGAGATATACAAATAATCAACTGAGAGGGGACGGGAAGAGTTCTTGTTTCTCCAACGGTTGTCGGAAAGAAGACAGATGCACTTACCGGCATAAGAGACAATCTGGTTGCGCATGGATAAGCCGGGAGTTGTATAATCTCCGGCAACCAGTCGGGGAGTCTCCAGACGCAGGCGGTTCCAATGCGGAGAAAGGGCACGGCACAGACGCGGCATATCCGGCAAGCTATCGGTACATGCCAACCAAGAATGACGGTTGTCTGCCATACAATGGACAACGGGACAGCCTCTCACGCTATAAAAAGCAATCCCCTGCCGGGGAGCATTGGACATGATGGAAAGGGAATGCCAGGAAACCACTGCCAACAATGCCAGCAACGCAAAGCAGACTCTACGTACCGTAAGGCGTAGAAAGCCATAATATGCCATCCCCAAGAACAGATAGACGAGCAGAACGCCCCATATATCCAACCAAATATTATCGACAGCAGCGCCGGGAAGATGCTCTATCCAGCGAAGCACTTCATTCTGGACATGTATCAATGCCTCTACTACCCTTGCAAACAGATGTTGTACAAAAGGCAGCGGCGTAAGCATCAACAGAAAGACAGCAGAATACAGAACGAACGACACCATGGGAATTACCCAAAGATTAGTCAACAGAAAATGAGTGGAAAAACGGGAGAAATAGAAAATGACCAAAGGGGCCGTACCCAGCTGAGCCGCCATGGACACTGTCATAAGTCCCCACAAATATCGCAGGAAACGATTGTCGACCTTCCAAAGGGCATACAACTTAGGCTGTACAAGTACAATAGCTGCAACCGCCGAGAATGACAACTGAAAACCGACATCAAACAACCAGACCGGCTTGCACAGCAGCATCAGGAAAGCAGTTGCCGCCAGCGTATTCAGAGTCAGCGGCTTTTCCGGCTGCAAACCGGCAAACGCCAACAAAGAGAACATGACGACCGACCGCACCACCGAGGAGGACAATCCCGTGAAAAAAGCAAAACTCACCAGAAAAAGGACAAGAAGCAAGAGCAACAAAGGTTTCAACCGCCGCCATCGCCTCCACAAAGGACGAAGCACAAACAAGAGCAAAGCATACAGAAAACCTATGTGCAACCCCGAAAGTGCCAGTACATGGCTGGCTCCCGAAACGGAGTAGGTCTCCACAATATCATCACTCAGTTCCTCTTTATCCCCCACTGTCAACGCAGCAAGTACCGCCAATTCATCAGTTTCAAAACCCAAACTCCGGTATAAGCCAACCACTTTCTCCCTATAATCCAGTGCCACCTGGCTGACAGTGCGAGAGACATCATGCCCCGTCTTCCGCCAATGTCCGTCAGCCACGTAGGCCGTGCCGCTATAGCCTTTCCGCCTCAGGTAGCGGGCATAGTCAAACTCGTCGGGATTACCATTGTTTGCCGGAGGAACAAGCCGGGTAGATACCAGCAACTCATCACCACGGCGCAAAGTGGCCGTAGCAGAATCTTTCGGAAAATAAGCCAGAAAAAGATGATTCCGGGGGCAACCCGTAACTGTATCCTTCTCTACCTCTCCCAGCAGGGCAACCCTGCACAATATGCTGCGCTCCCTCTCTTCGGGATGCTCGCAGATACAAACCCTATAAACAGCAGGTTTGCCCGAAAAGGGAAATACCGTCTTTCCCTGCTGCCAACTCATCAAGCAGCCCCCCGTACCACCCAAGAAAAGGTATACCGCCGCTCCATACACCCATCCGGTATGCTTGTATCTACCTATAATAAAAAGAAAAAGCAGAAAACCTGCCACATACTCCCATGCAGAAAGCACGTGTGGAAACGCATCTCCACACAAAATACCAACTACCAACGGCATCAACAGTCGAAGGAAAGGATGCCGTTGCCAGCTGTCGATTATCAATCCAGAAGACGGATTACAGATTCCTTAATGCACGGATAGCTTCCTTCGGATCGGGAGCCGAGAAAACGGCATTGCCTGCCACCAGTACATCTGCTCCAGCTTCTACCAGACGCGCACCGGTATCCAAGTTTACGCCACCGTCCACTTCTATCAAGGCCTGCGAACCGGTAACCGTAATCAATTCACGCAACTCGCGCACTTTATCAAGAGAATGCTCTATGAACTTTTGTCCGCCGAAGCCAGGATTTACGCTCATTATCAGCACCATGTATACATCATTAATAATATCCTTCAACAAGGATACGGGAGTTGCCGGATTAATTGTTACCGCCGGCTGCATCCCTGCTTCGCGGATTTGCTGCACCACACGGTGCAGATGCGGACAAGCCTCGTAATGCACATTCATGACATGTGCCCCCAGAGCCTTCACCTCCGGAATAAACTTCTCCGGCTGTACAATCATCAGATGCACATCCAAAGGTTTCTGCGACAGTTTTGCCACATACTTCAGTACCGGGAATCCGAAAGAAATATTGGGGACAAACACACCGTCCATGATGTCGATATGTACCCACTCAGCCTCACTTTCGTTAATCATTTCAATGTCTCGTGCCAGATAACCAAAATCGGCAGAGAGAATAGAAGGGGATATGATTGGTTTCATAATGTTATGTTCTAAAGTTTACGAACTTTGTTATGTACAAATATAGAGAAAAGATTTAATTCAGCCTAACATTGGAAATCAAAACTCTCACTGCAAACTTACTGCATACCTTTTGCAGCGTCACTGCAAACGTGTTGCAGTAGCACTGCAAAGCAGTTGCAGTCACACTGCATATTAGTTGCAGCAACACTGCAAAGCGGTTTGCAGTGACGCTGCAAAACGAGTGCAGTAGTTTTGCAGTAGGAAGTCATTGAATGACAATCAGTTATTTCATCACGTATCCTTCCGTCAACCGGAAGCCGCGCAACAGTTCATCCGTTTTCAGTCTCTTCTTGCCCGGAAGCTGGAGGGAGCGGATGCCGACAAAACCATCTTCGGCAGCAACGCGGATATAGGTCTTCCCGTCTGTCTGCAAGGTTCCGGGAGCCAGCTGATGGGATTCCCCTATTTTCTCCGTCTCGAAGATTTTTACCACAACAGATTCTCCACCGGGTTGGACCAGCTCCGTCCAAGCGGCAGGATAGGGAGAAAGACCGCGTATAAAATCGTAAATACGCTTCACCGGGCGGTTCCAGTCAATACGACAAGTATCTTTGAAGATTTTCGGTGCCGGACGCAGTTCACCCACGACGGCCATTTCTTCTTGAGGAATACTTTTCACTGTACCGGCAAGAATGGCATCTACGGTTTCTACCACCAGGCGACCGCCCAACAGCATCAGTTTGTCGTGGACGATACCCACGTTGTCCGTATCGGCAATGGGTACCCGTACCTGCTGGATAACCTCACCGGTGTCAATCTCATGTTTCAGGAAGAAAGTGGTGATGCCCGTTTCCGTATCACCATTAATCACCGCCCAGTTGATGGGGGCTGCGCCGCGATACTGCGGAAGCAGGGAAGCATGCAGGTTGAAGGTGCCCAATCGCGGCATGTTCCATACCACCTCCGGCAACATGCGGAAAGCAACGACTATCTGCAAATCGGCCTTCCATGCACGCAACGCCTCCACAAAAGCCTCATCCTTCAGCTTCTCCGGCTGAAGAAGCGGAAGATTATGTTCCAGTGCATACTGTTTCACCGGAGAGAATTGGAGCTTATGCCCCCGTCCGGCAGGCTTGTCCGGCATCGTAATGACACCCACCACATTGTAACCTCCTTCTACCAGGCAACGAAGAGCCTCCACCGCAAAGTCGGGAGTACCCATATATACAATCCTCAAATTCTTCTTTTCCACCATTTCATTTACAATTTACCATTTACAATGTACCATTTGCGAGGCAGCTCATTTGCCCATTTACAATTTACCATTTACAATGTACGAAGCATCTTCTTTGCGATTTACAATGCCCCATCACCCCGAACGGCAAATAGTAACTTGTAAATAGTAAAATAGTAAATACCAAAAAGTCCTCAGTCTTCTGAAAAATGTACCAATACTTCACGGTACGAGTTGAATATCTTCGACTTGGACACGAAGCCCAAGTATTTGTTTTCCGCATCCACCACCGGCAGATTCCACGCCTTCGTATCATCAAAGGTGCGCATCACCTGCTCCATACTGTCCGTATCATACAGACGTGCCGGAGCCGAAGTCATCAGTTTTCCCACCGTGAAGCGATGATATAACTCCTGGCGGAACATAATGTTCCGGATATCGTCCAACAAGACAATGCCAATCAACACCCCTTCCTTATCCGTCACGGGAAAAACATTGCGATGCGAGGCGGAAATAGCCTTTACCAGTTCACCCAAATCCATTTCGGGATGCACGGTCACAAAATCCTTTTCCACCACATTCTCCATTTTCATCAGGGTAAGGATAGCCTTGTCCTTATGGTGCGTCAACAGTTCTCCTTTCTTGGCCAAACGCATGGAGTAGATACTATGAGGCTCGAACATGATGATGGTAAGATAGGAACTGACGGAAACAATCATCAGTGGCAGGAACAGGTCGTATCCTCCCGTAAGCTCGGCTATGAGGAACACGCCGGTCAGCGGAGCGTGCATGACCCCACTCATGACCCCCGCCATTCCCATCAAGGCAAAGTTCTTCTCGGGCAGATAAGCCGTCATCTCTATTTCATTGCTGAAATGTGAAAAGACAAAACCGGCAATACAACCCAGATACAACGAAGGTGCGAAGATACCGCCGCAACCGCCACCGCCATTCGTGGCACTCGAAGCAAAGACCTTAAACAGAATAATCAGTATGAGGTATATCAACAACAGGTTGCCGTGCCCGTAGAAGAAGGAATTATTCATCACTGTGTCCCATTCGGCATTGCTCATCCCATTCAGCAACAACTCTATCGTATCGTAACCTTCGCCATACAACGGAGGAAAAAGGAATATCAGGATACTCAGCATGGCACCGCCCATTATCAGTTTCTTATAGGGAGTTCTCAACCTTCCGAACACGCCTTCCACAGAGTTCATGGCCCGGGTAAAATAAAGGGAAACCAATCCGCAGAAGATACCCAGCATAATGACATACGGAATACGCTCCAGTTCGAAAGCTTGGTCCAGATGGAATTTGAACATGGCATCCGTACCCGTCACGATATAGGAAACAGTTGCAGCCGTCACCGCAGATATCAGCAACGGCAACAAGGAGGACATTGTCAAATCTATCATCAGTACCTCCAGCGTAAATACCAGACCGGCAATCGGCGCCTTGAAAATGCCTGCAACCGCACCGGCAGCACCACATCCCACCAATAGCATCAGCGTACGATGCTCCATCTTGAAGATGGTTCCCAGATTGGAACCGATAGCCGAACCCGTCAGCACAATAGGCGCCTCTGCCCCGACCGAACCACCGAAACCGATGGTAATGGAACTGGCTATGATGGACGACCAAGTGTTATGCCGTTTGATGCGTCCCTGCCGCCGCGAGATGGCGTATAGGATTTTGGTAACACCATGACTGATGTCGTCCTTCACCACGTAGCGGACAAACAATCCGGTCAGGAAGATACCCACTACCGGATAGACCAGATAAAGGTAGTTGGCTTCCGTCGCATTGAAATTATCCGTCAGGAAGTTCTGTATCCAGTGTATGATGACTTTCAGTATCAGTGCGGCGAATGCCGTAAAGATACCTACAAGAAAACTGAGAATCAGTATGAACCGCTTTTCCTTGATATTCTTTTCGCGCCATATGATGAAGCGCTGCAACAAACTCCTCTTGTCCTCTGCCATTTTTCCTTTTATTCGCGAATAATCTTAATGACTCCGCCCTTGCCCAACTTGATGATACTGGACGGTTTCGGGCGTCCCGTTTCCTCCTGGCGGTATCCTACTATATAATCCACCGCAGACTTGATGTCTTCACTTATTTCACTGAAGTTACCGGGAGACGGTTGCCCGCTGACATTGGCAGAAGTAGAGACTATCGCCTTGCGGAACTGCTGACAAAGCCGTTTTGAAAATGCCTCACTGGTGACACGGATACCTACACTACCATCTTCGGCAAGCAAGTTAGGAGCCAGATTACGCGCTCCGGAATAAATTATGGTAAGGGGCTTGTCAGCCAGTTCTATCAAATCCCAGGCAACCTCCGGAACATCCTGCACATAGAAATCCACCTTTACCGGAGAATCTACCAATACCAGCATCGCCTTACTGTCAGAGCGTTGCTTGATTTCATATACACGGCGCACCGCTTCTTCATTGGTAGCGTCACAACCTATACCCCAAATCGTATCTGTCGGATACAGAATTACCCCGCCCTCGCTCATTACCTGGCAGGCTTTTTTGATGTCTTCTATCATTTCTTGATATATAAGTTCACGGATTAACACGCAAAAATAGTATTTTTGCAGCGATTATAAACAAAGTTTAAGAGAAAACAATGGAAGAAATTCAATTTAACCACACCCTGCCCATACAACTACGCTTCAATGACGTCGACAAATTCGGCCATGTAAACAACACTGTTTACTTCTCTTTTTATGATTTAGGAAAAACGGAATATTTCGCTTCCGTATGCCCGGATGTAGATTGGGAAAAGGATGGTATCGTTGTCGTCCATATTGAAGCAAACTTCCTCGCACAGATTTATGGTTCGGACCATATCGCCGTGCAAACTGCCGTCACTGAGATAGGAACCAAAAGCTTCCACCTCGCCCAACGGGTCATTGATACGGAAACCCAAGAAGTAAAATGCGTATGTACCTCCGTCATGGTAGCCTTCGACCTCGCCAAACACGAGTCCAAGCCACTGGAAGAAAAATGGATTGAAGCAATCTGCAAATATGAGGGAAAAGATTTGAAGAAAAAGAAATAAAATCCTATATTTGTCAATTAAGCTAACATTTGTATAAGTAACAATCAGTTACATTTAGTCAACTGCTATGATTCGATTGATATTATTGACCGATTTTACAGAGTCCTTTTCGTACAATCTGCTAAAGGGGGTATTGGCCTATTCCAAAAGCCATGAGCCATGGGTAGTATGCCGTATGCCACCCTCCTACAAAAACAGTCATGGTATAGAAGGAGTCTTGAAATGGGCAAAGACATGGCATGCAGATGCAATCATCGGCAGATTTGACAATGATGACAACGTGGAGCTATTCCGTGAAAACGGAATTATCGCATTGGCCCAGGATTATAAATCAAGGTTCAGCAATATTCCAAACATCACCGGCGATTACCGCAAGACCGGCAGAATGGCAGCAGAGTTTTTTCTGAGTAAAGGCTTTCAGAACTTCGCATTCTATGGTTATCGCGATACGGTATGGTCACAAGAACGTTGCGAAGGTTTCTATGAATGTATAGCAGCCCAAGGGTTTGGAAACAATTTCTATTCTTATCAGGACCAATCCCTTGATGACTTATGGTTTTATGAAGCACCGCCCCTGCTCAACTGGTTAAAGTCATTGCCACAACCTACGGCACTCATGGCTTGCGATGACAATCAAGGTAACCGCATTACGGAAATCTGTAAAGTCAACAACATCAGAGTGCCCGACAAGATAGCAATATTAGGAGTCGACAATGATGAGATTATATGCAATCTTTCAGACCCTCCCCTATCCAGTATCAGCCAAAACATTGTAAGAGGCGGATTTGAGGCAGCTGCCCTCATAGAACATCTATTGAATGATGAGGAGGCCACTTATCAGGACGTAGTGCTCCAACCAGTTAATATAATCAACCGGCTTTCGACCGACTTCTATTCTACCACCGATGCCCATATCCAAACCGCTCTGAAATATATCCATCAGAATATAGCAGCTGATATCACTGTATCGGATATAGTGAAACAAGTACCATTATCACGCCGTTTATTGGAGATTCGCTTCAAGCAAGTCACCCAGCAATCCATCCACAAATACATCTTCAACCTTAGGATGGAACGCTTTGCCCAATTGCTGTTGGCCAGTGATGCTCCGATTGCAGATGTGGCGGAACAAGTCGGAATAAACAATCTGAAGAACTTGTCCCGCCAATTCAAAGCTTTGAAGAAAGTCTCTCCCAATGAATATCGGAAAGAGTACCAGACAAAGAGTTACCAGCGCTGATTTAATCCGGTACAAACAACATGGTATCAGGTAACACGGTTTCCAGAACATTCCGTCCCGAATACCCGACTTCCAATTCCTGGCCCATGTAATCTTCGAAATACAGCAGGTGCAACTCGTGGTACCCTGCTTCGAGAGCGACTTTCCCTTCGGCACGGCGTCCGCTGTGTCCACCGTCGTTATCAACAATCAATTTACCGTCTATGTATAGTTTAGAACCATCATCGGAAAAAGTATAGAAACGGTATACTCCCCTTTCCGGAATTTTCACCAACGTACGGAAATCATAAGCAAAATGATCAGGGACGGCTACTTCTTCAATCGAGAAGTTCTTCATCACCCCTTCCTTCACTTTATTGCAGGCGGCAATATCGGCAACACGTTTACATTTGCCTTCATAATAGGTATATGCCACGCCCTGCTTCTTGGGAGAAGTTCCCGTAGCCGGCAAATAAGCCATACTCTGCTCCTCATCCGAATTCAGACCTAAAGGGTAATAGTAGGCAGCCTCCCTTCCCGAAGGAGTGGAAATCCATGTGTCAAATTTGAATTGGTCTTCGTACAGTTCAATGATACGGGCTCCTCTCGTCAACTCTCCATACGCATCCGCACCGGTCACCCGTCCGTATCCCAATGCAATACCTTTATCTATTCCTATAAAATCGTTATCATGGTCATGTCCTACAAATACTCCCATTACATCCCTCATGTCAAGGAAGGAAGCAAACATACCGGAATTGATGTTAGCAGAGGCAACTCCACCTTCTTTGTCATTGCCATAAGTTTTCCCGTCACCTCTGATTTCGTTGTATTCAATCAGCGGAATATGGAAAAAGGCCAAAGCAGGAACGGGATTACCACCGTTCTTCTCTGCAAAGTGTTTACTTTGCTTTCTGTACCATTCTATTTGGTCGAAATGAATCCAGTCGTAAGCACCATAGATTTTATTAGGCTGATAGTCGTTGGAATCCATGCAATAGAGCAATGCCTCTACCTGGTCCTTCTTCTCCGGACTATAAATAGAAATCACACAATTACCACATCCCATAATATCTTCAGGGCCTTTTGCCCCCACATAGTAGGGAGACTTCAAGAGGAAATCATAGATTTCATTGCGCGTCAAGTATTCTGCATCATGGTTTCCCATCATCACCACAAAAGGCATCTTGGCTTCATTGAAAATATCCACTACACTTTTCCATCCATCCATAGCAGGGTCATCGGTCACCACATCCCCACTCAGTATAGCAATGTCCGGATGTTCGGCTGCCAGGACAGCACGGATAGTAGCTGCCGTTTCGGCACACTTTGCAGAACCCGGCATCCAGTGCAAATCTGTAAACTGTGCTACTACAAACCTGCCATCCTTAAAAAAGAATTGCTTCTGCGCAAAAGCCGTTACCGGCATACAGCCCAACAGTACAACTAAAAGAACAACTATTTTCTTCATAATTTCTTGAGATTAATATATTTCTATTTCATCTATTGCCAACTCACTCTGCAACCCTTCATGAAAATATCCTTTCGGGCACAAGCCACCACTCAATAATTCCAAGCGGACAAATGTAGCTTCCGTTTCGGCAAATGAAAGAGATGCCGGAAAACGGGTGCCTTCCGTCAAGCTAAAATCATAAGTCAGCCGTTTAGTGCCCACCGGAATAAAAGTCTGACCATCCATTGAAACAGAGACACCCATCGCTCTTGCCGGCCATATCTCATTTACCGGCCGCCATAAAGAAGAAAAGGCCACTTCCTTGACTTTTTGAGGTTTCTTCAGTTCCACTACAATCTGTACAGTATCCTGGTAGAAGCTAATCCAGCGACGCATGTCGCGGGCATAGCCACGTCGTCCATCAGTCAGCCCGAAGCCTTTATTCAAGTGTTCCCATCCTGCTTCAGGATTACAAGTATAGTCACATCCGGTTGCCTTGTTTACAGCAAAACTCTTGCGGGTCACTTTCCCTAGCGGCTTACCGCTTCTGTAAACTGCCGAATAAATAGTTGCATCCTCGTCCAACGGTATCGGAGTCTCATAAAGGGAAGATGAAGTGTTGACCGTTGAATCATTTACCGCATAGTAAATATCGGCATCCGGACAGAAGGTGTTCAAAGTCACCTCATAAGTCTGCTGCGACTTGTTCCACGCACCAGCCTGATTGACTTCATAGAAGTTGCGGCAAGCATTCACTCCGCAATAATCCAATCGTTCAAACTCCTTATCCAGCCTACGGGCAAACGACTCGAAGTCCTTATGTTCCGGCTGTGTCCATTGCACCTCTGACATAGCCAGCAAACGAGGGAAAGCCATATATTCAAAATACTCGGGAGTCTGTATGTACTCTCCCCAGATATTGGCTTGTACACCTATTATATAAGCTTGTTCTTCCGGAGTCAGTTCTGCAGGAAGCGGATTATAATTGTACACCGTATCCAATGGAAGGAAACCGCCGATAGCCAACGGAGCGAATTCCGGACTTTCCTGGTAGTAATCCAAATAACACATCTTGCCGGGTGTCATAATGACTTTATGCCGTTGGCGAGCAGCTTCGATACCTCCTTTTTCGCCACGCCATGACATGACGGTAGCATTAGGGGCAAGCCCTCCTTCCAGAATCTCATCCCACCCGATGATGTCATGCCCTTTACTGTTTACAAATTGCTCAATCCGATGGATAAACCAACTTTGCAGAGCTTCTTCGTTGGGCAGACCTTCCCGCTTCATCAAATGCTGGCAATGGGCACACTTCTTCCATGCTTTCTTGGGACACTCATCTCCACCAATGTGGATATAATGGCTGGGGAAGAGTTCCATAACTTCGGTCAGCACATTTTGTAAGAATTCAAATGTATGCTCTTTGGGACAATAGACCTCATCAAAAACATCAAAATAATCACGCACCACATAAGTCTTTCCCAATCCGCAAGAAAGTTCCGGATAGGAAGCCAGTGCTGCGGATGCATGTCCCGGCATTTCAATTTCGGGAATGACCGTAATGAAACGGTCGGATGCATATTTCACAATTTCCTTTATTTCTTCCTGTGTATAATAGCCCCTCTTTTCTTTTCCATCGTAGCGCCGTGGAAAATAATAATCAGAGTGTCCTATCTGAGTCTGTTTACGATAAGAACCTATTTCAGTCAGTTTCGGGTATTTCTTTATTTCTATTCTCCATCCTTGGTCATCTGTCAGATGAAAATGGAATTTATTCAATTTATAGAATGCCATCAAATCAAGAAACTTCAGCACTTCCTCTTTTGGCAGAAAATTACGTCCTACATCCATCATAGCCCCACGATGAGGAAAACGGGGAGCATCCGTAATGCTGACAGCAGGAATCCTAATCTTTTCCTCGTATTTCCGGTCACCATCATAAATGGCTGCCGGCATGAGTTGCAGCAAAGACTGGACACCATAAAAAAATCCTGCGGCAGTTTCATTGGAAGATATATTTATCCTATCGGAAGAAACCTCCAATGTATAGGCCTCATTGGGCAAGGAATTATCTATAGATAAGCAAATATCGGCCTTTCCCGTTTCCGAAATACCCTTCAGCGTTACAGAAGTGTTTTTCAACGCATCCTCCAAATAATGAAAAACTTTCATCGCGGCTTCCCCGGAAGGGACAGCCACTGTTTTTTCCCCTTGCAAGACATACACTCCCTGCATTGGAGCAAGTTCATTCGGCATGGGTATAATACCATAGTTTGCCTCTACATCATCAGCCACTCTCCCACAAGAGAGAAAAATGAATGACATAGCCAGTAACCAATATCTTATCTTCATAGTATTTGGGATAATAAGTTGGGATATTCCTTGATTGTATTCAGTATCAGTTCACCGAACAAAGTATTTGTCCAGGCAAACCAGGAACGAGTAAAGTCCGCGGCATCCTCCGAATGGAAAGACTCATGCATAAAGCCCGTCCCTCCATCCGTATCACGAAGTTGCTTCAGACAAGCACGTATTTCTTCGGAATCATCCGTTGTAAAAGCCTTCATAATGATGCTCATCGGCCAGATATAATTCAATCCCACATGAGGGCCTCCTACCCCTTCACCGGCTTTTCCTTTAAAGAAATAAGGATTATTGCCGCTCCATATCATTTTACGGGTATTCTGATAAATCGCATCTTTAAAAGAACAATAACCCAGATAAGGCGCAGCCAGCAAACTGGGTACATTGGCATCGTCCATACAAAGCGCGTTACCAAAACCGTCGACCTCAAAAGCATAAATACGCCCACAAACCGGATGATTGAAAGTACCATACCTACGGATAGCTGCATCCACTTCATCTGCCAATGTTATACATTCTCCGGAGAAGTCCTTGTTTCCATAAACTTTATCCTCTATCTCAGCCAATTGGCGCAATGACACAACCGCAAACATATTAGAAGGAATCAGAAAACCGTATTGTGTAGCATCATCTGACGGACGGAAAGAAGAAACGATTAAGCCGACCGGCTTTACCGGTGCTCCCCATCCGTTGTTAATCTGCGAATCTGTAGGGCGGTCGCAATCGCGTGTAAAGCTATAAGGTCCTAAGCCTTGTTTCCTCTGTTGCTCTTTAAAGGTCTTGACCACCAGCAGCATAGCTTTATGCCAATTTTCATCGAACACAGACGTGTCTTCCGTGTATTGCCAATAATGATAAGCCAGACGAATGGGATAGCATAAAGAATCTATCTCCCATTTGCGTTCATGCAGTTCCTTAACCATATGTTGTGTATGGTCGGTTTCCCAATAGCTGCCCAACGGCCCGTCGTTGAAGGCATTGGCATACGGGTCTATCAAGATACATTCAGTCTGTCTGTTGACAAGTCCTGCCACCATCAACTGCAAGTCCTTATCTTTCTTCATCAACGGCAGATAGGGCCATACTTGCGCTGAAGAGTCGCGCAGCCACATGGCATCTATATCACCTGTAATGACGAAAGTATCTGGTCTGCCATTCTTCACTCTATATCTGACAGTAGTGTCAAGCGTATTGGGAAAACAGTTCTCGAACATCCAACGCAACTTCTCGTCCTTTATTTTAGGCTTTGCTTCTTCAATAGCAGCATCTACTGCCTTCGAAATGAAGCTCCTTTTGCTTGCAGAAGGACGCAACGAAACATATCTCTGGCTGAAAGTCCCGGATGAAGATAATACGGAAGCGGGCTGAAAGGTCATTGCAGCCAAGGCAAGCCCGCCAGTCTTCAGAAATTGGCGTCTTGACATATTGTTTTTCATGATTGATTTCTTCTTTAATAGGTATGCTTACCGGATGTCACATTTATCTTTTTCTCTTTTCCACCATAGAGTACACACAGTTCAAAATCAATATTAGAATCTACTGTGATACGGGGTTCATCACTTGCAGAACGGCGTGCTTCAGCTTTTAAGGAGATAAGCCCTTCGGGACCAAAAGGATAGCGTTCTATGCCGTTAATCTCCGTCAAATTCATATCCCAGATAATCTGCTTTTTGGCATAATCTCCCCGAATACCGATAATAAATTCTATCAATTCAGCAATAGGAGGAAGTCCTGCCCAACCCACAAAATTATCCCTTGCCATAAATCCCGGCTCAGCACTTTCCGGAGCATAATATTCCCAAAAAGTTCCAGTCTTCTTATAGACCTCAAACACCTGGGCATAATGATTCAAACAAATCTCCCGTGCCAGTTTACCATAACCTTTCTGCACAAGGCCCTGCATCACCATGTAATTAGTTCCCGGCCATACGCCACCCTGCCAATAACGGCCATTCTCCTTGTACTTGGGATTATCGGCAGACAAAGAAGGAATACGGTGTTTCCGGTTGAATGTGGCAGGATTATCCAATTCCTTCACCATGCGGTCCAACTGTACAGAATCCAATACATCAGTAAACAGAGCCCAATAGGCACCTATTCCCTTGGTTGTACAGAGCGTACCGTCAGCATACTGGTCATAAAGGAAACCGGTCTTTTCATCCCAAAGATTGTCATGGATATATTTTCCCAGCATTTTGGCTTCGTCTTCAAACTCTTCTATCTCTTGCCAACGTTCCAGATAAAAGCCCATCTCAAGTAGTAAATTGGCAGTAAATAATTGCTGTAGGTTTGTATCTAACCAAATCATATGCCCGTGACTGTAGATAGGGCTGTATTCCGACGGAACACGGGGCATATTATCCATGCCGGTCCCCCATCCGCTTGACCAGTAGGTTCCATTTCTCCAAGTATGGTTCAATTTCAACCACTTATAATAAGCACAAAGTACCGGAAATATCTTGTGCAGGCGTTCCGTATCACCAAACTGATGGAAATAGACCATCTCACACCAAGGCATCAAATTCGGTCCGGTACTCACCGGATCATAGCGTTCAAAGCAATCGGCACCATCCGCCTTTATTTCACGGCAAATGAAACCGTCGGGATGCTGCTTGGCGTAAAAGTTGTTCAGCGTATTCTGGAAAGGAAAGAAACGGGTACCATAGCGGGCAAACATCAGAATGAAAGAGGAATCCCACATAAAGATATTACCATTATAAGCTGTATCCAAATAGCTTGAGACAAAACCCGAGCCTGCTTGAGGAGCACGAATATTGCCGATAGCTATTTCCCATGCCTTCCAATACATTTCAAGTTCCTTGTCATGTCCACCCCAAATGGGATTGGGAAGAATCTGCCGAGCTTCTTCGAAGCTTTTCGGCACAATCGTCTCAGGTTTTGCCACACGATACTCATTTTCAGTGACCAGCGGTTCCTTTACATATGTATTTTTATAAGGCAAATGATACTTTTCATCATTGCCACAGCTCTGAGCTTTCAGCAAAGGGAGAGTGGAAAAAGAAAGCAAGCTTACCAATAAAATGTGTTTCAACATAGGAAATAGTTATTTTTTAAATTACAAATTGAGCAGTTTTTTTATCTTGTCAAAGATAGCAGTATTTTCAAAAATCCCTGTAAACTCCTCTGCACCGGGACCAAAAGCATACACTGGTACCATTACACCGCTATGACCACCGGTAGAGAACTTACATACGATTCTGCCTTCTGCCAAATCTCCATCAACCAACGTAAGTCCACCAGTCTCATGGTCTGCAGTAACTACTACCAATGTTTCTCCATCCTTGGCAGCCCATTCATAAATGGCACCGATAGTACGGTCAAAGTCATGTGTTTCCTGCATCAGCAAATCAATGTCATTGAAGTGTCCGTAGTCATCCAGCTGCGAACCTTCTATCATCATAAAGAAACCGTTTTTATTTTGGTCCAGCAATTCGATACCTTTCAATGAAGCACGTGCCAAAAGGTCGCCACGTTCAGCAGGAAGAGGAGTATCGACGGGATAAGGTACGGCAAATACCTTACCACTCTTTATGCCAGCCAATTCATCCCAACTGCGAGGAGTCTGAAATCCTTTATCGCGTAGTTCCTTAAACAAGTCACGTCCATCTTCACGGTTTTCGAAAAGCTTGGCACCTCCACCGAATACATAATCGGCACTGCAATTAACGTAATCTGCTACGATTTCAGCTTCCGCATCCCTATCCTTGTTGTGGCAACAGAAGTCAGCAGGAGTGGCATCCCACAGACGGCAGGTCACCGCTATACCGGTAGATTTACCTTTAGCAGCAGCCAGGTCTACCAATGATTTCAAAGGACGTCCTTCGGTATCTACACCCACAGAATGATAGTTTGTCTTCCGCCCCGTAGCTATGGCTGTTCCACCCGCTCCCGAGTCTGTAATCAGCTTGTTGGCACAATAGGTTTTAGACAAACCCACTACCTGGCAGTTATCCAAAAACAACTTGCCTCGATTGGCTGTCCAGGCAGAATATACGTGCATAAGACTCATGCCATCACCAATCATCAAGATGACATTCTTTATCTTCTTGCCCTGGGGAGGGGTAATCTTTGTCACCTCATAAGGTTGGTCCAAAACATAGGTCTGTTCTTTATCACGGCGGCTTTGTGCCGATAACTCTACCGGCAGTAGCAAGACTGCCAAGAGCATAACGATACATATTCTTAATATCTTAGTCATAATTATTGTTTTATTATTCAACCGTTACTAAAATAGGGGCATGGTCGGAGAGGAAAGCATTATTCTCTGTTTCAGCCAATACACCATACCTCAAAACTTTCAGTCCATTACGTACAAAAACGTAATCAATCAGCGGACGTTTATCGTAAGGAATCTTTCCGAAATCATGGAAACTCCATGCCGGACCATAAACAATTGCCGATGCCTGGCGTGCATCTGTCAAGTGTTCCGGATTGGAAGGGTCAGTCACGTGTTTGATGACATCCGATTCCGGACTAGCATTAAAGTCGCCCGTTACTACTACGGGTAAGTTACCACTCAACTCATTTACTTTATCCAGCATAAGGCTTATACCTTCACGACGTGCAGCAACACCTACATGATCCAAGTGGGTATTCAATGCGAAGAACTCCTTGCCACTTACTTTATCTTGCAGTTTTGCCCATGAAGCGATACGCTCACAAGCTCCATCCCAGCCCTTGGAACCGGCAACTTCAGGAGTCTCGCTCAACCAGAAATAGCCAGAATCCAGCAAGTTGAAACGATCTTTCTTATACCAGAGTGCACTATATTCACCCTTTTCCTTTCCATCTTCACGACCTACACCGATGACTCCGTATTCCGGCAATCGTTGTTTAAGGTCTTCCAACTGATTATGAAGTACTTCTTGCGTACCCAATATATCCACATCATAAAAACGGATGGCATTTGCCGCGCGGTCTTTACGGTATTGCCAGTTGTCCAAGCTATCTTCCAGATTGTCATAGCGAATATTGAAACTCATGACATTAACGGGCTCTGGTGCAGGTGCCTGCTGCTTCACCTGTCCGCATGATGCAGCGAACAAAGGTAAAAATAACAAAAATAACTTTCTCATAGCATATATATTAAACTATTATTTCACAAATAAAGCCGATGCAGGGATGGGTGCCAACTTCTCGGCAGAAGGCAGTTTCCAAGCCCAGCTCAAATACTCACCTTCATAATCTTCAAAGTAATAGAGCTTGTAAGGATGAAAACCTTTCTTCAGCGCGACCATTCCGGTAGCAGGAATTGCAGCATGGGAAGCATCATTATTGACTACCTGCTCATCGTGAATGTACAAGACACTGCCATCGTCCGAACGGGTCTGGAAAGTATAGACCCCATCTTCGGGAACATTTATCAATCCAGAAAAGATATAACCGAAATGATCCTCCTGCTTAGCACCCTTAATAGAAGGTTCGGGCATGACACCAGACTCCAGCAACGGTGACTTTTCTACATCAGCCACTTTCTGGTAAGTGCCTTCAAAGTACTTATAAGATGTACCATTCTGAGTAGGATTTACAGAAAGAGCAGCCTTTAATTCAGCTTTCGTTGCCGATATGGATAATGTTCTGCTTGAGCGGAGACCTTCCTTGAATCCTTTGGCTTTTATTAAAGTGGTCTTGTCCAGTTCAAAAGGCTGCTCGTACAATGCCGACTGCTCTGTAGGCTCGCTGCCATCCAATGTATATCTGATTTCGGCATCCTTGGTTGTTGTGGCCAATGCAACCGTTACCTTATCCATAAACAAGTTCAAATCCTTATCCACATAGGGAATGGAAACGACTTCATCTTTAGTATAGGAATAAGGGGATGCTTCAGAGGAAACACCTCTCTCCATATTCGGCTTATCGGACAAAGTAAAACGAAGTTCTCCACCTTCCATCAACTGTGCATAAGTAATAAAATTTACATCTATCGGTTGTCCGTTCAATTCTACTTTTGTGATATAGACATTCTTCTTCGGATTGTTGGCAAGGATGGTCAAAGTCTTTCTATTTGCCAGGTTGACAACCGCTTTCTCAAATAGAGGAGTAGTCAGTGCAAATTCATTGCTTCCCGGACAAACTGAATAAATACCCAAGCTGGATAATATATACCAACCGGACATCTGTCCACAATCTTCATTACCAATGATTCCTTCAGGCGTAGGAGCGTACATTTCATGGAGCAGACGGCGTGTCATTTCCTGCGTCTTCCAAGGCTGTCCGACGTAATCGTACAGATAGGCGATATGATGGCTCGGCTCATTGCCATGAACATATTGACCTATCAGTCCGGTAATATCCACTAAATCGCCATGTACACCCGACTCTACTGTAAAGATAGAATCGAGTGCGGTAATAAACTCTTTCTTACCACCAAACAGTTGTGCCATACCGCTTACATCGTGAGGTACAAAGAAGCGATACTGCCAGGCTGTGGCTTCCGTATAGGCACGACCTACCTCAATAGGATTGAAGGGAGTTTCCCAGTTCCCATCCATCCGCTTGGGGCGGAAGAATTTTGTATTACCATCAAAAACATTGATATAGTTCTGGGAACGTTGAATATACTTTTGATAAATATCATCCTTACCCATTTCCTGAGCCATACGTGCAATACACCAGTCATCATAGGCAAACTCCAGCAAACAAGAGATGGACTCTTTCTTTATATTAGAAGGAATAAAGCCATTCTGAATATAGTAATCAGCTCCCTTTTTGTTCTTTTCAGAAGAAACTACCATAGCTTCCAACGCCTTTTCCGCGTCAAATCCTCTAATACCCTTCATATAAGCATCTGCTATAACGGACACTGCATGATAACCAATCATAGTTCCCGTCTCTCCGGCAGAAAGCGGCCAGATAGGAAGTTCACCCGAAGATTCGTAAATGTCCAGAAAGGAATTTATCATATTATTGACCAAAGTTGTATCAATCAAAGTCATCAACGGATTCCATGCACGGAAAGTATCCCAAAGCGAAAATGTAGAATATTGCACTTTGCCTTTTGGCAATTGCCCAATTTCCATATTATGACGGCGGTACTCACCATTGATATCACTCACGACATTGGGTACAACCATAGAATGATACATGGCTGTATAGAAATTCTTCAAGTCGTCCGTATTGCCGCCTTTTACCGTAATAGCAGAGAGAGCTTGTTCCCAAGCGGAACGGGCAGCACTACGCACGGCATCAAAATCGAAACCTATCACCTCGGTTTCCAAATTCTCACGTGCATTCTTTTCACTGACAATGGATAATCCAACTTTGGCTATAACCGGCTCTCCATTACTATTATCGAAGGACAAGCAAGCCTGCAAATCGGTACCGTTCAACTTAACTCCTGCAGAAACCATCTTTTTATTCTGTATAAAGTCTATGGTCTGAAAAGGTTTCGAGAACTGGGCTACAAAATAAACGTACTGATTGTCCGTCCATCCCCTGGTTCTGCGCATACCTGTTATTTCGTTGGCGGCAGTCTGTTCAAGTTCAGCCTCATAAATATATTCGTTATCAAGCAAATGAGTCAAATCTATAATAATAGATGCTTCTTTGCCGGAAGGAAACGTATAGCGGTGCATACCGGCGTGTGCCGTTACCGTCAATTCAGCTTTTATTCCTTCTTCTTTCAGAACAACCGAATAATATCCGGCAGAAGCATCTTCGTCTTTATGGGAAAAAGCCGCTGGCTGGTAAATGCTTTCCGTAGTCAAATCCGGTTTCAGCGTAGTAGGACGAAACAGTATATCCCCAAGATCAATGCATCCGGTCCCACTTAAATGTGTGTGTGAAAAGCCTTTTAGAGTCGTATCATTATAATGATACCCCGAACAAGCATCCCAGTTTCCGGCACGCGTGTCAGGACTTAACTGTACCGCCCCGAACGGAACGGTTGCCCCCGGATAAGTATGCCCATGAAAGCCGGTACCTATAAAAGGGTCTACATAGTCTACGGGAGATAGTTCACCGGATGTACAAGAGCAGCAAGCCCAAAAGGCAGTAGCTGCACATATAAGAGTTTTTAATTTCATCAGACTGTATATTTGAAGAGCGCTGCAGACTGTCGGGAATGCCGTCTCTCCGTATATTAAAATGATTTTATGAATAGCCTTTGCAAATGAAAAAAAAAGAAGAAATATCTGCAAGGATCAATACCCGAAAATACCAACCCCTGCAGATTAGACCAATGGCAATGAGGTCTATTCCATATTTTATCTCTTTTCAGAGAAAATATCAATCATAATGAGGATTCTGTTTCAACTTACCATCAGATTTGGTAATCTGAACCGAAGGATAAGGGAATACGATCATGTAATCCTGATAAGCAATCTTATCCGTATAATCCTCATACTCACCTACAACGAATGTGGAAGCAGGGTCCTGGCGGTTGGCATAATGACGTACGCGCGGACGGGCATTCAATTCGGCAGCAGCCAAAGCCTTTATTTCAGCATTACCTGAACGATACCAACGTTTCAAATCATACAAATGGTCTGTAAATTCAAATGCCAATTCACAACGACGTTCATGATATAGGTCAGCCATAGTAGCGGTGCCCGTCAATAATGCAACATTGGCACGTTTACGAATGCGATTCAAGTCAGCCGTAGCCAAGTCCGCTTTATTAGTCATCAAATAAGCTTCCGCACGGAAAAGTAACATTTCTGCAAAACGGATAACCGGGAAATTAATACGTACCGTCGGCCAGTCTCCGTTTGTATTGATATACCCCTTATTGGCTGCATCTTCATACTTAAAGGGATCCATGTATTTATTAATCATAAAACCGGATTCAATATCCGAGCTTGAATAAAAAGCACGGGATTCACCCAAGAATTGAAATTCCTGACCATACTCTAAAACCGTACGAACCAAACGGTCATTACCAGCTCCGTCTTTCAACATCTCTTCGTAAATATCATAAGACGGCTTGTTCTGTCCCCAGCCATTATATTGTCCCCAGCCTTTGTTCTCAAGGACAACTCCCGGAAACTCCGAACCGCCACCTTGAGAGCCACCATTTCCAGGAATAGTCCAAATATACTCTTTATTCCACCATTTAGAGAAATCAGAAGAGAACAACTCTTCATAAGTACCGGCTAAATCACGTCCGTAAGCAGTTTCCAGTTCATTGACCATACTGATTACATTTCCCCATTGTGTAGCATCCCAAGTTGCCCAATAAGCATAAACTTTAGCTTTAAAAGCTACTGCAGCCGCATCGTGCGCGCGTCCTCTATCATTATCTCCATACTCTTCAAAACGGGGCAAATACTCTATTGCCTTGTCCATATCCGAGATAATCAATTTATAATTATCGATGACCGAAGCTTGCTGAGGAGGAATAGAATTGTCATAGCCACCTTCAAAATCTTCATAACGGACAAAAGGTACCCCTTGTGTATCAAGACCGTAACGATAAGCGATCAAGAAATGAGCCCATCCACGAGTGAAGTAAGCTTCACCGAGACTTCTCTTTTCAATATCACTCAAAGTGGTGCTTTTCCCTTTCTTAAGCAACTCTTGTATTACCCAGTTGGAACGTGCCATCACTTTGTACATAGTATCAAAAATAGTACGCAAAGGGGATTCGTCTCCTGTATATTTCAATGTAGCAAGTGTTGGAAAATCACGGGTCTTTCCCCACACAACGTCGCACGCGGCACCTTGTTCCCAAAACAGTTCGCGTCCATATACAGCTTCCTGATGAAATCTTTCATACAATGCATCTACAGCATCAATAGCCTGCAGGTCATTGGTAAAATAAGTCGTTGTAGTAGCATCTCCCTCTGGTTGCACATCAAGGAAGTCACTGCAAGAACTCATAAGCAATGTGGCAGACATCGCAAAAAATAATATATTTTTTTTCATAATCATTCTTCTCTATTAATTATTAGTAAGTCAATTTTACACCAACAGATAATACGCGAGATACCGGATATTTCAAAGCATCCCAGCCACCACATTCAGGATCCATGCCAGAATATCCAGTGATAGTAGCAAGATTTTCACCACTGAAGTACACAGACAAACGGCTGTTACGGTCATTCAAATGAGACCACTTGCGGAATACATCGCTTAAATCATAAGAAAGGGTTACATTCTTCAAACGCAGATAAGAAGCATTCTCCAAATACCAATCAGATGCAGTCGTAAAGTTTCCATTCGGGTCATTCTTTGACAAACGAGGAATATCAGAACCGGTATTTGTAGGACTCCAAGCATTCAATATCTCGCTGGAACGGTTAAAGTTTCCTTCTACATCACTCAACAGCATGTACTTTCCTACATATAAAGCTTTTGCTCCACCTACTCCCTGGAACATGGCACTGAAAGAAAGTTTTTTCCACGTCATTCCCAATGTAAAGGCAAAAGTCGTCTTCGGAGTCGCACTACCCATATACTGACGGTCTGCATCCGTAATTTTACCATCGCCATTATGATCCACAAACTTCAAGTCACCAGCCTTGGCATTCGGCTGAATACCTACCCACTCTTTTTCACCATTATCATTGGTCACATATGTTCCATGTTTAGCATTCCACTCGGCAACTTCTGCATCACTTTGGAACAAACCATCTGTCTTAATCAAGTAGAAGGAATTCAGAGGTTCCCCTTCCGTACTCTGCATCATATAAGGGATGCTACGGAACCTTTTATCATTAGGCCACAAACCCGGATTGCCATCCGCATCCTTCACACCTATATCTGATACCCAGTTCTTTAAATACGAGAAGTTACCCGATACGAAATAAGAAAGGTTTTTGTTAATCTTATCGCTCCAATTAGCTTGAATCTCAAAGCCACGGTTACGCACTTCACCTTGATTGATTAACATGGCATCGAGTCCCATAGTAGAAGGCCACCCCATTGATTGTGTCTGAATCAAATTGAAAGTACGTTTATCAAAATAGTCTAATGATACCGACAAACGGTTTTTAAACATCTCAACATCCAAGCCCAAGTCAGTCTGTTCTGAAGTTTCCCAGGTCAAATCAGGATTTAACGCAGAGCCGTTGTAAATCAAAGTATTCCAGATATTATTTGCCTCAGGACCATATTGTGCTTGTTCTGTCCACGAGCTTTTCTTCAACAAAGCAGACTTATAATTAAGCCCTATAGAGCTCAAATTACCTACACGCCCCCAAGAAGCACGCAATTTCAGCAAACTGATAAAATCACTCTTCTTAAAGAATTTTTCATTAGATATTTTCCATCCAAGGGTCACTGCAGGGAAATCACCATAGTTATTTTCCTTAGGCAAACGTCCAGCATAATCACGACGCCAAGATGCAGTAGCAAAATAACGGTCATTATAAGAATAAGCCAAACGGGCAATCAACGACACATTGGCATCAGGTCCAGTCAAATAGTCAGATGCTGTCACTGATCCTGCATACGCCATGTATTGTAAAAATTCCGATTCATCCGCAAAATCCTTACCCGTCACTTCCAGTCCACGCGTTTCAGAATGATCTGCCGTAGTCGAGAACAAGGCACCAACCGTATGTTCACCGAATGTCTTATCATAAGTCAGGGTATTTTCCGTCTTCCAAGCATCTCTACGGTAAGTAGTTTCTTGAAGATTATTCGACAAAGCCGGTTTACCTACTTCATCACGAATAGGATTGAACTTCTTGTAATGATTAGTCTTCATATTATAAGTAAAACGACTCGTAAACTTCAATCCAGGAAGTACATTAGCTATCTCCAAGCTGGTAGTGCTCCATATGTCACTTATCTTGTCATACAAATTCTCTGCTTCCAATAGACGTACCGGATTTACAGCATCCCCGTGGATATCAGAGAAATTCGAACCATATTTTTCAATATAGGCAGGATCTTCCGTAGTCACACCACCATAACTTCCGTCCAACGGATTATAGACAGTGGCACTTGCCGGCATGTAGATAGCCGAAAGGATAGGTCCTGTATAAGCATCGTTATCCGTAGCTTTGGAACGTTGGGTAGTGTTCTGCCATACAAAATCCTCACTGACGCTCACCCACTTGTTCAGCTGCATTTTACCATTATAACGTAATGTAAGATTCTTCTTGAAAGTATTAATCAAAACACCTTCATCATTATCGTAAGCAAAAGATATACGATTTGAAAAATTATCAGAACCTACATTCAACGCTACGTTATGACGTTGGTAGAAGGCAGTGCGGAAAATCTCATCCATCCAATCAGTACGAGTCGTACCTATCCATGGATTTTTGGTAACATCCCAACCGACTGGAAGCGAAAGTCCTGCATTTTGATGAGATATCTTACGCATCTCAATCTGCTGCTCCGCATTCAGTGGTTCTATCAAATTGGTAGCCTGACGAATACCAAAAGTGCCGTCATAAGTCAACGAAGGAGCACCTTGTTTCGCTTTTTTGGTAGTTACCAACACAACACCACCTGCACCAGACTGTGCGCCATAGATAGCAGCAGAAGCAGCATCCTTCAAAACAACGATACTTTCAATATCATTCATGGATGAGATAGGTGCACCGGGAACACCGTCCACAACCCAAAGTACATTGTCTCCATCTTGTGAGCCTTGACCACGAATCACAATGTTAGGAGAAGAAGTTGGGTCGCCACCATCGGCCGTAATGGTAACACCTGCCAGCTGTCCCTGCAGCATGCCTTCGGTAGAAGTTACCGGGCGAGCAGCCAATTCTTCAGTATTACTTACTACACCCACTGAAGCAGACAAGTCCTGCTTACGTGTATTCGCACCATACCCTAATACAACAACCTCATCCAGAAGTTCTGTATCCTCTTTAAGCACAATTACCATTTGTTTTTCTGCCACTGGTACTTCCTGAGTCACATAGCCGACAAAACTGATTACCAATACGCCGTTTTTATCGGCCGAAACATTAAAGTTTCCGTCAACGTCCGTAATCACTCCATTAGTCGTCCCCTTTACTAATACATTGGCACCAATCACAGGTTCGCCAGTCTGATCCTTTACTGTTCCTTTCACAGAAATCTGCTGTGCATAAGCACCTGCCGACAAGAACAGTCCCAACAATAGGGTCAGAATCGTTCGATAGATTCTAAGATTTACTTGTTTCATGCATTCAAAATTTAAAGTTTATAATATAGAAAATTATAATTCCGCCACAAAGGTCAGAAAGCAGAATTACATAGTTATTACAAAAGAAGCAATTCTCTAACAGTCCTTATTTATGCGTAAAATAATACAACTGTAAATATTTATTATCTTTCAATCAAACCGTATAGGGATTATTACTCAAGAAGAGCGGCAGCACCCAATAAACTGGAATCCTTTTGATGCGAAGCCACCACACTCACATTATCCGATATAATCTTGTAGGGAAAACTTTGCATTGTTTGTTCCATAGCATTTTTAAAGAAAGGAAAAGCCGATACAATACCGCCTCCTAAAACAATAGCCTGGGGAGCATAGGCAAAAAGAATTGCCTTTATAAGATTACCCAAATGCCTCCCAAACTCTTTCCAAATCTCCAATGCAGCTTGTTCTCCTTGCTGGGCTTTTTCAGCTACTACCGCACCGGTAGTGCCATAACGTTTAAACAAGAAACTACTGCAATAGTGTTCAAAATCAGAGTCCAAATAAGGAAATGAGCCTATCTCACCGGCTCCCATATATTGCCCACCATACAAACGACGGCCAATGACAACGCCAGCTCCAATTCCGGTCCCGATAGTAACGCCTACCATGTTGGTATAAGATTTTCCTTCGCCGTATAGGCTCTCCCCCAAAGTGAAACAGTTGGAATCATTATTAATGGCAACTGCCACCTTGAATTCGTTCTCCAAAATCTCCTTCAAGTGTATTTCTTTCCAAGAAGATATATTTGCTACATTATATACAATTCCTTTCTCCGGATCAACAATTGAAGGGACACCGATACCGATACCATCTACCTGCTCATTCATCATATTCCGAATAAGCTGGGAAAGCTGGTTTAGCACAGTAGAAGCATCTTGCTGAGCTAAACATGGAACCGACACTTTATTCAAGCAGTTCCCTTTTTCCACTTGGGCTATTCGAATATTGGTTCCTCCTAAATCTATTGACAGTTTCATAGTATATAACATTAAGGTGTTCAACATGTGCAAAATTAAGAAAATGCTTTTTTTTCAGTATTCCCAATTGCGCATATAAATCTTCATTTTGCGCAAACATTACTGCCAATCAAATATTCCACCAAATCTTTTCCTCCAGGTTCACTGACAAAATCGATAAAAACAATACCGCAATTCCGGCTATTCTTTTGTTTTAAATAGTCAGCAATAGGCTTGTTTACCTTATCAGCAAAGACTTTAGGGGTTCCCAAGGGCAGCCCCGTCGCACTTACAAAAGTAATTCCCCACCGACGTGAGGAAACCGGCTCAGCAGACATCCCTTCAATATTACGGACACAAACCCCTACCTTCTTCCCGGCCTCCTCACCCGATTCATATTGATATTCATCTTCGAGCAAAGCCACTCCTTCCTTACCATCTTTATTGCGAAGAGTGAGCAGGCAAGTACTGTCATCCTCCCAACCTACACATGCTGCTCCAGGATAATTATCCATAGCATGATCCCTATGCAGGAAAAGAATCTTTCCACGGCAATCTTTCAGCGTCAATTCAGGGCGAAAGTCCATCACGAAATAACTTTGATACTCAGGGCTGCTTAAAGAAACGGACAGCAGAGAAGCATAATCCCGCAATTCTCCCCCTTCCTTTTTCAAGGAAACAATCAAAGTCTCAGAAGGATATGTTTGCAGAAAGTGTATAAAAGCAGGTAAAACATCATCTTCCCAATATATATCCTGAAAGGCATGACTGTGAAACACCCCCAGTTTATTACCTTTCTTTTCCAAACGGATATCGAAAGCACGGATGCCTTGCCGTAATTGAGCAGGAATATCTGTTGCTTGTGTTTTCAACATATGCCCTCCTTTGATACTACCGCTATCGTGTGAACCAGGAATAGAAATCTTACATATAGGAAGCGTATCATGGAGAATCCTCATCCACTCAGGCCGCAGTGCAACCTCATCCCGCGCCTCCGCACAAGTATCCTGCAATCTGGAAGCTGTAGCACAAACCGGAGCATTCAATAGAAATATGGTCAAAGCTAATACAACAACTGTTCTTAATCCGTTTCTCTTCATAGTATATTGCTTTTAAGTTTACTGCATGCAAATGTAGAGGGTTCATTCTTTTCCCTCATCCTAAATTGCGTATTTAGTTCTTCATTTTGCGCAAACATCGAAAGCAACATATAGTAACATCTGAGCCAAACGTAATGTACCTTTTCATTACATAAATGTACCTAACGAAAAATGCCATACATTCTCCGTACTGCATATCTCATCCCAGACGAAGCCCTCCCAAGAAAAGGATTTCAACTCCTCAGGACACTCCAGACGGTTCTTGACAATAAAACGCGTCATCTCTCCGCGACACATCTTGGCATAGATAACGACAGTCTTCGGCTGTCCGGCCTTCCAAACTTGAAACTCGGGCGTAATAACACGCACCTCTTGCTCCACCCGCTTCCAGTCGAACAAATCTTTCATTTCAGCACTTGCCAAATTAATGAGAACACCGCCACAGTTTTTAATTTCCTCTATGAAGTAATCCGTCAACAAAGGCTTCCAATAATCAAACATGGATATTCCACCTTTTTCGGGCAAACGGACATCTCCTTCCAAACGATAGGGTTTGATACCGTCCAGCGGGCGAAGCAACCCATAAAGAAAAGAAGTGATACGTAGATGTTCTTGCGCATAACGAAAATCCTCCGCTGAAAAATCTTTCGGAAGAATGCGTTTAAAAACAGCTCCCGTGTAGGCGCAAACGGCTGGCATCGAACGATTCTCCTCCGAACAGAAATCATGAAAACGCAAACGGTTCTCGGCAGCAATTTTGGTATTCACCCGAAGAAGCCTTTCCAATTCGGATACTGAATACTGCGACATTTCCAACGCATTCCGCACAGCCTCCGTTTCGAATTTCGGGACTGTGACTTCGGGCACGACAACAGAGCAGCGCGCTGCCATGGTCTTTGCACAAGAGATAAAAACAAGCATAGCGATATTTTTTAATGGATACAAAAATAAAGTTTTTTAGTGGAGAATACATATACTTATAAAGTTTTTCCGCAGAATTCACCTCCGTTTCAAGAGTTTTTCATACCTTTACACCTTGTTGGAGAAAAGTGCACGTATTGAACCCCTCTACTCCCCCAACATCTTGAGATAGAAAAAGAAAAAATAATATATAAAATGACTCACAAATGGAATTATCAACCCATTACACCCGAACAGGCAGAAGCAAGCCAACAACTGGCCCAAGAATTGGGAATTAGCCCAATATTGGGAAAATTGCTGGTGGAGCGGGGAATAACAACGGCAGCGGATGCCCGGAAGTTTTTCCGCCCCCAACTACCGGACTTATACGACCCATTCCTGATGAAGGATATGGATATAGCCGTAGAGCGCCTGAACAAGGCAATGGGAAAGAAAGAGCGCATTCTTGTTTATGGAGATTATGACGTAGACGGTACCACGGCTGTGGCATTGGTCTACAAGTTTATTCAACAGTTCTATTCGAACATCGACTACTATATCCCCGACCGTTACAATGAGGGGTATGGAGTTTCAATCCAAGGAGTAGACTATGCCGCAGAGAGTGGTGTAGGTTTGATTATTGTATTGGACTGCGGTATCAAAGCCGTCGAAGAAATCACATACGCCAAGGAGAAAGGCATTGATTTCATCATCTGCGACCATCATGTCCCCGATGATGTACTGCCCCCTGCTGTAGCCATTCTGAATGCCAAACGGGAAGACAACACCTATCCTTATGAACATCTGTCCGGATGCGGTGTAGGCTTTAAGTTCATGCAGGCATTTGCCCTCAACAACGGTATCGAGTTCCATCACCTTATCCCTTTACTGGACCTCTGCGCCGTCAGTATCGCATCGGATATTGTCCCCATTATGGGTGAAAACCGCATTCTCGCCTACCACGGTTTGAAGCAGTTGAACAGTAATCCCAGCGTAGGCCTGAAAGCAATCATTGATGTCTGCGGACTGACGGACAAGGACATCACCGTCAGTGACATTGTATTCAAAATAGGTCCCCGCATCAACGCCTCCGGACGTATCCAGAACGGGAAAGAAGCTGTTGACTTGCTTACTGAAAAAGATTTCTCTCTTGCCCTGGAGAAAGCCGGACAAATCAACCAATACAACGAGACACGCAAGGACTTGGACAAGACCATGACCGAGGAGGCCAACAAGATTGTAGCTGACCTGGACGGACTTGCCGACCGACGTTCCATCGTATTGTACAATGAAGACTGGCATAAAGGCGTCATCGGCATCGTAGCCTCCCGGCTGACGGAAATCTATTACCGGCCGGCAGTAGTACTGACACGTACGGATGACATGGCAACCGGATCTGCCCGTTCCGTCTCCGGATTCGATGTCTACAAAGCCATTGAATACTGCCGCGACCTTCTGGAAAACTTCGGAGGTCATACCTACGCCGCCGGTCTTTCCATGAAGGTGGAAAATGTACCGGCCTTTATCGAACGCTTCGAAGAGTTCGTATCACAAAATATCCTGCCGGAACAGACATGCGCCGTCATCGACATCAATGCCGAGATTGATTTCAGAGACATCACTCCGAAATTCTTCAGCGACTTGAAGAAATTCAATCCATTCGGACCGGACAATGCCAAACCCATTTTCTGTACGCACAATGTCTATGATTATGGTACCAGCAAAGTCGTAGGCCGCGACCAGGAACATATCAAGCTAGAACTGGTGGATAATAAATCGAACAATGTAATGAACGGCATCGCTTTCGGGCAAAGTTCCCACGTACGCTTCATCAAGACCAAACGTTCCTTCGACATCTGCTATTCCATTGAAGAGAATACCCATAAGAGGGGTGAAGTGCAGTTGCAGATTGAAGACATAAAGCCGAACTGAAAGCCTCTCCCCTAACCCCTCCCCCACAGGGAGGGGAATAAGAATAGTCTCCTTATATTAAGGAAATGATGAAAATTGGTTGATGCTATAAGATAAGTAATCACTACTATTAGCATAGAGAAGGAAAGAATATCAATTCAACGATAAGAAGTAGCAAGAAAGTTCAATAAGACCATGAGCAGCAGTAGTAACTTCAAAACTCCCCTCCCTATGGGGGAGGGATTGGGGGTGAGGCTTCTGAAGCAATACTGGGGATACGATACCTTCCGGGGAATCCAGGAAGATATCATCAACAGCATTACCGAGGGACGGGACACTTTGGGACTAATGCCCACGGGAGGAGGAAAATCCATCACTTTCCAAGTTCCGGCACTTGCTAAAGAAGGACTTTGCCTGGTCATCACTCCGTTGATTGCCCTCATGAAAGACCAGGTACAAAACCTAAAAAAGCGGGGAATCAAGGCGCTTGCCATCTACTCAGGCATGAGCAGGCAGGAAATCATCGTCACACTGGAGAACTGTATATTCGGCAATTTCAAGTTCCTCTATATCTCCCCCGAAAGGCTCGATACTGAAATCTTCCGCACCAAACTGCAGAAGATGAAAATCAGTATGATTACGGTAGACGAAAGCCACTGCATATCGCAATGGGGCTACGATTTCCGTCCCGCCTATCTGAAGATAGCCGAAATACGCGAACTTCTGCCCGGCGTACCCATCCTGGCATTGACAGCCACCGCCACTCCGGAAGTAGTGAAAGATATCCAGGCCCGTCTGCATTTCCGTGAGGAAAATGTGTTCCGCATGAGTTTCGAACGCAAAAACCTTGCCTATATCGTCCGCAAGACGGAAAACAAGACGGGAGAGCTGTTGCACATCCTGCGCCGTATGCCCGGAAGCGCCATCATCTATGTGCGCAACCGTCGCCGTACCAAGGAAATTACCGAACTGCTGCACAACGAAGACATCACCGCCGATTTCTACCATGCCGGACTGGATGACGCCACCAAAGACATCCGCCAACAACGCTGGCAAACAGGAGAAAGCCGTGTCATGGTCGCCACCAATGCATTCGGTATGGGTATCGACAAACCGGATGTACGGATTGTCATCCACATGGATCTGCCCGATTCCATAGAAGCCTACTTCCAGGAAGCAGGACGTGCCGGAAGGGACGGACAAAAAGCCTACGCGGTCGTCCTTTACGCCAAGTCGGATAAGGCAACACTGCACAAACGCATTCCCGACACCTTTCCTGAAAAAGAATATATAAAGGAAGTATATGAGCATCTTCAATACTATTACCAGATGGCAATGGGAGATGGACAAGGCTGTGTACGCGAGTTCAATATAGAAGACTTTTGCCGAAAGTTCAAGTACTTCCCCGTTCCCGTGGACAGTGCCTTGAAGATTCTGACACAAGCGGGATACTTGGAATATACAGACGAACAAGACAATGCATCCCGGCTACTGTTCACTATCCGTCGAGACGAACTTTATAAACTGAGAGAGCTCGGCGAAGATATGGACAAACTCATCCAAACCATTCTCCGCTCCTATACCGGGGTCTTCACAGACCATGCTTTCATCAATGAAGATTCACTGGCCATACGCACTGGACTCACACGCCGGCAAGTGTATGAACAGCTCATCCACCTAGCCAAGCTACGTATCGTCAGTTACATCCCCCGCAAAAAGACACCATATATAATATACACGCGAGAGAGGGTTGAAATGCGCCACCTGCAAATCTCTCCCGCCGTGTACGAGGAACGCAAAGAGCGGTATGAGAAACGCATAAGTGCCATGCTGGATTACGTGAGCAGCGATACCGTGTGCCGTAGTCGAATGCTGCTACACTACTTCGGAGAGAAGAACGAGCATAACTGCGGGCAGTGCGACACTTGCATCAATTTGAAGAACAAGAAACCTTCCGGCCACCTTTCGGAAAAGGAACTTTCTGAAAAGATTCTTCAAGCCCTATCTGATAAACCACAAACTCCAGCCACTTTGGCAGAACAGATACCGGACGATAAAAACATGCTCATCGATGTGTTACATGAATTGTTGGACGAAGGTAAGGTAATTGCTGTCAACGGAATGCTTCAAATCAAAAAATAATTCATTACTTTTACCGTTGGAAAAGAATGTCCTGCCGCTGAGAGGAACATCTCTTATCAGCCATGCCCCTCCTTTTCCTTTTTAATTTTTAATTCTTTAATCTTTAATCACCTATGGGATTCTTTAAATCTTTTTTCTCCGGCAAGTCAGACAGTCCGGCAAATGAGAAACAAAAAAACGAGCAGAAGAATTTTGAGATATTCAAGTATGACGGTATGCGTGCACAACGCATGGGCCGTACAGACTACGCCATCAAATGCTTCACTGAAGCCCTTGCCATTCAGGAAGACTTTGAGACCATGGGCTACCTTGCCCAAGTCTACACCCAGACCAACGAACTGGACGAGGCACACAAACTGCTGGAACGTATGACTGAAATAGAGCCGGAACATACCTCCACCTACCTCAGTCTAGCCAACGTATGCTACATGCAGGAAGACTATCCCGCCATGGCAGGAGCGGCAAAGAAAGCTATCGAAATAGAAGAGGGCAACGCCATGGCACACTACCTGCTCGGCAAAGCAGACAATGGGCAAGGGGACGGCATCATGTGCATCGCTCATCTTACGAAAGCCATCGTACTGAAAGATGATTTCATCGAAGCACGTCTGCTTCGTGCCGAAGCACTGGTCCAAATGCAGCAATACAAGGAAGCGATGGAAGACATAGACACCATTCTGGCACAAGACCCGGAAGACGAAAGTGCCATCTTGCTCCGCGGAAAGATAGAAGAAGCTACGGGAAACAAAGAAAAAGCAGAAAGCAGTTATCAGAAAGTGACAGAGTTGAATCCCTTCAACGAACAAGCCTTCCTCTACTTAGGACAGCTTTACATCACCCAAAACAAGCTGGCAGAAGCCATCGAGCTCTTTACGGAAGCCACAGAACTGAACCCTAATTTCGCAGAGGCCTATCATGAGCGCGGACGTGCCAAGTTGCTGAACGGAGACAAGGAAGGCTCTGCGGAGGACATGAAGAAAGGACTGGAACTCAATCCTAAAGAGATACAGAACTTTAACGGACAATATGGTAACCAACCGGGTGGAAGTACTGGTAATATCCTGGGATTATAACAAATTCAATTATTGCCGCCAATGAAACTAAATTTGTTTCTATCAGCACTTTTTGTACTGATATTCGCACCCGCCCATGCACAGCAAGTGAACATACTATCTTATAACGTACATAATTGCATCGGCATGGACAAGGTATGCAATTACCAACGGATTGCCAAAGTTATCAGTCAAACTTCTCCGGATATAGTTGCCCTTCAGGAACTTGACAGTGTAACAGTGCGCAACAAAGGAGTTTATGCCCTTGGAGAACTAGAAAAACTGACCGGAATGCACGGGACCTATGCAGCTGCCATTCCTTTTCAAGGTGGAAGCTACGGCATCGGGATTCTCTCCAGAGAGATACCCATAAAATACGAAATCATTCCAATGCCCGGACGGGAAGAAAAACGCACCCTCATTATTGCAGAATATAAAGATTATGTATTTTGTGCCACACACCAGTCTCTCACTCCAGAGGACCAGCTCCTTGCCGTACCATTGATAGAAAAAGCCTTGCAAAACGTCCATAAGCCCATCTTTATGGCAGGCGACATGAACTCTGTACCTGCAAGCGCTCCCCAGCAGGAATTGGCAAAACATTTTGCCACCTTCAATGATACAACCTTTTATACTTTTCCGGCAGACCGTCCCAACCGATGTATAGACTACATCTACGGCTATTCTAAGAATGGGTATCGGTTTGATGTACAATACCGGAAAGTCATAGAAGATACCATTTCATCCGACCATCGTCCGGTTCAAGTCATTGTACAAATTAAAGGGAAATAAGTTAAATTGCTACTATCCCTAAAAAAAACATTGTTTTTTGTTTGTATATAAAAGAAAAGCATTACTTTTGTCGCGTAATTCAAAAACAGAGAATACAAGTATGAAGTCATTTACTTATGCATATTACTTCTTTTTTTACTTTTACTTTAGCCAGAAAGTAGAGCGGGAGTTTGTATGTATCAAGTGACAGTGATGCTTAAGGACTGAATAGAGAACCAAGTAAATATACTGAATCCCGCTCCATCGTATGGAAGCGGGATTTTTTTTATAGCATAACCAAGAAAATAAAGAATAATGAAAAAGGTAGCCATTCAAGGAACATTAGGCTCGTATCACGACATCGCCGCACACAAGTACTTCGAAGGAGAAGAAATAGAGTTAATCTGTTGCGCCAACTTTGAAGACGTGTTCGGTGCCATCAAAAAAGACAGTCAGACCATAGGAATGCTGGCAATAGAAAACACCATTGCAGGTAGTTTGCTGCATAACAATGAGCTATTACGCCAAAGTGGCGCACAGATTGTTGGCGAGTACAAGCTGCGTATTTCCCATAGTTTTGTCTGCCTGCCCGATGAAGACTGGGATGATATTACCGAAGTCAACTCCCACCCCATCGCCTTGATGCAATGCCGTGAATTCCTCGGACAGCACCCCGGCATAAAAGTGGTGGAAGGCGAAGATACCGCCCGCAGTGCCGAAATCATCCAAAAAGAAAACCTGAAAGGCCATGCTGCCATCTGCTCCAAAGCAGCCGCAGAGCGTTACGGCATGAAGATTCTGCAGGAAGGCATCGAAACAAACAAGCACAACTTCACCCGCTTCCTTGTGGTAGCTGACCCTTGGCAGGTGGATGAACTGAACCGGCACCGCAGCAAGGATGTCAACAAGGCCAGCATGGTGTTCACACTGCCCCACACCGAAGGAAGCCTTTCTCAAGTATTGTCCATCTTGTCCTTCTACAGAATCAATCTGACCAAAATACAGTCCCTCCCCATCATCGGACGGGAATGGGAATATCAATTCTACGTGGATGTCGTGTTCGACAATGTACTGAGATACAAACAATCTATCGCAGCAATCACACCGCTGACCAAAGAACTAAAAATATTAGGAGAATATGAAGATGGAAAATCAAGCATCTAAGATAAAGCCAGCCGAACGTCTGGCAAGCGTAAGCGAATACTACTTCTCGAAGAAACTGAAAGAAGTGGCGCAAATGAACGCCGAAGGCAAGGATGTCATCAGCCTGGGCATCGGAAGCCCTGACATGCCACCCTCTGAAAAGACCATCCAAACGCTGTGCGAAGCCGCCTGCAATCCGGATGGACACGGCTACATGCCCTACGTGGGCATCCCCGAACTGCGCCAAGCCTTTGCCCGGTGGTACGAGAAGTGGTACGACGTAACATTGAATCCCAACACAGAGATACAACCGCTTATCGGTTCCAAAGAAGGCATCCTGCACGTGACGCTTGCCTTTGTCAACCCCGGCGAACAAGTGCTGGTGCCCAATCCGGGGTATCCCACCTACACCTCATTGAGCAAGATTCTCGGTGCCGAAGTGGTGAACTACAACCTGAAAGAAGAAAACGGCTGGATGCCCGACTTCGACGAGCTGGAACAAATGGACATGAGCCGCGTGAAGCTGATGTGGACCAACTATCCCAACATGCCCACCGGAGCCAACGCCACCCCCGAACTATACTGGAAGTTGGTAGACTTTGCCCGCCGCAAGGACATCGTCATCGTGAACGACAACCCTTACAGCTTCATCCTGAACGAACACCCCATCAGCATCCTCAGCATCCCCGGCGCCAAGGAGTGTTGCATAGAGTTCAACTCCATGAGCAAGAGCCACAACATGCCGGGCTGGCGTATCGGCATGCTTGCCTCTAATGCCGACTTCGTGCAATGGATACTGAAAGTGAAGAGCAACATCGACAGCGGCATGTTCCGCGCCATGCAACTCGCCGCCGCCACTGCACTGGAAGCCGAACACGACTGGTATGACGGCAACAACGCCAACTACCGCAACCGCCGCAGGCTGGCAGGCGAAATCATGCACACCCTGGGATGCACGTACGACGAAAAACAGGTAGGCATGTTCCTCTGGGGCAAGATACCCGACACTTGTGCCGATGTGGAGGAGCTGACGGAACGCGTGCTGCACAAGGCGCGTGTATTCATCACCCCGGGATTTATCTTCGGCAGCAACGGCAAGAGATACATCCGCATCTCCCTCTGCTGCAAGGACCAGAAGCTGGCAGAAGCATTGAGCCGCATCAAGGAGATAATGAATTAGCACATAGGATATAGTATATTAAGAATCACACCCTTATGTTTACCTGCATTTTCAAAGGTAGGTAAATGCATTTTCCATATAGGGTAACGATAGTTCCCATATAGAGAAACGACAGTTCCCATATAGGGAAACGACGATTCCCATATAGGAAAACGGACAGTGAAAAAAGACATTCATACAACGAACTTTAAAAAACTAATAAACAAAGAATATGGAACTCGAATTAGAACCCATCACCCTTCCCGGCATCGAGGACAAACGCCCCCTCATCATTGCCGGTCCTTGCAGCGCAGAGACAGAAGAACAAGTAATGAGCACTGCCAAACAACTGGCAGACAAAGACATCAAACTATTCCGTGCCGGCATCTGGAAACCGCGTACCAAACCGGGCGGTTTCGAAGGCGTCGGTGTAGACGGCCTTGCCTGGCTGAAAGAGGTAAAGAAGGAAACTGGCATGTACGTTTCCACCGAAGTAGCCACCGCCAAACATGTATACGAATGCCTGAAGGCTGGAGTCGACCTTCTTTGGGTAGGTGCACGTACCACCGCCAACCCTTTCGCCGTACAAGAAATTGCTGATGCACTGAAAGGCGTCGACATCCCGGTACTGGTGAAGAACCCCGTAAACCCCGACCTGGAACTGTGGATTGGAGCCTTGGAGCGCATCAACAACGCCGGCTTGAAACGCCTCGGTGCCATCCACCGCGGTTTCAGCAGCTACGACAAGAAGCTCTACCGTAACCTGCCGCAATGGCACATCCCCATCGAGTTGCGCCGCCGCATCCCCAACCTGCCCATCATCTGCGACCCCAGCCACATAGGTGGAAAGCGCGAACTCGTTGCCCCGCTCTGCCAGCAAGCTATGGATTTAGGCTTCAACGGACTGATTATCGAAAGCCACTGCAATCCTGACTGTGCCTGGAGCGACGCCTCCCAGCAAGTCACTCCGGATGTGTTGGATTACATCCTCAACCTACTCGTCATCCGCAAGGAAACGCAAAGCACTGAAAACCTCAGCGAATTGCGTAAGCAGATTGACGAATGTGACAACAATCTTATCCAGGAGCTGGCCAAGCGAATGCGTGTGGCACGAGAAATCGGCACTTACAAAAAGGAACATGACATGACCATCCTACAAACCGGACGCTACAATGAAATCCTCGAGAAACGCGGCTCACAAGGCGCATTGTGCGGCATGGATGCCGAATTCATCAAAAAGGTATTCGAAGCCATACACGAAGAAAGCGTAAGGCAACAGATGGAAATTATAAATAAGTAATTATTTAATGTGTCAATGTGCCAATGTGCTAATTGGCTACGCAGGGATGCCGCATGGCAATTAGTACATTGTCACATTGACACATTAACACATTAAACATCATGAGAATATTAATACTTGGAGCCGGAAAAATGGGCTCCTTCTTTACAGACATACTGAGTTTTCAGCACGAGACAGCTGTGTTCGATGTCAACCCGCACCAACTGCGTTTTGTCTACAACACCTACCGCTTCACTACATTGGAGGAAATCAAGGAGTTCGAGCCGGAACTGGTCATCAATGCCGCTACGGTGAAATACACACTGGACGCCTTCCGCCAAGTGCTGCCAGTACTGCCTAAGGACTGCATCATCAGTGACATTGCTTCGGTAAAGACCGGATTGAAGAAATTTTACGAAGAAAGCGGTTTCCGATATGTATCGACACATCCCATGTTCGGCCCTACTTTTGCCAGTCTCAGCAATCTGAATACAGAGAATGCCATCATCATCAGCGAAGGTGACCACTTAGGAAAAATCTTCTTCAAGGACCTCTACCAGACAATGAAACTGAACATCTTTGAATATACATTCGACGAGCATGATGAGACTGTAGCCTATTCGCTGTCCATTCCGTTTGTATCCACCTTCGTGTTTGCAGCGGTAATGAAACACCAGGAAGCTCCAGGCACTACATTCAAGAAGCACATGGCTATTGCCAAAGGCCTGCTGAGTGAAGATGACTACTTGCTCCAAGAAATCCTATTCAACCCACGCACCCCCTCGCAAGTGGAGAACATCCGTCTGGAACTGAAGAACCTGCTGGAGATTATCAGTAATAAGGATGCTGAAGGCATGAAGAAGTACTTGACTAAAATCCGGGAAAAAATCAGATAAGAAGAATACAATGCGGGAGTGTCATAACCCACCACAACTTTACACAGATTCACACAGATAAAAGTTCTTGATTACAGAACTCCTCAAATTATCTGTGTAATCTGTGGTAAGTGTGTATTTAACACATCCTCATCACTGTTTATATGGCAGCGTAAACCAAAAGGTGCTGCCTTTATCTTTCTCAGAGATTACACCGATTTCTCCTCTCAAATGCTTTACAATACTCTTGCAGAGTGATAGTCCCAGACCGGTTCCCTGGATATAGGTATCCAGCTTGACAAATCTGTTGAAGATGTATTTTTGTTCATCCTTCCCAATACCACACCCGGTATCAGCCACATAAAAATAGAATTCCTGCTCTTGCCTACGACATCCCAGGGTTATACTGCCCCTATCCGTAAACTTCACGGCATTGGAAAGCAGATTCAACAACAGCATCCTCAAATGCTCCTCATCGGTGGTAATGATTCTTTCACCTTCACATTCAGGAAGTTCACGAATAACACGCAACGGATGATTATACAGATTGTTACGGATATATACTTCCATATCGGCAAATATATCTGCAATATCAACCTGCTTGTAATCAAATAATACCTTACCTCCGTCCAATGCGGACAAATCAAGGATATTATTAATCAAGGTGTCGAGTAAACGACTGTTTTTCTGAATAATAGGGATATACTCTCTCACAGTTTCTTCGTCATCCAGAACAGCCAGAATCGTAGAGAAGCCCACTATGGAATTTAATGGTGTACGCACTTCATGGCTAATACTGCTTAAAAAGCCGCAAGTCTCTTCATTCGCCTCTTCCGCCTGATGTTTGGCTTCTTCCAGTTTTTTTTCATTGGCCTTCTGTTCGTCAATATTCAAACTCAACTCTATCAACCGGCCGGAAGAATATATGCGATACATGTGCTGGCGCACCCAATGTGATTTACCATCCTCACCGTTCACCCGAATATCCCGACAGAAGACATCCCGAATCTCTCCCGCACACATTGCCTGCTGGTATTCAAGCAAAGCAGTACGGTCCTCTTCCACCACTTGTCCATAAACCGGAAACTCGCCAGAGACAAACTTCTCGTTCATATTCCTGCACCAAGAATCCGAGGCCATTCCCACTGCCGTTTTCCCGTCATAAAATGCTACTCCTACACGAGAGGAGTCTGACGCAAAACGGAACAACTCTTCAAACCGTTCCTTTTCCTGCCGTTCTCTGATGGTCGGAGTCAGATTAATGGCAATAGCCATAAAACATGAGTTCTGATAGCTGACCTCATGCAAAGGTTTGACAATTAACTGGTAAACTGCATGTTCCGCAAAACTTGTCCGCGACAATCTCCCGCTATAGTCAAGAGAGACTTCACAATTAATGGAATGCCTGAAGCGTATCTGCTCTTTCAAGTCACTACTGAGACAAGGACTCTCAAATATATTCTCGTGGAAAAGGTCACTCCCCTCTTCTACAGAATCCACCTTACCATTCACAATGCGGAGCAGGCGCTTTCCATCTTCACCATACAGTGCAAAGTCTATCGAACTGTTTGCATAAATCACCTGCAGTTTATTGTAAAGGCGTTTATAGCGGTCGTAATCCTTCTTTATCCGTTTGTTGTATCTACTGCGGCGCAAGTTAAATACAACATAACATATTACCGCCATCAGTACCAGAAAAGACACCAACAGCTGTCGCTCATATTTTTGAAAAAAAGTGGGTGGGATATGAACATACGTCACCTCCTCCCCCAATTTTTCGGCCATACCCACCAGGCCATAACGCTCTAAAGCCGTACGGTTTAAAACAATTCCGGCTTCTGACAGTGTATCAAAAGGAATCTTCATCACACTGTCCCCCCGTACTGCACATTCCAACAAGTCGTAGGCAGACTTCACGGCTTGTGAATACCTCAAATAATAACCGCCTATCCAAGTCCTTACTAAAATCCCGTTCTGTCAATGTAAACAAAGGCACAGTAGCAACAGAAGTAAACAATGAGTCTATTTTCTTGTCGGACCGTCTGCTGTTGACCGCATCAATATTCCAGCTGTAAGTCAGGAAAGCACGGTTCCGGGCAGGTTCCAGCATTACATCATAAATGGAGTCTCCATTCATACGGTTGTGTATCATGGTAGAGTATTTTACCTCAGGCATTATCCGCTTGAGTTCCTTTTCCACCTCCAGGCGGGCTTCCGTACTCCTATAAGAATTTTCATCCACCCATATCAGCTCCTGCAAATCGGGCAACATACTATGAATCAGTTCCAGATTCCGCCTTACCGGAAGATAGACAATATTAGCACAATAATCCAAGTCCACCCCCACCCGATAAGCATCTTTTCCTTCAAACTGCACTTTTGTAAAGCGCACTTCCTTATCTCTCCTCATTACCTCCAGAGCAGGGTCATCCGCCATGAAAATCTGCTCCAACATCTCACGGTCACGAAGTCTTTCTTTATGCTCAAAGTTGAAGCCCTTTTCAGGAAACCACTTGTCCGCCGATAACGAATCCTTCACCGCACAGAGTACCATCGGCACATGTTTCCATTTCCCCAATACATATCTGTACACCAAATAAAGCATGAACCCCTCTTCTCCTATCCAAACAATTGCATCCGGAATGTCATCCTGCACAAATATAGTATTGGCAGCCAGACTGGTGGCATCCACATCTGTCCGGGTACGCTCAGCATATCCCCACAGAATGGAACGTAGGGTCAATGCAGCGGCAGAGGCATAGGTCGCACTTCCAGTCTTCAAATCACGGGAATACACCATCCAGTCAGGATGCTGTCTGCGTATCATGCTTTCCAGACTATCTGCAATATTCTTGCTCCATACAATCCGTTCATCGTAAGAATTGATGAGAATCACCCTTTTTCCATCTCCGGAAGCAGGAACTACAGCAGCCTTTGCCAGCATTACCAGGAACAGCAGGCACACAACCAGTATACTATGTAATCTCCAATCCTTCATCATACCGGGTTCTATTCATTCAATTCCACTTTGGATACATCAATGATATCATTCAACAACTTCAATATCTGATTATTGGCAGCCTCAATACGTGCATTCAACTCATTCCGCTCGTCCAGCCCGACGGATACAGCCAGCGCCTGCGAGCACAAAATGATTTCCTCCAACGGTATTCGTATTTCATCTTTTGTATTGGCCACAAAAGCATTCTTAAAACGGTCTGCCTCCTGGGCCCTCTTCATGGCAGCCTCCAGCTCCCGTTGCTTGGTCACTTGTTCGTCCATTGGCAAAACCATTTCAACAACAATAATGTGCTTTCTGTCGGGTGCATATTCCAACGGCTGGATCAAATAACGGAGATAATGGGACTCTCCCTCAGGAGTCCGCATCTCCAGATTGTCCAGAAATAAGTGAGATGCCCCATAGCGTACATGTTCCAGATAACGTTCCAGTTTTTCTCTGTCATCAGATACCAGACATTGGTGTGCCTGCAAAAGATTACTTGTAGCAGACGGCAAAGCAAGAGTATCATACCACGCATCCGTTGCAAAGCCGTGCCCATCCATGAGATTGTATTCCGCCACTCCGATTGCCGCTTTATTCATGGCAAAATTCAGTACATTGCTAATCTGCTCTTTTGCCCTCCTCTCTTTCTCTATTTCCGTATTGTCTATCACAATCACCAACACATGATTATCTCCGGTCTCTTCATCGGCTATGACACAGCACTGCATGCGGTAACAGCATGAAGACAGATGGATAAGACGGCTCACCAACTCATTGTTGAAAAGAGCTTCCTGCATCTCTTCATCCAAAATCTCGAAATCAAAAAGATGGAAAAGGGCTGATTGGGAATAGGCAAACTTCTCAAAGAATATGTCTGCTTCAGAATTGTGCTTCAGCAAATTACCATAAACATCAAAAAGCATCAATCCCACCGGCATATTCTCATACACCACTTCATACTCGTTATATAGCGTCTTGTAACGCTCAAACAAAAGATTCAGCTTATGCCGATAACGCCGTGAATAAACAATGCGGAAAACTGCAAAAACCATTACAATCACCAGCAATACTGCTACAGATACCTCACGGATATGCCGGACCAGAAAAGGAGGGGGGATATTCCGCTCTACCGCATCCGGCAGATTCTTGACAGCAGAGCGCAAGCCAGCATGCATCAACGCCGTCCGGTTCAAATAAAAAGCCGTATCAGAAACCATAGTGTATGGAATCTCCGCCTTTCCATCCGTTTCCAGGAAGTGCAGTACAGCTTCTGCCGTCTTGTCTGCATAAGCGGCAACCGGAGCAAAATACCCACCGACCGGAATACGTGATTGATAAAGCACATCACGCAAAGTAAGAACCGGTACCCGGATATCCTTCGAAACCGGAATGCCATTGGTCACCACCACAGATTTTTCTGCAAGTCCGGCCACGACTCGGGCCACTGAATCCGCATGGTTACGCTCAAACAATATTTCCGTAAAAGGAACGTCTCTCTCTTTACAGCTTTGCAGTAGTTTTCTTCTCATATAACTATCGGCATAACTTCCATCCGAAAAATAATAGAGATGTTGTATATCCGGTACCAATGTCTGTGCCAACTGCAATGTACGGGCAGCATTGTCCGGCTCTATCACCGCGGTCATCTTCAACATCGAGTTAGAAGCAGCCAAAGGGATAAAGGAACTGTCAGGAAGTACTCTATCCGGAAAAAATTGCCGGTAACCCTTCAGCACTTCGCATGTACACCACAAAGTACTACCGGAATCCTCTCCCATATTCCACGGAGATTCATGATACGGTAGAGCATCCAGCTCTCATCGCCAATAAGCACCAATACATCAGGAAATTTAATCTGATTGTTCAACCGTCCATTGGCAAAAGCCCCTTGCATGGCAAAGCGGTCGGCAAGGAAAGAAGTGCGGGCAGCTATTCCCGCATAAGTGATGTTCATTTTTATATCCTGCCCAGATGCCTGCAACCGGTTACATATCTCTTTAGCCAAAGCTGTACTCCATTCCTCCTCGTAAGAATAAGAGTTCAATATCATCACAAATGTCTGCTTCTCCACTACCTCTGTCGCCAATCGGGCAGACAAAATTGAGGGATAAAGTACGCATCCGAACAATATAGTAGCGATAAAGCGATACATAGCAACCTTATTTGTTGCAAATATATATCTTTTAATTGAATATTCTATTCCATATATTACTTTTTATTCTCATCTCCACCGATATTTGATTATCCAAGAAATAACACGTACTTTTGCACAAGCTAAAACAAAGACAATGATAGACCAAGCCACCATAGACAGAATTCTGGACGCCGCACAAATCACCGATGTCGTATCCGACTTCGTTACCCTGCGCAAACGCGGTGTGAACTATGTGGGTCTGTGTCCTTTCCACGATGACAAAACCCCTTCTTTCTATGTATCCCCCGCCAAAGGGCTCTGTAAGTGCTTTGCCTGCGGAAAAGGAGGAAATGCAGTGCATTTCATCATGGAGCACGAGCAGATGTCTTATCCTGAGGCACTGAAGTATCTCGCAAAAAAATACGGTATTGAAATCAAGGAGCGCGAACTATCCAGTGAAGAGAAGATAGCACAGAGTGAACGGGAAAGCCTCTTCATCGTGAACAACTTTGCCCGCGACTACTTCCAGAGTATCCTAAAGAACCACGTAGACGGACGAAGTATCGGCATGGCCTATTTCCGTAGTCGCGGCTTCCGGGATGACATCATCGAGAAGTTCCAGTTGGGCTATTGTACCGAGAGCCACGATGCCCTTGCCCAAGAAGCTTTGAAAAAAGGCTATAAAAAGGATTATCTTGTCAAGACCGGCCTCTGCTACGAGACGGACGACCACCGACTACGCGACCGCTTCTGGGGGAGGGTCATCTTTCCGGTACACACTCTCTCCGGCAAGGTGGTGGCTTTCGGGGGACGTGTGCTTGCCGGCGCCACCAAAGGCGTCAAGGTGAAGTACGTCAACTCGCCTGAATCAGAGATTTACCATAAAAGCAATGAACTGTACGGCATATATTTTGCCAAACAAGCCATTGTGAAACAAGACCGTTGCTTTCTGGTCGAAGGTTATACGGATGTCATTTCCATGCACCAATCGGGCATAGAGAATGTGGTTGCTTCTTCGGGAACGGCGTTGACACCCGGACAAATCCGGATGATTCATCGCTTCACCAACAATATGACAGTGCTTTACGACGGTGACGCTGCCGGTATAAAGGCATCTATCCGAGGTATTGACATGTTGCTGGAAGAAGGCATGAACGTCAAAGTCTGCCTCCTGCCCGACGGTGATGACCCGGACTCCTTTGCCCGCAAACACAATGCGACGGAATTCCAAGCCTTCATACAAGAGAATGAAACGGACTTTATCCGCTTCAAAACCAATCTGTTGCTTGAAGATGCAGGAAAAGACCCCATCAAGCGTGCAGAGCTTATCGGAAACCTTGTGCAGAGCATTTCCATCATTCCCGAAGCCATTGTGCGTGACGTCTATATCAAGGAATGCGCCCAATTGCTGCATGTAGAAGACAAACTGCTGGTTTCCGAAGTCGCCAAGCGTCGCGAAAAACAAGCCGAGCAACAAGCAGAACGGGCAGAACGCGAGCGTCGGTCGGCCAATGCCGCAAGAACCAACGCAGAAGCAGGCATTGCCAATGGCGGCCATACAGCAGCCACAAACACCCCCGATGTACAGCAAGCCGCCGGTTATCCGCCCGAATTGTTGCCTGACGGTTCCCTTGCCGAAACACCTCCTCCTTTTCCCCCGGAGGAATATGTATCTTTCATCCCGCAAGAAGGAAAAGAAGGGCAGGAGTTCTATAAGTACGAACGGCTGATTCTGAAAATGGTAGTACTCTATGGCGAACGGGTGATGTGCAATGTCACCAATGAAGAGGGACAGGAAACTCCTATCACCGTAACCGAATACATAGTCAATGATTTAAAGGAAGACGAGCTTGCCTTCCACAATCCGCTTCACCGACAGATTCTGGCGGAAGCAACCGAACGCATCCACAACGAAGGCTTTATTGCCGAACGGTATTTCGTGGCGCATCCCGATCCCATCATCAGCAAACTGAGCGTGGAACTTATCAGCAACCGCTATCAGTTGAGAAAATCACAGATAGAACAAATGGTGACAGACGAAGAACGCCTCTATGAGCTAATCCCACGATTGATGATAAACTTCAAGTATGCCATCGTCAGTGAAGAATTAAAACACATGATGTTTGCCTTGCAAGACCCCTCCGTCATCAACGACGAAGCCCGTTGCAACAGCATCATGGAACGTTACAACGAGCTACATAAGGTAAAAAGCATTATGGCCAAACGGCTGGGGGATAGGGTTATAGTAAGTTTCTGACTCTCCCCATTCTATGAATTATGCTTAATCAGGTTCATAAATTCCTCGCGGGTCTTCGCTTGATTGAAGGCTCCAGTAAAATCGGATGTTGTGGTAATGGAGTTCTGCTTCTCTACTCCGCGCATTTGCATACACATGTGCTTAGCCTCCACAACGACCATAACGCCAAGCGGGTTCAGCGTCTCCTGAATGCATTCTTTTATCTGAAGCGTCATGCGTTCCTGCACTTGCAGGCGGTGAGAGAAAATATCCACCACCCGGGCTATCTTGCTCAGTCCGGTAATGTAACCGTTAGGAATATATGCCACATGTGCCTTTCCGTAGAAGGGAAGCATGTGATGCTCGCAAAGTGAAAAGAAGTCAATGTCCTTCACAATCACCATCTGACTGTATTCTTCCTGGAATTTGGCGGAACGGAGCACCTCATGCGGGTCCATATGATACCCTTTCGTCAACGACAACATGGCCTTCGCCACCCGTTCAGGCGTCTTCTGCAAACCTTCACGTCCGGCATCTTCACCCAGCAAAGTGAGGATGCGGTGATAATGTTCCTTCAGTTCGTCCAATGAAGGAGACACGATTTCTTCTTTTCCTAACATGATAATTCTTTATAAGGGGATGTTTATCTGCTCTTTCACAATAGAGACTTCCTTGAATACACCGGTAGCCCGCAACTGGCGCATCATGGCATCCGCTTCTTCAATGCTGCGGAAGTCTCCTGCACGGCACAGCCAACGGGGAGGATTGAAAGAGGTATAAACTGTAAGTTCGGGGAAATGTTCCTTGATGCGGGTAGCCACCGCATAAGCTTCGTTCTTGGCCTGACGGGTATTATTCCCTGCATAAACCTGTATGCGGTAACCCGAACTTTTAATCACTTTCCGTTCATCCGAGCCGGCAGGTACATACTCCGAACCTATCAATGCCGCAATGCGCGCATCCTGATGGATAGTCACCTTGCCTTGTCCCGGTACATTACGTTCCAGACTTTTCACAATATTGTTCTGCGCTACAGAAATGGTTGCAAAAGCGAAACATGCAACTAAAAGCAAACCAAGCTTTTTCATAATTGATAATTGATAGTAGATAATTAATAATGAAAAACAAAGGGAATTGATAACTGACAACGGGCACATACCCATCATCAATTATCAATTCTCCATTATCCATTAATTAAAGGCATCGATGATACCCTTGAAGTCAGATACTTTCAAAGCAGCGCCACCAATCAGACCGCCGTCAACATCCGGGTTGGCAAACAGCTCCTTTGCATTGGAGGCTTTGCAGCTGCCACCATAAAGGATTGAGCAATTGTCAGCGATTTCCTTACCATACTTTTCAGCAATCAATGAACGGATGAAAGCGTGGATTTCCTGTGCTTGTTCTGCAGTAGCAGTCTTACCGGTACCGATAGCCCAAACCGGCTCGTAAGCCAAAATAATCTTAGAGAAATCTTCGGCAGACAAAGAGAATACAGAAGCCAGCTGAGCGGCTACCACTTCATTCTGCTTGTTTGCTTCACGTTCTTCCAATACCTCACCGATACAGAAAATCGGAGTCAGACCGTTAGCCAAAGCCAATTTTACTTTTTCTTCCAGAATAGCAACTGTTTCACCATAGTAAGCACGACGTTCAGAGTGACCCAGAATGACATATTTTGCACCAGTAGAAGCAACCATAGCAGCTGATACTTCGCCGGTATATGCGCCTGACTCCTTGTCTGCACAGTTTTCTGCACCTACACCAATCTTGGCAGCGTCTACCAAAGGAGTAACAGATGCCAGGTGGATAAACGGAGTACAGATGATTACATCACAGTTAGGCTTTTCGTTAGCCAATGTTTCATTCAGTTCTTTTGCAAGAGCAATACCCTCTTGGAGGGTTTTGTTCATTTTCCAGTTTCCTGCAACAATGTTTTTTCTCATTTTGTTTTATTATTAAAAGGGTTAATGTATTTACTATTTGACAATTTACTATTTACTATTTGATACTATTGTTGTCTGAGGCGTTGTTTCTCCCGGCGCCTTACGACTAAAATATCGACACAAAGCACCATCATCAGAGGAAGGATGAACCACAGCAACACATAGCCTATTGTTTGTAAGTCACTTTCCTGCTTCTGCTTGCCCAATTCCAACTTGTCCAGGCTATCGGTCAGCACATATTCATCAGGCAGCCGGTTGTCACTCCACTTATTCAAAATTGTTCCGTCCTTTACCAACAGCAAACCGGGATTTGAACGGATAATGGTCTTCAGCGTAATATCATCTGTCTGGCAGAAAGGGTATTCCGCTCCAGTCTTGTCACGCCACAATTCTATCTCGTCTTCCGGAGATGAAGTCAAGGCATAAAAGCCATAACCATGCTCCACACTGTAATCGTATATTTCATTGATAAGGTCGATGTTACTGTCGTCCGCTCCTTCTATCCGATGGGCAACCAGCAGAAACGTATATCCTTTATCCGACAGTACGCTGTCCGTTATATCTTCCCATGTATCCAGACTCATCATGGAAAAATCATGAATGGGAGGTTCATAACCTTTTTCCTTCAGTATCGTACGCGATTCTACAAACGTCCATGTACTGTCCGGATAGTTGTCCAATGTAAATTCCTGACGCTTTCCTCCTTTTTCCAAAATGAACCGGCTTTCAAACACGCTTGGTTTAGCACCTTCCGGAATTTCCATGCCCGCCTTGATATTCGCTCCAATTCTGTAAGGTCGGAAATCAAGTATCGGCAAATTCTCCAGGCAATAGAAGGACAACGCAAACACAAATAGAAACGTATACATGGAAATCATCCACTCCATCTCCGGAGTAATGAAACGCACCAGTAAATCCTGCCACTTGAATACAGATACTGCCGCCACCAACAATACTACGTTCTTGCCGAAAGTCTGCCAATTGGTCAATATCCACGCATCACCGAAGCATCCGCAGTCGGATACCGGATTCGCCAAAGCCAGATAAAGTGTTAGCGGAGTCATTACAACCATCAGCAATAATGCCAATACAGATGCCACCTTCCGTCGTATACCCAAAAACAAGAAAACACCTACACTGAACTCTATGGCAGACAACGCTATCCCTACCAGCAAGGGCGCATAAGAAGGAAACCAGGAAATCATGCCGAAAGCCGTCAGGTAATCTTGAATTTTATAGAAGAAACCCAACGGATCAACAGCTTTCACAAATCCGGAAAATATGAACAAAGCCCCCAGCAGAAAACGGCAGAGGTTCACCCAAACTTTCCCGACAATATGTTTCTTGTCAATCTCCAAATTCAATCTTAATTAAGCCGAATACGGAATAGTTAATCATATCCATATAATTGGCATCAATACCTTCCGAAACCAAAGTCTCCCCGGACAAGCTTTCAATCTGCTTTGTCCGGTAAATCTTCATCAATATCAAATCCGTATACGAACTGATACGCATACTACGCCAAGCCTCATCATAGTCATGATTTTTGGCAAGCATCAGCTCCAAAGAGGTTTTGGCATATTTGTCATACAGCACCAATGCCTTTTCATTGGTCATATCGGCAGCTTCGGCATAACCAAGTTCCAACTGTATCAATCCTACAATTCCATAGTTGACAATAGCTATGAATTCAGAACGGATGCCTTCGTCTACCAAAGTCACCCCTTTCGTTTCAATACTTCTGATACGGTTGGCTTTGATGAATATCTGATCTGTTACGGAAGACGGACGAAGAATGCGCCACGCCGGACCGTAATCATGAAGTTTCTTAGAGAACAAGTCACGGCAAACCGCAATGACATGTTCAAATTGTTGCTTGGTATCTTTCATTTCCTTTTTTCACAGTGCGCTGCAAAGATAGGAATAATTAAAGAAAAAGAAAAAGAGGGCACTCTAAAATCTATTAAAGTACCCTCTTCTATAGAGATTGTTTACGTTTTTATGAGCAGCGCAATACTTGTCCCGGTCTCAGGATTGTTTTACGCGTAATTCTGTTCAGTTTGCAAAGCTTGTCGATGGAGGTTCCCTGACGTGCTGCAATCCGTCCCAATGTGTCTCCCTTCTTTACCTTATAGAACAGACCTTCACCCGATGCCATGCTACGCGCCGTACCGGAAGAGCCTTTTGTCTTATGGAAAGTATAGGAATCAGCTACGATATCCTGCTTTTCAAAATCAAACATAAGCGCAGGATTGATGGGAATACCCAAGAAACGGGTTTCAAAGTGAAGGTGTGAACCGGTAGAACGTCCGGTATTTCCTCCCAATGCAATTGGCTCGCCGGCTTTTACCAACTGGTTTGTATCAACCAATTGTTTAGACAAGTGTCCGTAAACGGTTTCCAAGCCATTGTCGTGACGAATAACGACGTATTTGCCGTATCCACGACGACCTTGATTCTTGACAACGCGCACTTTTCCATCAAAAGCCGCACGGATTGTATCGCCTACATACACCTTGATATCCAAACCATAATGAGCTCTTCTTCTCCGGGGACGGTAACCGAATACATCCGTGATACGGGTATTGGGAGTAGGCATACAGAAACCGGTCAAATCAAATGTATAGCTCTCAGGCACAATCGCATTGCCATAGGCTTGTACGAATTCGTTGTTCCAGTTGGGATACAAATCCAAACCCGGATACAATGATTGTTCTGCACGTATCTGTTTTTGCAAAGCCAGTGAATCAACACTCTTAAGTTTTCTGTCGATGGGGGCCTGGCGGGCAATCAGGTCTTGCGAGAAAGAATTCAAGCTAACCATTGCCGTCGCAGCCAATAAAGCAGTTTTTATCCAATTAAAATTCATCCGTTTCGTCATTCATTTTGATATCCGTTGCAAGCATCTCGGCAAATCAAACACCACCTGTTCTATGCGAATATCCAGATTGATTTTCAAAAATTCTCCCAAAGGTAACATTTCTCTCTGAAAAACGACATCAGTCATTAACTATTTTTTCGAAGAGGAGGAAACTGTAAAGCTCGCAAAGATGTCTTAATCCCCTATAGATAGGAGATTTACAAGCAAACATGTTTTACAACATAAAATGCAATAAAAGTGCATGTTTAACCGTTTTTTCAGCTAATGGCAGCCCAATTAACGTTCGTTTTTCTCAACGCTTTCAGTTGTCGCCACAAGACCTCGTTCTCAGGCAACATGCCATGTGGATCTGTATCCACCACCGTTTGCGCTACTTCACGGACATATTGCAGCAGTTGTCCGTCACGGGCTATATCGGCAATCTTCAGATCGAAAGCAATGCCGCTCTGCTGTGTCCCTTCCAAATCTCCAGGACCACGTAGTTTCAAGTCTGCTTCCGCTATTTCAAAGCCGTCATTAGTCCGCACCATTATCTCCAAACGCTTCCTTGTATCCTCCGCCAACTTGTAGCCGGTAACCAGGATACAATAGGACTGGTCAGCTCCACGTCCTACACGTCCCCGAAGCTGATGAAGCTGGGACAGCCCGAAACGCTCGGCGTTCTCAATCACCATCACCGAAGCATTGGGCACATTTACACCTACCTCAATCACGGTGGTAGCCACCATTATCTGTGCCTCGCCGGATACGAACAATTGCATCTGAGCATCCTTTTCAGCAGGTTTCATCTTTCCATGTACCTTGCAAACCCTACACTCGGGAAACTCTTCACAAACATGCAGATACCCTTCTTCAAGGTTCTTTAAGTCAATCTTTTCGCTTTCCTTAATCAGCGGGTAGACAATATAGACCTGCCGGCCTTCGGCAATCTGCTTGTGCATGGACTGATACAAGCTTATCCGACGGCTATCAAACTGATGAAGAGTGACAATCGGTTTACGTCCGGGAGGCAATTCATCGATGACAGACACATCCAAATCGCCATAAAGCGTCATTGCCAATGTACGGGGAATTGGGGTTGCCGTCATCACCAATACATGGGGAGGTTGTACATTCTTTGTCCACAACCGTGCCCGTTGGGCCACACCGAAACGATGCTGCTCGTCAATCACAACCAAACCGAGCGAAGCAAAATTCACCGTATCTTCAATGACGGCATGGGTACCTATCAGTATATGTATGTCTCCCGTCAACAAACCGGCAAGGATAGCTTCGCGCCGCTTGCCCTTAACAGAACCGGTCAACAGTTCCACACGTACCTCCATTCCATACAGCAGCTCACGGATGGTTTCATAGTGCTGGTTTGCCAAAATCTCGGTAGGTGCCATCATGCATGCCTGAAAACCATTATCGAGCGCCATCAACATACTCATCAGTGCAACAAGCGTCTTTCCACTTCCCACATCCCCTTGCAGCAAGCGGTTCATCTGCTTTCCTGAGCCTACATCCTTACGGATTTCCTTCAATACCCGCTTCTGTGCATTGGTCAGTTCAAAAGGAAGATTACGGGAGTAGAAAGTATTAAACACTTCGCCCACCCTTTCAAAAATATAACCGCGATATTTCCGCTGACGGTCTTTTGCATACCTCAGGATATTCAACTGTACGTAAAAGAGCTCCTCAAACTTCAGGCGATACTGTGCCTTACGCAATAAATCCGGATTAGCGGGAAAGTGTATATTGACCAAAGCTTCCGTCAACGGCATCAGATGATGCTCGGCAAGTATAGCGGGAGAAAGGGTCTCGGGCAACGGCTCACGCAACTGCTGCACCACCGTATTCATCATCTTCTCGATGGCATGCGAATTGAGAGAACTCCGTTTCATCTTTTCAGTCGTATTATAATAAGGTTGTAACCCCATGGACGACAATTTCAAATCCGAAGCAGAGTCTATATCCGGATGAGCCATATTGATTCTACCATTGAAGAAGGTCGGTTTTCCGAACACAATATATTCCTGATGCACTTTATACTTCCCTACCAAATATTTGATGCCCTGGAACCAAACCAGGTCCACCACCCCCGTACCGTCCGAGAAATGAGCAATCAACCTGCGCTGGCGCCCTTCTCCAGCCGTCTCAAAACTTAGTATTTCACCTTTCAGCTGAATATAGGGCATCGTCCCATCGATCTCCTGAATATAATAAATCCGACTGCGGTCTACATATTTATATGGAAAGTAATATAGCAAATCGTGCAAGGAGTAAATGCCCAATTCCTTATTGAGCACCGAAGCACGCTGCGGCCCGACGCCCGACAAATATTTTATGTCACGCGTGGCTAAATCGAACATGAACCTATCAGAGCTGTGGCTATTTTTAAATCAAAAGGAGTGGTTATTTTAATGTTTTCCCGGTTTCCCGGCGTCAAAAAGACAGATACACCCAATGCCTCCACCACAGAAGCATCATCGGTAAAATGGGGTGTATAGGGCTGCTCGTATGCCGCTTTCAGCAGTTCCGCATCAAAAACCTGGGGAGTCTGCACCAATCTATAATCATCCCTGCCGACAGTCACACTGCTTTCCCCTTCCATACGGCGAACGGTCTCCACCACACCGATTACCGGAATTACGGCCTTTTTCTCGGCCGCCAAGTCATAACAGCGTGCAATCACTTCCCGGGCCACGAACGGACGCACCCCATCGTGCACACCGACCAAAGCAGGTGTCTTGACCAAAGCCAAACCGTTCTTTACGGAGTGGAACCGCGTCTCCCCCCCATCTGCAATGGCATGCGGCAATGAAAAACGGTACTCCCTGCACAGCTGCCTCCAGTAATCCTGCTGGCTGTGGGGAAGTACCAATATTATCCGTATCTCAGCATTGTAGTCATAAAACGCCTCCAGAGTGCGCATCAAAACAGGTTTCCCCCCTATCGGGAGAAACTGTTTGGGGAGTTCGGTCCCCATGCGCAACCCCTTACCACCGGCAACAATCAGAGCATACTGAACCATTTATGATTTATGATTTATGATTTATGATTTAAAATCATAAATCCGTTACGCACATAGCTTCTTTCAGTTCCTGCACCTTCTCTTTGCCTTGCAACAGCTCCACTACGGCCAATGCAAACTCCATGGCAGCGCCCGGTCCTTTACCAGTGATGATATTGCCATCTCTTTCTACCGGAGCACCCGTACATTCGGCACCTTCCAAATACTGTTCAAAGCCGGGATAGCAAGTAGCCTTCTTGCCTTTCAGCAATCCCAGCTTACCCAATACCATAGGAGCCGCACAAATAGCAGCAATCGGTTTCTGCTCTTGGGCAAAACGCAGTACCAGATTACGCAGTTCTCCACACTTCTCCAAAGTGGACGCACCCGGCATACCGCCAGGCAATAATACAAGCTCTGCATCAAAGAAGTCGCAGTTCACTACATTCTTATCGCACAAGACCGGAACATCGTGTGCTCCCGTCACTATTTCATCAGGGGTTACCGTCACCATTTCTACGTTCAGTCCGGCGCGTCTCATCACATCCACAGAAGTAAAAGCTTCTATTTCTTCAAATCCGTCGGCAAAAAAAACATAAACTGTACCCATAATTGTTCCTCCTCTTATTTTAGATTAAAATAATACGTTATTGTTCCCGTCTGATTGTTCAAGCCGCTTACCGCATTGAAACGGGCTTTCTTGGCAGCATCCTCTGCCGCTTTCCGCAATGCGGGATTGACGGTATTGGTCTGGCGGTTGATGCTGGTTGCTATCACATGTCCGGCAGGGTTCACTGTGATGGTCACCACAACCCTACCTTCATCCTGCACATTATATACCGGCCGCGGCAATCCGCCCTCACCAAGAGAACGTCCGCCCAAATTAAACGAGCCGTAGCCTCCCGTACCCGAAGTGGCTCCGGACGGAGCATTTCCCGTAGGACTTCCTTGAATACCTTCGCCTTCCGTATCGCCTTTACTACCCATTTGGGCACCTTTGCCAAAAGCGCCAGCTACCCGTTTACGGGCAGCTTCCTCGGCTTCCTTACGTTCCCGTTCGGCTTTTGCCGCTGCCAGTTTGCGGGCCTCTTCCGCTTTTTCGGCTTCCGTCTTTTCCGGTTTCTTCACCTCCTCCTTTTTCTTGGGTTCGGCTTTGGGCTTTATGGCAACGGTTTCTTCAGTTTCCTGCGTAATGATGTCCTGCTCCACCGTTTCCTGCACCTGAGGAGCGGTTTCCTCCGGCATGACATCCACCTTTACTAAAGAAGGGTCGGCAGCGCCCAGTGCATCGGGCACCTCTCCCAGCATAACGGGTACACCGCCTTCTTCCGAGGGTTCCGGCGGTGTGAATCCTACCAGTATCAGAAGGGCAATAATGGCAACATGCACCACAAGTGCACCTGCCATACCTATATATTTTCCTTTCTTCTTCCGATTCACCATTGCATTTACAATTTAGCCATGTACAATGTACGATTTAGTTTTCCGGTGGTCGTGTAGCCAGCACCATCTTGAATTTATTCTCGTTTGCAATGTTCAGCACCTTCACGATTTCCCGGTAAGGCACTGTTTCGTCAGCATACAAAGCTATATACATTTCAGGCTCCCTCTCCGCACACGATTGTAGGAAAGGAGTCAATTCTTCAAGCGTCAGAGACAGTTCCTTGTCATTGCCAAAAGCAGCATAATAATTCAGATTCTTATCTATGATGACTCTTGTCAAAGGCTTTGCAGAAGTCTGTTGCTTTCCCTGCGGCAGCAGTACCTTGATAGCATTGGGCGATACCATGGTAGATGTTATCATAAAGAAAATCAGCAGCAGGAAAATCAGGTCCGTCATGGACGCCATACTGAAATTGGGTGATATTTTAGCTCTACGTTTTAACACGCCTTTATTTTTTAATTCCTAATTCTTTAATTAATCATTTCGCCGGTTCGTTCAACAAGTCCATGAATGCCATTGTCTTGGCTTCCATCTTGTTGACCACGCCATCTATCAATGTCACCAGGTAATTGTAGGCAAACATAGCTATGATACCGACTATCAAACCGCCCACCGTAGTAATCATTGCCTCATAAATACCTCCGGAAAGCATCGTTATGTCAATATTGTTTCCGGCATTTGCCATTTGCCAAAACGCACGTACCATACCCGTCACCGTGCCGAGGAACCCGAGCATGGGCGCACCTCCGGAGATGGTAGCCATAATCGTCATTCCCTTCTCCAGTTTGGCAACCTCAATATTGCCCACATTCTCGATGGCAGCCTGCACATCGTTCACCGGGCGTCCCAAACGGCTGATACCCTTTTCAATCATACGAGCCGAGGGAGTATCCACACTGCGACAATAAGCAATGGCAGCTTTCAATTCCCCACCCAGAATATAGTCCTTTATTTTATCCATGAACTGGGGATCTTCTTTCCCCGCCTTCCGGATAACATAGTTACGTTCGAACAAGATATAAAAGCAAAGTACGGACATCAAGCCCAGGACGACCATAATCCAGCCGCCCTTGATGGCCATGCTCCATAAATTCATTTCGTCGGAAGCGTTTACTTGTGTCAGTACCGGATTGGCACCTGCAATAGAGTCAGTCAGTGCCGGAGCCACTTGGGCCAATAACAACATTACATTCATCAGCGAAGACAGTTTTTATATTCCTTGACCGTACGCTCCAATCCCAGATACAGCGCGTCACTAATCAGCGCATGCCCGATGGACACCTCGTCCAGCCACGGAATGTTTCGATAAAAATAATTCAGATTCACCAGGCTCAGGTCATGTCCGGCATTCAGCCCCAGACCTAAGCTGCGGGCCACCTTGGCAGCCTCGACAAAAGGAGCTACAGCCGCTTCCCGTCCTTTGGGATAAGCCGTAGCATAAGGTTCCGTATATAGCTCCACGCGGTCGGCACCGGCTTTGGCAGCATATTCTATCATTTCGGCATCGGTGGAAACAAATACGGAAGTACGGATACCGGCATTGTTGAACTCATCCAACACTTCGTTCAAGAAGTCAAAATGGGTCTTGGTATCCCAGCCTGCGTTTGAAGTCAGCTGTGTAGGGCTGTCGGGCACCAAAGTTACCTGATGCGGTTTCACCTTCAAGACCAAATCCATAAATTCGGGTGCAGGATAACCCTCGATATTGAACTCTGTCCGCAGCAACGGCCGCAAATCATATACATCCTTACGGCGGATATGCCTCTCGTCAGGACGGGGATGCACCGTAATGCCATCAGCACCAAAGTCTTCACAATCCAGCGCTACCTTCACAACATTCGGGACATCACCTCCACGGGCATTGCGCAGCGTTGCCACCTTATTTATATTAACGCTTAATCTAGTCATAATTCGGTTTATAGTTTGGGACAAAAGTACAAATAATAGTTATATATTGGCAGCATTCTGAGAAAAAAATAGCATCTTTGCACTTCAATCCAACAGAATTGATTATGAAATTTGCCATATTCGGAAATACCTACCAAGCAAAGAAATCCTCGCATGCAGAAAACCTCTTCCGGTTGCTCGGACAGCATAATGCACAGCTCTGCATCTGCCGGGAATTCCATCACTTCCTGACTACCGATTTACATTTAAACATACCTGACGCCGAATTGTTTGACGGAGATGATTTCTGTGCCGACATGGTTATCAGCATCGGTGGCGACGGCACTTTCCTGAAAGCAGCCAGCCGTGTAGGAAAGAAGAATATCCCCATATTGGGCATCAATACCGGCCGGCTGGGTTTCCTTGCCGACATCTCACCGGAAGAGATGGAAGAGACCTTCGATGAAATCTACAACAACCACTATAAGGTGGAAGAGCGTAGTGTACTGCAACTGAGGTGCGACGATGAACGCTTGATGCAATCCCCTTACGCCCTCAATGAGATAGCCGTATTGAAGCGGGACAGTTCGTCCATGATCAGTATCCACGCCGCCATCAATGGCGCTCCGTTGACCACTTATCAAGCTGACGGCCTAGTTATCTCCACACCTACCGGTTCCACCGCCTACTCACTCAGCGTCGGCGGTCCGGTCATTGTGCCCCACAGTAAAACCATTGCCATCACCCCGGTGGCTCCACACAGCCTCAACGTCCGTCCCATCGTCATTTGTGACGACTGGGAAATTACACTTGATGTGGAAAGCCGCAGCCACAACTTCTTGGTTGCCATCGACGGCCGTAGCGAGTCCTGCAAAGAAACGACCCAGTTGCACATCTCACGTGCCGACTATAGCATAAAGGTAGTGAAACGGTTCAACCATATTTTCTTTGATACCCTTCGCAATAAACTAATGTGGGGGGCGGACATCAGATAAGCCTATATCACTTCATTCACTCCAGCAGGATAACTTATTTACCTCAGTGGGGAACTCCATTTACCCCAGGATGTAACTACCTTTACCCCGATATGTAACGGCCTTTACCCCGGTGTGTAAAGAGTCTTTCCCCGGCATGTAACGTCTTTTACATAAGGATGTAACAACGCTGTAAATGTAATGTATTGACAATAAGCCCCTAAACCCATCCATCAGTTTACCACTTCTTATACTGCAAATGACTATTTCTGCCATCCTCCTTCATCGTGGAATATAGAATTAAATAATAATCACACAAAGTATATTTTCAGCAAAAAACTTTTAAATAAATAATAAAAACACCACCTTTGTAGTTCATTCTTTCAGAGTCTATGTGGAATAGTACTTTACTATACAAAGACACTACCATTCAGAATGCGTAAATGTAAGATGAATCAATATGCAGAAAGAAAATGATACTTTATTGGTAGCCAAGTTGAGAGAAGGCAATAAATTTGCCTTTGAAGCATTGTACGAAAAATACAGTGCCAGGCTGTACAACACCATCGTCCTTCTCGTATATGACAAATCATTAGCCAAAGACATCACCCAAAGCAGCTTCATGACGATATGGGAAAAACGCAGTAATCTGGATACCGAGAAAAGTTTTCCGGCATATCTATGCACCATCGCACGCAACATGGTATACAAAGAAACCGAACGAAGATTATTACACAACAAATTTGTAGAAAACAAGCTGAAAACAGAAGCAGAGGCTATCGAGGAAGATACGATGGATATGGACGTCTCCATCATTGAAAAACAGATAGAGCAACTTCTGCAAAGCCTGCCAGAAGTTTCACGGGAAGTCTTTCAGCTGAAAAGAGCAGGAAAACTGTCCAACAAGGAAATCGCCTCACAGCTAGATTTGACGGAACGTGCCGTAGAGGCTCATTTCTACCGTACTATGAAACTACTGAAAGAAGAATTACGCAAATTCATCATGCTTTTCCTCTCCTTCTACTTTCTAAATAATTGTTAAAGCACGAAAATCCGTGAGTGTTTTGGCAGGCATACAGATATATACTACAGAACATGGATAAAAAAGACAGTCATATTGAACTTTTGGATCGTTTCTTTCGAGGACTGACCAGCCCTGAAGAAGATGTACAGTTGAAATCATGGATTAAGCAACCGGATTTTCAACAGAAATTTTCCGCATACTATCAGCAATGCTGGGCACTGGCTCCGGACACGATGGACAAAGCCGTACAAAATGAAATGTTCACCGAACTTTTAAGCCAGATAGACGCAAGTTCCACCACGGAAACGAAGGTCCTGAAAACAAGGAACCGTTTCCTGCGTCAGATTGGGCGCTATGCTGCAGTTGCCTGCATCATATTGGCAGTGGGAAGCGGAGCCTATTATGCAGGAGTCAAACGACCGGCCGATGACGCCAATACAGAAGTCACCATGTCCGTATCCAACGGGCAGAAGGCCGACATCATTTTGGCCGACGGCACAAAGGTCTACATCAATTCCGATTCAAGAATTGTATATGACAACACTTACAACAAGAAAACACGTATGGTCTCCCTGGAAGGAGAAGCCTATTTTGAAGTTGCAAAGGACAAGGAAAAGCCTTTCATCGTAAAAGCAAATGGCATCAATGTACAAGCGTTAGGTACAAGCTTCAATATACGTGCGCATAAAGACGATAAATCAGTAGCTATAATCTTGATAAGTGGAAAGGTTAAAGTAGACGACGGCAGACACGAGGCATATATGAAGCCAAACGAAAGGCTCGTTTGCAACCTGACCAATGGACAGTTCGAAAAAAGCGAGCTTCATCCTAATGCAAGCAACTTACTGTGGAGAAGCAACGAACTGGCACTCTATGGTGAATCCTTTGAAGAAATTTGTACCATGCTTACTCGAATGTATAATTGCAAATTTATATTCAAAAACGAGAAAGCCAAACAATATACTTATCATGGCATCATTAAAAACGGCAGTTTAAACAATGTATTGGAATACATCAGCCAAGCTGGCGGCATTAATTACAAGATAGAATCTGACAATACGATTATAATATATTAGTAGTGTAAAAATAGCCCTTTGTATTAACTAAAACAAAAAGTATATGGAATAGATTTTATAGGATTTTTACCTCAGACACAATGACCGACTTCTGGCAGCGACAATAAAATTTAAACATTCGAGAAATATAGTTTTAATATACTCTAATAGCTTAATTAGGGTTAGCCTTTGTCGTACCTTTCTTAAAGTAAAAAAGTAATTAACCTGATATGATAAGACATGAGACAAAATAAAATAATTACGCGATTTTCAATATTACTGGGAATGCTGTTCTTCTGGGGAAATAGCTTTGCCCAAATCAGTGTATCTATAAACCAGCAGACTATCAAGCAGATTATACCTCAAATTGAAAAGACCAGCGGCTACAATGTATTCTATACCGACAAACTGCCCAATCTTGATACCCGAAAAGATTTGCATGTATCCAATGCCCCACTTGAAGCCATCCTAAAGGAATTGTTCAAAGGGACCAAAATTACTTTCGAAATAAAACCCAACAAGCAGGTTCTATTATTCCAACAAGCCAACAAGCCTTCAGGCAATAGGAAACAAGTACCCAGCAAGTTATTGGTGGAAGCAGAAAGCTTTGACAGAAAGGGGGGATGGGTAGTAGACCAACAATTCATGGACCTCATGGGTTCACCTTATCTGATGGCTCATGGAATGGGAGTCCCGGTTGAGGATGCCTCCACTACCATTTCTTTTCCTAAAGACGGTACATATTATGTATTTGTACGCACCTACAACTGGACTTCTCCCTGGTATGATGGTAAAGGACCGGGAAAATTCACTTTAGCCGTCGACAATAAAAAGTTGCCAGTGGTTTTAGGGGACGAGGGCAAACAATGGATGTGGCAACCTGCCGGAACAGTCTCTGTAAAAGCAGGAAGCTCTAGTTTGACATTAAAAGATTTGACCGGTTTTAATGGCCGTTGCGATGCCATTTATTTTACTACGGAAAAAGGGCAGCTCCCTCCCGCTCAGGCCACACAACTGACAGATTTCCGTAAAAAGATGCTGGATATTCCAGCCGAACCGGAGCAATACTCCTATGATGTGATTGTAACTGGTGGCGGTATAGCCGGTATGTGTGCAGCCGCAACCGCTTCCAGATTGGGATGCAAAGTGGCATTAATCAACGACCGCCCAGTACTTGGCGGCAATAATAGCTCTGAAGTCAGGGTTCACTTAGGGGGCAATATCGGAGTAGGCCCCAATTCCGGACTGGGACGTATGATAAGAGAATTCGGACATTCTAAAGAAGGAAATGCCAAACCTGCCGCAAACTATGAAGATGAAAAGAAGGAGCTTTTTATCGCCAATGAAAAGAATATCACCCTTTATGCCAACTACCGTGCCATATCTGTAAAGACCGATGGCAACAGAATAGAATCTGTCATCATCAAGCATATAGAGAATGGAAAAGAAGTGGAACTGAAAGCACCATTGTTCTCCGACTGTACCGGAGACGGCACCATCGGGTATCTGGCCGGTGCAGACTACAACATGGGACGCGAATCCCGTACCGAATACGGAGAAGAGCTGGCACCGATTCAACCGGACAAAATGACAATGGGTTCATCCGTACAATGGTACTCTGCAGACAAAGGTAAACCTACCCGTTTCCCTATTTTCTCGTACGGTCTGCAATTCAATGAAAAGAATTGCGAAAAAGTGACGATGGGTGAATGGAAATGGGAAACCGGCATGAACTTCAATCAAATCGACGACTTCGAACGTATACGTGATTATGGCTTAATGGTCATCTATTCTAACTGGAGTTTTCTGAAAAATGAATTAAAGGACAACAAGAAATATAAGAACCGCGCATTGGACTGGGTAGCCTATATTGCCGGGAAACGCGAATCACGCCGATTGTTGGGCGATTATATTCTAAAGCAAGATGATATAGACAAAAATGTCTATCACGAAGATGCCTCCTTCGTCACAACCTGGAGCATCGACCTGCATTTCCCGGATTCGCTCAATGCGTCACACTTTCCTGACGCGCCCTTCAAAGCAGCAACCAAGCACATCCATATATATCCTTACGCAGTGCCCTACCGCTGCCTATATTCCAGGAATATCGAGAATCTTTTTATGGCAGGCCGCAATATCAGTGTTACCCATGTGGCACTGGGCACTGTCCGCGTAATGCGTACCACCGGAATGATGGGCGAAGTTGTCGGGATGGCGGCTTCCTTATGTAAAAAGTACAACACCACTCCGAGAGGAGTATATCAGAAACACCTACCGGAATTGAAAGCACTGATGAAAGAGGGAGTAGGAAAAAAAGAAGGGATTCCCGATAATCAGAAGTTCAATGAACAAAAATTATTAAAAGAGCCTCGTATATTTATCATTGAAAAAAACAAGAAGTAAGAAACACGTTGATACTACAATTTAAGTATTAATAAAACACGCATATCATGAAAAATATTCTAACATTATTATTTGTCCTTTTCGGAGGATATTCGTTACACGCACAAGATACTTGTTACGGCCGTCTGAAAAATGACACTTTAACCATCGGAAACAGCTTGGTCGAACGTACCTTTTTGTGGAACGGGGGAAATATCATAACTTACCGTCTGACCGACAAGAGTAATGGAAAATCATGGAAGAACCACAGCCTTACTCCAGATTTCAGAGTAACGAAAAATTTGCCGCAACCATCAAACGGTTCACTCAAAGTAGTTCCCGTAAAAGAGACTAAAATATTTCCCGCTTATCTGAAAGTAGAAGTTTCTTTCAGCCTGGAGAAGCTAGATATAAAACGGGTATATCGTATTTATGATGATTGTCCAGCCATAGCCTGCGACACCTATTTAAGAGGAACAGTAAACAGTATTTTCGGAGGCAGAGAAGTTAGTGCAGCCGACCGGAAGAATATTGAATTCGCCGAAGACATGAAATCTAAAGAAGTAACCGCTGTACTAGACCAGTTCCATTTCCAAGGACAACATTGGCACGCTCGCAGCGTGGAATTTTCCGATGTGACCGACTGGCACAACAACCTGGTTTTCGAGAAAGAGATTATTTCCTATCGCAAACTGGGATATCGCGGCAATCTGCTGTTTGCCTTTAATGGCGAGGACAACTGTGGCATCTTCTTTTTAAAAGAGGCTCCCTGCTCTTCGGTACAATTAGCCTATCAAGGAAAGGATTTTCTGACTGATTTCGGGAAGTTTACAGTAACCGGCCTGGGCATTACCGAGAAAGACGTGACTCCCGACCGTTGGACCAAAACATACGGATGCGTATTGGGAATATACGGAGAAGATGAACTGAGCCGACTACAAGCGCTTCGTTCATATCAGAAGAATATACGTACTTACCGGGCCGACCGCGACGAGATGATTATGATGAACACCTGGGGAGACCGTAGCCAGGACTCAAAAGTAAACGAATCCTTCTGTTTGAAAGAACTGGAACGCGCCGCCCGTCTGGGAATCACCCATTTCCAGATTGATGATGGCTGGCAAATAGGTAAAAGCCCTAATTCAGCTGTAGCCCGCGGTTCATTCAAGAACATTTGGAACAATAAAGACTACTGGAAACCCGATCCGCAAAAGTATCCACGTGGTTTGCATCCCATCGTAAAACGTGGCAAGGAATTAGGTATTGAAATCGGTCTTTGGTTCAATCCCAGCATACAAAATGATTTTGCCGATTGGCAGAAAGATGCGCAAGCACTCATCAGCCTCTATCGCGAATACGGCATCAAAGTATTCAAGATAGACGGGCTCACCATTCCCAGTAAAGAAGCCGAAACAAACCTGCACCGCTTATTCAACAAAGTGCTGGAAGAGACGGACGAGGAAGTGATTTTCAACCTTGATGCGACAGCCAGCCGCCGCGGAGGCTACCACATGTTCAATGAATATGGAAATATCTTTCTGGAAAACCGTTATACCGACTGGCAGAACTACTATCCTTACTGGACTTTGCGTAACCTCTGGATGCTTTCCAAATATGTTCCGGCAGAAAAGCTGCAAATAGAGTTCCTGAACAAATGGAGAAATACGGATAAATATAAAGGAGAAGTCTTCGCTCCGGAAAACTATTCATTTGAATATCTGTTTGCTACGACTTTAGCAGGACAGCCGCTTGCCTGGATGGAAGGTACCAATCTACCCGAGGAAGCATTTACATTACGGGAACATACAGAAGCCTACAAGAAATTTCAGCATGACATGCATTCCGGCACTATCCTACCCATAGGAGATGAACCGTCGGGACGCTCTTGGACCGGCTTCCAGTCTCTAAAGAAAGATAGAGGATACTTGATTGTGTACCGTGAAAATCATCCAGAAGGGACTGCAGAAGTCGAAACCTGGCTGCCAGAAGGTGTCACTGTAAGATGTACCCCACTGATGGGACACGGCAAAGCTATGACAGCAGTAACCGGAAAGAAAGGAAGGCTGGAAATCTCTCTGCCATCAATCAATGACTATGTTGTCTACAAGTATGAAATTAAAAACAAACGCTAAAATAAATAACGACATGAGAACACTTTTCTTACTCACAACACTGCTTTTCATCATCCCGAACATGTTCGGACAAAAGGAATATCGTCTGAACTCACCGGACGGCAAGTTGGAGGTTACCTTATATATAGGTGACCGGATCACTTACGAGCTGACGGAAGAAGGGCATACATTGGTAGCCCCCTCTCCCTTATCAGTACATCTGGATAATGGGACAGTCTGGGGCAACGGCTCCCATCTTAAGAGAGTCAGCCATCGCCAGGCAAATGAGGTGATTCCCTCTCCTTTCTACAAGCGCAGTGAAGTAAAGGATGCCTATAATGAAATGACGTTAAGTTTCCGGGAACATTTCAACCTCATTTTCAGAATGTACAATGAAGGAATGGCATACCGGTTCGCAGCGACCGGAAACAGACCGTTCAAAGTTACAAACGAAGAAGCCGCCTTCAACTTCAACAAGGACTACAAATCGATTGTCCCTTATGTAAAAGATGGCGATAAACAACCGATAGAGGCCCAGTTCTCCAACTCTTTTGAAAACACCTATACACATATAGAGCTATCCGGACTGAACCCCCAAAGACTGATGTTTACCCCCGTAGTAATAGAGCAGGAAAACGGCCGTAAACTTTGTATTGCCGAATCCGACGTGGAGAGCTATCCGGGCATGTTCCTCATCAACAGAAACGGGGGAACAGCACTCACTTCCGCTTTTGCCGCCGTCCCCAAAACAAAAAAACAAGGCGGGCATAACCAACTGCAAATATTAGTCACAGAACGTGAAAACTACATTGCTTCCTGCCAGCCAAAAGCCAAACTGCCCTGGCGCATCATTGTTGTGGCAAGAAATGACAAGGAGCTGGCAGATAACGATATGGTTTATAAGCTGGCTGCTCCATCACGCATGAAAGACATCTCATGGATACGTCCGGGCAAAGTGGCCTGGGAATGGTGGAACCATTGGGGAATCAAAGGCGTGGATTTCGAAGCTGGAATAAACAATGAAACATACATGCACTATATCGACTTCGCCTCCCGGCATGGCATCGAGTATGTGATTCTGGATGAAGGCTGGGCTGTCAACCTCAAGGCTGACCTTTTCCAAATTGTACCGGAAATTGATTTAAAAAAGCTCACGTCCTATGCCAGGCAAAAGAATGTAGGACTCATCCTTTGGGCAGGTTACCATGCCTTTGCCCGCGACATGGAACATGTATGCAAGCACTATTCCGAAATGGGCATCAAAGGATTCAAGATTGACTTTATGGACAGGGATGACCAGGAAATGGTAGACTTCCACTACCGGGCTGCCGAAATTGCCGCTAAATATAAGTTGATGGTAGACTTTCACGGCACGTACAAACCTACCGGGCTGAACCGCACTTATCCCAATGTCATCAACTATGAAGCCGTTCACGGGCTGGAACAGATGAAGTGGAGTGACATCCATACCGACCAGGTAACCTACGATGTCACCATGCCATTTATCCGTATGCTGGCCGGACCGGTGGACTATACACAAGGCGCCATGCACAATGCCAACAAACGGTGTTACCACTCCTCAATGGATACCCCAATGAGCCAGGGAACCCGTTGCCGCCAATTAGCTGAATATGTAGTATTTGAATCACCATTGAACATGTTGTGCGACAGTCCCACCAATTACGACCGTGAAGAAGAATGCACGGAATTCATCGCTACCATCCCTACCGTCTGGGAACAAACAATAGCCATGAACGGAGAAATTGGAAAATACATTACAATGGCGCGCAGGAAAGGAGATGTCTGGTATGTCGGCTCCCTGACCAATTGGGATGCACGTACTCTGACACTGGACCTTTCTTTCCTCGGTGCAGGCAGATGGAAAGCGGAAATGTTTCATGACGGAGTGAATGCCAACCGCCTGGCTTCCGACTACCAAAAGACCGTCACAGACATTCCTGCATCCCGTAAACTGACCGTCAAAATGGCACAAGGAGGCGGATGCGCATTGAAAATATACAAAGAATAATTCATAGGCTTTTTAAACGTTAACTGATACATACGATTTATGAAAATTAAAAGATTAATGATTACTTGTTTGCTCGCAGTGTCTGTACTGGGAGGCAAGTCACAAGCACAAGACTTATTGTCCAATGTTTACGGACGCGATTACCAGCTACTGAATGGGAAGTGGGGAGCCATTGTAGACCTTTATGACCAAGGGGAAAGGATGCAGGTGTACAAAAACAGAAAACCTCAGGACAACAAGCAATTTTATGAATACTCTTTCGACGGAGGTTTGGTCCTGAATGTACCTGCCGATTTCAATTCACAAATGCCCGAGTTGAAATTTTATGAAGGAACAGTATGGTACGGACGCTCTTTCGATACCCCAAAGACTGACGGCAAACGTTTGTTTCTCTATTTCGGTGCGGTAAGTTACCGTAGCAAAATATATCTGAACGGGGAGAAAATAGCCAGTCATGAAGGCGGATTCACTCCCTTCCAGGTGGAAATCACAGATAAGGTAAAGCAAAAGGACAACTTCCTGGTGGTGAAAGTCAACAATACCCGCACCACGGATGCCATCCCTGCCATGTCCTTTGACTGGTGGAATTACGGCGGCATCACACGCGATGTAATGTTGGTAAGCGTTCCACAAAGCTACATCAAAGACCATTTCATCCAGTTGGACAAGGTACAATCCAACCTGATTCGTGCCAAAGTAACCTTATCCGAAGCAAAGCCTGGCATCAACGTACAAGTCGCCATCCCCGAATTGGGCATCAGACAGAACATGACTACCGATGCCAACGGAATTGCCCGGGCCACTATCAAAACCAAAAAACTGCAACGTTGGTCACCGGATGCTCCAAAGCTGTATGATGTGACCATCACTTCGGAAAGTGACCGGCTCAACGAGCAAATTGGTTTCCGTAACCTTTATGTAAAAGGCGAAGATATCTATCTGAACGACCGGCCCATCTTCCTGCGCAGTGTCAGCTTCCACGAGGAAATTCCGCAACGCCGCGGGCGTGCCTTCTCAGAAGCGGACGCAACAATGCTGTTGTCCGAAGCCAAAGAGCTGGGTGCCAACATGATTCGTCTGGCACATTATCCACAAAATGAATATACTGTCCGCCTGGCAGAAAGAATGGGATTCCTTTTATGGGAAGAGATACCTATCTGGCAAGGGATTGACTTCAAGAATACCGCTACCCGTGAGAAAGCAGGCAGAATGATTAAAGAGATGGTGATGCGCGACAAAAACCGTTGTTCCGTTGCCTTTTGGGGGATTGCCAATGAAACAGCCACTTCCACCCCGCGCAATGAATTTCTGAAACACATGAAACAATGTTGCCTGGACATCGACTCAACCCGTCTGATTACGGCCGCCTTCGATTTGGTACGCTTCAACCGCGAAAGCCGGAACTTTGAGATGAATGACTCCATTATCAACATCCTGGACATGGTAGCCATCAACAAATATATGGGATGGTATCATGACTGGCCACTGGCTCCGGACCAGGCAGTCTGGAATGTAGCTCCCGGCAAACCTCTTTTCATTTCCGAGTTCGGAGGCGAAGCGCTCTATGGCAAACATGGCGACGCGGAAGTCAAGAGTTCTTGGAGTGAGGATTATCAGGCACAACTCTACAAGGACAATCTGGAAATGTTCAAGCATATCCCCAACCTGCGCGGAACATCGCCGTGGATTCTTTTTGATTTCCGTTCCCCCTTCCGTTTCCATCCACACCAGGGAGGGGAATGGAACCGTAAAGGACTGGTTTCCGACCAGGGACAACGCAAAAAAGCATGGTACATCATGCGTGATTACTATAACCAAAAGAAAACAGAACAATGAAACACAAAATAAAACACTACATGGCTGCCCTCCTCCTGACCTCTATGGTCTGGAGCGGGCATGCCCAAGAAAAGGATGAAATGGACTTGTCCGGTGAATGGGCATTCCAGACAGATGTCATGGACTTCCGGAGAGGTTCACTGGACGTACGTTACTGCCATCGCCTGCAGGAAAGCATCGTTCTGCCGGGAATTACGGATGACTATAAAATAGGCTACAAATCTCCTTACCGCCACCTGGATAGGCTGACCCGTGTCTACGAATATATGGGCCCCGCATGGTACCAGCGGGAAATAGAGATTCCTGCGGCATGGAAAGGCAAACGCATCTTCCTCTATTTTGAACGTACACACTGGCTCAGTTCGGTATATGTAGGCAAAGAAGAAGTGAGTAAAATAGACTACATCAGTATTCCCCACAACCACGAACTGACCCAATGGCTACATCCAGGCAAAAAAGAACTGATAACTTTCTGCATAGACAACCGCTACCAGTACGATACCCATAAATGGGACCATGCCCACTCCGAATTTACCCAAATAAACTGGAACGGAGTATTGGGCGAAATTAAGCTGGTAGCTGTAGACCCGGTCTATGTAGATGACATGCAGGTCTATCCGGACATCAAGAACAAAAGCATCAAAGTCAAAATGACTGTCCGCAACTGTACAGAACATACCGCCAGCGGCAAAATATCCTTCCACGTGACAGGAAAGGACTATAGACTGCAAAAGGAAGTACCGGTAACAGTGACCGATTCCATTACTTATATCGAGGAAGAGATGTTTTTGGGTAAGGATATCCATTTGTGGAATGAGTTCCATCCCAATCTTTATACGTTGGACTGTAAGCTGACTTCCAGTGTAGAGGGCCAATCCTATGCGCATGAGAAAAGCACAACTTTCGGTATGCGCGAAGTAGAGGCCGGTGAGGACCATATCATCCTTAATGGCGAACCCATACACCTGCGCGGTACCGTTGAAAACGCAGTGTTCCCCAAGACCGGCTACGCTCCCGTGGACGATGCCTCTTGGGAACGTGTACTCCGTATCCTGAAAGAATATGGCATGAACCATATGCGCTTCCACTCCTGGTGTCCTCCTGCCGCTGCGTTCCGTATGGCAGACAAGCTGGGTGTCTATCTGGAGGTGGAAATGCCGATGTGGGGTAAAGACGCCCAGCCCGATGAGAAGCGCTGGAATTTCTTCCGTCGCGAGCTGCGGGGTATCTTGAAAGAATATGGGAATCACCCTTCCTTCATTCTCTACTGTAACGGAAACGAAATTACCGGCGATTTCAGTTTCATAGAAGAGCTTACCGCCACGGCCCGCCAGTTGGATAACCGCCGTCTATACAGCGGTTCCACAGCCCGCACACGTGTCAAATCAGACCAGTTCTACATTACCCATCAGACTACCAAAGGACACATGGCCATCTACGAAGGACGCCCTTATACAAACTGGGACAAAAACAAGGAACTGGGAGTAGGCCTGCCCATCATCTCGCATGAATCCGGACAGCGGTGCATCTATCCCAATTTCGAGGAAATGAAGAACTTCACCGGCCCCGTACAAGCGCGTAATTTCGAGATATTCCGTGAACTGCTGGACAAGAACCACATGCTCGACCAGGCACATGACTTCTTCCGTGCTTCTGGAGCCTTGACCGCCATAGAGTACAAGGATGTCATAGAAGCCCAGTTGCGCACTTATCTGAAAGGCGGTTTCCAATTACTGTCTCTGAATGATTTTACCGGACAAGGATATGCACCGGTAGGCATTCTCGATCCTTTCTGGAATACCAAAGGGCTCATCACACCGGAAAAGTGGCGCGAGTTCTGTGCACCGACTGTCGCATTGCTCCGTTTCGACAAACGCGCACTTTACAATGATGAAGTGTTTGAAGGAAAAGCGGAAATATACAATTATGGACCTGCCCTATTGAAAAACGCAAAAATCAATTGGAGGATCACCGACAGCAACGGTAAAACCCTTAAGAGCGGAAAACTGAAAACACAAACTGTCGGAAAGAACGGGGTATTTCCACTTGGCAGTTTCAGTTATGCATTGGACAATATCACTGAACCACAGAAGCTGACGGTCCATCTTTCTGTTGCACACGTAAAAAACAGCTGGGATATCTGGGTATATCCCCGTCATAGCAACTTAATGCAGTCCACTAGTGAAGTGCTCTACACCACAGTATTCGATGAAAAAGCAAAACAACACCTTGCCGATGGCAAGAAAGTGGTACTCTGCCCCAAACCTTCCAAAGTAAAAGGTCGTAAATCCGTGTTCCACAATCACTTTTGGAATCCGATAATGTTCAAATGGCCTCCTATGACCATTGGCTGTCTGATTCATGACGACCAGCCTATATTCGAGCATTTCATAACTTCCTACCATACTGACTGGCAGTGGTGGGACATTCTGGAAAATGCCAAGGTTATTGAGATGAAAGATGCTCCGGCAGCACTGCGGCCTTTCATACAAGTAATAGACCATTACGACAATAATGAAAAGCTCGGTATTGGTTTCGAAGCAAAAGTGAAGAAAGGCAGTCTACTGGTACTGGCCGTAGATACCCAGAAAAACATCAACGAACGTCCTGCCACCCAGCAATTGCTGGAAAGCATTGACCGCTACGTAAAGAGTGACAAATTCGCTCCGCAAATTACCGTTGACGAGTCCTACATTGAATCATTCTTAAAGAAATAAATAAAGGAAATATGATGAAATTATTCTTGCTTTGGGCTCTTTTGTTGCTGCCGGTCGGACCGGCAGCAGCACAAGAGATAAAAATGTCACAAACAGCTCCATTGGAACAAGTTTATGGAGAAACAGTAGAAGATGATGCCTTACTGCCCATGAATGAACTGGATATGGATTTCGGCTATGCCCTCTATGAGACAACCGTTGATGTGGAAGAAGAGAATCCCACACTAACTATTGAAAACGTACGGGATTATGCTGTGGTCTATGCAGACGGCAAACTGCAAGGATATTTAAAAGATAGCAGTAAAAGTCTGAAAACCAATCTACCGATAGGTATACACAAACTTAGTATCTATACTGAAAATATCGGACGTATTACCTATGGCCCTGAAATTCTGGACAATTCAAAAGGTATCTACGGCAGCATAACATTGGGAAAGAAAGATTTAGAAGGCTGGAAGATGACCCCATTGGAAATTAAGGAATGCGATGTGGCCGGAATAACTTTCAAAGAAGGCGCCTCCTCCATCCCCTGCTTCCGTAAAGGTTGTGTCACAGTAAGCAACCCGGCACAAGAGACCTTTCTTGACGTGTCCGGCTGGGGAATGGGAGAAGTCTGGATAAACGGGCAATACTTGGGTGCCTACTGGGAAGAAAATGCAGAAAAGACCCTGGAGATACCTGCCGGTGCTCTGATAGCAGGTAATAATGAAATAGTGGTATTTGAACTAAAAAATAACGAACAAGCTTCCATGACACTAACCGATAAGCCTATTTTCAAATAAGCCCTTGCATGTACTTGTTTATATTCCTTAAAAAAACGACCTTTGTGTAGGAGCAGATTCCGAAAAACGTGTCTTATTTAATGAGAATAGCATAATTATATATATCATGAAGAAACTAACATTTATCAGTTGCCTCCTTTTAAGTGGTTGCCTGGCCGGAGCAATGGCTGCAGACAAAAAGCAACCCATCTACAAAGATGCCAAAGCTCCCATTGAGGAGCGTGTGAATGACCTGGTCAGCAGAATGACGCTGGAAGAAAAGGTACAACAACTCAACCAGTACACTTTGGGGCGGAATAACAACGAGAACAATCGTGGTGAGGAAGTAAAAAAAATTCCTGCCACACTAGGCTCCCTCATTTATTTTGATGAAGATGCCAATCTGCGTAACGAGGCTCAGAGAAAAGCAATGGAAGAATCACGTCTGGGTATCCCCATCCTTTTCGGATACGACGTCATTCACGGGTTCCGTACCATTTATCCCATCTCTTTGGGACAAGCATGTTCTTGGAATCCCCAATTGGTAGAACAAGCATGTGCCGTTGCCGCCCAGGAAGCACGCATGTCCGGGGTAGACTGGACTTTTTCCCCTATGATTGACGTGGCAAGAGACGGACGCTGGGGACGTGTTGCAGAGGGCTATGGCGAAGACCCTTATACCAATGCTGTATTCGGTGTCGCATCCATCAAAGGATACCAAGGTGAAGACATGTCCGACAGCAAGCGAGTAGCCGCCTGCCTTAAACATTATATCGGATACGGCGCTTCTGAAGCAGGACGTGACTATGTTTATACGGAAATCTCCAATCAGACTCTGTGGGACACCTATATTCCTCCCTATGAAGCTGGCGTAAAAGCCGGTGCCGCTACTTTAATGAGTTCATTCAATGATATCAGCGGCACTCCCGGAAGCGCCAACCATTACACGATGACAGAAATTCTGAAGAACCGTTGGAAACACGACGGCTTTGTTGTTTCAGACTGGTCTGCAGTACCGCAACTTATTGACCAGGGCCATGCTGCCGACCGCAAAGAAGCTGCCCGTCTGGCTTTCAACGCCGGCCTAGAAATGGACATGATGGGGCATTGCTATGACAGGCATATGGCAAAGCTGGTGGAAGAAGGTAAAATAAGCATGCAACTGGTGGACGATGCAGTAAAACGCGTGCTCCGTATCAAATTCCGCCTTGGACTTTTTGACAATCCCTACACCCCGACATCTACAGAAAAAGAGCGCTTCCTCCTTCCACAAAGCCTGGCTATTGCAGAGAAACTGGCAGAAGAGAGCATTGTTCTACTGAAGAATGAAAACAAGGTACTCCCTCTGGCAAACGGGAACAAGCCAACTATCGCCGTCATGGGGCCTCTGGTAGAAAACTATGCCGAGCTCCTGGGGTCATGGTATGGACATGGACATGCAGAAGATGTCCTCCCCATCAAAAAGGCACTGGATGCAGAATTTGCAGGCAAGGCTGAACTGATTTATACCGAGGGTTGTGATTTCGACGGTAACGACACTTCCAAATTCAGTGAGGCACTGGCTGTAGCCCGGAAAGCAGATATCATTCTACTCTGTATGGGTGAAAAGAAAAAGTGGAGTGGCGAAAACGCATCGCGTTCCATCATAGAACTGCCTGCCATTCAAGAGAAATTCATTGCTGAAATGAAGAAAGCAGGCAAACCGATTGTTCTGGCACTGGCTAACGGACGTCCTTTGGGACTCTCTAAAGTGGAACCTCTCTGTGACGCCATCGTTGAAATGTGGCAACCGGGAGTACCTGGTGGTAAACCATTGGCAGGTGTCTTGTCCGGCCGGGTAAATCCTTCGGGCAAGCTTTCCATTACTTTTCCACGTTCCACCGGACAGATTCCAATCTATTACAATCAGCGCAAAACAGCCCGTCCACAAAGTGGCAAATATCAAAACATCCCCTCTACCCCACTGTATGAATTCGGATACGGCTTGAGTTATACCACCTTTAATTATGGTAATATCAACTTGCTCAAAGAAACCATCAGACGCGGTGAAAAGTTGGTAATGGAAATCCCAGTCACCAATGTAGGCAAACGTGACGGTGCAGAAGTGGTGCATTGGTTTATCTCAGACCCATTTAGCACGATTACCCGTCCATGCAAAGAGTTGAAGCACTTCGAAAAACAACTAATTAAAGCAGGTGAAACACATATATTCCGCTTTGAAATAGACCCGATGCGTGATCTTGGTTTTGTAAATGCCAATGGTGAACATTTCCTTGAAAATGGAGAATATTATGTAATAGTGAAAGACCAGAAAGTAAAATTCACGGTTATAGATTAATCTTCTTTTTATATTGCAGGCCATCCTCCTTTCATCATTCTAAAAGACAGATGGCCTGCAATTTCTATTTTAGAACAAATAAGTATACTGTTCTCCTAAAAATTTCTTGATATGCTTCAAGGCTTTGGTTATTTGGGCCTCCACTGTCTTGACAGAAATACCCATTTCCCCGGCAATTTCTTGATTAGTCTTCCCTTCCTCCCTACTTTTGCGATAAACCTGCCCACATTTGTCTGGAAGGGAACAAACAGCTTCTTCAATCAATCGATTCAGTTCTTCCATCTCCACCGAAGTATCAGCAGCAAGAGCATATCCATATTCTTCTCCTCCCTCGATGGGAACCGTATCCTTTTCATCGCGTAAAGCATTCAGGCAACGATTACGTGCAGACTGGAAAAGATAAGCCTTGAATGAGATTTTAAGAGTCAAGTCGGCCCTACCCTCCCACAAATTCATAAAGATAGAAAGGGCCAGTTCTTCTATCTCCTGCTTGTCTCTCAGATAAAGGGACATGAAGCGGCAGAGTGAAACAAAATAAGTATCGAAAAGGTGCTTGAAAGCCTTCTCGTCATCTTGTTTGATTAACTGTAACAATAGGATATCATCTTCTGCAGGCATATCGAAGTTATATTAGATAAGGGCTTCTTGAGCGGCAAAGATACTAATATTATTTGTTCCTCGAAATTTATTAAAAAAATAATTGGAATCGGAATAAGGGTTAAACTCAAGTGATGTGTCATATAAGTGAAGGCCTATAAAAACATCATGATCATGAAAAAAAGTGTTCCTTGGAATTTAATCATTCCTAAGTTGAAACAGGAAATTTCCGCAGACGAAGAGCGGCAATTGGAGACTTGGTTACGCAGCAGTAACAACGAAGCGTTATTCAAGGAATTGCAACTGTTATGGGAAAAAATTCAGGCAAATGTAGAAAACTACACGCCCAATACCGAATATTATTGGAATGAACTTGCCAACCGTATGCACGCCAGCGAGCCTAAGCAGACTGAAAAACCTGCAAAGAAACGCTTCGAACTGAAACGGATATACCGCTACGCAGTAGCTGCATGTATAGCTGTTGCCATCGGTTGCTCATTCTACATAGGATTCCTTAACGGACAGCCTGAAGCCATGCCGCAGTTATACTCTAATTTGTCGGGTAAGTCTAAGGTTCTCCTTCCTGACGGAAGCGAAGTATGGATGCATACAGAGACCTCTTTGCAATACGAATCACAAATGAATAAGGATGAGCGTATCGTAAATGTAACTGGTGAAGCTTACTTCGATGTAGCACACGATGCTGACAAACCTTTTATCGTGCAGACAGAAGGTATGCGTATCGTAGTTCACGGAACCAAATTCAATGTCGATGCATTCCCCGGTTCGGAAAATACATTGGTGAGTTTGGTAGAAGGGTCCGTCTCTTTGGAAACCGAGACAGAGAACCGTTTCCTCAAACCGGGCGAAACAGCTACTTTTAATCGGAAAACCCTGACACTTAAGGTAGAAAAAGATGATGTACATTTTGCCTCTTCGTGGGCAAATACACAACTCGTATTCAGAAACCGTTCATTGGGAGACATTTGCAAACTGCTTTCTAAATGGTATCGGGTAAAGATAGACGTGGATCCTACATTATCCAATAAATATTTCTATACGTTTACGTTGCGTAGCGAACCGCTGGACGAAATACTCCGCATCATGGCACGCATCCAACCTATGAAATATACCTTTAACGAAGAGAATGAGTTGACAATTTCGTTTGCAGACACAAAACAAAAAGTAAAATGAAACAGTAACAAAATTAAAAACTTATGCCAAACAAATGAGAAATGCACATTATTTAATAATTAACGAAAAGTAAACACCTACATTAATCTTTAAATTTAAGACAATTATGGATATAAGAAAACAACTCATCATTCTTATACTGGTATTTCTATGTGCCCCGGTTTCTGCACAAAAGAAAGAGAAACTGATCACACTGAAGTTCACAAATATCCCATTATCAGAGGCTATGCCAAAAGTGGAAAAGCAAAGCGGATACACTTTCTTCTATGAATCGCAGCAAATAGACATCAAACAGAAAGTCAGCTTGAATGTTAAGAATGAAACTATTAATAAGACAATAGCAGCCTTATTGAAAGGGACCAATGTTAAATTTGAAATCGACGCAACACACATTATTTTATATACCGGAAAGAATAACAAGGCAATATCCGGACAACCACAGAACATCTCTGGTACAGTAATTGACGAAAGTGGTGAACCGATTATCGGAGCAAATGTCATGGTGGAAGGAACCAGTACTGGTGTCATTACAGATCTTGACGGAAAATACACAATCAACGCACCGGCAGGGAGTAATCTCAAAATCTCCTATATCGGTTATGTGACACAGACTGTAAAAGCTGGTAGAAACAGTACCGTAAAGTTAGTGGAAGACAGTAAAACACTGGCAGAAGTCGTGGTAATCGGCTATGGTACACAGCGTAAGTCCGACCTGACTGGAGGTCTGGTATCAGTAGACCAGAAGAAACTGAACATGATAAATAGCAGTAACTTGATGGACCGTCTCGCAGGACAAATTCCGGGCTTAAGCGTAACTACTGGTGATGCGAAACCGGGGGCAGACCAAACCCTCCGTGTACGTGGTGAAAACTCATTAAGTGCTGACAATGCACCGCTCATTGTATTGGACGGTATTCCTTACAATGGTTCTTTGAGTGATATTGACCCAAACATCATCGAAAGCCTTAGTGTCTTGAAAGATGCTTCCGCAGCAGCTATCTACGGCTCACGCGGTTCCAATGGTGTTATCTTGATTCAATCAAAGAAAGGCAAGAAAGGTGCACCCCAAGTTACATACAAAGGGCAGTTCAGAATGTCGCAACCCCAACAGACTATTGATGTGATGACTCCAGACGAATACATCACATTTAAACAAGACATTGCACGCCTGAAAGATGGATGGAGCGGAGACCAATTGGCTCCTGAGAATATTCTGAGTGCCAGCGAACTTATAAATTACAAGAAAGGCGTTACAAACGACTGGCAGGACTATATTTTCCGCAATGCATTTACCATGGAACATCAAGTAGGCATTTCCGGAGGTACTGAAAGCACCACTTATATGGGGGCAGTTTCCTATCTGGATCAAGAAGGTGTAGTCTACAATTCTGCTATGAAACGTTACAATATCAATTTGAATGTCACACAAGTATTAAACAAATGGCTGACTATTGGTATACAGACCCAATTTATTCAAAGAGATGGCGGTGGTATAACCCCGAATATTGAACATGCTGTAAAGCAAAGTCCTTATGGTATCTACAAAGATGAAAACGGCAAGTATTATGAAGAACCTATGGACCAATCCCTGATTATTAACCCGATGGCCAATGTCAATGCCGACCAAGATCAAACAAGACGTAACTTCTTCATCAACACCTATGCTGACATTCTGTTGCCGGTAAAAGGTCTTTCAGCCCGTACAACCTTTGGTTACAACTATCGTAGCGACTTTACCGGCACATACTATGGCCGTGACACCAAAAACGGTAGAACAGCCAGCGGAAAAGCCAGCATCAACAATGAACACTACTGGGATTACACTTGGGAAAATCTGCTCAAATATAATCGTGAATTTGGCAAGCACCGTTTCGACGCTACAGGTTTGTTCAGTGTACAACAAACTCAGAAAAAGACTTCCAAGTCAAGCGCCGAAAGTTTTGTAAACGATGATTCCAGTTATCATAACATCAATGCAGGTGAAAAGAATAAAACCGTAAGTTCTGGTTTATCAGAAACCTCGATGCTGTCTTATATGCTTCGCTTGAATTATTCATATGCAGGAAAATATATGTTGACCCTGACCGGACGTTCCGACGGTTATTCTGCCTTCGGTGCAAACAACAAGTATGCATTCTTCCCGTCAGTGGCTGCTGCATGGAACATTGCTTCCGAAAGTTTTATGGAAAATGCACAAAACTGGCTGGACCAATTGAAGCTCCGCGCATCTTATGGTTCTAACGGTAACCAAGCCATCAACCCCTATCAGACATTGGACCGTCTGCACCTCACAAACTATATCTGGGGTGACGGTGGAGCAGGTGTCAACGGTGCTTATCTGGCCAACGACGGTGTCGGAAATCCGAATCTAAAGTGGGAAACAACCCAAACATTCAACGTCGGTATCGACTATTCATTCTTCAACGGCCGTATCAACGGTAACATTGAAATGTATGTCGCCAACACAAAAGACTTGCTGATGAAACGTACTGTTCCTATCATGAACGGCTATAAAACCATTTGGGATAATGTGGGTAAAACACGCAATAAAGGTGTTGAATTTACCTTGAACACCGTCAACATACGTAATAAGGACTTCGAATGGAGCACCGGAATCATCTTTTCACTGAACCGTGACAAGATTGTAGACCTACGTGGTGACAAAAAAGATGATATCACCAATAAATGGTTCATCGGCAAACCCTTGCGAGTTTACTACGACTATGACGTCGACGGCATCTGGCAGGAAGGTGACAAATTCACCTATACCGCAGCAGACGGTACAGAAAAAGAGATCCAAAAAGGTGCCAAACCAGGTTCTGCCAAAGTGAAAGATGCAGACGGAAACGGTTATATTGACTCCAATGACAAAGTTATCATCGGTTCAAAGAATCCAAGCTTCCTCATGTCTATGAGCAATACATTGACTTACAAGAACTTTTACTTGTCATTCTTACTGAATGGAACCTTCAAAGTTACACGTGAGTTGAACGAAGCCAATATCGGAAGTTGGAGTTACAACTTATACAACTATCTGCATAATGCCGATTACTGGACACCGGAACACACCAATTCCAAATATGCTTCTCCAGCATATAACAACTTCGACGGACACAGCTATTACAAAGACTTTACATACATCCAAATAAAGAATATCACTTTAGGATACAATTTTGAAAAGAATTTTGTAAAGAAATTGGGACTGAGCGGTTTGGGAGTCAATATCAGTGTGGAGAATCCTTATACATTCTGTGACATACGCAGCGTATTGAACTATGACAACAGTTGGTTTGCCTCTTACCCGACTGCACGTTCCTACGTACTTGGACTGAACTTATCATTCTAAACTTACTTAAATATATATACAATGAAAAATTATATATCAAAAGCAACTCTAGCTCTGTTAGTAGCTCTGTCTGCTACCGGTTGCTCTGACTTTCTGGATGAGAAACTGAAAAGTGAACTGGCTCCGGACAACACATATACAAGTTCCTATGGTTTCGAAGTAGGTTCTACCGGACTTTATGCCGAAGCACGCTCTGAATACAACACTTGGGGTGAAAACGGTGCCTTCATGCACAATGCCGCTTGCCCTTACGAAGCATTACAGATTGCCACTGACCTTGCTACCATGGGTACCAAAGACGGTTCTATCCAACCGTTCGGTTTCTTGACATTAACTCCAAATACCGGTATTGTAGGCTCCTACTGGAACTGGGCTTATAGTCTGATTGCAGGAGCCAATGAGATGTTGAAATACTCGGAAATAAACACGAACTGGGATAATAGCACAGACAAGGCGCTCTATCAGGCAGAATCACGTTTTTTCCGCGCCTATGCATACCGTACATTGGTTTATCTGTATGGAGACGTTCCTTATGTAGACAAGATTCAAGATCAGTTCAGAATCGATTTTACCCGTACACCGAAGGAAGAGGTTATTGCCCACATGGTAGAAGACCTTCAGTTTGCTGTCGAGAACCTGCCTACTGACCCTGATGCCGTAAAAGTCGGCAAGCTGACCAAATGGGCGGCAGAACACTTACTAAGTGAGGTTTACTTGATGCAGGGTGATTATGCAAAGGCTGAAACTGCTGCAGAGAATGTCATCAACAGCGGATATTTCCACTTGATGGAAGATCGCTTCGGTGAAAAGGCAAAAGCAAACGGCGATGTGTTCTCCGACCTATTCGTTGAAAACAACCAAAATCGCACATCCGGCAATATGGAAAGCATTTGGGTCATGCAGTTTGAATATAACACTACTGGTGGCGGTACAAATTCCGATGACTGGACACGCCGTGCCTGGGAACCCAAATACTTCGAGATTACCGGTTTTGTTTTGGCAGACTCACTGGGTGGCCGCGGCTTGTCGCAATTGGTACCAATGAAATGGTGGATTGGAGAAGATACCGGTTTCTTTGATGAAGAAGACATTCGTAATTCCGAATACAACATCAAACGTAACTGGTATTACAACAACGAGAACATGCCCGACCTTTATGGTAAAAAAGCCACGATTACAGACGAAACATGGTTTACCACCTTCCGTCTTTATCCGGCTCTGACAAAATTCTTCTATGGCCGTTCCGAAAACCTTTCTTTGACCGGTTCCTACCGTGACCGCATGAAGTTCCGTTTGTCCGAGACTTATCTCTTACTCTGCGAAGCAAGGTTGGGGTTGAACGATATTTCAGGTGCCCGCGAAGCAATCAATGTTGTACGCCGTCGCGCACATGCTCCTGAAATTACGGACAGTGAAATGACCATGGACTTCTTGCTGGACGAACGTATCCGCGAGTTGGTAGGTGAAGAATCACGCCGCTTTACCTTATGCCGTACCGGCAAATTATTGGAGCGTACCCGCAAATACAATACAGAATCGGGGCCCGTTATGCGTGATTACCACACATTATGGCCGATTCCTCAGAGCATAATCGATTCAAATACGGGTGCAGAATTCCCGCAAAACGAAGGATATTAACAGCACAAAGACAAAATAAAACACGAATAAAGGTAAAAAGATAGTTTTCAAGATTCTCATAAAGGGAATTGTCCGCGTCCATTGAGAACAAAGGCAATTCCCTTAATTTTATCAATAAACAATCATGAAGATACACAGACAATTAACAGCAGCAGCCTTTCTGTTTATCAGTATGGCAATCATGGCACAAGTGCCATTCAGCAAAAAGGAAGTAAAAGAGAAAATGAAGCAAGTGGCAGACTGGCAAATTTCCAATCCTAACACTGCCCACGAACACCACGACCTGGATTGGACCAATGGAGCACTTTATGTAGGTATGGTAGATTGGGCTAAACTGGCAGAAGAGGAGTACAATGACAGCACCTACTATCAATGGCTCTATAAAATAGGAAGACGAAACTGCTGGCAACCCCATCAGCGGTTGTACCATGCAGACGATATAACCGTTTCCCAATCATTCATTGACTTATACCGTAAATATAAAAAAGAGGAAATACTGGCTCCTACCCTGGCACGTACGGAATGGATTGTCAACCATCCATCCAACGGTACATTCAAACTGGAGTATGGTGACAACAAAACCCTAGAACGCTGGACCTGGTGTGATGCCTTGTTTATGGCCCCCCCGGTTTATGCCAAGCTATACCGTGAAACCAACAACCGGAAATACCTCCAATTCATGGACAATGAATACCGGGCTACCTACGAATACCTATTCGATAAGGAAGAGAACCTTTTCTACCGCGATTGGCATTATTTCGGTAAAAAAGAAGCCAATGGCAAAAAGGTGTTCTGGGGACGTGGAAATGCCTGGGTACTGGCCGGTCTGGCAGAAGTATTGCAGGAGTTGCCCAAAGGCTTGATGGAACGCGCTTATTACGAAGAACTGTTTATCCGGTTATGCACACGTATCGCCGGATTGCAGAACGAAGACGGTTATTGGCATGCCAGCCTTCTGGATCCGGCTTCTTATCCTTCTCCCGAAACCAGTTCCACCGGTTTCTTTGTATATGCGTTGGCCTATGGCGTAAATGCGGGACTCTTGAATGAAGACGATTTCATGCCAGTCATTATAAAAGGCTGGAAGGCACTGACCGATGCTGTAGATGCAAGCGGTAAACTTGGCTGGGTACAGCCTATCGGTGCCGACCCCCGTAAAGTGACGCGTGACATGACAGAAGTTTACGGTGTCGGTGCGTTTCTTGCAGCAGGATGCCAGATATACAAGATGGCTGTAGATACGGAAGCTGATTATATAAAAATCTGGCCAGACAGAAAAACCATGCAGGGAAACCCTTTAAGTGGTTGGGTTGTTTATGCAAATGAGAATGTCAGCGATGACTTCTGGAAGAAATACGACCATATCTATGTACCGGAAAAAGGAACAACCGTGAAAATCTCCGATTATGCACGCGCACTCTATATCCGTACGCATTGGAGTACCTTCAATCCCGCCGAAGGAGTCTACGGCTGGGATACCAACGAAAAGTTGAAAAAAGTAATTCAAGGGGCACTCGACAGAGGTATGCGTCTCTCTTTCCGTGTAGTTGTCGACAGCCGCGACCGAAAAAATGAAGCCACTCCGGCCTATGTATTCGATGCAGGAGCCAAATACTATACAGACAATGGAAAACGCTCTCCCTATCCTGATGACCCTATCTTCCAGGAGAAATATGCAAAGTTCATAGAAGCATTTGCCCAAAAATACAATGACCCTGACCTGGTGGAATTTATAGACGGCTACGGTCTTGGCAAATGGGGTGAGGCACACACTATGAAGTACATTGACCCCAAGAACCGGGAAGCTGTGTTCAATTGGATTACAGACCTCTACGTCAAACACTTCACCAAAGTACCTTTAGTTATCAACTACCATCGTTGGATGGGTGCAGGCAAAGACTGGGCAGGTGAGGAGAATTTTGATCCCGATAGTAAACGCTTGTTGGACAGCGCTTGCGAGAAAGGCTTTTCCTTACGTCATGATGCTTTCGGAATGAGAGAGTATTACGGCCAGTGGGAGCGAAACTATGTGAAACCTTGGATTATGAAACGCCCGGTTCTACTGGAAGGTGGATGGATTGTGAGCAAGCACCCTTATCACAATGACCCGAGCGGTTACAAAACAGCCAAAGATGTACGTATCGGAGAATTTGAAGACGGTCAGGAAGCTCATGTCAACATGATGGATTTCCGTGTAGGAGACGAAACCATGAGTTGGTTCCGTGATGCCTATCCTTTGGTTGAGCGTTTCATCTCCGAAGGAGGTTATCGTTTATATCCCGATTCCATTGTAGTTCCCAAAGAAATGAAGAGTGGTTCAAGAATAAAGATAGTACATCGCTGGAACAACTTAGGCTGGGGATATTGCCCAACCAATATACCACAATGGAACCAAAAGTATAAAGTAGCTTTCGCATTATTGAACCAAGACAATCAAGTAGTCTACTCTTATCTGGACAACAATACTGATTTATCCGTCTGGATAAAAGGCTATCCCACTTCCTATGAGTTCACTCCCAAACTTCACGGGGTAAAAAAAGGAACCTATACCTGGGCAGTAGCTTTAGTCGATACAACCAAAGGCAATGGAAGCAATGTTAAGGGGCTGGATATCTCTGCCAAGGGAACCTTCACTAATTCTGGTTGGTTAAAACTGTCAGAAGTAACTGTAAAATAAATAAGACACCCCATCGACTTTATAAACAAGAGGCTGAATTCAAGATTGAATTCAGCCTCTTGTTTATAAAGTCCAATCCATCTATTTCTTTTGCGGCAACCTCTTCAGCAAGTGGTCCACCGCCGCTTTCAGCTGTGCATCTTCTCCCTTCAAAACAGCTTCCGGTTCATTATAGACCAGGATATCAGGCTGCAACGTGCGGTTCTCCAGATAGTTGCCCTGCATATCCATGCAACCTACCTGCGGAATACCGAATACAATACTTGGATCGATCTGGCTTTCCCACCAGACAGCAGTCATGGTTCCTGCCACGGGAGCACCTATCAGCTTACCGATACCCAACGTCTTGTACACAAAAGGAGTACCGTGGGCATTGCTGTAATTATCCTCGCAAACCAGCATACACGAAGGTTTCAGCCATCTGTCAAAAGGATCGCTGCCGATGTACTGGCCACGCGGCACAAAGCGTTCATACTCCTTGCCGCTAAGTAACGTCGCTACTTGTTCGTGCAGCCACCCGCCTCCGTTATGGCGGGTATCCACCACAACAGCCTCTTTCTTACGACTGCTTTCGCTCAACAAATCGGAGTAAATCTTACGGAAGCTCGGACTATCCATACCTTTGATGTGAATATAAGCAATGCGTCCGCCGGAATATTCATCCACCTTCTTGCGGCAGTTTTCCACCCAGCGCTTATACAACAGCTCATTCTGGGCACCGTAAGATATGGGCTTCAAGGTTTCTTCAAACCGCTTTCCGGTAACAGGATCATAGACCGAGAGAATCACCTTGCGGCCTGCCTTACCTTCGAGTAACGGGAAATAATCAGCGCCAGCCTTAATGGCAACACCATCCACTTTCTCGATAATACAGCCCGGCTTGACATCCGTCTTTTTCTTCGTCAATGGACTCTGAGCTATAATTTCTTTAATCTTCAGTCCATCGCCCGCATAAGCTTCATCATAGAACACTCCCAAAGCAGCCGTAGGAAGTGCTGCGCCCGAAGCATAATAACGCGCTCCCGTATGAGAACCGTTCAATTCACCCAGCATCTCACTCAGCATTTCCGCAAAATCGTAGTTATTGTTGATATACGGCAAGAAGCGCTTATAAGTTTCTTTGTATCCATTCCAGTCCGTACCTTGCAAGTCTGCCACATAGAACTTATCATTTACCTGCTGCCAGATGTGGTCGAAGATATATTCACGCTCACCATAAGGGCGGTAATCGAAGAAAGCCTCAAATTCAATTGGAGAAATCTTGCTGCCTTCAATCTCTATCTTCTTCATTCCGTCGCGGGCACAAAGGAAGATATTCTTCCCTTCCTTGTCAGGCTGCAAAGCGCCTGCACCTACTTTCTTCAAAAGAACTTTTGTAACATTCTCTTTCAGATTGTGTTCCCAAAGATCGTACCCATCCTCGAAAACAGAAAGATAATAGAGTTTATCCCCTTTAGCAGAAAGCATGGCATCTGCCATATGCGAGGAGTTGACGGTCAGGCGTACAATACGGTCAAAGCGGTTTGCGAGGTCGAACTTTAACGGCTCTACCTTTTTCTCCTTATCTTTGTCGGCATCCTCTTTTTTCTTCTTGGCATCCTTTTCGTCTTTCTTCCCGGCTTTTTCCTTCTCTGCCTTCTCCGCTTCCTCGAGTAAAGCGGTTTCTTCCTTGTTCATCAAAAAACGGTCGTATGCTTCAGCATCAAAGAACATGATATAAGTATCGTCTTCGGCTCCCCAACTGCCGTGGCTGCGATACCCCGCACGGTCACTGGTCCAAATCATGGCTTTTCCACCCAATACCCATTTGGCATTGCCATCGTTGTATCCGCTCTCGGTCAGGTTCACCATTTCACCCTTGCCATCGGCATTCAGCAGCACAACATCTTTGTTGTTCCATCCACCTACACCGATATAGTCCGAAAGAATCCATTTGCTGTCCGGACTCCACTGAAACCACTGGTCACCGTCCGAATAAGAGTATTGATACTTGCCATCCATAACGGTACGCACATCCTTTGTCTTCAAATTGATGACACGGATGGTGCTGCGGTTTTCGAGAAAGGCAATCTCTTTACCGTCAGGGCTGTATTGGGGTTGGAAAGAAGCGGCATCCGAGTTTGTCAAGCGTTCTTCCTTCAGCTCTGTGGCATAGGTAAACAGCTTTTCATCCTTACGCACAATCGTCGAAGTGTAAAGTTGCCAAAGCCCGCCACGTTCGGAAGCATAAACCAGTGTCCGCCCATCGGGGGCAAAGTCTACGGTACGTTCCTGACAAGGAGTATTCGTTATCTGCTTCGTAGTCTTATATTCCACTGAAGTGACGTAGACATCGCCGCGCAAAACGAAAGCCACTTCCTTACCATCCGGAGACACTGCCATTTCCGTGGCACCGCTACTCTTAATCTGGCGGATAATATCCTTGTCGTTTCTGTCGGAAACAATGCTGATGTTCACCTTTTGCGCTTCTCCACCGGGAAGCAGGGTGTAAATCTCACCATCAAATCCATAGCACAACCTTCCGTCCGTAGCGGCACTGAGATAGCGTACCGGATTTTTGGTATAGTGCGTCAACTGCACGGCCTTCGCATCTCCGGGAGTACGTCGGTAGATATTGAAAGAGCCGTTTTCCTCACTCAGATAGTAGAATGTTTTTCCATCAGGAGCCCAAACCGGTTCACGGTCTTCTCCTCCGAAAGTGGTCAGCTGGCGGTACTGCGGTTCTTTTCCCGGAGTATACATCCAGATGTCACGGGCAATGGGCGATACGTGATGTTTACGCCAGTAGTCCTCGTAACCTTTCTTATCTTGATACAACATCGCTCCCTCCTTATTGATGGAGATGCACTCCATAGGCATGGACGAAATCATCGTCGGGCGCCCTCCCTCCACTGATACTCGATAGACCTGGTTGAACTGCCCGTTAGAGGGAAAGACAACAGCCTCGGCAGACGGCATGATGCCCGCAGAGAACAAGACATGTCCGGCATCTGTAAAAGCAAGCGGTGTTTCGCTTCCCGAGTGGGTAGTCAGCCGTCGTGGTTCGCCTCCGTCTTTGGACACAATGTAGACGTCCAGGCTTCCCATACGGTCCGAAGCAAAAGCAATCTGCTTACTGTCCGGGCTCCATACCGGAGCCGTATCATATGCAGGATTGGTAGTTATCTGCATGGCACGTCCACCGGCAACCGGCACCGTATAGATGTCTCCCTTATACGTAAAAGCAATGGTAGTCCCATCGGGAGAGATGACACTATGACGCATCCAGAGCGGAGCATCCTGCGCAAAAGTAAAACCTGCCAGGCAAGCGGCAGCAATACCTAATAGTAGTTTTTTCATAATGATTCTTGTTTTTGGAGAATAAAAAAACCTCACGACTTTTCCTTTCGGAAAAAGACCGTGAGGTTTGCTTATCATTTTAAGTTACCCTCAATTAGAGAGCACCTACTTCCTTCAAAGCGGCATTTGTCTTGTGAACGGCAGCAGCGCTGGCAGCAAATTTAGCTTTTTCGTCAGCAGTCAGTTCCAGTTCAACGATTTTCTCGATACCGTTCTTGCCAAGGATTACGGGAACACCGATACAGATGTCTGATTCACCGTATTCTCCTTCCAGATATACTGAACAAGGAATCATCTTCTTCTGGTTGTGGATGATAGACTCAACGACATAAGCGCCTGCCGCACCCGGAGCATACCATGCAGAAGTACCCAGCAACTTAGTCAGTGTAGCACCACCTACCATAGTAGAAGCTACCACTTCGTTCAGTTTTTCTTCGCTCAGCAGTGTGCTTACCGGCTGTCCTTTGTAAGTAGCCAGACGAGCCAACGGAATCATGGTAGTATCACCGTGACCACCGATAACCATGCCTTCCACTTCGTTGGCGTTGCAGCCCAAAGCCTGAGACAAGAAATATTTGAAACGAGAGCTGTCCAAAGCACCACCCATACCGATGATACGGTTCTTCGGCAAGCCCAGAGACTTCAATGACAGATAAGTCATGGTATCCATCGGGTTGGAGATAACCACAAGGATAGCATTCGGAGAATATTTCAAGATGTTCTGTGCAACCGACTTAACGATACCTGCATTAACACCGATCAATTCTTCACGAGTCATACCCGGCTTACGGGGAATACCGGAAGTAATCACTACAACGTCGGAGTTGGCAGTCTTCTCATAATCGTTGGTACAACCTACAACAGTGGTGTCGAAGCCCAGCAGTTGAGCAGTCTGCATCATATCCATTGCCTTACCTTCTGAAACGCCTTCTTTCACGTCCAGCATTACCACTTCGTCAGCCACTTCATTAAAGGCTAACACATTAGCGCATGTAGCACCTACGTTACCTGCACCTACTACGGTTACTTTTGACATAATTTCTAAAGTTTTTTGTTTATAAGTGTTCTTTAAAGATGACGCAAAAGTACAGCGAACTTCGTAATTAGAGAAATATTTCCGTAATAATTTTAGTTAAATACACATTTAGCCAATGATTAGTGGACGATGATTAATGATTAATGATTAATTTTGCGGACGATTAATGAATGTAGGACGAATAATCAGCCACCAACCATTAATCACTTAACCATTAATCATTATCAAAAATGGCAGTTAAGAAGAATACACTTCTCATCGTGGCAGGCAGCCTCCTTATCTTATTATTAATAGGAGTTACCATTCTGCTGATTTCCGAAAAGCAAACCAACAAGGAACTGGTGATGGAATTCAATCTGGATAAAGAAGACCTTGAAAATCAATACACAGACTTCGCCAGACAATATGACGAACTGAAGTTGACAGTCTCCAACGACTCCCTCTCCGTACTCTTGGAGCAGGAACAATTGAAGACCCAACGTTTATTGGAAGAACTCCGCACCGTGAAGAGCAGCAATGCCACCGAGATACGCCGTCTGAAGAAGGAACTGGCTTCTCTCCGCAAAGTCATGATAGGCTATATCAACCAGATTGACTCGCTGAACCGCCTGACTGCCCAACAGAAGGAAATCATAGCAGATGTCACCAAGAAGTACAACGCCGCTTCCCGGCAAATCAGCAACTTGTCCGAAGAGAAGAAGAACCTTACCAAGACCGTGACACTTGCCGCCCAACTGGACGCCACCAACATCTCTGTGCAGCCCACAAACAAACGCGGCAAGACTGCCAAGAAGGTGAAAGACATCGTGAAGTTCAAAATAAACTTCTCCATCGTGAAAAACATCACTGCAGAGACCGGCGAACGTACCCTCTACATCCGCATCACCAAACCGGACAATGACGTGCTGACCAAAAGTTCCTCGAACACCTTCCCATACGAGAACCGGGAACTGGTATATTCCATCAAGAAGTATATAGAATACAACGGAGAAGAGCAAGCCGTCACCGTATATTGGGATGTAGAAGAATACCTCTATGCAGGCACCTACCGCGTAGACATTTTTGCTGACGGTACCCTTATCGGTTCGCAATCATTCAGCTTGAATTAATACAAAAAAATCTAAATTATTTTGCAATATCATTGAAAGCCTATACATTTGCATCGTTGTTTATGCAATTATTGTTGCTGTATAAACAACAGATTCATCACCTTAATTAATGTATAGCCCAATGAAAAAGTTCTTCTGTTTCATCTGTTTGGCATACCTATCCTTCCCCATGAAGGCCCAGGAAGCATTAAGCTTGGATAGTTGCCGTGCATTGGCAATCTCCAACAACAAAGAACTGCTGATAAGCCAGGAAAAAATCAACGCCGCCCACTATCAAAGGAAAGCGGCATTTACTAATTACCTTCCCAACATTTCGGCCAGCGGCGGATATATGCGCAGTCAAAAAGAGTTGTCCATCCTCAGCGACGCTCAGAAAGGAGCCTTGTCCGGTTTGGGTACAAGTCTCAGCGGACCGTTACAGCAGGCTGCCCAAGTCATCGCACAGCTTCATCCAGAACTGGCAGGCCAATTGCCGGCTTTAGGCCAAAGCCTGGTAGGTGCCCTCGACGGTGCAGGCCAATCCTTGGTTGACGCCTTTCGTACAGACACCCGCAACATGTATGCGGGCGCACTGACCTTGACCCAACCCCTATATATGGGCGGCAAGATACGTGCCTACAATAAAATCACCAAATACGCCGAAGAGCTGGCCCGCCAGCAGCACAACACCGGTATGCAGGAAGTAATCCTGAGTACAGACCAGGCATATTGGCAGGTAGTATCCCTTGCCCATAAAAAGAAGCTGGCAGAAGGTTATCTGAAACTACTGCAGAAACTCGACAGCGACGTCGACAAAATGATTGCCGAAGGCGTTGCCACCAAAGCAGACGGACTCTCCATCAAAGTAAAAGTGAATGAAGCCGAAATGACTCTGACCAAAGTAACCGACGGCCTGAGCCTTGCCCGGATGCTGCTGTGCCAACTGTGTGGTCTCGACCTTTCCACTCCTATCATGCTCGCAGACGAACAGAAGGAAGACCTGGCTCCCACTACTCCGGAAAACGGTGCCATCGACATCAACAATGTTTATGCCACCCGTCCCGAAGTACGCAGCCTGGAACTTGCCACACGGATTTATAAGCAGAAAGTAAATGTCACCCGTTCGGAATATCTTCCTTCCATAGCACTAATGGGCAGCTATATGGCAACCAACCCTTCCGTCTTCAACAGTTTCGAGAAAAAGTTCAAGGGGATGTGGAATGTGGGTGTCATGGTGTCGGTACCCATCTGGCACTGGGGCGAAGGCATCTATAAAGTAAAAGCAGCCAAATCGGAAGCACGCATCGCCCAATACCAGTTGGATGACGCCAAAGAAAAGATAGAGCTGCAGGTCAACCAGTCGGCTTTCCAAGTGAACGAAGCTGCCAAGAAACTGACCATGGCCGAAAAGAACCTGGAAAAAGCCAACGAGAACCTGAGATACGCCACACTTGGCTTTGAGGAAGGCGTTATACCTGCCAGCAATGTGCTCGAAGCGCACACCGCATGGCTTTCTGCCCAATCGGAAAAGATAGACGCACAGATTGACGTAAAACTGACGGAAATCTATCTGAGAAAGGCAACGGGGGAATTGACAATTGATAATTGATAGTTTCTTCAATCGTAAATAGTAAACAGTCAAATAGTAAATAATATGTTGGATACAAAATCACAAAACAGTAACATGTTGTTGGCATTCCTCACGCTGACGGGAGTGATTGCCATCGTTGCCCTTGTAGGTTTCTTCATGTTGCGTAAAGGGCCGGAAATTGTGCAAGGACAAGCAGAAGTAACGGAGTATCGAGTATCGAGCAAAGTGCCGGGACGTATTCTGGAATTTCGTGTAAAAGAGGGACAAAGCGTACAAGCCGGAGACACCCTTGCCATTTTGGAGGCTCCGGACGTGCAGGCCAAACTGGAACAAGCACGCGCCGCCGAATCGGCAGCCCAAGCCCAGAACGAAAAAGCTCTGAAAGGCGCCCGTCGGGAACAGATACAAGCTGCCTATGAAATGTGGCAAAAGGCACTGGCCGGACTGGAGATTACCGAAAAATCCTACACGCGTGTGAAGAACCTGCACGACCAAGGCGTGATGTCTACACAAAAGCTTGACGAAGTTACCGCCCAACGCAATGCAGCCCGGGCTACGGAGAAAGCCGCCAAAGCCCAGTATGATATGGCCAAGAACGGTGCGGAACGCGAGGACAAAGCCGCTGCCGCTGCCTTGGTGGAACGCGCCAAAGGAGCTGTGGCCGAAGTTGAATCGTACATCAAGGAAACTTACCTGATTGCACAGACTGCCGGTGAGGTATCCGAGATATTCCCAAAAGTAGGCGAGCTCGTGGGCACGGGTGCTCCCATTATGAACATCGCCATTCTGGACGATATGTGGGTAACCTTCAATGTACGCGAGGACTTGCTGCAAGGGTTGGGTATGAATACCGAATTCGAGGCGTTCATCCCTGCACTCGATAAGAATATCCGCCTGAAAGTGTACTATATGAAAGACCTCGGCACATATGCCGCCTGGAAAGCGACCAAGACTACCGGCCAGTTCGACCTGAAAACATTCGAAGTAAAAGCCGCTCCGCAAGAGAAGGTGGAAGGACTGCGTCCGGGAATGAGTGTTGTATTGAAGAAGTAAAGGAGTTATGAGTTATTGGAGAGGATGATGGAAAGAAATAAGAAACATACGGCTTTGTGGAATGTAGCAAGACGCGAATGCCGCCGTCTTGTTTCCCGCCCGCTCTATCTGTTCTGTATGGTGATAGCACCGTTGTTCTGCTACATATTCTTCACCACGCTGATGGACTCCGGGCTTCCTACGGACATGCCCGTAGGTGTGGTGGACCAAGACATGAGTGCCACTTCACGCCAGCTGATACGTAACTTGGACGCTTTTGAGCAGACAGCCGTCGTCGCCCGCTACCCTACCGTCAACGAAGCCCGTACCGCCATGCAGCGCGGAGAGATTTACGGTTTCTTCTACATTCCCGAAGGTACCTCTGCCAAAGCGCAGGCCGGACGGCAGCCCAAACTCTCTTTCTATACAAACAATACCCTGCTCATCGCAGGTTCACTCCTCTTCAAGGACATGAAGATGATGAGCGAATTGGCATCCGGTGCCGCAGCACGTAGCACCCTATATGCCAAAGGAGCTACCGAGGAACAAGCGATGGCCTTCCTCCAACCCATCGTCATAGATACGCATCCACTCAATAACCCGTGGCTGAACTACTCCGTATATCTGTGCAACACCTTTGCACCGGGCGTATTGATGCTGCTTATCTTCATGGTAACCGTCTATTCCATCGGAGTCGAGATAAAAGACCGCACCGCCCGCGAATGGCTGCGCATGGGCAACAACTCCATCTGGATTTCCCTTGCCGGCAAACTGCTGCCGCATACCGCCATCTTCTTCCTGATGGGAATATTATATAATGTATACCTCTACGGTTTCCTCCATTTTCCCTGCAACAGCGGCATCCTGCCGATGCTGCTTGCCACCCTTTGCCTGGTGCTGGCATCGCAAGGCATGGGAATATTGATGATAGGAACCCTGCCTACCCTGCGTCTGGGACTCAGTTTCGCTTCCCTATGGGGCGTACTCTCTTTCTCCATGTGCGGATTGTCATTCCCTGCCATGGGCATGCACCCCGTATTGCAGGCATTGGCAAATCTGTTCCCCCTGCGCCACTATTTCCTGATTTATGTGGACCAGGCACTGAATGGATACCCCATGATTTACTCGTGGGTCAACTACGTAGCGCTGCTTATTTTCATGATGCTCCCGTTCCTTATAGCCCATAGGCTGAAAGGAGCGTTGGTTTACTATAAATACATGCCCTAATGAAAGACCTGACGTTCAGACAGAAAGTGATACAAGGCATTCATGACTTGTTCTATATATGGAAACGGGAATTCGGCACCACCTTCCGCGACCAGGGCGTGCTCATCTTCTTCGTGCTCGTTCCGTTGGTCTATCCGTTGATATACGCTTTCATCTATACCAACGAAACTATCCACGAAGTGCCCACTGTCGTGGTGGATGACTCACGCTCCTCGTTGAGCCGCGAATACCTGCGGAAAGTGGACTCCAGTCCCGAAGTGAGCCTCGTGAGCTACTGCGCTGATATGGAAGAAGCCAAACTGATGTTGAAGGACCGCAGGGCATACGGTATTATCTACATCCCCTCCACCTTCAGCGACGACATTGTACGCGGTAAGCAGACGCAGGTCAGCATCTTCTGCGACATGAGCGGACTGCTGTATTACAAAGCCTTGCTGACTGCCAACACCAACGTGTCGCTCGCCATGAACGCAGACATCAAAGTGGAGCGAAGCGCCAATACCACCGACCGCCAAGACGAGATTACCGCCTACCCGATAGAGTATGAGGATGTCGCCCTCTATAATCCGACCAACGGATTTGCCGCTTTCCTGATTCCGGCAGTATTGGTATTGATCATCCAGCAAACGCTGCTACTCGGCATCGGCTTGTCTGCCGGGACGGCACGCGAGCAGAACCGCTTCCGCGACCTGGTGCCTATCAACCGCCACTACAACGGCACACTACGCATTGTGATGGGAAAAGGGCTGAGCTATTTCATGGTATATTCACTGGTATCGGTATATATACTGTGTGTGGTTCCATGGCTTTTCAGCCTCAACCAAATAGCGATACCCGGTGTCCTGACTCTGTTCACCCTGCCCTACCTGGCCGCTTGTATTTTCTTTGCCATGACAGCATCCATTGCCATCCGCAACCGCGAAACGTGCATGCTGCTGTTCGTGTTCACCTCCGTGCCGCTGCTGTTCCTCTCCGGCATTTCATGGCCGGGAGCTGCTATGCCCGCTTTCTGGAAGTACTTCTCGTACATCTTCCCTTCTACCTTCGGCATCAACGGCTACGTACGCATCAACAGCATGGGAGCCACACTCAATGAAGTCTCTTTCGAGTATCAAGCACTATGGATACAAACGGGCTTCTACTTCATCACCACGTGCCTGGTATATCGCTGGCAGATATTGCAGAGCAGGAAACATGTGATTGAAGAGTATAAGAAGCATAAGAGTATAGAAGCGTAACACATTGTTCCAAGCCTACGAAACAAAGTGTTCACATGCGTTTGAACACTTTGTTTCAGCGTATCAGAACAATTTGTTCCAATATATAAAAACAGTTTGTTCGCCATATTGAAACAGTCTGTTCCCTTATAGGAAACAGACTGTTTTGTTAAAGGAAACAAATAGTTGCCCTACAGCATCGGCAAGGCAGCAAACAGACAAACGGTTGTAATACCTAATTACGGTCGCATGTGTTTCTCCAATATCGGGTAAAGTATCTCAGCATACCTCATAAAGCCCAAATCGGTAAAATGAATGCCGTCTACTGTAGCCTCCCCGTCGTGGCCGATGATGTCACGGGAAGCAAGGAAATAGATGTTTTTCTCTCCACGTTGCTTCAAAGAACGGAAAAAGGCATTCAATGTCTCATTCTTGTCCTTTACCTCCTTGGCAATCCTGGTGTCAAAAGGAGAGTGGGTAAAGAGAGGGTCTTCCACGAAAAGGACAGGCGTATCGGGATGCTTGCTGCGGATAGTGGTATAGAATTTATCGGCACGCTCTCTCATTTGCTCCACGGTAGCATTGGGCACAAAGTCGAGGACAAACATAGAAGCGTCCACACCGGCTATGACATCGGCAATCTCCAGGTCGAGCAAGGCATTGCCGCTAAATCCCAGATTGATGCACTCACGATTGAGCCAACGTTCCAGAATATTGGTATGCACCATGCCGGGACGGGAAGCGCAGCCTCCCTGCAAGATGCTGGTACCATAGAATACCACCGGCTTCTCACGTTTCGGCAAGTCTACTGCCGGCGGGGTAATGGCGGATAAAGAATCCACGCCGATGGAAAGCGAGGTAACCCCATCATATAAAGAAAGGTACAAAAGGTATTCGCGCTCCTCGGGCAACATATTGCTTACGATAGTCGCCTTATTGATTTTGCCCTGCGGACGTCCGCTACCGGCAAATATCCACTTGCCGTCTTGCAAGCAGTAGAGGTCGAGGCCTTTAATGCCGGTCGGTGTCATGTGGTTCATACTCATATTGTTCCTTACTTCCCATTTGGCAGAAATGCTTGTAGAGTTGGAACGGAAGCGCACGGCGAGTCCGGCACTGTTGCGGCCTAAGTCCCACAACGGCTTGCGGGAGATGTTCTGCAGAGAGTCCGGCAGACGCTCATAGCGGGTAAGGGTAGATTCTGTTGCTTTGCCCAGAAGGGGGAAGGCGGAAGCATCATGATAGATAGTCTGGGCATTGGCAACAGCGGCCAACAACAAGCCCATCAAAAGAATTCTGGTTCTCATATGACAAGATATTAAGTGTTAAGTATTACCGGCAAAGATACAAGGTTTCTTTGAAAAACGAAGAAATGGAAGTATTTTACATCAATTAACTCCCACATGCTTGTTTCTTTACGAAACATTCGTATTTTCGCAGAAAACAATTCATATGAGACACATCCATTTCCTCTTAGCAGGCTTCCTACTGTGCATCTGCTGTACCCTGCAAGCCAAAAACCGTGTGATTGACCAACCACCGTTTATCGTAAGAAACACGACTTCCATCGAAGTGAGTAAAGTAGTCATCAGTGACACGGCAACCGTGCTCCATATCTATGCCAAGTATCGTCCCAAGTACTGGATACAGATTGCACCCGACAGCTACCTGACAGACAATAACGGAGAAACCTACCAACTGCGTTCCGGTATAGGCATCATACCAGGTAAAGAATTTTGGATGCCCGAATCGGGCGAAGCGGAATTCCAGTTGGTCTTTCCTCCCCTATCCGACAATGCTACCTCCTTCGACTTCACCGAAGGCGAAAAGGTGGAAAACGGATTCAGCATCTGGGGAATACAACTGAAAAGCAAGAAACTGCCGGAACTGGCACTTCCCCAGAACGCCGTAGTACACAAAGCCGACCCTAATGCCGAACTTCCCGAACCGGTCATCCAATACGGAAAAGCCATGCTGAAAGGAAAACTCCTGGATTCACGCCCCAATATGGGAATGCCAATCAGTATTGCCGTGTGGGAGAATATCAAAGGAGACATCACGGACATACCACTCGACATCCAGCCTGACGGCAGTTTCACCAAAGAAGTAACATTGCCCGGCACTACCCCATGTACCATATATTTGGGTAGAGAGCATATGCTCCAGTTCTTCATGGAACCCGGCAAGACAACAGAAATATACGTCAATCTACGCGAAGCTTCCCGGCGCAAGTCTAAATTCCACAGCGAAGGGAAACCCTATGGAGAAATGGTATATATCAACGGACCGCTGGAAACCGTGGCACAAGAGTTGAACGGAAACCACCTCAGCATCGACATGCAAGACAAGCTCTATCAAAACATAGCTGCACTGGCTGGCAAGGATATTGATGCAGCCAAAGCATACGTACTTCAAATATCCGACGAAACACAAGAAGCAATAGACAAGTTGCCTTATAGTGCTTCTACCCGACAACTTTTGACTATCAATAACAAACTGATTACAAATGCCATGCTGTCTTCCGTTGCCAGCATCTTGACATCGGCTGCCCTACACGCCAATCTCATCAAACGGGAGGAAGCAAACAACTACTATCAGGAACTTGCCCGGAAAGTACCCGCCAACTACGTGTCCGACGAAGATATGAGTATATTGAATGTGCCGCAGGCAGTCTTGTCCAACCAGTATGTACAAATGGCTTCAAGGAATGTCGAACGGAGTGGAGAATTGGCCAAAGCCTGGGGAACCGACAAAGGTATCTTCTTCGACATAGCCCGCAATGTCACCCTCTACCGGGGTATCAAGAACTTCACCCCGCTCACCGACGAGCAAAAGGCCACCGTTGCCGCCATGCCCGCCGCATACCGTGAAATGCTGACTGCCGCCAATGACGAGTTGCTTGCACAGCTCGAAGCCAACAAGAAAAAGACGGGTTACACCATCCATCATGTGGACGCCAACGTCAGCAACGAAGATTTGTTTACTTCCATCATCAGCAAATTCAAAGGAAAAGTATTGTTAGTAGATTTCTGGGCCACCTGGTGCGGTCCATGCCGTATGGCAAACAAGACGATGGCCCCCATGAAGGAGGAACTGAAAGACAAGGATATCCTATATCTGTACATCACCGGCGAAACCTCTCCCTTGAAGACCTGGGAGAATATGATTCCCGACATCCACGGCGAACATTTCCGTCTGACAGATGCCCAATGGAAATACCTATCGGATGCATTCAAGATAGAAGGGGTACCGACTTATCTGATTGTAGACCGCGAAGGAAACACCACGTTCAGACAAACCGGCTTTCCGGGAGTAGAGAAGATGAAGGAAGAGTTGCTGAAAGTGACTAAATGACAAACTGATAAAACAAAAAAACAGCAGGCTTATCACCTGCTGTTTTTTTGTTTTATCAGTATACCGCTATTACTTTTCAGCCCATTCCTTGGCTCCCTGCTCTTTCAGTTTAGCAGTAAATGCCTTTGCCTTCTCCATAGCAGCCGCTTCCTCTTCCGGAGTTGCATATGCATGCTTGTAGCCCTTCACCACATTCCATTCACCACGGGTGAAATCGGGGAATGCCACAGCCGCACAACCGTTGTCCATAGAAAGTTCTCCCAATTCTGCAAGGCAGCACCACTCAGCAAGGTCGTATACATCCATATCCAAAGGAAGACCGTTTTGCAGGCAATATACCAGACGGCTGTCCATCACGAAGTCCATGCCACCATGACCTCCTACTTCCTTCGCCATCTCACCGTACTTCTTCAAAATGGGATGCTGGTATTTCTCCACGAGTGCCTCCATCTCCGTCTCCGGCAGGAAACCGTGTGAATTCAAATCATCCACTTTGGGCTGAACGCCCGATGCACTCAGCTGGTCAGCGTCAAGCGCATACCCTTCTACCGGATATTTGTTGGCGAATCCCTTGGTACCCGTAAGCTGATACAAACGGTTATAAGGCTGTGGTGTCATTACATTGTGCTGAATCTCAATCACCTTTCCATTGGCTGTACGAATCATGGTCGTGGTATGGTCACCGTTACGGAATTCCTTGCACTCCTCGCCGGTTCTTTTTTCTACCAGCTCCTTGCCCACTACAGACTTGGTATCCATGGCTACCAACGTTTCCATACGGTCACCACGGTGAATATCCAGTGCTTGCGCCACCGGGCCAAGGCCATGGGTGGCATACACGTCACCACGATGCTTCATGTTGTAGTCCAAACGCCAGCCCAGCTTGTCATTTTCTCCATTCTTCCAATAATGGTCCCAAAACGGGCTCAAATTATGTATATAAGCACCCTGCGCACGGATAACTTCACCGAACACGCCATGCTGCGCCATGTTCAGCGTATTCATCTCGAACCAGTCATAGCAGCAGTTCTCCAGAATGAAGCAATGCTTACGGGTAGATTCACTCAAGTTAATCAAATCCCAGCATTCCTGCAGATTCATAGCCGAAGGCACTTCTATCGCTACATTCTTTCCATTCTCCAACGCACACTTGGCAACGGGGAAGTGATGCAGCCAGTCTGCAGCAATATAAACCAAATCTATATCATCACGTTTGCAGAGTTCCTCGTATCCTTTGTCACCGGAATAGACGGCGGCTTTGGGCATGGATGCCTTCTTCAAGAGCTCCTGACATTTATCTGCACGGGCCTCTTCATAATCACAAAGAGCCACTACCTGCGTACCCGGAATATAAGTGAAACGCTCCACTGCTCCGGGGCCACGCATCCCCAAACCAACAAAACCCACACGGACTGCCTCCAACTTCGGAGTAGTCAGTCCCAATACACTCTTCTGTCCTGCCGGACGCTCGGGAGTTTTGACAACAATGGTACCATTCTGCCATTCCCATTGAGTTCCCTTCTCTGTGGTTTGCACAGTAGAAGTCTGGCTTGTGCATGCACCCAATACGAAGCACATTCCCAGCAACAACGATTTAACTGTTCCCATATTTCTGCTTTATTTAAGGTAAAAGAATTCATTGCAACAAAGACAGCGCAAACCGAATGCAGAATAAAATGAACCCGTTCATTTTTTATGCTGAGGTGCCGCCAGTCTTCGCTTCTTCTGCAAAGATAGACAATCTTAGCCAAAAGAAGATTATCAACAGCCATGTTCTTTTCAATCTGGCAAAAGAATATACACACAGCAGGAACATTTAGATTAATTAACTCACTGTTTGATGCTACTTTACGAAATATTCGTAGATTTGCATTGAATTCATTTAAATACTTTATCCATGGAAAAGTTAACGATACAAGAAGAAGAAGCAATGTTGTACATTTGGGAACTGGGCAGTTGCTTCGTAAAAGACATTGTTGCCAAATACCCCAAACCGGCGCCTCCCTACACAACAGTAGCATCTATTGTGAAAAACCTGGAGCGCAAGCAGTATATCCGTGCCGCACGTGTAGGCAACACCTACCAGTATACTCCGCTTATACGCGAAAGCGAATACAAACGTACCTTTATGAGCGGTTTTGTGCGCAACTACTTTGAAAATTCTTATAAGGAAATGGTTTCGTTCTTCGCCAAAGACCAAAAGATTTCGGCCAATGACCTGAAAGACATTATAGATATGATAGAGAAAGGAAAGGAGTAAACATGTTAGCCTATTTTCTGAAAGTGAACGTAGCGATAGTACTGTTTTATGCATTCTATCGGCTGTTCTTCTACAAAGACACGTTTTTCGGCTGGCGCAGAACCGCACTGCTCTGTTTCTTTGCCGTTTCCGCCGCCGTACCTTTGCTGAACATACAAACGTGGATTACGGAGCAGGAACCGATGGTAGCCATGGCAGACCTCTATGCCAGCGTTGTACTGCCGGAACTCACAGTAGGCACCGAAGCGGCTCCGACCGACTGGAAAAGCATCCTTTCAGAATATGCCAATATCGCCTATTGGGGAATAGCGGCATTGCTGATGATACGCCTCGTCGTGCAACTGGCAGGCATCATCCGCCTGGCATGCCGATGCCGCAAGATACAAATAGGCAACACAAGTATACATCTGCTTCCCAAGGCAGACGGGCCTTTCTCTTTTTTCCACTGGATTTTTATCCATCCGTCCTCGCATACGGAAGAGGAGTTCAACGAAATATTGACCCATGAGCAGACACACGCCCGGCAATGGCACTCCATTGATGTCATCATCAGTGAACTGGTGTGCATTTTCTGCTGGTGCAATCCCTTTGCCTGGCTCATGAAACGGGAAATCCGTACCAATCTGGAATATATGGCCGACGCCCGCGTATTGGAAAACGGCTATGACTCCAAAACCTACCAGTACCATTTGTTAGGATTGTCACATCAAAAGGCTGCAGCAACTATCTATAACAGTTTCAATGTTTTACCTCTAAAAAAACGCATCAAGATGATGAACAAAAAGAGAACAAAAGAAATAGGAAGAACCAAATATTTGATGTTCCTTCCTTTAGCGGCCTTACTTATGATTGTCAGCAATATCGAAACCGTGGCACGGACTTCCGAGATATGGATGCCCACCCTAACGGCAATAGAAGAGCTGCCCCTCAGTATTATAAATCCTGAACAGAAAGGCGAAACGACCTTCCACGTCACCATAGTAGACAAGCAAGGGAAAGTTGTGCCGAACGTAAAAATCCAAACCACGCTGGCGGGAAAACAACTGAACTTCAAGACCGGAGGAGATGGAAAGACCGACATCACCTTAGACATGAACGGACTGAAACATGCCACGATGTATGCCACCTCCCAAACCGGGAACAACTTCATTTTTGTTCTCTCTCAAGGAGAAACCACACGCACCATCAACATGGATGAGCATCAGTACACCCCACCTACACTCGCCCCCGATGCGAATGGTATTTTCGAGGTAGTAGAACACATGCCCGAATTCCCCGACGGAGGAATGTCAGCACTGATGGAATATTTGAAAAAGAACATCAAGTATCCGGAAGCAGCCATGAAGAAAGGTACACAAGGGCGGGTAACCGTACAATTCGTGGTGGAAAAAGACGGTAGCATCGCCAATGCGAAAGTGCTTCGTGGTGTTGACCCTGATTTGGACAAAGAAGCCGTGCGCGTAGTCAGTGTCATGCCCAAATGGAAACCCGGTACACAAAAAGGAGAAGCCGTACGAGTAAAATATACAGTTCCCGTGATGTTCCGTCTGACAGAAGACAATACACAAGTTAAGTATGCTCCCATTGAAAACAAGATAGATGAAATGGTAGTAGTGGGTTACGCTCCCGAAGAGACAACCTACCCGGAGGAAGTAACCGTTTTCGAAGTCGTAGAAAAAATGCCGGAATATCCCGGCGGCATGTCTGCAATGATGGCATTCATCAGTAAAAACATCAAATATCCGGTAGCTGCACAAAAAGCTAAGATTCAGGGAAGAGTGGTCATACAGTTTATAGTGGATAAAGAAGGGAACATCATATGCCCCAGAGTAATCCGTGGTGCCGACCCACTGCTGGACGCTGAAGCAATCCGTCTGACTACCATCATGCCCAAGTGGAAGCCCGGCATGCAAAGAGGACAAGCTGTAAACGTAAAATATACAGTCCCCATCATGTTCCGTCTGCAAGAACCGGAGAAAAACCCTGCTGTCCAGAATGCCACTGTTACTCCAACTAAATAAACTAATTTTCTCTCTAAACAAGTTTAAATGAAAAAGGAGCAGTTACCCGGCGACGGGCAATTGCTCCTTTTTCATAAGGAAAATATCCATGTTTATTTATGCACTTCCACAATCCGTGTCGGCGCCATTTCCATATTTCTGCGGTCTACCTGACGGACTACGGCAGCAGCCAGTTGCAGGAACGCACGCCCGGTCACTGTATTCTCATCCAAAGCAACCGGAGTGCCCTTATCACCACTCTCACAGATGCTCTGTACAATAGGTATCTGCCCCAGCAACGGTACATTCATCTCTTCCGCCAACCTCTTGGCTCCTTCTTTACCGAAAATATAGTATTTATTCTCCGGCAGTTCGGCAGGTGTAAACCAAGCCATATTCTCTACCAAACCGAGGATAGGCACATTCACTTTGTCATTGGTGAACATATTGATGCCTTTGCGTGCATCTGCCAGTGCCACAGCCTGCGGTGTGCTGACAACGATAGCCCCCGTCAGCGCCAAGGTCTGCACCACGGTCAAGTGAATGTCACTCGTTCCGGGAGGAAGGTCAATAAGGAAATAATCCAGTTCTCCCCAGTCGGCATCACCAATCAGTTGCTTTAAAGCATTGCTTGCCATGCCTCCACGCCACAAGGTGGCCTGATCGGGGTCGACAAAGAAACCGATGGAAAGCAGCTTGATGCCATACTTCTCTATCGGAACAATTAAATCACGTCCACCAATGTTCTCCGCCACAGGACGGGCATCTTCCACTTGGAACATCTTAGGAACGGAAGGCCCGAAAATATCTGCATCCAGCAGCCCTACCTTGTAACCCAACTTTGCCAAAGATACAGCAAGGTTGGCAGCAACCGTAGACTTGCCCACACCACCTTTTCCGGAAGACACTCCGATAACATTCTTCACTTGAGGCAAAAGTTTGCCTACTTCCGGTCGCGCCGCCTGGCGGCTCTCTGTGGTAATCACAACCTCCACTTCGGGAGAGACATATGTGTGTATAGCTGTCTCGGCAGCTTTCACCATCGACTTCATGAAAGGATCGGTCGGTTTCTCAAACGTCAGCGAGAAGCTGACCTTCATCCCGTCAATTCGCATATTATCGGCTACCATCTCTGCCTCGACAAGGTTCTTTCCGGTGCCGGGATAACGCACTGTTGCCAATGCATCAAGGATTAATTTTGGATATAATGCCATTGCATTTACTATTTGACAATTTACTATTTACTATTTTTATGCGAATCAGTGGCTTAAACTACTACTGATTCGCATCACTTGCTGGTTTGCAGTCCGCTACGCTTGCTACGGTTATAACTGCGGTACTCATCCAGTTCTATCTCCACATCCGGCTCCTGCAACTCGCCTGCTTGCGGAAGATGGAACTTGATGTACTTGATATTCAAACCACGATCCAGCCATTGTTGTTCATAATAGGTCTTGATGCTGAGTATTTCATCAGCCATGCCGGAATGGTATAAGTCTTCCGTCATCACATCCACCGGCAACCGGTTTCTTTCAATCATGTACCGGGTATAGGTAAACATGAAGTTGCTGTCCGTCTTCAGATGGACTATGCCGTCATTCTTCAGAAACTTGCGGTAGCGCTCCATGAAATAAGTGGAAGTAAGCCTTTTGGTAGCCTTCTTCATCTGCGGATCCGAGAAAGTAAGCCAGATTTCACTCACTTCATCCGAAGCAAAAAAACGGTCGATGATTTCGATATTCGTACGCAGAAAGGCCACATTCTTCATTTCCGATTGCAGCGACTCGGTAGCTCCCGTCCACATACGGGCTCCCTTTATATCCACTCCGATGAAGTTCTTGTCGGGAAACATGCGTCCCAATCCGACAGTATATTCTCCCCTACCACAGCCCAGTTCCAGGACAATAGGATGGTCGTTCTTGAAAAATTGCCCGTGCCAGTTCCCTTTCATGTCAAACGGTACATCATCTACCGCAGAATACGGATATTCGAAAACATGCGGATAACTCGCCATATCAGCAAACTTCTCTAACTTGTTTTTTCCCATAATTACTTGGTCCTATATATATATGCTATGCCCCGAAAACAGAAGTGCACACAGATGACACAGATTAGACAGATTTTCACAGATTATTTTTTTTCTCTTTATCTGTGGTCATCCGTTTAATCTGTGTCATCTGTGTGCCATCTTGGTTTCGGGAAACTTTCACGACACAAGAGAATCTCTAATTATTCAACGATAGTCACCCAGCCATGAGTATCCGGCTCATCGCCATACTGGATAGCACGCAGCTTGTTGTAGAGCTTCGTACATACCGGTCCTGGTTTTCCATCTTTGGAAATAACGTATGACTTACCGTTCTCTACGTCGTCAATACGTTCGATGGGGCTGATAACGGCAGCCGTACCGCAGGCACCCGCTTCCTCGAAAGTCAGCAACTCTTCTTCAGAAACCGGACGACGCTCTACCTTCATACCCATGTCCTCTGCCAACTGCATCAGGCTCTTGTTGGTGATGGAGGGCAGGATGGAAGTGGATTTCGGAGTGATATACGTATTGTCCTTGATGCCGAAGAAGTTGGCAGCACCACACTCGTCCATGTATTTCTTTTCTTTGGCATCCAGATAGAACTCGCAGGCATAACCCAAATCGTGCGCTTTCTTATTGGCACGCAAGCTGGCTGCATAGTTACCACCTACCTTATAAGTACCGGTACCCAACGGTGCAGCACGGTCGAATTCGCGGATAATGACATACGGATTGGTTGAGAATCCACCCTTAAAGTAAGGACCTACCGGGGTCACGAACACCACAAACAGATATTCGCTGGCAGGATGCACACCTACTTGTGCACCGGTACCCACCAGCAACGGACGAATATACAGAGAAGCACCCGATTCATAAGGCGGAATGAAACGCTCGTTCAGCTTCACCACCTTCAAGATGGCTTCCTTGAAACGCTCCGTAGAAAGCTCCGGCATCAAGATACCCCGGCAGGTGGACTGCAGACGCGCCGCATTCTCTTCCAAACGGAAGATGCGCACCTTACCGTCTTTACCACGAAAAGCTTTCAAACCTTCAAATGCTTCCTGACCGTAGTGCAAACAAGTGGCAGCCATGTGCATAGGAATGGTTTCCTCACTGCAAACTTCCAGTTCACCCCATTGTTCGTTACGATAATAAATTCTCACATTGTAATCTGTCTTCATATATCCGAACGGCAGATTAGCCCAATCAAGTTCTTTCATATCTCAAAGTATTAGTTACTGCATTACGTACAATTTGCAACAAAAATAGCTTTTATTCTTCAGATTCTCGCTTCTCCGACAGTAATTTTTCAATTTCCTTGTCGGCTTTGGTCAATTTATCGCTGCAAAATGCTATAATTCCGTTTGCCTCCTTTATCTTTTCGGCAAGTACATCTATCTCCAGTTCGTTGTTGTCTATCTGGCTGACAATTTTCTCCAAACGCGCCATGGCTTCGGAGTAGGTTTCTTTTTTCTTTGTTGCTGGCATAATTGAAATTTAATTAATCTTTGTACTTCTCAAGCCGTTTGTCAGAATTCCCGTCTTTGGGCGATGCATTCTCCCACTTCATTTCCTTGGACGTCAGTTTCAGAATATGATATTGTTCGGTATAATGTTCCTCTTTATCATACAACATAATCAATTTTTTATCAAGACTTATGATATAAGTACCACGAAGAGGAACTCCGTTAGATGACGGGCTTCCGGTATAAACTTCATAGGTCTTGTCTGCATTAAACGTGTAGCTGGTCACAAAATCGTCCGGCAGGACTGGTTCTTTCACAATCCACTTACCTACCAGTTGAGAAACTTCGACCTTATCATCCTCATCCGTACATGAAATAAAACTAAATGCCATGACCATCAGCATCAGCATACGAAACAAATTTTGTGCTTTCATATTAATTCATTTTAAATGATTTAAGTAATATTGATAAAATGCAAAATACAGCAAAACACTGCATGAATGCGACTTAAATATGTACAGTTGAGATCACCTTACCATTTTGCAGGCAAGTCATTATCTCGTCATTCGCTTGCAGCTCATCTGCATTTTTCACAACTTTCCCATCTTTCAACGTAATGCTGTAACCACGGGCAAGCAGCTTTTCTGGTGAAGCATCTGCCAAGCGTTGTTGCAATAATTCCAAACGATGACGGTGGCGTGACAAAGAGGAAGTGACGGCTTGCGCCACATCTTTCCGCACAGTCAGCAAAGCCATTTTGGCATCGGATATACGACGGTATGCGGCAGAAGGAATCCGGTTCTTGTAACCAAAGAGCTTGCGCTGTTCCTGCTGCAACAGATTCCTGACACTCTCACGCAAGCGGGAAGCAAGCATTTCCAGTTCATCGGCAGCATCGTTCATGAGGTCTATCAAGAACTCGGCGGCGGCTGTAGGAGTCTTTACACGGGTATGCGCCACAGAATCCAGCACGGTGTCATCCCGTTCGTGACCGATACCCGTCAGGATGGGCAACGGGAACTGTGCACAAGCAGCAGCAAGCAGATAAGTATCGAAGCCGGACAAGTCGGACGTGGCGCCTCCACCACGAATAATGACCACTACATCAAACTCGGACAAGCGGGCATTCACCCGGTCGAGGGCAGACAGAACGGACTCTTCCACACGGTCACCCTGCATCAGAGCAGGAAACAGTTCCGTATAAAAAAAGAAACCCCGGGAATTGTTTTTCAGCTGATGGCAGAAATCACCATAACCGGCCGCCGTGGGCGAAGATATGACGGCAACGCGTTGCGGCAGGCAGGGCATATCGAGTTCTTTGTTCAGGGTGAGTACTCCCTCTTCCTCAAGCTGCTTCAATATTTCCCGGCGGCGGCGCGCCATATCGCCTAAGGTATAGGTAGGGTCTATATCCTGCACTGTAAGGCTGTAGCCATAAAGTTCATGGAAGTTGACAGTGACCTGCACCAGCACTTTGATGCCCGAAACAAACGCCTGCCCCGTGGCTTCCTCAAAATAGGGCTTCAGCAGGCGGAACACATTTGCCCAGATTGTTCCTCTCGCCTTAGCTATCAGGCTGTTGCTGCGAGGGTCTTTCTGCACAAATTCCAGATAGCAATGCCCCGTACTGTTGGTACGCACATCGCTCAACTCCGCCTGCACCCAAAACTCATCGGGGAGACACTGCTCCAGACTGCGACGCACAAGGGCATTCAACTCATGTAAAGACAAGGCTTCCATATTGCTATCATTCAACCAGTTACAACTTTATAAGATTTTATCCGTAATAAAGTGGCACTTTATCCGCGATAAAGCAGTACTTTATCCGCAGTAAAGTAATGCTTTATCCGCAGTAAAGTAACACTTTATCCGTGATAAAGTGACAATACACTATTGGCAAACCAACAGAAGTTCCCGTTATTTGTTTCTTTCGGGCCGATAATCCTGATACGCCTTCCACATATCGGGCACGCCATAACCGTAGATGTTATCGGGAAAATCGGCACGGTCACCGGAACGGCGCACCAATTCTATCACTTCTTTTGCCGTAAGTTCGGGGCAAGCCTGCCACAAGCAGGCCACCATGCCGCACATAATGGGTGAGGCAAAAGAGGTACCGTTCGCCCTTCCCTGGTTGCCGTCCGTGCGTATCACGTCGGCACCCAGCCCGACAGCTACAATATCCGGCTTTATCCGATGGTCTGCCGTATTCCCTACAGACGAGAAAGGAGCCAGAACAGCCTCCTTGTCGACAGCGCCCACCGTCAACACATTCTCGGCATCGCCCGGAGGCGTAATCTTCTTCCAAGAACCGGCGCCCGAATTTCCGGCACTGCATACCAATACCATGCCCTTATCGGCTATGCGCGATGCCTGACGTGACATCAGCGCATGGTGCCCATCCAGATTGCGGAGCTTATAATTCTTGGATTTATCATCGAAAGCGTAATATCCCAATGAAGTATTGAGTACATCCACTCCCACGCTATCGGCATATTCCACAGCCGCAGCCCAGTAGTCCTGCTCTACCAGATGCTCGGAGTATTCGTCTTCGCTGCGCAGCAACCAGAAAGAAGCTTCGGGAGCCGTACCGGTCATGACACCGGGACGGTTCATGGCGATGCACGAGAGCACCGCCATGCCGTGGCTGCTTTCGGCAAATATATCCGATTGGGGGTTCACAAAATCCTTCGTACCCAGGATGCGGATATTCTGCATGGCGGTTATCTTGTCGGCATTGTGGAAACCCGCGTCGATAACGGCAATCGTCATTCCTTGTCCCTTGAAGCCTTCTTCGTGCAGCTTATCGCCATTGCTCAGCTGTATCTGGTCGACAGCCAGTCCATAAATGCTGTCGGGATGCACGCTCGGGCGGTTTATCAGAGAGTCGCGCTCCGTTGCCATGAACGGCCCGTCACCTCCGGGAGCTATCCATACCTTTTCCGTCTCCCGGACAAAAGGCAGGGCGGCAATGCGCTCCACCAATGCAGAGTCGTTGCAGGACACCGTAACAAAATTCTCCCACTTGCCGGTAACGACAATCTTCACGCCTTGCCTGCGAATCTCATCCACATACTTACGGCATACCGGAAGGTCTGTCGAGTCTATCGGAAGGTTCTGCTTCAAGCGACGCTCAATCGCCTTTTCAGAGAGGAACGCTTCCGGATGTTCCAGCGAATACGTGGTGGCAGCCTTGTCCTTCAGGCTGATGCGATACTTCAAAGTGTCTTGCCGGGCCGATGCGCCTACAGCAGCCAAGATGAAAAGTAGAAGGAAAAAGAGTTTTCTCATATATCTGTGTTTTTATTATTTTCTGCAATATACATCCCGATGCCCCGTTGGGAAGCGATGAATGAGCCGCCAACCACACGCCGGCCAACGTAGAACACGGCAGACTGTCCCGGAGCAATGGCAGAAGCCTCCGACAAGAAGCGCACCAGCAGACGCCCGTCCTCCAGGCGCTTCACGGTGCAAGAGATGGGTTTGCTGCGGTAGCGGATGCGCACGGTAAGCTCTTCACTGCCAAAGAATTCCGCCTCATCAATCAGTTTTTCCTCTTCGGCAAGCATGTATCCGGCTTTCAACTGCTCCGCATCGCCCAGCATCACGGTGTTCTTCTGCGGATTGATTTTCAGCACGTAGGCGGGTTTGCCCAAAGCAATCTCCAGCCCCTTCCTCTGCCCGATGGTGTAGTAAGGGAATCCTTTGTGCCCGCCCAGCTTGACGCCTTCCGAATTGACAAACCATCCCGGCCCCACCTCGCTGTCTATCTCCGGGGAGTGCTCGCGCAAGAAGTCGCGGTAGTCGCCCTTGATGAAGCAGACTTCCATGCTTTCCCCTTCTTCCGCCTTAAGCGTATATCCTTTATCACGAAGATACTCGCGAACCTGCATCTTGGTGAAGGCTCCCAACGGGAAGATACATCGCTTCAACACCTCCTGCCCTAGTCGCCAAAGGAAATAGGACTGGTCTTTCTTATCATCATCCCCGGCAACAATGTAAACCTTCCCGTTCCGTTCCTCCAGACGGGTGTAGTGTCCGGTAGCAATGAATGCACATCCCAGCCTGTCGGCCCACTCCGTCAGGATACGGAACTTGAATAACGGGTTGCACATCACACAAGGATTGGGAGTACGCCCCCGACGATATTCATCGATAAAGTTTTGAACGATAATCTGCCGGAAAGCCTCACGCTCATCTGCCACATGGTGCTCGATTCCCATACTGTCGGCAAGGTTGCGGGCTTCCACCGGTTCGTCTCCCCACACCCACATGGTGAGGCCGACTATCTCATAGCCCTGTTCCCTCAACATCAGGCAAGTGGCGGTACTGTCTATACCTCCGCTCATTCCCACTAATACTCGCTTTTCGGATTTGTTCATATTCTGCCATTCATTCATATAATCTGCAAAAGTACACGTTTTCAAGCAGAATACACAGCTTTTCAGCTAAAGAGAGAGTATTTTCATCCTCCACCGCCTTCACCTTCTTCCTCAATCTTTCTATTCATCGGCTTTTCCGGTAAGACCTCTTTCCTTCGCACTACCGCACCTCATAGGTGTTCCGGTATTTTCTTATCAATTACGCATCTGTCTTTGATTATACCTCCTTTCCTCTTAGCATAACCATTTATGAATCAACAGATAATCAGTGCAAAAAAATGTAGCCATTTTGCACTGATGCTACACCCCTACTACAGTGAGGTTAGCAGCAGGCAATTGACAGCTCCCGAGCCTTCAACGGGAAAGCGAACGCAAGGAGCTTACCCGATAATCCACTTACTGCCCGGTATCAACGAGATGAGCTTGGTTACCACGAAACAACTGATAAATGTACATACCGCTATTACCGGAATGGCAGCCACAGTGGGTAATCCCAATGTAGACTTAAACACCGATACCCACAAGCCAAGCCAGAAAATGTGCATAAGGAACATGCCGTAGCTGAGTTTAGACATTTCGGCAATGATGCGCGGAGGCTGCGGAATGCTGATACAGCCGAACAACAAAAATGTGCCTGCCGTCAACGCCACGCAATTAAGGGTGCAGAAAGCCCATCCCACCTCAATGACCGGCGTAGAATGAACCACTCCCGGAACAGCCTGGACATAGAACGACCATATGGTAGCCGCCGCGCCGACCAGCATAAGCAGGAAACCGACCCGCAGACGCAAGGAGCGCCCCCAAGTAAGATGCACGCGGATATAATGTGCCAGCACAAGGTAGCCCAAATAACCCGAAAAATACCATAACATGTGATATTCGTTCCAGAAACACTGTCCCCATACCTCACCAAACCAACGGTTGAGGAAAGGTATACAAGTAGAAATCAGAAACAGTCCGATGAAGAAACGTTCTTCTTTGGCCGAAACCTTCTCCAGCCACGGTGAGATGACCGGGATGAACAGATAAAGACCTATCAACGGATACATGAACCAGAAGTGCCCGGCAAGCGCAGGAAAGTTCAGCCAGATACGTGAAAGGTCGTTCAGAGATTGTTCGCCGTCCATCTGTCCCCACAACATGGGCAACGTGCTATACAGCACCATGAAAAAGACGAACGGCGGCATGATGCGCAGGAAACGTTTGCGATAAAACTGCCAACAGCTCTGCCCTTTCTTCATCGGTGCAAGCAGGTAAGCCGAAACAATCATGAACAGAGGCACAGACATACGGGAGAAGCCATCGTAAACTGATACCCACAACCTATCGGCCTCATTCTGAAGGAAAGACTGCGGTCCTGCCATGTCCGTAGAGCCGGCGGCTCCATAAAAATTCTCGCTGGCATGGACCAACATGACCAAGAAGCACGCAAACACGCGCACATAATCCAAAAAAGCAATTCGTTTCATTTTATTTTAAGTTTTCTATTTATGCAAATCAAGAGTTAAAAGTGTCAGTGCTTCACTCCTATTCGCATCATTCATCAATTTATTCTCTTGTATTCGGGAACGCAGATATCCTTAACCGCGCAGCTCCCATAGGGATGAGTGTGATTTCTTCTTTATCGCCTCTCGCTGCATCCTCTTCGGGCAACACGCCACACAACCCGGTTTCATCTATTTTCCATTCGGGAACCAACCGGCCGACAGCCTTCACCTCCAAAGGTACATTGGCCACTGTAAAAGGGTAGTCGTCGGCTGGCCATGATTTACGGATTACCTCGAAGTGCTTCAAAGGTTCTGTCTTGTCCAACACCAGCGAATAATTCCACGGGCTGCCGGGATATATCTCAGTAGTAGGCCATTTTTGAGGGTCAGCATCTTTCTGCCATTTAGAATCACCGATAGCCGTTTCGCGGCTGTCTTTCTCTACATATTTCTCTGCAATCTTAAGAGATAGGGTGAGAGGGCCGTAATCCACACTTACGCTATTCTTATTGACCTGCCAGGTGCGCATGGACAAAGACATCGGAAACGTCAATTCCACACAGTCCCCATCCGACCACTCGCGATGGATGCAGAGATACTTTCCTGCCACGGGAACCACATCCACTTCCTCACCATTCACGCGCACTTTCGCCTTTTGAGTCCACGAAGGAATCCGGAAATAGAACGGGAAGGTGACTTTTCCCTCGGTAGAGACAGAAAAACGGATGTCTTCCTCAAAAGGATAATTCGTCTCTTCGTACAAAGTGATTTCCTTTCCATCAGCTACTTTCACCACAGCCTTGCAAGCTGCATAAAGAGCCGTTGCCACTCCATTGTCGGGAGTTGCCAAAACCAGATGTTCGGCAAAGTAGGGCCAGCCTTGTGCATGATTGTGCTGGCAGCAACGACTGCTGAAAGGATTCATCGAAAGAAACGGTCCGCGGTTGTCGATACCCGGATGATGATTCTTGGAATCACTGACGACATGGTTCGGGCAAGTGATATAACGCAGCGCTTTAAAGTCCGGCATCACGGCAACCGGATAAGAGTTAAATGCCACTTCTTCGCAATGCTCAGCCCACAAGGGGTCGCCCGTCATGCGAAGCATAATTTCATCGGAAGCCATCTGTTCAACCAGCCCACAAGTTTCCACCCCCTGGCGGGGGTCGATATATCCCAAACGGGCATTCTCATCTGCCCCGAACATGCCGCCGGGCACCTGCCCGAAAGTACGACGAATCAGCCTATGGACATTATAAGAGGCGTTCAGCATAGCAGAATCACCGGTCTGCATATAATAAGTGGCAGGCTCACGGAAACATTGGGCAATGTTTACGTTGTGCCAGTTGGGCAAAGAGGTCGACTGAGTCCAGTCGGCAGTGTTGCGATGAATCTTTTCGGCCAATTCGAGCAAAAAAACATCTCCCGTATGACTGTAAAGCCAGTAGATGCTGATGATGTTATCACCTCCACGACTGTTCTCCCAATAGTCTTCCAGAAGTCGGTCGTCGGGAACCGTCATCTGCCATTTAAAGTAGTTTGTCATCAGGTCTATGACACGCTGGTCTTGAGAATACTCGTAATAAGATTGCAGGCACCAAAGCATAATCATCTGTGCCCAAAGTTCGCGTTTCCCATTGCGTTCGTTGACCGGGCCGAAATAACCGTCCGGCTGGCGACTGGCAAATACGCCTTCAATCCAGTATTTGGTTTCTTCTATCATCTTCGGATCATTCAGAATATATGCCAAACTGCTATACCCTTTGAGCCAATAGGGAACTTCCTCCCAACCATGATCCCCACCGGTCGTAAGCCAGGCATTGTTATCCTTTTCCAACCAAGCGCTGATTTCCCCTAAATGTCCGGTTAGGCCATCGCGCTGCAACTCCAAAAATTTCCTTACCCAACCCTCGGGGCGGATGCTGCCTACCGGCAATTTTATAAAGTTCAACGGACGAAGCGGGGCACGGTAACCCATATAATTGACATTGACAGCATGTGTATCCGGCCGGTCCACCACCGTCACCGTACCGGCAGAAGAGGCAGAAGTACAAGCCGTAACCGAAACTGTCAATGCCACGAAAAGGAGGGCAGCCACCCATGTATATAAGTTCTTCATATTATATCTTAATCAATGTTATTCAATAAATCCACCTTCCCCTCATTAACCAACTTCAATATCAACTCACCGAAAAGGGTGTTCTGCCAGGCAAACCAAGGGCGGGTGAAGTTGGCTGCATCATCCTTATGGAACGATTCGTGCATAAAGCCAGTACCGGCATCCGTATCCATCAGCATCTTGATGCAAGTTTTGATTTCGGCATCATCCCGGCTTGTGAAGGCTTTCATCATAATGCTCATGGGCCACACCATGTCATAGCCGATATGCGGTCCGCCGATACCCTCGCCGGCTTTGCCGCTGAAGAAATAGGGATTGCTGTCGCTCCACACAAAACGGCGGGTATTCTGATAAATGGGGTCATTGACATCTACATCTCCCAAATAGGGCATGGCAAGCAAGCTGGGCACATTGGCATCGTCCATCAGCAGATGATTGCCGAAACCATCAACCTCGAAAGCATAAATGGTACCGAATTCAGGATGGTTGTAGGTTGCATAGCGTTTCAAAGCCATCTCCACCTCATCGGCTAAGGCACGGCAGTCGGCAGCCAGGGCAGTCTCCTTGTTCACTGTTTCCAGAATCTCGGCAGCCTTGCGCAAGGAAGTGACGGCAAAGAAGTTGGAAGGCACAAGGAACTGAAGCGTTGTGGCATCGTCCGACGGGCGGAAGCAGGACACGATGAGTCCCACCGGACGGACAGGAGCACCCAGACCGTCATTGTTCAGCGTATCGAGCGCACGCTCCGTCTTGCGTTGAAATTTGTAGGGACCGACACCCTCTTTACGCTGCTGTTGACAAAAAGTAGTATAAATATTGCGGATAGCTTCCAGCCATTCAGCACCGAAAACCGAAGTGTCACCCGTCACCTGCCAATAGTGATAAGCCAACCGCAAGGGATAACAAAGCGAGTCGATTTCCCATTTGCGTTCATGCAGTTCGGGCTTCATGTCAGTAAGGTCACTCATCCAATGCCCATCGGGCAGTGCACCATCGTTGTAAGCATTCGCATATGGGTCGATATTGATACACTTGAACTGGCGTAGAATAACACCGGCCAGCATCTCTTTCAGTTTCGGGTCGTTGTTGGCAAGCTGCACATATGGCCATACTTGCGCCCCTGAGTCACGCAACCACATAGCATGGATGTCACCCGTATATACAAAAGTATCAGGCTTTCCATCGCTACCCTTGCGGAAGTGCACAGTAGTATCCAGCGTATTGGGAAAACAGTTGGCAAACATCCAGGAAAGCTTGCGGTTCTTCAAAAGTTTCTGTACACGGGCAATCTCTTTCTCCACGGCAGTGGAACGAAAAAGTCGTTGTTTCTCTTTAGGACGATTAGAGGAATAGTTTCCGACAGATGCCGTATTATCCTGCACGGCCACAAAACCCGCATCGGCAAGAAGGCAGCTACCATTGGCAGCCTGAACCATCCCGGCAGCCGCAGCCAGAACAAGACTGAAACAAATCTTTTTGGTATTAAGACTCATATTTCTTCTATATAAATTTGAATTGAAAATTGCTATTAGTCAAGTGGGGTTTGGGTAGCTTTCACTCCCTCGAAAGTCATGCGCACCGGCTTTATCTTTCCTTTTTTGTCAAAGTACATCCGGTCAATGCAGGTGGCACGACTGTTTGCAGCCGTTTCTCCCAACGGACGACGGTGGTAAATGATGTACCATTCGTCCTTACCTTTCCCACGCACCACCGAATGATGTCCGGCACCGGTAGCTACATCGGCATCCTGCTGAAGAATGATTCCCTCGCGACGGAACGGTCCGAAGGGAGAGTCGGCAATGGCATAGGCCACACGGTAGTCGGGGCTTCCCCAACCGCCTTCCGACCACATGAAGTAATACTTTCCGTTACGTTTCAACATGAAAGGACCTTCTACATAGTCCTGAGGGGTCACTTCTTTATAGACTGTGCCATCATCAAAAGGAACGACACCAAGTAAATCGGGAGACAGTTTCACGATGTTGCAATGCCCCCATCCGCCATAGTACATATAGTAAGTGCCATCGTCATCACGGAACACAAACTGGTCAATGGGCTGTGCACCATTCACAATTTTATCAATCAGGGGCTTGCCCAGCACATCTTTGAAAGGACCTGCCGGATTGTCTGCCACAGCCACACCGATACCGCCAATCTCAGAGTTGTTCTGTATATCGTTCCCTCCGAAGAAAAGATAATAGCGGTCATTGGCCTCGATAACAGCCGGCGCCCACAAAGCACGGCGCAACCATGGGATATTTTCCTTTGAAAGCACGCGTGGATGTTTGGTCCAATGCACCAAGTCGGGCGAAGAATAGGCATCCATAAAAGTCTGTTCATCATAAGGAGCGGAATATGTAGGATAAATCCAGAACTTCCCGTCCAGCACTACTCCCTCAGGGTCGGCATACCAACCGGGAAAAATCGGATTGCCGCTACGTTTCTTTTGAACTTCTTCACCAGATTGCGCATAAAGAGATGAAGAGGCACAAAACAATGCCAAGCAGTAAACAGTAAGTTTCTTAAGTTTCATGGTAAATAGGGTTTTCAAACAGTGATTCATCGTAAAAGAGAGAGGGTGTGTCAAAACGTTTTTCAGCGATTACTCCGTCAGACATCCGGCACACCCTCATCATTGATTGCTATGGTTTTGGCTTTGAGGTCACTTCTTCTTTTTAAGCGTTTTCGAGAAGGAGTAAGGAGCATCCTCCTCTCCTGCCCCACGCTGTTTGTTGGGCACATTGTCCATAGTGAAGCGCAGTGAGGAGCCGTTCATCAGTTGCTCGTGTGTCAGATAGTTGCGTGTATAGTCAACGCCATCCACTGTGAGTTTCTGCACGTAGCGGTTGGCACGGCTATTCTCAGGAGCTTCAATCGCCACAGTCTTACCATTTTCCAAGTGCAGACGCACAGAACGGAAGAGAGGAGCACCCAGCACATACTGGTCTGTACCCGGACAGACAGGATAGAATCCCAAAGCAGAAAACACGTACCAAGCAGATGTCTGGCCGTTGTCCTCATCACCGCAATAGCCGTCGGGATTGGCATTGTACATGCGCTCCATAACCTCACGCAGCCAGTACTGCGCCTTCCACGGCTGAGAGGAATAGTTATAGAGGTAAATCATGTGCTGTATGGGCTGGTTACCGTGAGCGTAGTTGCCCATATTCATGATTTGCATCTCCCGGATTTCGTGGATGACACTGCCATAATAGCTTTCGTCGAACACAGGCGGCAACACAAACACGGAATCCATCATTTGGTTGAAGGAATCCTTGCCTCCCATCAGGTCAATGAGTCCTTGCGGATCATGGAAAACCGACCACGAATAGTGCCAGCTGTTTCCTTCCGTAAAGGCATCACCCCACTTCAAGGGATTGAACGGCGATTGGAATGTGCCGTCCTCATTCTTGCCGCGCATCAGCTTGTAGTCAGAATCGAAAAGATTCCGGTAGTTCAGCGCACGTTTGGCAAAAGGAGCCAGTTCTTTCTTCGACTTGCCCAGCGAAAGTCCCAGCTGGTAGATGCACCAATCGTCATAGGCATACTCCAGCGTACGGGCTGCATTCTCGTTGATACCCACATTATAGGGCACATAACCCAGCTTGTTGTAATACTCATGCCCCAAGCGTCCGGTAGAGGGAACATTGGGATGCACATTCTCCGTACCGCTCTTCACGGCTTCCCACAATGTCTCGATGTCGTAGCCACGCAGCCCCTTCAGCCAGGCATCCGCCACCACAGAAGCGGAATTGTTCCCCACCATGCAACCACGGTGTCCCGGACTGGCCCATTCGGGCAGGAAACCGCTCTCCTTGTAAGTGTTGGCCAATCCTTCCTGCATCTTGGCATTCATGGACGGATACATTAGGTTGAGGAAGGGGAAGAGACAACGGAAAGTGTCCCAGAAACCGGTGTCGGTAAACATATAGCCGGGCAGCACCTCACCATTATAGGGGCTATAGTGCATTACCTGACCTTGCGCATCTATCTCGTAGAAACTGCGCGGGAAAAGCACCGAACGGTAGAAACAAGAGTAGAAAGTACGCAGACGGTCGAGGTCGGTATCCTGCACTTCAATGCGGCCCAGCACCCGGTTCCATTCGTCACGCCCGGCTTTCGCCACCTCTTCAAGCGTCTGGCCACCCAGTTCCTTCAAGTTCAACTCGGCCTGCTCGTGACTGATGAATGAGGAAGCCACACGTACATTCACCTGCTCGCCACGGAGGGTATGAAAACCGATGATGCCACCGGCATGATTGGCACCTGCCTCGGTGGTACGGGGGTCAATCTTTCCGTCCTTCACGGCAGCAGTATAAGTAAAAGGCTTATCGAACTGCAATACAAAGTAGTTCTTGAAATTGCTTGGCACACCACCACTGTTCTTGGTGGTGTAGCCTATGATTTTCTTTTCAGCCGGAATGATTTTCACAAAAGAGCCGTTGTCCATGGCATCTACCACCACATAGGCTTCCTCCGTTTCAGGGAAAGTGAAACGGAAAGCAGCGGCACGCTCGGTAGGAGCAAACTCCGCCGTCACATCATGGTCGGCAAGATAGACCTTATAATAATAAGGAGTGGCAGTCTCGGCTTTGTGAGAAAACCAACTGGCACGCTCGTCCTGGTCGAAAGCCACCTTTCCGGTAACGGGCATAATGGCAAACTGTCCGTAGTCGTTAATCCACGGGCTGGGCTGGTGTGTCTGCTTGAAGCCGCGAATCTTGTCGGCATCATAGGTGTATGCCCATCCGTTACCCATGGTTCCGGTCTGTGGAGTCCAGAAATTCATGCCCCAAGGCATAGCCACGGCAGGATAAGTATTACCCGTAGAAAGGGAATGCTTGGACTGCGTGCCAACCAAGGTGCTGACGTAATCCACAGGTGTAATCGGCTCATCAACCGGCAACGAGGCCGCCTGCATACCGCCTACAAGAAGGAGGGCGGTTCCCCATGCAAAGAGTCTTTTCATTCGTTTGGTAAATTTTGTCATTGTTTATTCTGTATCAACTTGCCTTCAAGCATCTTCATGTAATATCCGCCTACTACCGAGCGGGCCTTGAAGCCACGCCAGTTGGGCTTGTCGGTAAATACCCAGTCGGACATCGGCACGCGGTCTATCGTTTCGTTCATGAACTTATGCACCGGGACGATGAATTCACGGAAAGTAGCCCGGTCGGAAGCCATTGTGGCAGTCCACATAATCCAGTCGGTCTTGGTGTAAGTCTCACGATTGTCGAGGGGCAAACCATAGATATTCTGCTTGGTCAGGTAATAAGGTATCTCCATTTCTGCAATTTTGCTGTCGAAGATGTTCAGTCCGAGCAGTTTGTCCCAGACCAGGTTGTACTTCTGGCTCCATGTACCCGGCTTGTCGAATGTCAGGCGATAATGGTCGCCGTCGTTGGCCATGCGCTCCCATTCGGTAGCCATCTGGCGAGCTTTCATGGTATAGGCTTCGGCCACATCCTTCTTGCCGAGCATTTCAGCCAACCGGCCATAAGAGGCTACTCCTAAAATTGCCTTGATGGAGAGATTGGTGTTATGGGCAAAGTGTCCGGCGAAGTCATCGGTACAGAGTTGGTTTTCAGGGTCAAGTCCCTTTTCCACCAGATAGTCTGTCCAAGTGGTGAGCACTTCCCAATGTTTGGCAGCATAGTCGGCATTGCCTTCTACGGCAGCAATGGCAGCTGTAAGAATCAGCATGTTTCCACTCTCTTCCACCGGCATATCGCCTCCGTATACCTGGCCGTTGGCAAGAGGATAAGTACCCAAATCATGGGCGGCGAAGGGCTTGGTCCATTTACCGCTTTCACTATAATGGAAGATACCGTTCATCATGCCCTTCTCCAGTTCCGGATTATAAATCAGATAGAGGGGAGCTGAGGGATAAGTCAGGTCCACCGTATTGATACAGCCGTTACTGTTGTTTTCCTTCGACAGCCACAACAGGTCACCGTTGGGGGCTTCCACCAGTTTGTGGGCGGCAATGGACTGACGGTAGGCCAACGCGCAGAGTTCGGCATATTCCTTGCCGCCTGCTGCTGAAGCGTCTTCCATCAACTTTTTATCGAAAGCATAGCAACGTGCCAGCAATTTGTCATACTCATTGTAGGCAGCCAGCATTTCAGCCTCGATGGTGCGGTCGCCTTTTGAGTTCCAGTAAGGACGCAAGTTTGTACCGAAGTACTGGATGGAATAGATGTCGTCATATCCCAGCATAATCTTGTCGGTAACATTCTTCACTTTACCATAGCTACGCACCAAAGCCATGTTTCCATTGCTGTCCTCTCCCTCGAGCGAAGCAGAGTTCAAAGTTCCGTTCACGAAGTTCTTGCGCAGTTCGGTACTGTTGCCAACACTGTATGCAGTGTTTTCCTTGCCGGCAACCATGTAGAAATATCCCCAGTCAATGCGGAGGTCATCGCCCTGCTTTGCCAGGATGTTCTGTTCCTTGCTTCCACTCTTCAGGTAGAGCAGTCCGTCAGCTTCATATCCCTTGCTTGCAGATTGCTGGTAAGGCTGGTCGAGCGCCCAGCGCGGAGAAGCCTCGAAATACACCTCCACTTCGTGTTCCTTGCCGTCACGGGCAGCAACACTATAAGTAAGGTAATTCACGGGACGGCTCAGCAGCTTCAGGTCTTCCATAAAGAGAGGTGCCGTGAAGGTGACTTTCAGGTCGACATCACCACAGGTAAAAGCGTAGTGTGTCTGCATGGGCTGCACGTCGGCAGAGGTCTGCACAGCTGTATTGCCAAACACGGTTTCCAGATGTTTCGGAATCTGCAGGCCGAAGTCGAGCAAGCCGTTACCAACCGGATTGATACATTCGGCGGCAATGATGTTGTCGCCCTGCTTCAAAACCGCCAAAGCCTCATCGGGAAGTTTCACGACTTTGTTCTTGTTGCACGTGGTTCCTGTGCCGTGTATTTTCACTCCGTTGATGTAGAATACGGCATCGTCATCGTTGGAGAATTCCAGATAGACAGGTATACCGGTCAAATCACGGTCAATATTTACCGTACGGCGCACCCAGATATTGCGGGTTCCCCACTGGGTTTTTGCCGTAGGCTCATTTTCTTTAGTACCAAAGGCACCACGGTCTGACTTCCATTTGGAATCGTCGTAACCGGCAGAGGTCCAATCGCCCGCAGGCTTCTCTGTGGTATACCGGCCCGTCCAATCGCCTTGCTGCGAGGTGGGCACGATGGCATTCATCTCCAATTCCTCGGTTCCCATAAAACGGTAGGAAACACCGTCCACCTTCACCACGCCAATCAGCGGGAAATCCTTACCCGTCCAATGGCGCACGGGGCTGTCGTAAAGGTTATCACTCATGGACCATGCACTGGCATAAGGGTCGATGGTTACAAGCGGATAGGCAGGTGCTCTCAAGTCGTTCTTTATGACTTCGTAAGACGTATCCTTGTCACTGCATGCAAAAAGGCATGAAGCCAACAAGGTGTATAAAAGCTTTTTTCTCATATTGTTTATATAAAATAATTGTTTATGTTGTTACACTTTAAAAAATAAAAGGCCTGAGATTACCAGCAAAACTTCACCGACACTCCGTCAGGATTATTCTCAAACTCTATCAACTATGTATGGCTTGCTACATGCCAACGCTTGGCATCGAATACCTCTCTGCCGTCGACTGTCACATTCTTAGGACAACGGGGCAGCAGCACACGCGATACGTTTGAAGTCTCGGCAGGACTTTTCGCCACATAGGAGTACCGGCCTTTTCCGCGTTCTTCCTGTTCTTCGCGACTTGCCGAAGCCAGAACCTGCGGCTTCTTCTTACCGGCTACACGTTCTACATTCAGCAACAAGGCTTGCTCACCCGGATTTATCCGCTTGGAAGTGTATATCGGTAACTTGGGGTCGAAAAGGTCAATCAAACATCCTTCCACAGTAAACGGCTCGTCGCTCACGCTTTCTTCAAGCACAGTAGCCAAGTCGTAATCTCCCCTTTGCAGATAGAAGTTATTTTTGAACTCCAGCTTCCCCGCTTTCGCATTCTGCTCGTACATTCGGGCTGCAAGATACAAAAAATCTTTGTCACCGCCTTCATGCAGGACATAATCTTTAGGGTCAGTACGGACAATACATACGGTTCCCTTACCGTAACTGTATTCTCCCTGTTCCGGTCTGGCAGGAAGTCCCATCTGCTCAAAAAGATGTGCGGAAGGAGTAGCATAGTTATGCCCGTTGGTATTCCACCATTCCCTTACATTCTGGAAAGGGTCGTTGTCCGTTCCACTGTAAATCAGCACTCCGCCCTTCTTCACCCAATCGGCAATGTGGCTGTGCGCTTCGGACTCAAGCGGTTTCATGTTTGCATAAGTCATCAGCAACACTTTTGTGTCAGCCAGCGCTTCTTTATAGCCGAGGTTCTCAATGTGGACGGTCTTGACGGGCACGCCTCGTTTGAGCAGAGGCAATGCCTGACCGTAAAAGTTAGCCAGTTGCGGGTCTTCATATCCATTATGCGTAGGAAAACGCTGGAACATCAAGGAATTTGCCATCAGTACGCTGAATCCTTCGCTTCCGGTCAGTTTATTATCAGTCAGAGGCATACGGTTCAGGGCGTTAATCATCACTTGCATCTGTGTGGAATAGAAACGGGGAATACGTTCCTTCTTGTCGCTATTCGCACTTGTACGGTATAGTCCTTCGTAGATACGTTCCGGCCAAGGCATCACTTCGTAATCGGCTATATTCGGATAGAGTAGCTGTGCAGTGAAAGTGGCCTGATAGTTTTTCTTATAATCCGCCCAGTCACGCGGCCAGTCTTCAATAGGGTCGGTCAGGAAGAACATCTTACGACCGGTGGGAGCAGTCATCGACTCCATGGAACCATACTCCAGATAGGCAGTCTCGAACACACGCTCACGTTTGCGACCGTCAAAGAAATTCGGCTCGCGCGAAGTTCCGGTCCATACCTGGGCGATGTAACCGTCTACACAAGGAAGTGAAGCAAGACTTGCTTCCGGACTGACAATCTGCCATTGCGAATAGTTCACCAACGAGTGGGTGGGAACGTAGCACTTCACGTCCATCCCTTTGCTTTTACCATATTCCTTGGCAAAGGTGAAGACTTCATTCAGTGCACGATAGTACAAGTAATACTTGAGTTTGCTCGACAAATAAGTATTTTCCGGTGACTCATGTTGCGGTCTCCAGTCGAAGCCATAGTATTTTTTCCATTCTTTCTTAAAGGACTCACTGTAACCGGCTCTTGCCCAGAATTCCGGTTCCTCCATGAAGATGGCATCCACACCGGCGTCGATTACTCTCTTCACATGTCTCTCTTTCAGATAACTTAAAAAATTCTCCGACGGTACGATATAGGGCACCATGTGACCGTGCCATATCGTGTCTCCGGCCTGCGTGACCTGCCCCTCGTCCAAATGCCATTTCCCGTCCCATTGTCCGGTGAAATAGTCCTGATATTCACCCCAAGCAATACCGGTCATAAAGTGTATGATATATCCGCGCTCCTTCCAAGACTTTACCCGTTCTTCGAAAGATAGTTTGCGTGACTTGTCCGAGGGATTTCCTCCTACTCCATACACCATCACCGCATCAGCCCTATTGTCAATGGAAGGCTTCCACTCGCGTGAGGTTTGAAAAGTGGTCTTGACATTGTCTTTGGTTTGGGCACCTACGGAGATGCCTGTTGCCAGGACAGCCAAACTTATCAAAAAATGTTTTTGCTTCATATTGGTTTCTTGTTTTTATGGTATTAATCGTTACTCTTGCCATTATAGTGGCAAAAGATTGCCCACATACAAGCAAGGCTTTGCCACTATAGTGGCAAAGCCCCGGCTGTATACCATCAGGCTACGGAATAAGCACTTCCATCGGCTCGCTGTAGTTCCAACGGCGTGTACCGCTACCTACGGGTGTGTCGTAGTTAATACGTGCGGCAGCGCGTACAAACACTTTACGCCCCGAAGGCACGTTGCCGTTCGACTGGATGGTAACTTCCTTCCCCAGTAAGCCCTCGAAACTCTTGCCCTCATAGTTGATGCTGCTCGACCAACGCTCGTCGCGTGCCCGGTAGCCTACTGTGTTTGAGTAGCTGACGAAGAATTGGATGTCGGTTACGTTCAAGTATTCGTCTTTCCAATTGCCCATCGGCTCGATTTTCTCACGGAAGACTTCATCCGACACGCCGCGTGTTACGCGTACTTGCGCCTTGATGACACCGTTGCTCACCTGCGGATTGCCCACAAGCTCGACGTTCAGGAAGGGCTGCACCTCGAACTTCACTTTCGTCGTGCCACTGATTTCAGTATTGATAGAACCGTCGTGAAGCAAGGTACCGTCTGTATTCTCACGTACTAAGGGAATGAACGGACCGTCGATACGGACATTATACTCACCCTTGAAGATTTTCGTGTTCTGGAATGTACCGTCCATCATGCAGTAAAAATCCGGGTTGTGTTGCACGTTGTCGCCCCAGCTCAATTCAGTCAGGCGGACACGGATGCCCTCACTGCCCTGGTCGGTCAATACACGCTTACCGGTTGCTTCATCTACCACCTCGCCCCAGATAGTCTCGGCAGGTTCCTCATAGTTGTCTATTTCGAACATACTACACGAGGTTAACATGAACAGGGCGCTGAATAAGCTATAGAATATTGTCTTTTTCATACGTTTTAAGTTTTTAATTTATTGAGTTTTATCGATTAGGCTGCTGGTCAATCACAGGACTCTTTGAAACCTCACCACCCGGAATCGAGAAGTAATAGTCCAACGGAGTGTAACCAAAGTCCTTGTCACCGGCAGTCGTATAGTTGAAACAAACATCGAAGAACCACTTGCCGGTTTCCGTCGAATAGAACGGATAGATACCACGGAAACGATAACGAGTCGTGTTGCTGAAGCGGTCCTTGTTGCATTGTTCACCCCAGAATCCGTCGCGACCTTCATAGTGGTTCACACGCCAGCGACGCAAGTCCCACTTGGTCTTATGCTCGAAGGCCAACTCTTTGCGGCGCTCCTTGCGGACGATGTCGCGGCTGTCGGTCGTGCCGGTCAGCGAGGCAGTCAGCAACCGGGCACCGGCACGTTCACGGATGTCATTGATAGCTTTCGTGGCTACGCTCAGCATATCCGTACCATCCGGCGAAGATACACCTGCCAACGAAAGTTCTACAGCAGCCTCGGCTGCATTCAGCAGCACCTCGGCATAACGCATCAAGATAAAGGGTTGCGCACTATTTCCTTCTCGGGGAACAAATGCAGGGTCAGGATTCAACCATTTGCGTGCCAACAGACCGGTCATGGCGCTTCCACCATCTTCATAGAAAGGGCCGTTCTCGCCGGCAGCCGTCATCGTAGAGCCGTCGGGCAAGGTCACAATTTCTTGCTGGTCTTTAGGTTTCGGGCTGAGATAAAGTGTCTTGGGTTTCTCTTTATAAGCACTCAGATGATTGTACTTAGTAGTGGCCGAACCATACGAATAGTCGCTAAGAAGTGGTTTGATAGGCGCAGAACCCGTATAAACACCGGCATAAATATCAATTTCTTTACCTTTGAATACATCACCGGGGAAAATGACATAAGCACGCAAACGAGGCTCAGCATTTTTATAATAATCCATCGGGCTATCATACATAACGTAGTTGCCTTCGGTAGGAGAATTGCCTGTTGTCACCTTTAGGGTGCCGTCGGGATAACGATCGAAACCGTCGAACAACTCTACAAAGTCGGCTGTCGGACAGACACCGCAATTCAACGGAGCCTTGAAGGTAAGCGGCAGGTTGTAAGAATCGTAAGCGTGAGTGCTCGTAGGATAAGTGTACTCCTTCACATAGATATTTTCAGGGTTATTGCTGAGATCGGAGAACATATCTACCATATTCTGATATTGTGCTTCCGGATCATTGGCAGCCCATTTCTTCTTGTAAAGTGAATACACACCGCTTTTAATCACCTCGGAAGCAGCTTTGTAGGCTTCGGTGAAGTACTTCTTGGAAGCCTCTTGCCAACGGTTTTCATCGAATCCAATGACGCGTACGCCTGTCTTGGCACCCAAGCCGGTCAGACGGCCGGTTACCGTTTCATTATACTTGGCTACGCTACCTGCATAGAGCATGGCTTCCGACTTGAAGGCCAATGCTACATACTTGTTGCTGTAACCGCTCTTGGGACTGTTGGGCATCATCAGTTCGATGGCCTTGTCATAGTCTGCCAAAACCTGATTCCAAGTTTCTTCCTCACTGGCACGGGGTACTTCCAAATTGCCGTCCCCGGGATACTGGATGACCTTTGTTACCAAAGGGATACCACCGAAACGACGAGCCATGGCGTAGAAGACCGTGGCACGCACGTAATAAGCTTCACCCAAATAGTGATTGTAGGTAATCTCGGCGTAGGAACCTTGGTATTTCGGCAGGTTCTCAATCAGGTAGTTGGCATCACGCAATAACATGAACGGGCTTCCTTTACTTCCATCAGTGCTCCAATAAGCATAGTCTTCACCGGTAAACGCAGTGCAGATACCGTCACGGTTCATTGCTTCACCGGTACCGTCGATACCTATGGCATTCAGCCAGCCGCTAAAGTTAAAACCCCATTGGGACAAGTACTTGAAATCTTCCCACGGCATATAACTATATAGACGCGCCATGTAGATGTCCATACCCGATTCGTTGGAAAGCAACGACTCGGAAGTCACGATATTCTTGGGAGCAATATCCATATCGACACATGAAGTGGCGAGGGTCATGCACAACATCGCGGATATCAGTTTATGTTTCATATTTACTATTTTTTAGGTTTATATCATTGATTACTTAGAAAGAGAGGGAAACTCCCAGTGTATAGGTCTTGTTCAACGGATACATACGGCCCAGGTCATCATCGGGATGCTCAGGGTCAACGAACTTCACGCCTGTGAAAGTCAGCAGGTTGTAGGCATTGGCATAGACACGCAGGCTGGCATTGGGAATCTGCTTCAATTTCGGGAAGGTATAGCCCAACTCGATGCTCTTCAGACGGAGGTAAGCAGTACTTACGCGGTTGAAAGCGGAATTGGTTCTTGCCCAACGACCTGTGTAAGCGTAGTGACCGGAAGTCCAGACGGCAGAAGGATCATAGGGATCGGCTTGGGGGTCTACGGGATGCCAGCGGTCGAGGAATTGCGTCAACGCACCACCGCCATTCTTACCCCAAATTTCATGCAGAGGCTCTTTGTATTCCATAGAACCCAGTGCAGAACCTTGCAACAGCATATTAAAGTCGAAGTTCTTCCATTGCAGGCCGGCATTCAAGCTGAATTGCAACCACGGAGTCTGGTCAAAGGCAAACGGATGTTCGTCCTGACCGTTAATCTCGCCGTCGCCGTTCCAGTCTTCATACTTATAATCACCCGGCAAGACATCGCGTTCCTTGAAACCGTAGTAATTCCAAATGTCGTTCCAACTGGTGTAACGACCGGCAGAAGTATAACCAAACTGTACACCTTGGTAACGGTTCGTCAGATTGTCGTTGCGCCAGCGATCATACGAGTTGGCCCAAGGTCCTTTCTCCGAAGCAGTCATGTATTTCTGACGGGTAACGGTAGCAATACCCTTCAGGTTATAGCCTACTTCACCAATCTTATTGCGGTGGGTCAGCTCCAGTTCCATACCGAATTGGCGGTCGCTGTCCAGATTTTCACGCGGAGCAGTGGCACCTACCACGGTAGGCAGGGCACCGGTACGGCGAGCGAAACGGCCGGTACGCAAACGGTTGAAGTAGTCGAACGAAACACCCAGCAGACCGTCCCATCCTTCAAAGTCGAAACCGATGTCGAATGTCTTCGATTTGAACCAAGTGATGTTTTCGTTAGGCAATGCCATAGGGCTGGCCGCGCTGATAAACTTGCCACCGAAGATGTAGCCCGGCGAATAACCGTTGTAGTCGCCGTTGGCCATGTTGCCACTGGTCGAAGGGTAGGTGTACCCCATAGCCCAGTCATAATTCAGGTCGCCGTCGTCCCCCAGTATACCATAGCTGGCACGCAGCTTCAACTGATTGACGAACTTCAGCGCATCGATACTCTTGAAGAAAGGCTCTTCGGAAATTCTCCATCCAGCCGATACGGAGGGGAAGAAGCCCCACTGGTGTCCCTTGGCAAACTTGCTGGAACCGTCGTAACGGAACTGTGCTTCCAGCAGGTAACGATCGGCAAACGAGTAGTTGATACGACCTATCAAGGCTTCGTTGGCTTGTTCATAGAGGTCGTTATTACCGGTCTGCATGGCACCAATCTGACCTTCGGTCACACCTGCCAGCAGGTAAGGCATGGAGAACGCCAGGTCGCGGACAGCGTAGAAGTTGTCACCGTTGCGCTTCTGCACCTCCCAACCGATAACACCGCCCACGTGGTGAACATCGTTAAAGGTTCGGTCGTAGTTCACTGTGAATTGTCCCAGCATCTGCGACTTGTCATAGAACTCGCGGCGCATGTTGCTGGGCGAACTTTCGTTATAGACCTTCTGCTTGTAGGTACCGGTCTGTTCGTCATAAGCATACTGATAGTACTCTTTACGGAAAGCCTCGTTGTTGTCGGCACGATAGTCATAACTGAACATGGCTTTGGCAGTCAAGCCCTTCAACACCGGAGTGTATTCACCGAAGTCGGCCGTCAAAGTAGCCGAGGACTGGAAATATTTCTGCTTGTACTTCTTGTAACCGGAAATGTCGGCCGTCATCATGGCCACAGTGTTCTGTTCCATATCCAAACCGTTGTAGTTCAGCATCGTTCCCTCGGGGTCGGCGTATGCCGGATAGAGAACACCTTGGCGCCAGTAATTACGGATGATGTCTTGTGAACTGGTGTAAGGCGTGTTGCGTTCGTCGGAGATACCGCTCACGCCAAGTTCGAACTTTATACCTTTAGCAATTTCAGTCGAAATGTTAGAGCGCAGGTTGAACTTATTGTAGTTCAAGTCTCCTGAACGGAAGATACCTTCCTGATAGAAGTAGCCCATGCTGATGTAGAACTTCGTCTTCTCGGTACCACCGGAAATACTGATGTCGTGTTGCGTTTGCGGAGCCACGTTAGAGATAATCAGGTCGTTCCAATCCGTTGTACGACGCGTGCCGTTGCGGAATGCTTCGAAACTCTCTTCGCTGAAAACCCATGAACCGCCGTTGATGTTGTTCATCGACATTTCGTTGAACAGTGTCATGGATTCATAAGGGTCACACAGTTCGGGCATACGTGAAGGTTGCTGGAAAGTGTAGGAACCGTTGTAAGAGAATTCCGTTTTTCCTGCTCCTCCTTTTTTAGTAGTCACCAGCACTACACCGTTGGCGGCACGTACACCATAAATAGCGGCTGAAGCGTCTTTCAACACAGAAATGTCATCAATATCCATTGCATTCAAACGCTGGAACTCTTCCGTGCTCCGGGGAATTCCATCGATGATAATCAATGGAGCACCCATACCGCGAACATCGAAACTGTTGTTGAAAGTTCCGGGTTCAGAACTCTTCTGCCATACACGCAAACCGGGGATACGCCCCGTCAGCATGTTCTGCGGATTTTCATTCTTGGTCTTTATCATATCCTGACCTTTTACGGCAGAAACGGCACCCGTCACCGACCCGCGGCGCTGTGTTCCGTAACCTATCACCACCACTTCGTCTATCATCTTGGAATCGGTTTCCATGATGATATTGATAGTGGTACGTCCGTTCACTTTCTCTTCCTTGTTTTTCAATCCTACATAAGAGAAGCTGAGGATACCGTTCGCGGGAGCACTGATGGTATAGTGGCCGTCAATGTCGGTAATGACACCGGTGGTAGTACCTTTCACCATGACGGCAGCACCAATGACAGGCTCGTTGGTATCGTCCATGACTATTCCCGAAACGGAAATAGAGTTTTGTGCGAATATATCTGCCGGAACCAGCATCAGAAGTAGTGCCATAACCATGCAGGATAATCCTTGTCGCATCTTGCTAAAATTCTTCATAGTCCATTATTTTTAAAATTATTTTTTGCTCCATTCATAATTCGCCAACACTGCATACTCGGCTGCAAAAGCAAAAGTGAACATGCCTTCCACGTTGTTCTTGGTCCTTTCGGCTTTATTCCAGCCCACCAGCAGGTTAGTGGGAAGCATATGCTTGTATTGATAGTTTTCGTAGGCATAATCCAGGTTGTTCTGGAAGGCCTCGATACTGCTTGCGGCGGCAGCGTGGGCTGAATAGGCATCCACATACCCGCGCATCAGCACACCGTTGAACCAGTTACAGAATCCGCTGATATCGAATGCATAGCAACCCGGTTTTGTGGCATCGGGCTTGGCAAAGTAGGCAAAGCTGTTATCAGTCAATTCAGCCAGGTCTGTCCGGTAGGCAGCATCGCCCGTAGCCCTGAGGAGGTCGGCGGCACCGGAAAGCATCGTACCGCTGTTGTAAGTGATGGCCGGACCTACGCGGTCGCGCAGTTTGGAACCTTTCCGATAGCGTTCGCCGTCAATGGTGACATATTCTATGTCGGACGACTCGGAACCGCCCATCATGTCATCGTACACTCCGTCGGGTCTCAGCAAATATTTCTTTTGCCAATCATAAACGGCTTTGGCGAAGTTCAAGTAATAGTCGGACTTCTTCTCCGTACGCAGCTTGCGGCTGTTGTCGGCAGCCACGTAGCCATAGGTCACTTCATCGGACTTTCCTTTGTAAATTTCGTGAAGCCACACCAACGGACTGACAATGGGACCGTTGCTGCAAGAGTGCTTGGTGAGGTATCCGGGTCCCCATGTGATGCCTCCCAACTGATTGCCTTGTTCGTCAAGGGTGCAGTCCCAACCGTCGAGCACGTATTCCATCAGGTATTCCGCCTTTTCCAGATAACGCTGCTCACCGGTGATATGATAGGATTCCAACAATTCACGCACCAGCCACATCTGGTCGTCATAAACATTGAGGATGCCTTCTACCTGTGCAGCTCCCTTGTCGTTTCCACGGTTTACGCCGTATACAGTCCACTGCCTGGTCTGTGTATAAGAGGTCAGCGTAAAGGTACCTGCATAATACTCCAGATTGTCATAGAGTTGAGACAAAAGCTCCTTGTAACGGTTAAAGTGAGAGTCATAAAGAGCCGCCTCACCCTTTGCCTGCCCAGTCTTCATGGCTTTCATCGCAGCATTCACAGCCTCAATGGAACTGGTGTACATCCACACACTGCCCACCTCGCTGGAACGACTTCCGGTATAAGGGTTATAATAACGTGACATAGCCATGCCCGTTCCGGTGAAATAGCACTCCACGGCATTGTCAATCAGTTCGATGGCACGCGCCACGTTCTGCACCGGCAGATTGCCCGGAACTTCCGTCCCCCCGTTGCCCGGCTTTTCGTCAACAGCAGAGTCATTGCTGCAAGCCATCAACGTCCATAAAAGTAATATCAGTAAAGTAAATAGATTTTTCATTCTGTTCATACAATTAGTTTGTTATTCCATTGTTATGCCACGCAGCACCAGTTTGTTCTCGTCGCCGTTCTCTTCTCCCTTGAAGACACCGATGGTCAGCATCACGTCTTCCCCGTTGAACTGAGACAAATCGTAGACAAAGTCGGCATACGCGTCCGGGTTGCCCTTTCCTCCGGCCTCATGGATAAACTTCCAGCAACCGTCGGCGGCAGCCTCGGCAAACTGAGCCGTATTGGATGCTGGTGCCAGGTGTATGGCAGTTCCATCCATACGGATGGCCGTCACCTTGAAGAAGGTGGCATTCGTTCCGCTGAAGTTACGGGTCTTCAATGTCATCTTGTTGCGTCCGGATGCAATGGAGAACTTGGCATAGAAATAAGATTCGGGCACGGTGGTGCTTACATTGTTTCCACCACGTGTCTTAATCAGATAACCTTCGGAAGGGAATACCTCAGGGTCTTTGCTGAGCGGCATATACGACCACTCGGCACAAACATGGTCCACCTCGCGCCATGCACGATAAGCGTCCACATAGTTGTCGCGATTTCCTTCAATGGGACTCATACCCGTGAACTGCGACTTCACGTGCGGCATGGTAGAGCGTACCATTTCCTGAGTCATCTTCCAGCCGTCCAGTTCTTCGACTGCCGTTCCCGGCAACCATCCCCAACCTTCAACGACTTCCTTGGCAAAAGCGATGCGGCGCAATACCAGCTGCTTCCAATAGTCGCCCGTCTGGGCACGGAATGTACCGATGGCAATGATTACTTCCTTGCCGATGTATTTGCTCAAGTCCACCGGAACAGAGCCGTAGTCTCCCGAGGCATAGGTTCTGACGTCGCCCACCATCTCTGCTTTCGGTTCAGCCGCGGCCAGGTCTACCACCTGCACGCCATAGTAAGCCGGAGAAGCTTCGTCGGCACTGTGCGTACGAATCTGCAGGGTCATCATGTAGTTGTCTTCTGTAATCAGTTTGCTTCCGAATACAAAGGAATCGAACATTTCCAAGTCGGCGGGATTCTTGCGGTCGTCTTCATTGTTGCGGATGCGGAGAGTGGTTCCTTCGTTCTGCTCTTCCCAGTCGCCGCGGAAGTCCATCGTACACATGTAGTTGCAAGCCCAGTCCCAGTGGGGATAGTTTTCGGCGTTTCGTCCGCCGCGGTATTCGTTATAATACCATTTTTCGGCAGCCTTCAAGTCGTCGAGGGTCAGTCCGCGCAGGATTTCCGATCCACCCATGCGCACGTCTGCAGTGGCAATACCATCCACAAAGTCGGCCATAGCCACTTTCTTCACGATAGAGGCATAACCATCTTTCGTAAAGGTAACGGTATAGTCCGCCAGCGGCAAATTGCCGATTTCAAACGTACCGTCGCTTCCGGTGGTGGTAGTCTGTGTGGAGCTGATGCTGACCGTCACTCCTTCCAACGGAGCACTTCCCTTTCCCGCATCGGTCACTTTTCCCTTGATTTTTGCAGCTGCGTACTCCATCTTAGGACTGACTTCGGCCACTTGCTCTTCGTTGAATTTTCCTGCCACAACGGTAACGCTTACCGTCTGGTAATCGGCTTTCGTAAATGTAATTATATGTGTACCTATTGAAATGTTTTCGAGTGTATATACACCCTGTGAATTTGTCGTGGCCCGAGGGCCGTCCGGTGTAGCCGTTATACCGGAACCATCGACTTGAACCGTTACCCCTTCGAGGGGAGAAGATAAATCGTCCGTGACGACACCCGTCACCTTTCCATAAGATAAAGCCCCTCCGCCCGTGTCATCATCCGAGCAGGAGCTTAGCGCGAACACCATACTTATAAGCATGGTCATCAGTCCGAAGACTTTCAGCTTTCTTGCCTGTTTCATAGTTTAAATTATTATTAGAAGTTAATATAACAAAGGAGCCGATGCCAATCGCCCACATCAGCCTCAGGGCTTGCAAAGCGCCCCCTCGACCACAAATTTGATTTCGCATGGGTTAATTTTAGGGTTAATTTGCGTATAATGGAACAAAAAAAACATTAATCCGAGCTATTTTAACCCATAAAAGAAAGGACTGACTGCACTTGACTCTTTAAGTTTCGAAAGGGAAGACGTGAGTCAAACAATTATCGCACGGTTCTACTAAATACCCATTTCCAAGAGTCCATTTGTCCCCTTTTATCAATGCCGGAACCTTATTTTTTAAAAGACTGATTATCAAAGGTATTATAATAGCTCTATCTCAGTATACGACTGAGGTACCCTGAATATGCGGCTGAGTTCAAAAGTGTTTTGCTTTGTAAACATTTATCAGCCACACATGAAACATAACAAGAGTTATCGGACAAGCTGAAAGAGGCAGACCGAAGAACAAAAAGAGAAAAGACTGAAAGTAGCGGATGCAACGTGCCGGGGAACTAACTCCAGTAAAGACTGAAAGGATTAGGATAATCTTCCCCCGTGTGTTTTTTGTATTCCGCCACAAATTTCTGGTAAGTGCCAATAGCGGCATTCTCATGCTTGAGTATGAAAAGTGACTTGAGGCAACAAGACAAGGCTGTCTCGTTCACCGGGTCGATATTGAATTCCGCTTCGGCCAGGCTCACAGCTTCCGCATAATCCTGCGCCTCGAAAGCCTCCTTCATCAACTGCAAGACAAGCACTTCCAAGCGGCACTCCACATCCTGCTTGAAACCGTCGAACAACGGATCGTCCATAAAGCCTACAAACTTGCCACGCCCCACGATATGCAGAAACTCTTGCCGACATTCCTCTATCCGGTTCTCGGTGACTATTGCCTTAAAACGCAAGTAGTCGCAATAAAAACCGGAGGACAGTGTGAAACGGAAACATCCTTTCTCGTAGACCAATTCTATACCGTCCAGTTCTTTCAGAATCTTGCGCAAGTGGTTGATGGCTACACCACGAGAGTTTTTCACCTTATCCTTCGGCTTGTCGGGCCATATCAGGTCACTCAATTGTCTGGAAGAAATTCCGTCGGCATCGCTATAACGCAAAATGAGACAGAATATCTGCTTGATACGCAAGGAAAACATATAGGAGATATTACGCCCGTTCCGGTCGAACACGGAGAAGTCACCGAATAAATACATCGAATTGGCAGCTCCCATATCTACCGCCATCTTCTCTGCCTTTGCATCAGAGACATCAGAAAGCTGTTCCTTGTCTTGTCGCACAGCTTTGCCATCCTTGCACTTACCGGAGTTTCGGCACCACTTGCACACTATCCACACGCCCCCGCCAGCTACAGCCACAACCGCGACTACCAGTAACAGCCACACATGTGAAGCATTTCCTCCACCGTTATTTGCAGTATATTTTTCAAGAGAAACCGATGGGAATAGCAACGAATAGACAGAAAATTTGGAAGACACGTCGTCTCTTGTTTCCTGCACAGTCACAAAAAGCCTGCTTTGACGCTCGTTGTAATAAAGACGAGCGTTCGTCATGATTTTGTCGGAGTAAATGGGAATGGAATCACCCAATATATGACAACTGCCATCTTTTACAGAAAAGCGGTAAAGATGCAAAAATGAGTTGGACACACTCTCGGGATAACGCAAGACATAGAAACAAGAGTCATTCAGTATAACCATATCCTGCGCCGGAACCATATTAGGCTGTCCTTCTGAAATGTCCCAAAGCTTCTGCACACGCATTTCTTGCAAATCCACCTTATAAAAATCGTGAAAATAACGACGGCCTATCACCTGGTCGCCCGATTCATTGCCCATACCGCCGAAAATATAGACAGAATGATTACTGTCCAGATAACCAACCGAAGAGAAATAACGCGGACAAAGAAAATCGCCGGACAGAGAACCCAGCGTATCCCAACGTTCCTCCTCCGCATTGAACATATAGAACTTATTGCTGTAGTACATATTGCCGAAGCCGCCGAAGATGGTGTAACGTTTGCGAACTGCATCATAATAGGAACAGTGATGATGCAATTGCATACTCAGCCGACTGTAACTCTCCACCCTCCAGCCCAACGTATGCAAGTCCAAACTCGCTATCATAGGCTCTGAATCTCCATTCTCGGTATACACCTCGTAGGCATAGAGCCTTTCACTGCCACTATCGAAGAAACTGCCGGCAAGAAACAGCTTCACAGGGCACCGTTCGGCAAAAGCCTTGGCAGAAGTGCTTCCCGTCTCCATATTGTAGACGAACAACGAATCACGGTTGAAATAATAAATCTCGTTTCTGTCGGCATTGTAGCAAGAACCAGCTTCCGAAGCCGACGCAAAGCCACCCTCTTTCCTCCAGTGATAGGCCTCGTTAATCAACCATATCGGGTTCTCCACTTTTCCATAAAGAGTACCCTCTTGGTTACAGACAGATTCTCCGTCCGCCTCATCCAAGGGAAATGTGTAAGTATGCTCAGCATTCACAACCAGCTTGTCAACAGCTATCTCCGGAACGTCAATGATGTGGTCGCTCTTACCGAACACGATTTTCGGACTGAACTCATCAGAGAGCAACACCCCCTTACATACCTTTTCTTGATCGTGAATCTTGAGAGTAATCTCATCCTGCTTCAGATTGAAAGCTATCTTCACCTTAAACCAATGGGATTTCATAGCCCCGGCCTTACTGACTGGCAAGGCTATCAACACACACTTCCCCTCCTGGTTCAGACGGAACAAGATGTCATCACCACGAAAATCAAAGAAAAGATTGAAAATCTGTCCTTCGTCACCCCCCTTCACTCGCAACACATAACCGACACTTTCTGTAGAATACAGAGCCATATTGAATTCCAAGTCAAAGTAGTCTTTGAAAGAGGGACAACTGTGGGCAAACACATCATAGGATGTCCTTTCGTCGATAGGGCTGGCTGCGCCACGAAATCTCAATCCGTATGCGGAAACCATTTGGGTAGTGCAAAGACTGATTATTAAAATGATATATCTATATAAATGTACCATTAGGTTTTCATTTAAGGTTATGCAATGCCATCATAAAACATTAGCCAACATTTATTAAGAAATGATGGGAAGATTGAAATGCAAATATATAAAATATTAATGAACGAATAATATTTTGCTAAAATAAAGTAAGTTCCTATACAGCTATTATAAAAGACTAAAAGTCCGTATCATCCTCGCTCCTATAGAAGCGGAAGATGTACGGACTGGATGAGAAGTAGATACGGAGAGATTAGGAAAGCAGCATGGAAAAGTTATGACGTAGGTACTCCCGTCACAATTCCCCGGCCATGTGTCCCTATATAAACCCGCCCATATTCCTGCATATCACCGCAGATATGCAATACCAGGCCATATTGATGGGCATCATCGTTGATACGTACCCAAGAGTTCGCCGCATCGTCAGAACGGAAGAAACCATATTGCCCGTTGACTACGCCTATCAGGTAGATGGCAGGATAATCATTGCCTGGCTTTGCCTTGCCAAAACCAAAAGCATAGATGGTACGTACCTTATCCAAAGCACGGAAATCAAATTTTTCTGAAGCAGCAGAGCGGTACAAACCATCATAAGCTGCAATCCACAAATCTTTTTCATGACCGGGAGTAGCGTAGATACGGTCTTGCCCTCCACGCGGATCTCCTCTTCGTACGGCGGCACCGGCATTACCCCGTTGGAACCGTTTAACAGTTAAATTCAATGTGTCGGCATGAAAAGTCGCCCCACCATCCTCGCTGCTATACAATATTTCGGCCACAGCATCTACAGCATAAAAACGTTGGGGGTTCACCTTGTCTGCAATGACGCGGATATTCTTAGGCAAACCACGACAAGATTGCCAAGAAGCCCCTTTATCACGAGTCAGATAAGCCTCCGAGCGGTCGGGTGTCCAAATCCAAGAAGAGCCGTCTGCTGCCACGGCGATATGCCCATTACGAGATTTTTCAGTCGGAACAGTGGCACACATAGTCCAGTGCCTGCCTCCATCTTCTGAATATGAAATAGTCTTTGCACCCGGCTGATGGCCGAACAGTGTACCAACCCTAACTATCAAATCCTGCTTCAGCCAGGCACCCGTCACTCCATTCGTATTTCCGAAATGAGGATTGGCATGGCTGCCCAACGGGTCGGGCCGATTGAGGTCGAAATGCGTAAAGCCACCATAATCACCGATACCGGAAATCAGACACGCCCCTTTTTCGGGAGCATAGAGTTCGAGAGGCACGGTCTCTTCGATACCGGCAGACATGATACTCCATTTCACCGGTTCCCCACGTTCCACGGCAGAGAGGTTGAAAGTTTCCCAACCGCCGAAACCGGTGGTAAACATGGCATGTTCAGCGTCGGCAGGATCTATCTCAATATCGAACATCCAGTGCAGAGGGGCTACTTTTGTATAGGGAGCCTTAGAATAATCATACTCATATCCCGTCTTGAAAATCGGTTTCCAGCTCTTGCCACCGTCAGTCGTACGGAACATCTCATCACTTTTATAACCGTGCTTACCCCCTAGACTGTGTGTACTGGCAATCAGATGCTTCGGATTACGAGAATCTACAGATACGGCTGCATAGCCAAATCCTGCCTTTTCGCCATCTGACAGTCTGACGGGAGAAATGTCTGTCCATTTGCCTTTACGGGTATCGTATTTCCATACGCCTCCATCCCCCATCTGGCTTGGACCGGGAGTATCTCCATACGTCAGGACTAATTGCCCGTCACCGGTCAAGACCATATGCGTGGGGCGATACTGCACCGGCTGCCCCCCGACCGGCCGCCAGCTTTCACCATAGTCGTGGCTCACGAACAGATTTTCCCTTCCCATCAATGAAGCCGCCACATAAATGTCACGGGTACCACGCCCATCGCGGGTGCCTTGTGCATCATAGGCAACACAGACGATGCCACTGCCGCGATTCCCCCATGCGGCACGGTCGGCGGGATTAAACTTCTCGGAGACATCCGGGAAAGACACCACCCGTGCCCAGCTCCGCCCCTTATCCGTACTGCGCCACAAACCATGCAAACGGGTTCCCATATAAATGATATTCCCATTCTGCGGGTCTACCATCATCCGTTCCCCATTACCGCGCCCGTTCTCGTTGCCGCCCATCGTAAAGGGCACATCGACACGGGTAAAGGTTCTACCGCCATCATAAGAACAAAGTATGGCCCCATTAGAGCTACTGGTATACGTACCACAGGCAATATACACGTTCTGCGGATTCTGCGGGTCGATGGCAATGCTCTCCACCCCCTGCAGATTACTTTCATCCAGACTTATCCAGTCCAGCAAAGGCGTCCATTGGTTGGAAACAGCGTCCCACCGATAGGCTCCTCCCATATCGGTGCGGCAATAACGGACACCAGGAGCTTCTGGGTGAAAAACGATACCGTCCACAAAGCCTCCTCCCACTATCGGTACGCTCTTCCATTCGTAAGAAACGGAATTCACCGGAGATATATCTTGAGCAAGCATCGGCATGCCGCCCAACATCAAACTTATTCCTGCTAAAAACAACTGTCTTTTCATAAGCATCAAGGTCCTAAAACAAACATTCTTTATATTGCTTCCAAAGATAAGAATATTTCATTGATATTTCAGGCTGAAACATTTGACACTTCGCATATACAATACTAATAAGCAACATATTAACAAAAACAAGAAACTAAATCAAGCCATAAAAAGATTAAAATAGTACCCATAAGAACTCTCCTCTCCAACAGCTTTTGTAACAACAATGCAACATATATGACACAAAAACACAACACGCATGTCCGAACTTTGCCGCCGACAAATCATTCGACAACAACAAATCATGAAGAAAAGCGTATTGACAGTACTGATTGCCCTGCTGCCACTGGCCGCAATTGCCCAGCCCCCTTCCATCAACGAGGACGGGAAAAAGATGGAAAAGGAAAAGATGGAAACGAAAGACTACCTGCCGGAAGTCCACGGAACCATCCGCGCCAAATACGAATATCAGACCACTATGGGTGCAGGACGTTTCGAGGTACGCAATGCACGTATCAGCGTAACGGGCAACGTACTGCCCATTGTTGCCTACAAAGCCGAGATAGACCTCTCCGACGAAGGCCAAATCAAGATGCTGGATGCCTACGCCCGGCTTTTCCCGACAAAAGGACTGACGGTCACCGCCGGACAAATGCGTGTTCCCTTCACCATCGATGCCCACCGCTCACCGCACCAGCAATACTTCCCCAACCGGTCGTTCATCGCCAAGCAAGTGGGCAATGTACGGGATGTAGGATTCACAGTAGGATATACCCTGCCCACCGATGTACCTATCACCGTGGAAGGAGGACTTTTCAACGGTTCCGGACTGACCAACCAGAAAGAATGGCACAAGGAAGTGAACTACTCCGCCAAAGCCCAGTTCCTCTTCACCAAAGGACTGAACCTGACACTGAGCGTGCAGAGCATCCAACCGGAAGAAGTACGTATGCAATCCTACGACATCGGTGCCTACTATGAAACCGGCCGTTTCCACATCGAAGGCGAATACTTGTACAAGCAATATTCCGACAATGCCTTCAAAGATGTACATGCCGTCAACACTTTCATCAACTACGATCTGCCGTTACGGAAAGTATTCAACAAAATGTCTTTCCTGCTACGCTATGACATGATGACCGACCAGAGCGACGCCAAAACCGCCGATGAGGAAACCGGCAGATTGACAGTGACCGACTACAAACGCCAACGCCTAACGGGCGGCATCACCTTCAGCCTCAGCAAGGCATTCCGCACAGACCTCCGGCTGAATTACGAGAAATACTTCTATGCCAAAAACAGCATAGCGAAGGAGTCGGAACAAGACAAAATAGTATTGGAATTGATGGTACGTTTCTGATATTTCTTGGCTTCCCCTTGTTTCTTTCATTCCAAAAATGTATATTTGGAATAAATTATTCCGAGCTATGGCAAATCCAATCATACCCGGTATACCGCAGACTGAACAAGACTTATTGTATAGTAAACTGAATGCATACAATCAAGGGAGAGCCTCTTATAAGGAAGTAGGCGCCTATCTTGTCGTACTGCCCCGGCCGGAACATCCCCAATATACTTTGTGGGTTTACTCTCCACTGCCCGGAAGACAGTCCATCTTCTACATTTGCGACCTTTCCACCGACATTCACGAAACGCTACGGATGGCAAGCACGCTATGCTTCTACTCGCCGCGCAGCCTGCTGCTTGTGGAGTATAATGCCAAAAGAATGCAGAGCAAAGGGGACGACATTATCTCCATAGGCAAATACCACGGCCACTTCCTGCACGAAATTCTCCGTATAGACCCTGCCTATCTCACGTGGATAGCCTTCAAATTCCAGCCTCGCATCCCCAAACAGGAACGTTTCGTACAGATTGCCAAGATTTACCATTCGGTCTACCTCGACATACAACGAAGAAAAACGTACCAAACCAACGGCGGACGTTTTCTGGGGAAGGAAGGGGAAAGAGTGGAGAACCTGACACTGACCGTACTCAGCGTACGACTGGAAGACAACCCCTACAAGACACAGCTCAAAGGAACCACTCCTTATTTCTACGTACGCCAAGTGTTGAAACTGAAAGACTCCGTCGGCAACTTCGTCAGCATCCGGATGAACGCACGCACGGCAAGCCGGAAATCATGCCAACTGCCTGCCGTGGAACATGCCTACCAAGTAGGGGAAATCATGGAAATAGCATCGGCACGCATAGCACGTACCTATATGATAGGAAGCAGCAAATATACCCGGCTGACACATGTGAAGTTACACGTCCCTACCGGGTAAAGGATTTTCTATCAGATACGAACCACACGCTGCATACGGCTGCTTTCCCAGGCTGCCTCTATCAAGCGGATGACTCCGATCACCTCGCGGGCATCGCTCTGCAAAGGTTCGCCGTGGCGGATATGCCGATAGATATTCTCGTAAAAAGCAGCATAATTACCGGGAAGGCTCGGATAGGACTCACGCACGACTTTGCCGTCCCTTTCAGTATGAAGCAGCCCCCAAGAGGACTCATCCTCCTCGCCCCAGTGCGGAGTGCCAGGCAATACACCCTCGGTCAAGGCCGCTTCCTGCGGGTCGAGGCCATATTTCACGTAAGACCCTTCCCTGCCGTGAAGGACGAAACGGGGTTCGTTCTCGCACATCAGATAGCTGGATTTCAGTGTTATCTTCACTTCAGGCGCTTTTGAGGGACACAACAAATGGATAATGAAATAATCATCCACCTTGCCGTCCTTGCGCAGCGTGGCAATATCTGCAAAAAGGGCTTCGGGCATCCCGAACAGTTGCACAGCCTGGTCTATGACGTGGGCGCCCAGGTTATAGGTCAAGCCGCCGCCATCTTGTCCGGTTTCCTTCCAAGTATTCGGCTTGATGAAATTACGATAACGGGGAAAGGTGGATTCAAACTCCACCAGATGTCCCAGCAAGCCCTTGGACAGTATTTGCTTGACTGTCAGGAAATCACAGTCCCACCGGCGGTTCTGGTAAACGCTCAAGGTCAGCCCCCGGCTTGCGGCAAGTGCCACAAGTTCCTCAGCTTCTGCTACGGTGGTGGTGAAAGGCTTCTCCACAACCACATGCTTACCTGCTTCGAGGGCGCGGCGGGCATACTCATAATGAGTGCTGTCCGGTGTGTTGATGACAACCAAATCCAACCCTTCAAGTCCGATAAGTTCCTCAAAACTCCGCACAATACAAGCGTCGGGATACTTCTCCCGGGAGAGTTCCTTACTGCGCTCCGTAACGGCAGTCAATTCAAAATGAGGGTTGGTGGAGATGAAGGGAGCATGAAAAACACGTCCCGACATTCCGTAAGCGGCTAATCCGGTTCTTATCTTGTCCATATCGTTCTTTTTAAGTTCACCCTTATTCCGTCACCAACGGACGCTTACGCCAATCGTCCTTCATATAGCTGTCGGGGTAGACCGTCTTATCAATGATTTCGCCACCTTTCAAACGAATCCAGGTGGTGAAAGTACGGGCACCTTCCTTCATCACAATGACACGGGCACCGTTGGACAAATGGTTGTACTCGGTATTGCCACCGGTGAAACGGCCGTAAGCCAGCAGAATGCCTTTCCACATTACGGCATAATCGTTGTCATGGTCGTGTCCGACAAACATACCCATCACATCACCGGCCTCTTTCATGGCAGTGAACATGCCCGTATTCAGCTCCGGAGCGCAAGCCTTTTCCATGCGGGTACCTATCAGTATGGCGTTCTCATCGGAAGCGGCTTCGTTATATTCCGGCAGAGGGATGTGGAAGAATGCCAGTGCAGGCAAAGGTTGGCCACCGTTCTTTGCTTTATAAGCGGCACTCTGCCGACGGTACCAGTTCACCTGGTCGAAAGTGAGCCAGTCGTACCCCTTTACGTCGGGCAGTTTGGAGTAGGAATGGGAATCCATGCAGTAAAGCAGGGCTGCATCCTTCTTGCCATCCGAGGATTTCAATGTGAGGACATAGTCGGGAGATTCTACTCCGCCACGGTCGGGCTGGATATTGAAAGGCATGGAACGGATAACGTCATAAAGCTCGGCACGTGTTTTTCCTTGCTCGTTGTCATGGTTGCCAAAGGTTACGACAAAAGGAATCTTACGGTCCGTAGCATAGGAAAGCACCTTGCGCATGGCTGTATCGGCAGGTGCGGCATAGACCACATCGCCGGTAAAGACTACTAAATCGGGGCGCTCGGCATCGAGCACCTCGCCAATACGCTTCAAAGCAATATCCGAAGCCGGATTGCCATACTTGAAGTGGATGTCTGTAAACTGGACAATTTTAAACTCTCCGTTCTTGTTGAACCGTAAAGGCAATACTTGTGCCGGGCTGAACAAGAAGGATAAAAATGCCAGACAAAAGGTCAAGGAGATTTTCTTCATATAAGTGGATGATTAAAATTAGTCGGTATCATTTCAGCATAGTATTATTCTTTCACTATCAGCACAGTGGCATAGGCAGATATACCTTCTTCTCTGCCCGTAAAGCCGAGTTTCTCCGTGGTAGTGGCCTTGATGGAGATGTCGTCCTCGTCTATGCCCATCACAGTGGCAAGCGTGCGCTGCATTTCGGGAATATGTGCTTTCAGCTTAGGACGTTCGGCACAGACGGTGGCATCAATGTTGCTCACCGAATAACCTTTGGTAGCTATCAGTTCTATTGTTTTTTTCAGCAGAATCTTGCTGTCTATGTTCTTGAACTCACCGGCAGTATCGGGAAAATGATAGCCGATGTCGCGCATATTCGCCGCACCCAGCAATGCGTCACAGATAGTATGGATGAGCACATCCGCATCCGAATGCCCCAACAATCCCTTTTCATGTTCCAAGCGAATACCGCCTAGCCAAAGCTCGCGCCCTGCCACCAGTTGGTGGACGTCAAAGCCAAAACCTACACGTATCTTCATATCGTTGCTTCTTTAAGTTGACACGAAAGTACGGAAAAAAAGCGAGGTAACAAGAAAAAACAAGACGAAGATAATCAGCGGATATTGAAATCGAGCACTTTCTCCTCTCCAAGATAACCCTGCAAGTGCTGTCCGATGCTGACAGGGCCTACTCCCACAGGTGTACCCGTAAACAGCAAATCACCGATTTTCAAGGTCATGAAGCGGCTGACATAAGCAATGATTTCATCTACCCGGAACAGCATGTCCGCTGTATGACCGCGTTGCACCTCCTTATCATCAATCGTCAGATGGAAGTCCAGATTTTGCACGTCTCCACCCGCCTGCTCCAACGGGATGAAGGTGCCGATGGCTGCCGAATTGTCGAAACCTTTGCAAAGCTCCCACGGATTACCCGCCTCGCGGAACTTGCGTTGCAAGTCGCGTGCCGTGAAGTCGATGCCCACCGTCACCGCATCGTAATAGCGACGAGCAAAGCGGGGAGCAATATTCTTGCCTAAACGGCAGATGCGCACCACCACTTCCGTCTCATAATGCACCTCATCAGAAAAATCAGGGATAAAGAAAGGCTTGCCATCTTTCAGAATGGCCGAATCGGGTTTCAAGAAAATAACCGGTTCCTTATTCTCGTGTGTATGTCCCAGCTCTTTGTTGTGCAGAGCATAGTTCATTCCTACAGCAATAATCTTCATTACTTGATTTCGTTAAAGTTCAGTCTGTTAAACATCACGGCCAGATGGGCATAAAGGGAAGTGTTCTGCACGACAATGTTTTCGGGAACACGGATACGGAACGGGGTGAAATTCCATACGGCCTTGATACCGCCCTCTACCATGGAATCCGTTATCTGCTGGGCTATTTCGATAGGCACCGTCAGCACGCCTATATTGACATCGTACTCCTGCATCTTCTGCTTGAACTCGTCCGAATGATAGATGGGGATGCCGCTCAATGTCGTACCCACCAATTCAGGCTTCACATCAAAAGCAGCCACTATCTCCAAACCGAAATGGCTTAGGCCCGAGTCGCGCAACAAGGCACCTCCCAAGCTTCCAACACCGAACAGAAAGGCTTTGTGTATATTGGTAAATCCCAAGAAATCCTCCAGTACAGCTATTAGTGTGTCCACCTCATAGCCCACACGCGTACGTCCGGAGATGTTGACATACGAAAGGTCTTTGGCAATCTGTGAAGCATCAATATTGATTTCCTTGGAAATCTGGGTGGATGATACGAATCGTTCCCCCTTTTGTTTCAGCAACTTTACATTGGAAAGGTACCACGGAAGCCGGCGCAAAGTAGGTTCCGGCACCTTCATGGTTTCTTTTTTCTGTAACGGATTGCTCATAGTTTCTTATTTAAGTTCTCAATATTGCGATTGACAAAAGTAGTGCTTTTTTTCTAATCAGTAACACGGATGCAACAAAAGCTTAACATAATTTCTAATTGCATAATTCCACATAATATCGTACTTTTGGGAAGTTTTTTAAAAAAAAGTATGAAGAATAATGATTGGAAAGAACGGTTGAATATAGTCTATTCCACCAACCCGGACTACAAATATGAGATGAATGACGATGAGGAGCAAGCTACCCTCCCCCCTGCACAACAACGCTTGCGCGTGCAGCTGGACCGCAAGAACCGAGGCGGCAAAGTCGTCACTCTTGTCACCGGTTTCGTGGGCACCGACAATGGCCTGAAAGAACTGGGCAAATTGCTGAAAAGTAAATGTGGAGTGGGTGGAAGTGCCAAAGATGGAGAAATCATTGTGCAGGGCGACTTCAAACAGCGTGTCATTGACCTGCTGAAAGCTGAAGGATACACGCAAACTAAGCCCGTAGGATAAACCAAACCATCATCCGTCTCACTGCAACTGTAGAGGCATAAAAAAAGTGACCGTTTAGGAATTCAACTCCATATACGGCCACTTCTTTTTATAGAATCGTTTCTAAGCGGAATTATTCAGCGCGCAAAGTAAAACGCTTGAAGTCAACAACCTTCAATTCAGGATCAGCTTCTTTCAAGACTTCTCTAACTGTCTTCTTGCCATCCATGATGTCTTCCTGGTTCAGCAAGCAAACTTCTTTCAAGAACTTGCCAAGACGACCCTTAGCAATATTCTGAATCATTTGTTCAGGCAGATGTGCAGCCTTCTCAGCAGAAACAGTAGCAATGATTTCCTTTGCCTTTGCCACGTCTTCAGCAGTAATCCAGCCCTTAGCCATGTTGCTTTCCATGTGGTCTTCGCTGTCCACGTGAGCCGGGTTGATACCAGCCTTCTTCAAAGCGGCCTCAACAGCCTTCTGTACCTGTTCAGCTTTTGTCTTCTCTATAGCAACATCTATTTCCTTCTGCTTGATTTCTTCAGATACACCATCTTCGTCTACCGCAATCGGATTCATGGCAGCAATCTGCATGGCAATCTGCTTAGCCAGTCCTTCTTCAACAGCCTTGTTGAAAGCAACAATAGTGCAGAGACCGTTTCTGTTCATGTGGTTATAAACCACAGTGCTTGCGCCTTCTACAGTCATGTAACCATCCAGCTCCATCTTCTCGCCAGTGATACCGCTACGGTCTGTTACAGCATCCTGTACAGTACCGTTGCCCATCGGCAGAGCTTTTACTTCGTCCAGAGTCTTGCACTTGTTAGCCACGGCAAGGTCCAGAATGTCCTGAGTCAATTTCACGAAATCAGCATTCTGAGCCACGAAGTCAGTTTCGCACTTCAGAGCGATGATAACGGCAAAGTCACCCGTAGTCTTAGCCAGCACACAGCCTTCAGAAGCCTCGCGATCTGAACGCTTAGCTGCAACAGCTTGTCCCTTCTTACGGATAATTTCCATTGCCTTGTCGAAATCGCCTTCAGCTTCAGTCAAAGCATTTTTGCAATCCATCATACCAGCACCGGTCATCTTGCGGAGCTTGGTTATATCAGCCATACTTACAGCCATAATATCTTTTTATTTTAATTGTTAATAATATCCTTATAAAGTAATTGAGAGTTGAGAATAGAGAATTGAGAATTGCCGTAAAGTAACTCTCAACTTTCAATTCTCAACTCTCAACAGTATGATTAAGCCTCTTCTTCCTTCATGAAAGCAGCAGCCTTAGCGGCATTGATTGCTTCCTCGTCGGACTTGTCGAGTCTTGCTTTTGTAGCTTTCTTCTTACCTTTGTTGGCAGGAGCTTCACCGGCAGCTTCCATGTCTACCTTTTCGGCCTTACGTTCTTCCAGACCTTCCTGCATAGCAGCGCAGCAAGCATCAAGAATAACTTCTACTGACTTAGTAGCGTCATCATTTGCCGGGATTACGAAATCGATATTCGTAGGATCGGAGTTTGTATCAACGATACCGAATACGGGAATCCCCAGACGGTTAGCTTCACGAACTGCGATGTTTTCCTTCATTACGTCGATAACGAACAGAGCAGACGGCAGACGAGTCAGGTCAGCGATAGAGCCCAAAGTCTTGTCCAACTTTGCACGTTGACGTGAAATCTGAAGAATTTCTCTCTTGGAGAGGTTTGAATAGGTACCGTCGCTTGTCAACTTGTCGATGGTAGCCATCTTCTTGACAGCCTTACGGATAGTCGGGAAGTTAGTCAACATACCACCCGGCCAACGCTCGATTACATAAGGCATATTTACAGATGCAGCCTTATCGGCAACCACCTGCTTAGCTTGTTTTTTAGTAGCAACAAACAGGACTTTCTTTCCTGATTTAGCGATTTGCTTCAAAGCTTCAGCAGCTTCGTCAATTTTAGCAACCGTCTTGTTGAGGTCAATGATGTGAATACCATTGCGCTCCATGAAGATGTAAGGAGCCATTGCAGGGTTCCACTTTCTTTTCAAGTGACCGAAGTGGCAACCGGCTTCCAATAATGTATCAAAATTTGTTCTAGACATTTTCTTTTAAATTAATCGTTTACTTTCTTTTTTGTTTCTTCTAAACCAACCGCCGGGTAGTCTGAATCTGAAGAGTCCCGGTAGTTTAGATACTAAACGCTTTTTCAGTTGAGAGTTGAGAGGTGAAAGTCGAGAATTAAGCAACTTGTCCGCCCCAACCGTTCTCCAACTCTTAACGTTTACTGAACTGGAATCTACGACGTGCTTTCGGTTGTCCCGGTTTCTTACGTTCAACAGAACGAGGATCACGAGTCATGAAACCTTCAGAACGGAGAGCAGCCTTGTCCTCAGCATTGATTTTCACCAGTGCGCGGGCAATTGCCAAACGCAAAGCCTGAGACTGGCCGGTGAAACCGCCACCGCAGAGATTAACTTTGATGTCGTACTTTTCAGCAACACCCAGCTTATTCAACGGCTGTTTAACTACATACTGAAGAATGCTTGATGGAAAGTACTCTGCGAGGTCTCTCTTATTAATAGTAATCTTTCCAGTACCTTCGCTTACGAAAATACGTGCAATTGCACTTTTACGTCTGCCTAATGCATTTACTACTTCCATTATCTCTTATTTAAGTACGTTAATATCAATCATTTTCGGGTTCTGAGCATCGTGTTTGTGCTCGCTGCCGGCATATACATACATATTGCCCAGCAATTTTGCGCCCAACTTGTTCTTAGGCAACATACCCTTTACTACTTTTCTCAGTAACTTGTCATCACCGTTCGGTTTTGCCTGCAAACGGGCAGGAGTGATTTCTCTCTGGCCGCCGGGATAACCTGTATATGACAGATATACCTTGTCATTCCACTTGTTACCGGTTAATTTTACTTTGTCGGCGTTGATAATGATTACATTATCGCCACAATCTACGTGAGGGGTAAAGTTAGGTTTATACTTTCCTCTCAACAGTTTCGCAACTTTTGCGCCCAGACGACCCAATACCTGGTCTGTAGCGTCAACAATGACCCATTCTTTAGTCACTGTAGCTTTGTTTGCAGAAATGGTCTTGTAACTTAAAGTATCCACTCTTAATTGTTTTTTAAAATGTTACTACTAAAATGTTTTTCTTCACCGCAAGCCAGTCATCCCGGACAATGGAAGATTAACTCGCTATGAATTAAATGCTTATCCTTTTGAGATAATAATCGGCTTGCAAAGGTACGGTTTTTCTTAGAACTGGCAAAAGTTTTCCACTTTTTTTTAGAGAGCCACTTGGCTGATATACAACAGACAAAGTTATCCTGCGGAGAAACGAAAGAATCTCCGCTAGAACAACTCTTTATGATGCGGCCTTCATCGGCCAATGCCGTCATAGAAGACCTTCAAAGCTGCATTGAGAAAGAAACGGGAAAGAGAAAGAAATATCAACGGACAAGGTCCTCGGGGAATTTCGCGGGCATGCCCACCCGCTTCCATGTTTCATGGAACCATGTATTCAGTTCATTCCCATTCAAGTCCTTAGCTATAAAATACTTCAGGTACATTACCCCGTCGTCCCCTATTTCAAACTCCAATATATTGTCTTTGTGGTCCAACATGGGCAGATGGATGTTTTTCTCAATACTTTCCTTATAGGAATTATCCGTCAGCTGCTGATAAGTCCCATACCCCGTGATGATGGCATCCTTGCCAGGAATCATTGTAAAGTTGACAATGCGGCCGTCATCACTCAGCACTTTAAAGGTATTACTCGGTTTCAATATCCCGGGAACATCCGGGATTTCGGACACATAATGACATAACTGCCAAATTCCTGCCAGTTCCGCAGGCCTAAACTCTGCGCTCTCCTGCGCATTGGCTCCCGCTACCGCAAGCAGCACCGCTGCCAGCATGGTAAAGAAATAGTTCCGTTTCATATTCGTATGATGTTGGTTAACGTTATGTCGTTCCGCTAGACACAAATATAAAGATTTATTTTGAGATTATAACATTTTTGGGTATAAAAAAACCGCACAAACAACAGAATGTTTGTGCGGATGATTTTATCCAGTTTGTATATTCCGAAACTTAGAACTCGGCGTTGCGCGGCGTACGCGGAAACGGTATGACATCACGGATATTCGTCATGCCCGTAACGAACAGCAGCAAGCGCTCAAAGCCTAAACCGAACCCGGAGTGGGGACATGTACCGAACTTACGGGTATCGAGATACCACCACATATCCTTCATCGGGATGTGAAGTTCGTCAATGCGCGTCATCAGCTTGTTGTAATCCGATTCACGTTCGGAACCGCCAATGATTTCTCCAATCTTCGGGAAGAGTACATCCATGGCACGCACGGTCTTGCCGTCTTCGTTCTGCTTCATATAGAACGCTTTGATTTCCTTCGGATAGTCAGTCAGGATAACCGGACGCTTGAAGTGGTCTTCCACCAGATAGCGCTCGTGTTCGGAAGCCAAGTCAACTCCCCAGTACACCGGGAATTCAAACTTATGCCCTTTGGCAACAGCCTCTTCCAATATCTTGATACCTTCCGTATAAGGCAGGCGCACGAAGCTTTCTTTCAAGACACCTTGCAGACGTTCAATCAAGCCCTTATCAAACATGTCATTGAGGAACTTCACATCGTCGGCACAGTTGTCCAAAGCCCACTGTACACAATATTTGATGAAATCTTCCGCCAGGTCCATATTGTCCGTAATATCATTGAACGCCACTTCCGGCTCAATCATCCAGAACTCTGCCAAGTGGCGGGGAGTATTGGAATTCTCGGCACGGAACGTAGGACCGAATGTATAGATGGCTCCCAATGCAGTAGCGGCAAGTTCGCCTTCCAACTGTCCGGAAACAGTCAGGCTGGCCTGCTTTCCGAAGAAGTCATCATCGTAAATAATGGAACCGTTCTCATCTTTCTTCAAGTCGTAAAGGTTCTTCGTAGTCACCTGGAACATCTGGCCTGCGCCTTCGCAGTCGGAAGCCGTGATAATCGGAGTATGAAAATAGAAGAATCCTCTGTCATGGAAGAACTTGTGGATGGCAATCGCCATATTATGACGAATACGGAACACAGCCCCGAACGTATTGGTACGGGGACGCAGATGGGCTATCTCACGGAGGAACTCCATGGAATGACCTTTCTTCTGCAACGGATACGTGTTATCGCAAGTTCCCAGCACTTCGATTTCGCGGGCCTGCACTTCGGCCTTCTGACCGGAACCGACAGATTCCGTCAGCACACCGTTTACGCTCAAACAAGCACCGGTAGTAATCTCTTTCAGCATCTCCTCATCGAAGTTACCCAAGTCTACTACAATCTGCACATTATTTATTGTAGAACCGTCATTCAGCGCGATAAAGTTTACTTGCTTACTACCTCTGCGGGTACGAACCCAGCCCTTCACGTTGACCATAGCGCCAAAATCTTCACGCTTCAGCAGGTCAACAATCTTTGTTCTACTAATCTTTTCCATAAAACAGTTATTATACCTTATTATATATTACTCAAAAGAACCCATGCGCAGGAAGTTCACCTCTTGTTCCGTGAGGTAACGCCATTCGCCGCGGCGCAGGCCTTTCTTGGTTAAACCGGCAAAATACACACGGTCCAGTTTCATCACCTTGTATCCCAGCGATTCGAAGATACGACGCACGATACGGTTCTTGCCGGAGTGGATTTCAATACCGACATCATCTTTCTTGAAGTCATCCGTATAGCTGATGGCATCTGCATGGATTTCCCCGTCATCCAGTTGAATACCGGCTGCAATCTGCTCCATATCGGCTTTTGTCAGGTTCTTGTCCAAATGCACATGATATATCTTCTTCTTCAGATACTTGGGATGCGTCAGCTTGGAAGCCAGGTCACCATCGTTTGTCAGCAGCAATACACCTGTAGTATTGCGGTCCAGACGACCTACCGGATAAATACGTTCGTCGCATGCGCCCTTCACCAAATCCATCACCGTGCGACGTGCCTGGGGATCATCCGAAGTAGTCACTGTATCTTTCGGCTTGTTCAGCAGGACGTAAATCTTACGTTCGATGCTGACCGTCTGGTCGTGGAACTTCACTTCATCACCGCGCTTAATCTTGGTTCCCAATTCCGTTACCACCTCTCCGTTTACAGAAACGACTCCGGCAGTGATGAATTCATCAGCCTCGCGACGGGAGCAAACACCGGCGTTGGCCAAGAATTTGTTCAGACGGATAGGCTCGTTCGGGTCTACAAACTGTTCCTTATACTCTATCTGTTTCTTCTTGCTGTACTTAGCATTGGGGTCATAATCGGCCGAACGACGGATAGGACGGCTATAGCTGTCTCTGTTGCCGTATCCGCCAGGTCTTCCACCACCCGAATTGAAGCGTGGACGATAAGGACGGTCACCACCCTCATTATTGTAGCGAGGACGCTGCGGACGGTCGCCATCTTCGCTGTTGTAGCGCGGACGATAGGGACGGTCCGTATTATAAGAACGGTCGCTGTTGTAGGAGCGGTCGCCGTTATAAGGACGTTGCGGACGGTCACCACCCTCATTGCCATAACGCGGGCGCTGCGGACGGTCACTATTATAAGGGCGTTGCGGACGGTCGCCACCTTCGCTGTTATAGCGCGGACGGTAAGGGCGGTCACCCGAATTGTTTCCATAAGGGCGTTGCGGACGGTCGCCGCCTTCGCTGTTATAGCGCGGACGATAGGGACGGTCGCCATTATCGTTATTGTAACGAGGACGCTGCGGACGGTCACCATTGTCCGCACCAGGATTAAAGCGCGGGCGATAAGGGCGGTCACTGTTATAAGGACGCTGCGGGCGGTCCCCGTTTTCACTGTTAAATCTGGGGCGATAAGGACGGTCGCCATTATCACGGTTGTAAGACGGACGGCTGTAGCCACCTTCCTTGTTAAATTGGTTACCATCGCGGCCGGCACCTGAGTTCTCCTCTGCGGAAGAAGCATCACGCCAAGTTTCGTTTTCTGTACTCATTGTTTTTTATTCGAATAAAATTAAACCTTGGCCTCACGGCCATTCATTGTCTCTATTATACCTTGAATTTTATATGTTTCTATAACAATTGCCGGAGTAAAAAGTTGAAATTCCTCCGGTACACTTCTGTGGTTGCTTAAATTCCCGTATAAGTATGGGGGGTAATCACCCGCAATTCTTTCTTTATCTCTTCACTTACATTCAGTCCCTCTATAAATTCCTTGATAGACGCTTCCGTAATGGCCTGATTGGTACGGGTCAACGCTTTCAACGCTTCATAAGGATGCGGATAGGCCTCGCGGCGCAGAATGGTCTGGATAGCCTCGGCCACCACGCTCCAGCAATTGTCCAGGTCACGGTAGATGGCCGGTTCGTTCAACAGCAACTTACGCAAACCCTTCAAAGAACTTTGTATGGCAATAATGATATGCCCGAACGGCATACCCACATTGCGGAGCACGGTAGAGTCCGTCAAGTCACGCTGCAAACGGGAAACCGGCAGTTTTACCGCCAAGTGCTCAAGAATAGCATTCGCCATGCCCAGGTTTCCTTCCGCATTTTCAAAGTCAATCGGGTTCACCTTGTGCGGCATCGCGCTGGAGCCCACCTCACCGGCTTTAATCTTCTGCTTGAAATATTCCATAGAGATATATTGCCAGAAGTCACGGTTCATATCAATCATCACCGTATTGATGCGCTTCATGGCATCAAAGATGGCAGACAGATTATCGTAATTGGATATCTGGGTAGTATACTCCTCGCGTTCCAAACCAAGTTTTTCGGAAACGAACTTATTGCCGAATGCCTTCCAGTCATATTCCGGATAAGCCACATGATGGGCATTGTAATTACCCGTAGCGCCACCGAACTTTGCTGTCACCGGACAAGCCTTCAGCGTTGCCAGCTGTCGTTCCAGACGGTAGACAAACACCATTACCTCCTTACCCAAACGGGTAGGCGAAGCCGGTTGCCCGTGTGTCTTGGCAAGCATGGGGATAGCGGCCCACTCTTCCGCATAAACACGGAGTTGTGCTATCAGTTCCTCTATTTGAGGATAGTACACCTGCTCCAATGCCTCTTTTACAGACAAAGGAACAGACGTGTTATTGATATCTTGTGAAGTCAAGCCGAAATGGATGAACTCCTTATAGTCCTCCATACCACCCAACTTATCAAACTCTTCTTTCAAGAAATACTCCACAGCCTTCACATCATGGTTCGTCACGCTCTCAATATCCTTGATGCGTTGCGCGTCGGCTTCGGAGAAGTTACGGTAAATGTTTCTCAAGGTTTCGAAAACGCCCTTATCCACCCCTTTCAGTTGCGGCAAAGGCAGCTCACACAGCGTGATAAAGTATTCTATTTCAACTTGTACACGGTATTTAATCAGTGCAAATTCTGAAAAATAGGCAGCCAAAACATCCGTTTTGCCTCTGTATCGACCGTCAATCGGAGAGATTGCGGTAAGTAAATCAAGTTTCATACGTCGTATTTATGATGATAATTATCGGACTGCAAAATTACTGCTTTTTTCTGAGTAACAAGACATAAAGGATAAAGATTTTAAGAAAAGGAAGTTAACGGATAAAAAAATGGCCTTACAATCACTTGCAAGACCACCTTCGAATGAAAATTTCCAGTGGGCGTTGACGGATTCGAACCGCCGACCCTCTGCTTGTAAGGCAGATGCTCTGAACCAGCTGAGCTAAACGCCCTTTTGATGAACGAAAGTGCTTGGATTTTGTGTGGGCGTTGACGGATTCGAACCGCCGACCCTCTGCTTGTAAGGCAGATGCTCTGAACCAGCTGAGCTAAACGCCCGTACACTTCCGTTTCAAAAGCGATGCAAAGGTACAGCTTATTTTGACATTACCAAAACTTTTGCATAATATTTTTCGATATTTTTTTAGTCATTTAGCGACACGCTCTGTTTCTCAAGCATTTAGTACGTTCACTTTTTTGCCTCATTTTTCCGGATGACCTTTGCCGGATTACCAACGGCTATGCTATCGGATGGAATATCTTTCGTCACCACACTACCCGCACCGATGATACAACGGTCGCCGATGGTGACGCCTGGACACAGAATGGCACCGCCGCCAATCCAGCAATCCTCTCCTATCGTCACCGGATAGGCATATTCCTTTTCCGTACGACGCTCGATATAATCCATCGGATGATGGGGAGTGTATATCTGTACGCATGGACCGACCAACGTATGGGCACCAATCGTGATATATCCCCCGTCCAGGAAAGTGCAATTGGCATTGACAAAGACATGCTCACCCAGCCGGATCCCATCCCCGTGGTCGCAATGGAAGGGCGGGCAGATGATGGAAGTAGCGGGAATACCTGGCACCAGTTCCTCCAGCAAACTCCGGTAATCCTCATCGTAAGTACTCATCACACGCATTTTTGCCAGCAAGCGCTTGGCATGCTCGAACTTCACCTGTATCTCCGGAACGGACATATCCGCCAACTGGGAGCTACGCATTTTTTCCACTTCATTCATATTATTTCTTCTTTTGATTCATACAGAGACTCAGCCCCGAACAAAAATACGGAAATAAACGCAGTATACCAAAAGAGCGGAAAACCTTTCGGCTTTCCGCTCCTGCAATCGTTTATAGAGCAAACAATTTATTTGTACTCCTGCCAGCTCTTAATCTGGATATCTTCCAGCTTCATTTCGCAGAATGCCTCGATAAAGGCACTTGCCAGGCGGGCATTGGTAATCAACGGAATGTTGTGGTCGATGGCACCGCGACGAATCTTGTAGCCATTGGTCAGCTCGCGTTTCGTATGGTTCTTCGGAATGTTGACAATCAGGTCGAAGGCATGGTCGGCAATCATCGTCATCACGTTGTTTTCCGCATCCGGGCGTTCATCCGGCCAGTAAACGGCTTCCGTCGTCACGCCATGGGCGTTGAGGAAAGCGGCTGTACCTGCCGTAGCATAAATCTTATAGCCTTTGGCAAAGAGCATGCGGCTGGCATCCAGCAAATCCACCTTGGACTTCATGGCTCCGGAGGAGAACATCACGCCCTTCTCGGGACGGGGGATTCTGAATCCGGTAGCAATCATGGCATTCAGCAATGCTTCGGAGAAGTCGTCGCCAATACAGCCTACCTCGCCCGTAGACGACATGTCCACACCCAATACCGGGTCTGCCTTGTGCAGACGGGAGAAGGAGAATTGGCTTGCCTTCACACCGATACGGTCGATGTCGAATGCCGACTTGTCCGGTTGTGTATAGGGAGCGTCCAGCATGATGCGGGTAGCAGTCTCGATGAAGTTACGCTTCAGCACCTTGGATACGAACGGGAAGCTGCGCGATGCACGGAGGTTACACTCGATAACCTTCACCTCGTTGTTGCGTGCCAGGAACTGGATATTGAAAGGACCGGAAATATTGAGTTCCTTCGCAATCTGGCGGCTGATTTTCTTGATGCGGCGTGCCGTTGCAAAGTAAATCTTCTGTGCCGGGAATACCAGCGTAGCGTCACCGGAGTGTACACCGGCAAACTCCACGTGCTCGGAGATGGCGTATTCCACCACTTCACCGTTTTGGGCAACAGCGTCGAACTCGATTTCCTTGGTGTTCTGCAAGAACTGGGATACCACCACCGGATATTCCTTAGATACCTCAGCAGCCATCTTCAAGAAGTTTTCCAGTTCTTCTTCATCGTAGCATACATTCATCGCAGCACCGGAGAGTACGTAAGACGGACGCACCAGTACCGGATAGCCCACCTTCTCTACAAAGCCTTTCACATCTTCCAGGCTAGTGAGTTCCTGCCAAGCCGGTTGGTCGATGCCCAGCTGGTCGAGCATGGCAGAGAACTTGTTACGGTTTTCGGCACGGTCGATGGAGATGGGGGAAGTACCCAACACGGGAACTGACTGGCGGTGAAGCTTCATTGCCAGGTTGTTCGGTATCTGTCCACCCACGGACACGATGACACCGCGCGGCTGCTCCAGGTCGATAACGTCGAGCACACGCTCGAAGGAGAGCTCGTCGAAGTAGAGACGGTCGCACATGTCGTAGTCCGTAGAAACGGTTTCGGGGTTATAGTTAATCATGATGGACTTGTAGCCCAGCTTGCGGGCAGTCTGGATGGCATTCACCGAGCACCAGTCGAACTCTACAGACGAACCGATGCGGTAAGCGCCCGAACCAAGCACAACCACTGATTTTTCATTCTTATAATAGTTCACATCATAACCTTGAACGGCATACGTCATGTAGAGGTAGTTCGTCAGTTCCGGATGTTCGGAAGCCACCGTATTGATGCGCTTCACGGCGGGCAGGATGCCCAGCTCCTTACGACGGGCGCGTACGGCAAGGTTTTCCTTCTCCATATTGCCTTGCGGATTCAGCACGAAGCGGGCAATCTGGAAGTCGGAGAAGCCAAGCACTTTTGCTTCGCGCAGCACGTCGGCGGGGATGTCTTCCACCTTATTATATTGAGAAAGTTTCTGCTTGTAGTCTACGATGTTCTTCAGCTTGCCCAAGAACCAGGGGTCAATCTTGGTCAGCTCAAAGATGCGGTCGATGGCATATCCCTTTTCCAGAGCCTCGGCAATGGCAAAGACGCGCAGGTCGGTGGGATGTGACAGTTCGTAATCCAAGTCATCGAACTCCACTCCCTCATTGCCCACGAATCCGTGCATTCCCTGACCAATCATACGCAAGCCCTTCTGGATAATTTCTTCAAAGGAACGTCCGATAGACATGATTTCGCCTACCGACTTCATGCTGGAGCCAATTTCGCGGCTGACACCTACGAACTTTGTCAAGTCCCAACGCGGAATCTTGCAAATCAGGTAGTCAAGCTGCGGAGCTGCATATGCCGAGTTGGGAGTTCCCATCTCGCCGATTTGGTCGAGCGTATAGCCCAACGCAATCTTGGCAGCCACGAATGCCAGCGGATAACCGGTAGCCTTGGAAGCCAATGCGGAAGAACGGGACAGACGGGCGTTCACCTCGATGACACGATAGTCGTTTGTCTCGGCGTTGAACGCATACTGGATGTTACATTCGCCCACGATGCCCAGGTGGCGGATACATTTGGTGGAAAGCTCCTGCAACATTTTCACCTGCTCGTCGGTCAATGAGCAAGTGGGAGCCACTACGATGGACTCACCCGTATGGATGCCCAGCGGGTCGAAGTTTTCCATGCTTGCCACCGTGAAGCAGTGGTCGTTGGCATCGCGGATTACCTCGAATTCAATTTCCTTCCAACCCTTCAGAGACTCTTCTACCAGAATCTGCTTGGAGAAAGTGAAAGAGCTTTCGGCCAATTTAATGAAGGCTTCCTCGTCCGGACAAATACCGCTTCCCAGTCCACCCAGAGCATAAGCCGAGCGCACCATCACGGGGTAGCCAATCTCGCGGGCTGCCTTCAGTGCGTCTTCCATGCTCTCCACAGCGTGGCTCTTCGGAGTCTTCATCGGAATCTCGTCCAGCTTCTTCACAAAGAGGTCACGGTCTTCGGTGTACATAATCGCCTCAACGGAAGTACCCAGCACGCGCACGCCATATTTCTGAAGAATTCCGTTCTGGTAGAGTTCCGTACCGCAGTTCAGCGCCGTCTGTCCGCCGAATGCCAGCAAAATGCCGTCGGGACGTTCTTTCTTGATGATTTCTTCCACAAAATAGGGAGTCACCGGCAAGAAATAAACTTGATCGGCGATACCTTCCGATGTCTGGATAGTAGCAATGTTCGGGTTTACCAAAACAGAACCGATACCTTCTTCGCGCAACGCCTTCAGCGCCTGCGAACCGGAATAGTCAAACTCTCCGGCCTGACCAATCTTGAGCGCACCAGAACCCAAGACAAGCACTTTCTTTAAATTCTTTTCCATATTCTCTTGTTGTCTATTAAGTTACGAGTTACAAGCTACGAACTACGAGTTGTAGCTATTTCACAAAAAAAATGCGTCACCCAATAAAGGATTAACGCATTACCAAAGAACTAAAAATATCTTTCTCGAAAAAAGAGAAACTGACGGCTCCCGAATGAAATTCATTCGAACGGAGGTTATATTTGCTTCTCATTTCCTGCGATTGCATAGTCTCTTTAAAATTTGTGCAAAGTAACGACTTATTTACGAAAAGAGCAAATTGTGGCATATTTTTTTGCATAAAAGAAACGTCATCCTCCATAATAGAAGAGCGGCCGTCGCCCACAACCGAAATCTTTTTCCGAAAAATGCGATTCCATATAAAAAAGAAAGACTATATCTCAGTAAAGGCATTTGCAGATAAATATGAAGATTCTCCCCACCAAAACTTGCTTTTCTCGCCACGGAAACTTACCTTTGTGCCTATACAAAAATAGAACAAGGATTCTGTTTCTACAAACAAAGCCTTTATTCTTAAAAATAAAATTTCTATTCCTTGGAATAAAGGCTTTATTCTAAGATTTCTCCGCCACCAAAAGAACTTTGCTCCGCAGGGAAAAGGACTTTGCAACGAAGGAAAGAAAAGAAAGGAGAACGCAACAATGACCACACGCTACCAAATGAAAGAAATGCCCGACTTGCAAGGCACGGGCGAACCGATCACCTACCCCAAGATGGTGATGACCGGACAGACCAGCACGCGCGAACTGGCGGAATACATCGCCATGACCTCGGGATTCTCGAAAGGCGTAACCGAAGGAATCATCTGCGAGTTGGGCGAAGCCCTGGCCCACGAAATGGGAATGGGACGCTCGGTGAAGATAGAAGGATTGGGCGTATTCACCCCCGCACTGTCCATCTACCCCGACAAGGAACGCGAACAGCCCCAAGAAAGCACCACGAAGCGAAACGCGCGGAGCATCTACGTAAGTGGCGTGAACTTCCGCACAGACAAGGCCTTGATTAGAGAAACCAACCATTGGTGCGAACTGGAACGTGCCTCCTGGAAACCCGCACGCTCGTCGAAGAAATACACTCCCGAACAACGTCTGGCTCTGGCGCATCAGTATCTGGACAAGCATGCCTTCCTTACTGTCAGCATCTACCGGCAACTGACCGGACTCGTCCGCTCCACCGCCACCGTGGAACTGCGCAAATGGGCACATACTCCCGGCAGCGGAATCGATACAAGCGGCATCGGGAGCCATAAGGTATACGTGAAAAGGAAAGAAAGCGTCATCCCTTGAGGTTTCGATAATTATAGGTATCTTTGCCGGTCCTAATGGCTTTTATACAATGAAGAAACTAAAAAATACATAATATGGCAAAAGAAAAAATCATCCTTACGGGCGACCGCCCCACAGGACGCCTGCACATAGGACACTATGTAGGCTCATTGAGAAGAAGAGTGGAACTGCAAAACTCCGGCTTATACGACAAGATTTTCATCTTCATCGCCGACGCACAAGCGCTGACGGACAATATGGAGAATCCGGAAAAGGTGCGCCAGAACGTCATCGAGGTGGCACTGGACTACCTGGCTTGCGGACTGGACCCGACGAAGAGTACCATCTTCATCCAATCCCAGATACCGGAACTCTGCGAACTGACCTTCTACTATATGGACCTGGTGACCGTGAGCCGCCTGCAACGCAACCCGACGGTAAAGACCGAAATCCAGATGCGTAATTTCGAGACAAGCATCCCCGTAGGCTTCTTCACCTACCCCATCAGCCAGGCAGCGGATATCACCGCTTTCCGCGCCACCACCGTGCCCGTGGGCGAAGACCAGGAACCGATGATTGAACAAGCTCGTGAAATCGTACGCCGTTTCAACTATATATATGGTGAAACCCTTGTGGAACCGGAAATCCTGTTGCCCGACAATGCAGCCTGCCTGCGCCTGCCGGGAACGGACGGCAAAGCCAAGATGAGCAAGAGCCTCGGCAACTGTATCTATCTTTCGGACTCTGCCGACGAAGTGCAGAAGAAAGTGAAGAGCATGTATACCGACCCCGACCACCTGCGTGTGCAAGACCCCGGAAAATTGGAAGGCAACACCGTATTCACTTACCTGGATGCTTTCTGCCGTCCGGAACACTTCGGCCTTTATCTGCCCGAATATCCGAATCTGGACGAACTGAAAGCCCACTACCAACGTGGCGGTCTGGGCGATATGAAAGTGAAGAAGTTCCTCAACGAAATTATGCAGGAGACACTGGAGCCTATCCGCAACCGCCGCAAGGAGTTTGAAAAAGACATCCCTGCCATCTACGACATGCTGAAGAAAGGTTGCGAAACTGCCAGGGAAACCGCTGCCGCAACCTTGGACGATGTACGCAAGGCTATGAAGATAAACTACTTTGATGATGCGGAACTGATTGCAGAGCAAGTAAAGAAATTCGGCGGAGAATAAGGGATAGGAGATACGAGTTACAGAAGTTACGAGTTACAAGGAGCTGCCTGTTACAAGTTACTGGTTACAAAAAATGAGGGGCATGCGTCATAATAACGCATGCCCCTTCTCATTTCTATAACTCGTAACTCCTTGTAGCTCGTAGCTTTCTAATTGGCAGATTTCACCAATACCACACGGTTCAGAATCGGCTGTCCGAACTTATCGACACCACCACCGGCATCCACCTTCAGGCGGTCAGCAGGAATTCCATATTGTTTTACCAATACATCGACCACGGCTTGTGCACGCTTCAAACTCAACTCTTTGTTGAATGCCGGCGTACCGGTTGCAGAGTCTGCATATCCGTTTACAGTGTAAGTGGCGTTCGGGAACTGTTTCATCTGGTCTGCCAGATAAGACAAGTTCATTGCTTCACGTGGAGAGACTTCGGCAGAACCGATATTGAAGAATACGGTACGCGGTGCTATATCCGGATCGGGAACAATCACTTCGGTTTCCGTAACTTCGGCCACCGGCTGGTTCTGTGCAGCCACCAATGCATTCTGCAGCTGCTGGTTGGCAGCTCCCATCTCTGCAAGCTGTGCCTGCATGGCAGCCAGCTCTACCTGAGAAATCAACTGAGGCATCGGGCGACGGAATCCACGGGCCGGGAAACGGTATGTCAATCCCACCGTTGCACTCAGCACACCGTCATATCCATGATCACCGCCTACTTCGCCATCGAACTTGTCTTCAACGCCCATTGCGCTAAGCTCCAGGTTAATATCTATCGCATTCGAAATACGGAAGCGGTTGATGATACCTGCGTTTACGGACAAAGCTTCGCGATGAGGCTTTGTGTAGTTGTGGGTGAACCCCGCACCTACATAAGGAATAATTTCATATACACGGTGCTGGTTGTATCCTCCAAAGAGTGCATTCAGATTGAACATCACGTCTCCGTGCAAGTTCATATAGTCGAAACGCTGTTTGTAGTAGCCGTCATCCATCTGAGTACCCCTCACGTAGTCTGCACCTGCATCATACGTATATCCTCTTGCCTGAAGGCCGCTATATTGCAGACGTACTCCCAGTCCCGGGGTGAACCATTTGCCGATGGCAAAATTCAGCGTCGGACTGATACGCTTGCCAAAACTTCCTGCCTTATCATTATCTCCAAAAGTTGCTTCGGCACCACCGCCTATAGAGAAAAACCAGTTACTCCAGAACGGATTAGTGATTACCTGATATTTATCCTGAACTTGGATAACTCCAAATTCTTCCACAACTTCAGTCTTTTGCTGCGCCATGGCAACAGAAGACACACCGGCTAAGACCAGTAACATTAGAATCTTTTTCATATACCTTAAAATAGTTAAGTGGTTAATTAAATCCTTTATCATTCAAACTGTCTAATTAACGCCAACAGAACTAAAAGGTTCTGAATATTTGTACTTTTTTTGCCTTGATGCAAAAGAAAGCACTCTCCCTTATTTGGAGAAAAGCTTTTCTATGTCGTCTTCTTTAATGGTCGCCAGCACCGTCTTTCCGTCCGGAGTATAATTCGGGGATGGGCATGCAAACAGATTGTCCACGAGATTGGACATTTCCTCGTTGCTCAGCACTTGTCCGTAGACGATGGCCGCAGCACGCGCCAAGGTCGATGCAAGAATTGTCTGCACCTCTTCCTTAACATCATTTCCTTTTTCCATAGCAGTATGTATCATATTCCGGACCAATTCCACCGGGTTCAGTCCCTCTATGCCCGAAGGTATGCCGTTGATGGCATAGCTGCCGCCACCCAGCGGACTCAAATCGAAGCCTACGGCCGACAAATCTTCCAATATACTGTCCAGCACGGCAGCTTCCGAAGCCGGCAACTGGATAATCTCCGGAAACAATACCCCCTGCGATACGCCTTGTTTCTGTCGAATCTGACTCATATAGCGGTCGAACAATACCCGGACATGCGCCCGGTGCTGGTCTATCAGCATCAGACCCGATTTAACGGAAGTCAGAATAAAACGTCCCTTGAACTGGAAGTGTTGCGCTCCTTTCTCTACCGTTGCCTCATTGCCGTAGAAAGAGGCGCTTGCCCCGGAAGGAACCGTTTCCTGGAAATAAGGAGCCCTCTCCTCCTCTCTTGGAGCCATACCGGTAACCGCATCCTCTGCAAAAGGCTCTTCCTCCATCGGCTCGTTCATCCTGCTGGCTTTTTCCAAACCGGAATAAAGCCCCTCCCACTCCACTTTGGGGCGCGAATAATTGCCACCGCCTCCATAGGAAGAAGCGGAAGACGTCTTGAAGGGATTGAAATCCGTGTTATAGTGTACCTTCGGAGGCTCTATCGGACGAGCCTGCTCGAATGCAGGAATATCCGGCATGTCCTCGGTATCAAAATCGATAGTAGGTATAGCGCTGAACTTGCCCAAGGATTCCTTGACCGCAGCCGACAGAATCTGCCAGATAGCCTGCTCATTCTCGAACTTAATCTCCGTCTTCGTCGGATGGATGTTCACATCGATATTGGCAGGGTCTACCTCGAAATAAATAAAGTAGGAGATCTGCTCACCGGCAGGAATCAGCTGCTCATAAGCGTCCATCACTGCTTTGTGGAAATAGGGGTGACGCATATAGCGCCCGTTCACAAAAAAGTATTGGTGCGCTCCTTTCTTGCGCGACGTTTCCGGCTTGGCTACAAAACCGGAAATCTTTATCATGGTCGTATTGACGTCGACGGACAGCAACTGCTGATTCAGCTTCTTTCCGAAGACTGCCATGATGCGTTGCCGCAAAGGCATTACCGGAAGATTGAACAATTCCGTATCATTACTATACAGATAGAAGGCTACCTCAGGATGCACCAACGCTATACGCTCGAATTCCGTAAGGATGTTGCTCAACTCCGTAGAGTTCGCTTTCAAGAATTTGCGCCGGGCAGGAATATTGAAGAATAGGTTCTTGATGGAAAAATTGCTTCCCTTAGGGCAGGAAACGGCTTCCTGGCTTTCGACTTTAGAGCCGGCAATCAACAACCGCGTTCCCAGCTCCTCGCTGGCCGGACGTGTTTTCAACTCCACTTCAGCTACCGCTGCTATAGAAGCCAATGCCTCTCCACGGAAGCCCATAGTGCGTAGGGCAAACAAATCGGCAGCTTCGCGTATCTTTGAAGTTGCATGGCGTTCAAAAGAAAGGCGCGCATCCGTTTCGGACATACCCTTCCCGTCATCAATCACCTGGATGCAGGTCTTGCCCGCATCGGTAATCAGCACATGTATTTCCCCTGCTTCGGCATCAATTGCATTTTCCACCAATTCTTTCACAACAGATGCCGGACGCTGAATCACCTCTCCGGCAGCAATCTGATTGGCAACCGAATCGGGCAGCAAATGAATGATATCGCTCATGATAATGTTTAATGATTAGGGATTAATGATTAATCATTATTAAATGATTCCGTTACTGATGGCATACCACAGATAAATCAACACAGCCATGACAACAAGGATTATGCCCAAATGCATCGGCTTACGTCCGCTCTCCTTACGCCGCTTCAGGTGAGTTGTTCCTTCTATGAATTTGCCCCGTATATCCTCGGGCGAGAATTCCTTTTCCGGCAGCATACCCAGGTCACGCTTGGCGTTTTCTTCCATCTTCGCCAACTTCTCTTTCCGCTCATCCACATAGATATAGCTATGATTGAAGCCACGAGGCTTCCGCATTGCAAACATTCCCATGACGCTACTTATTATTTCGTTTAATATGCATATTCCTTGGCGAAGTTACAGGTTTCCGGTCACTTTTCTTCAATACTTCACCTGCTTTTTTAGCCCTCCACTCGAAGATGTCCTCCTTGTTGAGCGGACGGATGTAGTCGAACCAAACAAAAGAAGGCAGCCTGCTCTTATCTGGTGGAATCTGGTCCAAAGGATAGGCTGTACCGGTAGTCTTTCCAACAAAGACTCCGCGCTCCATTCTTCTCTCCTTCAAGTACATTTTCAAAAGTCCACCTTCCGAATAGTTCATCATAATCAGCGAACTGTCCTTCTCCTCTACCGGATAATACACCACCAGTACATTGCCGTTTACCTCCACCAGACGCATGTCTCCATCTATGAAGAAAGCTTTCATCTCCTTACCGGAAACTTGGTTATAGTGAATACTGTCCTTTTTCTCTACCGTCAGGGCCTGATTGATGATATGTGCCCAGTCGACGGTACTATCGTTCATGTAAATTTTAATTTCCTCGCCCAACAACTGTTGTTCCCCGTGCCACAAGATAGGGTCGGTGTACATCGTCATGCAAGAGTCCTTGGAATTATACACCAACGAATCGCATACGGCCTGCACATCCGTGCGATAAGCACGCACCTTATGATAGGCACGCATCTCCCGGTACATGGAATCGGTATTCATATGGTAGGTAATCAGCCGCAAAGTATCACCGTGCATAAACAGACTGTCGCCCTGCGAATAGTCGATAGCTACGGCACGTTTGGTGGCAACGGCGCTTCCGGTCAGTTCGTTGTAGAAACAGTAGTCGCCAGTCAACATGTTCCGGTTGACCGTATCATTCATCTGTACATTGTCAAAAGCCTCACCGTATCCCAAGATGCGGTCGTAGAAAAGGCTGTCACCGGTCAATTTCTTGCCGTCGTTGGTCAGTACGGAACGGTCGAGTAGTTCTGCCTGCTCAGTAGTCGTATTGTACACGCCACGTTCGGAATAAATATGATTTTGATCACTCACAATGTCGGAGGGACCTAGAATGGTAGCAATCTTGGTAGCTGTACTATACTTCAAGGTATCCGAAGTCAAGACAAACTTCGGGTTGACCAGCTTCACGTCGTGGTTGAAGACAGCCAACTTGGTGGCAGGGCTATATTCTCCCCACTCGGAAGTCAGCACATTATCCTCGTCGGTCAGCGTACCGCCTTCGAAGTAATAACCCAAATCGTACAGACGGTCATAATTCAAGCTGTCGGTAGTCAACACGGTATTACGGTTTATCATACGCACATTCTCACGCAACATAGCCAACTGTGACATTCCGTCATAATACAGATAATCCCCATAGATGAACAAGGTATCCCCCTGCTCCATACGTACGTTACCAAATGCCTCGACCGAATTTATCTTTTCGAATATCAACGCACTGTCACAGAACATGTACATACTGTCATGCTTCATCCTCACAGAACCGATAAGTACCTGCACATCAGGACGCAGATGTTTGTCTGCCTGTGCCTCATCGGCATACAACAAATCCACACGCGTCTTCTTCTTTTCCGGTGTCTCCGTCCTTTTCTGTTCAATCGAGTCCACTTTCTTCTTCTCCGGTGCAGAAGGACTTTTCTTCTTGTTCTGGGCACTCAGCAGACAGATGCCAAACAAGCATAGAATACCTACTAAGAGGTATCTATGCTTGTTCAGGAAATGATTTCTTGTATTCTTCTTTTGCATACAAATCTATGTAAATCCTCTCTGAATCATTCTTTAATCCACCCCGGATACTTGAATGTACAGTTATTCTTCCAATTATCCTTGATACGGACATACGTGTGCTTCTGCTTCTCACGAATCCACTTGTCCAGCACTTCGTCGCGGCGTTTCTCCAACACAATCTCCTTCAAGTTCTGATAGTCATCGGCAATGGTAGCCTTATGTCCGGTCGTGCGGCTCTTCAGCTTCACAATCACACACTCTTCCTTTCCGGTCTTTTGCGGAATCATGGTGAAGGCTTCGGAGATTTCACCCACTTTCATCTTATCCACCACTTTGGCTATCTCTGGAGGAAGTTCCTGCATCTCAAATCTGGAAGTGTTCGTATTGGGATTCGGCAACAAACCATGATTATTACGCGTATCTTTATCCTGCGAAAGCACAGAAGCAGCCTCTTCAAAAGAGAACTTATTGTTACGGATGTCATCGGCAATGGAATCCAGACGGGCACAACCCGCAGCCAGCGCTTCTTCCGGAATATGCGGCTTCAACAGAATATGGCGTGTCTTAATACGGTCACCGCGCTTCTCTATCAACTGAATGATATGGAAACCATATTCAGACTCTACAATCTTGGAAACCTTGCTGGGGTCTTGTAAGTTGAAAGCTACATTGGCATAAGCGGGGTCCAGCATACCGCGTCCCGAAAACTCTATTTCACCGCCACGCATGGCCGAGCCACGGTCCTCGGAGTACAGACGAGCCAACATGGAAAAGCTTTCGCCCTTATTGACACGGTCGGTATACTCACGCAGACGCCTCTTTACATCTTCTATTTCCTCCAAAGGGACCTTAGGCTGCTGAGTGATAATCTGCACCTCCACCTGGGTAGGGATATAAGGAATGCTGTCCTGCGGCAAATCCTTGAAGTAACGGCGCACCTCAGCCGGAGTTATCTTAATCTCACCAACCAGTTTCTGCTGCATCTTCTGAACCTTCAATCCCTCGCGGGCATTCTCGCGCAGCGTTTCACGAATCTGACTGGAAGTCTTATTGAAGTATTCCTCCATTTTCTCTCGTGAACCGATGTTGGCGATATACATGTTCGTCATATAGTCCACACGCTGGATAACTTCACTCTCGGATACCTCGATACTGTCAAGGGCCGCCTGGTGAAGATACAGCTTCTGCACGGCTATCTCCTCCGGTATCACGCAATAAGGGTCACGGTCAAATTTGCGTCCTTCATACAATGCACTCATGCGTGCTTCTTCCACTTCGGACTTCAGTATAGCCTCGTCACCTACTACCCACACTACCTCGTCAATCACGTTGTCTTGTCCATAAACGGCAGAACCGACTAATAGCGTCAAGGCAAATAAAATTACAAACTTAAAGTTCATACACTGTTTCATTCTTGGTGTCTTATTCTAAATAATATTTAATCTTGTCTCTTTTCACTGCCCGTTGGTACAAATCATCCTTCACTTGCCTCATGAATTCCACCTGCTTCACGTTCAGCAACATATCCTTCACTTGGCTACGGGCAAACTCGTAGGGTTCCTGCTCTCCTATCGAGCGATAATCGCTCACATTCAAGAAATAATGGAAAGCCGTATCCTTCAATTCTACATGACGGTTCTTGTCCAGATACTCGTCCACATCGGGAACCTTCAAGGGCAGCATGTCCAGCATTTCCGATACCGGCACCCATTTATCATAAAAATACTCATACTTCACAGCATTCTGCAAACTGTACTTTTCCAGATGTTCCACCGCTTCACGGGTTTCCGTCTTGTACCAGCGACGAACATTGCCCAGCTGCGGGGCTGTCAAAGGAACTTTGATGAACAAACCTTTCATCAACGGACGTTCCACTTTGAAGAGCGCCTGGTTCTTCTCATAATACTCCGTCAAGTCTTGTTCTGAAATCTCCTCTGATAGTCGCTGATGTATTAAAGCCTGCTGATAGGTATGCATTATCAATGCTTTACGATAATTCTCCACAAGTTTATCAATCTCACCGTTATTGGGAATGTTGCTCTGCGCTTTATCGTACAGCAAAATATCTTCCACCCAATTACGGATATAGTGTTCTGCAAACAACAGGCTGTCGTCTTTGGACAAACCGGCCGGAAGTACCGATTGCAAATCTTCCCGGTAAAGGAAATTGCCGTCCAACTCCACTAACGGTGTCCGCCCTTTATGGTCGTGCTGCTCGCTGCACGCCGCACAGAGAAGGAAAATTAAAAGCCCAAAGCAGGTTGTTCGCATCACCAACTGATATTTACTTCGTTTTGAGGTACGAAGATAGTGTTTTAATCGGTTGCATCAGTGATTATTAACGGTTTTTAAAACCTCTTGGTCAATTTCAACCTTACCGGCAGTACGCAACTTTGCCACCCAATGCGTTTCCAAATAGTTCCGATAAGCGGTTACGAGCGGCTCTCGCACCTCTTGCCAACTATCTGGTCCCTTCTGCTTACGACCTTGTACAGCAGTAAAGGGAAATGACAAAACCGGGGTTGCATTCTTCCCTTTGAACACCAATTCATCCACATATGCATTATCACCGGGAGCAAATAATCCTTGCTCTGCCCGCACCTTGGGAGTATCGCCGGCATTGAAAGTGAGACGGATGGCATCCATCCACTCCTCTTCCGGAATCTGTTTCAGAAATTTCCGTACTTGCTTCGCCACCCGCTTGGTAGTACAATGCAGCACAATACCCCTATAACGCGGTTCGTCCCAATGGAATTCCGAACGGTGTGCTTCAAAATATGCTTTCAATCCCGCCTCATCTGCCATACTTCCTTGTTCGATTTCGAGGTCAGTGATTTTGGCAAGCAACATACTGTCACGATACCCTTGTACCAACACTCGAAATTCAGGATGTTTCAATTCCAGACGGGAGTTCTCATAATCCAGAATTGTCTTTACCGTGAAAGCTTCTAACTGCCTGCGTGTCCCTGCCGGATAAGCAGCAGCAAATCTGGCAAACTCTTTTCCACCGTATATCTTACCATCCAGGGTAAACAATGTACGGGAAGTACTTCCTTTGGCCAACAGTTCGTCAATACCGACTTTATCCGACATATAATGATACTCTTTCTTCAGTTTCTCCACAAAAGCCCGCGTCCCTTTATCCATTCCATGACGACGAGTTTGACAGTGGATAATCTTGCCCTTCACCTTCTCAAAAGGAAGAATTTCCTGCTGTTCAAGTACTTTCACGATATGAATGCCCTGAGGAGTGAAGAACGGACGAGAAATTTCTCCGGTATTCAACCCGAATACCACATCTTCAAACTCCATCGGCATCTGTAGCCCACCCACCCAAAATGCTTTCTTCTCATCAGAAAACAGCTCGACACAAGTATCGAAAGACGACGCTCCCGTCTCTTCCTTTACAAGAGCCCCATAGATAGAATCCATCCTGGACTCCATTTCACGCAAGGCATGACCGGAAATATTTTGGGGCAGATACTTAAAAATATGTTTCACACGTACCCGGCCTGCACGCCGACCGGATTTCATCTTGTCATAATACTGCCGTGCTACCTGCTCTGCCGTCTCCTCATCCGTCAGGTAGGATTTAATCAGACAGCAGCGATACTCATCCAGCTCTTTCTGAAAGATACGGGAAGTGTCCAACCCCGCAACTTCGGCAGCATCTATTTTCAGCCTGAAGTCTATAAACTTATTCACATATGCCTCCAAAGCCCTCCGGCCTGCACCGACAGCGCCACTGTCCTTATTGTAGCTACGTTCGAATTCAGAACGAAGGACCTCCTTTCCATTGATACGCATCAGTACCGGATCATCCTGAGCCGAAACAGCCCATCCGAATCCAAGGAAGATAAACACCAAAAGCAATCTGATCATAAGCACCATCCGTTCTTTTTTATACGGCTGCAAATATAAACAAAATGCCCGGAAAGCGGCAATCTCTCTCCGGGCATTCTCTTTTATTTTGTTATTATCTTATTCAGGACGGCTATAATTCGGTGCCTCGCTGGTTATAGATACATCGTGCGGATGGCTTTCGAGTACACCTGCATTGGTAATGCGGGTAAACTTGGCATCGTGCAGCTTCTCTATATTGGCTGCACCGCAATATCCCATACCGGCACGCAGACCGCCAACCAACTGATAAATCACTTCATACAAAGTGCCTTTATAAGGAACACGGGCAGCAATACCCTCCGGAACCAACTTCTTCACATCACTGGTGCTACTCTGGAAATAACGGTCCTTAGAACCATGCTCCATAGCCTCCAAAGAGCCCATACCGCGATAAGACTTGAATTTACGTCCATTGAAGATAATCGTCTCGCCCGGTGACTCCTCTGTTCCGGCAACCAGCGAACCAATCATCACACTGTAACCACCGGCAGCCAAAGCCTTCACCACATCACCGGAATAACGCAAACCGCCATCGGCAATCAAAGGAATTCCGGTTCCTTTCAACGCCTTTGCCACATCGTATACGGCAGACAACTGGGGAACCCCCACACCGGCCACTACACGGGTAGTACAGATAGACCCCGGACCGATACCGACCTTCACACCGTCAGCGCCAGCCTCCACCAATGCCTTTGCAGCTTCACCGGTAGCAATATTACCGACTACAATATCAATATCCGGGAAACGCTTTTTAGCCTCTTTCAACTTTTCAATCACATACATAGAATGACCGTGAGCCGTATCAATGACAATGGCGTCTGCCCCTGCATCCACCAAAGCCTGCATACGATCCAAAGTATCATTCGTCACTCCCACTCCGGCAGCAACGCGCAGACGCCCTTTGCTATCTTTGCAAGCCATAGGTTTGTCCTTTGCTTTAGTAATATCCTTATAGGTAATCAGACCCACCAGTTTGTTGTCTTTATCTACTACCGGCAACTTCTCGATTCTATGTTCTTGCAGAATCTGGGAAACAGCCTCCATATCCGTCGTAGGATTGGTAGTAATGATGTTCTCCTTAGTCATTACCTCATCGATGCGCTTATTCATATCTTTCTCAAAACGAAGGTCACGGTTAGTAACAATACCCACCAAATATCTTTCATCATCTACCACCGGAATACCACCGATTTTGTATTCAGCCATCAAAGCCAGCGCATCAGCTACCGTAGAACCTCTCTTGATTGTCACCGGATCATAAATCATACCATTTTCGGCACGCTTCACAATAGCTACCTGACGTGCCTGCTCCTCAATAGACATATTCTTATGAATAACTCCGATACCGCCCTCGCGAGCAATGGCAATAGCCATTTTTGCTTCGGTAACCGTATCCATAGCAGCAGTTACAAACGGGATTTTTAACTCAATGTTTCGTGAAAACTTAGTCGAGAGTTCGACTGTTTTGGGCAAGACTTCAGAATAAGCGGGGATTAACAGTACGTCGTCATAAGTTAATCCATCCATTACAATCTTATCAGCAATAAATGACATAGGGCTATGCGTTTAAAATTTATTGCGTGCAAATATACGGCTTTTATTTGATTTGGGAAAAACAGTATAGGAGTTTTTTTTGCAAGAAGTATGCTGCAAAAAAAATAAAAAGCCAACCAACCACAACAGGTTAGCCGGCTTTAAAATACCTTTAATTGCGCCAGAGTTAGTTTGCCATTTCCGAAATGAACTTGATGCGTACCAAACGTACTTCTTCTTCCGTAAAGTCATCACCCAATTCATCCAGAGCATCGTCAATCTTATCAGTGGTAGATTCCTTGAAGTAATCATAAATATCCAGTAAGTGGTCTTCATCCATAATATCCTCCAAGAAATAGTCAATATTCAACTTCGTCCCGGAATAAACAATAGCTTCTATCTCATCCAGCAACTCTTCGAACTCAATGCCTTTCGACATGGCAATGTCATCCAACGCCACCTTGCGGTCAATGGCCTGAATGATGGCTACCTTCATCTTTGACTTATTAGCTACAGTACGTACACGCAAGTCTTCGGGGCGTTCAATCTCATTCTCCTCACAATGCCGCTTAATGAGCTTACAGAATTCCTCCCCGTAGCGCTTTGCCTTACCGGCTCCTACGCCCGGAATATTCTGCAACTCGTCCAAAGTCACCGGATATATGGTCGCCATGGCTTCCAAAGACGGGTCTTGGAAAATGACATAAGGAGGCACTTCCAACTTCTTGGACAACTTCTTTCGTAAGTCCTTCAACATGGAGTACAATGCCGGGTCTACCGCACACGCACCGCCTCCACGTGCAGGTGCTTCCTCTTCCACATCCTCAAAGTCATTGTCTTCCACTATTTTGAATGATTTGGGATGTTTAAGGAACTTCTTACCGTCATCTGTCACTTTCAGCAAGCCATAGTTTTCGACATCCTTACTCAGGTAACCGGCAATAAGTGCCTGACGGATCACAGCATTCCACGTTTTGTCTTCTTCGCCCATACCAGAGCCGAACACTTCGAGATCTTCATGCAGATGCGCCTGCACTTCTGAAGTTTCCTTACCTTGTATTATGTCTATAATATAGTCCGCTTTAAAATTTTCTTTCACCGCGAGAATAGCTTCAATCACGGTACACAATAATTCTTGAGCTTCCACTTGTTTTTTCGGATTTAAACAATTGTCACAATTACCACAATTTTCTTCTATATATTCTTCGCCGAAGTAATGAAGCAATGCTTTTCGGCGGCATACGGAAGATTCGGCATACGCAGCAGTCTCCAGCAGAAGCTGCTTGCCAATTTCCTGCTCTGCTACAGGTTTGCCTTGCATAAACTTCTCGAGCTTCTGCAAGTCTTTATTGGTATAGAAAGTAATACACTGCCCTTCTCCTCCATCTCTTCCGGCACGTCCGGTCTCCTGGTAATATCCTTCCAGACTTTTGGGTATATCGTAATGGATGACATAGCGCACATCCGGTTTGTCAATCCCCATACCAAAAGCAATGGTAGCTACAATCACATCAATTTTTTCCATCAGGAAATCATCCTGGTTCTGTGTTCGTGTAGCCGAATCCATTCCGGCATGATAGGCACGGGCATTGATTCCGTTTGCCTGCAGGATTTCAGCAAGTTCCTCCACTTTCTTCCGGCTCAGGCAATAGATAATGCCTGACTTTTCGGGATTGTTCTTAATGAACTTGATGATGTCCCGGTCTACATTTGCAGTCTTGGGGCGTACCTCATAATAGAGATTCGGGCGGTTGAACGATGACTTGAACACCTGCGCATCCACCATACCCAGATTCTTCTGGATGTCATGCTGCACTTTCGGTGTAGCCGTCGCAGTCAACGCTATCAGAGGGGCTTTTCCTATTTCATTGATAATGGGACGGATGCGGCGATACTCAGGACGGAAGTCATGACCCCATTCAGAAATACAATGGGCTTCGTCCACGGCATAGAACGAAATCTTCACCGTTTTCAGAAACTCCACATTCTCTTCCTTCGTCAGTGATTCCGGAGCTACATACAACAGCTTTGTCTTACCACTGAGTATGTCGGACCGGACCTGGTCTATCGCGCTCTTGTTTAGGGAAGAATTGATGAAGTGGGCTATCCCATCCTCTTCGCTGAAGTTACGCATCGCATCGACCTGATTCTTCATCAAGGCAATCAGAGGAGAAATCACGATACCCGTGCCCTCCATCAACAAGGACGGCAGTTGGTAGCACAAAGATTTTCCACCACCGGTAGGCATCAACACGAATGTATCATTACCCGCCAACAGATTCTCTATGATTGCTTCCTGATTTCCTTTAAATGTATCGAACCCGAAGTATTTCTTCAGCTGGTCTATCAAATTAATCTTCTTCCCTGCCATGATTCATTAGGTTGTTGTTTATTGAGTTAACTTTTAATAGTGGTACTCCGCCTTGTTTTCACAAAGAACCCTAACAAAGTTATAAACAACTTCTTAAATTTCAAGCATAATCCATCGAATATTTTTCAATAAAAAGTAAAATAGTCGGTTTTACCCCGTATTACCATCTGATTCTTAAGCACTTTGCAGTCGTGCTATATTTGCCTTTTCAAGCTGGCGCTTGGCGTAGTCCAACGTCACAACAAAATTGTCCTTCTGTTCTGACGGAATTTCGAACATGGCATCCATCATAATTGTCTCCACAATGGAACGCAAGCCGCGGGCTCCCAACTTATATTCTACCGCTTTATCCACGATATATTCAAATACAGCATCTTCAAACGTCAGCTTCACATTGTCCATCTCAAACAGTTTGATGTATTGCTTGATGATGGAATTCTTCGGTTCCGTAAGAATGGAGCGCAATGCCGCACGGTCCAACGGATTCAGATAAGTCAGCACCGGAAGGCGGCCGATAATCTCGGGAATCAGTCCGAACGACTTCAAATCCTGCGGAGCAATGTACTGCATCATGTTGCTCTTATCAATGGTTGCCGTATTGCGTACAGCGCTATACCCGACAACGTGCGTATTCAGCCGCTGGGCAATTTTCTTTTCAATGCCATCGAAAGCCCCACCGCAAATGAACAGAATATTCTTGGTATTGACCGGAATCATTTTCTGGTCGGGATGCTTGCGCCCACCCTGGGGAGGCACATTCACCACAGAACCTTCCAGCAGTTTCAGCAATCCCTGCTGCACGCCTTCACCACTCACATCACGGGTTATGGAAGGATTATCACCCTTGCGCGCTATTTTGTCTATCTCATCAATAAACACGATACCTTGCTCTGCCTCGGGCACGTTATAATCCGCCACCTGGAGCAGACGTGTCAAAATGCTTTCAATGTCCTCACCCACATAACCTGCCTCTGTCAGAACTGTTGCATCTACAATAGTAAAAGGAACATGCAGCAACTTTGCGATAGTACGCGCCAATAACGTCTTTCCCGTACCGGTACTGCCTACCATGATGATGTTCGATTTTTCAATCTCCACATCATCACCGCCGTCCTTCTGGAGCAGACGTTTGTAATGGTTGTACACCGACACAGACAAGAAACGCTTGGCATCGTCCTGACCAATGACATATTGATCGAGGAACTTCTTTATTTCTACGGGTTTAGGAAGTTCTTTCAGATTCAGCTTCGTGGCACTTGCCTTCTTGCCAGCCCCCAAAGCCTCCTGAGTAATCTCATAAGCCTGGGTGGCGCAACTGTCGCAGATATAGCCATTCATCCCCGTTATGAGAAATCCGACTTCATCTTCGGTGCGACCGCAAAAACTGCATCTATTTTTATTCTTTCTTGAATCTGCCATATTTATTTTTTAATCAAAACCTCATCTACCATACCATATTCTTTGGCTTCCTGGGCTGTCATCCAGTAGTCACGGTCAGAATCTGCCCATACCTTGTCAAAGGGAGTGTGGGAGTGGTCGGCGATAATGGTATAAAGTTCTTTCTTCAACTTCTGGATTTCACGTGCCGTGATTTCAATATCCGAGGCCTGCCCCTGGGCACCTCCCATCGGCTGGTGTATCATCACGCGGGAGTGGGTCAATGCGGAGCGTTTGCCTTCGGCACCGGCAACCAGCAATACGGCTGCCATGCTTGCCGCCATTCCAGTACAGATGGTAGCCACATCACTACTGATGAACTGCATGGTATCATAAATACCCAGACCGGCATATACCGAACCGCCCGGCGAATTGATATAGATGGAAATATCCTTGCCCGGATCCACCGAATCCAGATAAAGCAACTGAGCCTGCAAAGTATTGGCTGTATAGTCATCAACCTGCGTACCGAGGAAAATGATGCGGTCCATCATCAGACGGGAAAACACGTCCAACTGCGTTACATTGAGCTGGCGTTCCTCGAGGATATAGGGATTCAAATAGCCGGCTTGTGATTTAATCACATCGTCCAGCACCAAACTGTTCATACCAAGATGCTTGGTAGCGTATTTTCTAAAATCATCCATTTCTTTCTATTTTTTAATTTATAAGGATACAAAGAAACAAAAAAGAACACAGAGACACAAAAAAACACAGAGTTATAGTTTGTCAAACTCTGTGTTTCTTTATAAATTTTAGCCGTAGGCTCACATTACTCTTATGCAAACATCTTATTGAACTCTTCAGCAGAAACGTTCTTATGCTCCAGTTCCACCTGAGACTTCAATGCTGTAGCCAATTTAGATTCAACCACACGATTAACCAAGCCTTCTATGCTCTCTTTCTTCTTAAGCATTTCCTTTGAGTAGTTTTCCAGGATTTCTTCAGGCACACTCATCATACCATATTGTGCAAACTGTGCGCGGGTAGCTTCCTTAGCCATGTTTGTGATGTCTTCCTGCTCAACCTTGATATCATTGGCTTTCACCAGCTGTTCTTTAATCAGGTGCCAAGTCAGCTCTTCGATGCTCTTGTCATAGTTGTCCTCTACAAAGCTTTCTTCCTTGTCAGGATTGTTCAGACGCATAATGCGCTTCAGTAATGCATCCGGGAATTCCAGCTTGCCTACTTTCTCTGTCAGCATCTTACGTGCGTCAATCAAGAACTTATAGTCACTGTCTGCCACGAACTGGTTGGCAATAACTTCCTTCACTTTGGCACGGAATTCCTCTTCCGTTTTCACATTGCCTTCGCCAAATACCTGGTCGAAAATTTCCTGAGTCAAGTCACCCGGAACGAAACGTGTGATTTCTTCTACCTGGAAGCTGAAATTGGATTTTACTTCGGGAGCAGCTTCCTTGTCAATCTTCAATAAAGAAGACAATTCGGCAGCATTTCCGTCCCAAGCAGTATTCGGATTGAATACAAGCACATCGTTCACTTTTGCACCGGCAAAGATAGCTTTCTGTTCATCATTTTTCATGTACGAAGGCATCATTACAGCACCTTCCACCTGAATACCATCCTCTTTGGTATTACCTTCTTCATCCAGTTCAGCAAGCAAACCTTTCAGCATGTCATTGTCCTCGTAAACGTCTACCTTGTCATACTTGCCGTTACGTTGAGTGTAAGCCTTGACCTGGTTATCCACCATTTCGTCTGTAACTTCAATAGTATAGTAATCTACCTTATCTTTTGCACTGACTTCAGCTTTAAATTCCGGAGCCAAAGCAATATCAAACAAGAATTCGAACTCTTCCATAGTATCGAAATCAATTTCCTGCTGCTTGTCTTCGTTGGGCAAAGGCTCGCCCAATATATTTACCTTATTGTCCTGGATATACTTATATACTGTTTCTGAAAGCAGCTTGTTCACCTCTTCAGCCAATGCAGACTTACCATACATTTTCTTAACTAAGCTCATAGGAACCATTCCCTTACGGAAACCGGGAATCTGTGCCTTCTGACGGAAGCTCTTCAATGATTTGTCTACTTTTTCCTGATAATCTGCTTTCTCAAGCTTTACAGTAAGCAGTGCGCTTACTTTGTCAATGTTTTGTAATGAAACGTTCATTCTGACAATTATTTATTTGATTTATACTTTGTTCCATATCTCAAATGGGCGTGCAAAATTAGCGTTATTCTTTCAATTATCAAAAGAACATTGCCGATTTATTTCAGTTTAATTCTTGGATAGAGCGGTAGAAGAGCCCAACCATCGGACTGACAACGGAGGACGTTTATGGGAAAGATACTCAGGGAAAAGACGATGATAAACCGAACCGTCCAGTTTCTATGAAGAGAAATGGGAGTTGCCCGAAGGCACGACAATCTACAAAAATAATTAAGGAAAAACATTGTTTATCCGAATTTTATGCGTTTCTTTGTCGCGGAATGATGGCGCATTAGTTTTTCGATTTCCATTACATGGTTTTTACTTCCGTTTTCAAGAACGCTTTTGTAAACTCTCTGTCGTTGTAATCCATTTATTATTCAGCCTTCCTTCCAAGAGAGTTTTATTCATTATATTTATTTTATCAATTTCATTATGAACATTTATGTTGGAAACCTTAACTACCGCGTTAAGGAGAGTGACCTGCAGAAGGCAATGGAAGATTACGGCACAGTATCTTCTGTAAAATTTATCAATGACCGCACCACCGGACGTTTCAGAGGCATCGCTTTTGTAGAAATGGAAGATGACGCTGCTGCAGCTAAAGCTATTGCCGAACTAGACGGTGCTGAATTCTTCGGCCGCCAAATGGTAGTGAAAGAAGCAAGACCTCCAAAATATTAATCATAGAGATTTAAGGAGAAATAAAAAAAGGCCACTGAATGAGTGGTCTTTTTTTATTTCTATCAATCGACAGTATCCGGGATTACTTCATAAAATCCTTGCGACGAAGTACAAAGCTATTACTCAGATACTTTTCACGTACAATCTTATTCTCGGCCAACTCTTCCGGTGTACCCTGGAACAGAATTTTCCCTTCAAATAGCAGATAAGCACGATCGGTAATGCTCAGCGTCTCCTGCACATTGTGGTCAGTAATCAAAATGCCGATATTCCTATCTTTCAACTTCCACACAATCTGCTGAATATCCTCCACTGCAATCGGGTCTACACCGGCAAAAGGCTCGTCCAACATAATAAATTTGGGGTCAATGGCCAGACAACGGGCAATTTCTGTACGGCGCCGCTCGCCACCTGACAACTGGTTACCCTTGTTCTTCCTTACCTTCTGCAAGCGGAACTCTGCAATCAGGCTCTCCAGCTTGTCTTTCTGATACTCCAAAGGCTTGTCGGTCATTTCCAGTACAGATGCAATATTGTCTTCCACACTCATTTGACGGAACACGGAAGCCTCCTGCGCCAAATAACCGATACCAGTCTGCGCACGCTTGTATACCGGATATTTCGTTATATCCAAATCATTCAAGAAGATACGTCCCTCATTGGGAGTAATCAGCCCTACGGTCATATAAAACGAAGTTGTCTTACCAGCACCATTCGGTCCCAGCAAACCGACAATCTCCCCTTGCTTCACATCAATGGACACATGGCTCACTACCGTACGCTTTCCGTACTTTTTCACCAAATCCTCCGTACGCAGCACCATGCTACCTTCCTCCCGTGGCTCTGCCCCAGCAGTCAAGCTTGGTCCGGCCTGCAGATTTTCCTTAACTTCCTCTACATTGTCCTTTATGCCTTTTTCTTCTTCCATACTCTAAAGGTTTTCGCCGCAAATGTAGCAAAAATAAGCCGAAATAGTGTACATTTGCATTCAAATACTTATATGTTATGTTTAAAGCACTTAAGACAGTGGGACGATATATCATACTGATGGGACGCGTATTTGCCCGTCCCGAACGTATGCGTATGTTTTTCCGCCAATATGTCAACGAGTTGGAACAGCTCGGCGTGAACTCTATCGGCATCGTATTGCTGATATCGTTCTTCATCGGAGCTGTAATCACCATACAGATAAAGTTGAACATCGAGAGTCCCTTCATGCCCCGATGGACAGTGGGATATGTAACCCGTGAAATCATGCTGCTGGAATTCTCCTCCTCCATCATGTGTCTGATTCTGGCAGGAAAGGTCGGGTCAAACATCGCCTCGGAGCTGGGCACCATGCGGGTCACCCAGCAGATAGACGCCCTTGAAATTATGGGTGTCAATTCTGCCAACTATCTTATCCTACCGAAAATTGCCGCTATGGTGACAACCATTCCACTGATGGTGACGTTCAGCATATTCGCCGGCATCATAGGTGCCTTCTGTACTTGCTGGTTCGGCGGCATCATGTCGGCGGTAGATTTGGAATACGGCTTGCAGTACATGTTTGTCGAATGGTTTATTTGGTGCGGCATCATCAAGTCACTGTTCTTTGCCTTTATCATTGCCAGCGTATCGGCATTCTTCGGTTACACCGTCGAAGGCGGTTCCATCGAAGTGGGCAAGGCGTCCACCGACTCCGTAGTATGCAGCAGCGTACTTATCTTATTCGCCGACCTAATATTAACTCAACTTTTAATGGGATGATTGAACTGAAAGGACTTTGCAAATCATTTGAAGAAAAAGAGGTACTGAAAGATATCAATGCCACTTTCGAGAATGGAAAGACCAACCTGATCATAGGGCAGAGCGGTTCGGGAAAAACCGTACTCATGAAATGTATCGTGGGTCTGCTGACACCGGACAAAGGAGAATTGTTGTATGACCACCGCAACTTCCTCGCCATGGGAAAGAAGGAAAAGAAAGCGCTCCGCCGGGAAATGGGAATGATTTTCCAAAGTGCCGCGCTGTTCGATTCCATGACGGTACTGGACAACGTGATGTTTCCACTGAACATGTTCAGCAACGATACCCTGCGCGACCGGACTCGTCGTGCCATGTTCTGCCTGGAGCGTGTAAACCTGATTGAAGCCAAAGACAAATTTCCCGGAGAAATCAGCGGCGGTATGCAGAAACGCGTAGCCATTGCCCGTGCCATTGCCCTAAACCCGCAATACTTGTTTTGTGACGAGCCGAATTCAGGACTTGACCCCAAGACCTCGCTTGTCATCGACGAACTGATACAAGATATAACCCGAGAATACAATATGACTACTCTCATCAACACTCATGACATGAACTCTGTAATGGGTATCGGAGAAAAAATCATCTATATTTACGAAGGACACAAAGAATGGGAAGGCAATAAAGACGATATCTTCACTTCCACCAACGAGCGGTTGAACAGTTTCATATTTGCATCTGACCTATTCCGGAAAGTCAAAGAAGTGGAGATACAGAACCTTGAAGGATAAAACCACACCTCATTTTCTAACCTATTACATAAGAAAGCGTCCGGAAGCTATGTTCCGGACGCTTTCTCTTCATAAAACCAGTTAATAGAATCGACTATATCATCACGATATATTTTACTTCTGCCGGATATAGATATTTATCGGAGTTCCGGTCAACTTCCATTTCTCACGCATCTTATTTTCCAGGAATCGTCTGTAAGGCTCTTTCACATATTGTGGAAGATTTGCAAAATAAACAAATGACGGCACCTGGGTATTGGGCAACTGCGTAATATACTTTATCTTGATATACTTACCCTTAATTGAAGGGGGGGGATACGCCTCGATAAGCGGCAGCATTTCCTCGTTCAAACGAGCTGTCGGAATACGCGTCATACGATTTTCGTACACATCACGCGCCTCTTCCAATACCTTCAGAATACGCTGTTTGGTCAGTGCCGAAGCAAAGATGATAGGAAAATCCACAAACGGAGCGAAACGGTTGCGGATAGCATCTTCGAAAGTCTTCATCACCTTCACAGTCTTGTCCTTCACCAAGTCCCACTTGTTCACCACAACCACCAGCCCCTTGGCATTCTTCTGTATCAAGGAGAAGATATTCAAATCCTGGCTTTCGATGCCACGCGTAGCGTCTACCATCAAAATACATACATCTGCATTCTCAATGGAACGAATGGAACGGATTACGGAGTAGTACTCCAAATCCTCATTCACCTTGTTCTTCTTACGGATACCCGCCGTATCTACCAGGTAGAAATCAAAACCGAATTTATTGTAGCGGGTATAGATAGAATCGCGCGTGGTACCGGCAATCTCCGTCACGATGTTGCGGTCTTCTCCAATAAAGGCATTGACTATGGAAGACTTTCCGGCATTAGGGCGTCCCACTACTGCAAAGCGGGGAATATCCTCGTCCAGAATTTCATCAGATTCCTTCTTGAACTTGCTGACGATAAGGTCCATCATATCGCCCGTACCGCTACCCGTTACAGCAGAAATACAATAAGGGTCACCCAAACCCAAGCTATAGAACTCAGGAGCATTGTATTGCAGTTCATGATTATCAGTCTTATTGGCAACCAGCAACACAGGCTTCTTGGCACGACGCAAGATGGCAGCTACCTGCTCGTCGAGGTCCGTAACCCCGTTCATCACATCCACCACAAACAGTATCACGTCGGCTTCGTCCACCGCCATCAATACCTGCTTACGAATCTCTTCTTCGAAAATATCATCAGAGTTCACTACCCAACCGCCGGTATCTACCACGGAGAACTCACGTCCCAACCATTCGGTCTTTCCATATTGGCGGTCACGGGTGGTTCCCGCTTCCTCATTCACAATTGCCTGACGTGTCTTGGTCAGACGGTTAAATAATGTAGACTTTCCCACATTGGGACGTCCTACGATTGCAACTAAATTTCCCATAGTTCACACTCTTTGTTTTTTGCGACTGTCACAGTCGTATGAATAACTCTTAATCCAGCTGATAACCAAAATTACGCAGTTCCTTGTCCGAACTCCGCCAATCCTTATCAACTTTCACAAACGTCTCCAGGAATATCGTTTTCCCGAAAAACCTCTCCAAATCACGGCGCGCTTCAGTAGCCACTTTCTTCAAAGCCTTCCCCTGCTTGCCTATGATAATACCTTTTTGCGAATCACGCTCCACATAGATTACGGCACTGATATGAATCTTCTTTGCCTCCTCCTTAAACTGTTCTACCATCACCTCCACCGAATAAGGGATTTCCTTATCGTAGTACAACAGAATTTTCTCACGGATTATTTCGGTCACGAAGAAACGCGCCGGCTTGTCCGTCCACTGGTCCTTGTCGAAATAAGGAGGTGAGTCGGGCAACAGCTCCTTCACCCGCTTCATGACATAATCCACATTAAATTTCGAAGTAGCAGAGATAGGAATAATTTCCGCCTTCGGCAGCAATTCCTTCCATGCTTCCACCAGTTCCACCAGCTTTTCCTGGTTGCTTAAATCAATCTTATTGATAAGCAGCAATACCGGAACGTCCAAGTGTCCTACTTTCTCCACAAAATCATTATGCTTGTCGGGAGTCTCAACCACATCTGTCACATACAGCAACACATCTGCATCCGCCAATGCCGAAGTGGAGAAATTAAGCATGGACTCCTGTAACTTATAGTTTGGCTTCAATACACCCGGAGTGTCCGAAAACACAATTTGCATGTCATCCGTATTATAGATGCCCATAATCCGATGACGGGTGGTCTGCGCCTTGAAAGTGGCGATAGAAATGCGCTCACCTACCAAAACGTTCATCAATGTGGATTTGCCCACATTCGGATTTCCCACGATATTTACAAAACCTGCTTTGTGCATGACTTCAGTATTTGAATTGAGACAAAAAAACGCATCGAATCGAAATAGGATGCGTTTTTATCATATTATATTTAGCAATAGTATGTTACTGCTTCTTTCCGTCGTATCCCCACTTCACATACACGGCTCCCCAGGTAAATCCTGCGCCGAATGCAGTGAAAATAAGGTTGTCGCCTTTCTTCAGCTTATCTTCAAAGTCCCAGATGCAAAGAGGCAACGTAGCAGCACTGGTATTGCCGTAACGTTCGATATTAATCAGTACTTTCTCACGAGGAACTTCCAGACGATGTGCCACAGCATCAATGATACGAAGATTGGCCTGGTGCGGAATCACCCAGTCAATGCTATCCTTTGTCAGACCGTTTTTCTCGGCAATGGCCGCGCTAACATCCGACATATTGGATACGGCATACTTAAACACAGTACGTCCTTCCTGATAAATGTAATGCATGTGGTTGTCTACAGTAAAATAAGAGGGAGGACAAACCGACCCACCCGCTTTCATATGCAGGAAAGGCAAACCTTTGCCGTCGGTTCTCAGAATAGCATCCATAATACCTACATCTTCTGTTGTCGGCTCGAGCATGAAAGCTGCAGCGCCGTCTCCAAAGATAGGACAAGTAGCACGGTCTGTATAATCAACCATTGACGACATCTTGTCGGCTCCCACAATGATAACCTTCTTATATCTTCCAGAACGGATGAAATTGGCCGCCGTCTCCATCAGATAGAGAAATCCGCTGCAGGCTGCCTGCAAGTCAAAAGCATATGCATTTTTCAGCCTTAGCTTATCACATAAAATAGAAGCTGTAGAAGGGAAATGATAATCCGGAGTGGAAGTAGCTACAATCACCAGATCTATATCATCCGGATCCGCGCCAGTACGTTGCATCAGCTGTTTGGCAGCTTTACGCGCCATATAGGAACTACCTAACCCTTCTTCATTCAGGATACGTCTTTCCTTTACTCCGATACGAGTCATAATCCATTCGTCATTGGTATCCACCATTCTTGAGATTTCGTCGTTTGTCAAGACGTAATCAGGTACATAACCGCCGACTCCTGTAATTACTGCATTTATTTTTTCCATTAAAATCTTGTTTACTTATAGAACTACTGAAACAACGGTAGTCTAAAAAGGTTTGCTTATTAAATTACAAATCTTTTTAGACGCCCGATATTCAAGTATAAGTTTTAGTCAAACTGACCGTAATTATACGGCAGCTTCCTTTTCAACTGCAAGCTTACCTCTATAGTAACCACATGCACCACATACAGTGTGATATACATGCCACTCACCACAATTCGGGCAAATAGCCAGTGTAGGAGCTACTGCTTTATCATGAGTTCTTCTCTTCGCAGTTCTTGTTTTTGACTGTCTTCTCTTAGGATGTGCCATTTTCTTTAATCTTTAATTGTTATCTAATATTTTCTTTAATTCGTCCCAACGCGGGTCTACCTGCGTTTCTTCTTCATTCATCAGCTCCACCTCTTCTTCCGGAGCAAATGTGTCCTCAGCCATATCATCATCCGGAGTAGTGCGCATATGCTTACTCAATTTGCTGGTCATTGCCTTGTTACACTTACCCGGAGCATGCACATGCTTCATGGGGATGGCCAAAGCTACAAACTCGTACATAAACCATGCTACATTAATCTCACCTTCCTCTTCGGGAATTACAATGAGATTGTCACCTTCTTCGGCATATTCATGACCGAACTTAACCAGCAGCTTATCTGTCGAGCTGACAAGCTGTTCCATATCGTCCAAACAACGGTCACATGGCACCCACACCATTCCGTCTGTCTGGAAGTTCAATTCGAAAGCACGAGATGTTTTCTTTACAACTAACACCACATTGACTTTACCCTTCTGCACTTCCGGTCCATCAATATTGGCAAAGAAAAGGTTGTCTAGCACAAACTCATATTTGCATGAATCTGCTTGCATACCTTTCAGGTCTATTTTGTATTTATCAAACTTTCCCAAAGCTTCTTTTGTTTATTCGGGCGACAAAGATACGAATAATTATCCTCATTATGTAGTATTTAGAGTAAAATATTCATTTTTTTATGTTCATTTCACCCTGATATCACTACAAATCAGCAGAAAACTCATGGCCTAAAACACAAGAACAATCCATGCCGGCATCCAAGTATATGTAAAGATATAAAACGAACAAAGCCTCCGTATCCTTATCAGACACGGAGGCTTCTTCTGAA